>BNJU01001737.1_pt1 | contig 430142 bp, 394 predicted proteins | sample 8539281 | NCBI WGS metagenome assembly BNJU01 (sample SAMD00202456, study PRJDB9452) | human saliva metagenome | isolation source: human saliva | place: Japan
GATTTTCCGTGGTTATAGCAAGAGGGAAACGCCTGGTTCCATTCCGAACCCAGAAGCTAAGACTCTTTGCGCCGATGGTACTGCACTTTTGTGGGTGTGGGAGAGTAGGTCACTGCGGGTTTTTTATTCAAGAGGGGAAGACCTTATAGGTCTTCCCCTCTTTTTGCGTACCCAAAAACTCTTAGAACGAAAGACACCTAACTCGTCAGAGGCGCAGAGAATCATATACTCAGCAGAGAGATAGAGGAACAGGGGATGCAGCCTAGCTAGACAGCGTGACAGCCGGAGGCAGAGGCACGAGAGGGGGAGCTCACAGATCCGTCTGAATGACGAAATAGAGGGCGCGGTAGAGAAACTCTTGATACCTTAACAACAAGAGCAGTCCACATCTCTACCTCAACGAGTGGAGAGCAAACAAAGGAGCATCATCATGGCTGATGAGAAGAGCATCTACGAACGCTGGAGCGAAGAGCGCCTCGACCCGCCCTTCCCCAAAGAATGGGGACTGGACGAAGAAGACGAAGCCGAGCTGCTTTGGCCCATCTGGCCCCTTCTGTTCATGGGTGAATCTGATGCCGAACAGTATGTAGAAACCATCACCGATTATGTGATGGACCTACTCGAGCTGGAATACGATGGGGAGAACGAAGACAGCAAGCTCTGGGAAAAGCGCGTAGAAGACTACGTAGAAGAGCTCATCAAGCGTCGTCGTGCCTTTGCTGCTGAGCTGGGCATTACCCCCGAAATGCAGAAGAACTCCAACCTCAACCGTGCCTTCGCAGCGCTGGAAGAAGAAGGAGTCATCGCACGACAGAACTTCACCTGCTGCGGTACCTGCGCCTCCGCAGAGATCTGGGACGAAATGGATGATAGCCGTGAATGGAAGGGATACATCTACTTCCACCAGCAGGACACCGAAAGCCTGGCAGAGAGCGGCGGCACCTACGTTGGTTTCGGCTCCTTCCTCGCCTACCCCAGGGATGAAGAAGAATGGAATGCCCTGAGTGATGCGCAGAAGGAAGAAATCAGGGCCCTTCACGAGAAGCTCTCCGTGCAGTTGCTGCGAGAGACGGTTATTCCCGTGCTGGAGAAGCACGGCCTGAGCGTGGAGTGGAAGGGTAACTACAACACCCGTCCCTTCATTGGGGGAGTGGAAGTCTACAACATTCCCTAACAGCTGGTGAGCTGAACCGGATGGGTGCCTCGGCGTAGCTTGTGGCGGGGGAGGAACCTCTCAAAGCTACGAAAGTTTACGAAGAAAATAAGCTGAGAGCGTGAGAATAGACCTCACAGTATCTCAGTCAGGGTATTAACTAGCCGATACGGCACCCATTCGGTAGGCTAGACGGGTAGCGCGGTACGTCCACACTAGCGATAAGAAGAACCCCGGGCCGGAAGAATCAGGTCATCTGAGGCTTTGCTCGGATAGACGCTCACTCTAACCGGAGTAGGCTAGAAGAAGTGGACGAACCGCCACCCATATTCCCAACCAAAGGAGCAGGCATGTCGACCGACGCCCGCGAAAAAGCCCGCCAGATTGCGGCCCAGCAGGCCAAGAAGAGCCCCAGCCAGGCAAGCCGCCGCTGGCTCCAGCTCGGCGTACTCGCCGTGGTCCTCGTCATCGTAGGTATCATCGGCTTCGTCGTAGTCAACGGCAACAAGAACACCAAGGTAGCAGAAAGCGGCCCGGTGCCCTCCAGCGCCAACGAATACGGTGGCATTGTGCTGACCAAGGACGGCATCGTCCAGAACTCCTCCACCCAGGAGAACCGCGACTTCAAGCAACTCGCAACCTCGACCTCCTCCGTGACCCCCATGGTCAACGGAACCGCGACGACAGTCAACACCATGCCCCCGGGCGTGCAGACCGCTGAAGAGGCATCCAAGAACAGCCAGCCCGTACGCGTGACCATCTTCCAGGACTACAACTGCGTGCACTGTGCAGAGTTCGAGAAGAAGTACGGTGAAGAAATCCAGAAGCTCGTCGAGGACGGCACCATCACCCTGGAAATCCGCAACCTGACCTTCCTGGACCGCTCCTCGCCCACCGCATACTCCGCACGTAACGCGGCAGCAGCATACTCCGTGGCAAACCAGGTCAGCACCCACGACTTCCTGAACTACCAGCGTGAGATCTTTACTCACCAGGGCCGCGGCGACATGAACAACCAGCAGATCGCCGACATCGCTTCTAAGCACGGTGCGTCCATCGGCTCCGATATGAACGATGGCAAGTGGCGCCCCTTCGTGGACGTGGTCAACGCTGAATCCGCAAAGAACGGTATTAAGGGTACCCCCACCGTCTTCGTTGATGGTGACCAGTACACCAGCAACGACTTCAGCACCTTCCTGAAGGAAAAGATCGAAGCTAAGAAGAAGTAACCGCTTCGATACAGGAAAACCCGGTAACCTCCACGCGAGGCTACCGGGTTTTTCCATACACGGTGATGAGTACGAGGGGTGGGTGAGCAGCATACAGAGGTGGTGCTCATAAGGGGTAAAAACGAAGGAAACGAACATACTATCACCCCATAATTTAGAAGTATTCTCAACCAAACCCTAAAAGAACAACTAAGCAGACTCAACCAAGAGAATAAGGTACACTGGACAGGTTGCCTCCTTAGCTCAGTTGGCCAGAGCATCTGTCTTGTAAACAGAGGGTCACCGGTTCGAATCCGGTAGGGGGCTCAGAAAAATCCTGGTTCGCACCAGCCTCATAGCAGAGGTGCGGATCAGGATTTTATTGTACGAGTGTCCTGTAGTGTCTAAGGGACTCGCACTAGCACATCGACATCCATCCTGAGGAACCGAGAATGTCTGAAACCTCCGGAACCCCGCAGGCTCCCGCCTCGCAGGGAACCTACACCACCGCCCCGCGCAGCATCAAAGCACGCGAAGCCAGCGACTACCCCCTCGAAGAGTTCATCGAATCGCGAGGATTCCGCCCTGAAATTCAGGGCCTGCGCGCCTTCGCCGTGCTCCTCGTGGTGCTCTACCACGTCTGGTTCGGCAAAGTCTCCGGCGGTGTGGATGTCTTCCTCTTCATCTCTGCCTTCCTGCTCTCGCTCTCCTTCATGCGCAAGATCAACGAGGGCAAACCCCTCAACCTCTTCAACTACTGGCTGCACGTCTTCCAGCGACTGCTACCCGTAGCCACAGTGGTTATCGCGGCTACCACCATCGCGTCCTTCTTCGTGCTCGCGCCCAGCCGCTGGGCGCAAACCGTAACCGACGCAAAGAGCTCCCTGTTCTACTTCCAGAACTGGAACCTCGCGTTCAGCTCCGTAGACTACTACGCCCAAAACGCCTCCGTGAAGTCGCCCTTCCAGCACTTCTGGTCGCTCTCCATCCAGGGACAGATCTTCATCATCTGGCCCCTGCTCTTTGCAGCAGTAGCCTACGTCGTACACCGATTCCGCGGGAACCTCTTCACCACCGCGGTATTCATATTCAACACGGTGTTCGTCGCATCCCTGACCTTCTCCATCGTCGAAACCGACACTAACCAGGGATTCGCCTACTTCGACACCCGCACCCGCCTCTGGGAATTCGCCATCGGCACTCTGCTGGCAATGCTCACCCTCAAGTGGAAAGCGCCCGAAAAGGCGCGAGTCGTCATGGGCTGGGTCGGCATCATCGGCCTGGTTACCTGTGGCGCAATCCTGCCCGTCGAACGAGCATTCCCCGGTTACCTGGCCCTCTGGCCCGTCATCTCCGGTGCGCTCGTCATCATGGCAGGCCGCACCAACAGCCGCTGGGGCATCGACCGTCTGCTGGTCTCCGCACCCCTGCAGAACCTCGGCAACATCTCCTACGCCCTGTACCTGGTGCACTGGCCCATCCTCATCCTCTACAGCAGCGCCGTCGGTACCTCCCGCGTGAACTTCATCGAAGGTGCTGTCATCATCCTTACCTCCATCGGCCTGGCATGGTTGCTCATCCGCTTCGTCGAGAAGCCGCTGCGCTACCGCAAGGACCCCTTCGTACCCTGGCTCATGATGAAGATGCGCTTCAAGACCATCTTCTCGGTCAAGACCTGGGCAGACCAGCTCGCCTTCATCCTCGCGATCTTCCTGGTCGCAGGTGTACCCCTGGTAGCCGCACAGGCATGGGTAGGCTACCGCAACACCCAGTCCGAGCAGAACGCCGAACTGCAGGTACAGACCGCCAGCGAAAACTACCCCGGCGCCCGCGCTATCGGCGGCGCCCAGCAGGGACTCATTGACAACCCCATCCCCTCCGGTGGTGACGTCAAAACCCAGTTCGACGGACTGAGCGACCCCTGCGTTGGCGACTTCGCGCCCTCCGACCCGGCACTCGCCAAGTACTGCAACCTGCGAAGTACGGACCCGAGGACGCACCGCTGACCATGGTCATCGGTAACTCCCACGCCGAACAGGCGCTGAGCATCTTCAAGCCCATCGCAGAACAGACCAAAACCAACCTGCAGACCTACCTGCTCGGTGGCTGCCAGTACCCGGTCCGCGCCGTCAACGCCAGCAACGAATGCTCGGAATTCAACACCAAGATGACCGAGGAAATTCTCAAGCGTAAGCCGCAGACCGTGGTGCTCATCGCCACCGTTGCCCAGGCACGCTCGAACGACGAACGAGTCGACCCGAGCCTCGATGAGACGGTCCGCCGCCTCACCGAAGCAGGAGTCCAGGTCATTGGCCTGCGCGATAACCCGCGCTTCGAGTACAACATCTACGAATGCGCTCAGAAGGCCGGTGCCGACAAGAGCTCCTGCGCACGACCCGCAAGCGACAAGTACGCCGCCGAAAACCCTGCAAAGGAAATCTTCGACAAGTACCGCAACCAGGGTGCCGTCATGGTGGACCTGAAGGACGTGTACTGCCCGGACGGCATGTGCAGCCCCGTGGTTGGAAACATCTACGTCTACATCGACGACAACCATGTCTCCAAGACCTACAGCCGCACCATGGCTCAGGAAGTGTTCCAGCGTGCAGCAGAAGGCGGCTGGCTCGTCAACGGAAAAGTGAACCTCTAACGTTCACCCATATAGCGGATCCCCCGAACTGTTCTCCAGAAGTATGAACAGTGCGGGGGATTCGCTATATTCTGACCCGAAATTAGGATAGGCTAAGTTAGGAGGCTCCCGGGAAAAGCCTTAGAGAAGAAAGGACGCCATGAAAGAAATCACCGAACGCACCCTCAAAGTAGAGAACGTCAGCCTCGGCTACGGCGAAACCACCATCGTCAAAGACCTCTCCCTCGAATTCCCCAAGGGCAAAATCACCGCCATCATCGGCCCCAACGGCTGCGGCAAATCCACCCTGCTACGCGGTGTCTCCCGACTACTCAAGCCGCTCAACGGCGCCTTCACCCTCGACGGCAAATCCACCCACGAATACTCCATGAAAGGCTTTGCCCGCATGGTCGGGCTGATGCCCCAGCATCCCATCGCCCCCGAAGGAATTACCGTAGCAGACCTGGTCTCCCGAGGCCGCTACCCCTACCAAGGCCTCTTCAAACGCAATAGCGCCGAAGATGATGAGGCGGTCGCCTGGGCACTAGAAGCCACCGACACCATGTCCCTCGCCGAACGACAGGTCACCGAACTCTCTGGCGGCCAACGTCAGCGCGTCTGGATTGCCATGGCGCTCGCCCAAGAAACCGACATCCTACTGCTGGACGAGCCGACCACGTACCTCGACCTGGCACACCAGGTGGAGCTACTCGACCTACTCTCGGACCTCAACGAGCAACGCGGCACCACCATGATCATGGTGCTGCACGAGTTGAACCTCGCCGCCCGAGTCGCCGATTACCTCGTCGCGATGAAGGACGGCTCCATCGTCGCTCAAGGCGAAGCACACACGACGTGCTCACCCGTGAGAACCTGCACACCATTTTCGGTCTGAAAGCAGAGGTCGCCGATCCGTTTAACGACGGCAGCGTCGTGGTTGTTCCGCATCCCCGGAGTGCGTCCACCGTTGCCGGTTCAGCTGTCGCATCCTAAGAAACCCCCGCTCATATCTGATGAAGCGCCCATAACAGTGGGATACTGGAAAGTAGGACGCACCGAAAGCTAAGCGAAGAAGCCGGTACACCGCGCGGGTGTGCCGGCTTCTTCCACAGAAGGGTCATTCTCTATAGAGGCCCGGAAAGAAGAACACAATGACGACCCCGCTCCTAGACTCCAACGGCAAGCTCAACGGTGAATCAGTACGCTACGTGGCAATCGGCGACTCCTTCACCGAAGGTGTGGGCGACGTTGACCGCCGCCGCCCTAACAGCCTGCGCGGCTGGGCAGACCGCGTTGCCGAAGGCATCGGTGCAGTAGACCCGCAGGCGCAGTACGCAAACCTTGCTATCCGCGGCCGCCTGCTCGGTCCCATCCTGGATGAACAGCTGCCTCGAGCCCTGGACCTCTGCCCCAACATTGTCACCTTCTACGGTGGCGGCAATGACATCATGCGACCCAACGTGGATATTGACCAGCTCATGACTCACGTAGACGAAGCCTTCGCCACCCTGCGCGGCGAAGGAATCGAAGTGCTTACCGTAACCGGCCTGGATGTACAGGGCCAGGGCCCCTTCGCCCGTACCCGCGGCCGTACCGCCACCTACAACGAGCTACTGCGTGGTATCGCTGAGGACCACGGCGTGCACATTATCGACTACTGGCGCTGGAACGACTTCCTTGATTGGCGTCTGTGGGCTGACGACCGCCTGCACATGAACGACCTCGGCCACGAACGCTTCGCATCCCGCGTGCTGGCGCAGCTCGGCCTGCCCGGTGTGATCACCGAATCGGTACTGCCCCCGGAGGTGCAGCTGACCGCCCGCGAGAAGATCGAGCAGGAGGCACGCTGGGTCCGTGAGTTTGCCCTGCCGTGGATTGGCCGCCGTCTAAAGGGAACAAGCTCCGGGGACGGTGTGACCCCCAAGTACCCGGACTGGGTTCCTGCGGCAAGTCTTAAGAACTAGGCTGAAGAACTAGGGGCGCGGTGGCTCACGGTACGGCGTAAAACTGTACGCCGGGGGAGTGTCCTGCGCGGTATCTGTACCGTATTTGTGCCTGCATCTACGCCGTAACTGGAACGGTAAATCCGCCGTTACCCGTACCGTTGCGACCCCTTAAACCGCCCTTTAAAACCGGGGCGGAAGCGTTAAAACGAGAGTTAAAAGCTCTTTAAACGCGTATTTAAGCCCGTTTAATAGCCCTGCGCACACCGCAAGAAGCGGTGGCGCGGGGCTGTTTAAGACTTAAATCCGGCTTAAGCTGTTAATCTCACAACATGAATTTCACCGGTGTAATTTATCCCCGGTCACATAGAGAACATCCGTTCTTAAAAAGGCGCATTAACGCCTGACTAGGGGCGTTAAAGAATTCCTTAAAAACATCTGGACTTGCAAAAACACCCATTTTTGATAGAATGGATAGGTATGTTTGCCGCTCGAAGGCAGGCGTGCATCCGCGAATCGAGCACTTCGCTTAAACGAGATGCAATTGGCTCAGAACACCGAGATTCCGCGGATTTTTAAGGCAAAATCCGGCGTGCAGGCTTGCACGAACCCCCGTATTTACCTAGAATTTAACGCTGTTCGTAGTGGTGGAAACGCCTCTCGACACTAATAAGCTTCACCGTTTCCCGCGGCGGGGATCGATGCGTGGCCTCTCACCCACGTGACGATCTCAAACACTCTAGCCCGGCGAATAACCCGGTGCTTCTACATTGGTGGCGGGACGCTCACGAGTAACATCGACTGCGTACCGTCATAAAAGTCAATCAATAAAGGAGTGAAACATGGCAGCAGTCTGCCAGGTGACCGGAGCTGTTCCCGGCTTTGGACACAGCATTTCGCACTCGCATCGCCGCAACAAGCGTCGATTCGACCCGAACGTTCAGAAGAAGACCTACTGGGTTCCTTCGCTGCGTCGTAAGGTAACCCTGAACGTGTCCGCTAAGGGCATCAAGGTTATCGATGCTCGTGGCATCGATGCCGTTGTTGCAGAAATCATCGCACGCGGGGAGAAGATCTAGTAAATGGCATCCAAGGCTAAGGACCTCCGTCCTATCATCAAGCTCAAGTCCACTGCTGGCACCGGTTACACCTACGTGACCCGTAAGAACCGCCGCAACAACCCCGACCGTATGGTGCTGAAGAAGTACGACCCCGTCGTTCGCAAGCACGTTGACTTCCGAGAGGAGCGCTAAGAATGGCTAAGAAGTCCAAGATCGCTCGCAACGAGCAGCGCAAGGTCATCGTCGCTCGCTACAACGAGAAGCGTATCGCGCTGAAGAAGACCCTAATCGACGAGAACGCTACCCCCGAGGAGCGCGAAGCAGCACGCGTGGCACTGCAGAAGCTTGCCCCGCAACGCTTCCCCCGTTCGCGTGCGTAACCGCGACCAGATCGACGGCCGCCCCCGCGGTACCTTCCAGAAGTTCGGTATCTCCCGCGTGCGCTTCCGCGAGATGGCACACCGTGGCGAGCTGCCCGGTATCACCAAGTCCAGCTGGTAAATCTGGTATTTTAGTTCCTAAACGGTTTTCCGTCGTTACCGACGGTCACTCGCTTTAGACTCAAACCTTAAGTCTCTGGAAGGGGCACCCTAATGGCTAAGAACCGTACCGAACTCGTTGCAGAGGTTGCAGAGAAGTCTGGCAAGAGCCAGGCAACTGTAAACGCAGTCCTCGACGCAGTGTTCCAGGTTTTCGAGTCTTCCGTCTCCAAGGGCGAGAAGATCACCATCCCCGGTTGGATGGCAATCGAGCGCACCGACCGTGCAGCTCGTACCGGCCGTAACCCGCAGACCGGCGAAACCATCCAGATTCCCGCCGGTCACGGCGTGAAGCTGACCGCAGGCTCCAAGCTGAAGGCAGGAGTCGCTAAGAAGAAGTAATTCTTGAGACTTTGAATCTGCTAAAGACCCCCACCAATATGGTGGGGGTCTTTTAGTATGCCCAGATGCTCTCTTGACGATAGGGGTATGGGGTGCTGGGGGAGGGGCGCGTCTGGAGGGCTGGGAGGGCACGTGCGGCGGGGAGCGTGCGCAAGGCAGGGAGCGTGCACAAGGTGGGTCTTCAAGACCCTAACCCTTAACTCGAGCATAAGATACAGAAAGTAGCTCGGTTTCACAGGGGAAGCTATGATGGGCTACAGAAAAAATAAAGAAAATTTATACATTTAAGCAGAAAGCTATGCATGAGCTGAGCGAAAAATCGCGATTATCAAACCCCGCTGGGAAAAATACTTATACATCCCCGTTTGGACACAGCTTAAACACAGCAAACTAAAGCTCAATCTTAGACTCACACCCTAAGCTGGAATCACCGGCGAAGGAAAAGCCACACACCATACACGGCGGCCCCACCCAACCGGAAAATCAACCATACAAACCCCGGACGATTGACCCTCCGGGATGCACAAGGAGAACCACCTCATGGCACGCCCCGCACTGCACACTTCCGCACAGGCCACCAACCGTCGCTTCCGCACCGGCGCGGCAGCACTGTCCCTGGCAGCAATCGCAGCACTCGGCCTGAGCGCCTGCGGTACACAGAACACCTCCAACCCGGCACCCACCGCCACCGCGACCGCTAAGGCATCCTCCACCGCCGACGCAGCAGTCAACGCGGGCAACGGCAAGGTCACCGTCAAGGCAAGCGACGCAGCCTCCCCGAGCGCCACCGCAAGCAGCTCCCAGGGCACCGTCACCGTCACCGAAAACGGTGTGACCGTCAGCGGTGCTGATGGTACCGGGGTCACCGCAGACGCCAACGGTAATGTGACCGTCAACGGCGCGAACGGAACCGGCGTGACCGCCGATGTTAGCGGCAACGCAACCGTCAATGGCAGCTCGGCATCGAACAACTCGGGCTCCTCCGCAAAGGTCGACGAAAAGGCCGGTGAAACCACCGCCAAGAACGGCTCCAACGGCGCAGGTAACAGCTCCGGTAACGGCACCGTGACCGTCGACAGCGGAACCGTCAGCGCAGCCAACGGCTACACCCTCATCGAAATCAAGACCGACGGCGGCTGGTCCTACCACGCCCCCAACGGCGACATCATCGAGGTACGAGCTGACGGCTCCTGGGAGCGCGTCGGTAACGGCGTCGTTGAGGTCGACGCTGACGGCTCCTGGGAACAGACCGGCGAGAACGGTGTCATCGAGGTAGAAGCTAACGGCACCTGGGAACAGACCGGCGGCAAAGGCGCGGTTAAGGTACCCAGCGTCCCCCTCAAGCCCGCCGGTGCTGTCGCTAACCCCGTCAAGCCCGTCACTCCCCGCCGCTAAGAAGCTGGCTGACAAGCTGGGTGAAAACGTAGGCTATCCCACTCGCTAGAATGCGGATAAACGCCCACACGCCCGGATAATCACACCCAAACTCGATAGAATTAACGCGGTTGGTTACACCGATAATCGTTATGGAATCCCACAAGGATTCTGCGCACGACGCGAATACGTCGTCAACTAGCCGCACCATACTAACAACCACAAGGAGAAACAATGGCAATCGCCCCCGCAATGAAGAAGACCACCGCGGTTCTGTCCATCGCTTTCGCAGGCGCACTGGGCCTGAGCGCATGTGGCTCCCAGTCCTCTTCCACCACCGCCACTGCATCCGCATCCGCTTCCGCTTCGGCAACTGCATCTGCAAGCGCATCGGCTAAGGCATCCTCGGCGGCAACCACCTCTGCAGCTTCCGCTTCTGCTACAGCAGATGTGAAGGTTGACAAGGACGGCAACGTCACCGTCAAGGCTAACGACGGCGAAGGCAACTCCGCAGACGTGAAGGTCGGCGCAGACGGCAAGGCATCCGTAGACGCTAAGGACTCCGAGGGCAACTCCTCCAAGGTAGAGTCCGACGAAAAGGGCACCAAGGCTGAGTCCAAGGACTCCGAGGGTAACTCCTCCGCCGCCGTTGAGGGCGACGTTATCGTTTCCGAGGACGGCGGCTGGTCCATTCAGGGCGACGAAGGTCAGGTAGCTGTACAGGCTGACGGCTCCTGGAGCCGCCAGGACGCAAACGGCCAGGTTGCAGTCAAGGCTGACGGCTCCTGGAGCATCCAGGCTAACAGCGGCCTGCAGGCAACCGTGGACGCATCCGGTGAAGTAACCTCCATCGTTGGCGGCGAGAAGGCAGATCTGAAGGCTCCGAAGGTTCCCGCAAAGCCCGCACAGGCTAAGGTCACCCCCGTCAAGCCCGTTCAGCCCAAGTAAGCTGTAAAGAGCTAACAGCGGCTTGTGACGCTACCAGAGCGTAACAGCCCCTGACCTAGAAGACGCCCCGTGCGCATCCGACCGTGATGCGTGCGGGGTGTTTTGCGTCTTCAAGCTACGCTGAGAAGACCCATGAAAAGCGGGGGAAGGGAAGCACCGCAACATCTCAGGGAGCTTTCAGGTCACGGTGCTAGCATGAAGGCGTACTCCGGGCACACTGGAGTACAGGTCAACCACACCATGCACTGCGCCGTCGCAGAGCGGCGCATACAGAAAGAGAAATTCAGTGAAGAAGTCAATTGCTGTACTGTCCCTGACCATTGCCGGTGCCCTCGGCCTCGCAGCCTGCGGCGGCAACTCCGGCGCCAACTCCAACTCCTCCGCATCGGCAAGCGCGTCCGCTTCTGCAACCGCTTCCGCAACTGCCTCGGCACCCGCAAGCACCTCCGCAGCAGCAACCACCAAGAGCACCGCCTCCCGCAGCAGCTGAAACCACCAAGGCAGAAACTAAGACCACCCAGGGCACCATCAGCACTCCCACCGACCTGCCCAGCGAAGCAACCGAAGCACTCAAGAAGGGTCAGGAATCCGCCAATCAGGTAGCCTCCGCAGGCTACACCGCCAGCAAGAAAGCCCTGGAACAGCTCAAGGAGCAGTCCGGCGTGAAGAAGGTGCAGACCAGCGATGGCACCGTCTACTACACCGATGAACTCGCTGCATTCGAATCCAAGGACGGCGCTATCATCAGCATCCAGAATAACGGTGTGTGGACCAGCATGGACTCCAACGGTACAACCATCGTCGTGAAAGAGGACGGCTCCTGGATCAAGACCAACCCCAAGGACAACCTCTACACCGTTGTCAATGCAGATGGCACCGCATCCGTGCTGAACACCAAGACCTTTGAGCAGGCGACTGACGTCTCCACCATCGAAACCCCGAAGGCACCCGGCCGTATCGACGGCTTCAGCGGCACCGCTAAGACCCCGGTCAAGCCCACCAAGATTGGTGACCTCTCCGAGGTTGCAGGCGCCAAGTAAAAACTAGCTCCTGCCCACTGGGCAGAACAGCCCACCACACTAGGGATACCAACGCCCCGCGCGCATCTATACGTGATGCGTGCGGGGCGTCTTTAATTATTTCTCACTCGGGGATGGAGAGGTTTAAATCTTCGGAATGGGTTGCAGGCGGCGCAATTGCGTCACATGCTTGGGTTCGAGTTCCTCAACGCAACTGACCTGTAGCAGGCGCATTGTGCGGCGCACCTCTTCCGAGAGGATCTCAATCGTGCGATCCACACCGCGGCGGCCACCCGCCATGAGTCCGTATAGGTAGGCGCGGCCAATCAGCGTGAACTTGGCGCCCAAGGCCAGCGAGGCCACCACATCCGCGCCGTTCATAATGCCGGTATCCACCATAACTTCGGTGTCCTTGCCGACCTCGCGAACCACTTCCGGGAGCAGGTGGAAGGGAACCGGAGCGCGGTCCAACTGGCGGCCGCCGTGGTTCGACAGTAGGATGCCGTCCACGCCTAAATCAGCCAGCTTCTTGGAATCCTCCACGTTTTGCACGCCCTTAATGACAATCTTGCCGGGCCACAACTCACGGATTTCCTTAAGATCCTCGTAATTGATGGACGGATCCATGGCAGCGTCCAGCAATTCGCCCACCGTGCCGCCTGTCGAGGAGAGTGAAGCGAACTCCAATTTGGGCGTGGTGAGGAAGTCATACCACCACCACGGGCGCGGAATCGCGTTCGCCACTGTCTTCAGCGAAAGCTGGGGCGGAATGGAAAAGCCGTTGCGCTTATCGCGCAGGCGCGCCCCCGCAATGGGCGTATCTACAGTGAAGAAGAGCGTATCGTAGCCAGCCTTTGCGGCGCGCTCGACCAAGCCGTAGGAAATCTCACGCTGACGCATCACGTACAGCTGGAACCACAGGCGGCCATTTGGGTTGACTCGGCGCACATCCTCAATGCTGGTTGTACCCAGGGTTGAGAGGGTGAAGGGGATGCCCGCTGCCCCCGCCGCGCCGGATCCGGCAATCTCGCCTTCGGTCTGCATGAGGCGTGTAAAGCCCGTGGGGGCGATACCGAAGGGTAGAGCGGAGGTGCCACCCAGTACCTTCGTGGTGGTGTCTACGGTGGAAACATCCGTCAGGATACCCGGGTGGAACTCGACATCCTCGAAGGCCTGGCGGGCGCGGGTCATTGACAGTTCACCTTCCGCGGCGCCGTCCGTGTAGTCGAAAGCGGCGGCTGGTGTGCGGCGCTTTGCGATGCGGCGCAAATCGTAGATGGTCAGTGCGCTCTGTAGGCGGTTGCCTGCAAAGTCGAGGCTGGGCTTCTTGAATTGCATAAATTCAAGTAGTTCGCTGGGCTTGGGGAGCTGACGTTGCACCATGGGAGGCCTTTCTCTTGGGGGGGGCGCCGCCTGCAGGGCGGGCCTTGGGTGGGGGCAGGGGTCGTCGGCGAGTCCCGCAGAAGGGTGTGCGAAAAATCGCACCCTCCCAGTCTAAAAATTAAGGGTTAGATTAATCAATAGTTAGGTAAGGCTTAACTTATTAAGTTAAATATTTCGGGGGTGCCCCGGCGTATCGGTACCGGAGGGCATGGCGAATGAATGAGATGCAATGATTTCCAAACCCGTGCATACCACTTTCGCACTCCTCAACTCACGCAAATATGACGTAATATGACGAGCCGTTACCTCCCGCGTTCACAATGCTCAACTCCCAGCGAACCACCCCCACCACGCTGGCATAATGGGGACAGCAAACCGACGCGCCCACACACGGCGCACCCAACAGGAGAGAGAACCCATGAGTGAGAACACCACCCGCGGCGTACGCGTGCGCGCCAGCGAACTCGAAGGCCGCGCCTGGCTCAACACCGGCGACAAGAACCTCACCCTGCAGGACCTTCGCGGCAAAATCGTTATTCTCGACTTCTGGACCCTCTGTCGCATCAACTGCCTGCACGTCCTCGACGAACTACGCCCTCTCGAAGAAGAATTCTCCGACGTGCTCGTCACCGTCGGCGTACACAGCCCCAAATTCGAACACGAAGCAGACCCCGTAGCGCTCGCCGCAGCCGTCGACCGCTACCACATCACCCACCCCGTACTTGACGACCCCGAACTGACCACCTGGCAGGCCTACACCGCCCGCGCATGGCCCACCCTCGTCGTCGTCGACCCCGAAGGCTACATCGTCGCCCACCTCTCCGGCGAAGGCCACGTGCAGGGCCTCACCTCCCTCGTACGCGAACTCGTCGCCGAGCACGAGGCGAAGGGCACCCCTACACCGCGGTGACGGCCCCTACGTGCCCCGCCCCAAGGCAGCCGGCACCTACGCCTTCCCCGGCAAGGCCATCGAACTGCCCGCCGAATTCGGCCCCGCAAACCTCTTCGGCAACCGCGAACGCACCTACCTCGTCGCAGACAGCGCACGCCACCGCATCCTGCAGGTAGCAGCCGACCTCAACACCGTCATCAACACCTACGGCGGCGGCAACGACCCCATCAACCACCCCGTCAAGGGCCACGTCGACGGCACCGGCACCGAAGCACGCTTCAACGAGCCCGCCGGCCTCGCCCTCGTACCCGAAACCTGCGCGAACAGCTCGGCTACGACGTGCTCGTCGCCGACACCGTCAACCACCGCCTGCGCTCCCTCAACCTGAGCACCGGCGAAGTACGCACCCTCGCAGGCAACGGCGTGCAGCGCGTCATCGATGGCGACAACGCCATCACCGGCGACCCCAACCACATCCCCGCCGGTGTACCCGCCACCGAGATTGCGCTCTCCTCGCCCTGGGATGCCGTCTACTCCCGCGAAGCCGGCCAGTTCATCATCGCCATGGCAGGCACCCACCAGCTCTTCGGCTACGAACCCGTCACCGGCACCGTCAGCATCTTCGCAGGCTCCGGCGTCGAAGGCCTCGCCGACGGCCCTGCCGCCGACGCATGGTTCGCCCAGCCCTCCGGCATCATCGAAGCACGCGACGGTAGCCTCTGGGTCGCATGCTCCGAAACCAGCGGCCTGCGCCACATCACCTTCACCGAAGACGGCGTACAGGTCACCTCCGCGGTCGGCAAGGGTCTGTTCGACTTCGGCTTCGTCGACGGCGACTCCGACACCGCCCGCATGCAGCACCCCCCTCGGCCTGACCGAACTGCCCGACGGATCCATCGCAGTCGCCGACACCTACAACGGCGCCATCCGCCGCTGGGACCCCGCAACCGGCACCCTCGGCACCCTCGAACGCGGCCTCGACGAACCCTCCGACCTGCTCGTCGAAGAAGTGCCCGGCGAAGAACCGCGCCTCATCATCGTCGAAACCAACGCCCACCAGCTCGTACGCGCCTCCATCCCCGCCAAGGCACAGCACGTCGACGAAGGCGCCATCACCACCGCACGCCCCTCCACCAAGCTCACCGGCGGCACCCTCGAATTCACCTCACGATTCACCGTGCCCACCGGCCAGAAGCTCGACACCCGCTGGGGCGACCCCACCCAGCTGAAGATCTCATCCACCCCCGAGAACTTCATCCTGGAAGGCGCCGGCACCTCCACCGGACTGACCCGCACCCTCGTGCTCAACCCCGAAATCACCGAGGCAGTCCTGCACATCACCGCACGCGCCGCCGCCTGCGACGGCACCCCGGGCGGTGACATTCCCGAGCACGCAGCATGCCACCTCTACCAGCAGGACTGGGGTATTCCTGTCGTCGTGACCGGTGATGAGGCAGACGAAAGCGAACTTGTCCTGGACCTGCGCGGTATCAACTAGGGATCTATAAAACACTAAATAAAGGGTCAGTATTATCCTTGCTCCTACAGGGGCACCCGTCCTCGCTTCGCTCGGACACCCTGATGTCGCTACGGATAATACTGACCCTATTTCTGTTGTGCCACCCTGATACCGCTGCGGATAGTACCGGTTCCCTTTGTCCTTTGAGGATGGTGGGACGCGAAAGGGCCGGGTCATCCTCGCTCCTACAGGGGCACCCGTCCTCGCTTCGCTCGGACACCCTGATGTCGCTACGGATAACACCGGCCCTTTTCTACTGTGCCGCCCTGATGTCGCGTTCAGAGCATACTGGCTCTCGTGCAGCTCAGCGGCTTTAGAAGGAGACTCGGACCGCCTTCGCATCCGCCTCCACCGACGCCTTCAACGTAAACGGAATCTCCTTCTGCACCTGCGAACGCGCACCCGTATACAAATCCAACTGAGTAAACGACACCCTCGCTGTACCCGACATCGGCTTCAACGACCACACACCCGCCGAACTCACACTCACCTGCGGATCCGCCACCTTCTCCACAGACCACTTCACCTCAGAATCCACACGACCCGTAAACGCATACTCAAAAGGGCACCCACCAGGATAAAGAGTGCTCTGCTGCGTGCACTTCTTCAAATGATCCTGTACCTGCTCCTTCACCGACGACAACGCATTATCACTCGGCTTCAACTCCATACGCACCGAATGATTCGCATCCTGCGCAGTCACCACCTCATTCACCTTCTGCGCCGTATAAACCGTCGAATCATACGACACCGCATACACACCCGGATAAAACACCGGGAACGACGCCGCACCATCATCCACCGCAACCTTACGGTTATTAATCGTCGCAGCCTCCACACCCTGAATATTCACCTTCACCGACGGCAAAGACGCCTCATCAATAGCCCACTTATCAAAAAAGCCCCAATGCGTGCCCGAACGGTGCAAACGAAAATCCGTATGCTGCCGCGAACCCTCCAACGTATAGGACGCACGCACCGTCGCATGCTCACCATCCTCGCTGGTCTCCACCACCTCATACGACACCTCACCCAACGAAGACACCGAACGCCTCAAAGCATCCCCATCCAGCAGCGACGCGTCACCCTCAGGAATCTGCGCACCCAACAAACCACGCGCATACGAACCATTACCCGTACGCAACGCATGAAAATACTCCCGCACCTGACCCGTCGGACCATACACCAGCTTATTCGTCATAACCAGCGCCGCAGTAGCCACAGAAACCGCCACCACAACACCGACCATCCACATTGCCAGGACCCGCTCCACGGGAGAAAAATTACGCATAGAACCAGAGTAACGCAGGTAGTCCGCTAGGTTTCACGCACCGCACACACTAAAGTTGTGTATATGGCAGAACGCGCTCACGAAGTCCCCGCCAAATACGGCGAAGTCAAAGAACTATTCCACCCCCGCATGCGCTCCTACGGCAGGCGCATCGAAGCGGCACTCCCCGGCACCATCGTGCTACTCGCCGCGCTCGCCTTCATCTTCTACAAGCGACCCGCCCTGCCGTACACCATCCTCGTACTGCTCATCGGCACCATCGCAGGCGTAAACCTCTACTCAGTCCTCAAACCCACCATTATCGTCATCACCAAAACCCACGTGCTCCGCGCACGCACCTTCGGCTGGTTCGCCGTACCCCTCGAAAATATCGACCACACCATCTTCGTCGAAAAGCTCTACCCCAAAAAAGCCTACGGCCAGAAACTCAAAACCGTTGCCGGCCGCTTACGCTACCGCAGCTTCCCCGCCATGTGGGCCGTCGACAAAGACGGCAAACAGCTCATGCGCATCGACGGCCGCGTCTGGGACGGCAAAACCATGCGAGAAGTCTCCTCCAAACTCTCCGCTCAGACCACCATCTACAAACAGATCAACGTGGTCAACATGGACAAAGAACACAAGGGACTCATCACCTTCAACGAACTGCACCCCGGCTGGCGCTCCAGCCTCATGACTGCGCTCGCCGTCATCATCGTGGTGATTCTCTTTGCGGCCTCCTTCCTGCCCGAAGAACTTGCCCGCACCATCTACCTCATCCACTAGAAAACCCAATCTTCATCGGTTCTTCTTTTCGGATGCGTATCTTCCGAACGCGCAAAGGCCCGGCACCTACCCCACACGGGGCAGGCACCGGGCCTTTTGCATGCCTAACTCAAGGCACATTACGCGCTAGCTTGAGAAGCGAACCTAGCTCGCCGGGCGCGACAGAACCGCCACCAAATACTCCGAAGAGCCCTCCACAAACGGGTGCATCTGCCACGAAGAGTACGTGTTATCAACATTCAAGCCAACCTCGCGGGCATCAGCGAGGAACTGCTCAAACGCATAATCACGGCCCGGACCCGAACCATAACCAACCACCGCACGGCCACCCGGAGCCAACACGCGACGGAAATTCTCAACCACCGGCTTACGAGTCGAACGAGCCAAGAAACCCATCACATTACCCGCACACACCAGCAGCTCAAAACCATTCTCCGCCGTAGCGTCACCCTCAATGCCCAGCACCTCCGGCAAATCCACCAGATCGGCAGTAATCCACGTAGCGTCCGGGCAGACGCGGCGCGCCTCCTCAATCAGCTCAGGATCAATATCCACACCCGTCACACGGTGACCCAGCGCGTGCAGCTGCTTACCCACACGACCGGGACCGGAACCCGCATCAAGAATCTTCGCACCACGAGAAGCCATAGCATCCAACAGACGAGACTCACCGGCCATATCGTTACCCTCAGCCTCCATTGCCTTAAAACGGTCAATGTACCACTGAGAATGATTCGGGTTGCTCTCCTTACGGACCAACCACAGCGACTTCTCACGCTCAGCCGGAGCGTTGAAACTCATCATTGCCATAAAAACTCCTTAAACAGGGTTGAGGATGCGCCAGCCGCCACCAGGCACGGTGACTGCGGCATATAAGCGGTGTGTGCGCTATGTTCTAGCATAGCCCCACCCGGCGTCTGCCGGTACGGGCAGTAAGAGCCGGACGGGGCTATCGGGGCAACGCGAAAGGCAGAAGCGCCACAGAGAAGCTACAGGGGCACGGTTAGAGGTGATCACCACTAGTATTCGACATCTCCTCAGCAAACGCCTTACGCATCTGCTCCTGACGCTCCTCCTCAGCCAGACAAGCAGCCTCAGCGAACTGCTCCTCAATATCGGTCAGCAGGGCCTCAACCTGCTCATTACCAGCCACCGGGCCGCCAGCAAGCAGACCATCAGCACCCAGAACCACAGCCAACGGCACACCATTACCGAAATTCGCGCGCGCACCCGCCTCACGGTCAATCAGCGGAGTCAAACCTTCCGGCAACGTACCCGCATTACGCGAAGTCTGCAACGACTCAAGACTCGAATACACCGGATGCAACGCCACCTGCGGCAGACGCTCCTGCCACGAAGTCATCGTCTTCAAAAACTTCACACAACCAGCGCAGGTCGCCGACACAAACACCAGCACACGCGCCTGATTCTTAGCCAACGCACGCAAATTCGTGTGACGACCATTCTCCAGATACAGCGCCGCATGCGGAATCGGCATACGAACATACTGCTCCTCGCCGTTCTCGTCATACACAGGCTCCGGCAAAATCACCTCAGCCTGCGGCTCCGGCTGAGCAAGAGCATCACCGCGGCGAACAGCCTCCAACGTCACAGCAATCAGCGCCGCACCAAAAACCCACGTCCAGCCGCTATTACCCAGACCCAGCAGAGTCGACACAACACCCGTGCCGCCCCTCAACGCGCTCGCATGCGCACCAGCCGCCGCCAACAGCAGCGCAATATTACGGACCAGCGTGTAACGGCTCACCGGCGCATTCGACTCAGAACCGAAACAATTACAACCCGCAGTACGACCCGTCGCCAACGCGCGCGCAATCACCACCGTGTAGAACAGCATCAGAATCAACGCCAAACCCGAAGCAATCACAACAGGCAAACGCACCGGCGACAACAACAGCACCGCCGCCACAACAATCTCAAACCACGGCAGGACCAGCGACACCGCACGAGTCGGCGCAATCTTCTCCAAACCAAGATTCTGAATACCGGTCACGGTACTCTGCGGGTCCTTCGCCTTAGCAATACCGCTAATCAACAAAGTCAACGCAACAAGTGCCGTACACAAAACAAGCGGCACAGTAGAGACGGTGAGCATAAAACTCCTAGAGTGAGTGTGCGAAAACAGGAGGCGGCACCGGCAGTTTTTAGGCAGAACAAACCGCGCGACGTGCCGCCGTGTTATACACGATTTTACGCCCTGCACATGGGGAATCGTCTCTACGAGCTATGCTCTACAAGTTAAACGGAATGCGGTATGCGCCCTCGTTCCTGCAGGGGACCCGCCCTCGCTTCGCTTCGGGCACCCTGATGTCACTACGGACGATACCGCTTTCCTTATGTCGAGATGTCGAGGCGCTCGTTCCTCGTATCGGGGCTCTTAGCGACCGGGCGTGGTATGCGCCCTCGTTCCTACAGGGAACCCGCCCTCGCAGAGCTCGGGCACCCTGATGTCACTACGGGCGATACCGCCTTCCTCATATCGAGGCTCTTAGCGCCTGGGTGCGCTAGATAGCCGTCAGGCGCACCCCGTACTCGCCCGCCAGCTCCGCATACGCCTGCACAAAACGCTGCGCTCGCGCACCCGAGGCGCAGAAAACGCCGACCCGCTGATCACGCACCGACTCGAACAGGCTCAGCAGCTCCGCGGGCACGTCGGATGCCGGCAGCAGGGATCCCTCAGCGTCGCTCAGCCGCGATAGCGGCACATGCAGCGAACCCTCATGCTTCACCGACTCCTCACGCTCGGGCGCCTCACGCACATCCAGCAGAACCTGCGGGACCTCATGCGCCGACAAATCCACCGGCACCACACGCGCCGGATCCGGCACCGCCCCAAACGACGTACACGTACCCGACAAGGCATCATACGTCAGCAGAGTGCCCGCCGCCGTCGGCAAACCACTCATAAACTTGAGCACCTCCGTCGCCATCAGCGAACCAACCACAGCCGTCGTCGCACCCAACACCCCGGCAAGCGCACACGACTCCACCGTCTGCGGAATCGTCGGAAAAATATCACGCAAATGCGCGCCATCCGGCTCAAAAAGACTCACCGAACCGCCAAAACGCAAAACCGTGCCCCACACCAGCGGCAGACCCGCAACCTGCGCCGCATCCGCAATCAGATACTTCGACGCAAAGGTGTCCGTACAATCCACCACACAATCCGGCGCCGACGCGGCGAAAAGATCCAAAATCCAGGACGCATCCACATGCCGCACCGACGTCTCAACCGTCAACGACGGGCACAGCTCCAGGGCACGGCGCGCCGCAACCTCCGCCTTCGACTCACCCACATCAGACACACCAAAAAGCGGCTGACGCTGAATATTCGACAACTCCACCGAATCAGAATCCACAATATGCAGATACCCCACACCAGCCGCCGCCAACGCCTGCACCACCGGACAACCCAAACCACCAGCACCAATCACCAACACGCGTGCAGCCGCCACCGCATCCTGATCAAAGCCCGGCAGACGACGCTGACGATCCGTGCGCTCGCGATCCAGACGCGCATGCTCCGGATTCACCGGGGTAGGGGCAAGGTTTACATCCACGAGACAAAACCCTCCGACGGCGACGACGCCTTCGCGTGCTCACGCACCGGAATACGGCCAGCCTCACGCGCCAACGCGCCCGCCTGCACCGCAAACTTCATCGCCTGAGCCATCGCCACCGGATCCTCAGCACGATTCACCGCCGACGCCAACAACACCGCATCACAACCCAGCTCCATCGCCAAGGCGGCATCCGAAGCGGTACCCACGCCGGCATCCAGAACCACCGGAACCTGCGCGCGGGAAGCAATCAGCTCAATATTGTGCGGGTTCAAAATGCCCAAACCAGTACCAATCGGCGCACCCAACGGCATAACCGCGGCAACGCCCGCATCCTCCAGGCGAGCGGCAGCCACCGGGTCGTCAGAAGTGTACGCGAGCACCGTGAAATCCTCCGCGACCAGCTGCTCGCAAGCGCTCAACAGCTCCACGGTGTCCGGCAGCAGGGTGTCTTCGTCGTGGATAATCTCGACCTTCACCCAGGACGTGCCCAGCGCCTCGCGGGCAAGCATCGCGGTCATGACTGCATCAGCTGCGGTGCGGCACCCGGCGGTATTGGGCAGCGGCGCAATATTGAGCTTCTGCAGAAGCGGAAAAATGGGGGGTGCCTGCGGCGTGACGGCGCATGGCAACGGTCGTCATTTCGGTGCCGGAGGCGATGAGTGCCTGCTCGAGCAGGTCCATGCTGGTTGCGCCTCCGGAACCCATAATGAGGCGGGAGGTGAAGGTGCGGTCGCCGATGGTGAGCGGTGTGAGGCTCATGAGTTCTCCTCTGTGGGAACGTCTAGATAACGGGGTTTGCAGGGGGTTTGGGGCGCAACGGCGCGCCCGGTTAAGCGAACGAAAACCGAGAATGTCTGTTCTTTTTCGCCGGGGTACTCGCTGGCAGGTATTTACCGGCGGGTATTCACTGGCGGGAATCTCGCCGGTACAGGTTGGAAGATTAGCCCCCCTGAACGGCAGTGAGGGCATCCACCCTATCGCCCTCGTGCAGCGGCACATCCAGCCACGTGGAACGCGGCACAATACTGCGGTTCAGGGCTACCGCCACGCCCGCCTCGGTACCAAACTGGTCCATGACAAGGTCAAATACGGTGGGGGCGTTGGTGGTGAGCGGCTCGCCGTTGTAGGTGATGATCATGCGGAATCCTTTCGGGAGGGCGCCGGGTGCACCCGGCGGGGAATGTGTTTAGCGGGTGAATCGTGCCGGGTCGCACGCCTGCATGATGGGCGGAATCTCAGCCCCGCAGGCGACCTCCGCACCGACCTTGCCGGCGAGCGCGGCAAGCAGAATGCCGTGGCGGAAATAGCCCGTGGACACGAGCTGGCGGGTGCCGTCGGTACGGGTGCGGTGCCCGAAGATGGGCAGGTCGTCCGGGGTTCCGGGGCGGGCGCCGACGTTCGCCTCCAGAAGCTCGCACTCTTCAACGGCGGGCACCAGGCGGATTGCGTCACGTAGCAGCTGGTGTACGCCGTCGATGGCGGGTAGCGTGCGGTGGTCTTCGCGGCTGGTTGCGCCGATGCACAGCTCCCCGTCGGGTCGGGGGATGAGGTAGACGGGGCGGGAGTTCACGTAGCCGCGCACCACATGCTTGAGGATGGGGCGCGGGGCGCGCAGACGCAGAATGTCCCCATAGACGGGGCGTAGCGGGTAGTCCCCGTGCAGTGTTGCCCCTAGTCCAGTGCAGATAATGTCGCCCGCGTCCGGGTCGGTAACCCGTTCGGTGCTGAAGGTGACGCCGCGGCGAGTGAGGGCGTCTTTGAGGGCGCGCCTCATGAGCCGCGGGTGCAGCTGATGGTCGCTGGGGATGCTCACGGCACCGGCAATACGCGGTGCCAGGAGCGGTTCGAGGGCGCGCGCCTGCGTGGGGGTGACGGCGTCTGCGGGGCGGTTCATGTCCCGGTAGTAGGCGCGGGTGCGTTGCAGATGCTCGGCGTCGGCGCGGTCGGCTGCGACGATGAGCGTTCCGGTGGTGTCGTAGCCGGTGGGCAGGTCGGTGGCGCGGCTGAGCCTGTCCATGAGGGAGGGGTAGGCGTCGGCGCTGGCGGTCATGAGCGGGAAGAGCGCGTCCTGTTGGAATTGCACTTCTGCGATGGGGGCGAGCATGCCGCCGGCGTAGTGGCTGGCGGCGGGGTAGAGCGCCGTGCCGTCGTCGGCGGTGCCGTAGTCGCTGGTTTCGGCGTCGATGAGGTGCACGCTTTCACCGCGTTCGGTGAGCTCAAACGCGGTGGTGAGACCAATGATTCCGCCGCCAATAATGGTGATGGTCATGGCTATGCCTTCAGTGCGGGGTTGTCGACGAAGGCACGGACCATGGCGATTCCGGCAACTCCGGTGGTGCGGATGGTGGGGCAGTCTTCGGGAGTGATGTCGCCGATAGCTACGGTGGGTACGGCGGACAGTTCGGCAAGTTCGCGGAGCCCATCAATGCCGAGGGGCGGGCGGTTGGACTGCTTGGTGGGGCTGGGGCGGAACGGCCCGGTGCCAATGTAGTCGATCAGGTGCGCGATCTTGTTGGACTCTTCGACGAGCTGCCGGGTGCCGGTGGTCAGGCCGATGATTGCGTCGGCGCCGAGGAGGGCGCGGGCGTCGGCTACGGGCAGGTCGTCTTGGCCGATGTGCACGCCGTCAACGCGCACGCCGCGGGCACGCAATGCGAGGGCGACATCAACACGGTCGTCGACGAGGAGGGTCTGGTGCGGCTGGATGATGCCGGCGATAGCTTCGGTGAGCTGGTAGAGCTCGCGCGCGCTGATGGGTTTGGACCTGACTTGGATGCAGGTGGCGTGTTTGGCTGCCCGGACGGTTTCGAGGGGGTTGTCGCCTGTGACGAGGTAGAGGTTCAGGTCGAGGGGGCGTGCGGGGGTGGTGTAGGGGTGCGTTTCGCGGGTCATGCGGGTCTACGATTCGTCGTCGAGTAGATGTTTTGAGAAATTCTTGCATCGAATTTCTGTGGTTAGGTTAGCACAGCTGTGTGGTGAGTTGAACATTCTTCAAACTTTTGAGATGTCTGACGGGGTGCATTCCTCGCTTGTGCGGGGGAGAGGCTGGCGCGCTATACACTTCCTTCGCTCCTACAGGGGCACCCGCCCTCGCAGAGCTCGGGCACCCTGATGTCGCTTCAGGAAGGTATAGCTGGGCCGCGCGCAAGCCTGCGGGTAGGCGCCCTGAACCCAATCTTCATTCTGGGCGAGCTGTCTGCGGTACCTACCCTCAGCATCCCCCTCCGCGTTCCCGCACACTCTTCCCAAGCCGAGTAGCCCGCGGTTCGTTCCACACCGCGCATCCGCACCCACTACTCCACCTGCCCGGAGAAGGGGAGAGAGTTAGTAGGGGAGAGGCCGGTATGTTCCGTCGCGACATCAGGGTGTCCGAAGCGAAGCGAGGACGGGTTCCCTGCAGGAGCAAGGAACATACCGCCTCGACCCGTCCAACCGCGCCCAACCACCGCATCCAACCTAAAAAATAAAAGCCCCAAACCATAAGGTCCGGGGCTTGTGGAGCGGCTGACGGGAATCGAACCCGCGTATCAGGCTTGGGAAGCGTGCGCTCTACCATTGAGCTACAGCCGCATCTTTTTCAGTGTATCGCGCCTGCTTGTCGGGAGTGAAATGTGTTGCGGTTGTTTGTGCGCGGGGTGGCGGGGTTGAAATGTGATGTAGGCCTGTGTGCTGGGGCTGGTGGATGCCTGCACGTGGGTGGTGTTTGCCAGGTATCCTTTAAGCGTGCTTATTTCAGATCGCGATATTCGTCAAGAGATTGCTGATGGGCGCATCGTTCTTGATCCGTTCGATGAGTCGATGATTCAGCCTGCAAGTGTGGACGTGAGGATTGATCGTTTCTTCCGTCTGTTCGATAACCATAAGTACCCGCATATTGATCCTGCTCAGCCGCAGGAGGATTTGACGCGCCTGGTGGAGGTGGCTCCTGATGAGCCGTTTATTCTGCATCCGGGTGAGTTTGTGTTGGGTTCTACGTATGAGAAGGTGACCCTGCCTGATGATGTGGCTGCCCGTTTGGAGGGTAAGTCGTCGTTGGGTCGTCTGGGTCTTCTGACTCACTCTACGGCTGGTTTTATTGATCCTGGTTTTTCGGGGCATGTGACGCTTGAGTTGTCGAATATGGCGACTTTGCCGATTATGTTGTGGCCGGGTTCTAAGGTTGGTCAGTTGTGTTTCTTCCGTTTGAGTAGCCCGACTGAGCATCCGTATGGTTCTGGTGCGTATGGTAACCGTTACCAGGGTCAGCGTGGCCCGACTGCTTCGCGTAGTTATTTGAATTTTCATCAGACGATGATTCCTGCGGATGGTTCTGTGGAGTCTTAGTCTTTCCCGCTTTGGGGTGCGGGCGTGCAGGCTGTGTGTTTGTGCGCCCGCGTTGGGCGGTTTTTCGCCTGTTGTGCTCGTGCGTTCACTCGCGTGCGGGTTTTTATCTCTCACTCTCTAAGGATTTTTGATGAATCTGAAGCCTGTTGTTCTGCGTGTTGCTGGCGCGGAAGTTTCTTTGTATCTGATTGATATGTCGGACTCTTTTGTGGAGCGTTTTAAGAAGGCGTGGGAGCCTCTTGCTCCGGAGTTTTTTGATACTCCTGATGAGGCGTATGCTTCGTTGTCTCGTTTTGATCAGGTGATGTTGGTTCATGCGCCGACTGATGAGTCGGTGATGGATTTGGCGAATCCGCTGATGGGTTCGTTTGATAAGGTTTCGACGTTGCGTGTGGCTGATGATGATTCGGGTATGCAGGATCTGACGAGCCGTATTACGTTGGCGATGATTGAGCAGCTGGTTGGTCGCGGTGTGATGCTGCATGCGGCTGTTATCGGTGACCCTGAGTCGAAGCGCGCTGTGGCGCTGGTGGGTGTTTCTGGTAGCGGTAAGACGACTGCGTCGCGTTTCTTGGGTTCCAAGTTTGCGTACCTGACTGATGAGACTGCGATTATTTCGGATGAAGGTGTTGTGTCGCCGTATCCGAAGCCGTTGTCTGTGATTGTTGACCCGAATGCGCCGAAGGATCAGCAGAACCCGGTGGATTTGGGTCTGAACGTGGTTGATCGTGATGATCTCAGCTATGAGCTGTCGCGTATTGTGTTCATTTCTCGTGATGAGTCGGCTTCGGAGCCGTATTTTGAGCGTGTTCCGCTGCATGAGGCTCTGGTGTTCTTGAGTGAGCAGAGTTCGGGTCTGGCGCGTCACCCTGAGGGCGTTGTGTCGCTGGCTAAGCTGGTGGAGCGTTGCGGTGGCGTGTGGCGCCTGGTGTACTCGGAGGTTGAGGATACTTTGCCGCTGGTTCAGGATCTGCTGAATGGTGGCGAGCTGCCGAACGCTGATGAGGTTGAGAGCCTGGAGAAGTACACGGTTGAGGATCACCTGCCGGGTGTGTTCTTGAACGGTACGATTGCGGTGTCTCGTATGCCGGGTACTTCGGGTGTGCGTGTGGGTGAGGACGGCCCGTTCTTGCTGCTGTGCGACACTGAGCTGAATGAGCTGTCTGAGTTTGCGGCTGAGTGCTGGCTGCAGGCTGAGGGCGACATTTCGTATGATGACCTGTTTGCGCGTTTGGCTGAGATCTTTGAGGGTCTGCCTGCGGAGGCGTATGACGAGAACCTGAGCGCTTTAGCGGCTGGTTCGATGCTGTGGGTTCGTGTGATTGATGATCCGCTGATTGATGACGCGACCTGGGCTCAGATGACGAGCGATGAGGTTCTGGATGAGGAGGAGCAGCAGATTGCGCTGGATTCCTCTGAGGATGCTGTCTCTGATGATGAGGATGACGTGGTGGAGGACTAGCCACCGCGGCTTACTGAGCTCCGCTTGATAGGCACTGCTTAAGCACAAGGGAGGGGCGGGTAGAAGATGATTCTTCTACCCGCCCCTCCCTGTGTGTTTGCGGGCTTGTATTTGCGGGGGTTTGCAGGACGCTTAGCCCCGCGACGCCTTACCGAGCAGCCTTACTGGGCGGCCTTGTCGCGGCGCTTCTGTTCACGCTTCTGCTCGCGGCGAGCCGCACGCATACGCAGCGGACCGGGCGCCTTCACCGGCAGCAGCAGGAGCAGACCCGCCACCACAACGATCAGAATACCGAGCACACCCCAAATCTGCGCGCCCATGATGCTCACGCACAGACCGAACAGCATCGGCGCCAGGAAGCTGGTGGCACGACCGGTGGTCGAGTACAGGCCGAACAGCTCACCCTCAGTACCGGGATCAGCCAGGCGAGCCAGGAAGGTGCGGGACGCCGACTGTGCCGGGCCCACGAACAGGCACAGCAGCAGAGCGCATACCCAGAACACGCCCGGTTCGGGGAAGAATAGCAACGGGGTAGCCGCCAAGATAATGCCGACCAGCGAGATAACAATAATCGCCTTCGGGCCCAGGTAGTCATCCAGGTAGCCGCCCAGGATCGCGCCAGCCGCCGCGACAGCGCTACCGGCAATACCGAACAGAATCACCTCGGAAGTGCTGAAACCGAACGTGCCCGCCGCAAGAATACCGCCGAACGTAAAAATACCGGACAGGCCATCACGGAACACCGCCGAAGCAATCAGGAACCACAGGGTCTGCGGGGACGTCATCTTCAGGCGACGAATAGTGCGCCACAGCGCCTTGTAGGAGGCGAGCAGACCGCCCTGACGAGCCGGGGAGAGACGCTCCATGCCGAGCTCCAGGAAACGCAGTTCGCGGGTGGGCAGCACCTCCGGCAGGAAGCGCTCGCGGGTGCGCATACGCACCAGCAGCGGCAGGCAGAAGATCAAACACCAGGCGGCGGCAAACAGTGCGACCGCACGGATATTCAGGGCGTTATCGGTGGTCAGGCCGAGTACTTCGGGGGTAAGCACAAAACCCCACAGCACCACAGCCAGCGCCAGGATGCCGCCAATGTAGCCGGCGGCCCATCCGGCGCCCGAAATCTTGCCGATATTCTCCGGGTGGGAGATACGCGGCAGCACGGCGTTATAGTTCACGTACGCGAACTCGCTGAACACGCTTGCCGCAGAAATCAGGGTGACACCCAGCCACAGGTACTGCGGGGTGGGGCCCACGAAGAAGCACGCCGCCATCGAACCGACCAGCAGCATGGTGTTCACACCGAGCCAGAAGATGCCGCGGCCGGACTTGTCGTTACGCTGACCGGTGACCGGCGCCAGGATAGCAATCAGGAAACCGGCGATAGTCAGACCCAAAGACAGCGCCGAAGAGGTCTCTTCGGGCGTGCCGAAGTAGCTGCTGGTCAGGTACACGGTGAAGATGAAGGTCGTCATAATCGAGTCGAAGCTCGACGAACCAACATCCCACATGACCCAGGACGCGATCGAGCGGCGGCTATTCGCGTGGTCAACGACCCTACGCTGAGCCTTCGTCTTAGGGCGGGGAGAAGAAATAGTCATAGTTGTGCTTTCAGGTGCCGAGGTGGCGCTTCAGCCCAGCGGCGGCATGAAACCGGCTGAAGTAAGCGGGCGTGCTGAAGAGGGAACACCAGGCGGTACGTACCGAGTGGAGATACGTACCGCCTAGTTCATGAACTTTCGCGCGGAAGGCGCAAAGTCTTAGTTGAAGAAACGACGCTGCAGGCGAGCAATACCGAAGCTCACTACAGCACCGACGACGGAGGTCAGAACGGTCCAGAGGATGACCTGACGCAGGGTGTCTTCAGAGTCGTGGGAAATGGCGGGAGGCTGGTTGCCGGTAGCCTTGGTCCAGGCTGCGCCCAGACCCTTACCAACCAGGGCAGCAGCGCCCATGTTGATACCCGCAATGGCAAGCTTAGCGACGGGGTTCATGTGTATCTCCTTAGCTGTATACGATGCGGCGTCCTGCCCGTGAACCCCTTCGGGGTTGGGTGAGAAAAGAGCGCCACTCCCTAGCGTATAGGGTTTAAGGCGTTCGTGCCGCCTTGGAACCTCTCCGTCCCAAAATTGTACACCGTGCAATTCTGTAATGTGGGCAGAAGAACGAAACAAAAAGCGGCAAATTGGCGCGAACAGCCAGACACGCCTACAATCGAACCTGGACTTCCGCCCGCACCAAAACGGTACGGACAAGGAAGCCCACAACGACAGGGGAGCGCCACCGAGGCGCTGAGAGTGCTAAGCAGACCCTCGAACCTGATCCGGTTAGTACCGGCGTAGGGAGTCGAATTTCTTCTCAATGCCCTCGTCCATTCAGAGGGCGAGGACATTCCCCTTCCAACGAAGGAAGGACCACCAATGTCGCAGAACGTAACCCCCGCCTCCAAGGCATCTAGCCAGGCAGAATCGAAGAAGCCGAACCTGCGCTGGCGAGTCAACGAAATCGTTATCGCCGCAGTTATCGCAGTAGCCTGCGCCGTCATCTTCTGGATCTGGGACATCGCAGTCGGCCCCGCCGCCAAAACTGCACTCGTAGCAGGACCCGAATTCCGCCCCATCGTCGCCGGCGCATGGCTGCTCGGCGGCACCCTCAGCGGCCTGCTCATCCGCAAGCCCGGTGCGGCACTCTTCGGTGAAATCGTCGCAGCATTCATCTCCGTGCTCTTCACCGGCGGCGCGTGGAGTGGTGAAATCCTGATTGCCGGCTTCTTCCAGGGCGTTGGCGCTGAAATCGCCTTCGCAATCTTCCGCTACCGTCGCTGGGACGCATTCGTAGCGGTCTTCGCCGGTGCGCTCAGCGGCCTGTTCATGGGTGTTAACGAAATCTTCATCTACTACCCTGACATGGAACCGGTCAAGGCAATCATCTACGTAGCGTGCGCCGTCATCTCCGGCGCAGTGATCGCAGGCTTCCTCGCGTGGATTCTCGTGCAGAACCTCGCCAAGACCGGTGTGCTCTCCTCGCTGGCATCCGGCAAGACCCGCCGCTAACCGTCAGCAACTAGCCACCCCTAGTCACTCACCACGAGTCACCACTCGGCACACTACAGCAGCCACACAAAGGCTAAGGAACCATCATGGAAGCAACACCGCGCGGGGCGCGCATCGAGCTCAACAACTTCAGCTGGCACCACCCCGGACGCCCAGAACCCGTCATCAGCGGACTCAACCTCACCATCAACCCCGGTGAAAAAGTCCTGCTACTGGGCACCTCCGGCGCAGGCAAATCGACGCTCCTGCACGCCATCGCCGGTGTGCTCCATGATGACGACGGCGAATCCGCCGGCGGCACCATCACCATCAACGGGCAAGCACCCGCCGAAGCGCGCGGCACCGCAGGCATGATGCAGCAGGACCCCGAATCCTCCATCGTCATGGCAACCGTCGGCAACGACGTCGCCTTCGGCCCCGAAAACCTGCGCGTACCCCGCGAAGAAATCTGGGGCCGCGTCACCGAAGCCCTCACCGCAGTAGGGCTCAACCACCTGCCCCTCGACCACCCCAGCAGCGCACTGTCCGGCGGACAGAAGCAGCGCCTCGGCCTGGCGGGCATCCTCTCGATGCACCCCGGCGCCATGATCCTTGACGAACCCACCGCCAACCTCGACCCCTCCGGCGTGCAGGAAGTACGCAACAGTATTCTTGCCGCCGCGGAGGCGACCGGCGCGACCCTGCTCGTCGTAGAACACCGTGTGAGCATCTGGGCGCCGCACATGGACCGCATTATCGTGCTCGGTACAGGCGGCACCATCACCCATGACGGCGCACCCGACACCGTACTCAGTCAAGCACGCCAAGAACTTATCGACGCGGGCGTGTGGGTACCCAACTACGTGCCGCGCGCACCGCAGACCGGCGACGCTGTAACCGGTGAGGCTGCGGGCGGCGATAACGAGCGCGGCGAGGCGCTACTGCGCGCCGAAAACCTCAGCATCACCCGCGCACAACCCACCCCCAAACAACGACGCGCCCGCCGACGCACCATCAAACGCCTCGGCGACACCCCCGCACCCGCACCCGTTGACCTGCCCGTACTGCGCAGCGGCATCAACCTCACCCTGCACGCCGGCGAACACCTCAGCGTGCTCGGACCCAACGGCGCAGGCAAATCAACCCTCGCACTCACCCTCGCAGGGCTCCTCACCGCACCCGACGGCACCCTCACCGCCACCGACGCGCTGCGCAACCACGACGGCGGCAACCACGGCGGCAACGAGCGCGAAAACCGCGCCCACTGGGACGTGCCCACCTGGACCCCCGCCCAAATGCTCAGCCGCATCGGCTACGTCTTCCAAGAACCCGAATACCAATTCATCCGCGGAACCGTACGCGAAGAACTCGAACTCGGCCCCCGCCGACTCGCCGCACTCACCCGCGAACCCCTCAACGAAGCAGAACTCACCGAACGCACCAATACGCTCGCCCACCACCTACGCCTCAACCACCTACTCGACGCCAACCCCTTCACCCTCTCCGGCGGCGAAAAACGACGACTCTCCGTCGCCTCCGCACTCGCCACCGCACCCAAAATCCTCATCCTCGACGAACCCACCTTCGGCCAAGACGCACGAACCTGGGCAGAACTCGTCGACCTCATCCGCGAACTCCTCGCAGGCGGCACCGCCGTCATCTCCATCACCCACGACGAAGACTACACCGCCGCACTCGGCGGCAACCACATCACCCTACCCGCCCTCACCACCCCCGGAAAGGAGAACGCATGAACACCGACTTCTTCGGCACCATCGACCGAACCAGCTACTTCAGCAACCTCAACGCCGGCGTAAAACTCATCGTCTCCTTCACCCTCATCATCGCCGCACTCATCGTGCGCGACCCCCTCACCTCCGGGATCCTCTTCGCCCTCGAACTGCTCGGATTCATCCTCGTCGGATTCCGACCCGTCAACGTCCTCACCCGCTTCTGGCCCATCCTCATCGCCGTCATCACCACCGGCTGGTCCGTCGCCATGCTCAGCGCCAAAAGCGGCACCACCATCCTCGACCTCGGCTTCAACAGCATCACCACCGACTCCGCCGCCGTCGGCGCAGCCATGATGATCCGCTCCCTCGCCATGGTCCTACCCACCCTCGCGTTCGTGCTCACCACCGACCCGACCGACCTGGGCGACTCCCTCGCACAAACCTTCAAACTACCCTCACGCTTCGTGCTCGCAACCGTCGCCGCCTACGCCTGGTCGGTATTCTCTTCGCTGAATGGAACGCCCTCGGCCAGGCACGACGCGCCCGCGGACTCGGCGCAGGCCAATCCCTCATTGGGCGTGCACAAACCTTCGGCGGGCAAAGCTTCGCCCTGCTCGTGCAGGCTATCCGCCGCGGCTCCCGCCTTGCCATCACCATGGAGGCGCGCGGCTTCGGTGCGGGCGAACGCACCTGGGCTCGTGTGCCTAGCTATTCGCCGCGTGATGTGCACGTGTGCATTGCTGCCGCCGTCATTATCGCTGTTGCGTACGGTGTATCTATTGCGGCGGGCACGATCCAGTTCCTCTGGGGCTAGTTCGTTCCCTTTCTGGTTCCGCTTGGGAGGCGGGGTGCCGCATGTTTCCTCCGCGCCTACGCAGGGGCACCCGTCACCCGGACGCTCCGCCCCTCCTTGCTTCGCTGCGGAGAGCGTCCGTGTGACACCCTGAGGGCGCTTCCGGAAAACGCGGCTACACCCGCTACTACCGAACAGGAAGGTACAGGCACCTCCTGTCCTTGACCTCAGACAGCACGAAGGGACGGTATTATCCTCGCTCGGATAATGCCGTCCCTTTTTGTACGCGTTTAGCTCTGCTTGCGCCAGGTAGTTCAGCAGCGTCGCGGTTAGCTCCGGGTCATGCGCCAGTGCCGTGCCGTTCAGATGAGTTACCGGCGCAATCAGACGCACCGACGACGCCAACCACACGCCGTCCGACTCAAACAAATCCTGCGGGTAAAGCGGGCCGAAGCCCAGCTCCCAACCAGCCTGGCGTGCCGCCTCGAACACCGCGCCCTGCGTGGTGCCGGGGAGGATGCCGTGGCTCGGCTCGGGCGTGTACAGCACCTTCTTGCCGTCCTCAATCTTGGCGACCAGCACCGAAGAGGTGGCGCCCTCAAGCACGCGACGCTCATCGGTAATGAAGATAGCGTCATCCGCGCCGCGCTCCTGCACATACCGCAGAACCGCCATGTTCACCGCGTAAGAGAGGGTCTTCGCGCCCGCCAGCAGCCACGGGTAGGCGCTGTTGTCCATCGGCTCGTGGCCGCGCGGCAGCAGCATCGCCTTCACGCCCTCAGTGCGGCGCTTCACGATAGAGGCAGGCACCGGCGACGCCATAATCAGCGTGTACGGGCCCGGCTGCATGGAAGTCACCGCCTGGGTGGGGCCGCGCGAAATAATAATCTTCACGATGTGCTCTTCACCCAGCGCAGTCTCGGCACCGGCGGTCGCCTCACGCATGAGGCGCTCCACCGCCGAACGCAGGATCTCCGGTTCCGGGTCGGGTAGGTCCAGCATGCGCGCCGAGGATTCGAGGCGGGACAAGTGCATGCCGAGCTTACGCACGCGACGGTTGACGGACAGCATGGTCTCGAAGACACCGTCGCCGCGGGTGAAGCCCTGATCATCAACGCTGATGAGGGGCACGGACGGGTCAACGAAGATGCCCTGCGGGTTCTGCTCGTTCAGAAGAATTACGGTACTAGACATAGTTTTATTGTACGTTCGCATCCCTAACCGGCGAGGGAAGACGGTATCGCCCGTAGTGACATCAGGGTGCCCGAAGCGAAGCGAGGGCGGGTTCCCTGTAGGAACGAGGGCGAATGCCGCCTCCCGAGCAGAGCTAAGGGCATCAGAAAAGGGGCGCCGCATATTTCCTCCGCGCCTACGCAGGGGCACCCGTCACCCGGACGCTCCGCCCCTCCTCGCTCCGCTGCGGAGAGCGTCCGGGCTGACACCCTGAGGGCGCTTCCGGAAAACACAGCAGCCCCTGCGCTCATGTACGGGCACGGCAAAGCCCCGGATGTGCAACCCCTAGCGGGTCACCCATCCGGGGCTATTGCTCATAAGCCATAAGTCAACAGGGCGACTGACAAAGGGCGTTGAGCTAACGAAGGGTATAAATCATCAGGTGGCAAATGACGGCAATCTGGGATAGGACTACAGGAATGAGCATGGGAGGTGTTTTGAAGGTCTTTGAATGATGGTGAAGGACCTGCTTCCTCTCCAAGCTCCAGCACAGCGTGGACACATAAAAGTGAATCCACAGGGTCGTGACTAGGGTAACGAAGCTACTGGCAAGATGAGTCTTATAGACGTCATAGATAGTTGCGCACGCCGCAATGAACATTACAAAATTACAAATATCCGTTGTTTGGAGTATCATTTTAATCTCTCGTGTCGTAGGTCTTGCCTTGGTTGACTTGTTTGCTTGTAGATTGCCAAGGCAGGTAAATATGTAGAGGGGTGGGGGTTGGGTGGAGCCAACCCCCTTTTTTTGTGCATCTCGAGGTTCCTTCCTCACTTACGATATATTTCGTTTTCTATTCTACAACATAATTTAATATTAAGCTTCAATGTTGGCGTCAGCCGGCACGGCAAAGCCCCGGATGCGCAACCCTTAGTGGGTCGCCCATCCGGGGCTTTAGCTACACAAAAAACAACAACAGGCTAGTGGCCCGCCGCCGGGGCACCCTGACCTTCACCAGCGCCGTGGCTCAGACCGTCCGCCGAGTAGTCCGAATCCTTACGCGGCGTCGTCCACAGCACCAGCGCCGTCAGGACCGCGAAACCCAGAATGGAGAAGCCCATCGGCAGGTACTCATGCTCACCAGCAATCGACACCAGCGGCGCCGCCAACGCACCCAGCATCGCCTGAACCGTGCCCATCACCGCTGACGCACTACCTGCCATGTGGCGCGCCTCGTTCAACGCCAACGCCGAAGCATTACCAAAAATCAGACCGCACGAACTGGTCAGCAGGAACAGCAGAACCAGCGTCGGCACCAGCGAAATACCGATCAGGAAGCTGACCGTCAGCAGCGCAGACACCACGAGCAGGCTAACCACACCGACGTTCACAATACGGCGCTGCGCCACACGACCCACCAGCTTCGTCGCAATCGCGCTGAACACCACAATGCCAATCGAGTTCACACCGAACACAATCGTGAACTGGGTTTCGGACAAGCCCAGAATCTTCTGCAGCACAAACGTCGAACCGGAAATGTACGAGAACAGCGCACCAAACGCGAAGCACATCGTCAGCATGAAACCCATGTAGCGGCGAATCTTGAAGACCTTCGGCAGCTCCGAGTAGACGCTCAGGGTGGTGCCCTGGTAGCGTTCCTCCACCGGCAGGGTCTCCTTGATCACGAAGATTACGCCGAGCATCATAACCGCGGTAATCACGCTGAGCACGTGGAAAATATCGCGCCAGTTACCCCACGACAGCACCCAACCACCAAACAGTGGCGCAAGCACCGGCGCGAAGCCGTTAATCATCATCATGACGCCCATGAGCTTAGCGGTCGCCAGTCCCTGAGTCGTATCAGCCACGATGGAACGCGCCAGCACCGCACCAATCGAACCGGCGAAACCCATCATGAAACGCGCAAAAATCAGCAGCTCAATATTCGGCGCGAAACCACACGCCACCGTCGCAATAAAGCAGATGACCACACCGAACAGCAGCGGCTTGCGGCGGCCCGTCTTATCCGACAGCGGACCCACGACCAGCTGGCCGAGCGCCATACCCACCATGAACGCACTCAACGTCAGCGACGCGTTCGTGCTGGTGGTGTTCAGGTTCTCAGCGACTGCGGGCAGCGCCGCCAGGTACATGTCCGTAGCCAGCGGTGCGATAGCAGTCAGCAGCGCCAAAACAACAATGAAAAGGGGCGATAGCCCAAAAGAGGTCTTAACCGACTTCGAAGACATTAGCCTTAGTTTTTCTTTCTGCGTGATACGCGTGCAACGGCGCCTGCGGCTCTACAAGACGTGGATGCGGTGGTACCGCTCCGGGGAATGAGCTTGCGCAGGCTGGAAGCACAACTTTTCCACGGTAGCAGAATCGGGCGTGGGTTCGTAAGTTAAATGTTTGACATTTTTTCGACGTGGGAGGGACGCTCCGCTTAGCTCCTTTGTGCTGGGTTGGTTTGCTGGTCGGCTTGCTTGTTGGCTTGGAAGGCGGCGTTCGCCCTCGTTCCTACAGGGGACCCGCCCTCGCAGAGCTCGGGCACCCTGATGTCACTACGGGCGATGCCGCCTGCCTGCGCAGGTACAGCAAGGTGCAGCAAAGGGACGGCGTTATCCACGCTCCTACAGGGGCGGGGGGGGGAGGGTGCGCCACATATTTCCTCCGCGCCTACGCAGGGGCACCCGTCGCACAGACGCTCCGCCTCTCCTTGCTCCGCTGCGGAGAGCGTCTGTGCGACACCCTGAGGGCGCTTCCGGAAAACGTGGCTGCACCCAACGCATGCTGGGGCAAAAGGGCGGTGTTCTCCACGCTCCGTTGGAGAGATAACACCGCCCCTTGAGCGGTTTGACTCTGCCGCTCAGCACCCCCCAAAGCCCAGCACTGAAGAGATATTTGAGAAATATTCTTGAGAAGCATTGCTCGGTCCAACTGCATAACTTACGCTGGTCATACCACGCGGTACGACCGGAGGGAACACCTCAGATGCGCAACCACTATTACAAATATTTGCTATGCATCCTGCTACTCGTAGCTTGCGTCTTGCTCGTAACCCTTGCCGTGCTTTCCAACAACCCGGGTAACGGCAAAGACGGCACAGCCTCCACTCACGCGCCGGACAATACCTCAACCTACTGGGATAAAGACCGCATGGAATCCGCCAGCCCGGCTCCCATGCCTAAGTAGAACAGTGCCTGAATAAAACAGCCTCTGAATAGCCGTAGGGCCCAATGCTTCGAGATACACCAAGCATTGGGCCCTACTGTCTTGTAGGCGGCCGCTACTGCGCCGCGCTGTCGTAGATGAAGTCCACGGTCGCGTAGTCTTCCGGGATTTCGGCGAGCAGCGCCTCCTCCTGCGCTGCCCAGCGCTCCCAGTGCGGGCGGAACGTGTCACCATCACGAGCCATAGCGCGTTCGTAACGCACCTCATCCGGCGCGGTGGCGAGAATACGCACCTCGCAGGCGCCCGCAATCGCGCCGACACCCTCACAGATAATGACCTGCGTAGCCGCCGGGTCGACGGTGCGCACCTCACCGGGGGCGCCCGCCTCCCAATCCCACGGGGTGTAGGTCCCGGCAAGACCCTCGGTCAGCTGCACGGAGAGCGCGTCCCACGCCTCCACGCCGTCGAAGAGGCCGTCCCAGCCGGGGTAGAAGTCGTCCAGGTGCAGCACGTGCACGCTGTGCCCTGCGGCGGTGAGCTCCTGCTCAAGCTGCGCGGCGAGGCTGGTTTTGCCGGTGCCGCTACGGCCGTCAATGCCGATAATCAGCGGGATTTCCGCGAAGTCGGCAAGGAACTGCTCACGGAATTCGGTGAATTCGGCGGTGTCCATGTCAAAGTCGTTGCCGATGCCGTGCTCCAGGCGCAGCATGTCTTTGCAGAGTTCCAGGATTTCGGTGGTGCCGGTGACGCGGCGGTTCTGGTTCAGGGGGGATACGCTGACTCACTGCGCGTCGCCTTCCTGCTTGAGGTGGTTGATGAGGCCGCGTGCGGCGGCGTCAATGAGGTTGGTGGTGTACACGAAGTCGCGTTCGCTACCGTACCAAGGGTCGTAGATGCCGAGCTGGTCCAGGTGGGTGGTGGTGACCTTTGGGTCGAAGCTGCGCATCATGCGGATCTTGGCCTTGTCGGCCTCGTTGCGGGCGAGGGCTTTGAGGCGCAGGTAGTGAGGTGCGTCCATGGCGAGGATGAGGTCGTTGCGGTCGAAGTCCTCGACGGTGAAGACGCTGGCGCGGTGCGCGGACGGGTCGATACCGCGGGTGGTGAGCTGCGCGGCGGCGCGCGGGTCGATGCGGTTGCCTTCTTCTTCGTTGCTGATGCCGCTGGAGGTGACGGTGATGGGCACGCCGGCTTCTTGGGCGTGCTGGCGGATGAGGTATTCGCCGACGGGGGAGCGGCAGATGTTGCCGGTGCAGACAGTCATAATTCGGTACATGGTTCTAGTGTATCGGTGGGGTAGGGGAAGGTTGGGCGCGGCGGGTGCTCGGGAGGGCTTTGCGGGTGGCGATGTGAGGGGCGGATGCGCTCGCCGCCGGATGCTGCCGCTACCAGACCCGGGCGCGCGAGGGTACGCGAAGGCCCCGCCGACGTGGGGCCGGGGGGCCTTTTTAGAGATGAGCCTTATTCGGTGGGCTTCTCTTTCGGTTTGGGAGCGGGCAAAGGCTCTGGGTCGAAAAGCTCACAACCCACCGGAATAGTGAAGACCCTGCCGTCAGATATAGTAATCTGCTCGGTTTCAATGGGGCGGGGAATCTCTGATACCTCGAATCTATAGTCCTCTTGAGCTGAGCGGACGGAGAACCAAGTCCGTAAGTTCCCGCGCACAAAGAGTGGTTCATGGTTTTTGAAAGTTGTGTAGTTGAAATTTACACTCTTGGCGAAAGTTGCTCTGCGGAAGTCTGCCCTTTGGGTGAAGGCCACTCCGCGGAAGTCTGCCCTTTGGGTGAAGGTCGCCCAGTTGAAGTTTGCGTTTTGGGTGAAGGTCGCCCAGTTGAAGTTTGCGTTTTGGGTGAAGGTCGCTCTGCGGAAGTCTACCCTTTGGGTGAAGGTTACTTCACTAAAGTCTGCCCCTTGGGTGAAGGTCGCTCTGCGGAAGTCTACCCTTTGGGTGAAGGTTGCTCCGCGGAAGTCAGCGTTACTGTAGAACTTGGCAGAAGAGAAATTACCTTTCTCAATCGTGAGGTTGTTGAGAGGATAGAAAATGGGTGCTCGGCTGAAATCAACATCAAAGTCACTCCAGGTTCCTGGAATGGTCTTGCTTACGTTGCCTTTTTTATTTTTGGTGAAGATGCTACTGCGCTTGCTCATCTCAACGAAGATAGTGCGACGTACATCCTGTTCTTCGTGGAACTTTGCGTAGTCTGCGGTGATATCTTCAGGCTTTTCGTATCCATCAGAATCTTCGAAATGCTTAAGCAGAATCTGGAGCCGTGAAGCCTCTTCTTTGCTGAGCTTCCCGGATTCTGAGTTCTGGAGCTTCTCTAGTTCCTTGCGGGCTTCGTATTCTTCAATTTTTGCCGCTAGCGGGAAGGGGGAACGAACGTAGGAGCAGAGGTTATTGATAATAACCTGCCCTTCTTTTTGTTGCTCTTCTTGTGCAAGGGTCTTATCAGCAAGCCACTCATCGACCAAACCCACAAGGGTATAGATACCGCCCAAGCGGATGGCAGCTTTTTCGTTAGCCAGCTGTTCTACAGCCTTGGTATAGCGGCTTCGGCGTTCCGCATGTACCTGGCGGGTATGGTCGTTCTCGTTTTTCTCTTTCTCTTGGTTATTCTTTCGGTGGGTTTCACCAAGAGTGATCACACCCAGTAAACCACCAGTGGCGTAGAGAATGAGCTGCCTGAGAACTCGACCGTCATCGTCCTTTCCGAAACCAGAGTTGAGCGCGATGGGTAGGAGAAAAGCTAATGCTCCGCCGAAGATGGCAATTGCCCCAATCCAGCTGTAGAACCGGGATATTTTTGTCTTTAGCTTTGTGAAATATGCAGTGAGTAAGAAAATAACAATCAATGCTGTGCATATGCCAAGTAGCTGCCAGGCTACCGTTGGATTTAAATGCATGTGTCTAGTTCTCCTATCTACTTTGAGAGGAACGGTCACCTTTCAGCATAATGCAAAGTGGCCTGCAGCGAGCCACCCTTGAGCAGATGTGAAGGCTCCGCCGACGTGGTTCGGCGGGGCCTTCTTTAGCGGTAAGCCTTATTTAGCAGGCTTTTATTCCTCGGTATCTGAATTTTCAAGAGGTTTTGCAGGTTCACTAACGTGAGTATATTCCTGCTTTTCTTCGTCCCAGGAGTCCGGGTCGAAGAGTACCGTTCCTTCGGGAATTATGAACTTTTTACCATTAAATTCAGAAATTCCAAGTTCGATTTTATGGGGACTGTGTGGCGAGGCTCTGAATATATAATTATCTGGGTTAACCTTATTTGAGAATCGGGCTTCAGCTATGCGTTTTTCGTTCGTATCTGCATTATATAATTCTCCGCTAAAAAATAGGGTATCTGCAAAGTGTGTTTCATTAAAGTTTGTTTCTCCAGCAAATTGAGCGTCGAGAAAGTTCGTGAATCCATGAAAATAAGTCTGGGTGAAATCAGCTTTTCCGCATAAGGATGCTTTGAGGAAATCTCCGTCTCCTAGGAACCGGGTGTGGGCGAAATTTGCAATTTCCAAAAAGTGTACCTGAGCGAATTGTCCTGCTTTGTGAAAAGTTGTTTGACTGAAATTTGCATGTTCGTTGAAATCTGCCTGGCCGAAGCTTGTGCTTTCCATAAACGTGGTGCGACTGAAATCTGCTTGTTTGGAAAATTTCGCATTGAAGAAGCTGCTATCTTCTTCAAAGTGAGAAGATGCGAAAGTGACGCTTCCTTCAAAATGTGAATAGGGAAAATAAGCTGAGTTTGAAATTTACTGATCGGAAGTTTGTTTCCCCGATAAATTTTGCTAGGTAGAAGTTTGCATCCCCATAAAATGTAGCCTTATAAAAATTGGGATTCTCAAACGTTAATGTGTCCAAGGGGTAGAATATCAATGCTTTAATAAAGTTGAAGTCGAAATGACTCCAGGTTCCAGGAATTACCCTTATTTCTTCATCTTCATTTATTTTGCTTAGACGAGTACTCATTTCAGTAAAAATAGTTTGACGGACTTCTTGCTCTTCCCTGAATTTTGATTTATCGGCTATAAAGTCGCCGCTATATCTTTCTGGTTCTTTTTCATTTTCCTGTTCAAAAATTTCTCGTCTTTCGGCAAGAACAAAAGGCGAACGAATATAAGCACAGAGGTTATTAATAATAACCTGCCCTTCTTTTTGTTGTTCTTCTGGGCCGAGGGTATCGTCAGCAAGCCACTCATCAACCAAGCCAACCAAGGTATAGATACCGCCCAGACGGACTGTTGCTTTTTCGTTGGCGAGCTGTTCTATAGCCTTGGTGTAACGGCTACGCCGTTCCGCATGCACTTGGCGGATATGATCGCGCTCGTTCTTCTCTGCGTCCTGTTCGTTTTTCTTGATATCAGCCTCGACCTTGTGGCGGTCAACCTGGTTCTTCCAATTAGTCTGCAGAAGAGTCAGAATCGCAATAATTCCACCCGTGATGTAGAGGAAGTGCAAGCGTAAATCAGAGATAGATTTCTGCTCCGCTTCGCCGGATAGTCCACTCTGGCGTAGCCAATCAGTGCCGGAAGGAATCCAAAGAGCGGCTACGCCTCCAATAAGCCCGAGTAAGACAAGTATTAGGAAGAAGCGCCGAATATAAAAAGGTGGTTTCTTTATTGAGGTTTTATTGTCCGCCAAGACAATCTCCCATCTTCGCTGAAAGGAACGGTCACCTTTCAGCATAGTGCAAAACTGTCTGACCTGCGCTTCTACTGGACATAAACGAAGACCCCACCACACATCCAATGTGGCGGGGCCTCTGGGTATTACTGCGCAGGCTCACTGATGCGGGTGTATTCCTTCTGCCGTTCGTCCCAGGAAGCCAGATCGAAGAGCACCGTACCGACCGGGATTCGGTACCCTACACCGTTCAGCCCGGCTGTACCCAGCAGAATAGGCTGGCTGTCCTCGTACACCGCGAAGTTATGCGCCTCCTGACTAGTAGACCCAGAACCGGCAGACAGCGCAGCGAATCGCGCCCGGTGCACCTCACCCGACTCAACATTCTTCGCCGCGAAGAGCGGCGGGCTCTTCACGAAAGACACATCGCAGAAATCTGCAGTCTGCACAAAGGACGCACCATAGAACTCCGCGCCTGCCTCAAATACCGCATCACGGAACCCAGCGAGACCCTCAAACGTAGCCCGGCTAAAGTGTGCATCCCCGTAGAAGGTTGCCGCGTTAAACCCGGCATGTCCCTCAAAGACCGCCTCACGGAACTCCGCAACTCCCGCAAAATCCGTCCTGAAGAAGCTCGCATTACCGCCAAAAGACGACCTAAAGAACCCAGCGTTCCCTTCAAAGGAAGCACCGCTAAAGCCCGCATCCGCCGTAAATGCAGCATCGCGGAAGTCAGCGTGCCCTCCAAAAGAAGCCTCGCGGAAGTCGGCATTAGCGTTGAAAGACACCCAGCGGAAGAACGCATCACTAGCAAAGCGGGCGTTACTAAAGTCCGCCGTTCCCATGAAAGTTACGTCGCTAAAACGCGCATCCTGGTTAAAGACCGCCCGGGTAAAGTTCGCATCGCCTACAAAAGCTACCCCGCTGAAATCCGAGCCGTTGCAGAACTTCGCCGCAGAGAAATCAGCGTTCTCAATAGTTAGACCGTCGAGAGGGTAGAAGACGACCGCCCGGCTGAAATCGAACTCAAAGCCGCTCCACGCGCCGGGGACAACAGCCACCTCGCCCTTCTCATTTTCGGCAAGGGTGCTGCCGCGCTTACTCATCTCAACGAAGACGCTGCGGCGAACATCCTGCTCACCACGGAAAGCCGCCAGATCCGTAACGAAATCACCCGCGTAGTTAGCGGGCGGCGTATCGGATTCAAAAGCTTCTGCCTTGAATGCCCGCGCGAACGGCGAACGAACATAAGCGCAGAGGGCATTGACGATGACCTGCCCCTCCTTCTGCCGCGCCTCAACGCTGAGCTGCTCGTCAGCGAGCCACTCATCCACCAGACCCGCAAGCGTGCTGAGGGCGCTCGCACGGACTGCCGGGTTCGGATATGCCAGCTGCTCAACTGCCTTGCTGTAACGGGTACGGCGCTCGGCGTGCACCCGCTGGGGGTGTTCCAGCTTTTTCTGGGCGTTCATGCGGTGGAACTCCCCAAGAAAGAGAACGCCCAGCAGGGTGCCGGTGATGAAGAAAATGAACGGCTGAACCTCAAAATTGGCGATCTCAGTATCAAAGGTGAAAGGCATAAAACCCGCCGTGACAATGCCCAAGAGAGCGATAGCCCAAACCCAGGTGCGGAAGCTAGACAGCTTCCCCTTGAGATTGCCGAACTGTGTGGCGAGCGGGAAAAACAGAATGACGACTGCGCAAGCTATCAGCCAAGCCCACGCGGTGCTGGGTGCCAGATGCATGTGGTTCTCCTGTCATCGTTGAAAGGGGCGGGTCATACTCAGCATAGTGTAAAGCTGCTGGGCTTGGGCAGTTGCTGGTCAAAAGCAAGAGCCCCGCCAGCGCTGGATGCACGGGCGGGGCCTGTGTGTGGGAGCTTCCCCGGCGGCGGGGGAGAGTTAGGTTTTACTGTGCGGGCTCACTAAGGCGCGTGTACTCCTGCTTCTCTTCGTCCCAGGAATCCGGGTCGTACAGCACAGCGCCGATAGGGAGAACGAACGTTCTATTAAGAAGCTCCGTCTCGCCGCAGCTGAAACCGTGGGCGCTCTCGGGGCGCGCCTCGAACAGGTAATCCTGCGGATCCGCCTGCGCAGAGAACCGTGCCCTCTGCAGCCGCCTCTCCAAAGCCTCAAAGGACGGCTTAACATACATGAAGCTAGTCTGCCTGAAATCAGCTTTCTGACCGAACGTTGCATCCGCGAAGTAGGCGCCCTCAAAGCTCGCCCCGTTGAAGCTCACCTCCCGCGCGAACGTCGTCTTGTAGAAGCCGACATGCGCCGTGAACGTCGCCTTACTAAAGTCGGCATCCTGCGCGAAGGTCGCGTTACCGAAGTTCGCGTGCTGCGGGAAGTCCATCTCATAGCGCGTCCTCGGAAGCGCAATAAAGACGCCCGGCTGAACGTGGCGTCGCCGTCGAACCGCGCCCCACCAAAATCCTCGTACTGCGTGAAGGACGCCCCGCTAAAGTCCGCCGCGCCCGTAAAGCGCACGTTGCGGAACATTGCGGACTGCTTGGTCACTATACCGGCAAAGCGCGCGACCCCGCCGAACAGCGACTTGGAGAACACCGCCGGGCGGTTGAAGACCGACGCGGCGAAGTGCGCTTCATCGTGGAACGTGGAGGCGGTGAATACTGCCTTTCCGTCGAAGGTGACCGCCGCGAAGCTGGCTATGCCTGCGGTGTTCAGGCGTGAGAAGTTGGCATCGGACTTGAAAGACGATACCGCGAAGTCAGCCGCAGCCGAGAAGACCGCGTCTGAGAAGTCAGCCTCGCCGGTGAAGGTTACGGTCGCGAAGCTTGCCGCGTCCGCAAAACGTGCCTCGCCGAATTCTGCCGCGCCCGCGAAGTGTGCGGCACTGAAGCCCACCCAGTCGGTAAAGTTCGCGCCGTGGAAAGATGCGTCAGCGGTGAACTGTGCTGCGGAAAAGCTGGTGTCACCGTGGAAGGTTGCGGAGGCGAAATCTGCCGGGCCGTAGAAGGTTGCGGAGGCGAAATCGGCGTTCTGAAAGTGCAGGCTGCCGTAGCGGGTAGAAGATGGGTGCGCCGCCAAAATCGAAGCGCAGGTCAGCCCACATGGGCGATATTGACGGCACTGTGTACTGGTTCTCCCCGTTGTCTTTCTTGGTGCTCTCAGCGACTGCGGCGAGGCGGCGGCTGAACTCCATGAAGACCGTGCGGCGTACTAGCTGCTCTTCGTGTAGTGCCTCCTGATCGCGCGTAAAATCGCCTTCGTACCCTTCGGGGGCCTCGTCTGCTTCTAGGATCTGCCGTTTCTGCGCGAGGGGGTAGGGCGTGCGGATGCACCCGGTCAGCTTGTCGATAATGGTCTGGGCTTCTTCGCGGCGCACCTGCTCGGGGAGGGATGCGTCGGTGAGCCATTCGTCTGCGAGGTTCACGAGTGTGTACGCCCCGCCGAGGCGTACGGCGGGCTGCCCGTCGAGGAACTGTTCGAGGGCGTGCGTGTAGCGTTCGTGCCGCCTGGCCTGCTGGTTGTGTGCCGGGGTGTTTTTGCGTTGCCGCAGCGCGGTTAAGAGTTTGTTGAGGTTCATGGTGGTGTGCCCTTCCTGCTCCGGTGCTGGCTTATAACCAGCATAGGGGAGAGCCTCACCCTGGCGCGCTCGCGCTGGTTAAAAGAAGGAGCCCCGCCTGCACGAGAGGTGCAGGCGGAGCTTCTCCTAATGAGCTTTACTTGGAGGGGTTATCTATCCGATTATCAGACTCTTCTATCGGCTTTGCTGAGGCACTGGTTTCTCCCGAACTGGGGTCGAAGAGCACAGTCCCGACCGGAATCTGGCGTTCTATTCCGTCAAGCTCAGCTTTGCCAAGTTGAATAGGCTTACTGCCGCTACGAACTGAGAAATTGTAGTCCTCTTGACTTGGGCGAACAGAGAACTTAGCTCTCTCCTCTCCACTTGCAAAGAGTGGTTCATAATTTTCGAAAGTTGCGTCGCTGAAATTCACACTTTTGGTAAAGGTTGCATCGTTAAAGAGTGTTTTTCCTTTAAAAAATACACCTATGAATATTGAAAGCTCCTTGAAAGTAGATTTACTAAAATCAACTTCTTGATGGAAAGTTCTTCCAGTAAATTGGACATCTTGAGAGAAAGTTGCTTCTGAAAATGTTGTGTATCCGCAAAAAGTTGCGAGAAACAGCACGCTGCCATTAAAGATTGATTTGCTGAAATCAGTACCTCCATTGAAGATCGCTTGAGAGAAATCAGTTCCTTTGGTAAACTCCGCTCCCTGAAACCTAATATCTGCATTGAAAATTGATTTCTCGAAAAAGCTATTCTCTCTAAATGATGCCTCATAGAAATCTGCATCGTCGTCAAAAACTGCTGAGTTAAAATTAACGTATTCAAAAAAATTAGATAGCCCGAAGTCTATTGGTGCCCCAAAATAGCTATTTGAAAAATCAACAGGGTAGAAGAAAGCACCTGAGAAGTTATAGGTGAATTTAGACCAGGGGCCTGGGGTTGGCATGCCACTAGGGTCAAGACCACGGCTAAGCCTACTTCGTATTTCACTGATAATTGTCTGTCGGATTTCTTTTTCTTCTTTAAAAAGAATTTTATCTTTATTTATTTTCTGTAAAATCTCGGGAGAGTATACCTTCTTTTTTCTGCGTATCATTGGGGGAGGTGTAGAAAGGGTTTGTTTCTCGAACAGTTCTAACTTATCTGCCATGGAGAATGGGCGCCGAATATAAGAGCAAAGGTTATTGATAATAACCTGCCCTTCTTTGAGTTGAGTTTCTTCATCAATGTTGTCGTCATCCAGCCACTCATCAACAAGGCCAACGAGAGCGTACACTCCACCAAGACGAACGGGTGCATGCTCGCTAGACAGCTTATCAACCGCTTCAATATAACGGTCACGGCGAGCTGCATGCACCTGACGAATATGGTCCTGGCTATTTTTCGATTTGTTTCGATTAGGCCAAGAATGGCAATAATACCACCTGTGATATACAGAAGGTGAAGTCTTAAATCGGAAGTTGATTTTTGTTCTACTTCTGCAGCCTTATTGCCGGTAGATGAGGCTGTAGGAGTAGGAGTATTCTGCACCTTTTCTAGAGTTTCTTTGGCGCTATCTTGCTGTGCACTGGTGTATCCGGGCTCCCTAAACCAACTTGTATAGCTTGGTATTAATAAAGCTGATAATGCACCAATAATTGCAAGGCTGGCCAATGTGAATATGAAATATTTACTTGTTAAACCGGAAATAAATTTCTGGAAATTTGCAATAATCTTTTTGTGAAATATTATTAGAACAACTATGAATGTTGTCAATATTGAAATTCCGAGTGGCTTGTTCTCAATTATGAAAAATTCAAGTACTGTGGTTATTTTACTTACTATCTCTTTCCAGTGTTCTGCAAGTATTAAAGAGGCAAGGAAGGACAGGACTAATACAAATATCCTTATGATCCATTTATTTTGAATTATTGAGCGCATAACTCGCGAGAGTTCAACCCTGCACTGCCGCGTATAATGAACCCATTTTTTTACTATGATAGATAGGGAGTTCTTGCTGGTTAGGCATGTCGTAAGGCGAAAGAATATTATGATATCTACGACTAACGCAATGAAAGAGAGTGTATTTTGTGGATTTGGGGATAATATTCCTGGCGTTATCATTGCGCCTGTGAGGAGTATGAAAAGAATGAAAAGAATGAAATCTTCTGCTGGGATGGATGGTATTTCGTCATCCTGATGTTGATTGCTGTTTGTCTTGGACACAGGGGTCTCCTGTCTATTTTGAGAGGATATGGTCGTAACCAGCATACGGCAGGAGGATAGTCTCAAGCCATAGGTGAAGGTTGGAGAATTGCGGGTTGGACAAGCGGAGATGCCTCCATAAAGTGAGCGATGGAGCTCATAAACAGGTCCTCCATATATAACTCCCTATATAAGAGGAACGAATCTCTAATCTCTCGCTACGGGTGTTCGTACTTGAGATGCCTGCACGAAGCGCACCTCTAGCAACGCTGCCAGAGGCTAGCCCCCAGACTTAAAAATCGCCTCGCACACCCTATATAAGGTGCTCCTGCACCACCTCCCGGCACCTCTCGCACCCCAATTTTTCGGTTTTCCACCCCTTTTTTTAAAAATTTTTAAAAAATTTTTCGCCCAGTTAGCCCGCCCAGGTCCGCCGTGCGTTGAATCGCCTCGCCGCACCCTCGCCTAGACCCAAAACCCTGGAATTCCGCGGCAAAACGCCCCGTCCATGCCTCGCCACCGCCCCAAAATCGCCCACAAAACACTGCCTCAGAGCCCTGAAAAACCCACCCCTCACGCCACTTCACACCAAAAAAGTTGAGTAAAGTCCGCTCAACCCTATTGACACGCCCTCTGAGAGGGTGCATACTTGAGTACATGAGGCTCAAGGAGCCGCGCAGACCACCCCACACGGGGCGGCACGCGCAGCACCGACCGCCTCCAAAACTTTCAAACTAACCCGCCTCGCATTAGAAGAAGCGGGGCACTAACACCTAAGGAGTGAATAAATATGGCACGTGCAGTAGGCATTGACCTCGGTACCACCAACTCTGTCGTTTCGGTTCTCGAAGGCGGCGACCCCGTAGTTATCGCCAACGCAGAAGGCACCCGCACCACCCCCTCCGTCGTCGCATTCTCCAAGGACGGCGAGGTTCTGGTCGGTAGCGTTGCAAAGCGTCAGGCAGTAACCAACGTCGACCGCACCATCTCCTCCGTCAAGCGCCACATGGGCACTGACTGGACCACCGAGATCGACGGCAAGAAGTACACCCCGCAGGAAATCTCCGCTCGTATCCTCATGAAGCTGAAGGGCGACGCAGAGGCATTCCTGAACGACACTGTCACCGACGCTGTCATCACCGTCCCGGCATACTTCAACGACGCTGAGCGTCAGGCAACTAAGGAAGCCCGGCGAGATTGCAGGCCTGAACGTCCTGCGTATCGTCAACGAGCCCACCGCCGCAGCACTCGCATACGGCCTGGACAAGGGCAAGGAAGACGAGCTCATCCTGGTCTTCGACCTCGGTGGCGGTACCTTCGACGTCTCCCTGCTGGAAGTCGGCAAGGATGAAGATGGCTTCTCCACCATCCAGGTTCGCGCAACCAGCGGTGACAACCGCCTCGGTGGCGACGACTGGGACCAGCGCGTAGTCGAGTGGCTGCTCGCACAGGTGAAGGCAAATACCGGCGCTGACCTGTCCAAGGACAAGATCGCGCTGCAGCGTCTGCAGGAAGCAGCTGAGCAGGCTAAGAAGGAACTGTCCAGCGCAACCAGCACCAACATCTCCCTGCAGTACCTGTCCGTCACCCCCGAGGGCCCCATCCACCTGGATGAGAAGCTGACCCGCGCAAAGTTCGAGGAACTGACTCGCGACCTGCTCGAGCGCACCAAGAAGCCCGTGCTCGACGTCATCAAGGAGGCCGGCGTGTCCATCTCCGAGATCTCCGAGGTCGTTCTGGTCGGTGGCTCCACCCGTATGCCCGCCGTCGCTGAGCTCGTCAAGGAGCTCACCGGCCGCGAGCCCAACAAAGGGCGTGAACCCCGACGAGGTCGTGGCAATGGGTGCAGCACTGCAGGCAGGCGTGCTGAAGGGCGACCGTAAGGACGTTCTGCTGATCGACGTCACCCCCCTCTCCCTCGGTATCGAGACCAAGGGCGGCGTGATGACCAAGCTGATCGAGCGCAACACCGCAATCCCGACCAAGCGTTCCGAGACCTTCACCACCGCAGAGGACAACCAGCCCTCCGTGACCATTCAGGTCTTCCAGGGTGAGCGTGAGTTCACTCGCGACAACAAGAACCTGGGTACCTTCGAGCTGACCGGCATCGCCCCCGCACCCCGTGGCGTGCCCCAGATTGAGGTCACCTTCGACATCGACGCAAACGGCATCGTCCACGTCTCCGCAAAGGACAAGGGCACCGGTGTTGAGCAGTCCATGACCATCACCGGCGGCACCTCCCTCTCCAAGGACGACATCGACCGCATGGTCAAGGACGCAGAGGCACACGCAGAGCAGGACAAGGCACGCCGCGAGGCTGCTGACACCCGCAACGAAGCCGAGTCCGTCGCATACACCACTGAGAAGCTCCTGAAGGAGAACGGCGACAAGCTGCCCGAGAACGTCAAGACCGAGGTCCAGGGCGATGTCGACGAGCTGAAGAAGGCACTCGAGGGCGACGACGACGCAGCAGTGAAGTCCGCATTCGAGAAGCTGCAGGCATCCCGATCCAAGCTGGGCGAGGCACTCTACGCAGCAGCACAGGCTGAGGCATCCGAGTCCAAGCCCGCCGCTGACGAGGACGTTGTCGACGCCGAGGTTATCGACGAAGACGAGAAGAAGTAATCATGGCTGAGCAGGAAAACGTCACCCCCGACCCGCTGGAGGAGGCATTCAACGCCCCCGCAGCGGAAGGCCACCCCGAAGCTGAATCGGTCGAAACCACCGAAGAAGCTGCGGAAGCCGTCGAGGCTGAGCTCCAGGACGCCGTAGAAGCAGAATCTGCGGATGCGGCACTCGCCGCAGAGCGCCTGGACTCCCTGCTTCGCCTGCAGGCAGAGTTCACTAACTTCAAGAACCGCACCGCTCGCGAAAAAGAGCAGCTGCGAGGCTTCGTAACCAGTGAACTGGTGACCGCGCTGCTGCCGGTGCTCGACGACATCGACGCCGCACGCAAGCACGGCGACCTGCAGGACGGCCCCTTCGCCTCCATCGCTACCAAGCTCGAAGAGCTGCTCGGCAAGCAGGGCGTGGAGCGTTTCGGTGAAGTAGGCGACGCCTTCGACCCGAACATCCATGAGGCTGTTCTGCAGCAGCCCACCGATGAGGTGGCTGAGGATTATGTCTCCATGGTTCTGCGTTACGGCTACCGCGTGAACGACCGCGTGGTTCGTACCGCTCAGGTGGCTGTGGCTGTCGCACCGTAAGGTGGTCGGCTCAGCATTGGCTGAATAACTAACGACGGGCGGGTGCTCTCTCTGGTGGGGGAGTGCCCGCCCTGTTGTTTGCCTGAGCTATTTGCACGGGCTGTTCTGCCTGGCGCGCCTGTTCTGCCCGGGCTGTTATACACCCGGTGTGTTGGCGCGGGTTTCGGTGGGCTGTGGCGGCGGTTAAGAGGCTTGTAGGGGTGCTATTTTTTGGGCTCAGCCCTTTCAAAATTGAGTCAAGTAGACTAAACTTTTATATAGAGCATTAAGACAAGCACGCGGTGCCCCTGCAAGCCGTCCCGTAACCGAGGAGGGCGGCGCATCACCGCAGAAGGAGAAACACAACATGGCAAGTGAAAACTGGCTAACCGACGACTTTTATAAGGCACTGGGTGTCAGCGAAGACGCAAGCGAAAGCGACATCAAGAAGGCGTACCGCAAGCTCTCCCGCAAGTACCACCCGGACCTGAACCCCGGCGACGCCGCAGCAGAGAAGAAGTTCAAGGAAATCTCGGAAGCATACGACGTGCTCTCCGACAAGAAGCAGCGCGAAGAGTACGACCAGATCCGCCGCTACGGCGCATCTGGCATGGGCGGATTCGGCGGTGGCAGCTACACCGGCTACCCCGGCGCGGACGCATTCGGCGGATTCAGCAACGGCGGCGCAGGCATCAACATTGATGACCTGCTCGGCGGCCTCTTCGGCGGTAGCGCAGGCGGTTCCCGACGCTCCGCAGGCTTCACCAGCGCCGACTTCGGCGGCATGGGCGGCGGCGGTTTCGGCGGCGCACAGCACGCAGCCCCCGAAGAAAGCACCACCAGCACCCGCATCAGCCTCGCCCAGGCATACACCGGCGCAACCGTGACCGTGTTCCTGCCGGACGGCTCCCACACCGAGGCACGCATCCCCGCAGGCATTAAGGACGGCCAGAAGGTCCGCCTGCGCGGCAAGGGCCTGCGCGGCGGCGACCTGAAGGTCACCGTGCGCGTCTCCGATGACTCCGTGTACTCGCGCGAGGGCAACAACCTGATTATGCGTGCACCCGTCACCCTCGCTGAGGCCGTCGACGGCGCAGTCATCGAGGTGCCCCTGCCCGACGCATCCACCGTGAAGTTGCGCCTGGCACCCGGCCAGGTCGGCCGCCGACTGCGCGCTAAGGGCCGCGGCTTCAAGGCTAAGGGCGGCGACGGCGACCTGCTGGTCATCCCGGAGATTGTTCTGCCCACCGAGCTGAGCGCAGAGGCGCAGGAAGCGTTCGATAAGTTCGTAAAACTGGCACCGCAGGAGAACCCGCGTAAGGATCTGTTGAAGAAGGCGAAGTAAACCATGGCATCTCGAGAATCATCATCTAAGTCCCGTAGCGGCAAGCCGTTGCACAGTGTGGACCTGCCGGTTTTCGTGATTTCTGTGGCGGCTGAGCTGGCGGGCATGCACCCGCAGACCCTGCGCCAGTACGACCGCATCGGCCTGGTCCAGCCTTCGCGTGCGCCCGGCAAGGCGCGCCGCTATTCGCAGCGTGACGTGAACCGTCTGCAGCAGATTCAGCAGCTCTCGCAGGAGGGCGTCTCCCTGGAGGGTATTCGCCGCATTATTGAGCTGGAGTCCCTCGTGGAGGAGCAGCAGGAGCAGATTGCGGCGCTGCAGCGTCAGGTTGAGGATGCGAAGGTGAAGCTGGGCTTGGCGGAGCGCGTGTTCGCTGCCGGTACCAGCGGCGACGTGGTGCATATTGCCCGTGGTACCCGCCCGGCGCCTCGTCAGCGTTCTTCGGCTGTAGTGCTGTACCGTCAGCGTCACCAGCCGGCTACGGCGGATGACACGAAACCGCAGCGCTAAACCGGCTAAACCCGCTACACTTGGATAAACGGCTCGGCTGTTTTAGCTCATTTGCGCTAGTCGGCCACCCATATAGGCTTGTGCGTCTTTGTGTATACGCCGCGAGAGGGAGGGTAGACCCCCGCCCCGCATGCACTCAGACCCACACACAAGGAGGTGAGGCTCCCCGAATGATCGGGGAGCCTCACCTCCTTAACGTATATTCGCGCTAACCAGCTACACTGGGATAACGGCTCGGCTGTTTTAGCTCATCTGCGCTAGTCAGCCATCCATATAGGCTTGTGCGTCTTTGTGTCATACGCCGCGAGGGAGGTTGACTTCCTCCTCCTTGCGAGCAAAGAGGATTCCTGCCAGCCGCACACCCTATAGGTGTGCGGCTCTCGGTGGGTTAACAGCGTCAACAGTAACAGCGCCCGCAAGCAGGCGTCTTACGTCCCTCTTCTGTTCGTTTAGACTCTCCGCAAGCCCTGCGGCGAGCATAATATTCACACACGCATTCGTATCCCGGTCCAAGCACGTACCACACTTGGCACATGCCCATTCACGGATATTCAGCGGCTTTCTACCGCCCGGCTCGCCGCACACAGAACACAGCTGGGACGTGGGGGCAAATCGGTCAGCAAAGACCACCATGCGATGACGTTCAGTAGCCTTCTCTTCTATCAGACGGCGCAATAAACCCCATGAGGCATCCAATACGGACTTACCCAAACGGGTACGTGACAGACCAGCCACATTCAGGTTCTCCAGGGCGATGACTTGGTTCTCGTCCACCACCTTGTTTGCCACCTGATGCGCGTAATGGCTCCTTGTGTTGCGTACCTTGGCGTGAGCTTTGGCTACGCGGATTCGTTGCTTTTCGTAGCGGTTGCTACCGCGCCGTTTACGGGAGAGCTGACGTTGAAGCGTAGCAAGACGTGCCGCTGCCGCCTTCAAAGGGCGGGGGTTCTCGAAGAACATCCGTTCCCCCTCTGAATTGACAGCTGCTGCCAAGTGATTCAGACCTAGATCAACACCGACAGCGTACGCAGAAGGCTCCGGTACCTGAACATTTTCAGTAGGCATATCCACGACAAATGAGACGTAATACTTCCCATCTGGCTCACGGATGAGAGTGACCGAAGACGGCTCAGCAGGTAGAGGACGTGACAGTACGAACCGCACATTTCCAATTTTGGCTAAGCGCACAAAACCGACCCGATGAGTTGTTTCATGCACGCTAAACCCGGAGTTCTTCGTAAACCTTGCTGACTGGCGGTGACTGCGCTTCTTAAAACGTGGCGCATGAGCGCCACGCTTACCTTTGCGCTGACCAGTGACAGTATTGAAAAAAGCCTTGTAGGCTTTATCCAAATCACGTAAGGCTTGTTGTAAGGGCACAGAGGAGACCTCACTCAGCCAGAATCGTTCCTCGGATTTCTTTAACGCAGTCAGACGTGCGGACAGTTCAGCCGCTGAGGGTTTGACGCCAGTGAATCGGTAGGTCTCTGATGCGTAGGCTAAAGCGTCGTTGTAGGCTACGCGCACGCACCCAAAGAGCCGGGCAATAGGTTCGATTTGGCCCGGTTTTGGGTATGCGCGGTATCGGTAACGCTTCAACATAACATCTCCATTATATACTTGGTGTCATGACAGATAATGAAGACATTCGCACTGGAAGACAAGCTATCTGGGATCTTCACGTCCATTTGGTGTTTGTGACTAAATACCGTCGAGATGTCTTCATAAATGACATGCTGACAACCTGTGAAAACATCATGAGGGATGTATGTAAAAACTTCGGCGCAACCTTGGAAGAGTTCAATGGAGGACCCGACCACGTTCACCTGCTGGTGAGATACCCTGCAACAGTAGCTGTTTCCAAGTTGGTCAATTCTCTCAAAGGTGTTTCCTCGCGTGTCTTACGGCGAGATTACGCGGATGAGATTGCCCCATACCTACGGGGCGGGCATCTGTGGTCACGCTCGTATTATGCAAGCTCCGCTGGTGGTGCTCCACTGAGTGCAGTGGCGGAGTATATGAGGTCTCAGGCTTGTATTGAGGGATGATTAAATCTCTCCCCCAGAAAGGTGAAGCACTTCATGGCTGACAAAGTAGACCCCCGCCCCGCATGCACTCAGACCCACACACAAGGAGGTGAGGCTCCCCGAAAGATCGGGGAGCCTCACCTGCTTGGTTATATAGTTGGAGATAGCATAGTTGGACTAACAAGTTCGGGGTATTGAGATAGAGGAGGGGCTGGCAGAGTGAAAAATTTGTTCGTCTGGAACACCTTTATGCAGTGGAAGCCAGTAGCTATCAAAGAGCAGAAAGTTACTGAGAACCAGGCGAGGTCTGATGGCACGACAAATGATAAAAACCAGGCACCGGCTGAGACTCAAACACCAGCTCCGGTTGAGCAGGGTGTGAGTTATGAGGAGAGGTGGAGACTTGTTCAGTACTTCTCTGATTGGATTAAAAATGCTGACGTAAGAATCCAGATGCTGTTGGCTGTCCAGGGCTTTATCGTAGCGGCTTATGGCGCACTTATCCCGGCCACCGAGAAAGTCGGTAACTTTTGGAATTCATGGACATATATCTGGACTGCATTTTTTGTAAGTACTGTAATTATTTCATTTAAGATTGGTTTTTATCAGAGGCCAAATATGAGCGTTTCTGGCAGGGCTGGTAATATATTTTTCTACGGTTCTTATAATGCTGATGCGAAGATCCTGGATAGCATATCGCACACTGACAAGATGGAATACATCAATGATCAGATGTCTACTCTGGCCGGTATTGCTGATAAAAAATTTAAAAATGTTCAAAGGCTTCAGAGTTCTGTGTTTATGAGTTCAATTTTTCTAGTCTTATTCTCGGCTGGGTTTGTTCCGTGGTTTCATGAACATTCACTTCGAAAAGAAGAATGTTTGATTCTGTCTGTGATTGTCGCTGGTGTGCTCCTCCTAGTTTTATTTTACTCTGCGATTATGGATATGTGTCAGGGTTTGCTAGATGCTGATAAACAGTAAATGCTAAGGTGGATTATGGGTATTGGAAAAAATTTACCTGCATTTTTAGTGTGTGGTGTTGATATTAGTGAATCAACTGCTTTAAAAATTAAGTATCCTATTTCTGGTGTTGGCGTAATATCAACCTTTATGGAAAGCTTCGATAAAGGTCTGAGGGAGTCGAATCATCAGGTTGAATCTGCTGTTGATGCAGGGTGGTTCTTATGGAGAGTCAGGGGCGATGAGCTGGTGTATCTCCGAACGATACCTATTGGAGACGACGGCAAACCTGAGCCGGTAGCTATTGGAGAAGCGTTGCAGCAATTTATTGCATCTCTTGAATCAGTTTCTCCCAGTCAGATTCCTGGTTCGTCATACACCCTAAAACTGCGTAGCTATGCTTTTCTTCTTCATTCGCAAGGGAACCCCTGGGATTATCGCTGGAATCTTATGCCTAAGGATTGGAATAACAATCTAAAAGGTAAGGAGGGAGCAAAAAGTCTGGTAGGAAGTTTAGGTATTGAAGGTACCGTCGCACTGGAACTCTCCAGTCATCGTGGAATTAATCTCCGAGACATTCAAAAAGATTATTTCATAGATTTTATTGGGTGTGACGTTGATCTTGGATTTAGGATTGCAGAGCAATCTCAGGCACATCGAATGGTTCTGTCGCCCTATTTGGCTTACCTTGTAATGATGGGTCTTGAAAAAAATAAGATAAGTTCATTTAGTATATATTCTATGGGAGAACGTGAACTAAAAGGGTGCACCATTAAAGAAACTGGTCTTGTTGAGTACCCTCTGTATTATGTCCCTATAGGAAATTTCTCGATTCTTGAAGAACTCACTGGTGAACCCATGCCGATTAATATTTCGAAAGAAATAGAGAAATTGGAAGAGTTTGAAAAATTTAGAAATGACTCCTACCGATTTATCTACGAGAAGGCTTTGAAACATGCGTCGGCTGATGAATCCTAGGGTTTATCTATAGAAGATTTCGTATATGAACAAGCAGGTGAGGCTCCCCGAATGAACGGGGAGCCTCACCTGCTTTAACCTATATGCACTTTGCGCGCTGGCGGGAAACCACCTGGCGGTAACTGGCGCTGCTCCGCTTACTTGCGGCGGTGCTTACTTGCGGCGGTAGGTCAGATCGTGCGCGCGGCGGCCCGCCTCCTGAGCCTTACGCTCAAAGCTGGTGAGGGTACGACCCTCCCAACGCGGAGCCCAACCACCCTGCGGATCCTCCTCGGTCGCACCGGCGCCGGGGTTCACGTTCTCAAAGTCGGGGTGCGCCTCCAGAACCTCACGCATGACCAGGGCGTACTCCTCCCAGTCAGTCGCCAGACGCCATATACCGCCGGGCTTGAGCACGCGCGCAACCTTATCAGCGAACGCCGGGGACACCAGGCGGCGCTTGTGGTGGCGGGACTTGTGCCAGGGGTCCGGGAAGAACACCCACAGCTCGTCCACGGAGTTCTCCTCAAGCATGTTGTCGAGCAGTTCGGGTGCGTTCGCCTGAGCCACACGCACGTTCTCCACGCCGGCGTTACCCATCTTCAGCAGCAGGTCCGCGATGCCGGGGGTGTACACCTCAACGGCGAGGAAGTTCGCCTCGGGCACCTCAGCTGCGCGGTGCACGATTGCCTCGCCCAGACCGGAACCGATCTCGACGACCTGGTACGCCTCACGGCCGTAAATCTTCACCGGGTCGAAGGTCGCCTCGGGCGCGACGGAGGTGTCGGTGCGCAGGCGCGGGATGTCCAGCACGTGGGTGGGGGAGTAGGTGTCCCACGCCTTCTGGCGGCGCGCGGTGAGGCGGTCGCCGCGGCGGACGAAGGAGTAGGGCTGGCGGAAGAATTCCTCGGGAACCGGCTTCTTGGCCTTTTCTTCGGTGGATTCGGGTGCCTGGCTAGGCTGCGTGTTCTCAGTAGACATACCTAAAAGAATAGCGTAGCGCCGCTATACCGTGCGGTTTCGCGGCGTGCGGGGCTGGCGTGACGCTGAACTAGCCGGGCGTGAGACTGAACTAGCTGGGCGTATGCCGGTCTGAGAAACACAGAAATTCAGCGCGCAGACAAAAGTGCGGCGGGAGCGAATACTGTTCCCGCCGCACTTTCGTGAGGTTGTTGAGTGAGTTTAGTTTGTGGGGCTTACTTCTTGGAGCCCAGCAGTGCCAGACCCGCGCCGAGCATCACGATGTTGTTTGCGAGCTGCTGGCCGTCCTGGGTGGGGCGGAAGTACTCGTCGTGCATGTCCGGGTTGCGGAAGTACATGGTCATCAGGTTTGCCGCGAATGCGGTCAGGCCTGCGCCCGCCAGGCGTGCGGGGATGAAGGGAGTCAGCAGGGTTGCGCCGAGTGCGGTTTCTGCGCCGGAGATGAGCTTGCCGAAGGTTGCTGCGTCCAGCTTGGAGACTGCGGGAACGCCGGTTGCCGCCATCTGCTGCAGGAAGGCGTAGGTGCCTTCGTCTGCCTTGAGCTTCTTGACGCCTGCGTCGAGGATAAGTGCGCCGGCGGTGAGTCGCAGTGCTGCGTTGGAGAACTTGCTCATGATGTTGTCCCTCTGTTCTGTAGTTGGTTGGTTAGGTTTTGTTGAACGGTTTCTACTCTAGACCCAGTCCCGTGCTTTGTAAAATTTTACACGTAAAGTTTCTTAATGTTTTTCGGGCAGCACGAACCCCGCCTCGAAACACCCGCCTTGGAACAGTGCAAAATTCGCCCGTAGAAATTTTTGGGCAGTTGCACCCTTATCTCTTGTTGGATTCTTTGTGCTTATGTGGGTATGAGGGGGTAAAATTTGAAATTATGCATTCTCTGCATAATTCACTATCGGTGATGCAGGAACCCGGAAGCCCCGCAAAATCGGAGTCCACAAGCTCAAGCGCACCGCGCAGGCTGAGGAAACGCGAGGCGCCCCTCCTTCCTGCCGCCAAGAAATATGCATGAATACCAACCACCCGGAACCGCCCACACCAAACTACGGCGAACCGACGCAGGAAAGAGAAATACGTGACACAGCAGCCAACGCCGCACAACTCCGTCACCGGCCTAGACTCCGAAGCGGAGCACTCCAAGCTCCAGCGCGGACTCAGCTACCGACACATCCAGCTGATCGCAATTGGCGGCGCCATCGGTACCGGCCTCTTCCTCGGCTCGGCGAAGACCATTGCCCTGACCGGCCCCTCCATCGTCTTCGTCTACGCAATTATCGGTAGCGTCATCTACTTCGTGCTGCGCGCCATGGGTGAGATTCTGCTTTCGAACCCCAAGTACAGTCCTTCACCGACTTCATTACCGACATTCTTGGTCTTCGCGCCGGGTTCTTCGTCGGCTGGTCGTACTGGTTCTTTTGGGTGGTCACCGGTATTGCGGACGTCATCGCAATCACCGGCTACGTGCAATACTGGCTACCTGACGTGCCCAAGTTCATTCCGGCGCTGACCGTTATCGTGGCTCTGCTGCTGCTGAACCTGCCCTCGGTGAAGAACTTCGGCGAAATCGAGTTCTGGTTCGCTGTCATTAAAATCGTCGCCATTGTGCTGCTCATTGTGGTGGGTGCGCTTATGGTCGCCTTCAGCTTCACCTCGCCCGACGGTACTGTCGCCTCCGTGACGAACCTCTGGGAGCACCCCGGCCCCTCCGGTAGCGGCATCTTCACTCAGGGTCTGACCGGCTTCCTGGGCGCCTTCCAGATTGCGCTTTTCGCTTTCGTGGGCGCTGAGCTGGTCGGTGCCGCCGTTGCGGAAACCGAGCACCCCGAACGCACCCTGCCCAAGGCAATTAACGCGGTGCCCTTCCGCATTGGCCTCTTCTACGCTATGCCGCTGCTGACCATCCTCGCCGTCACCCCCTGGGACAAGCTGGATAAGTCCATGAGCCCCTTCGTGGGCATGTTCTCCCTGGCTGGCATTGGTATTGCCGCCTCCCTGGTGAACTTTGTGGTGCTGACCTCCGCGGCGTCCTCGGCGAACTCCGGTATTTTCTCGACCTCCCGCATGGTGTACGGCCTGGCGCACGACGGTGCCGCACCCTCCGCGCTGGGCAAGCTCACCAAGAACGGTGTGCCCGCGAACGCCCTGTACCTGACCACCGTGATGCTGCTGTTTAGCCTGGTCATGCTCTATGCGGGCAGCGGCATTATGGAGGCGTTCACCGTGGTGACCTCGGTGGCGTCGATGATGGGTATCTTCACCTGGAGTATGATCCTGATTGCCTACCTGGTGTACCGCAAGAAGTTCCCGGAGCGCCACGAGGCATCCCAATACAAGATGCCCTGGGGTGTCGGCATGAGCTGGTTTGGTCTACTCTTCTTCGCCGTGATGGTTTACGCCCTGAGCCTGTACCCGGATACCGCGGTCGGTCTGGCTCTGACCCCCGTTTGGTTCATTGCCCTGGCTATTGGTTACGAGATCCTGACTCGCCGTCACGCTGCCAAGCGTGCGCGCGTGGTGGCTTCTGAAAACACTGTTGAAGAGGCTGGTCAGAAGTAGTTTCTGCTCTTTCTTCGGCACGTGTTGGTGCGGCGTTCAAGCCCCGTTTCTGCATTCTTTTGGATGCGGAAGCGGGGCTTTCTTGCGTCCCTTGGTCGGGTGCTAGGCGGCATTTCTGCATCTCTTGATGTGATTTCAATAATAGAGATAAGTCACTTTTTTCGTGTCAAAACCTGTTCTTGCACTCTGAACACCTGTAGAATAACTATCCAAGTAGCTGTGAGAGCTCCCAGAAAAACTTCGCGTTAGTCGATAGCGTGACACTTCCGAGTACCGCGCAGTAGCTGGCATGGAGCCCCAGCCGCGCCCCGAAATCCGGGGACACCCCGCAAAGCAACGGCCGCATATTCATGCACTAGCTATACCCCCTGAATTTTAATGATTCTCATTATAAGCAAGGGGTACATGCGGTACGGGGTACAACCGCTGAAAAGAGGACGTCGTGACTGAACAGAACAACGTCAGCCTGAATCCTAAAGCTCCCGAGCAGGGAGAGCGACTGCACCGCGGTCTAAGCAACCGCCACATCCAGCTCATTGCCATTGGCGGTGCCATCGGTACGGGCCTGTTCATGGGCTCCGGCCGCGCCATCTCCCTGGCAGGGCCCTCCGTTATCTTCGTGTACATGCTCATCGGCGCCTTCATCTTTCTGGTGCTGCGAGCTATGGGCGAAATCCTGCTCTCCAACCTGAGGTACAAGTCCTTCTCCGACTTCACCACCGACCTGGTCGGCCCCATGGGTGGATTCTTCCTCGGCTGGTCCTACTGGTTCATGTGGGTGGTCACCGCCGTCGCGGACATCATCGCAATTGTTGGCTACCTGCGTCTGTGGTGGCCCGACCTGCAGGCATGGATTCCGGCGCTCGCCGTCATCGGCGTTCTGCTGACCCTGAACCTGGTGTCCGTGAAGAACTTCGGTGAAATCGAATTCTGGTTCTCCATGATTAAGATTGTCGCCATCGTTGCCCTGATTATTGTTGGTGGCGCCATGGTCGCTATCGGCTTCACCTCACCCAGCGACGCGCAGGCATCCGTCGCAAACCTCTGGAACGACGGCGGCATGTTCCCCAACCATCTGATTGGCTTCCTCGGCGCGTTCCAGATTGCCGTCTTCGCGTTCATGGGCTCCGAGCTGGTCGGTACCACCGCAGCGGAAACCAAGGACCCCGAAAAGACCCTGCCCAGGGCAATCAACGCCGTGCCGGTACGTATTATGGTCTTCTACGTGGGTGCGCTCGCCACCATCCTGATGGTTACCCCCTGGCGCCTCGTCAGCCCCGATAAGAGCCCCTTCGTTGCCATGTTCACCCTGGCGGGCCTGGGCATTGCCGCGCACATCATCAACTTCGTGGTGATTACCAGCGCAACCTCCTCGGCGAACTCCGGTATCTTCTCCACCTCGCGTATGGCATTCGGCCTGGCGCGCGAGCGCAGCGCCCCGCAGTTCCTGGGCAAGATCTCTAAGAACGGTGTGCCGCGTAATGCGCTGTTCCTCTCGGCCGTGATGATGCTGTCCTCCATCGTGCTGCTCTACGCGGGTGACTCGATTTCTAGCGCGTTCAACCTGGTCACCACCGTGGCTGCGGTACTCGTGATTTTCGCGTGGGCGATGATCATGGTCAGCTACCTGATGTACCGCAAGAAGTTCCCGTCACGTCACGAGAAGTCGAAGTTCCGCCTGCCCGGCGGCCGTTTCTCCGCCTGGCTGTCGCTGGTATTCTTCGCCTTCACCATCGGTGTGCTGACCATGGATGAAGAAACCCTCAGGGGTCTGCTCGCGATGCCCGTCTGGTTCGCGATTCTCGGTATCGGCTGGTTCTTCAAGCGCCGCGCGGATGCACGCCGCCACGAGGCGATTTCGACCCGCACCGCGCAGATTGCGATTGTGGAAGCGTCCGAAATCTTCTCGGCACGCTAAGCAGCTGTGCAACCACGTTAAGTCGCGCCGGTTATCGGTGCCGGCTACCAGCGCATGCGTAAAGCCCGCGTCACCTACTCCTCTTCGGGAGTGGGGGACGCGGGCTTTCGCTCTCTCTCACGATGAGCCCGAGAGGCTCGCGGGCATGCGCGCTTAGGCGGATGCTTAGACGGCTGCTTAGACGGACGCCGTCTCAGCCTCTTCGGCAAGCGGGTCCTCGTCATCATCGGTGCGGTAGAAATCCCAGCGTTCACAACCGCAACCGGAACGCATCGCCTCGATGACGGCGGCAGCTGCCTCCAGCGGGTCGAGCGCGTGCAGGTTCCACAGCGCATGCACCGGAACCGGGCGCCTCCAGCCGTGCTCCTGTAGGAACTCCGGGTCGAAGGCGGGTAGCGCCTCGGCGGTGGGTTCAAGCTCGCAGAGAAAGCCGGTGGGAGAGCGGAAGACCGTCACCACGGGGGTCGGGTCGGCGTCCTCCAGGGATGCGCCGTCGAAGAAGTAGTAGGTGCTCAGGCGGCGGTTCCAGGCAGCTGCGCGAGGCGTTCGCCGAAGACTTCCACCGTCTGCTCCCACTGGGTGCGGTGGTACGCCGCCAGATCGGTGTGGGCGGTCTGCACCACGCCGATGCCCTGCTCGGTGAGTTCTCGGGCGCTCAGACGCGCGGGCTCTGCAGACTCTGCGGGAGCGTCCGCAGGGGAGTTATCCGCGGGGGAATTGTCGGGGGTGTCCAGCTCTGCTAGTTCTGCTTCGGTGAGCTCAGCGCTAGTGAGCTCAGCGTCGAGGAGCTCAAGATCCTCCGCGATGCCCGCTTCAGCGGCGCTCGCCTCAGCGGCAGCCTGCGTTTGCTTCATTCCTCGTCCACAGGCGCAGCTCGCGGGCAATCTGTGCGCGTCCGCGATGCAGGGTCGCCTGCCAAGAGCCGAACTTGGCGCGCACCGCACCCAGCGGCGGCACCTCACCGATTAGAGTCTGAATGGTCGACCAGTAGCCGTAGTTCAGCGCCGTCGGCTCGCGGTCGTAGCGGGCACAATAGCTCAAAAAGAGGCTCAGGGTCTTCGACGCAAAATCCTCGGGTACCGCGGCGGCGTCAATGTACCATTCGTTTTCGAGCGCCTCCGCCGGGTAGATGCCGGTGCGGAGCATGCCCAGACCCCAGTTGCCGTCACCGAGGTAATCGTTCGCGGTCTGAACCGGTGCCGGCCACGCCGATTCGCCCTCCATGCTGGAGGCAAGCAGGGTGTAGAGGCTACCGCCCTCGGTACCGATTTCTGCTACCCCGCGCTGCCGGATGTCCTCGAGGGTCTGCGCGTACACCTCTTCCTCCAGCTGGGAGTAAGGGTGCGCGGCAAGGTACTTGAGCGTTGCGCCAATCTTCGCCAGGATGCCGGCGATGTCTTCGCTGCTGAAGTGGCGCGCCTCCAGCGCGGGCGGCAGGTCGTGAATAATATCGCAATCAAGAATCAGCGCCGCGTACTCGGGCTCCGGGGGCAGATCGTAGGCTTCCGCGAAAACATACCAGAGGCCGCAGGCGAGCACCGTGTAGCTCGGGGCCTCTGCCGTGACCGGACCAAACTGCCAGATACCGGAGTTCAGCGCATAGTTCAGATGCTTCTTATTGATGTGCGGGTACAGAAAGTTGAGGCGGCGGAGAACCTGGCTAGGGGTGAACCCCAGCGCGGCGAGTTCGGCGATAAGTTCCGCGTACTCGTCGTGAAAATCTAAGTAGCCCTCCGGGGCGTTTGACAGCGCGGCTTGTTCGCGCATGGGTCCCTCTTTCATCTGCGGGATGTGGCAGCACCTTGTCGCACCGTGCCGCCGAACCCTGAATGTGTGTACGCAGATAAGGGTGTTTGCGTGTGTGAGGCCACACCTTATCTGTACGATTAGGAGATATTTTTTCAAAAAAATATGCTCTTTTATCTAAATTTATCGCTGGAACTTACCACTATTCAAATACGTGCATCCCTTAACACGGTTTCTTGCGGAAAGATGACAGCGTTTAGCACGCTTACAGGGCAAAATATGCACAAAGAGCCGTATTCTGCACTAGAAGATGCGGTGGAAAAATACGCTCACCCGCACCCGCACAGGGGGAGCGCAATACGCCCCGCGCTGACTCTATCCTCAGCATCACCGGCCAACCCGTGAGCCGCGGCGAAATATGCGAAACTGGAAGGATGAGCGAACACCCCCTCCCGAGCAGCATCCGCCCGCGCGCGAATCGAGCTGCAGGCCCCGCGCCCAGCAGCGCCGCACACCGCGAAAAACACGAAACCGGTGGCGCAGCTGAGCAGCCCGCCGAGCACCTCATCAACGCGCTCGCCGTAGAAACCGGCATTGCGCCGCACCGCATCCGCGCAGCCGTGGCGCTGCTCGACGCCGACAACTCCGTGCCCTTCATCGCCCGCTACCGCAAAGAAGCAACGGGCGCACTCACCGACACCCAGCTGCGCACCATCCAGTCGCGCCTGGGTCAGCTCCGCGCCCTCGAAGAGCGCCGCAACCGCGTGCTCGAAGCGCTCACCGAACGCGCCGACGAAGGACTCATTGACCCGCTCACCCTGCTGCAGCTACGTTCCTCGCTCATGAACGCCGCCACTATCGCAGACGTGAACGCCATCTACGCCCCGTACCGCAGCGAGCGCGTGACCCGCGCCCAGATGGCGCGTGCCGCCGGGCTTGATTCCCTCGTTGAAGACCTGCTGGAGGTGCCCCTCGCCGAGGCTCACGCCATTGCCGCCGCGTACATTACTGACGGCACCGAAGACGACGAAGATGAGGGTATCGAGGCTGCAGAGGTAGACGAAGCCCTGCAGATTCACAGCGCCGAAGAGGCCCTCGACGGTGCCCGCGCGATCCTGATTGACCGCGCCCTCACCGACCCGGTGCTGAGCGAAAAGCTCCTCAAGCGCCTGCGTGAGAGCGGCGTGATTGAGTCCCGCGTGATCGCCGGTCAGGAAAGCACCGGCGCGAAGTTCTCCGACTATTTCGCCTTCTCGGACCGTATTCGTTCCATTCCGCCGCACCGCGTGCTGGCGCTACACCGCGCCAAGGACGCCGGCGTGGTGCGCCTTAGGGTGGATGTGGCACCCGCCCCCGTGGCGCTCAGCCGCCTGCGCGGTGCTGCCCGCGCCGAAGCTGAGGCCGCCGCCGAAAATTACGAGAACGTCCGTTCTGCATACGAGCGTGAAGTCGCCGCCGCGCTACGCATCCCCGTGCAGGTGCTCAACACCGTCGACGACGAAGACCGCGTACTCGGCTGGCTCGCCGCCACCGTCCGCACCGCATGGCGCAGCCACCTGCGCCCGCGCCTTGCCGAACGCATCCGCCACCAGCTACTCGACGCCGCCGCACAGCACGCCACCGAGGTGTTCGCCTCCAATCTGCGCGATATTCTGCTCGCCGCACCCGCCGGCCACAAGACCACCCTCGGCCTGGATCCGGGCCTGCGCCACGGCGTGAAATACGCCGTGGTCGACGGCACCGGTGAGCCGCTGCGCGTAGGTACCGTCTACCCGCACGCCCCACGCAACCAGTGGGCAGAAGCACTGCGCGAGCTCGCCGTCGCCTGCCGCGAGCACGGCGTGGAACTTATCGCCATCGGTAACGGCACCGCAAGCCGCGAAACCGACAAGCTCGCCAGCGAACTGATCCGCACCCTGCGTGAGGAAGGCGCAGAAGCACCCCAGAAGGTGACCGTCTCCGAGGCGGGCGCCTCCGTCTACTCCGCCTCCGCCCTCGCCGCCGCCGAGCTGCCCGACTACGACGTGACTGTACGCGGCGCTGTCTCCATCGCCCGCCGCCTGCAGGATCCGCTCGCCGAGCTCGTCAAAATCGACCCGCAGTCCATCGGCGTGGGTCAGTACCAGCACGACGTGCCGCCCGCCGCCCTGCGCCGTGCCCTCAACGACACCGTCGAAGACTGTGTGAACGCCGTGGGCGTGAACCTCAACAGCGCCTCCGTGCAGCTGCTCGCGCACGTGGCGGGTGTGGGTACCGTAACCGCCGAACGCATCGTCGCCTATCGCACCGAACACGGTCCCTTCACGAACCGTCAGCAGTTGCTGAACGTGCCGCGACTGGGTGCGAAAACCTTCCGCCAGGCGGCAGGATTCATTCGCATCCGCGGCGGTGAGGAGCCGCTGGACGCCTCCGCGGTGCACCCGGAAGCCTACCCGCTCGCTCGCCGCATTATTGCCGACGCGCAGGCACGCAACGGCGCCCACTGGGTTGCCGGCGCCCTGGGCACCTCGGACGGAACCGACCCGCTCGCCGGGCTGAACCCCGCCGACTACGTGCAGGACAGCCACGAGCAGGATAAGCACGGGCAGGCGAGCGCGGAAGAAGGCACCGCCGGCGTGTACACGGTCGAGGACATCTTCACCGAGCTGCGCCGCCCCGGTCTGGACCCGCGCGGTAGCTTCCGCACCGCCCGCTTCTCCGAATCCGTCTCGCACTTCGAGGACGTACGCCCCGGCATGGTGCTCGAGGGTACCGTCTCAAACGTGGCGGCGTTCGGCGCGTTCGTGGATATTGGTGTGCACCAGGACGGCCTCGTACACATCTCGCAGATGAGCCGCGGCTACGTGGCGAACCCGCACGACATTGTGCGCAGCGGCGACATCGTGCAGGTGCGCGTGGTGGAGGTCGACCCGGCACGCCGCCGCATCTCCCTCTCCCTGCTGGTAGAGGATGAGAACTAGCGGGGGAGAGCGCGAACGTTCGCTGACCTGTTGAACAATCCGCGAATGAGCATTCTCTAAAACCTTAGTTCCCGCAAGAGCGCACAAAAGCCCCGACAAGCACTATCTGTGCCTGTCGGGGCTTTATGTAGGTGTGTATCGAACTATACGCCCGAGCTACACCTTAGAAGTCGATGTTCGCCGGGTCAGCGCCAATACGACCCTCGGGGCTGGAGAGCGCGTCCACAGCCGCGATGTCCTCGTCGGTCAGCTTCACGTTCACCGACGCCAGGTTCTCCTCAATGCGGGAGGGGGTCACAGACTTCGGGATAGCCACGGTACCCTTAGCCAGGTGCCACGCCAGCACAACCTGCGCGGGGGTTGCGCCGTGGCGCTCCGCAATCTCAGCCAGCACGGGGTTCTGCAACAGGTCGCTGCCGTTGCCCAGCGGGCTCCACGCCTCGGTCACGATGCCGTACTCGGCGTGCACGGCGCGCAGCGCCTCCTGCGAGAAGTAGGGGTGCAGCTCAATCTGGTGGATGACCGGAACCACGCCGGTCTCCTCGATAATCTCGCGCAGCTGCTCCTCGGGGAAGTTCGAAACACCAATCGAACGGACCTTACCCTGCTTCTGCAGCTCAATCAGCGCACGCCAGGAATCCAGGTACAGGCCCTGCTGCGGCTTAGCCCAGTGAATCAGGTACAGGTCAACGTAGTCGGTGCCCAGCTTCTCCAGGGAAGCCTCGAACGCCTCGAAAGCGCTCTCGTAACCCTGATCGGAAGTTCCACAGCTTGGTGGTGAGGAAGATGTCTTCGCGAGCCACGTCGGAGTTAGCGATAGCGCGGCCCACGCCCGCCTCGTTGCCGTAGATAGCGGCGGTGTCGATGTGGCGGTAGCCGGTCTCCAGGGCGGTGCCCACAACCTTCTCGGCGACCTCATCCTCAACCTGCCACACGCCGTAGCCCAGCTGCGGAATGGATCGGCCGTCGTGGAACTTTACGTTGGGTACGTTGTAGCTCATGATGCTCCTTTGGAATCTGGAATCTAGACTCTGAAATCTAGGGGAAGGCGGCGCCTCCGTACGTAGTCCTTCAAGGCTACGCCTCAGAGCCCCCGCTGAGAAGAGCCACAGCGGAATCGGGTGTGAATCTAGCCCGAGGCGTAACCACGTGACGAAAGATGACGGGTGCCAGACATATCAGCAGACTCGAAGGCTACCGCTCAGGCTCGAGGGCTACCGCTCAGATTGGAGAGCGGCTATCGCTCGACAGCCGGCGCAAAGAGCTCACGCACATCCTCAGCCGTCACCGCCGCGGAGGCGAACTCGCCCTCACCGACCACCGCATCGAAGAGCGCGGCCTTCGACTCCTTGAGCTGCATGACCTTCTCCTCAATCGTGCCCTCGGCGACCAGACGGTAGACGTGCACCTCCTTGTCCTGGCCGATGCGGTGAATACGGTCCACCGCCTGCTGCTCGGCGGCGGGGTTCCACCACGGATCCATGATGAACACGTGGTCCGCCTCGGTCAGGTTCAGACCGAAACCGCCAGCCTTGAGCGAAATGAGGAACACCGGCTCCTGACCGCTCGTGAACGCTTCGATGACCTCGGCACGGTTGCGGGTCGAACCGTCCAGGTACAGGTGGCCGATGCCCTCCTCTGCCAGGCGCGCCGAAATGCTCTTGAGTAGCCGGTGAACTGGCTGAACACCAGCACACGGTGGCCCTTCTCGAGCAGGCCGGGAAGCTGCTGAACCAGGTAGTCGCGCTTGACCGACGACACCCCGGCGTAGGCTTCCGGGTCAATCAGCGCGGCATCAAGCGCCAGACGGCGCAGCAGGGTCAGCGACTGGAAGATCGTGAACCGGTTCTTGTCCATGTCCTCCAGCAGACCCAGCACCTTCTGGCGTTCACGCTGCAGATGCGTGTCATAGATGCGGCGGTGACCGGCAGCCAGCGGCAGGTTCACGCGCGTATCGTTCTTCGCCGGAAGCTCCGCCGCCACCAGCTCCTTGGTACGGCGCAGCATGAGTGGGCGGATGCGCCGGCGCAGACGAGCAGCCGTCGCCGCGGCGTGCGCCGGGTCCTCACCGGACTCCGCCGGGCGAGCGTACAGGTCACGGAACGCGCGGGCGGAGGGGAACAGACCGTCCGCCACAATTGCTAGCAGTGCCCACAGCTCCATGAGGTTGTTCTCAATGGGCGTGCCGGTCATCGCAATCTTGGCGCGGGCGGGCATCGCGCGGGCGATGGACCAGGCGCGGGTGCCCGTGTTTTTGACGAATTGCGCCTCGTCCAGCAGGAGCGCACCCCAGCCTTCGGGGGCGGAGAGCTCGCCCGTGAGGTCATCCACGGCACGGCCCAGCGTGCGGGCGTAGCCGGTGTAGGCGTCCTCGTCCATGCGTAGCAGTGTGTAGCTGGTCAGCACCAGGTGCGCCCCGGCGATGCGCTCAGCCAGCGGGGTTTTACCGGCGGTGGTTTCGGTGATGGTCACGACCTTCGCCTCGGGTAGGAATCGCTCAGCCTCCGCCGCCCAATTGGTGATGACGGAGGTCGGCGCAACCACGAGGAAAGGCGCGAACGGCTCGACGCTCTCACTGCGCTCGGCGGCATCTTCGGAGGCGGCACGATGCTCCTCGAGCGCGTGGGCGAGCAGGGCGAGAGCCTGCACGGTCTTACCCAGACCCATATCGTCGGCGAGAATACCGCCCAGACGATGCTCGTACAGGAAGGCCAGCCACTGGAAACCCTCCACCTGGTAGTGGCGCAGGGTCGCCTGCAGGCCGGCGGGTACCGGGCGCTGAGCAATTACCTGACGGGATGCCTTCTGGGGTATGGCGGAATCCTGAGCACCCTTGTCAGAAGCCTTTTCAGTACCCTTTTCGGCGCTCTCTTCGGCATCCTCCAGGCCCTCAACCAGCTCCAGCAGCGAACGCACCTGAGCGTCCCACCGAGCGGTCGTATGCACGCTCGCCGCCAGCGACTCCAGCTCAGAGAACAGCCCCGCCTGGTGACGGTTAATGCGCAACTCACCGCCCGCATCATCAAGTTCACGAGCCTCCGCGATGAGGGTGCGCAGGGTCTTAAACTCGGGTCGACGCAGCGAGAAGTAGGTGCCGTTACCGAGCAAAATACGGTCCGCCCCGCGATCTAGCGCCTCAAAAATCTGCGCGAACGGCACGGTCCAGTTATTGACCTTCACAGCAATACCCAGGCCGAACCAGTCGCGAGAATTGCCCTCGCTCACGGTGATTTCAATGAGCGCGTCGGTTGCCTCCACGAACTGCGGCGGAGTGCCGTTAAAACGCACCTGAACAGCGGAAACACGGCGAAGCTTCGGCAGAATCGCACTGAGCAGCTCGCGGGTCTCCCAGCCTTCGATGCGGCGCTCCTCCAGCCCGGAAAGCGCCGGGTGGGCGGCAAGAATAGCGCGCACCGAACGCAGTACGCGCGCCTCAAAACGCTCATCGCGAACCTCGCCACCCTCTTCACCGGGGTAACCAAAAACGGGCAGGGAGTACACATCGGAGCCGATCGCAGGATTCTGGGCGCTCGCCTCCTTAGCGCTCGCCTCATCAGTGCTGTCCTCCTCCACGCTGTCCTCCGCGAAGGGGTTCAGCGGGTACTCCCAATGCCAGCTCAGCTGCGCGTCGTGGCGTACCTGCTCGTCAAAGCTGATGTCAAGCACCAGATGCGGCGGCTTCACGTGCGGTAGCCCCAGCGCCGGATCGGGGGTCAGCGAGGGAATGGAGCGGCTGAGCGCGGGCAGGTATTCCTTCTGGAACGTGGCGCGTTCCGCGGCGGGAATGTGCACGGTTCCAGCGCTAATGAGCGATTCGGAGGCGGCATCGAGCGGTTCAACCAGGGGGATGAGCGCCAGCTCCACGCCCTCGGGCAGTTCGGGCACGGCGGGGGAGTAGCGCACCCGTTCACCCTGCGCCGGGTTGATGGTCGGGGTAGAGGGCTCGGCAGGTACCTCCCGTGCGTCCTTTGGGGCAGTCTTGTGCACGAAAGATTCGCGGCCCACTTCATCCAGCGCGCCGGGGCGCGCGGTCTTCCAGTGCACCGCCTTGGCCGCCTGTTCGTACTCCTGCTGAGCGAGCCCGCCCAGGGCAAAGAAGCCGGTGCGTGGGGTGCCGATGGGGTGGCAGTGCGCGGCGGGCAGCCAGAGCTGGCGCAGCAATTCGCCTTCGCGTCCTTCCCAGCTGAGCGCGGCTTGAAGCTGCAGGCCGGAGCCTTCTCCGGGTGTATCTTCTGCGGCGGCGTGCAGGCGCACCTGTGCGGGGCTCAGCACGGCGTAGTTCACCTCGCGACCGTTGACGAGCAGAGGCAGGCCAATATCCTCCGCGCGGGCGAGTACGTCCCAGAGCAGAGTGGAGGCAGAAGCGCTGATCGAAATCCAGTCGCGGTGCGAGGAATACATGTTCTGCCAGGGGCGGGCAATCGAGTAGAGTTCGGCGAAGAATCGTTCGTGTTCGGGGTAGATTTCGTGCCGCCCGACGGGTCCGCCCACGCTGGAGGCGAAGGTTTCCCAGCTGAGTCCGCCCTTGATCCAGCGCCCGGTTTTGGAGGCCATGAGCGGGCGGGCGAGCAGGTTAATGCTGGGGGTTGCGCCGGGCATATTGCGGCCGCGCGCGTAGGAGCCGGAGACACTCAGCGAGAAATCCAGGGCGCCGCTCACGCGCATCGAATCAATGCCCGCAAGGTCCTGACGTGCGGAAAGAACGGATGAGAGGTCGCGCCGCCAGGCAGAAATTTTGGAGGCGGCACCATCGAGCGCTGTGGGGTCGAGCGCAGTGGGGGAGGAGCCTAGTTCGTTGAGCGCAAAGCGTCCCTGGGGGTTTTCGGGCTCGGCAGCTACTGCATCGGGTGCGGGCAGTTTCGCCGCGGTGGTGAGTGCACCGGAGGCGCGCAGCGCCGCGAGCGGGTCGGCGGACTTCTTCGCCTCGGCAACGTCCGCGCTCTTTGAACCTGCGGATCCCTTTGTCGCTGCCGCACCCTTCTCCACGGCAGAGGGGGCAGAGGGGGCAGAGGGTACGCCGACCGGTCCGGGGTGTTCGCTGAGTGCCTTTTTCGCTACGGAGGCGCGGTCGAGCGCGGTGAGCATGAGCGCTACGGCGTGCTTGCAATCGGTGAGTACGGGGCAGGTGCAGCGGGCGGTGAAGGTTGCGGAGCCGCTGACGGCGGGGAAGAAGCGAATGGTCACTTCGTAGGGGATGATGGTGCTTCCGTTGACAAGCCCGGTGAGGGTGCTGTTGTCTTCGTCGTAGCTGTAGCGGATGACTTCGCGGTTGCGCTGGTAGGCGACACCGCGCTGGTAGGTGCGGTGCCCGGCCTGGCGAATGATCTGCGGTACGGTGACGGGAATTTCGGGGAAGGGGTTGTTGGCGCTCACCAGCTCATTATCGCGTATTGTGCGGGCTTGCGCCTTGTCGCCGGTCATTTGCTGGCGGTTGCTGGGCTGGCAGCCGGGCTGGCTGCTGGGGCGACTATTGAGCGGTGGTTTGGGGTGTATTTCGTATTTTGGGTGGGGGAGTTTTTAACGTATAAAAACACCGGTATTCACATAAGATATTCCGCGCAGTATCAAAAATTCTCGCCATTTAAAACGTTCCCACAAGCTAAAACGCCAATAATCTAAATCTCTTTCAGAAAACGCTTTACTTAACTTGAGAAAATGCTGTAAGCTAAACCCAGCTTCAAGAGTTTCGACTGATAAGCTCCGACTATGGTCGAACGCCAACCCCATGTTCACGGGTGGCTCGGATGACGAAGCGGTTTGTATTCACCACCGGAATAACCGGTGGTAATTGGTACAGCAAGAGCAACGCGAAAGGATCGCGCCACTCACGGCGCAGGTTGTCACATGTACAACGGCTCTGCAACCGAAGCAGCAATCTCTCTGAACCCCTCCCGCTCCTACCAGGAAAGCCTGCGTGCCGCAGCTGTCCCCGCGCGAGGCGGATACACCGCAGTCAGCATTGACGATTACTCCCGCATTTCTTCTAAGCGCGACGAGTTCCTGAACTTCCTTCTTCTGCCCAACCCCGAGGGCATCCCCGCTATTGAGTACGCCGGTCTGCGCGTAGCGTAGCATTAGGGGTATGAATTTCTCCGGTATGCTCCTGGACTCCGACGTTCTTGCGGAGATCCGTAAGGCGGATCCAGACCCCGCCGTGGTCGCTTTTCTGCGCCGCCGCTCGTTCCGACACATGTACATTTCTGTGCTGAGTATTGGTGAGCTGAAGGGCCTGTACCCCTACCCGGAAACTGATCGTTGGATTACCGAACTTCTTGAGCGCTTTGGCGACCACGTCATTAATGTGGATGCGCGCGTGAGCCTCGAGTGGGCTGGCCGTCAGGCGCCGCGCGGCGTGCATACCGTGGGCCGTGACGATGCCGGTCCGCTTGCCTACCGCCGCCCTGGAGGGTCTGATGGCGGCGAGCGCGAGTGCCTATGATTTGGAGCTGATTTCTTCTAAGGCGCAGGTGTACCGCGCCTGGGGTGTTCAGGCTTCCAACCCGTGGACTGAGGATTAAAACTTTGCCGGATGCGCCTCCTCGCGTGCGTCCCTGTGTGAATAGTTGTGAGAACCCGCTTTCGAGTGTTAATCGGAGGCGGGTTTCGTCGTTAATTCGTGGCATGATTGAAGGACGATGAAAAGCACCTCACCTATCTCTCGTTATTCCATGCCCATGCCTCTGTGGCTTCAGGGTGTTGTTGAGCTAATTGTTACTGCCCTGTTCTCTGCTATTGCAGTGTTTGCGGCGATGTCTGCTGTGTGGGCGACCAAGGGCTTTGGCGACATGGAGTTCTCCTCCGTGGCCGCCATGTCGGCGCACCTGTGGCTCCTGATTCACGGTGTTCCCCTGGATCTTGCGGCTGCTTTTGGTGCTTCTGCCGGCACGATGACGCTGGTGCCGCTGGGTTTGAGTATTCTGCCTCTGCTGCTCTGTTATCGTTCGGGCCGTCGCCTGGCGCGCGCCTCGTATGAGGGGGAGTTTTTGATTCCGGTGCTGTCCGGTTCGGTGACCTATGCGCTGATTAGTTCGGCGATGTACGGTTGGGCGAGCCCGCATCCGCAGCCTCTTCAGGCGTTGAATGCTGCCCTGGTGCCTTTGGGTATTGTGGTGGCTGGTCTGATGTGGGGTGGCTACCGTGAAGCGCGTTCGCTCTCGCGCATGGTGGGTGTTGATACTGCGGAGCAGATTTCGCAGATGAGTCAGTATTCGCGTTGGGCGGGTTCGTACGCCTGGGCTGTGGTGCGTGCTGCGGTGGTTGCTTTTGTGGCGCTGATTGGTCTGGGTGCGGTGCTTTTGGGTATCGGTATTTTGGCGGGCTGGTCGCAGATTGTTGCCACCTACCAGGAGCTGCATGCGGGCGCTGTGGGTGATACCGCGGTGACTCTGCTGCAGCTGGGTTTCTTGCCGAACCTGGTGATTTATGCGATTGCGTGGTCGACCGGTGCCGGTTTCTCCTTTGGTGCGGGTACCTCTGTTGGTTTGACCAGTAGCGATGTTGGTACTTTGCCGATGCTTCCGATTCTGGGTGCTGTGCCCGAGTCGATGGGCACGGCCGGTCTGTTGGGTCTGCTGGTGCCGCTGGGTGCCGGTGCGATTGCTGGCTGGTGGTTCTTGCGTGAGGGCGAGGACCACCTGGATGAGTGGGTTGCTTTGAAGGTTCCGTTCCGCCCGCTGTCTGCGCTGATTTCTGCCGTGGCGCTGGGCGTGGTGACCGGTATTCTGACGTCCTTTGGTGCCCTGTGGCTGGGCTGGATTTCGTACGGCTCTCTGGGTATTGGTCGTTTTACGGAGGTTGGTGCTGAGCCGCTGACTTTTGCGGCGCATACCGCGTTGACGGTGGGTGCCGGCGTGACGTTCGGTATGCTGCTGAGCCGCGCCCTGGTGCCGGATAGCAGCCGTGAGCTACCTCGTTTTGCGGATGAGCGCCCGAACCTGGGTGAGCGTCTGATGAGCTTTACTGCCTCGACTCGTGAGCGTTTTGCACAGGGCCGTGAGCGTTTTGCGCAGCGTCGTGAGGAGCGTGCGCAGGCGCGTGCGGAGCGTATGGAGCGTGAAGCTGAGGAAGCTGCGGCACGTGAGGCGGCTGAGCGTGAGGCCGAGGAAGCTGCAGAGCGTGAGGCGGCAGAGCGTGAAGCTGAGGAGGCGGCACGCGCGGCTGCCTCTACGAAGGTTTCTGAGAAGAATGTCTCTGAGCCCGAGCAGTCTGTTGTATCTGAGGTCGCGACCGGTCACGTTCCGGTGCATCCGCAGGAGCCGGTGGTTGCCGTCCCCGTGGAGGCAACCGAGCAGCTGGCGCAGCGCGCGGCGGCGGACGCTTTCGCCGAGATTGTTGCAGAAAGCGAAGAGGCGGCTGAAGAGCCTGTAGTAGCAGAATCCACTGCGGACGCTACTCAGGAGTCTGTTTCCGAAGAAGCTACTACTGAAGAGAGCCCCGCTGAGGAGTACGAGCCGATTGAGGCCGTTCAACAGGTCGATTACCTGCACTCTGCCCACGCTGACTCTGCGCATGCGGAGGATTACGAGAGTATCGAAGCTTCTGTTGAGCCTGCCTCCAGCGAGCACGCTACTTATGAACACACTGCTTATGAGCCCGCCCTGTACGCTCACGACCCCTCCGATGAGGAGACCCGCGAGCTGATTCAGGAGCCCGTCTACGAGGTTGCTGAACCTGTTGAGCGTGAGGGCGCTGTCGAAGAGCCCGCAGAGCAGGCACCGCGTTCGAAGGGCCGCGCGAGCCGCATTATGGCGTACTTTGGGTTTGGTCTTGAGCAGCCCGCCGCAACGCAGAATGACTCATCGCAGGATGACTCAGCCGATGCCGCTCACGCCGCATCCGCCGCGCAGGATTCCGCTCGGGACCGTGCCAATGACCGTGCGTATGAGCGTGAGCAGAAGCGCGAGGCGAAGAAGGCAGCTAAGGCGGCACGCAAGAAGCAGAAGAAGGACTCAGAGCGCGACTTTGTGGATCGCGAACTGGATGTCCTCTCTGCTGATCAGGCGATGAAGCGCATCTTTGAGGTTCGTAGTCAGACCGGAGTGCTTCCGCTGGTGACCGATGAGGCGTCTACCGTGGAGCTGCCCCCGCTGGATGTCAGCTCCACGAACTCCCAGGGCTCTAGTACTCAGGGTTCTAGTACTCGGGGTTCTAGCGCGCGCACGAAGAACTAGCGCGCGGATGAAGAGCTAGAGCTGGACGCGCCGGTGAGCTTGTCCATCGTGCCCTGGAACTTCTCGTCGCAGGTGGACATGTCGGTCTGAGTCAGCGCGGCGGCGCGGCACTCACGGTACTCCTGCGCGCCGGGCATGAAGGCAAGACCGATGCCGCCGAGCAGGGTCATGGCGCCGTAGATAATGCTGACGCCCGCGGCAATGTAGAAGAACCAGGGGCCGCGGTAGACTGCGGTGCGCACGATCGCAATAATGCTCAGGGCGATGCCGGCGAGCGCGAAGAGGAAGAGCGCCAAGAAAAGCGGCATCGTGGAGAGCACGAAGGAAGACGCCGCAAAAATGACCAGCGCGGCAACGATCAGCATGAGCGAGGTGCGAATATTCGCTTTCTGCTGTTCGATGGGGTCGATGGGCTTGCGCGGCTTCTTGCCCTGAGGCCCCCGAGGCTGCGGCATCATGTGCTGCGGTGCCTGCTGCGGCGCTCGCGGCGGAACCTGCTGGTTCTGCGGTGCGCCGTTGTTCGGGGTGGGCTGTTGCGGCGTGTTATTCGGGTTGTTCTGCGGAGTGTTCTGCGGGGGAGTAGACATACCTATAAGGGTACCGCCCCGCCTGCTCGCGACCTATTGAGTTCGCGCCCTGTTGAATTTACGGCCTGTCGAGTTTGCGCCCGGTGAACCTCAGCGAACCCCAGCGAACCCCGGTGAGGATTTGTCTCGCCGGGGTTTCTTTGCGCTCGCCTTTGGGCTTGAGGTGTGTTGTGAACCTCTGACCCCTTTGGATAAGGGTGTGAGACGGGTTATACTAGTCGGGTGCGAATTGTGGTTATGGTATCCGGCTCCGGAACGAATCTTCAGTCCATTCTCGACGCTGTAGCAGCGGGCGAGCTTCCCCTCGACATTGCGGCAGTGGGCGCCGACAAGCCCTGTCTGGGCATTGAGCGTGCCCAGGCGGCTGGTGTACCCACCTTCCTGGTGCAGCCCGGCGACTACGCTGACCGCCCCTCCTGGAACCGCGCGCTGGAAGAAAAGATCGCTTCCTACGACCCCGATTACATTGTGTTCGCCGGCTTCATGCGCATTGTTGACGCGCAGCTGGTCGAGCGTTTCAGCAACCGCATTATTAACACCCACCCCGCCCTGCTACCCTCTTTCCCGGGCGCGCACGGCGTGCGTGACGCCCTGGCGCACGGTGTGAAGATTACCGGCCTGACCGTCCACTTTGTGGATGCGGGCGTTGACACCGGCCCCATCCTCGCCCAGGCGGCAGTGCCCGTTCTGGATGACGACACCGAAGAAACCCTGCACGAACGCATTAAGGTGCAGGAGCGCCGCCTGCTCGTGCAGACCATCGCATCCCTCGCTGAATCTCACGGCGCTGAATCCCACAGCGCCGCATCTGGCAACTAATTCCGCCCACTAAATTTTTCGCGGCGGAATGAGCCGAGCTCAAACCCCGCCGCCCACACACGTTCCGTTGTGGCACCCGAGTACCCCTGAGGGGAAGGTGCACAGCGGCGGGGAATACCCCCACACATATCCTGTCGATCCTGGCAGGCTACGTCCATCCACCAGCTGTGCCGCCGAGAGCCGGCGTGCACGTCTAAAGCATCGGAGTATTTGTGTCTCTCATTGAGCTCGATCGCGTGCCCCTGCGCCGCGCCCTCATTTCCGTCTACGACAAGACCGGTCTGGAGGAGTTCGCCCGCGGCCTGCACGAGGCTGGCGTCGCGCTGGTCTCCACCGGCTCCACCGCATCCACCATCGCGGCAGCAGGCGTACCCGTCACCGAGGTGACCGAAGTGACCGGTTTCCCCGAGTGCCTCGAAGGCCGCGTGAAGACCCTGCACCCGCGCATCCACGCCGGTATTCTGGCTGACCGCCGCAAGCAGGAGCACATCGACACCCTCAACGAGCTGGACGTTGAGGCGTTCGACCTGGTGGTTGTGAACCTGTACCCCTTCGTTGAGACCGTTGCTTCCGGTGCCGATCAGGACGCCATCATCGAGAAGATCGACATTGGTGGCCCCTCCATGGTTCGCGCTGCCGCGAAGAACCACGACGCCGTCGCAATTGTTGTGGACCCCGCCGACTACGCACGCACTGTTGAGGCCGCTAAGAACGGTGGCTTCTCCCTGGATGAGCGCCGCCGCCTTGCTGCTGGCGCGTTCGCCCACACCGCCGCGTACGATACCGCTGTGGCTACCTGGACCGCATCCCAGTTCCTGCAGGATGAGGACGCTAACTTCTGGCCCCCGTACGCAGGCCTGGGCTTTGAGCGTAGCGAGACCCTGCGTTACGGCGAGAACCCGCACCAGCGCGCCGCCCTGTACGCTGACCCCGCCGCAGCCCCCGGCATTGCTCAGGCGGAGCAGCTGCACGGTAAGGCGATGAGCTACAACAACTACGTTGACGCTGACGCCGCTCTGCGTGCCGCTTACGACTTCGACGAGCCGGCTGTTGCAGTTATCAAGCACAACAACCCCTGCGGTATTGCTGTGGCAACCCCCGGCGCGGCTGACCCGATTGCGGACGCTCACGCGAAGGCGCACGCTTGCGACCCGCTGTCCGCATACGGTGGCGTGATTGCCGCTAACCGCCCGGTGACCGCCGCTATGGCTCAGACTGTCAAGGGTATCTTCACCGAGGTGATTGTGGCTCCCGGCTTCGAGCCCGAGGCGCTGGAGATCCTGCGCGAGAAGAAGAACCTGCGTCTGCTGGTTCTGCCCGAGGGCTTTGCCCGCGAGGCTATCGAGTACCGCCCCATTTCCGGTGGCGCACTCTTCCAGGAGGCTGACCGCCTGCAGGCTGAGGGCGACGACCCGAAGAACTGGACCCTGGTCGCCGGTGAGCCGGCTGACGAGGCAACCCTGCGCGACCTCGAATTCGCGTGGCGTGCGCTGCGTTCGCCCAAGTCCAACGCTATTCTGCTTGCCGATAACGGTGCCGCCGTGGGCATCGGCATGGGCCAGGTGAACCGCGTGGATTCCTGCAAGCTCTCGGTGGAGCGCGCGAACACTCTCGGCGGTGAAGGTAACGAGCGTGCCCGCGGTGCGGTTGCCGCATCCGATGCGTTCTTCCCCTTCGCTGACGGCCTGCAGGTGCTGCTGGACGCCGGCGTGCGTGCCGTCGTGCACCCGGGCGGTTCGATCCGCGACGAGGAAGTTATCGAGGCGGCTAAGGCTGCTGGCGTGACCATGTACCTGACCGGTACCCGCCACTTCTTCCACTAGAACGTGTAGCGGGCTCAGCCTGCGCTGAGCTACCCGCTGTGAGCGGGGCATTCTGGGGTGAACCTTTGGGTGAGCCTGGGATGCCCCGCTTTTTCGTGCTCTCTACCTGAAACATCCGTGCTGGGACGTCTGCATTGGGACATCGGTGCTGGGGCATCTGCATGAGGATACCCGCGCGGAGACATTCACGTTGGGCATCCGTATTGTGGGCAGTCGTATTTATAGAATTTTTGCTCTATTTTGCGCAGAATTTGCGCACGAGGGCGCGTTAACGGCGACCGGGATGCGCACGGATGGGCTAAAAGTTCGCTAGGATTAGGGTGTGCCTAAAGTCAGCGAAGAATACAAAAAGAACAGGCGTTCTCAGATTGTAGAGACCGCCCGCGAATGCTTCATCAAGCACGGTTATCAGAAGGCTTCGATGAGCGACATTATTGCGGCCACCGGCCTGTCCGCTGGAGCGATTTATAACCACTTCTCTTCCAAGGATGAGATTATCCTGGCGGCAGCCCGCATGGACATGGCGCCTTTCGACCGCATCCGCGCCGAACAGCCCTGGGACTACGTGTTCGGGTGCCTGAAGGTGCTGGACACCCCCAAGATTCGCCGTCACCTGCTCGTCACCTGGGGCGAGGCTGTGGCAATGCCGCAGCTGGCGACCGTGGTGTCTGAACAGCTGAGCTACCTGCGCGATCAGTCCCTGGAGCGCTACCGCGCCTGGGGTGCCGCTGAGCTGGACTTCACCGAAGAGGAGCTTGAAGAGTGGCTGACCGTTATCGGTGCCGCGGTGCTGTCGGTGCTGACCGGTTACGTGGTGCAGACCCAGCTGGTCGCTGGCGGTAAGAAGGAGAGCGCTCGCGAGGCGTACCTGGAGTATGCTTCCGCTATCCTGCGTCAGGCGTAGGGCGTGTAGACCCGCTTGGATGCCGCCGATAAGCCTAAAGGGCGGTTTATATGCCCTGCGGTGGCGGTATAAAACTTCATTGTGATGCTTTGTAAAGCCCGTTTTCCTTCTCGAAGGAAAGCGGGCTTTACGGTATTATGAGGTGTAGCTCATATTTTTTCATTCAGGGTTTTCAGCTGGAGGCGCGCGCCGCCTCCTAAAGACCGCCCGGCGCACGCCGCGGCAGCCCCGATGATGAGCGACCGAAGATAACGCAAAAACACTCCCAGGAGCGTAATGTCCGAGCAGAAGATCCTCGAGATGCCCCTCGCCGACCTCGACCCCGAGGTTGCAGAAGCCATTGAGCTGGAGCGCAAGCGCCAGCAGAACACCCTCGAGATGATTGCATCCGAGAACTTCGTCCCCCGTGCCGTCCTCGAAAGCCAGGGCTCGGTACTGACCAACAAGTACGCTGAGGGTTACCCCGGCCGCCGCTACTACGGCGGCTGCGAATTCGTCGACATCGTCGAGGACCTCGCGATTTCCCGCGTAAAGGAACTCTTCGGCGCCGAGCACGCCAACGTTCAGCCCCACTCCGGTGCGCAGGCGAACAATGCTGTCATGCACGCACTGCTGAACCCCGGCGACACCATCATGGGTCTGTCCCTGGCACACGGTGGCCACCTGACCCACGGCATGAAGCTGAATGTCTCCGGCAAGCTGTACAACGTTGTGGCGTACAGCGTGGACGAGTCCGGTCGCGTTGACATGGAGCAGGTGCGTGAACTGGCTCTTGCCGAGCGCCCCAAGCTGATTATTGCCGGCTGGTCCGCGTACCCCCGTCAGCTGGACTTCGCTGCGTTCCGTGCGATTGCTGACGAAATCGGCGCATACCTGTGGGTGGACATGGCTCACTTCGCGGGCCTGGTGGCTGCGGGTCTGCACCCGAACCCCGTCCCGCACGCGCACGTGGTCTCCTCGACCGTGCACAAGACCCTGGGTGGTCCCCGTTCCGGTTTCATCCTCTGCACTGAGGATCTGAAGAAGAAGATTGACTCCGCAGTGTTCCCCGGTCAGCAGGGCGGCCCGCTCATGCACGTGATTGCTGCGAAGGCTACCGCGTTCAAGGTTGCCGCATCTGAGGCGTTCAAGGACCGTCAGAAGCGCACCGTTGAGGGTGCACAGATCCTGGCGAACCGCCTGCTGCAGCAGGACGTGAAGGACGCCGGCGTTGCAATTGCCTCCGGCGGTACCGACGTTCACCTGGTGCTCGTTGACCTGCGCAACCACGCCCTCAACGGCAAGGAAGCAGAGGACCTGCTGCACGATGCCGGTATTACCGTCAACCGTAACGCCGTGCCGAATGACCCGCGCCCGCCGATGGTGACCTCCGGTCTGCGTATCGGTACCCCCGCGCTGGCGACCCGCGGCTTCGACGCTGAAGGCTTCACCGAGGTGGCCGACATTATCGCTTCCGTACTGCTGCCGAACCCGGACATCGCTGCGCTGCGTGCCCGCGTTGAGGCGCTGTGCGCCAAGTACCCCCCCTCTACCAGGGCAGCGAGAACTGGTAGACCCATGAATGACCCCGTTCGCTCAACATCCCCCGCGGGTGCTGAGCGGGCGGGGTTATTTCGCCCTGATACTTTTACCGCCCTGCCCGCTACACCCGTTACGGGACGTAGCGGGGGAGTGGTACCTGCTAGGCACACACCCTAGAACTCAACACACAGACCGTCCGTTTCGGCGAACCCGCCGCAACCTATGGAAGGAAAAACAATGCCCCAGATTCTAGACGGTAACGCAACCGCCGCAGCCATCAAGGAAGAGCTGAAGGAGCGCGTCGAGGCGCTCAAGGCTAAGGGTATTACCCCCGGCCTGGGTACCGTCCTGGTCGGTGACGACCCCGCATCCCGCTCGTACGTGGGCGCTAAGCACCGCGACTGCGCAGAGATTGGTATTAACTCCATCCGCGTGGACCTGCCCGGTGACATCACTCAGGAAGAGCTCGACGCAGAGATCGACAAGCTGAACAACGACCCGGCGTGCACCAGCTACATTGTGCAGCTGCCCCTGCCCAAGCACCTGGACACCAACCGCGTGCTGGAGCGCATCGCCCCCGAGAAGGACGCTGACGGCCTGCACCCGACCAACCTCGGCAAGCTCGTGCTGAACGTTTCTGAGCCGCTGGATTCCCCGCTTGCCCTGCACCCCCAACGGTGTCATTGAGCTGGTCAAGCGCCACGGCATCGACTGGAACGGTAAGAACGTTGTGGTGCTCGGCCGCGGCATTACCGTGGGCCGCCCGCTGGGTCTGCTACTGACCCGCCGCGAGGTGAACGCGACCGCAACCCTGGCGCACACCGGTACCGAGAACCTGGACGAGGTGCTGCGCGAGGCTGACGTCATTGTTGCCGCTGTGGGTGTTCCGCACGTGCTGAAGGCTCACCAGGTCAAGGACGGCGCAATCCTGCTGGACGTTGGTGTGTCCCGCGCTGAGGACCCGGAGACCGGCAAGAAGAAGCTCTTCGGTGACGTCTCCCCGGAGGCTGCGCAGAAGGCGTCCTGGGTTTCCCCGAACCCGGCGGTGTGGGCCCGATGACCCGCGCGGAGCTGCTGGTGAACGTGGTGGAGACTGCGGAGCGTCAGGCGGCATAAGGCTCGCAACGTTTCAGGGCTGATTCAGAGCAGATAACTCAAAAGGGCGGTGCCCCGGTAGAACGTTCTACCGGGGCACCGCCCTTCACACTGTCATCACACGAGAAAAGGCAGATGCTAGAGAATCATCTCGTAGAAGTAGGCGTCGGCAAGGTACAGGGTCTCTGAGTACTCGACCGGGCTACCTTCTTCGGTGTAACCGGTCGCGCAGACCTTGAATGCCGCCTCGCCCACGGGAACCTGGTGGTTGAACGCCTCGGCGTCGGCGTCGGTGAAGAGCGCTGCGCTGGTACGTACGCGGGCGTGCTTAATGGCGTTGGGGGTGTCGGCAAGCTGGTCGAAGGAGCTCGAAGCGCCGGACATTTCCGCCATCATAGCGTCCAGGATGCTGCTTGCAGCGGCCTTCACAAAGTAGGAACGCTCAAAGCCAATGACTTCGTGGTCGGCAAGACGCAGACGGCGCACGAACAGCACTTGCTCGCCCACCGGCACGGACAGGTGGGTGGAGATCTCTTCGGTGGCGTCCATCCAGCGGGTCGCAATCATGCGGGTGGAGCCCTCAAAGCCGCGGCGGCGCATATCGTCAACGAAGGTGCCCACGCGCGGAATGTAGGTGGCGTCGGTGCGCTCGGCAACGTAGGTGCCGGAGCCCTGCACGTTGTAGAGCAGGCCGCGTTCAATCAGAACCTTCAGGGCGCTACGAACCGTCTGGCGGCTCACCCCAAAGTTCTGCTGAATCATGCGCTCGGTGGGTAGCTTATCGCCGGGCTTGCCGGGAATAATGTAGCGCTGCTCAATGTAGTGGATAACCTGCTCATACTTCGGGCCGGGAATCGGGGGTAGCTCGTAGCGGCTCTCAGCGTTGTGAGCGGTACTTTCGGATGCGGTGGTGCCCGCAGAAGGTGAGGGGGCACCGTGGTCGGTGGTCTGTGAGGAGTGTGAATTCATCACCCAATAGTTTACCGTTCAGCCAGAGAAAAAACGCGCACGAGTGAAAATTTCTCTTCCCTCAAACTGGCATAATTAAGACTATGCATTTTTCTAACACCCCTGCACCGCGCCCGAGCGGTCTGCTTCGCGTGGCGAGCGTGAATGTGAACGGTATCCGAGCCGCCTACAAGAAGGACATGGCGGCGTGGTTGGCGAGCCGTGACATCGACATTCTCTGCCTGCAGGAGGTGCGCGCCCCCGACGCTATCGTGCGTGAGCTGCTGGACGAATCCCAGTGGCATATTCTGCACGCGGAGGCTGCCGCGAAGGGCCGTGCCGGCGTGCTGGTGGCGACCCGCCGCACCCCGAACTCAGCAGGTGAAGTCCTGGAGAACCAGCCGGTAGCGACCCGCTCGAACATTGGCGAAGAGTACTTTGACGATTCGGGCCGCTGGGTTGAGGCGGACTACGTTCTGCCCAACGGTAAGACCCTGACCGTGGTCAGCGCCTACGTTCACTCCGGTGAGGTCGGCACCCAGAAGCAGGACGATAAGTACCGCTTCCTGGAGCGCATGCTGGCGCGCATGCCTGAGCTGGCAAGCATTCGGATCACGTGCTCATTGTGGGCGATTTGAATGTGGGCCACACCGAGCTGGACATTAAGAACTGGAAGGCAAACCAGAAGCGCGCCGGCTTCCTGCCGGAGGAACGCGCCTACTTTGACCGCTTCTTCGGCGATATTGGCTACCGCGATGTGGCTCGTGAGCTGGCGGGTCAGGTGCCCGGCCCCTACACCTGGTGGTCTTACCGCGGTAAGGCGTTCGATAATGACGCAGGCTGGCGTATCGACTACCACATGGCGACCCCGGCGCTCGCCGAAAGCGCCGTGGAGGCGGTTGTGGACCGCGCGGCAAGCTACGATGAGCGTTTCAGCGATCACGCGCCGCTCGTGGTTGACTACCGCATCGGTGAGTAAGACGCGTACTGCGCGTACAGATAAGTTTTTGAAGATGTGCTGCACCGTTCGCAGCACCGTACAGGAAGAACTGCACAGGAAATAACTATGGCAGACGAAAAGAAGCAGGATAAGTCCCTCATCCCTAACGCCTCTCAGCAGAAGGCGCGTATCTACTCGGGTGCGCAGCCGTCGGCTGATTCGATGCACCTGGGTAACTACATTGGTGCTGTGAACAACTGGGTGGCGTTGCAGGACGACCCGAATAACGAATGCCTGTTCTTTATTCCGGATATGCACGCTATCACCGTTCCTCAGGACCCCGAGGAGCTGCGTGAGCGTACCCGCCTGACCGCGGCGCAGTACATCGCCTCCGGCATTGACCCGACCCGCACCCCGCTGTTCGTGCAGTCGCACGTGCCCGAGCACGCCCAGCTGGCGTGGGTTCTGAACTGCTTCACCGGCTTTGGTGAGGCGTCCCGTATGACCCAGTTCAAGGATAAGTCCCAGAAGCAGGGCGCTGAGAATGCCTCCGTGGGTCTGTTCACCTACCCGATTCTGATGGCTGCCGACATTCTGCTCTACCAGGTGGACGGCGTGCCCGTGGGCGAGGATCAGCGTCAGCACCTGGAGCTGACCCGTAACCTGGCTCAGCGCTTCAACTCCCGTTTCGGTGAGACCTTCGTGGTGCCCGAGCCGGTGATTCTGAAGGAAACCGCTAAGATTTACGACCTGCAGGACCCGACCTCGAAGATGTCCAAGTCTGCAGCCACCGACAAGGGCCTGATCAAGCTTCTGGACACCCCCAAGGCAACCCAGAAGAAGATCAAGTCCGCCGTGACCGATGACGGCTCCGTCATCGCCTACGACCGCGAGGCTAAGCCCGGCGTCTCCAACCTGCTCTCCATCTACTCGGCAATGACCGGCGAGAGCATCGATGAGATCGTGGCACGCTACGAGGGCAAGATGTACGGCCACCTGAAGGTTGACCTTGCCGATATCGTGGTGGAGCGCCTCACCCCGGTGCGTGAGCGTACCCTCGAGCTGATGGACGACCCCGCCGAGCTGGACCGCCTGCTGGCTGTGGGCGCATCCGCTGCCCGTGAGATCGCTACGGTCACCATTGAGAACGTGTACAAGAAGGTTGGCTTCCTGCCTGCCGCCGCAATCTAGCGCGCTGTTCAGCCAGATTGGCTGAGGCGCCGCATTACCTGCACGATTGAGATGACAGCACAAGAGAACTCTTCGAGCCCCACGACGGCTCCTGTATCCCCGACCCTGAAGCCCGGTCACCGCTACCTGAGCGTTATTGCGCACGTGAGCGGTGAGAATGTTCAACGCCTAGAAGAGTGGAAGCGTGCGGTAGCCGGTGGTGCGGTGGCGCCTATCAGCACCCACGTGACCGTGTACCTGACGGAGCTGACCGAGTCTCTATTGGCTGCGGTACAGTCCCCCCAGCTCCGCGAGGCGCTGGATGCGCCGCGTTTTGAGGCGCGCTGGGGCTCGGTGCATTCCTTCCGCCCGGTCACCGAGGTGGAGTACCTGAACCTGGAGGCGGGTAAGGCCGAGTTCGAGCAGATTCACCGGAAGCTGGTTGAGCTATTCGGCACCGGTGCGGCGTCCTTCCCCTATGTGCCGCACGTGACCTTGGGCCACGGGCTCACGCAGGAGCAGGTTGATCACGCCCGTGAGGTGTTTGACGCTCTGCCCGCCGAGCAGCGTACCTTCACCGTGGATCACCTGCACTGCTACTCCTACGACGGGCAGGACTGGGAAGAAATCAGCGTTCTGCCGCTGCGTTAGTAGCTGGCGTATAAACCTGGCATACACAAAGAGAGATGCGGCCGATAACTTATCGGTCGCATCTCTCTTTGCGTTTTCGCTAGGTTTATCCCAGAGAGGGTTATCTCAGCGGGAGAGTCCTAGTGGGAGTGGCCCTCGTGAGCCTCGCCGGACTCGTGGTTATGAGCCTCGCCGGACTCGTGCGCATCAGCCGAAGCCGAGGAGGAAGCAGCGCCGTGCGCCTCAGCCTCAACCGGCGCAGCGTTCGAGGAAGAGACACCCAGAATCTCGTTCGGGGTCTTCGGAAGCTCCACGCTCATCAGCTCCTTCGGCGCTGCCGAGTTCGACAGGGACACCGCAATGAGCTTCTTGGTCGCAGGGTCGGTCACGTAGGCGGTCTTACCGTCCACCCACAGCGCCGGACGCTCGTCCTGCCAGGTCTCAGACTCGGTCCACGCCTCCATGAGCTGTACGGAGCCCAGCTCAGCGCCGGTTGCCGGATCGAAGACGCGCAGCTTGCCGTCGGTGGTCAGCAGCAGCGCCTCACCCTTGGGGCCGCGAGCCAGCGAACGGAAGGTGTAGCTCACGCCAGAAGGCAGGGAGTAGACGGTGCGGGTTGCCGCAACAGTGTCGATAATGGAGAACTTCTCGGGGCGCTCCAGCTTAGCGTCCTTGTCGGTCTTGTAGTCCGCCAGAACGTACTGGGAGTCAGCCTTGCCGGCCTGGTTACCGGAACGCGAGTACGGGTCCTCGGGGTTGGTGATCTTGGTGAACTTGCCGTCCTTGTAGATCAGCGCGCCGTCGGTGCAACCGATGGAGAACGCGCCGTCCTTGGCGATAGCTTCACCGTGAACGCCGGGGCAGGCGGGGCTCTCGGTGACGGTCTTGCCCTGCGCGTCCACAACCGCGGCACCGGTGCGGGTCTTCGAATCGCCGACCGCAACCAGGTACTGGTCGTTGGGCAGCGGGATTGCGAAGCCGTGGTGCGGCTTGGGCAGGGTGACGGTGGTGGTCTCCAGGGAGGAAGCAGTGCGCTTATCGTGGGTCAGCTTCGCCGGGTCGTACACGGCGAAGGAGCCAGTACCGTCAGCGAATGCCGCAACCTTGCCGTTGTCCTTGATGACGTGACCGGTGTGGTCAGCCGCGAGAGACAGCGAAGACAGGGACGGTGCGGTGGTGTAGTAGTGCGAGTGGTCGCCGTGCGCTACGGACCATACGCCGGTGTCCAGGAAGGTGTAGCTGTTGCCGTCTGCAACGACGAGGTGGCGGTTATCGCCAGCGTCGGAGAGGCGCAGGAAGCCTTCCTTGGGGATGTCTGCGAGTAGCTTCATGTCCTTGGCGTCGTAGACGAGCACGCCACCGTCGTAGGTGATGGCGACGCGGCTTGCCGGACCCTTACCTTCGGTGATGGGTGCGGGGGTTGCGCTCGCGGAGGTGGAGGTGCTGGGGCTGGTCTGGGTATTCTGGCTGGTCTGTGCGTTCTGGGCGCCGCATGCGGTCAGGGCGAGGGCGGCTACTGCGCCGAGTGCGCTGGCGCGGGTGAGGAAAAACTTACGAGTCATGTGCATCTACTAAGGCTAACATGAGAATGGTTCTCTATAAGGGGTGGTTCTCGGTTTGTATCAGACTCTGGAAGTGCGCTCTACACGGGGTGAGTATGGCATTCTGATCCCTGTGCAACCGTAAGGAGCGTCCTTTCGATCCCCACTAGGCAAAAGCCTTGAATCCGCCCGCGAAATGATCCATCGGAGCATAAACATCGGGGCATAAGAAAACCGGCTCTCTTCTGAAAAGAAGAGAACCGGTTTCTAGAGGTATCTTGTGCTCGAGCAGGGTTCAAGCACCTGCGCGGGGCTAACTACTCAGGGCTAACTGTGTGGGGCTAACTGCGCGGGGCTATCTACTCAGAGCCAAAAATTTAGAGGAGGTTGTTCAGGCCTCGTGCCTTAATCTCGCCTACAGCGTCCTTGACAGCCTGTGCCTTGGAGCGCGGAGCGACCAACAGGGCATCGGGGGTATCCACCACAACGATGTCATTGAGGCCAATGATAGAGATCTTGCGGTCAGTGTTCGCGACAATAATGCCGGAGCAACCGTGGTTGATGACGTTCTCCTTCTCGCCGAGAATGGTCAGCTCTTCGCCACTCTTCTCGGTGTTCAGGCGTGCCACAGCGTCAAAGTCTCCAACATCGTCCCAGCTGAAGGAACCGGGAACCATTGCGACGTCGCCTGCTGCTGCTGCGGGCTCAGCCACAGCGTAGTCGATAGCAGTCTTCGGCAGGGTCTCCCAGACGCGGTCCATAACAGCCTCGCGCTCGGGGGTGTCCCAAGCGTTAGCGATTTCCATGATGCCCGCGTACAGCTCGGGTTCGTTCGCCTCGAGGTGCTTGAGCATCAGGGCCGCCGGTGCCACGAACATGCCTGCGTTCCAGGTGTATTCACCGGAATCCAGGTACTTCTGCGCGGTAGCGGCATCGGGCTTCTCCACGAAGGTGTCCACAGCCTGAGTGTTGGGGGCACCCTCGATGCCCAAGGACTCGCTGGCGTGAATGTAGCCAAACGCGCTGGAGGGCTCGGTGGGAGTAATGCCGATGGTGACAATCTTGCCGGTTGCCGCGGTGATGACAGCTTCGGTCACAACACGGTGGAATTCATCCACGGGGCTGATCACGTGGTCAGCTGCGAAGGAGCCAATGATGGCGTCCGGTTCGCGGCGGTGGATAATAGCGCAAGCCAGGCCGATAGCTGCAGCCGAATCCTTGGGGGAGGGCTCCAGCACCAGGTCAGCGGCACGCAGTTCAGGAATCTGCTGGGTGACCGCATTGGCGTGCGAAGTGCCGGTAACCACCATGACGGAACCGTTGCTGAGGTCGATGAGACGGTCGTAGGTGTCACGCAGCAGAGAATTGCCCGACGAGGTGAGGTCGAGCAGGAATTTCGGGGCGTGCGCGCGGGACAGGGGCCACAAACGCGAGCCAACACCGCCGGCGGGAATGAGCGGGCGGAATCGAGTGAGTGCAGTATTCATCGCTTCAAGAATAGCGGGTGAATTTGTCATATATCGAATTCTTTTAGGTTTTAACAAAAAAGTGTCAGGCGGCTCTCATTTAGGCGATGTTTGAGGTTAGGTTAAGGTAAGTCCCGTACAAACACGGGGAAGTAGGCGATATCGCAATAAAAACATGCCCTAATTCCCTTTTAGAACCTGTAAAAAAACCCTAAACAGGGTGTCAGTAAGCTGTGAATTTACCTGATATCTTGGAAGTAACAGACGAACAAAAAGCAGTCGGTGAGCACACAGCTGTGCCTGGAAGCTGGGGCCTAAAAATGCGGTACCAGAACCCAGATGCTCGCCGTCGCAGCAGGAGGTTATTCAGTGTTGAATGGTTCTAAAGGAACCCTCTACCGCGGCCGCTGGGGCATGTGGTCCTGGGTTGCTCATCGCATTACCGGTATCGCGATTTTCTTCTTCCTTCTTGTACACATCCTGGATACTGCCGTCGTGCGTATCTCCCCGGAGGCCTACAATGGCGTACTGAGCCTGTACAAGAACCCCATCATGGGTCTGGGTGAGACCGCGCTTGTCGCCGCCATCGTCTACCACGCGTTCAACGGTATTCGCATTATCCTCATTGACTTCTGGGGTAAGGCAACCAACTCGCACGTGGAGCACATCCAGGCGAAGAACAAGGACGGCAACGTCGAAATCAGCCAGAAGGCAACCTACACGCACATCAAGATTCTCTGGGTTGTGCTTTTCCTCTGGGCAATCACCGTTGCTGGCTTCGCCGCACGTCACCTGCCGATCGTTTTCTCGCACATGGGAGGTCACTAAACTATGGCTACTCCGCTTAAGCCCCGCACCTATGTACCCCGTCTGCGTGACAACCGCATCGACGGTGTGAAGTACAACCGCTCCTCCTCCAAGCGCAACAACTTTGAGATGTTCGCTTGGCTGGGTATGCGCCTGTCCGGCGTTGTACTCGTTGTGCTGATTTTCGGTCACCTGTTCTCCAACCTGATGGTCGGCGACGGCATCCACGCTATCGACTTCGGCTTCGTGGGCGGCAAGTGGGCGAATCCCTTCTGGCAGGTCTGGGACCTGCTGCTGCTCTGGCTGGCTATGCTGCACGGTGCTAACGGTATCCGCGTCATCATCGATGACTACGCTGAGAAGGATCGCCTGCGTATTTGGCTGAAGGTCATCCTCTTCGCAGCATGCGCATTCGTCCTGCTGATTGGTACCCTCACCATCTTCGCGTTCGACCCCTGCCCCTCCGGCGCAGCGGCTGAACTGCTCCCCAGCTTCTGCTCGGCACGCTAACGGCGACGTATCCGAGACAAACGAAAACATCTAAAACACAGAAAGAACATCATGCAGGTACATAAGTACGATGTAGTGATCGTCGAGTGCTAAGCGGCGCAGGGTATGCGTGCCGCCATTGAGGCCGGCCAGCGAGTTCGCACCGCGGTACTGACCAAGCTATACCCCACCCGCTCCCACACCGGTGCGGCACAGGGTGGCATGTGCGCCGCTCTGGCAAACGTTGAAGAGGACAACTGGGAGTGGCACACCTTTGACACCGTCAAGGGTGGCGACTACCTGGTTGACCAGGACGCAGCAGAAATTATGGCTAAGGAAGCTATCGACGCTGTGCTCGACCTGGAGAAGATGGGTCTTCCTTTCAACCGAACCCCCGAAGGCCGCATCGACCAGCGCCGCTTCGGCGGTCACACCCGTGACCACGGTAAGGCTGCTGTGCGCCGCGCATGCTACGCAGCTGACCGTACCGGCCACATGATTCTGCAGACCCTCTACCAGAACTGCGTTCGCCACAATGTGGAGTTCTACAATGAGTTCTACGTTCTCGACCTGATCCTGGTCAAGGACGAAGAGGGCAAGCCCCGCCCCGCCGGCGTCGTCTCCTACGACCTGGCAACCGGCGAGGTCCACGTCTTCCAGGCTAAGTCCGTGATCTTCGCATCCGGCGGCTGTGGCAAGATCTTCAAGACCACCTCCAACGCACACACCCTCACCGGTGACGGCATGGCTAGTGCACTGCGTGCAGGCCTGCCCCTGGAAGACATGGAATTCGTTCAGTTCCACCCGACCGGCCTGGCTGGCCTGGGCATTCTCGTCACCGAGGGTGCTCGTGGTGAAGGTGGTATTCTCCGTAACGCTGACGGTGAGCGCTTCATGGAGCGCTACGCACCCACCATTAAGGACCTCGCACCCCGCGATATCGTGGCACGTGCAATGGCAAACGAGGTGCGCGAAGGCCGCGGCTGCGGTCCCCACAAGGACTACGTGCTGCTGGACCTGACCCACCTGGAGCCCTCCCACATCGACGAGAAGCTGCCCGATATTACCGAGTTCGCTCGTACCTACCTGGCAGTGGAACCGCACCACCAGCCCATCCCGGTGTTCCCCACCGCGCACTACGCAATGGGCGGTATCCCCACCAACAACGAGACCGAGGTCTACCACAACAGCAAGGAGACCATCCCCGGCCTCTACGCAGCTGGTGAGGTTGCTTGCGTGTCCGTCCACGGTGCAAACCGTCTGGGCACCAACTCCCTGCTGGACATCAACGTGTTCGGTAAGCGTGCAGGCCGCAAGGCAGCAGAGTACGCAGCAACCGCTGAGTTCGTACCGGTTCCGGACGACGCTGCAGATCGCGTTCTCAACATGCTCAACGGCATCCTCGAGGGCAAGGGCACCGAGAAGGTCGGCGCTATCCGCGCAGACCTGCAGAAGGCTATGGAAGCTGACATGCAGGTGTTCCGTACCGAAGAGACCATCCGCGCAGCACTGGCAACCATCGCTAAGCTGGAAGAGCGTTACAAGAACATCTCCATCCAGGACAAGGGCAAGCGCTTCAACCTCGACCTGCTCGAGGCTGTTGAGCTCGGCTTCCTGATTGAGCTGGCAAAGGTCATGTCCGTTGGCGCACTGCACCGTAAGGAATCCCGCGGTGGTCACTACCGCGAGGACTACCCCAAGCGTGACGACGTCAACTTCATGAAGCACTCGATGGTCTACCTCGACCCCGAATCCGAGTTTGAGGGTGTCAAGGGCCTGCGATTCGAAACCAAGCCCGTTGTTTACACCCGCTACGAGCCGAAGGAGCGTAAGTACTAAAATGGCTGAAAACGAACTCCCCGAACCGGAATCCGTCAAGCTATTTGAGGGTATGACCGGCGGCGACTCCGACTCCATCCCCACCTACGATGTGGTCATCAAGATTCGTCGCTACAACCCGGAAGTTTCCTCCGAGGCATACTGGGATGAATTCCCGCTGACCATGTACCGCACCGACCGCGTGCTCGATGCTCTGCACAAGATCAAGTGGGAAGTAGACGGTTCCGTCTCCTTCCGCCGCTCCTGCGCACACGGCATCTGTGGCTCGGACGCAATGCGCATCAACGGCCGTAACCGCTTGGCTTGCAAGACCCTGCTGAAGGACCTTGACCTGTCCAAGCCGATTACCGTTGAGCCCATCAAGGGTCTGCCCTGCGAAAAGGACCTCATCGTTGACATGGAGCCCTTCTTCCAGGCATACCGCGAAATCATGCCGTTCTTCATCAACGACTCGAACGAGCCTGAGCGTGAGCGCCTGCAGACCATTGAGGACCGTGCACGTTTCGATGACACCACCAAGTGCATCCTCTGTGCAGCATGTACCTCGTCCTGCCCGGTCTTCTGGACCGACGGTCAGTACTTCGGCCCCTCCGCTATTGTGAACGCACACCGCTTCATCTTCGACTCGCGCGATGATGCAGGCGACCTGCGTCTGGAGATCCTCAACGACAAGGAAGGCGTATGGCGCTGCCGTACCACCTTCAACTGCACCGAGGCTTGCCCCCGTGGCATCCAGATTACTAAGGCTATCGCCGAGGTGAAGCAGGCAATCCTGAGCCGCTCGCTCTAATCGGAGCACACGGTATCAGCTGATATAGCATTGACGATTCAAGCCGTCACCCACACCGGGTGGCGGCTTGAATCGCTTTAACAGGAAAAGGACCGGCTTCAAAGCGTGGGGCAGAGCATTGAATGGGGCTTCGGCGGGCGGGAGTACTCTTCACAATCTGTCATAAAGTCATAGATATTCTCGAGGGCCGTCAGAAAGGGGGAGTAGGTAGGTAAACCTCGGTGTGCGGCGTTATTCTACTGTGTATGGTTTTCGCTAATTCTCGCTACGATTTGTCCACCCCCGTCTTTGACGACTGGGTGGAGCGTATGATGGGTACCCTCGTGCAGTTCCGCCGCGAAGTGCACGCCAACCCGGAGCTTTCCTTCCGTGAGGTGGCGACCACTGAGCGCCTCATGAATCGACTGCGAGAAGCTGGCATGAACCCCGTCGCTTGCGAAGGTACGGGCTGCTACGTTGATATCGGAAGCGGCCCCTTCGCCGTGGCTCTGCGCGCCGATATTGACGCTTTGCCCATTGTCGAGCAGACCGACCTGCCCTACGCATCCACCGTGCCCGGCGTGATGCACGCCTGCGGCCACGACATTCACCAGACCGTCATGCTCGGTGTGGCGCTGGCGCGCTGCACGAGCTGAACGAGAAGACCCCGCTGGGTCGTAGCGTCCGTATTCTCTTCCAGCCCGCTGAAGAGCAGCTGCCCGGCGGTGCGGTGCAGATGATTTCGCAGGGTCTGCTCAAGGACATTCCGCGTGCTTTTGCCCTGCACTGCGATCCGAAGGTGGACCTGGGTCAGATTGGTACCCGCATCGGTGCGATTACTAGCGCATCCGACACCGTGAAGATTCACCTGAGCGGCCACGGCGGTCATACCTCCCGCCCCCACCTGACCGAAGACCTCATCTACGCGATGAGCCAGATTGCTGTGCAGGTTCCCGCCGTGCTGACCCGCCGTACCGACGTGCGTTCGGGCGTGCTGGTCGCCTGGGGTCAGGTCAGCGCCGGTGTTGCACCCAACGCTATTCCCGCCGAGGGCTACCTGGCGGGCACCATGCGTTGCCTGGACGTTGAGGTGTGGCGCCAGGCAGGCAACCTGCTGGACGAAGTGATTGAGCAGGTCGCTGTGCCCTTCGGCGTGAAGGCGCGTGTGGAACATATCCGCGGCGTGCCCCCGGTCGTGAACACCGACCTGGAAACCACCATGCTGGAGAACGCAGCCCGCGCTGAGCTGGGTGAGGACTCCATCGTGCTGGTGGAGCAGTCCATGGGCGGCGAAGACTTCGCGTGGATGCTGCAGGAAGTTCCCGGCTCCATGTTCCGTCTGGGTACCCGCGCCCCCGGCGATCCCACCTACGATCTGCATCAGGGCGATTACGCCCCGAGCGAGCAGGCGATTGGTATTGGTATTCGCGTCATGGCGGCAACCGCCCTGCGTGCTGTCCGTTTTGAGTTGGCGAAGGCCGCGAAGGCGGCGAACCCCATCCGCGATGAGGCACGCTAAAGAGCTTCTCGAAAGCTTATAAGCCCGGCTTGAAAGTACGACTATACAGCCACATCAAGCCTTGAAAACTGTACAAGTTTCACCCCGTTACCTCTCACCGAGTAGCGGGGTGAAACTCTATGCACGCGATAGAATTAAAAGGATTATGAGGACATTTGCGTCACGTTCCGGACCCCGTGCCCACACACCTGCGGGGGATGAAGGAGATGGCGTATCATCACACGGCGCACGCCGGAGGAGGACACCCAATGAGCTTCTTTGGAATCGGCAAGAAGAAGTTGGATGAACAGTCGCGCGAAGAACAGAGCGCCGAAACTGCTAAGGTCCAGAAGGAACAGGCAAGCGAAGACGCCCCCAAGAGCGCACGACTGAGCGAAAAGATTATGGAACAGCAGCAGTGGGAGGATTCCCTGCGCCGTTTCGTGAAGTCTGAAAGCGCACGCCAGCAGAACAACGACGAAGAGCAGAACGAAGAGCACCGCGCTGTTGAAGACCTCAAGCGTGCCCTCCTGAACGGCGATGAGAAGGTTGAAGAATCTTCCGCCGCTGATGAGCTGACTGAGGAACAGGCCGAGGAGCAGGAGCGTCGTAGCCTGCTGGCTGCGCTTGGTGCTTTCCCCCCAGGGATCTGAGGAGCCTGTTGAGGCCGAGCAGGTAGCTGAGGACCAGGACGTCGAAGAAGACGCCGCCCCGGTTGCTGAGGCGCCCAAGCCCGCTACCCCCGCGTTCCTGCGCGATGACGAAGAAGCTGAAGCTGAGGACGCATCTGTCGAGGCTGAGGAAGCCCCGGCTGATGTTGAGGAGCCGAAGGACGCTGCAGAGGATGCACGTTCCCAGTTTGAGCAGCACCTGCGTGCTCTGCGCGCCCAGAAGTCTGAAGATGAAGCTGGCGAAGAAGCTGAGGCGACTGCACCTGCCGCAGTTGAGGTAGTCGAAGAAAAGTCTGAGAACGCTCATTCTGTATCTGAGACTGCAACAGAGGATGCATCCGCAGATGCCGAGGACTCCCTGACCGGTGAAGACACGAAGGCCGCCCGCACCCGCGCCGCTGCCACCGAGGCACAGAACGCCGGTCTGGACGACCTGGCTGCCGTCTACGCGGCACGCCTGGGCATCACCCTCGACAGCGAAGAGGAGACCTTCGGCGAGGTCGCTTCCGATGAGGTTGCTTCCGGTGAGGCCATCGCTGAAGCTGTAGCTGATGAGGCAGTTGCTGAGGAAGCAGACTCCGCCGAGGCACTTTGAGCCTACTGAGGCTACTGAATCTGTTGAGGACACTGAAGTACCTGAGGTATCCGCAAGTGTTGCAGAGGCTGCTGAAGATGTCGAAACCGAAGAGACTGTTGACCTCACTGCAAGCGCAGAAGAAGCTGTAGAGCCTGCTGCCGCTGTCGAGGAAGAGCCGATTGAGGCTGTCGTTGAGGCGCCCGAACTGCTGGCATCTGAACTTACTGAGGAAGAGAATGCGGTCTCTGACGAGACCGAGCTGCTCTCCGCTGTATCGGTTGAGGAGAAGCACGAAGCGTCCGTCTCTGAGCCGCTCGAGGCCGAGGACTTTGACGCTGAAGAAGAGAACACCGCAGAGCTGATTTTCGATGCCTCCGCCGCAAAGGCTGAGGAGAAGAGCGAAAAGGGCACCTCTCAGGGCATCGCGCTGACCGCAGAGGGCATCGACAAGAAGGAAACAGAGAAGCACGAGGCTGCTGCTTGTGAGCAGTCCGCTGAGGAACCCGCTGCTGAGCTGAAGGAAACTGAGCAGAAGCTCAGCGAAGACGAGGCTGAACTGGTTGCCGAATCCATCATCCTGAGCGAGCCCGTTGAGGGTGCGACAACCCTGCCCGTTCTCCCCGAGCAGCGCGCTCTCCACGGCCTCGCGGAGCTCATGCGCACCCGCGGTTCGGGAACCATGAGCCTGGAACTGCGCCAGGTTGATGAGGATATGCACTACCGTCTGTTGCACCGCGGCCGTGAGATTGAAACCGGCATTGTCGTGCCCGGCGTTGACTGGTTCGCACCCGTCGCGGCACTGTACACCGAGGCTCAGCAGGCTGGCGCAACCTGGAACCGCGCGGCGGTTTCCTTGAAGCCGCGTCTGGGTGATGGTCTGGAGGTTCACGCATCCTACCTGGGTGCTGCGGACGGTCAGACTACCGGCGAAAGCTTCCTGCTGGAAGGCTCCGCCGTCGAGGCTAAGCCCGTTGCAACCGCTGAGGCTGCTGAGGCTACCTTGCAGGATGAGCCCCAGGAAGCCGCTGTTCAGAGCGTTGACTCGGTTGAGGCTGAACGTGAAGCTATTGAGCGTGAGCTTGAGGCTGAGCTGGCCAAGAAGCAGGCGGCGAACGAGGCTGAGGCTGCAGCTGAGGCTACTGTTGAAGCCGCTGAAGAGCCTGTAGTTGAGACTTCTGAAGAGGGTGCCTCTTCGGGTCTGCTGACCGTAGCTGGTCTTGCCGCTGCCGGTACCGCTGTGGCCGATTCTGCCGTTGCCGATTCTGCGCAGGAGAAGGAAGACGTAGCGGAGGCTGTTGAAGCTTCTGACGAGCCTGCCCAGGCTGAGGTTGCGCCGGTTGAAGCTGAGTTCGAGCACGACTACGAGAATGACCCTGTCTTCGGTGCGGCTACCGTAGAGTCCGAAACTGAGCAGGCTGAAGAGCTCACCGCCGAAGCATCTGAGACCTCTGCCCAGGAGTCTGATGAGTCTGGCGAAGATATGGAAGCCGCCCTGGCTGCCATCGTTGCCAACGCTCAGAAGAAGCTGGACGCTGAGGAAGCACCCGCTGAGGACGTTCCGGCTGTCGAGGAACAGAAGGCTACCGCCCCCGTGGTTGCTGAGTCCTTCACCCTGGACCGCACCCAGCCCGTCGAAGAAGCTGCAGAAGAGCCTGCCGCAGAGCAGACCGAAGAGCCCGCCCTGCCCGCATTCCTGGACGACTCGGAGCTACTGCCCGAGCACGAAGCCTCCGCTGCTTCCGCTGAAGCGCACGCTGAGGAACCTGCCCTCGAAGACGTTGAGCCTGCCGCCGAGAGCGCATCTGTGGCTCCCGGCTTGGCTGGTGCTCTTGCCGCAGCAGCCGCAGTGGGCACCGCCGGCGCCGCTACGAAGGCTACCGAGGCAAAGGCATCTGAGGTAAAGGCTACCGGCGCTCAGGAAGAGCCCGCTGAGAAGGGCGCTGAGGTGACCCCCGCCGCCAAGATTGCTGAGGCTCCCGCAACGGTGGCACCCGCCTCCGAGGCTACCGCTCAGGCTACCCCTGCAGCACCCGCCGCACCCGCTGCCCTGCCGGAGACCGCCCCCGAGGGTCTTTCCTCCAGCATCTCGGCATCCGCGCTGAGCGAGCTCAACCAGCTGCCGACCATCGTGGCTGAGCCGGACACCCCCTCCGCGGCGGTGCAGAGCCCGCTGGTTCCCTCGGAGACCCAGCTGGCAACCGGCAACCTGGTGCTGACTGAGGCTCAGGTCGCTCAGCGTCTGGCACCGGTCGTCGAGCACCTCTTCGGCGAGAATGGCACCGCAAAGGACGCAACCACCGTGCTGATTCGTGTACGCGCCCTCGGCTCCTACTACGATGCTCTGACCCACGTGCGCCGCAACGGCTTCTGGGAGCAGGTCCGTACCTTCGAGCTGATCCCCGAAACTCTGCTGGACATCCCGGCGTTGAAGACCGACTCGTACAGCGAGGGCGAGGGCTCGCCGCTGGCTATGAGCCTGACCTTCACCCCGGGCGTACCGGTCCAGGCGGCATTCGATTATGCGAATGAGCAGGCGTTTGTCACCTACCCGCGTCCGCTGGATGCTGAGCGTTACGTTGAGGAGCTGCGCATGTTCCCGCGTCTGGGTTCGAAGATTCCGGCTCATATGACGAGCGCGCTTTCGCACTGGAACCTCTAAACCCTTGTAAGGTGCGCCGCGCCGGCTCCCCGTGTGGGGGTCGGCGCGGCGTGCTATGTTTGTCATTTTTTCGATGAGGAAGATTGTTATGACTGATACCCCTAATACTCCTGAGGCTTCTGCGGCGCAGAACGTTCAGGACACCGCCGCCCGTGCGGCTGAGGCCTTTGGCACTCTGGTGGAAACCATGGCGTTGCTGCGCGCACCGGGCGGTTGCCCGTGGGATGCTGAGCAGACTCACGCCTCCCTGATCCGCTACCTCGTGGAGGAAGCCTACGAGGTTGTTGAGGCGGTAGAAACCGGTGGCGAGCCGAATATGCCGCTGCTGCGCGAGGAGCTGGGCGACGTGGCTGCTGCAGGTTGTGTTCCACTCCGATATTGCTGCGGCGAATCCGCAGGGCTTCGACATTGTGCAGGTGGTTGAGGGCCTGGTGCAGAAGCTTCGTTCGCGCCACCCCGACGTGTTCGCGGCTGAGTCTGAGGGTTCTGCGGAGGCGCCCCGCACCGCAGCTGAGCAGCAGGCGGCGTGGGATGCGTTGAAGAAGAAGGAGAAGAGCGACCGTGGCGCGCTAGACGGTATTCCGCCGCATCTGCCGGCGCTCGCTATGGCTGAGAAGACTGCTGTGAAGGCACGTAAGGCGGGTATTATTCTGCCGCCGGAGCCGACGAGTATGGAGGATGACCTGCGCTATATGCACACTGAGGAGGAGTTCGGCGAGCTGCTCTTTGCGTTGGTGAGCCGTGCACAGCGTAACGGCCTGGATGCTGAGCGTGCCCTGCGTTCGTACACTCGCCGCTATATTGCTCAGCACACGCATGATGAGCCGAGCTTCTAAACATATGTGATCTACCCGGTGGGGCAAATCACCTTTTGAGGGTCCTGTAGTTACGTTGAAGTGACTATGGGACCCTCGTTTACTATCTCCATATCACTAAGTTTCTAAAAGATAGTAATGATTGGGGCGTCCCGTCAGGAGGAAGAATGGCCACCATATCCAACCCGAATGCCCAGCAGAATGTGCGCGGAACCTCGGCTGATTCTGCCTACTTCCAGTCCATTGAGCGTGCCGCCAAGGCTATTCAAGAAGCAGACCTCATTGTCATTGGCGGCGGTTCTGGATTCTCAACGGCGGCAGGTCACGTCTACAGCGGTGAGTGTTTTACAAACAACTTCGCCCCGTACATCCAGAAGTACGGCATGACCGATATGTACTCGGCTGGTTTCTACCCCTTCAAATCCCTCGAAGAGAAGTGGGGTTACTGGGCACGGCACATCCTTTTCAACCGTTACGAAACTGGCAGTCTTCCCCTGTATGAGCAGTTGCGTGAATTGGTTGCAGATAAGGAATACTTCATCGTGACCACCAATGTTGATTCTCTCTTCGAAAAGTCGGGTTTTGATTCTGAACGCATCTTTGAGCAGCAGGGCAATTATGGGGTGTTTCAGTGCTCGCGCCCCTGCATCCAGGAGGTCTACGACAACGAAGAAATGGTCCGCGCCATGGTTGAGCAGACGGACGAGAATCTGCGCATCCCTTCGGAGCTGGTGCCAATGTGCCCGCGATGCGGTGCGCCCCTGACTACTCACCTGCGCATTGACGGTTCTTTTGTAAATCCGCCGGATCGTCAGCGTCAGGCGAAGCGGTGGGAAGAGGTTCTGCAGTCCATGCCCGGTAAGAAGGTTCTTCTTCTGGAGCTTGGGGTTGGTTTTATGACCCCGACCTGGATTCGTTTCTCCTTTGAGCGGATTACGCATGTGCTCGATACTGCGACTTTGGTGCGTCTGAACCGTGACCATCCGGAGGCTACGGCGGAGAACAAGGAACGAACCGTATCTTTGCTGAGGACGCGCACCTGGTTCTACACGACCTGCTGGCAAAGAGGTTTGATTCTGCAGTAGAGCCTCAAGGTGAGGAGGTTGCCTCGTGAGTGCCCTCAAAAACTATGCGCTCGCCCTTGCAGAAGAGTATGCGCAGAATACTGGCCAGGTGTTGCCAGCTCTGCCTGATGACCCGCACCAGTTGTGGACGCTGATTGGCTCCCTCAACGCGGTGCGTGTGCCCGCCGAAGCAGGGGAGGAACTTCTTAGCCTGGAGGAGGCGGCGTTCGTCGAGTATGAGCCGATGCTTCCGCCGCTAGCTGGCTTGGCTGATGCTAGTGCTGCGGAAGGTGAATATGCGGGAATGTACCTGTGGCGCGGGGATATTACCCGTCTGCAGGTTGACGGTATTGTGAATGCGGCGAACTCGAATCTGCTGGGTTGTTTTGTGCCGCAGCATCGTTGCATTGATAACGCGATTCATCGTGCCGCCGGGGTGGGGTTACGGGCTGAATGTGCCCGGGAGGTGGCGCAGCGGCCTATGCCGGAGCCGACCGGCTCGGTGATGGTGACCGGTGCGCATCGTCTGCCGAGTCGCTATGTGCTGCATACGGTTGGTCCGATTATTGCCGGGGAAGTGACTGAGGCAGATCGGCAGGCTTTGGCTTCTTGTTATCGCTCTTGTCTGCGGGCTGCGATAGAGCGGGGTATGCGTTCTGTGGCATTGTGTTGCATTAGTACCGGCGAGTTCCGGTTCCCTCAGGAGGAGGCTGCACGTTGTGCGGTTGAAACGATTCGTGAGGAGCTGGATGCGGCACGCGCGGCGCGTCAGTCAGTACCCGCGGTGGTTTTCAACGTGTTCACTGAACGTGACGAGCAGCTGTACACGGAGCTTCTGGGGTTGTCGCAGGTTTAGGGGGTCGGGATAAGGATTTATTTCTCGTGTACTTACCCGTGCGTTCGACCCCGGCATTTGGGCTCATGTTGTGCTTTGAGCCGGTACCCACACTCTCCCAATGTGGGGGAGTGTGGGTCTTGTTCCGCTTTGTAGCGCGCGACTAAGGGTTATTGAGACCTTCAATAAGGCAATAAAAAAGCGGTGGCAACTAGTGTGTTTGTGTGGGAGTTTTGCTAGAATTTAGGGGACGCGACTTGTCCACTACCGGGTGAGCCGTTCACATCCTTGACATCTCATAAGGAGAACTATTCATGGCTGTTATTACCGCAGTTCACGCACGCCAGATCCTGGATTCCCGTGGCAACCCGACCGTTGAGGTTGAGGTTCTGCTCGAAGACGGTGCTTTCGCACGCGCAGCTGTGCCCTCGGGCGCATCCACCGGTGAGTGGGAAGCTGTTGAGCGCCGCGACGGCGACAAGTCCGTATACCTGGGCAAGGGCGTTCTGGGTGCAGTGAAGTCTGTTATCGAAGAAATCGCTGAAGAGGTCATCGGCATTGAGGCTTCCGACCAGCGCGCTGTTGACGCAGCCATGATTGCTCTGGACGGCACCAACAACAAGGGCAAGCTGGGCGCAAACGCAATCCTGGGTGTCTCCCTGGCTGTTGCTAAGGCTGCTGCTGAGTCCGCTGACCTGCCCCTGTACAAGTACCTCGGCGGCCCGAACGCTCACGTTCTGCCCGTCCCCATGATGAACATCCTCAACGGTGGTTCTCACGCAGACTCCAACGTTGACATTCAGGAGTTCATGATTGCTCCCATCGGCTTCGACAACTACTCTGACGCTCTGCGCGCAGGTGTTGAGGTTTACCACTCCCTGAAGTCCGTGCTGCACGACCGCGGCCTGGCAACCGGCCTGGGCGACGAGGGTGGCTTCGCACCCAACCTGGAGTCCAACGCAGCTGCACTGGACCTGATTGTTGAGGCAATCGAGAAGGCTGGCTACAAGCCGGGCGAGCAGGTTGCACTGGCACTGGACGTTGCATCCTCCGAGTTCTACAACGACGGCGCATACGAGTTTGAGGGCCAGAAGAAGTCCGCAGCTGAGATGAGCGCATACTACGCTGACCTCGTTGCAAAGTACCCCCTGGTTTCCATCGAGGATCCCCTGGATGAGAACGACTGGGAGGGCTACAAGACCCTGACCGAGCAGATCGGTGACAAGGTCCAGATCGTCGGTGACGACCTGTTCGTGACCAACCCCGAGCGCCTGGCTCGCGGCATCAAGGAGGGCGCAGCAAACGCTCTGCTCGTGAAGGTGAACCAGATCGGTTCGCTGACCGAGACCCTCGACGCAATGGAGCTGGCACAGCGCCACGAGTACCGTTGCATGGTTTCTCACCGTTCCGGTGAGACCGAGGACGTCACCATCGCCGACCTGGCTGTTGCAACCAACGCTGGCCAGATCAAGACCGGTGCTCCCGCACGTTCCGAGCGCGTTGCTAAGTACAACCAGCTGCTGCGCATTGAGGAAGAGCTGGGCGAGGCAGCTGTTTACGCTGGCAAGTCCGCATTCCCCCGCTTCAAGGCATAAGTTACTGAAGCATCCGACCGCGTAAGCGGTTAGACGTCAAGGAGGCGGTGCTACCCCGTAGGGGAGTGGCACCGCCTCCTGCTCTGTGCCTGGGTTTCTTGAGCTTAGGGTTCCTGCAGAAGACCGGTCATGCAGGGTGTAGCATGATACAAATCATTACGTCCTGTACCGTGTAATGACTCGGTTTTTCCTTGTCAGGATCATATAATGTCCTTGTAGATAGTCACTCACACTTCATATAGGAGAATCATGGCAGTCTGCTATCTCATCCTTGCCCATAAGTATCCTGAGCAGTTTAAGAAACTGGTGGGACACATCTTGGCATCAGGCGGTAAGTGCGTCGCACACATCGATAAAAAAGCAAATCAGGAAGACTTCTACGTTGAGGGCGTATCTTACGTCCGTGAACGTGAAAACGTGCGTTGGGCAGGTTACTCTGCTGTCAAGGCAACTCAAAAAATGCTTGCCCAGGCCTTGAAGGAATATCCGGAGGTAACTCATTACGCGTCCATTACAGGGCAGTGCTATCCCGTACGTCCTCTCCGCGAATATGCTGATTATCTTGCCCGACCCGAAAATCTGGAGCATTCCTGGGTAAGCTTCTATGCGCTAGCCCCCGGAATGCGTAACTACGCTTTGGTGCAGTACCGAGAATATAAGGACTTTGAAGGCCTACTGCCTGAAGGGATTATCCGCAGGGGCGTACGCAAAGTGTACTACAAGATTTCCCGTATGTTTCCGCGCAAGAATTTGCCTGTCCAGTTTTATCAGGGGTCGGCTTATTGGACGATTTCCCGCTCGGCCGCTCTTCAGGTGATGGACTTTTTGAAGACCCCGAAGGGTCGAGAGGTTACCAAAATCTTCCGCTCTGCCCCTATGCCTGATGAGATGTGGATGCAGAGCGTACTCCTCAATACGCCTGCTCGTGAGAATGCGGAGGCTTGGGCAACCGATGGCCAGCTGGCGCCGGGAACAAAGGGCTCTGAGAATCACGCAAACCACCACTACATTGATTGGAGTAGGGGAGGAGCTCACCCTGAGGTGCTCACTCTGAAAGATCTCCCCGTTATCTTAGAGTCGGGCAAGTGGTTTACTCGCAAGGTCGAGCCCGAGGCTTCTGCCGATCTCATCAAAGCCTTGGATGCTATTCAGGCTGGATAATCAGGATTTATGATTCGACTGTAATCAGAATTTAGCGGAGGCGGTGCTACCCCGTAGGGGAGTGGCACCGCCTCCTGCTCTATGTTGAGGTTAGTCACGGTGTTGAGGCTAGTTGCGGCGGCAGGGCACGAGGTGCAGCCCATACGATGCCGCATGTAGCGGCTACAACATAGCGCCGGATACCCCCAACAAACCCGGTAGAATATGAAGGAAGCGCTTAGCGGTACAGATTGGAACGAGGGATAGAGCAATGAGCCAGCGAGCAAACCAGCAGACCCGGTCGCACTCTAAGAGTTCCACCGAACCCGCTCAGGGCACTGCCTCTTCCAATGCGTCGCGTGGCGCCGCGAAGGAAGCTCGCACCTCCTTGTTGAAGAAGGCAAGTGCTCTTTTCTTTGGCGTGGGTTTGAGCGAGCGTCACCCTGAGCGTGAACGTCAGGCGCAGGCTCGCCGTGAGGAGCGTGCCCGCCGCCGCGCCGCAGCCCAGCAGGGCCGTGAAGAGGGCGGATACGACGCCCCCGTGGCGGCTCATATGTTCTCCGGTCGTAGCTTCCTGACCGCTGTTGTGGTGGGCGTGATTGCGCTCGGTACCGCATACCCGGTGGTCACCTACTTTGACCAGGACCGGGAAATCAAGCGAATCAACACGCACATTTCCCAGCTGCAGCAGGAGAACGCTCAGCTGAAGGCGGAGCAGACCTGGTGGAACGACGACAACTATGTTCGCCAGCAGGCACGTAGCCGCCTCTACTATGTGAACCCCGGCGACACCCCCTACGTGGTTACCGGCATTACCGAGGATTCCACGAAGGCTGACGGTACTTCTGCGAATGCGAAGAACGCCCCCGAGGACGCCTGGACCACGAAGATTTGGGATTCTCTCGAAAAGAACTAGCCCCAGCCACCGGCAGGAACCCTGCCGTGGCAAGTACCCGGCAAGCACCCGGCATCAGTGGACGAGGTGACCCCTCGTTCCAGAAACTTAGGATTATGAGCACCGAAAACACCATTGAAGAGCTGAAGGCACGCACCCCCGGCGGCTTCGGCGTAACTGTTGAAACCCTGACCCCCACCGAGCAGGACATCCGCGTCCTTTCCGCGCAGCTGGGCCGTAAGGTCCGCGACGTGGTTGAGATTCCGGCACGCTGCGTGTGCGGCAACCCGCTCGTGGCTGCTACCGCGCCGCGCCTGAGCAACGGCACCCCCTTCCCGACCGTGTTCTACCTGGCGCATCCGGTGATTACCGCTGCGGCTTCCCGTCTGGAGGCGGGCGGCCTGATGTACGAGATGACCGATTCGCTTGCTGAGGATGCCGACCTGGCGGCACAGTACGCTGCCGCGCACGAGAACTACCTGGCTGAGCGTGAGCGCATCCGCCTGATCAGCGGCACCGAAGAGGTCCCGGAGATTGACGGCATCTCTGCCGGCGGCATGCCCACCCGCGTGAAGTGCCTGCACGCTGTTATTGGTCACACCCTGTCGGTGGGTCGCGGCGTGAACCCGATGGGTGACCGCGGCCTGGACGCTATCGCCGAGTGGTGGACCCCCGAGGTCTGCTCCTGCGACCCCGCGTGGCGTGAAGAAGCCTAAATATTGATTCTGGTGCGCCCGCATCGTCTTGAAGGACGGTGCGGGCGCATAATAGATAGAAGAAAGAGCGCCGAAAAGCGAAAATTTCGCCTGCGGCGCTCGCGTTGCCTTTGGCACTGATTGGTATTGAAGACCTGAAAGGAACCCACCGTGCGCGTTGGTGCGATTGACTGCGGTACGAACTCTATTCGCCTGCTGATTGCTGATTCCACTACTGAGGTGGTGGACGGGGTCGAGAAGACCGTCCTGAAGGACGTTGTGCGTGAGATGCGCATTGTGCGTCTGGGTCAGGGCGTGGACGCGACCGGCTGGCTGGCGCAGGAGGCGCTGGACCGCACCTTCGCTGCGGCTCGTGAGTATGCGCAAGCTGCTGAAGGAGCACGGCGCTGATTCGGTGCGTTTTGTGGCGACCAGTGCGACTCGCGATGCGGGTAACCGTCAGGTGTTCGTGGATGGTATCCGCGAGATTCTGGGTATTGAGCCCGAGGTAATCAGCGGTGATGAGGAAGCTGCTCTGTCCTTCGCTGGTGCGGTGCGCGCTGTCGGTTACGGCGATGGCGACACCCTGGTGTTCGACCTGGGCGGCGGTTCGACTGAGTTCGTGCTCGGCGACGAGTCGGGCGTAAAGGCTTCGCGCAGCGTCAATATTGGTTGTGTGCGTCTGACTGAGCGTCACATGATGAGCGCTCCGTCGACTGAGTCGCAGATTGCCCGCGTTGAGGCTGATACTGATGAGGCTCTCGAGGTGGCTCGTAAGACTGTGCCCCTGCAGGATGCGCGCCGCGTGGTGGCTGTGGCTGGTACCGCAACCACTGTGGCTGCCGCCGCCCTGGGTCTGGACCGTTATGACTCTGAAGCTATTAACGCTCAGAGCTTCTCGGTGGAGACCGTTCAGAAGACCGCCCGCTGGTTGGCTTCGCTGAGCCGTGCCGAGCGTGAGGAGCTCGGCTACATGCACCCCGGCCGGGTGGATGTGATTGGTGCCGGCGCGACGATTTACGCCCGCATCCTGAACCGTCTGAATGAGATGACTGATGGCGCCGTGGATTCGGTGACCGTCAGCGAGCACGACATTCTGGACGGTATCGCTCTGTCCCAGCTGTAGGCTTGAGCGCTCGCGCCGTGGACCGATGGTGGTTCACGGCGCGGCTCAGCTTGAGGAGTTTTAATGTTCCATTCTGAGCGTCGGCGAGGTATGCCCCTGACCGGCTGGTCTTTTGTGCCGTCTTTCGCCTGTGCGTCTCGTGTATTTGGTGTGCGCGCCTCGGTTGGTTCTGATCGAGGCGCTACTCGCCGCATCCGTAGGGTTGCTGCTTTGGGTGCTAGTGCCGCGTTGACTCTTCTGCCGTTGTGGACCCCGCTGGCGCCTGCCGCTTGGGCGACTGACCCGACGCCTTCTGCTTCTGCGTCGCCGAGCCCTAAGAGGGAGGTGACGGCGACTCCTTCGCCGTCGGGCACTGCGGTGCCGAAGACTTCTGCAACTCCGAGTCAGGGCGCGTCAACCACGAATGGCGATGATGTTCGTCAGCGCGAGTACTGGCTGAAGGAGTACGGTATTACCTCCCTGTGGGCGCAGGCTACGGGTAAGGGCGTGACGGTTGCTGTGATTGATACGGGAGTGGACGGCACCCACCCGGATCTTGAGGGCAACGTCCTGCGCGGTTATGACGCCTCGGGCGTGGGTAGCGAGGACGGCTGGAAGGGCCTGGGTGCTGAGCCGATGCACGGCACGGAGGTCGCTTCTCTGATTGCCGGTCACGGCCACGATACGCAGGGCTATTCTGCGATTGCGGGTCAGCCGGGTAAGCCGACCGGTGTGATTGGTGTGGCTCCCGATGCGAAGATTCTGCCGATTTCGCTGAATATGGGTACGACCGGCGGTAAGAGCATTGATGAGCAGATCCCGGCGGCGGTGCGTTATGCGGTCGATAACGGGGCTCAGATTATTAACATGTCGATTGGCTCGAATAAGACGAGCTGGCCGCAGAGCTGGGATGAGGCGTTTGCCTACGCTGAGCAGAAGGGCGTGCTGATTGTTGCGGCTGCGGGTAACCGCGGTAGCGGCTTGACGCAGGTTGGTGCTCCGGCGACGATTCCTGGGGTGTTGACGGTTGGTGGTATTGACCGGAATAAGCAGGTTTCTGAGGGGTCGTCGACTCAGGGCATTTCGATTGGTGTGGTTGCTCCGAGTACGGATATGATTGCGGCTGCTCCGGGTAACGGGTACATGCTGTGGTCGGGTTCTTCGGCTGCTGCTCCTTTGGTGACGGGTGTTGCGGCGCTGTTGAAGCAGAAGTACCCGAAGGAGTCGGCGGCTCAGCTGGCTCAGCGTTTGATCGCTTCGGCTGATGATGCTGGTGCTGCGGGTCGTGATCCTTTGTATGGCTACGGTGTGTTCAACCCGCAGGATGCGATGGCTTTGGCCTCGCCTGCGGTGACGGCTAATCCGTTGGGTTCTATTTCTGAGTGGATTGCGGTGCACCGTAAGCAGCAGGTGAGTGAGCCGACTCCGAGTGATGCTGCGCCGGTTCATGAGGAGGGTGAGAGCATCGTGAAGGCGGCTGCGCCGGATGCGCGTCGCCCTCCGGAGGATCGTGGCTGGTTGCCGCCGGTGATTTTGGCGGCGCTGACGTTGTGGCTGACGATTATTACGGCTGGTTCGGTGCATCGTTTGCACAGGCTGCATGTGAGTGCGGGTGAGGCTGCGCGGATGGCTCGTGTGGCGGTGCATCACCCGGGTTCTCATCGGGGTGCTCGCGGGGGAACTCGCCGGACCTCTCGTTAACGCTGTTTGATGACGTTTTTCTGTTCGCCCGGGGCTGACTTTTGAGTTAGTCCCGGGCTTTGTGATGCGAGGGCTGGCCTTCGATGGGGGGAACGCCCCAATAAACGAAAATATCGAACATACCGCGCAAAAAACGGAAAGAGTGATTTAGACCGTAACCCGCATCACGAGATGAACCCTGTTCAGATGCACAAAACTTTTAACTTAGGGTCAGCTCAAAGGGGCCATAAGTGCGAAATCACCTAAACAAAGGCGTAAAATAAAACACAACAGGTATGTGATAGACAGGCTCGTGCTGCTAGCCACTTCGCGTTGCGCAAGGACTTCCAGAGCGAGCCGCTTTGTTCGTCAGGGGAGCTTTCGGAACGAGCCGAAAGTTGCACATATCAACCTACCGGGGCTACCGAACCTCGGTACCTAAAGACTAGGAAGTAACAAAATGGCATTCACTAAGGTGGCACAGGACCGTCCTCGCGTCCTGATCGTCGGTGGCGGCTACGTCGGCTTCACCGTTGCTAAGAAGATTCAGAAGGCTATCAAGGAGACCGGTGGCGTCGTCACCATCGTTGAGCCGAACCCCTACATGACTTACCAGCCCTTCCTCCCTGAGGTTGCAGCAGGTTCCATGGAAGGCCGTAACGCAACTGTGCCGCTGCGCCAGCACCTGCGCGACACCGAGCTGATTCCCGGCCGCGTTGTCTCCATCGACCACGCAAACCGCACCGCTGTTGTTGAGCCCACCGACAACGGTGAGCCCTTCGAGCTGAAGTACGACGAGATTGTTCTCGGTGCAGGCGCTGTGACCCGCGCATTCCCGATTCCGGGCCTGGCAGAGGTTGCTATCGGTCTGAAGACCATTGAAGAGGCAGTCTCCGTTCGTAACTGGGTTCTGGACCGCATCGAGGTTGCATCCTTGCTGTCCGACGCTGAAGCACGTCGTCGTGCCCTGACCTTCGTCGTCGTTGGTGGTGGCTTCGCTGGCGTTGAGACCATCTCCGAGCTCGAAGACATGGCACGCGTTGCTGTGGAGCGCAACGAGCGTCTCTCCGTTTCTGACCTGCACTTCGTCATGGTTGAGGCTGCACCGCGCATCATGCCCGAGGTTCCCGCAGACCGTGCCGAGAAGGTTGTTGCAGAGCTGCGTGCACGCGGCATCGAGATCCTGCTGAACACCTCCCTCTCCGACGCAACCGACGGCAACCTGCAGCTGATTAACATGGCTGACAAGTCCCCCGCGGGCGAGATCAAGACCGACACCCTGATCTGGACCGCAGGTGTGGCAGCATCCCCGATGCTGAAGAACACCGACTTCCCGATCGACGAGCGTGGCCGCGTTCGCGTGGGCGCAGACCTGCGCGTCACCGGTGACGACGGCGTGGTCGAGGGTGCTTGGGCTGCAGGCGACAACGCTGCTGTTCCGGACCTCTCCGGTGGCGGCGTGGGTGGCTTCTGCGTTCCCAACGCTCAGCACGCTTCCCGCCAGGCTGTTGTTCTGGCTAAGAACCTGCTGGCTGCTCGCCGCGGCGAGCCCCTGACCGACTACTACCACGAGACCATTGGTGTTGTGGCAGGTCTGGGCCTGTGGAAGGGCGTTGCAAACTTCAAGGGCAAGACCATTGGCGGCCCGCTGGCATGGATCATGCACCGCGGCTACCACGGCTCTGCAATCCCCACCACCGAGCGTACCGTTCGCGTTATGACCACCTGGGCTCTGAACCAGATCTTCGGTCGCGATACCTCCTCGATTCGCCACCAGCGCTCCCCGCGCCTGGCATTCCAGGAAGCAACCGGTACTGCACCGGCACGCCAGAAGGCAAAGCTCTAAAATAGCCTGACTTAGGGGTATGTCCCTGAGATAGCGCACTTGAGATAAAGCAATGGGCGGTGTGGAAGACTTTGGTCTTCTACACCGCCCATTTTGCGCCTGGGTATTTGTGTCTGGGCGTTTGCGAGCTGTCTATCTTAGCCGCCCACCGGTGCTTCGCGTGATGCTTGCTGCGGCGGGGCGCCGGGAACTGTTTGAAATGTGTTTCTGCTTAGATTCGAGTGCGTTTTCGTGGAATAATAAATATTTGTGTCCCGGGCTGTTCGGGATACGCCCTCATAGTCCAATTGGCAGAGACAGAGGACTTAAATCCTTGTGTTCTGGGTTCGAGTCCCAGTGGGGGCACTGCATCGATACGTATAGATGCGCGGTATAGATAGGCGGCGGCTCTTCCTGTGGGGGGAGGGGCCGCCGCTCGCGTGTCTGAGGGTTTACATGTCTGGGGTGTGGTGTTTCTTTTAAAAGGCGATGCCCCCCCGACCAGTTCGGTTGCCATGAGGATGCCCATCTGCTCGAAGGAGGCGATGATACCCGTGGCGCTCCACGCTCAAAAACGCCCGTATACCGTCTTGCTGAGCTCAAAAACGTGAGACCCTATAAAGAGACACAGCCACAGACGCACCCCTGCCTGAACGGGGGAGCAGAGTCAGAAAGGCACAGCATGCAGACTAAACCCTCCATCATTGCCGTCGATATGGACGGCACCTTCCTCACCGACTCCAAAACCTTCGACACCGAACGGTTCGCGCGCATCCTGCCCCGCCTGCAGGCGCATGGAATCCACTTCGTCGTGGCGAGCGGAAATACCCATGCCAAGCTACAGGACTATATGCGCGGTTTCGAGGACCAGGGCCTCACCTACATTGCTGAGAACGGCGCGTACCTCGCCGATGACAGCGGTCAGCTTGCCGTGCATCCCTTTGAGGAAGAGGATATCCCGCGCATTATTGAGGTAGTGCAGGGGCTGGACCAGATCGGTCTGCTGGTGTGCACCACCGAGGGTATTTACCTGCCCAAGGATCGTTGCGATCAGATTGTGCACATGATTCGCGGCTATTTTGAAGACACCGGTCAGGAGCTTCCCGAAACCCTCACCCTGGAGGACTTTGCGGCGTTCTTCTTCCCCGGCTCGGTCATGGTTGACTCTATTGAAGATTTTGAGGGTGCACCCATTAAGTTCCCGCTGCTGACTCCGCCTAAGCAGACGCAGCAACTGAGCGTCTACTTGCGTGAGGTTCTTCCGCAGACCGTTACCCCGATGGTCAGCGGCTTCGGTGCCATTGACCTGGTGCGCACCGGTGTCAACAAGGCGACCGGTCTGAAGGACCTGTGCGAGCGTCTGGATGCTGACCCTGCGGGCATTCTTGCCTTCGGTGACGGCGAGAATGACATGGAGATGCTCCGCTATGCGGGCTGGGGTGTCGCCATGTCTAACGCCCCGGAGGTTGTGCGGAATGCTGCTGACGAGGTGATCGGCTCGAACGAGGAGCAAGCAGTTCTGGATTATCTGGAGCAACTCCTGGATCGTTTGGAAGCTTCGCACTAGACGCTTCACAAAGAGGTGCGCCGGAGGGTCTGCATGCGGGGCGGTGTGGACTTGGGTGAACCTCAGGTAAACACCGCCCTGAAATATTCTGGCAAGGTCGCCAGATGCGCTTGCTGGTAACGAACAGCGCCCGTGAGCGCAGAATCTATCCGATAGAATTAACAAGAATTAGTTTTGTCCCCGTTTAAGGAGAGCATGATGGCGGGAAACCCGCTTCTGAATTCAATGGCGAAGAATGTCACGCAGGGTGACTCTCGTTTCGGTCGCTTTGGTGCACAGCCTCAGCAGACCAACCAGCAGGCACAGTACGGCCAGCAGCAGACCTACGGTCAGTATGGTCAGCAATCGTACGGCCAGTACGGTCAGCAGCAGTATGACCAGCAGGGCTACGGTCAGAACACCTACGGCCAGCCCCAGTACGGTCAGCAGGCACAGTACGGCCAGCCGTACGGTGAGGCTGACTACGGCGTAGCAGCCCCCACCTACTCGGAGCCCATCCCCGCCGGTGAGCGTCTGACCATGAACGATGTCATGGTTAAGACCGGCATCAACCTGGGCCTGGTCGCTGTCGGTGCCGCTGTTGCATGGTACATGCCGGTGCTGCTGTTCCTGGGCATGGTGGGCGGTCTGGTCCTGGGTCTGGTGAACTCCTTCAAGAAGAAGGTTTCCCCGGTCCTGGTCATGACCTACGCGCTCATGGAAGGTCTGCTGCTCGGTGGCCTGTCCGCTGTTGTGGACATGCGCTACCCCGGCGTGGCAATTCAGGCTGTTCTGGCAACCCTCGCGGTTGCAGGTACTACCCTGGCTCTGTTCGCGAACGGTAAGTTGCGTGCAACCCCCAAGCTCAACAAGATCTTCATGATCGGCGCTATTGGCTACCTGGCGTACGGTTTCATCTCGATCCTGGGTGCGGGTATCTTCGGTTCCTCGCTGAACAGCTTCTCGATCGGTGGTATCCCGCTGGGCCTGGTTGTTGGTCTGTTCGCTGTTGCGCTGGCAACCTACTCGCTGCTGCTGGACTTCACCACCACCTCCGAAGCTGTGGAGGCTGGCCTGCCCGAGCGTGAGTCCTGGCGCCTTGCATTCGGCCTGACCGCTTCTCTGGTCTGGCTGTACGTTGAGATCCTGCGTGTTCTCATGTACCTGGCAAGCATCTTTAGCAACGACTAAAGCTCATGATGAGGCGGCGGTACCGTGATGGTGCCGCCGCCTTTGCCGCTTTACTTCCCCGATGTATCGAGGCGCAGGGGAGGGGCACGACAATATCACCACATATCGCCTCCGCTGGGGTAGCCGAGCTGCCCCGCGCGGGGCAACACCGATAACGATTTGGAGACACCGTGAAAATTACACCTGTTGCAGAAGAACATGTAGCCGAGGAGGAGCGCGGCTACCGGGTGCCTTTTGCTATGGAAGTTGCCGGTGCTTGGGCGTGGCGCATCATTATGATTGCCGGTGCCGGTTGGATCCTTTGGAAGGGTCTGGGGCACGTCTCCCTGCTGGTTATTTCTCTTCTGGTGGCTCTGCTGCTGGCGGCTCTGTTGAGCCCCGCCGTGATGCTTCTGCGTAAGAAGGGCGTTCGTGCCGGTGGGGCGGCGGCTATTGCCGAAATCGGTATGATTCTGGTGCTCGCCGGTATTATTTCGTTGACCGGTCAGCAGATTGTGCGTGGTTTTGTGTCCATGGCGGATAAGGCGATGCAGGGCTACCAGCAGCTGATTGGTTGGCTGAAGGATCTCGGCTACGAGTTCGGTGCCGACCAGCTGAACCAGCTGCTGGATCAGATGGAGAGTGCTGCAACCAATAACCCCAGCTCTGTGCTGCACGGTGTGTCTCAGGTGGGTTCTACTGCGGCTGAGGTTGCGACCGGTACCCTGCTGACCCTGTTTACCCTGGTCTTCTTCCTGATGGAGGGCGAGCGTATCTGGCTGTTCGTCACCCGCCTCTTCCCGAAGGATGCGCGTGCCGCCGTCAACGGTGCGGGTCGTGCGGGCTGGAAGTCCCTGGGTGCGTACGTGCGCGTTCAGATTCTGGTGGCGGCTATTGACGCTGTCGGCATCGGTATTGGTGCCGCAATCCTGGGTGTTCCGCTGGCTATCCCGCTGGGTGTGCTGGTCTTCCTCGGCTCCTTCGTTCCGGTGATTGGTGCTCTCATTTCCGGTGCTGTGGCTGTGCTGCTGGCGCTGGTTGCTCTGGGCCCGGTGCAGGCGCTGATTATGCTCGGTATTGTTCTGCTGGTTCAGCAGCTCGAGTCCCACATTCTGCAGCCGCTCATTATGGGTAAGGCTGTCTCCCTGCACCCGCTGGCGGTTATTTTCTCGGTGGCTGGTGGATCCATGATTTTTGGTGCGGTGGGTGCTCTGTTCGCTGTGCCGACTTTGGCTGTGGTCAACTCGGTGGTGCGTTACCTGGCGGGCCGCGGCTGGGAGAAGGAAGCGCCTCGTGAGGAGGAGTTCCTCTTCCCGCATGAGCTGGAGCGACGTAAGAAGGCTGAAGAGGCTGAAAAGGTGAAGGAAGCTAAAGACTCCGAAGGCTCTGAAGAATCTCAGGAATCTGAGAAGGCTTAGAACTCAGTTCATTGTGACTAACCGCGGGCTAGACGCTCGCACATAACCTAGATCGGGGGCCGTTCTTGCACTACCTGTTGAGAGTGCGGGGACGCCCCCTGCTTTATGCCGGTGCATCCTCTAGAATGGAGTGTGCACTGTGCCACCGCGCGCCTTTTAGCGTGCGGGGCTAGGTGCCGCCAGAATACGTACCATCAGAATGGAAACCTCGTGAGCGTAGATCTCGACTCCCTGCCCGTGACCCTCACCGACATTGAACGTGCCGCAGAGCTGCTCGAAGGTGTTATTGAACGCACCCCCGTCGCTCATTCGCGCGCGCTGAGCCAGCGCCTCGGCTCCGAGGTCTTCTTCAAGTGCGAGAACCTGCAGCGTGCCGGTTCCTTCAAGGTGCGTGGCGCGTACGTGCGCATGGCGAAGCTCTCCGAGGAGGAGAAGAAGCGCGGCGTCGTGGCGGCGAGCGCGGGTAACCACGCTCAGGGTGTGGCTCTGGCTGCTGACCGTCTGGGCATTAAGGCCCGTATTTACATGCCGCTGGGTGCGGCGCTGCCGAAGATTACCGCGACCCGTGATCACGGCGCTGAGGTTGAGCTGCACGGCGTGACCGTGGATGAGGCTCTGGCGGAGGCGAAGCGCTACGCCGAAGAGACCGGCGCGGTGTTCGTGCACCCCTTCGACAATGAAGACATTATTGCCGGTCAGGGCACGATCGGTCTGGAAATCCTGGAGCAGGTTCCGGATGTTGACACCGTGATTGTGGGTGTTGGCGGCGGCGGTCTGTTGGCTGGCCTGTCCGCTGCTATCCGCGCGAAGGAGCAGAAGCTCGGCAAGAAAATCAAGATTATTGGTGTTCAGGCGGAGCACGCGGCGGCGTACCCGCTATCGCTGGCTGCGGATGCTCTGGTGCCGCTGAAAAAGGTTTCTACCATCGCTGACGGTATTGCGGTGGGCCGCCCCGGCCAGATGCCTTTCTCCATCATCAAGGAGCTGGTGGATGACGTGGCGACCGTGAGTGAAGACGATATCGCGCGCGCCCTCATCTTCCTGATGGAGCGTAACAAGCTTGTGGTGGAGCCTGCCGGTTCGGTACCCGTGGCGGCGCTGATGAACGGCAAGCTGAAGGAAGAGTACGGCGACCTGGGCACGGTCGTGTGTGTGCTCTCCGGCGGCAATATTGACCCGATGCTGATGCTGAAGGTGATTCAGCGCGGTCTGTCTGCGGCTGGCCGCTACATGACCGTGAAGATGATGCTTTCTGACCGCCCGGGTGAGCTGGCGACCATCTCCCGCATCATCTCTGAGAACGACGCGAACGTGACCGGTGTGGACCACACCCGCGTGGGTGGCTCGCTCTCCATGGGTGACGTGTCGATTACGATCGATATGGAGACCAAGGGTGTGGAGCACTGCCGCCAGGTTATTTCTGCCCTGGAGGATGAGGGCTTCCGCCCGATTATCGTCTACTAAAGACCCGAACGTGGGCAGGCCCCGCACTATACCAACCGGTACCGTTGTGACCCTGTCGGTGCTGCAACGGGGCGGGGCTTGCATCCTGCCCGGGTGCCGCCGTACTAGAGCAGGTCAAGAACCTTCACACTGTACGTATCGCGTACAGTGAGGTCCTCCACCGGGACTTCCTTAAGATAGAGCTTGTTCCCGCCCCGAATCTCGTACTGGTACATTCTGCGGTTGAGCGCATCAAAGACATACCCCAGATAGTGCTCTACCACATGTTCCCGGGTGTCTTCGATGAAGTCTGTAATGAACAGGTGCTGTTTCTCCACCCCGATACGTGCGGCCATTTTAGCGAATTCCGCAGGAAAATCCTCCGGAAACAGCCGGGTGAGGTCCATAATATCCTCCAGAAAAATCTCGAGGGGAATATCGTCAAAATCTACAGGTTCCATAGTTTTCCTTAAGAGGGGATATTGCAAGGGATACGCCCGAAACGGCCAGGGGAGCGGGCACTTGAAGGTGGGCTATAACGGTTACATAAAAACCCGGACTATACGAGTAGCCCGAGTTTTCACCTGAAACCTTTTGCGCCCAGAGCTTAGCCCTGGTAAGGGGTCACGGAGACAATCTTGGCGCTCAGTTCCTTACCGTTCGGAGCGGTGTAGGAAACCTCGTCGCCCTGCTTAGCACCCATGATTGCGGCGCCCAGCGGAGACTTCTCGGAGAAGACCTTCAGATCGGTGCCTGCGGGGAGGGTGTCCTCAATTTCGCGGGAGCCGAGCAGGAACTTCAGGGTGCGGCCTGCAACCTCAGCCTCGATGACCATGCCGTGGCTTACCACGCCGTCATCAACGGGCGCCTCACCAATCTGTGCGGTTTCGAGCAGGTGCTTGAGCTGCTTGATACGCGCCTCGTTCTTAGCCTGCTCGTCACGTGCAGCGTGGTAGCCGCCGTTCTCGCGGAGGTCACCCTCATCGCGTGCCTGCGCGATGCGGTCAACAATTTCCTGGCGGTACGGGCCGGAGAGGTACTCCAGCTCCTGGGTGAGGCGGTCGAAGGCGTCCTGAGTGAGCCATGCACCGGTGTTTTCAGCCATGCGTGTCCTTTGCTTATGCGCCGGCTCTGCCGGTGCGAAACGAATAAACCCGCTACCGCGTGCCGCGTTCAATACGCGGCGGTGCCGGTAACGGAATGAATCAACAGACCTATTCTAGAGCACCGGAGGATTTTCGGCTGTTATGCCGGTCGTATCTTCCCCTCTGAACGCATCTGAACGCATCTGAGCGCGTCTGAGTGCATCTGAGTATATCTTCGCCGGTACGCACACCGGTAGCTGAACACTCCGTCAGCATCAGCCTGTTTCTTGACCGTAAATCTGCTGATATGACGGTATGTTTCACGATGTCACACGGCGTCATCTGCGCTAGTGTACCGGCGCTATCCTTGGGTATCATACGAGAAGCTACAACTGTAAAATTTCTGCCGCGTAGCGCTCGCATTCGCGATTCACAGACATATCATCCGCACCCCTGGCGCATCACCTAAAGGAGACCACCGTGAGCGAAGCCATTGAACAGCTGAAGGCAAACCTGCCGACTCACCCTCCCGTGGACTCCATCAAACCGCTGGATGAGGACTACACCGGTCTGCGCATCCTCGCGGTGCACGCGCACCCGGACGACGAGTCCTCCAAGGGCGCCGGTACCGCTTCGGCGTATATTGCCCGTGGTGCACGCTTCATGGTGGCGACGATGACCGGCGGCGAGCGCGGTGACATCCTCAACGAGGAAATTGCTAATAGTCCGCGTGCGCACCGTGACCTGCCGGGTCTGCGCCGCGCTGAGATGGCGGCCGCCCGCGAGATTATGGGTATTGAGCACCGCTGGATTGGCTTCTTCGACTCGGGCCTTCCCGAGGGCGACCCCATGCCGCCTCTGCCCTTCGGTAGCTTTGGCACCATGCCCCTGGATCGTGCCGCCGCGCCGCTCGTGCGTCTGGTGCGTGAATACCGCCCGCACATCATCATCACCTATGACGAGATTGGCGGCTACCCGCACCCCGACCACATCATGACCCACAAGGTCGCCGTGGAGGCATTCGAGAAGGCGGGCGATCCCGAGGCGTACGTGGGTGAGGGCGAGCCCTGGACCCCGCTGAAGCTCTACTACGACCGCGCGTTCAACCCCGAACGCACCCTCGCCCTGCACGAGCACCTGCTCGATACGCACGGTGAGAGCCTGCTGAGCGGCTGGATCGAGAATATCGCGCACCGCGCAACCTCGGGGGAGGCGCCTCGCCACGAGACTACGACCCGCATCCTGGTGACCGATCACTTTGAGCAGCGCGATCAGGCTCTGCTGGCGCACGCCTCGCAGGTGGACCCGAACGGCGTGTTCTTCGCCGTTCCCAGCGAACAGCTGAAGGACATCTGGCCCTGGGAGGACTACACGCTGGCTGCCTCGCACGCTGAGGTTCAGCTGCCCGAATCTAGCCTGGATGAGGGCCTGAGCGACTACTACGTTATCTAGCCTGGGGTGCATCGCCCCATGTTAGCCAATGATGCCCTTCACCCACGATATGAGTCGTGGGTGAAGGGCATCATCCATTCTTAGGTACACGATGTGTGCAGCCCCGTATACAACCCCGCATGCCGCTACCAGCCGCCACAAATTTTGAGCCGATTCTCAGCCCAACCGTGATGCCGATTGCCGCGAAGGTACGGCGCGGCGGCGTAGAATAAGAGCTTGGACTCTTTCGTGATGAGCCCGCTGAATTATCTGCCACGACAGCCGAATGAGGTATGAGCTATGAGCGCCAACGCCCTGCCCGTGATTACTGTGCACGGCCACGCCAGCAACCCCGGCACTGTCACTGAGCCTACCGTCTATGAGCAGGCTCTGGCGCGCTCGCTGAGCCCCGAATCCCTGCCGGCACATATTGGAGTGCTGGTGGACGGTAACCGCCGCTGGGCGGCTCAGCGCGGCTTAAGCACCCGTGAGGGCCACGCCGCCGGTGCGGAGCGAATTATTGATTTTCTGGCCTGGTGTACTGAGCTGTCGATTCCGCAGGTGAGCCTGTACATGCTCTCCACTGAGAACCTGAAGCGCCCCGAGAAGGAGCTGACCGGTCTGGTCGCTGTGATTGATGCGTTCTTGGTGCGTCTGGTGGAGTCCGCCTGCGGTCCGGTGCGCGCTATCGGCAATATTGACCTGATTCCTCGCCAGCTGCACGAGCGCCTGGACTGGGCGATTGAGCAGACTGCGCACCTGCCCGGTGTTCGCGTGAACATTGCGGTCGGTTACGGCGGCCGCCAGGAGATTGTGGACGCGGTCCGCTCGGTTCTGCGCGAGGCTGCCGCTGAGGGGGCATCCTTGGACTCGCTTGCCGAACAGCTGAGCGTGGAGGATATTTCTTCGCACCTGTACACCGCCGATATGCCCGACCCGGACCTGCTGATTCGCACTTCGGGTGAGCAACGACTGTCCGGTTTCATGACCTGGCAGAGCGCGTATTCTGAGTTTTATTTCTGCCGTGCCCTGTGGCCGGATTTCACACGCGTTGATTTTCTGCGTGCTCTGCGGGATTACGCGAACCGCTCCCGCCGCTTCGGTTCCTAGAACTTGGATGCCCCCAGCGCCTATGCGCTCTAGTGCCTATGTGCTCTAGCGCCGCTGGCTCGCGTTTCTCGGCTGGCCAGCTGGTTCCTTGCTAGATGGTTCTTGGCTAGATGCTTCCTGTCTAGCAGTCTCCGGTAGTACAGCCTCCAGCAATACAGAATGGACGTTCTATGCTCGCTGAGCTTTCCCGCCTCTACAACGCTGGCGGCGCCTCCGTTATTGCCGCTCTGGTGCTCGGCAGCTACCTGCTGTATTTTCTGTGGTGCGCCCTGCGGCTGTGGCGTATTGATGTGCGGGAGCACCGTCTGCCGCACCGCATCCTGATTCCTTTGGCTATTGCCACCTATACGGCACTGCCGGTGTCTTTGCTTTTTGCCGGTCGCCCCGCCGATATTTGGCGTGTGATTGGTGCCGGTCTGGTGCTGTGGTTCTGCTACCTGCTTCTGCGTATCCTGTCTTTTGGCGCGCTGGGCCGCGGGGATGTGAAACTTGCCGGCATTCTGGGCGGCGTGCTCGGGTACCTGTCCTGGGCGAATCTGGGCTGGGCGTCGCTGGTGACGTTCCTTGCCGGTGGTCTGGTGTCTTTGGCTCTGGTGCTGTTTACGAAGGCGCGCGGTAGCACCCGCATTGCTTTCGGTCCGTTTATGCTTTTGGGGGCGCTGGTGGCGTTGGCTGCTCCGGCGTATTCTCTGTGGTAGATTTCGAAGTAGGGTGACCGTCCGGCTAAGTGGCGGGCTTGTTCTGTGTGCGGCTCGCGGCTGTTTGCTCTGCTCTCTAGCACCTATTCCCGATAGACTTGCCGGGGCTTTTGAAAGGTTGATGTTATGCCTACTCCTCCCTATATCCGTAAGCTGCGTGAGCAGATTGGATCGGATTACCTGTGGCTGTCCGGTGCGACGGCTGTGGTGTACCGTGAGCAGGATTCTAAGGTGCTACTGGTGCGCCGTAGCGATAACGGGGCGTGGACCCCGATTACGGGCATTGTGGACCCGGGGGAGAGCCCCGCGCTGACCTGCCTGCGTGAGGCGCAGGAGGAGGCGAACGTGCAGATTGAGGTGCTGGAGCTGGCTCAGGTGAAGGCCGATCCGGCCATGCAGTTCGGCAATGGTGACCGCTGCCAGTTCTTGGATCATACGTTCTTGTGCCGCTGGGTTTCTGGTGAGGCGAAGGTGAACGATGAGGAGTCTTCGCAGGTGCGTTGGGTGGATGTGTCTGACCCGGAGGAGCGTGCGTTGCTTTCGGAGCGGATGCTGGACCGTATTGATGCGGCGCTGAACTATGACGGCCACTGCCGTTTTGGGCTGGAATCGGTGCCGCCGGAAGAGTACTAGACCGGCTATTTGGATTGAACAGAAGCCGCTGATTGAGGCGTGCATAGACAGAAGGAGGGGCGACCCGCCGTCATGGCGAGTCGCCCCTCCCGTATTTTTGTGACAGTTTGTTACATGTTATTGGGTGGTTCTTCCTGTTTTTCTGTGGGATTGAAAGGCTGAAATCCAGGGTTCTGCTGTGGCTTTGCCTTGTTTTTGTCTTTTTTACTTTAAGTCGTGCCTGTGTGTCGAGTTATGAGTGGTGCACATGAGATGCTTTATGTATGACGCGGGTTACATTGGGAGTGACGGCCCCGTATTAGTCAGTAACCCGAAAAAATCCGTTCACGTGATGTTCTGGTGAGCGTGGTCGCTTTCCTTTTACTCTGCCTATAAATCTTTAAGGCATGCCATTTTTCTGTGAACTAGGCTCATTGTGTTCATCGCAATTCTTGGTCGCTATTTTGACGCGTCCTGGAAGGAGTAAGGCATGACAACACACAAAATACCCTGGAGAATCTACGTAGCCCTTATCGGCTCTCTGGTAGGTACAGGAATATATTCCTTCGCCCTACCCATTGCGATTCTCGCTAGTACAGGCGAAATTGGGCTGGCCGGCGTGATGGCGGTAGCCATGCAAATCCCCAATATCGCCTTGGCATATCCGCTAGCAACCCTATCGGATAGTCTGCCTCGAAAACCTATGATTGTGATTGCCGGGGCAGTAAACATCCTCAGCATCCTTACCTTGGCGTTGATGATTGAGCAGCATATGCTGTCATGGTTCGCCATCGCCACACTAGGATTTGTGAGCGGTGTCTTCTCCGAACTGGCTGCTGCCTCAGAAGCAGGATATATCCCGCAGCTTCTCGGACGAGAGAACCTTCTTTCGTACAACGCACGTCGTGAAATTTGCGAGGGAATATCCGCAATCATTGCGCCCCCTATGGCAGGATTTATTGTTCTTGTCGCGGGCGCAACGGTCGGTCTTATCGTCCCGGTGCTCCTTTTCGGAGCGGCAACTATTTCATACGCAATGTTGCCATCCGTAGAGATGGAAGCTAAAACTGAGCAACGCGAAACCGCACAACATGGGTTTATTCACCGAATGTTTGACGGTATCCAATACATGTTCTCCGGCGCCCCGCAGAGACTTATCCTTGTCTACACGTTCTTCTTGGCGGCAGCTACGGCATCGTACTCACTCATCATTATTTACCGCCTGTACGAGGAACTCACTTTTGAAGCCTCAGTGGTAGGCATGATTATGGCCTGCAGCGGTATCGGCGGTATCGTCGCGGCGCTCATCATCGATCGTTTCCTCTCTTTCGAGAACACACGAGGAATGCTGCTGGTTGCCAATGTCGTATCCCTGCTCGGAATACCGCTGGTCACCATCAGCAATAACCCCGTAGTGCTCGGCGCCCTGCTCTTCATTCTGGACGTAGGATGGGCATCAGCTTTCATCTTCTCCAACAATCTGCGTGACTGCATTACACCGAATGAGCTACTGGGGCGTGCCAGCTCCCTTGACGGTGCCGTGTTTGGACTAGGAACGCTGTACTCCATGGGCGCGGTAGCACTGATGCTTGACCATCTCGGCTCCTTCAACGCTGCGCTTGTCGTTAGTATCCCGGCTGTACTCTGCCTCATCTACACGCTGGTCCACTATAAACAGTTCAAAGTGTTCAATATCGTTGAACAATAGTGAGAACCTGCTACCAACTCAATGACGGGGCAGAGAACACAGGCAGAAGGAGGGGCGACCCGCCGTCGTGGCGAGTCGCCCCTCCCTCTATGGTTAAGCCGCAAACCTCAGAGGAGGTTCAGGCGGGTGAGATTAGAAGTTGCCCAGCATCTTGGTGACGTCCAGAGCCGCATCCAGCTGCTCCTCAGTCACTTCGCCGCGCTCCACGTAGCCCAGAGCCACAACTGCCTCACGGACAGTCACTTTGTGAGCCACCGAGTACTTAGCGATCTTCGCAGCAGCCTCGTAACCAATCAGCTTGTTCAGCGGGGTCACGGTCGACGGCGAAGCCTCAGCCAGGAAGCGGCAACGGTCAACGTTAGCGGTCAGACCGTCAATCATCTTCTCAGCCGAAACGCGAGAAACATTAGCGAGCAGGCGGATCGACTGCAGCAGGTTAGCAGCCATCACCGGGATACCCACGTTCAGCTCAAACGCGCCGTTAGTAGACGACAGAGCAATGGTCGCGTCGTTACCGATAACCTGAGCGGCAACCATGATGGTAGCCTCACAAATCACGGGGTTGACCTTACCGGGCATAATCGAGGAACCGGGCTGCAGATCGGGGATGTGCAGCTCGCCCAGACCGGTGTTCGGGCCCGAACCCATCCAGCGGATGTCGTTGCTGATCTTCATCAGGCCGTACGCCAGGGTGCGCAGCTGACCGGAAACCTCAATCAGGCCGTCACGGTTAGCCTGAGCCTCGAAGTGGTTACGAGCCTCGGTCAGGGGCAGGCCGGTCTCCTCAGCGAGCAGCTCAATCACGCGAGCCGAGAAGCCGTCCGGGGTGTTAATGCCGGTACCCACAGCGGTACCGCCCAGGGGAACCTCAGCCACGCGGGGCAGGGAAGCGTTCACACGCTCAATGCCGTAACGCACGGTTGCGGCGTAGCCGGAGAACTCCTGGCCCAGGGTGATGGGGGTTGCGTCCATCAGGTGGGTACGACCGGACTTCACAACGTCCTTGAACTCAACGGACTTGCGCTCCAGGGACTCAGCGAGCACCTCGAGAGCGGGAATCAGGTCCTTCACCAGAGCCTCGGTCACAGCAACGTGCACGGAGGTGGGGAAGACGTCGTTGGAGGACTGGGAAGCGTTCACGTGGTCATTGGGGTGAACCTCAATGCCCTTGGACTCCAGGGAACGGGTTGCCAGAGTTGCCAGAACCTCGTTCGCGTTCATGTTCGAGGAGGTACCGGAACCGGTCTGGAAGACGTCAATGGGGAAGTGGGCGTCGTACTTACCGGTTGCTACCAGATCCGCTGCGTCGCGGATAGCCTGGGCGCGCTCAGCGTCGAGCACCTTGAGTTCCTCATTGGCGGTCGCGGCTGCCTTCTTCACGAGGGCAAGCGCACGAATATGGGCGGATTCGAGGGTCTGACCCGAAATCGGGAAGTTCTCGACTGCGCGCTGAGTCTGTGCACGGTAGAGTGCATCAGCCGGAACGCGAACTTCGCCCATGGTGTCATGTTCAATGCGGTATTCAATGTTTTCAGCCATACCTCTAGCATAGGCGTTCAAAGTGGCTTACGTCGCCTCGAAAAGGTGTCAAAAGAGGAAAAAGGCTCATAAATTTTGCGGCGTGAGAAGGCGCGTAAAACCCCCGCCCCGGCAGATGTGCGAACACGCTACCGTGGCGGGGGTATCCCATAGAAAAATCTGTTCTTAAGTGCGAGTATGTGGGTTCTTGTCCTAAGACTCGTATCGAGCGGAGACGAGGAAAACTAGTCCAGGTTCTCAGCAACCACAACGCGCGGGGGAGTCTTCACGACCACCGGAAGCGCCTGGGTGGGCGGGTTCTGCGCGTCGTTCTTCTCCTCCGGCAGGGTCAGGTCCTGCGAACTGAACACCAGCTCCGCCTTACCCTCCTTCAGGTGGTAGAAGACACCAATCACGGCGACCTTACCCTCAACCACTGCATCCGAAATGATGTGGGACTGCTCAATAATGCGGATAGCGGTCTGGCGGGTATGCTCACGCACCATGTCGTTGACGGTCGGGTTCTCCGGCAGCTTCGGGGACATTGCCGAAGGCAGGATGTGCTGCACCAGGTTACGGATGAAGCCGTGTGGCATCTCGCCAGAGTCTAGAGCATTGCTAGCGGCGGTGACCGCACCACAGGAGTCATGACCGAGAACCATCACGATGGGAGTCTCAAACTCATCAACCGCATACTCGAGCGAACCGAGAGCCGCGTTCTCCAGCACATGACCGGCGGTACGTACTACGAACGCATCACCCAGACCCAGATCGAAAATAATCTCCGCCGCGAGGCGGGAGTCACCGCAGCCAAAGATTGAAGCAAAGGGGAACTGGCCGGCGGCTAGGTCGGTACGGCGAATCGTGTCCTGGTTGGGGTGCTCGTTGCTGCCCTCAATAAAACGACGGTTGCCGTCTCGAAGGCGCTTCCACGCCTCAGCGGGGGTCGGTTGAATACCAGCCATGTGATGCTCCTTAGCGGACAGATACAGATAACGCGTGCCGCCAGAGGCAACGAATCTGCGAACGGGTATGCGGAAGCTTCAGGCGCTCGCGCTGAAGCTGAGTTTCTTGCCGGAAGCTTCCCGGTGAAAAGAACCTACCTCAAATATGCCTTAAAAATGCGAAAAATAGCTAGTATGGCGCGCCTTCACACCCCCAATCTTGATGCCCAATGACGCAGAAACAATGCAAAGGGAGACGCAGCCCTCACCAAGTTGCCGCATCTGCTCACCTTAAAGTCAACACGCACGCAAACTCGTTCAGAACAAGAAAAACGAAGCGCCCGCGCGCTATCCTGAAAGGAGCACTACTGCGTCGGCGACTTCGTGCTGGAAAGAACCAGCCAGCCGACGGTGTATTCAGAATTCTCGAAGGTGAGTCTATGACTACGAACAACAATCACGGCGATCGCAACCTCGCAATGGAACTGGTCCGCGCGACTGAAGCAGCAGCAATTGCTTGCAGGCCCCTGGGTTGGCGCAGGCGAAAAGAACCTCGCAGATGGTGCAGCCGTAGATGCAATGCGTTACCGCCTCTCCACCGTCAGCTTCAACGGCACCGTTGTCATCGGTGAAGGCGAAAAGGACCAGGCCCCCATGCTGTACAACGGCGAGAACGTTGGCGACGGCTCCGGCCCCTCCCTCGACGTGGCAGTGGACCCCATCGACGGTACCCGCCTGACCGCTCTGGGTATGGACAACGCACTGTCCGTGATCGCTGTGGCAGACGGCGGCACCATGTTCGACCCCTCCGCAGTGTTCTACATGGAGAAGCTGGTTACCGGCCCCGAAGCCGCAGAATTCGTGGACCTGCGCCTGCCCGTCAAGCAGAACCTGCACCTGGTCGCTAAGGCTAAGGGCAAGAAGGTCAGCGAGCTGACCGTTTGCGTGCTGGACCGCCCCCGCCACGCCAAGCTGATTCAGGAAATCCGCGAGGCAGGCGCTCGTACCCGCATCATCCTTGACGGTGACGTTGCGGGCGCTATCGCAGCCTGCCGCGAGAACACCGGCGTGGACCTGATGCTCGGCACCGGCGGCACCCCCGAAGGCGTTGTCGCGGCGTGCGCAATCAAGGCAACCGGCGGCATCATTCAGGGCCGCCTGGCACCGACCGACGACGCAGAGCGTGAGAAGGCGCTGGAAGCCGGCCACGACCTCGACCGCATCCTGACCACCAACGACCTGGTCACCAGCGACAACTGCTTCTTCGCCGCAACCGGTGTCACCGACGGCAAGTTGCTGCGCGGCGTACGCTACGGCAAGAACGTTGTAACCACCCAGTCGCTGGTCATGCGTTCCTCCTCCGGTACCGTTCGTACCGTTGAGGCTGAGCACCGCCTCTCCCGCCTGCGCGAGATTCTCTCGCACACCAAGAGCCCCGGAGAGCAGTAATCTTCGCCCCCGCAAGGGCTGAGGAGCCGCACTAAGACTCCTCGAACATTGCGCATACATACACAGGGAGCCGCCCCCACCGAAGAACTCGGTGAGGGCGGCTCCCTCATGTATTTAGCTTTTAGTTCTCAGGATGCGCCCCAGCAGCGGTGCGCCTGAACTCGCTAGCGAGAGCGGAAAGACTGAACCTTCGCCTTCGCCTTCGACACAGCATCACGAACCGCCGGACGAGCCTTGTACGCCAGCGTGTAGGCGCGGTAACCCAGCGAGGACACCGGAACATCCCAAGTGCCCGGGTACTCCACCGACTCGCCGCCGAAGGACTTCTTGAACTTCGTGAAACCAGCCCACTCGTGATCCGGCTGATCCTCCGGCGCAATGCCGAAGAGGTCAACGTACTTCAGACCCTTACGCTTAGCGTCCAGGATAAAGTTTGTCACCACCGGAATACCCGCGGACAGGCGACGATGCTCAAAAGAAGCCGCCGCATGCGCGTAGGTGCGGGTGTCATCCGAATCGTACACAAACGCCGCCGCAATCGGGGTGCTCTCACCGTTCTCGTCGGTCAGCTTCGCAATGTACAGGGATGCCGCACCAGCAGGCATCAGCACGCGAGCAACCTGCATCAGGTAATCATCCTGCTGACGGTTAAAACCGTTGCGGTCCGCGGTCTCATCCAAGAAAGCGAACAGAATCGACAAATCCTCAGGATTCGTCGACACCTCAATGGTCACACCCTTCTTGTGGATATTGCGGTGCAGGTTGCGGTTATTGGACTTCATGCCCTTGAGGATCTCGTCCTCAGAGCCCGAAAGATCAATAATCTGCGTGTGCGACGGCTGCACCTGGCGAGGAGCCAAAACCGCACCGCGACGAGCCAAGAAAGCAGCCGCATCCTGATCGCCCCAAATGGCGGATTCAGTAGGCTCAATGCGCACAAACAGGCAACGAAGCTTCGCAGCCTCTTCCTTCAACGACGCGAGAGCCTCATCAAAAGCCACAGCACTGGAAGCAACCGGTCCGTACGGGCTGTACAGGTAGCGGCCGGTAGCGCCGCCCTCAACGGTCGCAAGGTACGACCAGCCGTTACCGCTCTTACGGATCACGGTGTGACCATTAGATTCCTGAAAACGTGCCCAAATATCGGACTGAAGAATATTGCTCATCCTTCTAGTGTATCCGAGCTTAGGGAACGTAAGCCTGGGGCTCCGAAGACGCTTCGGGAGCAGGAGTGGGGCGGGGTGCGGAGGAGCTCTCCTCCGCCTCGCGCTCAGCCGCTGCCTTAGCCTTCGCCTCGGCAACGCGGGTGCGCAGAGCCGCACCCTTGTCCATAGCGGTCTGGCGCAGGTTCTGAGAGAACTCGTGCAGGTCAGCGTGAACCTGCTGAGCGAATGCGTCAGTACCCGAACCCAGGATACGCAGAGCCAGCAGGCCCGCATTGCGAGCGCCATTAATGGAGACGGTAGCCACCGGAACGCCAGCGGGCATCTGAACAATCGACAGGAGCGAGTCCATGCCTTCGAGGTTCTTCAGACGCACCGGAACACCAATCACGGGCAGCGCGGTGACGGAAGCGAGCATGCCGGGCAGGTGAGCGGCACCGCCGGCACCGGCAATAATGACGCGAATACCGCGGCTGTGAGCCTTCTTGCCGTACTCAATCATGTCCTCGGGCATGCGGTGCGCAGACACAACATCAGCCTCGTAGGGGATGCCGAACTCCTCCAAAACCTCGGCTGCGGCCTCCATGACCGACCAGTCCGAATCCGAACCCATCACAATGCCAACAACGGGCTGGGAAGAATCATAGGGAGACTGAGACATAATCCTCATATCCTTTCAGAATGCGGTGGCGAACCACCATCAATAGGGTGCGTCGGATACGCAGGATGTGCTCACCCCACGCACCGGCTAAAAATAGGGCTATAGGGGGCGGCCGTCACGCAAAATGGAGGCGGCATTCGCGGCGCTATGACGCAGCGCATCAAGCTCAGCCACCGTGCCAGTAATATTCACGTGACCAATCTTGCGGCCCGGGCGGGTTTCCTTGCCGTAGAAGTGAATCTTCGCGCGCGGTTCAGCCGAAAGTGCCAGCGGGTAGACGCCGAAAATGTCTTCGTTCTCGCCGCCCAGGTAGTTCTTCATCACGGCAACACCCTCCAGTACGGAGGTGTCACCCAACGGCAAATCCAGGACAGCACGCAGATGTTGCTCAAACTGGCTGGTCACCGAGCCGTCCTGAGTCCAGTGGCCGGTATTGTGCGGGCGCATTGCCAGCTCGTTGATGTAGAAGCCTGCGGGGGGAGCCGGGAACCTCAAAAAGCTCAGCCGCCATCACGCCGGTGACGCCCAGCTCGGAGGCAATAGTCACCGCAGCGGCTGCGGCAGCCTCAGCGATTTCGGGGTCCAGGTTCTGCGCGGGGGCAATGACCTCGTCACAGATGGAGTTCACCTGAATGGTCTCAACGACCGGCCAGGGGCGCACCTCACCGCTTTCACGGCGAGCCACCAGCGCGGAAAGTTCACGAGTGAAAGGCACATTCTCCTCGGCAAGCAGGGAGGAGAAGTCGGTGCGGGAAGGCAACTGCTCGAACCATTCGGTGCTGCGCTCGCGAGCCTCCTCGGGAGAATCCAGGACGAGCACGCCCTTGCCGTCGTAGCCGCCGCGCGGGGTCTTCAGCACCACGGGCCAGCCGATTTCATCGCCGAAGGCGAGCAGTTCGTCCAGAGTAGAAACCTCAGCCCAGCGCGGGTTCGGCAGACCCAGACGCTCAACGGCGGCGCGCATCAGGAGCTTGTCCTGAGCGTACTGCAGGGCTTCGGGGCGGGGCTGAACATTCACGCCCTCCGCCATGAGGGTGCGCAGAAATTCGGTGGGCACATGCTCATGATCGAAAGTGATGACATCCTTGCCGCGAGCAAACTCGCGGAGGGTGTCCAGGTCTTTGTAATCCCCGACGGGCGCGGTACGCACCGCTGCCACGGCGCCGACGGTTGGCGCCTCCGCGAGAATCTGCAGGTCGAGGCCAAGGTTAGTTGCTGCGGGAGCCATCATGCGGGCCAGCTGGCCTCCGCCGATGACGCCGATTACGGGTCCAGTCACAGGGTAAGTCACACCACCTAAGTGTACCGGGTTTCGGAGAGCCTGTGGGAGCAAGACCACAGTAAGGCCACAGAATAAGTTCAACGGGGATGCAGAGCCCAACATGTGGGCTTTGACGCGGGTGAAAGCCATCAAAACGTGCCTTCTACCCTGTCAACGTGAAATGAAAGGGAATATCTCGTTAGCTGGGAGGTCCGTGGAAAAACTCTCAAAGGGACAAACAACCCGCCGGGACTGTACTAACATATAAGAGCTTGTAAAACTTGTAAAAGAGGCTGAAGCAGCACACAGCGACAACGTAACCAACGTTCACCGTCGCAGCATCGGCACCTTTTTCCCCGATAAAACCCCGCTAGATAGGTCCCGCATGAGCGCACAGACGAAACCGACCCTCACCGAACGCCTGAAATCCCTCTGGGACAGCTACGGTATTGAGGTTCTCAAATTCGGTACCGTGGGCGGCGCCGCCTTCATCGTGAACTCTGTGACGGTGTGGGTGCTGATGATGACCATCATGTCGGAGTCCCACACCAAGGCGAAGGTCGTTGCAAGTATTGTTGCAACCATCTTCTCCTGGCTCATGAACCGCCTGTGGACCTTCCGCGACTCCCGCTCCGAAAACTGGAAGCGCGAAGCCATCGAGTTCGGTCTGGTGAACCTGCTGGGCATTCTCGTTGAGGCCAGCTGCGTGGCATTCAGTACCTACGTGCTAAACCTGCGCACCCCCGAGGCATCCTTCATCTCCGGTACGATCATTGGTACTATTCTGGGCACCATTCTTCGCTACTTCCTCTACCGCTTCTGGGTGTACGGTTCGCACCGCCAGAAGGTTGAAGACGGCGAAGGCACCGACCATGAAGAGCTCGGCCGCATGTTTGATGAAGCCGCCGCTATTCTCGACGGCGAAGAGCCTGCATTGCACCAGGTAACCTCTGAGGCGGCTGCACCCGAGACACGCCCGAAGCCCGGATCTCAGAACTCCTAAGCTCCTCAGGTTGTAGAAACAGCATAGTTAGAACGTGATATAACGATTCATCCCCCGATACGAACGGTATCGGGGGATGAATCATTTAAAGCCCTATATGTTTATTGGCGCTGCGCTTGTTGGCGCTTGTTTGTTGGTGTTCCGTGCGGTCGTTAGCCTTCCATACGATTTTTCGGGCAACAGGGGAGGGGCGCCACCGGAGCCGCAGGGCTGAGAAGCTATGCGCGGGGAATCTCCACCGCACGCTCAGAAGCCATCAAGGATGCCAGCTGCTCATCCTGCCAGTCCACGCTCGGGTCAGCCACAAACACCGCATGGCCCGAAGTCAAAATAGCTAGCACCTCCAGCAAGGTGCTCAGGGTCGCCTCCGAGGCGTCAAAACCGTAGTCGGGGCTCAACTCCAGCGCGAGTGCACGCTGCCCCCGAAGGGAGCGTATAGCCCGCCGTGCGATAGGTCTGCGCCTGCGTAAGAACCTGCTCGTAGGCTTCCGCATAGCTGAAACCCTCAATGATTTCTGCCGAATCGTTCGGAAGCAGGCCCGAGTACTGGTCACCAAAGCTACGCACCAGAGCACAATAATCGAGCACCTCCTCGGCGTGGGGAGCCAGCGCCTGCAGATCGCCGGTATAGGAAAGCGCCAGTGGTGCACGCTCAACCGCCAGAAGGTACGCGGGGTCATTCGTGTAGCCCGCCTCCTTCTCCGTGCAGACTACGGCAACCAGAGGCTCGTCCTGATCGAGGATCGAGCCCACGCGCAACGCCGCCAGACCCAGAACAATGGTGCGCCAGTGCAGCGGAGCCTGCAGATCAAAACCTTCATCGGGCGCCAGCTCGCACTCTTCAACCAGCAGGTTTGCGCTCTTGTCTACCCAGTTCATGAGGACCCTGCCAGAGAGCTCAATGCGCTCGCCTGCCGCCGAATACCAGATCAGGGCGGGGGTCTGCTGAGTGCTGAGTTTCTCGAAGAAGCGGTTCAGAGTTGCGGGCATGGATGCGCCGGTGGGGGAGAGAGTAACCATGGGTTTCACTCTACCGTACCGGGGGAAGGGCGGTCAGGGAGAGTGCGCTCGACGCTAAAAAATACAGAGGTAAAGTAAAAGCGCCTAAGAGCGTCTTAAAAAACCTAATGACTCAAAATGTTTGATAGTCCTAATGCCTCATTTTGGAATATGGCATAAATATAAATTGGAAATGTAAATGCTTCGCAATGCCTCGAAAAAAATATTCAGAAACCGCATGGGGAAAAGATAAGTTTTTTTCTTATCTAATTATTGGGTTCTTTCCCCTGTGTCCGAGGTGGGGTGGGTGGGGTGGTCGTCATGAGCCCTTATTATTTGCGGTCAAGATGCGGAATTTGCAAGCGGTGGAAACCATGCCTTGAGTAGGGGAAATCTGAGGTTGCCCTTAGGTGTGAGCGAGGGTAAGTAGCGTGCGCAAAAATATATAAAGGTCAAATTTACATTAAATATGACGTCTCTAACACATACATCTAAATATTGTTTAGTCTAGTTTGACGAAACGGCGTGTCGCACGTCTAATAGATATATAAGCGTGTTTGCTCTGGAAGGGACCGTAGAGGCCACAGCAAACCATGCCACACCATACACACTAAGATTCCGTCCACGACGGATCCGCAGACTCATTAAGCTCACAATGAGAACACGGAAGGAAAACCCATGGGCTCCTACATTGCATCGGACCGCTCCATCGCGTCCGCGCGCGCATCAGGCGCTCAGCACCGTAGCATGAATCCCACTCAATCCCTCGAAACAGCCGCCGACGCCTTTCTCGCAGACGCAGAACGAAACATGCCTGCTTGCACCGACGTATGGACCGCAGCGGCAGGGCTCTACGGAACCGAAGGCGAAGACGGAGAACTCGCTTGGCAAGCTGAAGCACTCTGCGCCCAGACCGACCCCGAAGCCTTCTTCCCCGAAAAAGGCGGCTCCACCCGAGACGCCAAAAGGGTATGCGGTGTATGCCCCGTGCGTGAAGAGTGTCTACAATATGCAATGGACAATGACGAGCGCTTCGGAATCTGGGGCGGGCTGTCAGAACGTGAACGCCGCCGACTGCGCAAGCAGGCGAGCTAAGCCAGGAAGGTACCATCTACATGCAGACCGCACGACTGTGCTCCCGCCAGACCTGCCAGCGAGAGGCGACTGTTACTCTCCACTACTCCTACGCAGACTCCACGGCACTCATTGACGCACTCTCAGAATTCCGCGAACCCCACGCCTACGACCTCTGCGACCATCACGCCGCACGACTGACGGCACCGCAGGGTTGGCGGGTGGTCTACAAGGTACCCGTTCAGGACACCACCGAATCCTAGAATTCGAACCCAAGAATTTAAACACCCGAATGCAAAGAACCTTCCGCGAATTCATGCGGAAGGTTCTTTGCGTATGAGAAACTGGCAGATAGTACAGATACCCGCAACTCACTCAAACACCATTCACTCGAAAAGAACACGAGATCCATGAGCAAAGAAACACACCGAGGAATGTGGGGCGCACTGCGCCCGGCCATCCGCCGCACCAGCGCCGAAGAACTACTCCACGCCCGACGCACCGAAACTAAAACCAGCGAACCGGCACCGCACACCGGCGCCTTCGGACGCATCGCAGCAGACGTACCCACCGTCGCCGAAGAACCCGACCTGCCCACCGGGAACGTACCCGTCGTCCCCGCACGCAGCAAACTACGCGAACAGGGCGTCGGCACCCGCGTACGCACCCGCACCAACGTCTCCACCGGCTTCGTGCCCCTCGTCCGCGACTCGAAGAGCACCCCCAAAAACCCGACGCTCAGCGACCTCAACCGCGAAACCATGCAGAAGGCCGCCGAAGCAGAAGCCGCTGCAGCAGCAGAAGCCGAAAAGGCGGCCGAAGCAGAAGCCGTCGCTACCGCGGAGGCGGCAAGCGCCTCCACCGCCGGACGCAAGTACCGCACCGAAACCACCCGCACCGGTCACACCCACGCGGTTGCAGACCCCAACGCGCCGCTGTCCTCCCTGGCAGCCTCGCCCGAAGCGGCAGAACGCGCCGCAGCCCGCGAAGACGCCGTGGAAGACACCCCGCGCTTCCTCAAGCTCCGCGCAACGCTCATCGCGCTCACCGTACCGCTGACCGTACTCATGATTGCGATTCGTGCCGTAGCCTCCGCGCCCTTCCTCTGGCTCGAATACCACCGCCCCGGATTCCCCGAAGACAGCTACGGCTACTACCTCATTGAGAGGATGCGCCTGGGCTCCTACGGCGTGGACTACATCAATAACTTCGCGCCGCGAGAATACCTCGCTCGCGTCACCACCGGTGCCGACAATACCCTCGCCTTCACCGAAGCAGAAGTGAACCACATGCACGACGTGAAGTGGGTACTGCTCATTGCCACCGTAGCCGTTGCCGCGCTCTTCCTGCTGACGCTCTTTAGCAGCATCTCCCTGCGCGAGCGCGCCCCTGGAACCATCCGCCGCAGCCTCTTTAGCGGCGCATGGATTACCCTGGGACTCATCGTGGTGCTCGGCGTTGTGGGCGTCTTCGGCTGGGAATGGCTGTTCACCACCTTCCACCAGGTATTCTTCCCGCAGGGCAACTGGGAGTTCTCCGTACGAAGCTCCCTCATCCGCCTCTACCCGCCGCAATTCTGGATCGACGCGCAATCGCCGTAGCGCTCCTCGTGGCAGCGCAGATTACCCTCCTGCTCGTGACCACCTGGCCCACCAAATACCGCAAGCTCAAGGCAGAACGCCGCCGCCAGGAACGCCAGGAACTGCGCGTCAAGCTCGCCTCCGCACGAGTTGGCGATAACTAAAACACGCGTCAGCGACAACTAAAAATCATCAGCCACTTCACCGCATGAACCTGCGACGAAAGGGCACCCAAAGGGGGGCTGGGCTCTACCACACGGTAGAACCCAGCCCCCTTCGCTATACCCAAGCTCGCATCGCCCGATCCTAAAACCGCGCCTAAAACTTGAGCCTAAATCCAGGACTTAAACCACATGTGCGAATACCACTGCTCATACGGAATCACCTGAGCAGTCCACAGCGGCATAAAGTACGCGCTCAACACCAGCACGCCCACCAGGTATATCGCCACCAGCGTCACGCCCAAACGAGCACGTAACACCGAACCGCGAGCACCCGACAGCGCCAGACCCAAAACGCCCGCCAACAGCAGAATCAGGAACGGCTCAAAGGACAGCGCGTAGAAGTAGAACATCGTGCGATTCGGGTACATAAACCACGGGAAATAGCCCGCACCGAACACAACCAGTAGCGCGCCAAAACGCCAATCTCGCTTCAGCAGCAGAACCAGAAGCGCCACAATAATCGCCGGAATAAAAGCCCACCAAATCGCCGGGTTACCGATATTCAAAATAGCCTCGGAACAGGACTTCACGGTACAGCCAGAAGAACCCAGCTTCGGCGACTCATAGTAGTACGACGTCGGGCGACCCAAAACCAGCCACTGCCACGCCTGCGAAGAATACGTATGCGGGCTGCTCAAACCAGAATGGAACTTAAACGCCGAGACATGGTACTCCCACAGGGAACGCAGATCCTCAGGAAGCCACATGACACCCTTGCCCGGGTTCTCAACAGCCCAACGGCGGAAATACGCATTCGACGACTGGAACCAGCCCGCCCAGGTGCTCAAATACACCAGCAGGCCCACACCAATCATCTGAACAAACGCGGGGAGACCGTCACGCACCAGCGCCGTCAAACCCCACTTGTCCAGGCCCACAATACGGCGAGCATTAATATCCCAGAACACCGTCAGCAGACCCATCGCCGCAACGAAGAACAGCGAATTCCACTTCACACCCACCGCAGCGCCGGCGCACACACCCGCGGCGAAACGCCACAGGCGCAGACCCATGCTCGGGCCCCACGGCATCGGCGGAAGCACACCGCTATTCTGACGTGCCGCCTCCGCAATATTGCGCGCCAACACGCGCCGCGCCTGAATACGGTCAAGCACCAGACACACAAAAGTCGCGAGAATCCAGAACATCTGGAAAATATCCAGCAGAGCCAAACGAGACTCCACCAGCATCAGGCCATCCACAGCAGCCAGAAGCGCCGCAATAGTCGCCACCGTCATCGAACGGAACAGCAACCAGCCAGCATACGCAATCAACGCCACCGACAGGGTGCCAATCACCGCAGCAGAAACACGCCAACCAAAGGGATTATTATCACCAAAGATTGCCATGCCCGCGGCAATCATCCACTTACCCAACGGCGGATGCACCACATACTCCGGCGAATCCGGCAACAGACCCGACGGGTGGCCGGCCGCGAAGGAAGCATTAGCGTCCTTCGACCAGCTCAACTCATATCCATAATGCACATACGAATAGGCATCCTTGGCGTAGTACGTCTCATCAAAAACAATGGCATTCGGATGCGCCAAATTATAAAAACGCAGAATACCGGCAACCAGCACAATCAATGCAGGCGCCAACCAACCCCAACGCGGGGCACGAATATAGGCAACAGCGAGCGCATCCAGCAGAGAATCGAGGCTGTAACGACCGCGTTCAGACGAAGAACGGGTCGAATCAGCCGGACCAGCCGGAGCGGCAGATGCGGGAGAAAGTAGCTTTAGGTATCTTCACCCCATCAATCCTAAAGGGTCAGAACGCACGATGCACCATTTCAGCCCGTGAACGGCTTATATGACGCACCGTAGCTCACCCGCACCAGCCGCTTTTACCGGCAACCCCACCCCGCAAGCTCACCCGGCACTGGGTGGAGCGCGGGCGTTACACTTAGTGGGTACACGAAGACCAGACACAGACACGAGGCCTGTCATGACCGCACCCGCAGAATACACCGAAGAAACCGCCGACCTCTCAGAAACCACAGCCCCCTCAGAAACGGTCGAGGCACCCGAGATTGACACTGCTAACACTGCTGACACCGCCGTCACCTCCGAAGAAGGTGGTGTGCTCATCCTCGGCGGCACCCCCATCGGCAACCTCGCTGACGCCTCCGACCGACTGCGCTCAGCCCTCGCCACCGCAGACCTCATCGCCGTTGAAGACACCCGCAAGCTACGAACCCTCGCCTCCGGGCTTGGCGTGCGCACCCGCGGCCGCATCATCGTCAACCACGACCACAACGAAGCCGAACGCAGTGAAACCATCGTGCAAGCGGTACAGGACGGTCAACGCGTGGCTGCTGCTCTCGGACGCGGGCATGCCCACCATCTCCGACCCCGGCTACGTTGCCGCCGCAGCCGTCGCAGAAGCCGACCTGCCCGTCACCGTGGTGCCCGGCCCCTCCGCGGCGTTGACCGCGCTCGCGCTTTCCGGTCTGCCCACCGGACGATTCACCTTCGAAGGTTTCCTCGCCCGCAAGGGCTCCGAGCGCACCCGCCGCCTCGCATCGCTGGCGGGGGAGGAGCGCACCATGATCTTCTACGAATCCCCGCACCGCACCGCCGCGACCCTGGCAGACTTCGTGCAGACCTTCGGTGCTGAGCGCCGCGGAACGGTTAGCCGTGAGCTAACCAAGCTCCACGAAGAGGTTCGACGCGGTACTCTGGCAGAGCTTGCCGAATGGGCTGAGGCTGAACGCATCCGCGGCGAAATCGTCATTATTGTCGAGGGCGCACAAGCCCCCGAAACCCCCGAAGCGCAGGACGTCGTGCAACTGGTTCTCGACCGTGTAGCGGGCGGCGAGCGTCTCAAGAGCGCCTGCGCCGCGGTCGCCGCCGAGACCGGCACCTCCAAGCGTGACCTGTACGAGGCGGCACTGGCTGCCCGCTCCGAATAACCCAGAACCACCCCGTAGCTTTACCCCGCAGTTTTATCCAGAGGATTTATCCATGTGTCAGAGCCATCCCGGTCCTGAAATCACCCAGGAGTACCTGAACTCCCTTGCCGCCCTGGCGAACTACACCCTGCCCACCCCCGCGGCACTTCAGGCAACCGCCCTGCCTAACGGCTGGGAACCGGTCCCCGGTGAAGTACCCGCACCCTATCAGGCGGAACTCTACACCGGCATCAGTGACGCCGAAGGCGGAGAAGGAACCCGCCGCCGCTCCACCACCGGCGAGAATGGCCGCAGCCGTAATCTGGTCTTCCCGCCCGCTCCCGAGCCGCTGCCGTACCCCATCGTGGATAACCACACCCACATGGACCTGCTCGACGGTGAAGTAGAAATTAGCGCCCGCGACGCACTCGACGCCGGTGAAAAGCTCGGCATCGCCGCTATCGTGCAGGTCGGATGCGATATCCCCTCCTCCCTGTACGCGGTCGCCGCCGCGCAGGCTGATGAGCGTGTCCTCGCCGCCATTGCGATTCACCCCAATACCGCCCCCGAGCTGGCTGCAGCCGGTCAGCTGGAGGCGGCGCTCGCCACCCTTGACGAGCTCGCCACCGCCGACCGTGTGCGCGCTATTGGTGAGACCGGCCTGGACTATTTCCGTACCGGCGAAGAAGGTATGGAGGCGCAGCACTACAGCTTCCGCGAGCATATTCGCATTGCGAAGAAGCACAACCTGGCGCTGCAGATCCACGACCGCGACGCGCACGAGGACGTTGTGCGCATCCTGGATGAAGAGGGCGCCCCGGAACGTACCGTGTTCCACTGCTACTCGGGTGGCCCGGAGCTTGCCGCGATCTGCAATGAGCGCGGCTGGTATATGAGCTTTGCCGGTACCGTGACTTTCAAGAATTCGAAGGGTATTCAGGAGTCGTTGGCGATGGCTCGTCCGGAGCTGATTCTGGCTGAGACGGATGCGCCGTTCTTGACCCCCCATCCGTTCCGCGGCCGCCCGAATGCGTCCTACATGACGAATTACACGGTGCGGTTCATGGCGGCTCACCGCGGTGAGGAGCTGGAGACGCTTTGCCGCCGTATCCGTGAGAATTCGGAGCGGGTTTACGGCCAGTGGTAGGCGCGTACACCCTGTAGCGGGTAGCTACTCTGTATCGCCTCGCGGTGCGTGTCTGCGTGCTAGACTGTAGCAACTACAAATAACTCACTCAAACAGCTATGCCATGATCTGGTCTGCAGTATTTAGGTACGTATAGTGCCTCAATGACGTGTTCAAAATTTGGTGCTGCAAACGTCCCTACGAGATTTTATGTTTAGCACCCGGCAACTGGTGCTTTAGAGAGGACACTATGGCGAAGATTCTGAAGTATGTTCTGGGCCTGGATGGCGCGAACCGTTTTGAATCGTTCTATTCGGTGGGCGCGCCCGCGAAGGATTTTGTGCCTTACTCTGCGGTGGATAACCGTGATAATCATGTGACTAATGACGAATTTGATGTTGAACTTTTCCGTAGCCGCTGGCATCGTGACCCCACTCCGGCTGAGCGCGGTTGCATGCTCAGCCACGTGAAGATGTGGGAGGACTTTGTCGCATCGGATGCTGACTGGGCTCTGATTGCTGAGGATGACGTCCTTATTTCTCCGGACGCTGAGGCGGTGGTGAACGCAATCATCACCAAGTACCCGCAGGTTCAGCTGGTGAACCTGTGTGATGCGTACTCGTTCAAGGCGGGCACCATGAACCCGCGCGTGGACTATATTCGCCTGTCTTTGCTGTCTCCTTTTGTGCACGGTAAGTACCGTATGGGTAAGCTGTACGGTTCGACCCGCCTGGGCTGCACCGGTCTGTACCTGATTTCCCGTTCGGGTGCTGAGCTGCTGCTCAAGCAGTTTAAGGACAAGGTGCCGGGCACTGTGGCTGACGATTACAAGCTGTACCAGCAGTGGGGGGTGGATGTGCGTTTTGTGCAGCCGGGCCTATGCGACTGGGAAGGTAGCAGCGTCATCCTAGATTCCGGCAAGAGTCAGCTGGAGATGCTGACCGAGAAGCAGAAGGGTGCGAGCGCTTTGGATCGCCTGCGCATTGCCTTGGCTCCGAAGAAGCGTATTGCAAATGCGAAGAACGCTCTGGATGCGACCCTCGATGAGGTAAAGCAACGCCTGGGCAAGATGAAGTAAGTAAGCCTCTTTGCGAGGTCCCTCTTCGCCACATGTGTGGTGGGGAGGGACTTTTTGTGGGTGTTTTCAGCTCTCGTGCGTAAGGTGGTTTGCAGAGTGTGAGACACAACAGGAAGCTGTGTGCTAATTGTTGGGGCTATCTTAGCTTGGGTGATAGGGTGTTTTATATATATCATTCACTCATCGACTAGGCGATATGTCATGGTGCGTGTGCGTTTTTGGCGCGCCTCGTACCTGCTGTTGCAGAGTCAACATTTCGGCGACGCATACAAAGCTTATAGTGTTTTGCATAAAGGCTGTATGGGTGTGCCATTAAAAAAGGGAACATCATGGCAAAAGTCCTAAAGTACGTCCTGGGCTTGGACACGGCTAATCGTTTTGAATCTTTTTTCTCCGTTGGGGCCCCCGCTCGGGATTTTCAACGATACTCTGCGGTGGACAACCGCGATAATCATCTGTCCGATGCAGATTTTGACACCGAGGCTTTCCGCAAACGCTGGGACCGTGACCCTTCGGCAGCTGAAAAAGGATGCATGCTCAGCCACCTGAATATGTGGCGTGATTTTCTGGCAAGTGACGCTGACTGGGGCGTGTTTGCTGAGGATGATGCCCTCGTCTCCGCTGATGCCGATAAGGTAGTGCAACGGATTATTGAGCGTTATCCCAAGGTACAGCTTGTCAATCTCTGCGATGGTTACTCATCCCAAGCTGGCGTCATGAACCCGCGCGTGGACTATATCCGTCTTTCTCTTCTCTCTCCGTCGGTCTATGGCAAGTACCGCATGGGGAAAATGTATGGTCCTCACCGTCTGGGGTGTGCCGGCCTATACTTGCTGTCCCGCTCGGGCGCAGAACAGCTAGTGAAGCATTTTGAACACAAGGCTCCCGGTACTGTGGCTGATGATTATCCCCTGTACGAAGAATGGGGCTTGGACGTGCGCTTTGTGCAGCCTGGTCTATGTAGCTGGGAAGGAAGCAGCACTCTGCTGGAGTCAGGAATGAGCCATCTGGAGTGCCTGAATGCTAACCAGCGTGGAACTTGCGTATGGGATCGGTTGCGTATCGCCCTTGCCCCCAAGATGCGCCTTGTGAACGCTAAGAATACTTTGCTGTCTACCGTTGAAGATGTGAAGCGCCGCCTGGCACGGTAACCTGGAGTGTAGAACCCTACACCTACCGAAGGAACGCTGTGAACGATCTGCCCCTGCTCGGCCCTGCTGAGATTCGCGAGCTTGCCGAGATGCTCGGTATTCGTCCTACGAAGACTCTTGGGCAGAACTTTGTGATTGACCCCAATACGATTCGTCGTATTGTCAACGCGGCAGAGATTTCTCCGGAGGAGACGGTGCTGGAGGTCGGCCCGGGCCTGGGTTCGTTGACTCTCGGTATCCTGGACGCTGCGAAGGACATGGTTGCGGTTGAGATTGATCCGCCGCTGGCTCACCAGCTTCCGCACACGATTGAGAAGTTCCGCCCCGAGAAGGCGGGCGATATTGACGTGGTGCTCATGGATGCCCTGAAGGTCACCGAGCTGCCTCGCACTCCGGATGCTCTGGTGGCGAACCTGCCCTATAACGTGGCGGTTCCGGTGCTTCTGCACCTGTTTGCGCAGTTCCCGAGCATCCGTCACGCCCTGGTGATGGTTCAGGACGAGGTTGCCGACCGTCTTTCGGCGACCCCGGGTTCAAAGATTTACGGTGTGCCCTCGGTGAAGGCTAATTGGTATGCCGAGGTGTATAAGGCGGGCGTGATTGGCAAGAACGTGTTCTGGCCTGCACCGAAGATTAACTCGGGCCTGGTGGGTTTCCGCATGCGCGAGGAGCCGCTCTCTACCGTTGACCGTGACCTGGTGTTCACGATTGTGGACGCTGCCTTCGCCCAGCGCCGTAAGACTCTGCGTGCTGCGTTGAGTTCCTGGGCGGGTTCGGGTGCGCGTGCGGAGCAGATTCTGGTGGCTGCCGGTATCGCTCCGACGGAACGCGGCGAAAAGCTGGATATTCACGGCTTTATCCGTATTGCGGAGGCTTCGCTGACTGTCCCGGCTGAGCCTGTAGCGCAGTAGCTTCTTCCGGCTCTTGAATTTTTCACTGACGTTCTCACGCGAGTTCCCGCGCGAAAGGTGTATGCGCTGATGAGTACCGCCTCCCAGGTTGCTATTTCGGTTGATGCTCCCGGTAAGGTCAATCTGTACCTCGCCGTGGGGGATGTCCGCCCGGACGGCTACCACCCGTTGACTACGCTTTTTGCGGCGGTCTCTCTAACGGAGACCATCACGGTCTCTGAAGGGCAGACACCGGGGCTGAGTCTGAGCATGGATATTGTGCCCGGCTCCCTGGTGGATCAGCAAATGCAGGCGGGGCAGTTCGACCCTGCCGACGTGCCGATGGACGAACGGAACCTCGTGTACCGTGCCACCGAGCTGATTCTTGCGGAACACGGTATTGAATCTGACCCGGCACTGCACCTGCATATCGCGAAGGCTGTGCCCGTGGCAGGCGGTATGGCTGGAGGCTCAGCGGACGCTGCTGCTGGCCTCATTGCTACGGACCGCTATCTGTGCGCAACCGGCCGCACCGGTGCGCTGCTGACCCAGGCAGATTATGAGCGTCTCGCCGCGCAGCTGGGCGCCGATATTCCCTTTAGCGTGCGCGCCGCACTTGGTCAGACCCTTGCCCTGGGGCGGGGGACCGGCACCGAGCTGCAGAATGTTGCGGCGCCTCGGGACCCTCTGCACCTGGTGATTGTCGCCGCGCAGTTTGGCCTCTCAACCCCCAGCGTATTCAAGCAACTGGATACCGGCCGCGCCTCGGGGCTGTACCCCGCCTCCGGTGAGCTGGTGGAACCCGCAGAGCTTCTGTCCGCGCTGAGCTCTTATGACGGTTCGGAGGCGGCGCTCGACTCCTTGGCGCCGCTACTGCGTAATGACCTGCAGGCTCCCGCGCTTTCGTGCGCCCCGCAGCTGGAACAGACCCTAAACCTGCGCGATAGCGAGGGCGTGTACGCCTCCCTGGTATCTGGTTCCGGTCCGACGGTGCTTCTACTGGTTTCTTCACAGGACCGAGCGGAGGCTCTCGCTTCTTCTCTTCGTGCCGCTGGCCACCACGCCGTGAACGCGATGAGTGCCTGATTATCGTGATTATATCTGGCACCATAGATAACAGTTCTATCACTCACTGACTTCTACCGTTCTCTAATTGAAAGGGAGAATACGATGAAGGTTAAAAATATTGTTATCGCCCAGGATCGTTTTAGCCTTCTGGGCGGTATTACGACGGTCAATAGGTTGCTGGGCCGCGCATTTGAAAAGGCAGGCTACAACGTTAGCTATATGGCACTTTTCGACAATACGGGCAATAACCCGGATGCCGTGACCCCCGATTTTGTGGTGCACTCCGGAGATCTCGTCTCGAAGACTACCCACAATAAATTGGCTTTTGACAATCCCGGACCCTTGGGCACGGTGCTTGCTGCTAAGAAGGGTTTTACGGCTCTGTGGGACCGATATAACGCGGCACGTACCCGGCGTTACCTACAGTCTTTGGGCGAGGAGACTGTTATCTTGACGACGATGACCGGTATCGCCGCGTACCTGGTGGATTATGCGCGTTCTGCTCAGAAGCAGGGGATTGGCTATCTGTACGAGTTCCATAGTAGCTATGACAGCTCGTACCGCCTGGACGCAGAGAAAGAGCTGCGGCAGATTTCCGATACCTTTGATTCTTTCGTTGCGCTTTCTGAAGGTGATGCGCAGCTTTTTGCCCAGTGGCTGAACCGCCCGGTGGATGCAGTATCGAACCTGAACGCATCGTTGGACCCTGCTGTTGAGCGGAAGGTTCTGGCGTTGGCTGAGCAGAAGAAACCGGTGGTGCAATTTATCGGCCGCTACTCTGAGGAGAAAGGCCTGATGCGTATTCTAGAGAGCTTTATCGCGTGTGCGACGGAGTTCCCCGAGTGGATTTTGAAGCTTAACGGTAGCGGCGATGAAGCGATTGAGCGTCAGATGAAGGAGCGTATTGATTCTCTGGATTCTGCCCTAGCTGAGCGTATCGTGGTGGGCGGTCCTCTGAACTCTGAGCAGGTACTTGAGGCGTATGCCGAAGCGTCGTTGACCATTGGCGCGTCTGACTTTGAGGGCGCACCGATGTCCCTGCAGGAAGCGATGCGTGTGTGGGTACTCCCATGGTGTCCTACCCTTCGTGCTGGGTTTTGCGTGATGTGCTTCCCCAGGTGGGTTACTTGGCTCAGGAGCGTAGCATAGAAGCGCTGACCGAACAGTTGCGTGTTGCGATGGGCGATGATGCGCAACGTAAGGAGAAGTCTGCGCGTTGCTTCCAGAAGGCCCAGGAATACACCCCGGAGCATATTGTTCGCCGTTGGGAAGAAGTTTTCGCCTCGATTCAGCGCTAGTCTAGGGCGCGAATATAAACCTGAATATAAGAGAATGCCGGTTCTAGAGTGAATCTAGAACCGGCATTCTCTTATATCTACGGTATTTTTAGCTATCCATCAGCTGACGCTCGGGAACCGTGCGGAAGCGGTACTGGAACATGCCCTCAAGCGCACCCAGGTTCGCGCCTGCTTCTCGTGCACCCACCAGACGGGTGGCTGGGGAAAGCAACAGCGGTAGGGACTTTGCCAGAGCGATGACGGAATACTTGATGCTGGGGCCATTCATACCCTGGTCCTTGAAGCGCATCCACAGGAGCATACGGTAGTGCTGGTAGTTGCGCTGCTGACGGAAAATCTTCTTCGGAGTAGAACGAAGACGGTAGTGTACCAGCGCTGCATAGGTCTTGTAGAAGGGGATACCGCTCTGGCTAACACGCCAGGAAAAATCGGTTTCTTCAGAACCTGCGATGTAGCTGCAGTCCATGCCGCTGTTGCGCAGGTACACATCGCGCGGGACGGAGAAATTGCAGCCGGTAATCGAGGGTAGGAAACCGGCGAAGGGCGGGATTTCCCTCTTCGGTCTCGACGAGGGTGCTGTTCGCCAGGACCTTCTCGTCAGAGTCGAGGGGAACACCGTAGGCCTTGAGCACCTCGACGGGGTTGTTGTTATGCAGGTTAGCGCCCGAAACGAGTGCCGGACCGTGCTCATCCTGGACCGCCAGGTGGCCGTCTAGCCACCCGGTTTCTACGTAGTCGTCGGAGTCGCAGTAGACGAGAATCTTGCCACGAGCCTCGCGCGCGCCGACGTTACGGGCGTTGGCGGGGCCCTTAATGTTGCTGGAGTCCACACAGCGCAGGGGGTAGGGTGCGTTGAAGGCTTCTACCAGCGCGACGGTGTTATCGGTGCTGCCGTTATCGCTGACGATCACCTCAAAAGAGCGGGTGGTGGTTTGCTTAGCTAGAGCTTCCAGCTGCGTTGTGATGAAGGGGGCCGCGTTGTACGCGGGGATGACGACGGAAGCCTCGTACTCGTACTTTTCGCTCATGTTATTCACCGAGTTCCTTGATGCGGCGGGCAGGGACACCAGCGTAAAGGCCATTCGGCTCGCAATCAGATACAACGACGGCACCCGCTGCAATCATGCATCCGGCACCGATGGTCACGCCGGCAATGACGGATACATTCTGTCCAAGCCAGGAACCGTCACCAATCACGATGGGGGCCTCAATATTTTCACCGGCACGCTGGCGGGATAGGCCCATCTCGTGGCTTGCGGTGCACAGGGTGACGCGCGGACCCAGGTAGACGCGGTCACCGATCTGCGCGGCACGGTCGATAAAGATATCGCGGTTGACCCAGCAACCGGAGCCAATCTGGGCACCGGGAAGAATTTCGGAGCTGGGGTGCACGTAGGTGCCGTCACCAATGGTGACGCCGGAGGCGCGGAACTTTTCGATGCGTGCCGCGCGGCGCTTAGTCTTCTGCTTCAGAAAATGCTGATGCTTGAGCTGTTTGAGAGTGTTGAGCATAGATACCTTCATAAGGGTGGGCGGGAAAATTGCTCCCTAAAAGTGTTAAAAGCTACTACCTATAGTAACGGGATACCGCCCCGGAACGAGGCGGTATCCCGCAGAAGCAGATGAGAAATCCGCTGTTACATATGGCACATGAAATTGGTGTTAGCCCAGCAGTTCGGAGAGTTCGAGCCAGCGCATTTCTAGCTCGTCAATCTCATCCTGAAGTGTCTGCTGCTGCTCGCCGAGCGCCGCCAAACCGGCGTAGTCGGAGGCGTCGTGCGCGCTCATCTGCTCGGAGAGCTTCTCCTGCTCTGCAGCGAGCTTGGCGAGGCGGCGCTCAATCGCACCGGATTCCTTCTGCGCCGCACGCAGCTCGGCACCGGAGACCTTCGGAGCCTCCGGCTCAGCAGAAGCCTGCGCCGAGGAGGCGGCACGCGCCTGCGCGCTACCGGCGGCAGAACCACCAGCACCGGCCGCAGAGAGCGCCAAATACTCGTCCACACCGCCGGGTAGATGACGGAACGAACCGTCAATCACGGCGTACTGCTGATCGGTGACACGCTCCATGAGGTAACGGTCGTGGCTGACCACCAGCAGGGTGCCCGGCCAGGTGTCTAGCAGGTCCTCCATCGCGGCGAGCATATCGGTGTCCAGGTCGTTGGACGGCTCGTCGAGAATCAGCACGTTCGGCTCATCCAGCAGAATCAGCATGAGCTGCAGGCGACGCTTCTGACCACCCGAAAGGTCCTTGACCGGGGTAGACAGCTGCGCGCTGGTAAAGCCCAGACGCTCCAGCATCTGCGAGGGGGACAGCTCCTTGCCATCGGCAATGTAGCTACGCTTCTTGCGGCCAATCACATCCGAGACGCGGTCGTTAGCGACCTCGTTGAGCTCATCGAGCTGCTGGGTCAGGGTCGCAATCTTCACGGTCTTACCGTGCTTGACACGGCCCTCGGTCGGCTTCAAATCGCCGGTCACCAGAGAGAGTAGGGTGGACTTACCCGCGCCGTTCACACCCAGGATGCCGGTGCGCTCGCCGGGGGCAATACGCCAGGTGACCTTCTTCAGCACCGGGCGCTTGCCGTCGGGCATCGAGGGATCATCGTAGACGACGGAAACGTTTTCGAGATCGACCACGTCCTTGCCGAGGCGGGAGACCGCCATCTTCTTCAGCTCCACGGTGTCACGCACCGGCGGAACGTCCGCAATGAGGGCGTTGGCGGCATCAATGCGGAACTTCGGCTTGGAGGTACGCGCGGGTGCACCGCGGCGCAACCAGGCGAGCTCCTTGCGCATGAGGTTCTGACGCTTCGCCTCCGCGGCGGCTGCCTGACGGTCACGTTCCACACGCTGCAGAATATACGCCGCGTAACCGCCCTCGAAGGGTTCGACGATGCGGTCGTGCACCTCCCAGGTGTCGGTACAGATTTCGTCGAGGAACCAGCGGTCGTGGGTGACGACCATGAGGCCGCCCGCGTTCTTGGGCCAGCGGGACTTCAGGTGGTTGGCTAGCCAGGTGATGGCTTCAACGTCCAGGTGGTTGGTGGGCTCGTCGAGCATGAGCACGTCCCACTCCTGCGCGAGTAGGGAGGCGAGCGCTACGCGTCGGCGCTGACCGCCGGAGAGCGAAAAGACGGGGGCATCCCAGGGCAGGTCAGAGACCAGACCGGAGATGACATCGCGGATGCGTGCCTGCGATGCCCATTCGTATTCGGGGGTGTCGCCCACAATCGCGTAGCCGACGGTGTGGTCGTCGTCGAGGACGTCTGATTGGTCGAGGTAGCCGATGCGGGTGCCGCCGCGCACGGTGACGCGGCCGGAGTCCGGTTCGAGCCGGCCGGCAAGGATCTTCATGAGGGTGGACTTGCCGTCGCCATTGCGACCGACAATGCCGATGCGGTCGCCTTCGTTCAGGCCGACCGTGATGCCTTCAAAGATGGTTCGGGTAGGGAATTCGAGGTGCAGCGATTCGCCGCCAAGTAGATGTGCCACGCCTTCTAGGGTACAGGGTGAGTCTTCACTTCAAGTAGCGTTCCAGGCTTTGATGAGAGGGTACTCGATGGCGGTGAGAAAAGCTGTGGGGATTGCGGGGCACGCGGCTAAGTTGAGCACAGATATTTGATAAACTGAGGAAAGCATTTCCTGCATTGCGCTGTTCTGTGCCCAAAATGGCGGTCAATGACAATGAGAGCCTGTAACCAAGACCTCATGTGAATGTATGGATAATCCGCCATGGTGTAATGGCAGCACAGCGGCCTTTGGAGCCGTTTGTCTAGGTTCGAGTCCTAGTGGCGGAGCGTAAGCACTCAACGGCACCGTTGATTAGAGAGTTAGCGGTCCGCGCTCACTCCTCACTCTTACAACCTCGTCTAAGGAGTCTTCCCAGTGAATACTGAACTGGCACCCTCTGCAGTGATTGTTCTCGCCGCAGGCGCTGGTACGCGCATGAAGTCCGCTACCCCCAAGGTTATGCACGGTATTGGTGGTCGTTCCATGGTGGAGCACGCTGTTGCCGCGGCACGTGACCTGAACCCCGAGCGCCTTGCTGTTGTGGTGCGCCACCAGCGCGATAAGGTTGCTGAGCACGTCCTCGCTTTTGATTCTGAAGTAACCATTGTTGACCAGGATGAGATTCCCGGTACCGGCCGCGCTGTTGAGGTCGGTCTGAACGCTCTGGATGCGCAGGCTCCCGTTTCCGGCACCGTCCTGGTGACCTACGGTGACGTTCCTCTGCTGCGCCCCGAGACTCTGCGCGAACTGATTGCTTTCCACGAGGAAGACAAGAACTCTGTTACCGTCCTGACCACTCACGTGGATGAGCCCGGCGCGTACGGCCGTATTGTCCGTAATCAGGCTGGCGAAGTGACCGCCATTGTTGAGGCGAAGGACGCTTCCCCCGAAGAGCTTGAAATCACCGAGATTAACTCCGGTATTTACGCTTTTGATGCAGCTGTTCTGCGTGAGGCACTGCTCGAGGTGACCACCAACAACGCACAGGGTGAGAAGTACATTACCGACGTTCTGTCCATTGCTCGTTCTAAGGGCTACCGCACCTCCGCTCTGGCTATTGACGACCGCTGGGAGGTCGAGGGCGCTAACGACCGCGTGCAGCTGGCTCAGCTGGGTCGTATGCTCAACAACCGCATCCTTGAGGCTCACATGCGTAACGGCGTGACCATCGTTGATCCTGAGAACACTTGGATTGACGTCACCGTCACCATTGAGAACGATGTGACTCTCCTGCCCGGTGTGCAGCTGCACGGTTCCACCACCGTCGCTACCGGCGCCACCATTGGCCCGGACACCACCCTGACTGATATGACCGTTGAGGCTGACGCTACCGTCATCCGCGCGCACGGTCACGGCGCTGTCATTGGCGAAGGCGCAACTGTTGGCCCCTTCGCATACCTGCGCCCCGGTACCACCCTGGGCAAGGACGCTAAGCTCGGCACCTTCTGTGAGGCTAAGAACTCGCAGATTGGCGATGGCGCTAAGGTCCCGCACCTGTCCTACGTTGGTGATGCCACCATCGGTGAGGGCGCGAATATTGGTGCTGGCTCTATTTTTGCAAACTATAACGGCCTGGTGAAGAACCGCTCCGTTATTGGCGCGCATGCCCGCATGGGATCCGCGGGTATTTACGTTGCACCCGTTACTGTGGGTGACGGTGCATACTCCGGCGCGGGCGCGCTGATCCGTAAGGATGTTCCTGCGGGCGCCCTCGCCTACTCTGAGACTTCCCAGCGCACTATTGAGGGCTGGGTCCTGAAGAACCGTGCCGGTACCGAACCTGCTGAGGCTGCTAAGGCAGCTGGTGCGCAGGAACCGGCAGAATCCTAATTCGAGGAAAGAACAACACCATGAGTAGCGAGATTACCAACCCCGGTGAGCGCAAGCTTGTAGTGGTCTCCGGTCGAGCACACCCCCAGCTTGCCGAGGAGATTGCGAAGGCACTTGATCACGACCTGCTGCCCACCTCCGCATACACCTTCGCCAATGGCGAGACCTACGTCCGCTTTGAGGAGTCGGTGCGCGGTGCGGACGCTTTCGTGATTCAGTCGCACCCGGCACCCATCAACGAATGGCTCATGGAGCAGATCATTATGATTGATGCGCTCAAGCGTGCATCCGCTCGTTCCATTACCGTGGTGTCTCCCTTCTACCCCTACGCTCGTCAGGATAAGAAGCACAAGGGCCGCGAGCCCATCTCGGCACGTCTGATTTCGGACCTGTACAAGACCGCTGGTGCTGACCGCCTGATGTGCGTGGATCTGCACACTTCGCAGATTCAGGGCTTCTTCGACGGCCCGCTGGATCACCTCTTCGCGATTCCGGTTCTGGCTAAGCACATCCGCGAGCGCGTGGAAGACTTGTCCAACGTGACCGTTGTGTCCCCGGATACCGGTCGTGTCCGCGTGGCTGAGCACTGGGCTGATCTGCTGGACGGCGCACCCCTGGCGTTCGTGCACAAGACCCGCGACATTAACGTCCCCAACCATGCTGTTTCTAAGACTGTTGTGGGTGACATCGAGGGTCGTACCTGTGTGCTGATTGACGACATGATTGACACCGGCGGCACCATTGCTGGCGCTGTGAAGGTCCTCATGGACAAGGGCGCGAAGGAAGTTATTATCGCAGCTACCCACCCGGTTCTGTCCGATCCGGCTGCTGAGCGTCTGTCTCAGTGCGGTGCTGTGGAGGTCGTCGTGACTAACACCCTGCCCGTGCCGGAAGAGAAGCAGTTCGATAACCTGACTATTCTCTCCATTGCTCCGTTGATTGCTCGCGCTATCCGTGAGGTCTTCGACGAGGGCTCTGTGACCGAGATTTTCGATCACTAAGTTTTCTCAGAGCATGTAGAAAGTCCCCCGCTGACCGTGGTCGGTGGGGGACTTTCTTGTGCTGAGACTAAAGCTAACCCGGCTGGAGCAGAGGCCTGTTCCAGCCGGGTTAGTGCTGTATTTAGCGTCGTATGCTTAGCAGTGTGCCTGTGCGAGCCAGGGCAGAATCACACGCAGGGACTGCTCCACCTCATCCACTGCAACCTTCGCTGCTGCGGGGCCGCGGCGGTAGGGGTCTTCCAGCTTGTCGCTATCAAGCGGGCGGGCACCGTAGGCGTAGAGGTAAGAGAGCGGCTCGGCGCGGCGTGCATCCTCGCGAATGCGAGCAGCCTGCTTGAGTAGCTTAATCTTGGAGTGGTGTTGGGGCCACTCGCGCACAATCCAATCGGCGTGTACCTTTTCGGCCACCAAAATGATGGTGGCGTTCTCGATAATCTGCTCGTTGAGCTGGCGGGAGGCGAAGCCCTCCGGGTTGTACCCGCGCTCAATGAGCTCGTTGGCTACGTGTTCGTAGACGCCGTGACCGACGAGGGCGCCGGTGCCTGCGCTGGAGAAAATCCATTTGTCTTCCAGACCGTATTCTGCGGCAAGGTGCTTGGAAATCACCTCGCCGGATGCGCTACGGGCAATGTTTCCGGTGCAGACGAAGACGGCTTCGAAGGGGCCGTCACCGCTACTGCTACCGGTACGGTTGAGGTTTTTGGGGGAGAGCTTGAACTGCGGGGTGCGTTCGCTGCGGGTGTTAGTAGCGGGGGAGGGCTGCGCGTTTCCTGCGTTCCGGCTGTTGGCTTCTTTCGGGTCGGCGAGCTCTTCAGCATCAACGGTGGGTGCGTTGTGCTGACCCACGCGGATAATGCTGGGGCCGGTGGGCTTACCGTCTACGTCGAGGATGTCACCGGGGGTAGCCTTGATATCGGTGTGGGTGAGGGGCTGTGCAGAGACGGTAGCGGTGCCGTCGGCGCTGAGCTCTTCTTCGGGGGTGACTTCCTGGGAAGCTACTGCGGCGGGGGAGCGGACTTCGTAGTCTTCGATGGCTTCACGGAGCGAACCGTCAGGGATGATGGCGCGACCTGCTACCCCGCGGCGGTTCTTGCCTGCCAGTTCGGGGTTGCTCTTAATGAGGGAGCGGACTCCGTCGGCAATATTTGCGGAGGAAGAAGCGGTGGTTGCTGGCTGCGCCTCGGCAGTTTCTGCGGAGTTGGTTTTGTCCTCGGAGGACCCCCACGCGTACTTGTCCTTGAGGGACTTGATGTTGAAGATGCCCATCAAAAAGCCTTTCTAATTGACGTACCCAACAGTGAACAGTGAAGCCGGAAGTGCTGGGTTTGCTGAATGAATAGTATCTATCATACCGAGTTACTTGTACCTTCAACGGTTCCTTTTCCTGTGTGTGGCAAATACCCCCAAATGTCTTATATTTTAGGTGAGAATTAGAGGTCCTTCGTCCACCTAAAGATGACCTAAAGTACAAGCTTGATACCGAAAATATTTAGATGTCGCGTGCTAAAATTGGCGTGCAATGTTGGTCTTTTCTCACTCAGGGGCCAGCGAGTATACTCACCAACGAGGACCAATGAAGAGCATTTATACTCAGCTTCGCCTGTTTTTCCCCGGACGAAGCTTTACGCTACTTGTCTTTAACCTAATCGGCCTGTTCATCCTGTCTTTGATGGAAATGGTCGGTGTTGCTGCCGTTCTTCCCATTGTGAATATTGCGATGGGCGCGGAACTTACTGGTTACCTGGCTGTTCTCTCGGATATTTTTGGTAATCCTCAGCGATCTGAGCTGGTGCTCTATCTGGGCGTTGTTCTGGTGTTGGCCTTTGTCTTTAAAGGTATTGCATCGCTCATTTAAGCGCTGGAGTCTGAAATTCACCGGTTACCAGCAGTTGGCGACGTCGACGACTATCCTTAACCACTACATGAAGGATAGCTACTTCAACCATAGGAAGTCCCAGCCTGAAGATACTGTGTATCTGATCGGTACTTATGTGGTGTTCGCCTACCGCGGCTACGTCGGTGCAATTATTAACTTCATCGGTGATCTACTTTCGATTCTTGTGTTGCTGGTGATGATTCTGTGCGTTATGCCGATTCCGGCTTTGATTGCCTTCGCTTACTTCGGTATCACTATCTCTGTGATGCAGTTCTTCTTGCGCCGCGGTAACGCTAAGTACGGTGAGATTTCTGCTCGTGCCGGTCGTGACGCCCTTCGCTCGCTCTTCGACAACATCAAGGGCTTCCGCGAGATTCGTATTTCTAATTCGCGTGAATCGACCGTTGAGGAGTACCGCCAGCATGCGCTGCGTAGCGTGAATAGCGATGTGAATATTTCCTTCTTCGCGGATTTCCCCAAGTACGCTCTAGAAATTATCTTCATCGTCGGTATCGCAGGTCTTCTGGGTCTGATGACCTCGACCCAGGGAGCCGATAGTCTGCCTGCTCTGATGCTTTTCGCAACCGCTTGCATCCGTATTCTGCCGAACGCTACCCGTATGGTTGCTTCTCTGGGTGGCATCCGTGCAAATGAGTTCGCGAGTGAGGAAGTTGCCAAGGTTATCCGCTCGATGAGCCCTGAAGAGCAGCGTTTGCAGATGGTTGGCCCTAAGGGCGATTTCGATCCGGCAACTATCATTAACCCGGCTATTGAGCCTGTGGATGTGCTGGTTGATAACCTGGTATACCGCTACCCGGACGGTGATAAGGACGTCCTTAAGGACATTCAGCTGGATGTGCCGGCAGGTACCTCGGTTGCTTTCGTTGGTGGTTCAGGCTCGGGTAAGACTACCCTGGTTGACCTAATCCTTGGCCTACTCACCCCGACGAGCGGCACGATTTCTAGCCAGGGTAGGGACATCCATACTGACCTGCCTTCCTGGTACCAGAAGATTGGTTATGTTCCCCAGGATCCCTACCTGGGCAACGGTACTCTGCGTGAGGCAGTCGCATTCGGCATTCCCAAGCAGTGCATCGATGACGATCGTGTACTCTACTGCCTTGAGCTAGCGGAGCTGATGCCCGTTGTCGAGACCCTGGAAGACGGCATTGATACCCCGATTGGTGAGAACGGTAACCGCCTCTCCGGTGGCCAGCGTCAGCGTGTGGGCATTGCGCGTGCAATGTACCGTAACCCGAGCCTGCTGATTATGGATGAGGCGACCAGTGCACTGGATAATGAGACTGAGCACAAGATTACTCAGACCATTAACCGTATCTCCCAGGAGATTACCGTGATTATCGTGGCTCACCGTCTTTCCACGGTGCGCAACGTTGATCAGCTGGTATACCTCTCCCAGGGCCGCATTGCTAATAAGGGAACTTTCAAGGAAGTTCAGGCGGCAAACGAAGAATTCGCGAACCTCGTTCGCCTGGGCCAGCTGCCCGACTAATTGAAACTATGGGGGTGATCGTATGCAGATATAGATACGGTCGCCCCCATATTTAGCCTTCTATCACTTGTGAATTTCAGGAACCTCACTCAAAGGACATATTGTGACTCATACTCCCCGCGTATCTGCGGTTATTCCTTTCTACGGCGAGCCGGAACCGGTTCTTGCCATTATTGACACTCTGCGCGCTCAGCAGGGTATTGACCCCGCCGATATCGAGATTATTGTTTCTGATGATGTTTCTCCCACCCCCTTCCCCGAGGTTGAGGGCGTGACCGTGGTTCGCCGCCCCGTTAATGGTGGTTTCGGTAAGGCTGTGAACTCCGGTGTTGCTGCCGCGACCGGTGAATGGGTTTTCATCCTCAACAGCGACCTGGAGCTGGATAACACCTTCGTCTCGCGCATGCTTGCAGCGGTGGAGCGCCACGGCGAGGTGCTGGCTAGCCCGCAGATCATTGGCCACGACGGTAAGCAGCAGTGGGTGGCACGTAAGTTCCCCACCGCAGCGCATGTGGCGTGGGAATGGTTCACTCCGCTGGCTCGTTTCAAGCCGACCAACTGGTGGCACCGCGGCGTTGGCCACGATGTTGAGGCATGCACCGGCACCTCCGATGCGAAGGTCGACTGGGTTATGGGTGCGTGCATGGTTGTTCCTCGCGCGACCTTCAACCGCATTGGTGGCATGGATGAGCGTTTCTACATGAACAGCGAAGAGGTGGACTTCCAGTACCGCCTCTCGAACGCTGGTGTGGACCGCTACCTGATTCCTTCGGTGACTGTAACCCACGAGGGCGGCGGGTCTTCGCCCTCCGAGCGCCGTGTACAGTGGCTGACCACTGCTCGTTTCATTTATGCGGATAAGTGGGGCTGGGAGAAGAAGCTTGCTGCGGCTCTGCGTGCTACCAGCTACGCGAACTTCCTGGTGAACTCGGTGCGCGGCCTGCGCAATAAGGACGTGGACGCTCGTGGCTTCCTCGCCGCTGAGCTGGAGCGTATCGCCAAGGCAGAGCGCCGCGAAAACTAGGTACGACCCTCCGGAATTTACCGTGATGGTTCCGTAAGATTTTTGCTGTCTTCATAAGAAGGCTCACATAGAACGTAGGAGGCGACACAGTGCACTCGAGTGTGTCGTCTCCTGCTTTCGTTGTAAAATTCCAGTAGGTATGTTTTATCTCAAGGTGCAGGTGAAACTGTCCGCTCCTCTTCACTCCAACACATAGCACCGCACGGTTTTGCCCTGCGGGTTCCAATAGCAAACGCCGACAGGATTCAATCCTCATATGACTCAGCCCAAACTTCTATTGCTCTCGCCCGCATTCCACGGGTACTGGAAGGCAATTCAGGCATCCCTGGAAGTGCACGGATACGAAGTGCGCACCCACATCTACGATGCCCCGGGTACTCTGCCCGAGCGCATCCTCAACAAGCTTGCCCACGAACTGCCCGAGAAGTACCGCCCCGAAAGCTTCGCAACGCAGGCAACCCGTAAGGCTATTGACGCTTTCAACGAGTTCCGCCCCGATATTGTGTTGGTCATTAAGGGCGATATGCTCTCCCGCGAATGGTGGGACCTGCTGGAGACCTCCGGCGTTCGCTACGGCACCTGGCTCTACGACGAAATGCGCCGCATGAGCTACACCGAAGAGGACCTGCACCACCTGGGCGCGCTGGCAAGTTACAGCCCGTTGGATGCGCAGCACCTGCGTGAACAGGGCTTCGAGGTGCTCGACATGCCTAACGCCTACGATACCCACTGCCCGGTCGTCCCTATGCGCGAGGACTCCATCAACTTTGTGGGCGCTAAGTACCCCAACCGTGAGGAGACCCTGCAGGCGCTGGTCGCAGCCGGTCTGCCGGTGCGTGCCTACGGTCGTGCTTGGTCGCGTCACCCCTACGATATTCTGCGCACTAAGCAGTTCAAGGACTCCGGCGTGCCCGCAGGTCGCGATGTTGACCGCTCCGAGGCGTACGGCATTATGGCGTCCTCCCCGGCAACGCTGAACATCCACAATAATCAGGATGGTTTCACCATGCGTACCTTTGAGGCTCCCGGCGTGGGCGCTCTGCAGGTGATTGACCGTGCTGACGTGGATCGCTACTACATTCCTGGCGAAGAGGTTCTGGTCTACGAGAGCATTGATGAGCTCATCGAGATTTGTACCCGTATTTTCCGTGAGCCGAAGTGGGCTCGTCAGATTCGTGAAGCCGGTCAGAAGCGTACTCTGGCTGAGCACACTTTCGATCAGCGTGTAAAGATTTTGGAGCAGCTATGGGCCTGACGTATCCCATTGATATTGATGCCTGGGCGGCTTGGCAGAAGCGCCAGAATACCCTGCGTTGGGCTAAGACGGAGGCGCGTCAGCTCGTGAACCGTCTGCGCGGCGGTACCGCCGAGCAGGAAGGCCCCGTCGGAGGCGTGCTCTACACCCGCGGAGCTGTATCCCGTGTGCTCATCGTGCTCGATTCTTTCTCCCCGACGAGCCGTAACTCCCTGCTGGAGCCTCTCAAGTATCTTGAGAACGTGGGCGTGGCTCTGTGGGTCCCCGAGGACGCCTCGGGAGTACCTCAACGGTCAGTATGCCACCGAGCGTTACAGCCGTGATGCCTGGACTAAACAGGAAGTGACGGGCAACCAATTGCAGGAGCTACTGCCCGGTGTACGCGTGGTTCTTTCCCTGGGTCACTACTTGGCGCGTGGCGCGGCAGCTTATGAGTTTTCTCGCGCGATTGGCGCTGAGTACTGGGTGGTCCAGCACGGTCTGCTGGTGCCTCAGGCACCGCCGCTACCGGTCGGATGCACCCTGCTGGCTTTCAGCGAAGCTGACGCTCAGTTCTGGGTATCGGGTCGCCGCGACGTCACCACTCACGCGGTGGGTTCGCAGCTGCTCTACCTTGCAGCCACAGAAGGCCGCCGGTGCTGAGGCGCAGAAGCAGAACGACCTGGAACCGATCTTCCTGGGGCAGATGCACGGCGCGGAACTGCCGCGCGCATCCTTCGCGTACGCTTCCCACTCCTTCTTGAAGAAGTTCGGCGGTGTTTACCGCCCGCACCCGAGTGAGAAGGATAAGCTGTCGGTGCTGACCCACCAGCTGTGGGAGAAGGAAGGCATCCGCATTGACCGTTCCGGCACCCCGCTGAACGAGGTACCGAACCCGGTGGTATCCATCTTCTCTACCGGTGTTCTGGAGGCTGCAATCCGCGGAATCCCGGCGTGGGTTTACCACCCGGCACCGCCGGCATGGCTGGTAGAATTCTGGGACCGCTACGGCATGAACCAGTGGGGTCAGGAACCGACCCCGGCACCGGTTCAGCCGAACAAGGAACCTGCACAGCGTATCGCTGAACTAATGATTGAAACTTTGGAGGCATAATGCGTATTCTCTGCGTCATCCCCGTGCGCGGTGGCTCGAAGGGCATTCCGCGTAAGAACCTGCGCCCCATCGCGGGTAAGCCGCTGGTTGCATGGACCATCGAGCAGGCACTGGATGCTAAGGAAGAAGTAGCCGGCGAGCACGAGCTGCGTGTTGTCGTCTCCACCGATGATGTTGAGCTGGCTGATATCGCGCGCGAGTACGGTGCGGAGGTGCCGTTCATTCGCCCGGCACACCTGGCTGAAGACACCACTGCAACCGAGCCGGTCATCGAGCACGCTATCGAGTTTTACACCGAAAACGGTTGGGAGCCCGATGCAGTCATGCTGCTGCAGGCAACCAGCCCCGTGCGTCTGCCCGGCACTCTGGCTCGTGCGGTCCGCCAGTTCGCGGAGAACGGCAAGGACTCCATGGTCGGTGTGATTCCGATTGGTCCGTTCATCTGGACCTGGCACGCTGACGGTGAGCCCACCGCGGCGTTCGAGATTATGGCTCGTCCGCGCCGCCAGGAGCTGACCAAGGAAACCTTCCGCTACCGTGAGAACGGTTCGATGTACATCACCAAGACCCACGTGTACATGGACCACCACAACCGCCTGGCGGGCTACCCCGGCGGTACCATTGACTTGTTCATGCTGGACGAGGTCGAGGGCGTCGACATTGACGCACCGATTGACTTCTCCGTGGCAGAGCACCAGCTCACTCAGATCCTGGCCGAAGGCAAGTAACCTTCACTAGCGGCAGTACCTCGTCTGCCGCTCCCGGCTTGACCGGCACTCAGGCATTCAACTAAACACTCAAACGAAAAGGTCAAAATCGTGATTATTGAACGCAATATTGCCCCCTACGTGGTCTTCGCTGAAGACCCGATTCTCAACGCTCTGCAGAAGATTTCTGCTAACGGCCAGCGCATCATCTTCCTGGTGAACGAGTCCGGTATCCTGCGCGGTTCGCTCTCTGATGGCGACTTCCGTCGTTGGCTGATTGCTAACCCCACTGCATCCCTGGAGACCAGCGCCCTGGACGCTGCAAACACCAACCCGCAGACCGCACCGGCTGACGCTGATCCCGAGACTCTGCGCGCATACTTCGCGAAGGGTATCAACCACGTGCCGCTGACCGACGAGCGCGGTCACCTCGTGGCGCTGGCAATGGATGAGCAGGACGTTCTGCGCATCGGTAAGCACACCATCAGCGAGGATTCCCCCTCCTTCATCATTGCTGAGATTGGTAACAACCACCAGGGTAGCGTTGACTTCGCTAAGGAACTGGTGGATCTGGCTGTTGAGTCCGGCGCGGACGCTGTGAAGTTCCAGCTGCGCGACATGGACGCTCTGTACCGCCAGCGCGGTGCGGCAACCGCAGGTGAGGACCTGGGCGTTCAGTACACCCTGGACCTGCTGTCCCGCTTCTCCCTGACCGTTGACCAGATGTACGAGGTCTTCGACCACGTCAAGCAGCACGACATGGACATCATGTGCACCCCCTGGGACGCACCCTCCGTTCAGGCGCTGGTTGACTACGGCATCCAGGGCATGAAGATTGCTTCTGCTGACCTGACCAACCACGAGCTGTTGCGCGACGTGGCTTCTCGCGGTCTGCCCATGCTGGTTTCCACCGGTATGAGCCGCGAAGAGGAAATCCGCGAGTCCGTGGCTCTGCTGCGTAACGCTGGCGCATCCTACGCTCTGCTGCAGTGCCAGTCCGCATACCCGGCACCCTTCAAGGACGTCAACCTGGCGTACATGGACCGCCTGGCTGAGATTGGTCAGTGCCTGGTCGGTTACTCCGGCCACGAGCGCGGCTACCACGTGCCGATCGCTGCTGTTGCTCGCGGCGCGAAGATTATTGAGAAGCACTTCACCACCGACAAGACCCTCGAGGGTAACGACCACACCGTCTCCCTGCTGCCTGAGGAATTCAAGGCAATGGTTCAGCAGATCCGTGAGGTTGAGACCGCTATTGGTTCCGCTGCTCCTCGTGAGGTGTCCACCGGTGAGCTGATGAACCGCGTGAACCTGGCAAAGTCCCTGGTTGCTACCCGCCACATCGCTAAGGGCGAGGTCGTGACCGAGGCTGACGTTGCTGTGAAGTCCCCCGGCCGCGGTCTGCAGCCGAACTACCTGCCGCAGCTGCTGGGCCGCACCATGCAGCGCGACGTTGAAGAAGGCTCGTTCTTCTTCGAGGGCGACCTGAAGGACGACCTGGTGACCCGCCGCGACTTCAAGTTCGACCGTCCCTGGGGTCTGCCGGTTCGTTACCACGACTACAAGCCGCTGATTGAAGAGGCGAAGCCGGACTTCCTGGAGTTCCACTTCTCCTACAAGGACCTCGAGATTAACATCGACGATGTCTTTGACTCCAAGCTGGATATGGGCTTCACCACCCACCTGCCCGACCTGTTCGCAGGCGACTTCCTGGTGGACCTCGCATCGAAGGATCCCGAGGTGTGGGAGCGCTCCATCGCTGAGGTCCAGCGCACCATCGACATTACCCGTGACCTGACCCGCTACTTCACCGTAGACGAGGACCCGGTCATGGTCGTGACCATGGGCGGCTTCACCAAGGACAAGCACATCCCCGCATCCGCACGTGCTGAGAAGTACGAGCGTATCGGTGAGGCACTGAAGCGTCTGGACGCATCCGGTGTTCGCCTGGCGGCTCAGACTCTGCCCCCGTACCCCTGGCTGATGGGTGGTCAGCAGTACCACAACCTGTTCCTGGATCCGAAGGACACCGCAGAGTTCTCGCGTGCATTTGATACCGCACTCTGCCTGGACATCTCTCACACCATGCTGGCATGTAACTTCCTGAACATTCCGCTGTCGGAGGCTGTTGAGCAGCTGGCACCGCTGTCCATCCACCTGCACCTGGTGGACGGCACCGGCGTTGACGGTGAGGGCGTTCAGGTCGGCGAAGGCGATGTCGACTGGGCATCCCTGGGTAAGCAGCTGCGTGAGCTGGCACCGAAGGCATCCTTCATTCCCGAAATCTGGCAGGGCCACATCAACAACGGTGAGGGCTTCTTCACCGCGCTGGACCGCCTCGAGAAGTGGCTGTAGAAAGTAGACACTCACTCATGAATTCAAACGGATTTCCCACTGCCCTGTGGGTCGTTCCGGTTCCCGATTTTGGTGGAGTAGCTCGGCACGTTGTCGATATGGCACGTGCCGGGCTCCCCGGCTTTAACCTGGTGGTTCTCGCACCCGAAGGTAAGCTCACGAGCCGCCTTGAGGAACTGGGCGTCACCGTCATCAAGGCTGAATTTGGCCCCGACTACGGTTTTAAGACTTCCTTTACCTCTCTGCAGAAGGCTATTGAGCAGCTCCACCCGGATATTGTGCACAGCCACCTTGCGTATGCGGACGTTGTAGCGACCGCCGTGGTGAATACTCTGCGTGTCCGTAGCGTGATTAAGCGCGGCACCTGCGTGCCGAAGCTTCTGACCACTGAACACGGTATCGCCGGTAATGACTCGGTGTACCACGGTAGCTCCTGGCGTTCTAAGCTCATGGAGACCGTCCACCGTGTGCGCCTGTGGGGCACCGACCAGGCGATTGCTGTTTCCCGTTCCACCGCTGATCAGATGCGTGCCAAGTGGGGCGCTCGCGGCGTGGAGCTGGTGTATAACGGCGTGGACATCCCCGAAGTGCACGCGGCTGTTGAGCAGCGGCGTGTACCTGCCGAGGGCGGTCCTCGTATTCTTTCGCTGTCTCGTCTGTCCCCTGAGAAGGGCATTGACGTGTTGCTGGATGCTTTTGCGCAGCTTCGTGCTGATTACCCGCAGGCTCATCTTGAGATTGCGGGCTCTGGCGATTTGGCGTCCGAGTTGCAGGCTCAGGCTCAGCGTCTGAACCTGGGTGATTCGGTGACCTTCAGCGGTTTCGTTAACCCGATTGAGGCGATGGGCCGTAGCGATATGATTGTTCAGCTGTCGGTGTGGGAGAACTGCTCCTACACTCTGCTGGATGCTAGGCAGCCGGTCTGAAGACGGTCGCTACCGCTGTGGGCGGCAACCCGGAGATTCTGAGCGCCGATGAGCTGGTAGACCGTCAGAGCGCAACCCTGACTCAGGACGTTCTGCAGGCTATGCGCGCGCAGCTGCAGAAGGGCAAGCCTGAGCCTTTCACCTGGATTTCAAATGAGCAGATGGCTGCTCAGACGGTTGATATTTACACTCGTGTACTTCGAGGAGGCCGATGATGAGCCAGACTTCGCAGGTTTACGCGCATCTGAACGAACCTTCCGAGAAGCCAGAGGTCTCGCGTTTCTCTGAAGCTGTGTCTCGCGGTAGCGATTACGTCCGCCACCAGAGTAGCCAGATCCGAATGCCCGAGTTCATTATGGCGTTCCTTCTGCTTTTTGGTGAAGCCGTGCCTGGCGTCGGTTTGCCCTTTAACCAGATAGTTATTATCGCTTTGGCGGTATACGGATTGACCCGTAAGCCGACTTTTGACGTGAGTCATTTTTCGGGTCTGCGTGCCGTCATGTTTATCGCGATGGGTTACCTCGCAATCGTTTCAATTAACGGTGTGCATTCGGAGGATGCATCAGACTGGACGCGTCGTTTGCTCCGTCTTGTAGCGGCAACAGTGCTGATTTGGGTTATCGCTGCTGGGCGCTTGCATATCCGGTCCATTATTTTGGGCTACTCACTAGCGATTATGTTTAACGCAGTAGCTTATTTTGCTGGGTTTGCGCCTGTAACTGGTTATTACGGTTATTTGACCGGTTGGTTGAATGACAAAAATTTCTCGGGTCTGGTGTACTGCCTCTTCGGTTTGCTGATTCTGAGCTTTGCCCGTAACAAGATTGAAGTCATTCTTGCCGTTGTGGTTTTCTCTGCTTTGCTGTGGGCTACAGGTTCTCGTACCTCTATTGCGGCGTATGTTGCAGGCCTGATTTGGATTGTCATCGCGAACCGTCTGAAGACTTTCGGTCGCATCGCCTTGGGTGTGGCCCTGTACTGGCTGATTGATATTTTGACCAGTGACTACGCACAGTCCGGTGTCTTCGCAGATCGTACCGGTACGGATGCGCTTCGTTCGCTGATTGACCAGGCATCTGAGATTAAGGTTCAGGCTTCTGGCTTCTTCGGTCAGGGTTTGGGCGAGGCATACGTTTATCTAGCCCATACTGGTTCGAAGACCTGGTTTTTCCATAACTCGTACTGGTCTGCTCTGGTTGAGGGCGGCTGGCCGTGGATGATTCTGGTTGTCACCATCACGCTGCTCTTTATCGTGAATGTGTTTAGCGGCCAGAAGACACTACCTACAAAGTTCTATGTTGTACAGGGCGCTGGTGTTGCCATCATGATTTGTGCTTCTCGTCTGGGTGAGGTGTTCTACACCTGGCCGTGGGCCGTCACCTGTGGTTTGGCTCTGCGTGTGTTGTTGATTGAACGCGAACAGCGTTTGGGCACTGGCCACGATGAGGCAAGTATCGAAGGCTTCGACGAGCGAATTGAGATTCGTGATGCTGAAGAAGCCGATAACCACGTGCTAGCGACCCAGAACATCCATAAGGCGTAGAGGATATTCATATTGTGTCGTCTGCCTCGGCAGGTAGTTTCTCTAAGTCTCCAGCATAGCGTGCTACATATTTGTTGAAACGCTTATTGGAGCGCCTTGTTTTGGCGTATCTGGGGAGTACTAATGATTCCCTAGAAGAACTATTCCCCCTCGTCATTTGCTCTAGGAGTAGAACGTTGAAGAAAGAACTGTACATCGCTACTAATAACGGTGATATTGGTGGCGGCGAGGTCATGCTTCTAAACATCGCCCGTGCAGCCCGTAGCCTCGGCTACAAGGTCACCATTGTTGGCCCCTCCGAACCGAAGCAACTTATGGAGGCTGCAGCGGACGAGGGCTTTGCCTGTATTATTCTGCCGGCAAAGAACCGTGCACAGTACATGCTTGCCCTGCGCGCTTGGCACGCCCACAATAAGGATGTTCTGCTCTGGTGTAATGGGCTGGTCCCTGCGACCGCTACTGGTGGTCGTAAGAACCGCATCGTGCATCTGCACCAGTTTGCTACCGGTATCAACGCTAAGCTGGTACCTTTCGCCCGGCGTAATGCTTTGGTTACTCTGGTCCCAAGCCGCTATGTGGCGCGTGCCTGCCCTGGCAGTGAGGTTTTTGCAAACTGGGTCAGTGGCGTTTCTACCGAGCTGGATCACCGTGTGGGGGAGCGCCGAATCCGCGTCGGCTTCCTGGGGCGTCTAACCCCCGCTAAGGGTATTCCTGCTTTGTGTGAGGCGTTGAGCATCCTTAATAAGGACGAAATCATCTACGACTTCATTATTGGCGGTGAGCCTGTCTTCGCTTCTGAGGAGGGCCGTGCTGAAGTCGAAACTGCTCTGGCTCGTGTCGCACCGTTCAGCACCCGTCTGGGCTGGACCACTCCTGACCGCCTGTTCTCTAACATTGACATGCTGGTTGTCCCCTCGGCGGGTGCTGAAGAGTCCTTTGGCCTTGTGGTCGCTGAAGCGATGAGCGCGCGCATCCCTGTCGTTATCAGCGACGCCGCACCCTTGATGGAGGTCGTGGGCGGCAATGGCTCCTACCCTTATATTGTTCCTGTGAATCAGCCTCAGGCACTTGCTCAGGCGATTGAGAAGCTGGGCCAGGAAATCCGTGAAGAGAGTGAAGAGCTGGCAGAACGTACCTCCGAGCTGTTCTGGCGTTGGCAGGAGAACTATTCGCCTGAAGCAGGCAAGGTCCGTGTTGGTGAGATTCTGGAACGTTTTATCCGCTAAGGTGCTTCTAAACCTATAGATCATTCCCAACGGATACCCTCTCACTCAAACCCGAAGGAAAATTATGACGACTACCCACCGCTACAAGGCTGCGGTTATCATCCCCTCTCGCGGTGGTGCAGATATTCTGCACTACCCGCTGGATGCGCTTGCCGCCCAGACCGAGAAGGACTTCCAGGTTATCGTGGTCCTCGACGGCGATATTGATAACAGCGAAGCTGTGCTTGACCGCTGCATTGCAGAAGGCAAGCTGAACCTGACCAAGATCGTTTTCGAGGAGAACCGCGGTCGCGTGGCAGCGCTGAACGCTGGCCACCGTGCCGCTGATGCGGATATCCTCATCCGTTGCGATGACGATCTTGAGCCTGCTGCCGACTACGTCGAGGCGCAGATTCGCCTGCACCGTGATTACGACGGTGTGATTGGCACCTTGAAGAACGTGTACCCGGACACTCCCTATTCTCGTGTGTACGGTAATTTCCGCGATGCCCGGTTCAAAGAAGGCGCCCTCAGCGTAGCTGAAGAAGGCCGTTGGCTGTACTGGAATGGTAACTCTTCTATCTCTGCGGAGTACTTTGACCGTACTGGCGGATACGATCCTGCGTACCGCCTCTACGGGTGGGAAGATGTAGACATGGGCAAAATGGTCCATGATGCTGGTGGTCGCATCATCATCTCTGATGAAGTTGAGGTCAAGCACTATGCGGAGGCTACCACCACTGCAGTGCGTGCCCTGCGTGCCCTGCACTCGGGCTCTGCCCGCACCATCTTCGTGCGTAAGCACGGTGAGAATGCACACCCCGCCCCGAACCCGACGGGCGCATGGGGTCTGCTGGTCAAGACCCTCGCTCGTTTCACCACCGAGAAGACCATTAAGGCTCTCGGCGATGCGAGCGATAAGATTCTGCTGAAGCTGCCCGCTAAGGCAGCTGAGAAGCTCGTGGCACTGCAGGTTGAGGCCGCATCCTACGCCGGTATTCACTACCCTGAGCGCGCTCAGAAAGTTTTCTAGGAGGAAAAGGAAATGTCACTCACTCAGCTCTTGACCTCCGCTCCGTTTACCGGGCCGAAGAACCCCGACGCGGTGCTTGCTGATATCCCGAAGAGCCTCAAGAAGCTTGGTAGCCTGGTGCGCCGTTACGTGCCGCTGATCAAGCCTGAGGCTACTGAAGAGATTGCGATTGCCCACGACTATCTGACTCAGCGCGGCGGTGCGGAGCGTGTCGTCCTGGCAATGCACCGTGCGTTCCCGGACGCACCGATTTACACGACTCTGTACGACCCGGAGGGTACCTTCCCCGAATTCAAGGACGCGAAGATTATCACGAGTCCTTTGAACAAGATTGGTTACCTGCGTTGTAACCACCGTATGGCTCTGCCGATTTTGCCGTTTGCTTCTTCTCTCTTGAAGGTGCCGGCTGAGCGTGCTGTGGTGTCGACGACCGGCTGGGCGCACGGCTTCAACTTTGCTGGCCGTAAGTTCATTTACTGCCATTCGCCGGCGCGTTGGCTGTACCTGAGCGATCAGTACCTGGGTGAGAAGAGCACCGGTCCCGTGCCGCTGCTACTGAAGACCCTGCGTCCTGCACTGATGCTGTGGGATCACTGGGCAGCTCACCGTTCGGCGGTGTACGTGGCGAATGCGAGCGTGATTAAGAAGCGCATCGAAAACGTCTACGGCAAGAAGGACGTTCCGATTTTCTTCCCACCGCACTCGGTAGACCCGACCGCACCGGTTGAGCCTATTCCGGGTCTGGAAGAGTTCACCGAATCGGACGATTATTTCCTGATTGTTTCTCGCCTGCTGCCCTACAAGAATGTTGATAAGGCTGTTGAGGCGTGTAATGAGTTGGGTAAGAAGCTGCTGGTGATTGGTCGCGGCCCGGAGAAGGAACGCCTGGAAGCGCTTGCGGGCCCGACTATTCGTATCGCTTCGGGTGTCTCTGACGCGCAGCTTCGTTACGCGTACCGTCACTGCCTGGCGCTGCTGGCTATCTCTTATGAGGATTTCGGTATTACTCCGCTGGAGGCGGGCGCTAGCGGCAAGGCTGTGATTGCCTACCGTGCGGGCGGCTTCCTGGATACTATTCAGGAAGGCAAGACCGGCATGTTCATCAACCAGCCGACCGTGGAGCAGCTGGTGGAGGCCCTCAAGGCTTTCAACCCGGATGACTGGGATGCCGACTACATCCGTGAGCACGTTGACGGTTTCTCGGAGGCTCGTTTCATCAGCCGTCTGAAGATGTACGTGCAGGCTCTGCCCGAAGACTAAAAGAGCTAAGACGGCTCATAGAAGAAGGCGGGGCGGTAGAACTTTATAAGTTCTACCGCCCCGCCTTCTTTGTGTCTTCTGAGAGCCTTAGCGGGCTTCTAGGAGCCCCTTGGAGAGTAGCTCGGGAATAAAACCCTCGATCTGCGGCCCCATAGTTTCTATGGGCTGTTCATACATATCGCAGAGCAGGTCGATAGCGTCCTGTAGAGACATCGGGTCTTCAAAAATACTCCAAATAATGGAGGCTGAATCCTGAAGAACAGATAGCTCACCGTTGGCAAGATTCGCAAGATACGTTGCCGTGGGGGAGTACTTAGCGAACTCTTCAGAATGAACGTACGCGATGTTCTCGGGGATACCGTAGACGGTCTGACGGGAATCTACCGGATTGCTCATTTTTTCACCTTGATTCCGAAACGCTCAAAGAACTTGGCACGTATCTCTGCCTTGGTGGGGGTACGTCCCAGCTGCATCGCCAAGTGGTCCTTATTCACGAGGAAAATGTTCTTGAGAGTGCGTAGCTTATCGTGCAGGGTGGTCGCCGACTGCAGGCGCCCAATCCACTGAATATAGTGGGGGACGTCCTGTGAGACCGACAGCCACAGCAGGTAGTCGCGGTCGTCACGGTACTGCTCCAGACCGCCCATAGCCGCGCTATATGCCAAGGAGGAGTCAAGCTCCTCCGCACGGGCTCGCAGGCGCTTGCCAATCGCTGTACGAGAGCAGGGAGACCAGGTAGTTAATATCTGCGCTGTAACGGGAGGCAGCGCGAGCGCGGTGAAGCACTACGAGAAGACGCGCATCCAGGTCACTGGGGACAGTGCAGGGGCGGTGAGCAATCATACGGGTCTTGCGCGCCGCCCAGATACGGTCGAAAGCCTTCTCGTAGTCGCCGTGGCGTCCCAGACCGGGGAAGAAACGATGAATATCGGTCAGGCCCCATGAAGCGTGGTAGAGCGTCATCGCGTGCTCGAACACGGAACCTGTTTCGAAGTGGGCTTGGATACGCCATCCATCTGCCAGAAGGATCTCTACAAAGCGGTCCACGTGAGAGGGACGGACGAGTAGGTCAGCGTCGGAGCTGTACCTGCCCTTGCGATAAATTTCCTGGGAGAAAGCGTAGCCTTTGACATGCAGAATATCGATGGAGTGCATGTCGGCAATTCGCTGGAAGTAGGCGTGCGCAAGCCGAATCCGTGCCGCGAGCGGAGTAGTCTGCGGCTCCGGGGTATTGGGTGAGTGAGTGGTCACAATAGCCTTTCGGTGCACATGTATACCAGATAAGTATAAGGCGGGATGGACAGAAAATACTGCCCATCCCGCCCTAAGTTGCTCCCTATGATTTAGGGCGCTTATTACGTTATTACTTCTTGGTCGAGGACTTCTTTGAGGACTTCTTATCGCCGTCCTTGCTGTAACCGTAGTAGGTTGCATAACCAACGTAGGCGCTTGCGTAACCGAAGCCGTAGTAGGAGTTACCCAGACCCTTACGGGGTGCACGGTTCAGAACCATACCGAGGAGTTTCGCGTTGACCTTCTTCAGGATGCTTGCAGCCTCAGTCATCTGTTCACGGTGGCTTCGGCCGATAGAACCAACGAGAATCACGCCATCCACGGAGTGTGAGAGCAGCGAAGCGTCGGTCACGGGCAGCAGCGGCGGAACGTCGACGACCACGATGAACTCTTCGGAGAGCTCGTTAATCAGCTGACGCATCTTATCGGAGCCCAGAAGCTCGGAGGGGTTCGGGGGGATACGGCCTGCAGGCAGGACGAAGAGGTTCGAATCGCCCAGCTGGTGCACAGCGTTAGCAATCTCGACCTGGCCAGCCAGAACCTGGGTCAGACCGACCTTAGCGTCGAGTTTCAGCTTTTTAGCCACGGTCGGGCGGCGGAGGTCGGCGTCAATGAGGATGACGGGCGAACCTGCATCAGCCATTGCGCGAGCCAGCGACAGCGACACGGTCGACTTACCTTCACCGGGCACTGCGGAGGTGACGATGAACGAACGCGGGGGAGTGTCAACGTTCACGAAGCGCAGGTTGGTGCGCAACTGACGAATGGATTCCTGCGCGATGTGGTCGTCGGTGTTGCCGTTAACGATGTTTTCTTCGTTCAGGTCGTCACTGACGGGCAGAACGCCCAGGATGCTCGCGCCGGTTGCCTTGGTAGCGTCGTCACGAGTGCGGATGCGCTGATCCAGTGCGCGGCGCAGGAAGATCGCCAGGTACACCAGACCAAGGCCAGCAACAGCACCGATGAGCACGTTCTGCTGGTAATTCGGAGCTACCAGCGGGGGGGTTCACGCTTGCGTTGTTCAGCGGAATCACGCGAACGGTGTTGTTGGTGGTCGGGGATGCGGCGGTGTTTTCGCCGTTCACCAGTGCCTGAGCGTTACCGGGGTTCTGCTCAATTTCCTTGATGTAGTCGGCGGTAGCCTGCAACGCACCGTTAGCGAGCAACTGTGCGTTCTTCGGGGAAGAAGCCTGCGCGCTCACGGTAATCAGTGCAGCGTTGTCACCAGCGGTTGCGGTGAGGCTCGCGCGAATTTGACCGGTGCTCAGGGACAGCTCGGGGTTGTTCTGCTTAATCTTCTGTGCCACGGCCTCAGAGGAGACGATAGCAGCGTAGGAGCGAGCACGCTCCTTAGCAGCCGAAGAACCCGAGAGAACATCCACCGTACCGGACTCGCCCACGGTCACGTAGCCCGAGGACGAAGCAGCGTAGACCTTCGGCTGGAGAGAGAGGCATAGCCGAAGCCCGCTGCGGCACCGACAACGATGCCAATGATCAGCAGCCAGAGGTTAGCCCTCGTAGTGCGGAAAAATTCCAAAATGGTCATGGTAGTGAGAATACTCCAGAAAGTTTGAGTTAGTGTACCTGCAACGTGGAGTGTTGTTGCAGGCGGTGAAGGGATACGAAGATCCCCCGGTGTTTATTAGCGGAGCAATCCGAGCAGGTAGCTACCGTAACCGCTCTTAACGAGGGGGGGTAGCGATGTCGCGCAACTGCTCATCGGAGAGCCAACCGTGGCGCCACGCAATTTCCTCCGGGCAACCAACTGACAGGCCCTGACGGCTCTGAACAGTGCGGATGAAGTTAGTGGCATCAGCGAGTGAATCAAAGGTTCCGGTGTCGAGCCACGCGGTACCGCGAGGCAGAACCTCAACCTTCAGTTTACCCTGTTCCAGGTAGACGCGGTTGAGGTCAGTGATTTCCAACTCACCGCGCGGTGAAGGCTTAATCTGGCGTGCATACTCGACAACCTTCGAGTCGTAGAAGTACAGACCCGGAATAGCGTAGTCGCTCTTGGGGTTTTCAGGCTTCTCCTCAATGGACAGCGCGTTGAAGTCCTCGTCGAACTCCACCACACCGTAGGCGCGAGGGTCAGCAACCCGGTAAGCGAAGACGGTTGCGCCGTCCTTCTGCTCGTAGGTGGCAAGCTGAGTACCCAGACCGGGACCGTAGAAGATGTTGTCACCGAGCACGAGTGCCACGGGGTCGTTGCCAATAAAGTCTGCGCCCAGAATGAATGCCTGTGCCAGGCCATCCGGAGAAGGCTGCACCTTGTATTCGAGATTAATACCGAAACGGGAGCCGTCACCGAGCAGTCGCTGGAACTGCTCCTGGTCGGCAGGAGTGGTAATAATCAAAATATCGCGGATACCCGCCAGCATGAGAGTGGACAGCGGGTAGTAAATCATCGGCTTGTCATAGACCGGAGTGAGCTGCTTGCTAATACCCTGAGTGATAGGGTGCAAACGGCTTCCGGTACCGCCGGCAAGAATAATTCCCTTCATAACTTCTTATTGTGTCATGTTTATCTCTTTGTTGAGGCATAAAAATCACCGTTTAGCCAGGTAAAATCTACCGTATGGCTCACATTCTTGTTACCGGCGGTGCCGGTTTTATTGGTTCGAACTTTGTTCACCACCTCATCGATAACACTGATCACACTATTACTGTGCTGGATAAGATGACCTACGCCGCAAACGCTGCGTCTTTGGAAGGTCTTCCTGAATCCCGCTTCAAGCTCGTCGTAGGCGACATTGCCGACCGCGAGCTGGCTGACGAACTGGTCGGCAAGGCAGACGCTGTTGTCCACTACGCTGCGGAATCGCACAACGACAACTCCCTGTCCAACCCCGAACCGTTCATCCACACTAACCTCATCGGTACTTTCAGCCTTCTGGAAGCAGTCCGTAAGCACGGCACTCGCTACCACCACATCTCCACCGACGAGGTCTTCGGTGACCTCGAGCTGGACGATCCGGCAAAGTTTACCGAAACCACCCCCTACAACCCCTCTTCCCCTTACTCCTCCACCAAGGCAGGTTCCGACCTGCTCGTGCGCGCATGGGTCCGCTCCTTCGGTATTGAAGCAACCATCTCTAACTGCTCCAACAACTACGGCCCCTACCAGCACATCGAGAAGTTCATCCCCCGCCAGATCACTAACATCCTCTCGGGCCTGACCCCGAAGCTGTACGGCGAGGGCCTGAACGTTCGTGACTGGATTCACGCATCCGACCACTCTTCTGCTGTGCTGCGCATCCTGGAGCAGGGCAAGATTGGTGAAACCTACCTCATCGGTGCAGACGGCGAAGAGAACAACATCACCGTTCTGCGCACCATCCTGCGCCTGATGGGCAAGGATGAGAACGACTTCGAGCACGTGGTTGACCGCCCTGGTCACGACCTGCGCTACGCAATCGACGGTAGCCGCCTGCGTGCAGAGCTCGGCTGGGAGCCGAAGTTCACCGACTTCGAGTCCGGTCTTGCCGACACCATTAAGTGGTACACCGACAACCGCGGCTGGTGGGAGCCCCTGAAGGCTGAGGTTGAGGCTAAGTACGCAAGGCTGGCCAGTAATGACCAAGGAATTGAAGGTTACTGAAACCGAGATTCCCGGCCTGCTCATTATTGACCTGCCGGTTCACGGCGATAACCGCGGCTGGTTCAAGGAAAACTGGCAGCGCGAGAAGATGGTCGCAGCCGGTCTGCCCGACTTCAACCCCGTCCAGAACAACATCTCGTTCAACGCTTCGGTAGGTACCACCCGCGGTATCCACGCCGAGCCGTGGGATAAGTACGTATCTGTTGCGACCGGTCGTATCTTCGGCGCGTGGGTTGACCTGCGTGCCGGCGAGTCCTTCGGCAAGGTCGTCACCGTGGAGCTGGGCCCGGACACCGCAATCTTCGTGCCCCGCGGCGTGGGTAACTCCTTCCAGACTCTGGAAGAGAACACCGCCTACACCTACCTGGTGAATGATCACTGGTCGGCGGACGCAGTGTCCGGCTACAGCTTCCTGAACCTTGCCGATGAGACTGTCGCAATCGACTGGCCCATCGACCTGGCGAAGGCAGAGCTCTCCGAGAAGGACCGTAACCACCCGCGTCTGAACGAGATTAAGCCCCTGGAAGCCGACCCAATCCTGATTATTGGCGCGGGCGGTCAGCTCGGCACCGAGCTGGTTCGTCAGCTCACCGAGCAGAACGTACCTTTCCTGGCTGTGGATCGCGACCGCCTCGACCTGGGCAAGCCCGAGCAGTGGCGTGACGCATTCCGCTGGCGCTCCTTCCGCGCGGTCATCAACGCTGCAGCGTACACCGCGGTGGATCAGGCAGAAACCCCCGAGGGCCGCCGCGACGCCTGGGCAGCTAACGCCCTGGGCGTGAGCGCTCTTGCCTCCATCTGTGAAGAAGCTAACCTGCCGCTGGTTCACGTATCCACCGACTACGTCTTTGACGGTTCCCTGCCCCTGGGCGAGGAATACCCGGAGGATTACCCCCTGGCACCGCTGAGCGTCTACGGCGCATCCAAGGCTGCCGGTGAGGTTGCCGCTGCCGCATGGCGTAAGCACTACACCCTGCGCACCAGCTGGGTTGTTGGCGCCGGCAAGAACTTTGTGGGCACCATGGCGTCCCTGGCTGAGCGCGGTATCGACCCGTCCGTGGTCGCCGACCAGTGGGGCCGCCCGACCTTCACCCAGGACCTGGCAGCAGCTGCCCTGCACCTGCTCTTCTCCGGCGCTGAATACGGCACCTACAACGTGTCGAACACCGGTGAAGTCATCAACTGGGCACAGTTCGCTCGTGCAGTGTACGAGGGCACCGGCCACGACCCGGCACGCGTCAGCGACACCGCCACCGAGGAATACTTCGCCAACGCTGAGCTCTTCGCTCACCGTCCGACGAACTCGGCAATGGACCTGTCCAAGCTGATTGCTGCAGGCTTCACCCCGCGTGATCACCGCGAGGCGCTCGCCGCCTACCTTGCAGAAATGGGCTCCTAATCCTCTAAAGATTTGGCTCTATATCTGCTGACAACAGCATAAAAGGCGTGAAAAACGCCATATCACAGGTTCCCGGCCCTTGAAGAAGAGCCGGGAACCTGTACAATATTGTCTTGGCCAAGGCGGTGGAATACACGAAACGTGTAGGTCCGTAACTGACGGTGGCTGGTTGGAAAGAGATTTCTGGCGCCAGTCCCTATTCCACTTGGCGCATAACTTCTAACCAAGAAAGGGTGGACAACTCATGTCAGATACCATCAAAATTTCAGCTACCGTACGTAGCGACTTCGGCAAGGGCTACGCGCGCCGCATCCGCATGGCAGGCGACATCCCCGCCGTCATCTACGGCCACGGCGAAGAGCCCAAGCACGTAGTACTCCCCGGCCACGCAACCACCCTGGCTGCCCGCGTCCCCAACGCTATCCTCGACCTCGACATCGAAGGTGAATCACACCTCGCAATGATCAAGGACATCCAGCGTCACGCAATCCGCCCTGAACTGCAGCACATCGACCTGCTGACCGTTAAGCGCGGCGAGCGCGTTGAGATTGAGGTTCCTGTACACGTTGAAGGCGAGCCTGCTGTTGGCGCCGTTGCTAACCAGGAAGAAACCGTTCTTCTGGTTGAAGCTGACGCACTGAAGGCACCCGAAGCTTTGACCGTGAGCATCGAAGGCCGCGAAGCTGGCGCTCACGTTCTGGCATCAGACGTTGAACTGCCCTCAGGCGTAACCCTGGTTGCAGACGCTGAACTGCTGATCGTTAACGTTTCTGAGCCCGAGGAACTCGACGTTCCCGAGCCCGGTGAAGAAGGCGAAAACGCACCCGAGGGTGACATCGTTGAAGCTTCCGAGGAATCAGATCAGGCTGGCGAAGCTCACGACTCAGATAACTCAAAGCACTAGACCGCGCCCTGCGCCTAGCGCAACAATGATTTGTGGATGGCCCGCCGCTACCTCTCTTCTGAGGTGGTAGCGGGCCATACTCATAGAATGGTGTAGTCCATGAATTTTCTAAAAACCTTTTACAGCGCCGTGGAAAGGGCGAAGATATGTCTGATGCGTGGCTCATTGTTGGTCTGGGGAACCCGGGCCCGGAGTACGAGAAAACCCGCCATAACATCGGCCAGATGGTGGTTGATGAACTGGCTCGTGAAGTAGGCGGTGGCTTCAAGAAGCACGGACGCGCGCGCGCCCAGGTGCTGGAAGGACGTTTGGGTATAGGCGGACCCAAGGTAGTGCTGGCCAAGCCCCTGACCTATATGAACACCTCGGGCGGCCCGGTATCGGCTCTAGCCCAGTTCTACGATATTAACCCCGACCGTATCATCGCGGTGCACGATGAACTGGATATCCCCTTCGACACCATTAAGCTCAAGATTGGTGGGGGAGAGGGCGGTCATAACGGTCTGCGCGATATCACCAAGGCGCTGGGTACCAAGGACTACTACCGTGTTCGCACCGGCATCGGTCGTCCTCCCGGACGCATGGACACCGCAGACTTCGTGCTCAAGCCTTTCAGCAGCACCGAAGCGAAGGACCTGCCCTTCCTCATCTCAAACGCAGCGGATGCAACGATGATGCTCGTGAAGGAAGGCCTGCTGGCAACCCAGCAGCGCTACCACGGCGCAGGTTCCTAGCCGTATAACCCGTGCCGGGTAAGCACTGAACTGGGTCAACACTGAACTGGGTCAACGCATGATATAGGCCGATGTGTGAACTAGGCTCTACCTAACTATGCAAGAGCCCGGTGAGGGAATAAGCTAGAAAAGAATGACGTTATACGCTCCACGACGGGAAAATACCCGACCGTGGAGCGTATGAGCGAGAGAAGAAGGTACCCGTGGCTGAATACTCCACCCCCGCCAACACCCCGCTGAGCGACGACATCGTACGCCAGCTTCGCCAGGACTTCCCGATCCTCAACACTGAGGTCAATGGGCATCCCTTGGTCTACCTGGATTCGGGGGCGACCAGCCAGAAACCCCTTCAGGTTCTCGACGCAGAACGCGACTTCTACCTGCACGCCAACTCCGCCGTACACCGCGGCGCCCACACCCTCGCGGTCGAAGCAACCGACCTGTTTGAGGATGCGCGCACCACCGTCGCGAACTTCGTTGGTGCCACTGACGAAGAAATCGTGTGGACCTCCAACGCAACCGAGGCGCTGAACCTGGTTGCCTACTCCATCGGCAACGCCTCCCAGGGCATCGGCGGTCCCGCCGCTGAGCGTTTCGCGCTGAAGCCCGGCGATGAAATCGTCACCACGGAGATTGAGCACCACGCGAACCTCATTCCCTGGCAGATTCTTGCTCAGCGTACTGGCGCGACTCTGCGCCACATCCCCTCTACCGAGGACGGTCAGCTCGACTACGCGGCAGCCGAGGGCATCATCAACGAGAAGACCCGCATCGTGGCGTTCACCCACGTCTCAAACGTGACCGGCGCGATTACCGATGTGCCCTGTATGGTCGCCATGGCGCGCAAGCACGGCGCGCTCGTCGTGCTGGACGCCTGCCAGTCTGTACCGCACATGCCCGTAGACTTCCACGCCCTGGACGTCGACTTCGCGGCGTTCTCCGGCCACAAGATGCTGGCACCCACCGGCATCGGCGCCCTCTACGGTCGTGCTGAACTGCTCGAAGCTCTGCCGCCCTTCCTGACCGGTGGCTCCATGATTACCCGCGTGGGTCTGCAGGACGCCGAGTACATGCCCGCCCCCATCAAGTTTGAGGCAGGTACCCAGCGCGTCTCGCAGGCAGTTGCTTTCGCCGCCGCTGTGCGCTACCTGCAGCACCTGGGCATGGAGAACGTTGAGGCCTGGGAACACGAACTGGGCGCCCGCCTGGTCGAAGGCGTTCAGAAGATTGAGGGCGTGCGCTTGCTCGGCCCCACCGACCCCTCCAAGCGTGCCGGCCTGGTTGCTCTCGCCATCGAGGGCGTGCACCCGCACGACGTGGGCCAGCTGCTCGATACCCAGGGCATCGCCGTGCGCGTGGGTCACCACTGTGCCCAGCCGCTGCACCGCTGCGCCGGTGTGACCGCCTCGACCCGCGCCTCCACCTACATCTACAACACCACCGAAGATGTGGACGCTTTCCTGAAGGCACTCGCCGAGGTGCGCCCCTACTTCGGCTTTTAAAGCAGACGCGTTAGAAGCTAACGCCCCAATTTTTCAGACATACCAACTGACGGAAGAAGATCATCGTGTCTCTTGAATCCCTGTACCAGGAAATTATTCTGGAGCATTCTAAGCAGCGCAGCGGCGAGCACCTCGTAGAGGTACCCGCCGGTCATGCAAGCGCCGATAACCACCAGTACAACCCCACCTGCGGCGACGAAATCAACCTGCGCGTGGTGCTCTCTGACGAGCTGAAGGACGGCGAGAAGACCATCGACTCGATCTCCTGGGAAGGCGACGGTTGCTCCATCTCCATGGCTGCCGCCTCCGTGCTCTCTGAAATGGCTCCGGGCATGACCGTCTCCGAGCTGCAGAGCCACGTGGATGCGTTCCGCGAGATGTTGCGCTCGCGCGGTAAGGTGACCCTGGACGAAGAGGAGTACGGCGATATGGCGGCCTTCTCCGGCGTTTCGAAGTTCATGGCGCGCGTGAAGTGTGCGATGCTTTCGTGGGTTGCGGTTGAGGAAGCTACTAAGGAAGCCGCCGCGAAGAACTAATTCTTTGCCGAGGGGGGTAGGTTGGTTTGTTCGGTAGGTAGCCAATATTTGAACGCCAATCGAAAATATCGAATGGAGCCGTCAACAATATATTGCATGGATGTGTAATGCTTTTCGATGAACTTTGAGCGGGAGCACCGAACGGGATTCGAGCCGAGAATCTACCCCTACTCTTTCTTGATATAAGATTTCTTTGATTTAAATCAATAGGATGAAAATATGAGGCGGATACTACACTGTATCCGCCTCATATTTATATCTTTGCCTTTTTCCTCCAAAAAGGTGACTGGTAAAATAAAAGGACCAAGGGCGCCCAACCAGCACCCTCGAGAAACTCTTTTCGGACCCGCATATTCTCACGTGATAGCGAGAAGAAAAACAGCGTAGAGAGAATACTTTCTCAGTGCTGAACAATCTTCGCTAATTCTCCTGCCATCACTACAGATAACGGTTATGTTTCCTCACCCCTTCCGGTATTTGAACCACACCGGAATAACCATCGCCGCTACCAACCACAAGGAAGCCCCATGATTATTGGCTACGCCGCAGGCGCCTACGACCTTTTCCACTACGGCCACCTCGAGATTCTCCGCAAGGCTAAGGAAAACTGCGACTACCTCATTGCCGGCGTCGTGCACGATGACGTTCTGGAAGTGACCAAGGGCCGCCGCCCCGTCATCCCCATCGAAGAGCGTGCCGCCATCGTCAGCCACATCGACTACGTGGACGAAGTGCACATCGAAACCACCCCCGACAAGCTCGAAACCTGGAAGCAGAAGCCCTTCAACGTCTTCTTCAAGGGTGACGACTGGAAGGGCACCGAAAAGGGCAACGCCCTGGAAGCACGCTTCGCAGAGGTCGGTGTGGAAGTACACTACTTCCCCTACACCGAGCACACCTCCAGCACCAAGCTGCGCAAGGTCGTTGACCTGCTCGAAGCAGAGCACGACCTGCGCGTAGAGATGCGCCGCTTCGCTGAGCTGCTTGGCGAGCGCGAATACTCCGAGGCGATTATCGCCTCCTAACGCTCCTACGCCCTCGTAGGTGCGCTAGAGCTCACATAAAGACTCATCAAGACACATAGAGGATCCCCGCCGTAACTACTTACGGCGGGGATCCTCTGCATATTGGCGGTATATCAGCTGCACCTCAAAGGTGAGCGTCTCATAAGCTTTAGCGCTGTGCCAGCCACTTCTCAGCGGAGGAACCCAGAACCTTCAGCACGCGGCCAACCTGAGGCTCAGCAGCGGCTGCAATCTTCTTGCCCACCAGCGGGATGGAGCAGGAGACCTCACCGTTAACGTCCAGGCGGGTCTGCTCACCCTCGGGAGTCAGCTTCTGAGTAGCCTGAGCGGACACGGGAACGCCGCTGACCTTGACCTCGGTAGAAACGGTGCGGGAGCCGTCAGCAGCCGGTGCGCTTACGGTGTCCACCTGGGTCATAGCAACGCCGTTGCCGACGAACTTACGAGCGATGTCCGGCACACGCTCAGCGGGCACGGTACGCTCGGTGGTTGCGGTGAACTCAGCGGAGGTGTCACCGGAAACGGAGAAGCTACCGAACTCCACGCCAACCTCGGAGCATACGAAGCGTGCGAAATCCTCGCTAGAGAACGCCTCGATAACCTGCTCAACGCTTGCGTTGATAACGGTCGATTCCTGAACTGCCATAATTGTTCCTTTCGTAGTGCGCGAAAACCCCGCGCATTATCCCTATCTAAGGATACGGTGCGCGGGGTTTTCGCAACCAATGTAAAGACGCGAATCCACCTGAGAATATGCCGTGAACAAGGGAAAACGTCCACAGCCTCTCACAGGGTGGTTGGAGGATTCGCATGCCGGTCTAAAAGTGGGACACACCTCCGGGCGGCTCCCACATCGCATCACTAAGGATGCTGGGCTTAGAAAGCTAAAGCTTTTAGGCGCGCTGGTTAGGCGCTAGGAGCCATTGCGTCGATGCGAGCCATCTCAGCCTTACCCGCACGGTGTGCGCGAGCGGCCTGCTTCAGACGACCCCAGAAGGAATCCTTGCGGTGGGTCTTGCCAGCGAGCAGATCCCGCAGTTCCTCGCCCAGCTGCGCTGCAGAAATCTCCGGGGTGGAGATGTAGGGCTCAGCAGTGCGGAACAGGGAGGGGTTCGCCAGAGCAAGATCCAGCTTGTCGAAGAGGTCTTCGCGGCTTTCAACAACAACAGCGTGACCGCGCTTCTCCATCAGAGCGGTGAAGGGGACCTGGTGGTTGTCAACGACCTCGTCGAACTCTGCGCGGCGCGGAACAGCCAGCGGCAGAGCGCCGGTACGGCGTGCATCCTGGATGGAGCCGGGACCACCCTGAACCAGTACTACGCGTGCGGTTGCGTAGTAGTCCAGCAGCTCGGAGGCGGGAAGAAGCTTAAGGTTGTCTGCGTGCTTAATGGGTGCAGTGTGGCCGTGCTGCACGAGGCAGGTGACCTCGGGGTGAGCCTCAAGATAAGCCTCAACCCAACGCAGGAGACGATCAAAAGTGTGAACGTCGGTGCCGAGGGACACCACCAAATCGTAAGTCTTAGTAGGAATACGAACGGGCGCGACGGCAGGGGCAAATACGGGCAGGTCGAACTTGGAAGTATCAACGCTGACGCGGGGGAAGTTCTGAATAGACATAGCCTATTCCTCTCTATGTATTTATCGGTAGTAACCCCGTATACCTGATGCAAAAATCCGGAGGGCATCAATTGGCATACGCGGCGGCGTCGTGCCGGAGAAAATGGTGAGTAATCTCCGCATACGCTTCTCTGGCGAGTGGTTAGTTCGCTTGGATGGTGAGTCCACAGTGGAGCGCACGACTTACGCGTATCTGTATGTTTAATAAATACTATACCCTGAAAATAATGTCCTCAGCACACGCGAGGACGCTATTTTCAGGATAAATTCATCACTCTTAGAAAATGGGATGAATCACACGAGAATCAGGGAAATTCTCCTGCTGTTCCTCGCTCTGAACAATAATTCGATCAGCAAAGGTGTACAGCATCTTGCCGGTCATCGTCGGCAGAGTCGGGCGGTCAAAACACTCAATATAGAGAGTCTTTACGCCAAAGAGTTTAGCCGCCACAAAGAAAGGAACAGCAACACCGGCACCGGCAGAAACAACCGCATCCGGACGTTCCTTCGGAAATACGAAATGCCAAGAACAGATTACGAATAGCGTTCTTAATATTTCGAGTGGTCGGGTAATAAGCCCAATAGGTTTTCTCATCAGCCAGAGAAGATTCAACATCGGGCTGCTTAAAGCTAACCCACACGCGGTCATAATCCTGCCACGCAGCAGAAGTAGCCGTCAGATGCTTCAAGTGTCCGCCACTGCTAGAAACCAGCAGAAGCTTCTTCTTCGGTGCCTGAGAGGAAGTTGCCTCAGTCATAGTGTTCTCCTAAAGCCCCAATACAAGAGAAAAATAAGAAGAGAAGATAAAGGTGAGCTGGCGGGTCCGGCAACGCCTGCATCAACAGACCTGCTACAACAGATCCGCCTCAACAGGCGTTACCGACCCTACGCTCAAGGACAAAGGACGAACCCGCACAGAGGCGAGGCATCCATCAATAGACCCGATGACGCGCGGTCCAGTTACTGCCGGTCTAGATATCCCCGGCCTAGCTTATTCGCGGTCCAGGAAAACAGCCAGAGCGTTCACGCCCTCAAGCTGATCCAGCTGAGCGAAAAGCTCACGAACCTGCTGCAGAGAAGTAGCCGCAGTCACCGGAACCAGAGCCACGCCGCCAGCCTGAACGAAGCGCAGCTGGGTCGACAGGGGAGTAGCGGTGCTCAGGCTAATCACCAGAGGAGTCTCGCTCTTCTCAACCAGCGACTCGGGAGTGTGGCGGGTCAGAGCGTCACGGACCGAAGCGTAGTCGGTGAAACGTGCGTACTCGGTGGGCAGAACGCGCTGCAGCATCTGGTACAGGTGCTCAACGCCGCGGTCAGTACCGGGCAGAATGACAATACCGGATGCGCCAGCGCTCTTTACATCGCCATCGGGAGCGCCAATGGTGCGCAGCAGCATGAACGCGTCATTCGCCTCAGACGAGGAACCTAGCTCGTGAACCGGGATACCAGCATCTTCCAGACGGTCAGCGTAACCAACGTGACGCATGGTGCGGTCACGACCGTAAGCCAGTACAGCACCAATCAGCAGACCGGCAACAGCACCAACAACAGCCATCTTCACCGGGCCAAGCGCCGAGGAAGAAGCAGGAACCTGAGCCTCGCTCATCACGCGGCCACCGGTGGTGGAAGTCAGCTGAATCTGGGCGCGACGCTCCTGTAGCTGAGAAAGCAGAGCCGCACGGTTGTTATCACCCTCGAGGGCAGAAATCTGCTCATCAATCTGGTGCAGAGCAGAATCAACGCTGCTCTTCAGAGCCTCGGAACGAACCTGCAGGTATGCGTTTGCCATAGCGTTAGCGTAACGTGCAGCCTCCGTGCCGTTGGGGCGGGTCACCTCAATATCCAGAACAGCAGTCTGGGAGGTGCCGGTCACCTTGACGGAGTTCATCAGACGGCTGGTCAGCTGAGCCTCAGAGAGGGTATCGCCATTAGCAATCAGAGCCTTAGCCGCGTTCTGCGCAACCTCACGAGAGGAAGCAACGCGAGACTCGGTAGCAATATCCACCTTCGCGGAGTTAGCGCTACCGGTACCGGCGGGATCAACCACCAGCGGGTAAACAACCAGCGAAGCCTTAGAAGTGTACTTGCTATTGGTCATGTAGCCGTAAGCGGCACCCGCCACAGCGAAAACCACGACCGACAGCAGAATTAGCAGACGGTGTCGGAAAATGCGACGTACCTGGCTGCCAAGGGTAACCGAGGAGGTATGAGAGGTGTTATCCATGAGGACATCCTAGAGGAAGAGAAACGGACACTAAATATCGGAGAAAACGTAGAAGAAGCGGAAGGCTTTTAAGTCTTCGCGCGGCGGGCGGAGAGGAAACGCTCAATACCCAGCGCCTTGCGGAAGCGGTACAGTACCACACCGTACACCGGAACGAGTAGCACCACGTACACGATAACGCCCAGAACGCTCTGACCCAAGAAAGTCAAAGACACCAGAGCACACGCTGTCGGAACAGCCGCGCCCAAGAAGAGCGAAGGAGCCATCTCACGGGCCGAAGCGCGAATACCGACGAGGCGGAACACCTGGTAGCTCGCAAGGAAGGTGTCAATCAGCAGAGCAGAAGCCCAAGCCGTCACCGCACCGTACAGGCCCCATACCGGAACCAAGGTGAAGTTCAAAGTCACAGCCACCACCAGGGAGGAGAGCTTGTTCAACAGTTGCCAGCGGCTCTTACCGCTCATCAGCAGAACAGACTGCACGCCACCGGCACTCATCGACAGCATCGCCGCCGGGCAAATCACCCAGAGAATACCGGCGCCAGCCTCAAAGCCCTTACCAAAGAAGCCCAAAAGAGTCGGACCAAAGAACGCGAGGGAGAGGTAGAACGGCCAAGACAACGCAGTCAACACGCGAGTGGTCGAAAGGAAAATATCTCGAGCACGATCCAGCTGACGAGTCGCCAGCGCCGCACTAATCGACGGGCCGGTCACCACGCGGCCGGTGTGTTCAATCATGGTGCCCACACGAACACAACGGTTCACAGCACCATAGATACCACCAGCAGCGGCACCCAAGAACGCCGTCACCACCAGCACGTCAATCCACTCCAGGATGGTTTCCACAATGGTAGCGACACCGCGTGCAGAGCTGAAACCCCAGAACGAACGGAACGTCTCAGCCGGAGAATCCTCAGAAGGAAGAACCGCCACATGCTCCTCGGAAGGGAACGCCCGCTCCAAAAGCCACAGGGCAACCACCGCAGTAATCGCCACCGGGACGGTCCAGGCGTACACCAAATCCATGAGCTGACCCGAGAAAAGAACCACCAAACCCACCGCCGCAAAACGCAGAGTAGGAAGCAGAACATTCTGCAGAACCGTAAAAGTCACCACACGATGCAGGCCACGCAGAGCGCCGAAGAACACCGTCATCAGCGCCGCTATCAGCACGAAAGCCGAACTGACACGCATTGCCGCCTGATACTCGGGAGCCATCGGCACAATCTCGGTGTAGATGTACACACCCACCACCAGAAGCACCGAAGTCACCAGCGAAGGAATCAGACCGTAACGGATTAGCTGCGGAAGCACACCGTAACGACCCAGCGCACGCTGAGCACTCATCGTACGAACCAAGCCCGTATCCGCGCCGAAGGTCACCAATGAAATCGCAATCGCGAACAACGCCATCAGACGGAAAAACTCGCCCGAACCCTCAGCACCAATACCGTTCGACACCACCATCGTGGTCACGAACGCGATACCCGCACCGTACATCACGCACAGAGAAGCAAGAGAGCCGCTCTTCGCGAGGCTGGGCTGCTTACCCTTTCCGGGAGCTTTCTTAACCGGCGCGCTCTTCGCGGATGCGCTATCAGCCTGAGCACCTGATGCGGAAGGCTTAGCCTTCTCATTCGGAGTCTTTTCTTCCTGCACCTTTTCTACAGACTCAGCAGTAGCCGGGGCTATCCGCCGGGAACCGGGCAGATGAGCACCCGCCACAGCGCTAGCGTTCGCCGCTGAGGAACCTGTAGCCAAAGAACCTGACTCCGAAGAACCCGCTTCCAAAGACTCGGGCAACGACTCCTCGGATGCAAAGCCCTGAGCCGGAGGCACAATCGACAGTGCCGTGGTCGCAGGAAAACGACCGGAACGGATATCGTCCACCGTCGGAGCAAACTCATCGGCAGAAGACTCTGCCAGTGAGTCGGCCTGCTCCACATACTCGCCGCTCTCACGCAGGCGTGCACGGCGGCTAGGGTGACCGCCCGTCGAGTAGGCATCATCGAAAGCTGAAACCGCAGTGGTCTCTAAACCACGGGGGGACTGGTTCTTCGTCATAGCCCCTCACCATCCCGAATGGAACGGATACACGCCATCGACGCGAGCATCAGAATGGTCAGCTGAGCAATATCGAAGCTGTAGAAGATGAAGACAACACAGCACGCGACCGGCACGCTATGTAGCCAGTACCCGGAGGTGGTCTTCACGCGCGCGCCGCTTGCCACAGTGCACACCATGAAGAGCGCGAACAGCGCCAGACCCACGAAGCCGAAGCAGAACATCAGAGTCCACAGGTACCCCTGGGTACCCATTGACACGCCAATGCTCGGTTCCATACGCGGAGTGCCGTAACCGATAATCGGGGACTCCAAGGTTGCCTTCCAGGTGGCGCGGTAGAGTGCCGCACGGCCACCGGTGGAGTCCGAGTAGTCCTGACGACCCAGAATGTTATCCACGGTGCCCGACGCAAAGAGCGCCACAACCACAGCCGCAATCGCCGCAATACCCATACCCACAGCACGCCAATTAGCCGCAAGGAACTGACGCAACAGTACGTACGCTGCGCTGATACCTAGACCAATGAACATGCCGCGGTTACTGGTCGCAATTGCCGGCACGGTAGAAAGCGCCATACCGATCAGCAACGCAATACGCAGCCAGATGGAACGCAGGCGAAGTAAGCACGCCAGCATTACCGGGGTGAGCAGGGTGTACGCCAGACCCCAACTATTCGCGTAGGGGAACGGCGCGGAGGGTCGAATATACGCCTCGGGAGCACCCCAAGGACGCTGAACCTCAGCCAGGGGAGGAAGCATGTAGTCGCGCACCAGAGGGTTCTGCATAAAACCAGCCGGCATGATGAAGCTCATCGGAGTACGCAGACGGAACTCGGGGAAAAGAACACCGCCGTAACCCAGAACAATCAGGGTCACCCACAGAGTAGCCAGACCGCCCAGCACCCTATTGAGGCTAATAGAGGCTCGCGCGTTGTAGTAGTACAGGGCGTAAATACCGGCACTGAGAATATTTACAAAGCGCAGACCCCAACCAATAATGTCGGTGGAACGGGTCAGGGCAAGCGCCGCAACAACAACCCACACGCAGAATGCGCCCCACACCCACAGAGAACCGGGCACGCGCACATTACCTCGAATAATGAGGTAAAAAAGCATGACCGCAGCCAGTATCAGCGGTGCAATCTGAAGGACACCCAAAGCCCACAGTGCCGGGAAGCCGTACAGCAACGCCAGCAGAGGCCAGGCGGGGAGCTTCTTCTGCGCCGTAGATACCGGACGGTTGCGCGCGCGGGCACGCAGAATACCGCTGGGCGGAGTACTATCCAATCCGGCGGAATCCTTTAGTGCCACAGGCGAAGTGCCCGGAGGAGAAAGAACGGAAGAGGAAACCATGTCTGTGCGATACCTGGTTAGAGACCTCGACCGGTCTTCTGGACGAGATCAAGAAGAGTAGCGGGCTTAATAACGCCGGTGGACACAACATACGCCGCCCACGCACGAAGCTGCTTGGGATCGCGGCGCAGAGCAGCGCGAGCATAGGCACGCGCCTCCTTGTTGTTGCCCAGGGACGCCTGCGCGTATGCAATCTGACCGGCGATACGCGCCAGACCCTTGGGGTCCTGCTCAAATTCGGGGAACTTACGCAGAATGTAGCTGAGGCCGTCAACCATGGACTGCCACTTACCGGAGAAGAAGGAGGGGCGGTCCCAGAGCACCAGAATCAGCGGCTCAGGTACGCTCAGCACATCGCCGTGGCGGGTTGCGCGCAGCAACAGGTCGTAGTCTTCACCGTAGGCGGCGGGCAGCTCCTCATCGACCAGGCCGATGCGGCCGGTCTTACCGTCAACGCCGAGCAGATCTTCGCGGGAGTACAGCATGGCGGAGGGGTGAATTTCGGTAATGCGGGAACGCAGGAAGTCTGCGAAGGTTGCGCGCTCGGGTGCCAGGCGCACGATGTCCTGACCGCCGGAGCGGACGGTAATACCCGAAGAGATAGCGGCTGCTTCGGGGTTTTCGCGCCAGAGAGCGACCTGCTGGGTGAGCTTGGAGGGCATCCAGTAGTCGTCGTCATCGCAGAAGCCAATCATCTCACCGCTGGAGGCGATGATGCCGCTGTTGCGGCCGCCAGCCAGACCGCCGGAGCGGGTGTTGGAGACAATCTTCAGAGCACGGTTTTCGCCGACCTCAATGTCCTCGAGGCGGTCGGGCTCAACACGGTCAAAGACGACAACGACTTCAACGAAGCCGCGGTAGCTCTGCTCAAGGATGGAACGGACAGCCACGCGAAGCAGTTCGGGGCGCTTGCCGTTGGTCGCGATAACGGCGGAAACAGCAGGGTTGCGAGAGGTGAAGTGCATCATTGGGATTCTCCTTACTCAGCGGGGGTCGCGAGGCTAACGTACTTGCGACGCATGGACAGCAGGACGGTTGCGGCATTAGCCAGCAGAAGCAGCGCGTAGACGATAACGAATACGGGGCCGATGCCAACAAAAATGTAAATCCAGCAGAGGGTGCCAGCGTCCATGTGCAGGTTGATGAAGGAGCGCAGGGGGCCACCGGTGGGCGGTGCTGCGGTCTTGCGGTTGTTGCGCAGCTGTTCAGCCAGAATCTGGCTCATGAAGTGACCGGCGGTCAGAGCGGTGAAAATCATGGGCATCGCAATGATCCAGCCGTTGAAAGCGCTAGAGCCGGTGAAGGAATAGTGTGCCGGGTACAGCAGGAAGGAGAGCAGAGTTGCCATGTGCACGGAGGGCACACGGATGGAGTCGACCACGTGGTCGAGCCACTCACCGGCGGGGGAAGACGCACCGGTCACGCGAGCAACCTGACCGTCAGCAGAGTCCAGGCCGTAACCGAGGGCGAAGAGTAGTGCAACGCAGATACCTACACCAACGCTGGGCGGGCACGTAATCAGAACGACGAGGCCTGCTGCGGAACATGCGGCGGAAATAGCGGTGACGCCGTTGGGGGTGATGCCCAGTGCGACAGCTGCCGCAGCGAAGTAGCGTGCTACTCGGCGGTTGACCCAGCGGGTGTAGGCGGGAACGCCAATGCCAGGCTTCTGCGCTGCTTCAAGAGAGCGCAGGGTGTGAGAAAACTTCGCAGAAAATCCCGATGCGGGCGCGGAGTTTGGGGTGTGAGGTGCCTCAGAGGTGGACATGCACATTCCTTTTAATCGGTGAGAGGAGTGAAGGAGAGTGAATTACTCCCTTTCGGGGCGGTTGCGAGAAAGTCCGGAAGTCTCGCACGCGAAAAAAGAGGTGGTTGGTCCCTTTTTCACATACACCACTATATAGATATTTTACAACGAGATGAAGTGCAATAGGGGGCGTGTGGTCAGGGTCAACAATTGTGTCGTAAAAAGCCTCTGACAATGCGCTTTGGTGCAGATTTGCGGGATCCTTCGGGTAGGTTCGGTGCGGTGTTAGACGGGGGTTATCGACGCTTTGTCCCTGTGAATTCTGGATTTAGAAAACATTTCTGAACATTGTGCAGAGATGCACATAACAGAACTGCAAATAACCGGAATTAATGATGCAAAAAAACACAGAAAAGCGAGCAGAACACGCAAATGGGGTTTGATTTCCTGAAATTTCAGAAAATCAAACCCCATTTAGCGAGATTGTCTAAAAGGTATTAGTTCCTTCGGGACTGCATCGGAACACGGGTTCCGACTCCGTTATTGACAATGCGTCGCTCGCCCTGCTCAGCGGCAGCGTTGTTCAGATTGTTCGCGTTGTCGACCACGGGCTGCTTAGCCTCGTTTGCGGCGGGAGCTTCCGCCTCCTTGTCAGCTTCCTTCTCAGTGGGCTGCTCAGCAACCGGTGCCTTGGAGGTAGCCTGCAAATCGAAACTCACATTCGGGCGAACGTTACGTCGGCTGATGCCCGGGTGAACCTCAACAGCGATGAGGTTCTCACCAGCCTTCAGCTGAGAAGCCGGAACGGTGAAGGTCACAGGAGTCTTCTGAGCCGTAGCGGTATCAATCGAGCTCGATGCAATCGCGCTATTCCACAGCCTTCCACGGGTGTCGAAGTTGGAACGACCAACCTCTTCACCGTTGACACCCACCGCAATAGCGTCATCCGCGTAGGTGGTCAGCACCAGGTCGCGGCTTGCCTGCTCACGAGTGAGCTGGATGGTGGTGTAGGCGTAGATATTGGGGTGGGTACGCAGAAGCGGAACCTTAACGGAGGTGTTGAGGTTACCGGTGCCGACACCAATCGGGGTCTTGCCGGTCTGCCATGCTTCCTGCGCGATATCTTCCAAGGTGAAGTGGAAGTTGTACTTCCAACCGTACTTACGGTTAGGAGCCTTGCTGGAGACCATGTACTTCCACTCGGACGCGTAGGGCAGAACAATCTGATCCTTAGCAGCCTCGTCCTTCGGATCCTCAGGCTTGGGATCGGCAGGCTTGGGATCGGCAGGCTTCGGGTCCTCTTCCTTCGGTACCTCAGTAGTCGCTTCTGCACTCGGGGTAGCGCTCGCAGTAGGATCAGCGGTAGGAGTCTCGGTCGCGGTCTCCGTGGGGGTAGGAGTCGGGCGAACCGGAGCTACCTGGACCGGAGTGGACGCCGAGTAGTTATCCGAGCTGTCCACAGCACGCACAAAGTAACGTGCGTTGTCGGTGTGGTCAATCTCGAACTTCGTATCCGAAGTGCTAGCGATGACTCGGTCATCACGCAGAATCTGGTAGCGAACACTACCGGTATCCTGCACAGAATCCCACGTCAGAACGTCCTTATCGTCCTTTAGCTCTACCTTCAGGTTCTGCGGGGTAGCCGGAGGAGTCACATCGCGAGCCTCAAAGCGCGCAAAACCGACGGTATCCTGAGTGCCGTGAACACCCAGCGAACGGTGAATATCGCCGCCAACCCACAGGGTACCGGTCGAATCCACGAAAGACTCCCAGATACCGAAGCCGTGGTCACCCTTAATAGCAGGGGAGAACTCCGGCAGCATCTTGCCGCTGTCCTTATCGAATGCAGCGACCAGCTTGATCGAGTGAATCACGCTCGAACCGCCCACAGGAGACTGCTTGTTACGCGAATCCTGATAGAGGAAATCGCCGCAGTGGCAGGCACCGTAGATGGTGTTACCGTTCAGGTGCAGATCCTGGAAGTCGCCACCATTGCGGGTAATCGCGGTGTAGGTGGGGGTCAAAGACGCCTTATCGTAACGAGAGATGAGGTGCTCAGTACCGCCCACCCAGACGCCGGTACCGGCATCCTGGACGTCGAACTGGAAACCCCAAATTTTGGTTTCACTACGCAGGTCAGAGACCTTGGCGCCGGCCGGAATCTCAGAATGCTGGTATGCCCACGGGCTGCCCTTCTGCATATGCTGAGTAATATCAGCCACGCGGTAGGCAAGGCCGCCGTTGAGCCAGGTGAAGTAGCCGGCAACGTAAACATGAGAGTTATCAGCGGAAGCGCTAATACCGTTGACGGTGCCATTGAACACCTGACGCCAATCGCGATCCACGCTCACGATACCGGGTACGCCGTCAGAAGGCTCGCCCAGCTTAAAACGGGCAATATTGCGCGAATACGCAGCACCCGCCTTTTCACTTTCATGAACGTGGGTAAAGGTGCCACCGATGTACACGTAGTCACCCTGACGGTGGATGGTCTTCACCGTCATGGGCTCAGTAAGAATACGATCTTCGACGCTAACCTGGGCCCATTCCGGGGCAACTTCACCGGTCGTGGCATCAACAACGACGAAGTTCTCATGCTTTTCACCGTTAACGAGCTTGAAGTTACCACCAACAGCCAAGCGGTTATTCGGCAGAGCCTCAACAGCCTTCACCTGACCATTAACAGTCAGCTAAAATCGCGGCGCAAATCGCCGGTCACCGGGTCAAAGGCAGCAATATTAGACTGCTTCACCACCTCGCCGGAAGAGGACTCAAGGTACATGAAGTCACCACCAATAAACACGCTAGAGGTGCCGTTGCCGTGATTGACCTCGGTGATGGCCTCAACGTAGGTGTTCATTTCGTTGGTTTCACCGGTGAAGGTCTTGGTGCTGGTTCGCCAGCGCCAATCCGCCGAACGGCTATTGGGCAGGGCACGACGAGTGCTTGCCGGGGTACCGGAATCCGGGATAGCGCCCAGGTTCAAATCATTCTGGGTTAGCTTAGGGCGCAGGAACATCTGGGTGTAACCGAAAGAGGTTTCACCGTTGCTTTCCTTACCGTAGATATAGGAGTTCTGCGCGTCGGTCATCGCCGGCTCAGAGCCATCCTGCGAAATGGGGGAGTTAGCACCGTAACGGAAACCCATGCGGTAATCCTGCGAAGCCAACTCATCAAATATCAAAGCCTTGAAGCCGTTATTCTGGCCACGCAGAATGTGGTCTTCCCAGGTGTTGTTAGTCCAGTACTTGCGGCCCTCGTCGTTATAGGAAGAGAACTCGTCAGGGTTGGTGATGGTCGTATTCGACCAGATAGCGCTCGAACGCAGAGCCCAGGTCCACTCGGAGGTCTGGCGGCGGTCAACCGTCACCTCCTGCCACTTGGTGCCCGAGGTGTTTAGGGCGCGGCGGAAACGGTAACCGTCGGGTAGCTGATCGGGGCGAACGCCGTTGAGTAGCTGAGAAATAGTGGTGCCCGAAAGCTGAATCGGGGTCTTCGCGGCGGGCACCGAGCGTAGAGCCTTGCCCTGCTCGAGAGTCAAACCGGATGACGCGGGTGCAGCATCGCTGTAGAGCTGGGAAGTGTCTCCCTGGCCCTCGTAGTTTTCGGTCCAGCCGTCGCGGCCCTCACCAATCTTGACCCAGCCGCCGCCATCAGTTTCCTGATCGCAGTAGAACTGTGCCGGCTGGCTCATCGCGGGAGTGTACAGCCAGTAGGCGCCGCTCTTTGCCTCGGGGTTAGCCTGCTTGGCTTCCCAACAGCTAGCGGCAGCACGCTCGGAGGTCGTGCCATTGTAGAAAGCAGAGTCCCCTTTTTGCCGCAGTCTGTTCGACAGCGGTACTCGGCGTAATAGCGGGGATAGCTACGGGCAAAGCCAAAGCCGTAGCAATGCTCAAGCAAAGAGTTGAGCGGGTTATAGCAGAACGAGAAAAGCCTGAGCTCGTCATGCCAAAGTGGGCTTTCATAATATCTCCAATGAATGCCAAGAAATGTTATCGAGTGCGCATCAACATTAATGCGCTATGGATGATAGTGCGCGGTTTCCAGCGAATCTTAGTTGGAAACCTCTTAGTTGGAAACCGGCATCTTTAATTAGACCCTAGCAATCAGGATTGTTCGGGAAATCATGGGTCGCAATCTTCCACTGACCATCGACCTGAACGAGGGTGTAAATATTGAGTGAACGCTTGGGAGAATTGTCATCCTTAACGGGCTGATTATTCTCGTCATAGATCTTCACAGAGGAAGAATCCATGCATACTTCCAGCATGCGCGCGGGCTGACCCTTGTACTGAGTTTCAGCCATGCGGGGAGTGCCCACGACAGTGGAAGAACCTTCATAGTGCCAGCCAGCCAGTGCGTATTCGGAAGCCTGCACAGCAAACTCAGCCGCAGCGGAATCAACAGCCACGGCCTCGATGGAGCGGATCGTCTCATCATCGAGAACAGCGCGGGCCCGCTCAACGTTCTGCTGCTCAGCCTCTTCATCGCTACTCGGATCAGCGGTGCGCTCGGGCGAAGCCTCAGCAGAGGGGGCTGCCTTAACCTTGGTCAGAATGGTTTCAAAAGAGTTGACCAGCTCGGTAGTCTTCTTAACTTCTTCAGCGTCAACAGGTACGGAAGAAGCTTTCTTCATCTCCTCAGCACCAGTGTAAATCTCTTCAAGCTTCTGGCCGTCGGAAGAGGTCGCCTCACTCTTTGCCCCATCCTTTGCTTCAGCCGAAGCGTTAGCGGATGCTTCTGCGGTGCCCTGCTCAGAAACCTGGGGGGGGAAGCACTCGAAGACTGGCTTGACGAAGCGTGCGCAGACGCGGAAACGCTCGCGGATGCAGACGCAGAAGAAGAGCTATCGGAGCTTGGGTTTTCAGTAGCGCAAGCGCTCAGGACCAGGGCGGATACCGCAACGGTACCCAAAGTGCCCAGAAGGCGGGACCGGGAGGGGTGCTTGAAGAACACTGACATGGGAAGCCTCTTTAGTGGTTGGAGTGAGAATGACTATATTCCGGAAGATAATACCTCGCCCAATGGCTAAGCACCTAAAGGCTAACACGCAAAGCTGGGAAAATACTTAGACTCACAAAAATAACGTTTTTATAAATGATGAGAATAAGCCCTAACTAATACTCTATTTTTACTTGATTCGAGGTAAATATATATCTCTGCATGAAAAAACCTTCATGTAAATGAATGAAATAGATTCACTATGTGCAAAAAAGTCCCGGGCTGGTTGAAAACCAGCCCGGGACAATAGGGCGAACATCACTAAAATTATTTGTCATAAAGTGGATATTGCCCTGATGGGGGGTTATGCCGCCTGAACGGCCTCGGTACTTGCCGAATAGTTATCCGCAGTATCTACCGCACGTACATAGTAGCGGGCGCCGTCGCGGTGATCCACCGAGTAGCTCGTGCCCGTAACCGTTGCAATAGGACGATCATCGCGCAGAACCTGGTACTTCACCCTACGCTCGGAAATACCCGACCAGGTCAGCTGATCCTTAGAACCGTTCGTCGTAACCTTCAGGTTGCTCGGGGGGAGCCGGAGGAGTCACATCGCGAGGTGCATAACGTGCAAAACCAATGGTCGGCTGCACACCGTTAGCACCCAGTGACTTACGGATATCGCCACCAACCCACAGAGTGCCGGTCGAATCCACGAAGGACTCCCACACACCATAGCCATACGCACCGTTCATAATCGGTGCAAACTCCGGTAGCATCTTGCCGCTGTCCTTATCGAACGCAGCTACCAGACGAATGGTCTGAGCGTTAGTCGCGTTCTCCCACTCCGAATCGATAGTGTCTGCACCCTGAAAGAGGAAATCGCCGCAGTGGCACGCACCGTAAATGGTGTTGCCGCTCAGATGCAGATCCTGGAAATCGCCGCCCTCACGAGTAATCGCGCTATCGGTGCGGCGCATCGAGCTCTTCTCGTAACGGCTAATCATATGCTCGGTGCCACCCACCCAGACAGAGGAGCCAGCGTCCTGAACATCGAACTGGAAGCCCCACATCTTGCGCTCGTTTTTCAGATCCCAGGTTCGGGCACTCTTGGGGGTGTACGAAGGACGGTGGTTCCAGGTCAGCGGGTTCGTGCTATTACCTTGCATATGAGCGAGACGGAACGCCTCCTGATTATTCAGCTGAGTGAAGTAGCCAGCAACGTACACATCGGCGTTGCCCTCGGAAGCGCTCACACCGTTGACCGTGCCGTTAAAGACCGGACGCCAGTTCCAATCCACCTCGCCGTTGCTCAACTTAATGCGAGCCAGGTTCCTCGCATACGCGTAGGTGGGGGAAGTCTGGCCCTTCAGATGAGTGAAGGAACCGCCAATGTACAGGTAACCGTCACGCACGTGCAGGGTCTTAATCTGTACCGGCAGGGAAGTGATGCGGCTGACCACGCGGATATCCCAATCCTTAGCCACCTGACCGGTCTGCGGATCCAGAAGCACGAAACCGTTGTAGTACTCGCCGTTCACCTGATCGAAGGAGCCGCCCACAGCCAACAGGCCGTTCGGCAGAGCCTCAACCGACTTCACCTGACCGTTAATCTTCGGACGGAAGGAACGGCGCAACTCGCCGGTACCCACCTCGTAAGCAGCCAAGAAAGCTTGCTCAACCTTCTCGCCGCTTGCCGACTCAACGTACGCGAAATCACCACCGGTAAAGACAGCGCCACCAACCTCGGTGATAGCCTCAACCTGGGTGTTCATCTCACCCTTCTTGCCGGTACCGGTTTCAGCGCTGGTACGCCACTTCCACTTCTCAGAGTAGCTATTGGGCAGTGCGCGGTGGTTACTTGCAGCAGCACCCTGCGGGCCATAAGCATGCAGACCCTTAGCCGCCAAATCGTTCTGAGTCACCTTCGGACGCAAGAACATCTGAGTAAACACCAGGGGAGTGGTCGAATCATTCGCCGGGCGGTAAATATACGCCGAAGGTCGGTTCATCAGGTAGGTCTCAGTCCACCATGTAATCCGGGCGTTTCGACCGTAGGTGAAGCCCAACTTGTAGCCCTGCGATGCCTTCTCTTCGAAGTTCAGAGAACGGAAATCATCAGATTCATGGGTGAAGATGTTGCCAGCCACCTGACCACGGTTGGCGTAGTCATAACGGTTACTGTACTGCCAGGTGTTCTTAACCGAAATATTTGACCAGAACATCTTCGAACGCAAAGTCCAAGTCCATTCGGTACTGGAATCACGGTGAGCCTAAAATCCTGCCAGGTAGTGCCCTCAACATTCATCGCGCGATGGAAACGCACACCGTCAGGCAAATCCTGCGGACGGGTACCGTTCAGTAGCGCATTCACGGTCACGCCGGAGAGCTGCACCGCATCAAAGCCGGTCGGGTTCTTATACAGCTGATCAGCACTACCACGACCGTAGTAGTTCTCAGTCCAGCTCTCACGACCGCGGCCAATCATAACCCAGCCGCCACCATCAGTTTCCTGATCGCAATAGAACTGCTCGGGAGCACTCATCGCGGGGGTGTACAGCCAGTACGCGCCGCTCTTGCCACGCGGATTATTCTGCTTAGCCTCCCAGCAGCTCGCCGCAAGCGCGCTCGCTCGACGAACCATCATAATAGCGTGCGTCAGCAGCCTGAGCGCCCGAAGCAATCGGACCCAAAGACGCCGCAACCATCGCAAAAGAAGCAGCCGCCGCACCCAAAGCGCGGGACCCAGAACGAGAGCCTACGCGAGAGCCCTCAGAAGCGGAGGAAGCAACGCCCTGTGAGCGCCCTCCACGCGTGAACGGAAGAAAATTCATATGTCTCTCCTAGAGACCTCAACCGGTACACAACAGAAAAATGCAATTCACACAGCAACATCCACCCAACACAGGGCACAGCATAGTAACCATGCATCGGGGAGGGAAGAAGCGTTATGAACTGCACTAACAGAGAGTCTGCTGCCGGAATCAGTGAGTGTAGTTATCGGAAATTGAATGAATACGCCCCGCCCCTCACGCACGAAGCCAACAACGGCACCGCACCCGTAAGAAGCAGAACGCTAAAAATCTGTGAAGTTTCCACTGTCGTACCAACAGCGAAAAACACCACAGACCAAGATTCAGCCCATCATCGGAAAGGACGGAAGCAACCCATCCGACGCAATGAATCCCAACCCATCATAGCCGCCGCAGAGGCGAAGCGATAGCAAACTGGGCAACTCGGGCCAAACCAAAACTATAGGGGGGTATACACCCCGGGTGCGCCACCGCCTGATCCGAACCCCGCAAACCCTGCAGAGCCCACATCAGGCGGCGGCTCAAAGAAACTAGATTAACAACCTGACCTAAGCCTGAGCAGCTCCCGTAGAAGCCGAGAAATTCTCAGATGCATCGATGGAACGCACGTAGTAGCGAGCGCCATCGGTGTGCTCAACCTCGTAGCTGGTACCCGAGACCGTAGCAATCACACGGTCATCACGCAGCACCTGGTAGCGAGCACCGCTCTCACGAACGCCAGACCAGGACAGCTTATCCACTGAACCATCACGCTGAACCGACAGGTTCGACGGAGTCGACGGGGCGGTTACATCGCGAGGAGCAAAGCGAGCGAAACCGACAGTGCGCTGCTCACCATTAGCACCCAGCGAACGGTTAATGTCGCCACCAACCCACAGGTTGCCGCGAGAATCCACGAAGGACTCCCACACACACCGTAGCCGCTAGCGCCCTTCAGAACCGGGCTGAACTCACCGATAACCTCGCCGCTGTCCTTATCGAACGCTGCGACCAGGCGCATACGGTGAACTGCCTTCGACTCCTTCCAGTAGGTGTGGTAACCGGTAGAGCCCTCAAAGAGCACGTCACCGCAGTGGCATGCACCGTAAATGGTGTTACCGCTCAGGTGCAGATCCTGCCAGTCGCCACCGTACTTAGAAATCGACGAAGAAATACGGCCGTAACCATTCTTCGAGTAGTTCGCAATCAGGTGGTCAGCACCGCCAGTCCACACGGTCGAGCCAGCATCCTGAACATCGAACTGGAACGCGTACACAATACGGTCAGTAATGTTCAGCTTCAGCGACGGCTCCCACTCCCACTTAATGTTCGAAGCGTTAGAACCATTCAAAGCAGCCAGACGGAACGCACGCTGGTTATTCAGCTCGGTAAAGTAACCCGCAGCGTGAACAGTCGAGTTATCGGATGCAGCGGTAATACCGTTGACCGTGCCGTTGAAGTTCGGGCGCCAATTCCAATCCACCGCACCGTTCGAAAGGTTAATACGAGCGGCACCACGCGAGTAAGCGTACGCCTTAGAAGTATTGCCCTTCACATGGGTGAAGTTACCGCCAATGTACAGGTAACCGTCCTGAACCAGTAGGGTCTTCACCTGGGCGGCATCGCCACTGCGGCGCTGAACCTGAACATCCCACGTGCGGTCAATCTGACCGGTGGTCGCGTCCAGAATGACAAAGTGGTTAACCTTCTCGCCATTCACCTCGGTAAATTCGCCACCAACCGCCAGGCGGTTATTCGGCAGAGCCTCAAGAGCCTTAATCTGACCGTTGAAGGTCGGGCGGAAGGAACGAACCAGCTCACCCGAATCCACGTTGTAGCCAGCCAGGTACGACTGATCCACGCGCTCGCCGCCAGCCGACTCCACATACTTGAAGTCACCACCGGTGAAGACGGTATCGCCCACCTGAGTAATAGCCTGAACGTAGGTGTTCATCTCGTTCTTCTTGCCGGTGCCAGTCTGCTCACTGGTGCGCCAGCGAACGGGCATCGTGTAGCTATTGGGCAGAGCACGACGGTTGCTGGCGGCAGAGCCAGAACCAATCTGCGAGAAGTTCAAGTCACGCTGAGTCAGCTTCGGGCGCAGGAACACCTGAGTGAAGGGGATAGAGTAACCGAAGGAACCGCGCTTGTGGTAAATATACGAATCAGAATTCTCATTACCGAAGTTCACCAGTGCGCCGTACGCAAAACCAATCTGGTAGCCCTGGTTCGGGTTAGCGAAGAAACGCACCGAGCTGGTGGTGATGCCCGGAGCCATTTCCGAGGGGTAACCGCCCATATGAGCGGTGCGGTTGATGCCTGCGCCGGTGAACTTTACGTTGCCCCAACGCTGACCGTAGCTCATCGCCCAGGTCCACTGCTCAGTCTGAGGACGCTGAACATAAACGTTCTGCCACTGGGTGCCCCTCGCATTGTGGACGCGGTGCAGGCGCATGCCGTCGGGAAGATCCTGAGGCTTAATGCCGTTCAGCAGCGCATCGACAGTGTTTGCGGGAAGCTGGACCGGCGTAAAAGCGGCAGGACCGGTGGGATTCTGATGCAGCTGATTCGGGTCGCCGGTGCCATTGTAGGACTCGGTCCAACCCTCACGACCGCGGCCAATCATGACCCAGCCGCCGCCATCAGTTTCCTGATCGCAGTAGAACTGTGCCGGGCCGCTCATCTGCGGGGTGTACAGCCAGTAAGTGCCAGAAGGGGCAGAAGGATTAACCTGCTTGACCTCGTAGCAGGAAGCAGCCGCCTTATCGCTGCTGGAACCATCATGGGTGCCGGTAGCAGCCGAGGCGGGAGTAATAGGAGTAAGCGGTGCCGCAGTGAAAGCAGTACCAAAAGCGAGTGCGCAAGCAGCCCACTTCTTAGCAGACCATGAATGGGCATGGGGCTTTTCAGCGGGATTGTTCGTGTATGTGGTTGTCATTTGTGTCTTTCTGATGCGACGTTCCGGAAGAAACATCGAAAGAAACGGTGAATTATTGCACTAGAAAAACCGCAGTAAATACTGAAAACCTGAGGTTGGTTGGAAGAGGTAATCAGAATCCGGAAGGAGATATACTGTGTGGTTTTTCTGTAAGTGTTAATGATTAGGGTACAGGATTAAGCTGTGAAAATAATGGTGCACAAAGTGCAAAAATGTGGGGGAGAGTGTGATTTACGCCCTATAAAATCGGCGTTGTGGCACAAGAAATGACACAGAATAAAACCATACTCATATATCGCCAATGAAAGCGACAATCGGGTGCAAAAAGCTGTATCTATAGCCAAAGAACCCCACGAAAGAAAAATGCCATAAAAAGCAGAGTAGACCTACAATAGAAAAGCCGCGCACATCACCAAAAAGTGCACATAAAATTCCTCAAAATAAAACACTTGGGCACCCCACCCGACACCACCTCACACCGACCACCCGTTGGCACCCTCCACCAGCCAAACCGCCGGAACCGAGGACCGCAGATTCAGGAGAACCCCGTGAGCACCACCCGAAAAGCTACCGCACAGCCCCTCGAAGCACCCCTGCGCCCCCTCCTGAACACCCTCAACCAACTCAGCAGCTGGGCCACGATCCGCACCGCCGCCTCCGCAAACCCTGCTGAACGTAGCGCACGCACCCTCATCGGTGCCGTCGCCGGAACCCACGCCGCGCTCATCGCCGACGTCTCCGCCGCCGTACGCGCAACCACCCCCGAAGCGCTCAGCCTCATCATCGCCCCCACCGACCGCCAAGCAGAAGACCTCGCCGCAGCCCTGCGCGCCTACCTACCCGCCGCCGACATAGCGCTCTTCCCCGCCTGGGAAACCCTGCCCCACGAACGCCTCTCACCGCGCTCCGACACCGTAGGCCGCCGCCTGCAGGTACTGCGCGCCATGACCGGGGAAGCGACCAAGCGCCCCCAGGTCGTTATCGCGCCCGTACGCGCCGTCATCCAGCCCATCGTCACCGGCATCGAAAAACTTGAACCCGTACACCTGGTTCGCGGCGAAGAATACCCCTTCAAAGACGTTGTACGAGGCCTCAGCGACGCCGCATACTCGCGCGTAGACCTCGTCGCCAAGCGCGGCGAATACGCCGTACGCGGCGGCATCATCGACGTCTTCCCGCCCACCGCAACCACCCCCGTTCGCCTCGAATTCTTCGGCGACGAACTCGACGAAATGCGCCACTTCTCCGTCGCCGACCAGCGCACCCTCAGCGGGGGAGAAGAGCTCACCGAACTCACCCTGCTGCCCTGCCGCGAACTGCTCATCACTCCCGAGGTCATGAGCCGCGCCGCACGCCTGAAAGCCGACTACCCGGCAGCCGCAACCATGCTCGAAAAGATCGCCGGCGGAATCTACGTCGAAGGCATGGAATCGCTCACCCCGCTGCTCATCGAATCCATGAATACCCTCACCGAGCTGCTGCCGGCAGGGTCCATGATTATTAACGTCGAACCCGAGCGCGTGCGCGCCCGCGCCGAAGACCTCGTCGCCACCAACGAAGAATTCCTCGCCGCCGCATGGGACACCTCCGCGGAAGCCGACGCAGTAGCACCCATCGACCTCGGCCAGCTACGCATGAGCGACAGCGGATTCCGCACCATCGACCAAACCACCGCCCAAGCGCTCGAAGCCAAGCTCAGCTGGTGGGAAATCACCGAACTCGTCACCGACGCAGACCTACTCGAAGACGCCGCCGGGGCACTCCAGAATCAGAGCATCGCCGACGCCATCGAAGACGGAATCGACACCTACACCGTCAACGCCACCCCCGCAACCGCATTCAACGGCTCCGTCGAACGCATGCTCAGCCAGGTTGGTGACCTCATCCAGAAGCAGTGGACTGTCCTCGCCCTCACCAACGGCCGTGGCTCCACTGACCGACTCATCGACCTCTTCCACTCCGGCGAAGGGGCACCCGCCGTACCCGCAGCCCGCCGAACCAGCCTCGAAGCCGACCCCGCCGGGGACCTCGAACACGGCATCGTTGAGGTCTGCGAGGCGCCCGCCTCCGCAGGCTTCCTCATCGAGGAGGCGAAGCTCGCCGTCTTCACTGAAGCCGAACTGCTCGGCCGCCGCGGCACCTACGCACCCCGAGGCGCCGCCGGACAGAAATTCAAGACGCGCCGCCGCCGCAACGCGGTTGATCCTCTCGCGCTGAACCCCGGCGACTACGTGGTACACGAACGCCACGGCATCGGTCGCTTCGTCGAGATGACTTCTCGCCCGGTGGCGGGCGCCTCCCCGGTCAACGGCGTGCAGCCCATGAAGGAATACCTGGTCATCGAGTACGCCCCCGCCAAGCGCGGTGGCGCTCCCGACCTTCTCTTTGTGCCCTCGGATCAGCTGGACCTGATCTCCAACTACGTGGGTGGCGAGAACCCGAGCCTGTCCAAGATGGGCGGCAGCGACTGGGCGAAGACCAAGTCCCGCGCCCGCAAGGCAGTCAAGGAAATCGCCGCCGACCTGGTGAAACTCTACTCGGCACGCCAGGCCTCGCGTGGTCACGCCTTCGCCGCAGACACCCCCTGGCAGCGAGAGCTGGAGGAGTCCTTCCCCTACAACGAGACTCCCGACCAGCTCACCGCCATCCACGAGGTAAAGGAGGACATGGAGAAAGAAATCCCCATGGACCGCCTCATTTCCGGCGATGTGGGCTTCGGCAAAACCGAGGTCGCCGTACGTGCCGCATTCAAGGCGGTGCAGGACGGCAAACAGGTTGCCGTGCTCGTACCCACGACCCTGCTCGCGCAGCAGCACTACGAGACGTTCAGCGAGCGCTTCTCGGGATTCCCCGTGAAGATTCGTGTGCTATCCCGCTTCCAGAAGGCGAAGGAAACCCGCCAGATTACCGAAGAAATCGCATCCGGCGCGGTGGACGTGGTGATCGGTACCCACCGCATCCTCTCGGATAGCGTGGTATTCAAGGACCTGGGCCTGGTCATCATTGACGAGGAACAGCGCTTTGGCGTGGAGCACAAGGAAAAGCTCAAGCAGATGCGCACGAATGTGGACGTGCTCGCCATGAGCGCTACCCCGATTCCGCGCACCCTGGAAATGTCGCTCACCGGTATTCGAGAGACCTCCACCCTTGCCACCGCGCCGGAGGAACGCCACCCCGTGCTGACTTTCGTGGGACCGCGAACCGACAGCCAGATTACTGCCGCAATTCGCCGCGAGCTCATGCGTGAAGGACAGGTGTTCTTCGTACACAACCGCGTGGCTGATATCGATGATGTTGCCGCGGAAATCGGCAAGCTCGTGCCGGAGGCGCGCATCGCCACCGCCCACGGCCGCATGAGTGAATCGCGCCTGGAGCAGATTATTGTGGACTTCTGGGAGCGCCGCTTTGACGTGCTGGTCTGCACCACCATTGTGGAGACCGGCCTGGATATTTCGAACGCGAACACCCTCATTGTCGACCACGCCCAGAACTACGGTCTGAGCCAGCTGCACCAGCTGCGTGGACGCGTGGGTCGTGGCCGCGAACGCGCCTACGCGTACTTCCTGTACCCGGTGGATAAGACCCTCGGCGAGATTGCACATGAGCGTCTGAAGGCTGTGGCGACCCACAACGAGCTCGGCGCGGGCCTGCAGCTCGCCATGAAGGACCTGGAGATTCGCGGCGCCGGCAACCTGCTGGGCGGCGAGCAGTCCGGCCATATTGCCGGTGTTGGTTTTGACCTGTACCTGCGTCTGGTCGGCGAGGCGGTGGCGAACTATCGCGGTGAGAAGGAAGAGCGCGAGGTCGAAACGAAGATTGACCTGCCCGTCAACGCGCATATTCCTCACACCTACATTGATTCTGAGCGTCTGCGCTTGCAGGCGTACCGTCAGATCGCTGCCGCCGATACCGAAGAAAAAATTGCGGAGGCACGCGAGGAACTGGTTGACCGTTACGGTGAGCTGCCGGAGGCGGTAGAGAACCTGCTTGCCGTGGCGACGGTGCGTATGCACGCCTGTGCCGCCGGTATTCACGAGCTGGTGGTGTTGGGCCCGAAGGTGCGCGTGGTGACCGCTACGCCGCTGCCGGAGTCCCGCCAGATGCGCCTGAAGCGCGTGTACCCGGGTTCCACGCACGCCCAGCCGAAGGGTATGGACACTTGGCTGACTCTGGTGCCGCGCCCGAAGACCATGCCGGTTGGCGGCAAGGAGCTGGTGGACCGCCCCATGCTGGAGTGGGCCGAGAAGTTTATCAACTCGATTTACGCGGAGAAGCCGCAGGCCCTCGAGGAGTAGGGGAGCGCTCCGTCTAGCCGGCATGCCCCAAGTAAATGCTCGCCGTGCAGGTTGCCACAATATGGCATATCTGCACGGCGAGTGCGTTTGCCCCGTAGCGGCGGCATAGCTCACAATTAAGGCATGACTTCAAAGGTGAACTATGCATCTCAGCGAATTGTAATTATTGGTGGTGGCCCCGGCGGCTACGAGGCAGCGATGGTGGCTGCCGCATCCAACGCGGACGTGACTCTGATTGAGCGCAATGCCATTGGTGGCTCCGCCGTTCTGACCGACGTTGTGCCCTCTAAGACCCTGATCGCTACGGCGGATATGATGACCCGCTTCTCCGAGGCAGGTAGCTTGGGCATTGAGAACACGAAGGGCAAGGCGCCTCAGCTGCGTGTTGATATGGACCGCGTGAACCGCCGAGTCCGCGACCTGGCTCAACAGCAGTCTGCCGACATCAAGCGTGCCCTGGCTTCTGCTGGTGTGAAGATTATTCACGGTACCGGTAAGCTCCTGGACCGCCACACCGTTCAGGTGACTGATGAGGCTGGTCTGGTCTACCCCCTGCAGGCGGACTTTGTGCTGCTGTCGGTGGGTACGCATCCGCGTGAAATGGCGACCGGTATGCCTGACGGTGAGCGCATTCTGACCTGGACTCAGCTGTACAACCTTTGCGAGGTTCCCGAGGAACTGATTGTGATTGGTTCGGGTGTGACCGGTGCGGAGTTCGCCTCGGCGTATAACGGCCTGGGTTCGAGGGTGACCTTGGTGTCTTCGCGTGACCGTGTGCTTCCCGGCGAGGACGAGGACGCAGCCCGTGTGCTGGAGGACGTCTTTGAGCGTCGCGGCGTGCGAGTGATGCCGCGTTCTCGTGCCGCTGCTGTTGAGCGCACTGAGGATGGTACCGGCGTCATCGTGACCCTGTCGGACGGCCGTAAGGTCTCTGGCACTCACTGCCTGGTTGCTATTGGTTCGATTCCGAACACTGAGGATTTGGGCCTGGAAGCTGCCGGTGTGGAGCAGACCTCGAGCGGCCACATCAAGGTGGACGGTGTGTCCCGCACGAGCGTGAACAGCATTTACGCCGCTGGTGACTGCACGGGCGTGTACCCGTTGGCTTCCGTGGCTGCGATGCAGGGCCGTATTGCTATGGCTCACATCCTCGGTGATGCGGTGCGTCCGCTGCGTACCGATAAGGTTGCCGCGAATATCTTCACCTCCCCGGAGATTGCGACCGTGGGTGTGAGCGAGAAGGATCTTGCCGAGGGCGCCTACCGTGGTGATGTGGTAACCCTGCAGCTGGGTACGAACCCGCGCGCGAAGATGATGGCGATGCGCGATGGCTTCGTGAAGATTTTTGCACGCCGCCACTCCGGCACTGTCATTGGTGGCGTGGTGGTTGGTCAGCGTGCTTCCGAGCTGATTTACCCCATTGCCCTGGCCGTGGAGAAGAAGCTTGCGGTGGATGACCTGGCGGATACCTTCACGGTTTACCCCTCGCTCTCCGGCTCTATCGCTGAGGCGGCTCGCAAGCTGCACACTCGCGGCCTGTAATCCGCGCACACGAGGTGCTGAGCTGGGCGTTGCACGCCTGGCGCAGTATCCCGGAAAACAATAAAGCGGTGGGGGTCGCCTCCTGAATCTAAGGAATTCAGGAGGCGACCCCCACCGCTTTGCCGTTAGGAGGCGTTAGCTGTTCGAAGTTTTACTTCGTGGTGCTGACAGCGTTCATGTCCACGTCACGGGTTTCGTGAGTGAGCAGGATGAAGATAACGCTCAGGATCGAGGCGAACGCCAGGTAGCCGCCCACGGCAGCCACACCGTAGGAGGAGTTCAGCCACACTGCCACGAACGGGGTCAGCGCCGCACCGAGGATGGACGCCACGTTGTAGGCGATACCGCTGGCGGTGTAACGCACGTTGGTGGGGTACAGCTCCGGCAAGTATGCGGACATGGAACCGAAGGACAGACCCATCAGGCACATACCGATGAAGATGAAGAGGGTGACCACTGCGACATTCGCATTCGCACCGGTACCAACGACGGAGGGGGGAGATGAGCAGGCCGAAGCACAGACCGAAGACTGCCATCGCGATGGTGGTCCACAGCTGCTGGGTGCGGCGGCCGTACTTATCAGCCAGCCAACCCGAGATCGGGATGAAGATTGCGAAGCCGATAATAGAGATCAGCTGAATCACGAGGAACTCGCGGTAGGGGATAGCCAGACCGCCCTTATCCGCCTTGCCGATACCGTAAGAGAGAACCCATGCGGTCATCAGGTAGAACAGTACGTAGCATGCCACCATGATGAAGGTACCCTGAATCATGGGCCACCAAAGCGACCTTGAACGCCTCAACGAGCGGGGTCTTAACCTTCTCGTTGTTAGCGGCAGCCTTGGCGAAGACGGGGGTCTCCTCCAGCTTGAAACGCACGTACAGGCCGACAGCGACCATCACGATGGACATCAGGAACGGAATACGCCAACCCCAGATGAGGAAGGGGTGATCAAAGTTCTTAGCGTCGGTTGCGGAGTTGAAGGAAATCCAGCTGGTCAGCAGCAGCATGAAGCCGTTGGCTAGCACGAAGCCGATGGGGGCACCGAGCTGCGGCCACATGGCGGCGCGGGCACGCTTGCCATCCTCAGCGTATTCGCTGGCGAGCAGTGCCGCACCGGACCATTCGCCGCCCAGGCCCAGGCCCTGGCAGAAACGCATAATGGTCAGCATAGTCGGTGCCCACAGACCAATCTGGTGGTAGGTGGGCAGCAGACCGATGATGAAGGTTGCCAGACCCATAGTGAGCAGTGCACCGACGAGGGTTGCCTTACGGCCGATCTTGTCGCCGAAGTGACCGAAAATCACGGAACCGAGGGGGCGCGCGATGAAGGCGACGCCGAAGGTTGCGAAGGATGCCAGAAGCTCGGTGGTTGCGTCCTTCGAGGGGAAGAACAGCACGGGGAACACAGCCACTGCTGCGGTGGCGTAAATGTAGAAATCGTAGAACTCGATGGTGGTACCAACGAGCGAGGCAAGAATAACTCGACTGCGAGGAGTCGTATTCTTCACCGATGCAGCAGACGCTTTCGTGTCGGGTGCAGAGGTGCTCATGAGGAAAACTCCCGAGATGGTGAATTTGTGCGTACACAAGGAGCCTGAGGTGGATGTTCCATAACCGGTCGGCGCGGGAGGCGGGTGTGCCGTAGGTGCGTACCGGGTGCTGCGACCGCATCGGGTGGGGTGCGGTGAGCGTAGGAATCTGAAAGGCTCCTCTAAAGTGCAACATTATAACTCTGTTCAGAAGAGACCCAACAAATACAGCCACTATTTGGACGTAATCGCAATAGGTAGTTGCTCAAAACCCCACAGAAACAGGCAAGAGCGCAGAAATAGACAAGGGCGGACATAGAAAATCCCCCGGAAAGATACGAGAGAGGACCCCATACCCTTCCAAGGGATTCGTATAGCCTATAGCGCTCGCGAGACCGCGGTATCGAGGCGAAGCGTTACTTGATGGTCGCCAGCACCGCACCGGAGGTGACGGTATCGCCGGCCTTAGCGGACAGACCCGAAACCTTACCCGCCTTGTGCGCGGTAATGGGCTGCTCCATCTTCATCGCCTCCAGCACCAGAATCAGGTCGCCCTCAGCGACGGTGTCGCCGTCAGAAGCCGCAACCTTCACGATGGTACCCTGCATGGGGCTGGTCAGCTCGTCGCCGCCACCCTTTGCCGCACTACGTGCCGAACGAGACTTGCGGGTCTTGGACGCTGCAGGCTTTGCGGTGTGCTTAGCGCCACCGCTCAGATCGGGCAGGGACACCTCCATGCGCTTGCCGTTAACCTCGACAACCACGGTGGTGCGCTCATCCTCATCGGATCCCACGCTACCGGGGGCACCGGAGTACATGGGGATGGTGTTGTTGAACTCGGTCTCAATCCAGCGGGTGTGCACCTTGAAATCGCCGCCCTCAGCCGGTGCGAAAGCGGGATCATCCAGCACGACGCGGTGGAACGGAATGACGGTGGGCATACCCTCAATGGTCAGCTCAGCCAGGGCACGGCGGGCACGCTGTAGAGCCTGCTCACGATTCGCGCCGGTGACAATGAGCTTAGCCAGCATGGAGTCGAAGTTACCGCCGATAACATCGCCAGCTACGAAACCGGAATCCCAGCGAACACCGGGGCCGGTGGGCACGGTCATCTTCTCGATGGTGCCGGGGGCGGGCATGAAGGAACGGCCAGCATCCTCTCCATTAATACGGAACTCGAAGGAGTGACCGCGCAGAACCGGGTCCTTCTCCTCAATCTTCTCGCCGCGAGCAATGCGGAACTGCTCACGAACCAGGTCCAGACCGGAAATCTCCTCGGAGACCGGATGCTCCACCTGCAGTCGAGTGTTCACCTCAAGGAAGGAGATGGTGCCGTCGGTGCCGACCAGGAACTCGCAGGTGCCGGCACCCTGGTAGCCAGCCTCGCGCAGAATCGCGCGGGACGCCTCGTACAGGCGCTCATTCTGCTCATCGCTCAGGTAGGGGGCGGGCGCCTCCTCAACGAGCTTCTGGTTACGGCGCTGCAGGGAGCAGTCACGGGTGGAAACCACCACGACATTGCCGTGTGCATCCGCCAGGCACTGGGTCTCAACGTGGCGGGGCGAATCCAAGAAACGCTCGATGAAGCACTCACCGCGACCGAACGCGGCGGTAGCCTCGCGAACAGCGGACTCGTACATCTCAACGATGCTCTCGCGGTCGCGTGCCACCTTAATGCCGCGGCCACCGCCACCAAATGCGGCCTTCACCGCAATGGGCAGACCATGCTCATCCGCGAAGGCGACAACCTCATCGGCGGACTTGACCGGGTCCTTGGTGCCGGGCACCAGGGGAGCGCCCACCTTCTGCGCGATGTGGCGGGCCGCCACCTTATCGCCCAGCTGGGTAATGGACTCGGGGGAAGGACCAATCCAGGTCAGACCCGCATCAATGCACTTCTGCGCGAACTGCGCGTTCTCAGAAAGGAAACCGTAGCCGGGGTGCACGGCGTCAGCGCCGGAGCGGAGAGCAATCTCAATGAGCTTGTCCATGACCAGGTAGGACTGTGCCGCGGTGGCGCCGCCGAGAGCGTAGGCTTCATCGGCGAGCTTCACGTGCTGGGAGTCGCGGTCGGGGTCAGCGTAGACGGCGACGGTCTGCAGGCCCTCATCGCGGGCTGCACGAATCACGCGGACAGCAATTTCACCGCGGTTAGCGATCAGAATCTTGCTGACCGGGCCGGTGTGACGGCCGGGGACTGCAGTAAATTTCTTGGCGGCTTCTGCCTGGTGCTGAGTCACTTAAAGCTCTCCTTTAATCTCCTGCTCCAAGGATACATCGGCAGGATTGGCGAATATAACGCGCATCATACTGTTCTATCTTATCGATTGGTGTTCAACAATGTATATTTCAGGGCGCGCTTTGAGACAGATTTATACGATTACGCTGAATCTAATCCTCGTTGTGGGGTGCTAGCCACAACTCGGTCACCGCAACCTCGCGGCGGCGCAGCATATCGCGTAGCGCGTGGATGGACAGGCCCACCACCGTGTGGAACTCGCCCTCAATACCGCGAATAAACGCCGAACCGTAGCCATCCAGGGTGAAGGAACCGGCCACCCAGAGCGGCTCGCCGGTAGCAATGTACGCCTCAATCTCTTCGGGGCTGAGCTCATCAAAGTGTACGGTGGCGCTGCGCAACTCAGAAATAGTGGGCAGCTCGGCACCGTGCTCAATGCCGCGCAAATCCACGAGCGCGTGACCGGTATGCAGCACACCGTAGTTGCCGCTCATAGCGCTGATGCGCTCGCGTGCCGCCTCGGCGGTGTGAGGCTTACCGTAGGCAACACCCTCAAACTCGAAGACCGAATCGCAGCCCAGAACCAGCGCATCGCGCACGCCCTCGGCGGCAAGTTCGGCGGCAACTGCCTGCGCTTTCAACTGCGCCAGCAGGGAGGCGGTCTCAGCCGGGGTGAGTCCCGCACGTCCCTGCGCTCGCGCCTGTTCGTTGGCGGCGGCGAGTGCGGCGTCCTCATCTACGGAGGAGACGCGCACCGTGAACGCGATGCGGGAGTCTTCCAGGAGCTTGCGGCGCGCCGGGGAGGCGGAGGCAAGAATCAGTCGGGTCGGTGAAGCGCTGGTAGTCATGGGTTCTATTTAGAACGTTGCGGCGGGGTTTTACCTTCGAGTGCAGATTGAGGGTTGCTGGGAAACTGAGGTGGAAAGGTGAGAGGATACAAAAAGAGCGTGTCCCATCCCCCTCAACCACGTAGGAGATGGAACACGCCGTTCAAAATCATAACTCTTCTCAAGAATTAAAGAAAAGAAGAATCAATCGTGACGTTTTTATGACGTTTGACAAATGTATTTCGCCCGTGCTGTGCGCCCATGTTGGGGAGGCGTGGACGGCGGAGAAGCTACACGGCGCTAAGCAGTACAGCCTAGCGCCGTGTGCGTGAACCTTTGCTTGATTAGCTCGCCAGATTAGCGGAGTGCCGTCTCCTCCACCTCGTGAAGTCGCTGCGCCTCACCGGCGATGTGCTCATCGTAGAATTCCTGAGCTACGAAGCCGCCCTCCGAGCGGGGAGCGTTGTAGAGCGCCTCGTCCAGAATGCCCTCGCGGCGAGCCACAATCGCGGGAACCAGCGCCTGACCGGCAACGTTCAGGGCGGTGCGGCCCATGTCAACGATCGGGTCAATCGCCAGGAGCAGACCCACACCGTCCAGCGGCAGACCCAGAGTGGAAAGGGTCAGGGTCAGCATCACGATAGCGCCGGTCGTACCGGCAGTCGCAGCCGAACCGAGCACGGACACCATCACAATTAGCAGGTACTGGGTGAAGTCCAGCTGAATACCGTAGAACTGAGCCACGAAGATCGCGGCAAGAGCCGGGTAAACCGAGGCGCAGCCGTCCATCTTGGTGGTCGCACCCAGCGGAACGGCGAAGGATGCGTAGGCGCGGGGAACACCCAGGTTGCGTTCGGCAACGGTCTGGGTCATCGGCATCGAACCCATGGAGGAGCGGGACACGAAGCCCAGCTGGAGCGCCGGCCACACGCCCGAGAAGTACTGGCGGACCGACAGGCCGTTCGCGCGAACAATAATCGGGTAGACCACGAGGAAGACCAGCAGCAGGCCAATGTAGAGGGCGATGACGAACGCGACCAGCGAACCCATCGACGCCCAACCGTACGCGAACACTGCCTTAGCGATTAGACCCACGGTGCCCAGCGGTGCCAGGCGAATGATCCACCACAGAATCTTCTGGATAATCGCAAGAGCGCTCTTGACCACGTCAATGAACGGCTTGGCGGCCTCGCCGACCTTCAAGGCGGCAATGCCGACCGCACCGGAAATGACCAGGATCTGCAGCACGTTGAAAGACGCCGAGGCGGTGATACCGGAATCGCCGGACTTAGCGCTGACACCCAGACCCAGGAAGTTCACCGGAATCAGACCGGTCAGGAACGCGGTCCACGAACCGGTCGAGCCGGTGTACGCCTTACCCTGCACCTGCGCACCCACGCCCGGCTGAACAATGAGGCCCATTGCAATACCAATGAGCACCGCGAAGAACGCGGTAATCGCAAACCAGATGAGCGTGTTAACCGCCAGACGTGCCGCGTTCGTCACCTGCGACAGGTTCGAGATGGATGCGACCACGGCGGTGAAAATCAGCGGAACAACAGCCGCCTTCAGCAGGGTGACGTAGGAGGAGCCGATGGTATCCAAGGTCACCATGAGCCAGTTGGGGTTGCTCTTCGCGTCCCCGCCCAGTGCTAGGGCGAGCGCGCCGAGAACAATACCCAGAATGAGGGAGGCAATGATTTGGTTGCCGAAAGAAGTAGCCCACTTGGGCAGACGTGAACGAGATGATGCATGCGGTGTAGACATGTGGCATACTCTAAAACTTTTGCGCACTCCGGCGCGAGTTTGTGTGAAGAAGTGTTTCAACCCGGTGCAGTGTAGGGGATGTGTGACGAATCGTGACCTTCTGGCGGTACCTTTAGCAGCACCTTCCGGCGGCACCTTTCGGCGGTACAACCAACAAGCGCAGCCAACAGTGCATCTGCCAGCACATCCACCAGTGCCGCAGCTGTCCCCCCCCCATGGCGGTTAAATCGGCTGATAGTTAACCTGCAGTCACCGCAAAAGCAAACAGAAAGGAAACAACGGCGCAACATGCGGCGAAGCTTGTTGAGATTTTGCCGTCAGCTAATAATCCGAAAGCCAGGGCTTGATATGCTGGAACTACACCGATAATCCGGCGAAAGTCGCCGGATGATGCTGTACCCACTCAGCTTCATGTACGCGTTGAGCAATACGCCACGCACCACCTTTCAAGGAGAGATGCATGAGTTCTGCTCCCCAATACCCCGGCGGAACCACCACCCCCAACGGCCCGAAGAAGCCCGGCAACCGCATGGAAGCAGTCGCCAACTTCGCTACCCGCGCCGCACAGACCTCTGCCCAGCAGACCCTGAACCTGGGCGCGACCCGCCCCGGCATCGCTAAGATGATTGCCGTAGCTGGCGCTGGCGTGCTACTGGTTGGCGGTGGCATCTTCGCCTACAACTCCATGCACCAGGAAGAGAACGCGTTCTTGTCGCAGGGCGAAGAGTACGCCCGCGTCTGCCAGGACGCGAAGACCGGTCTGCGCGTGGAAGATAGCGAATGTGAGAAGGCAGGCGTTCAGGAGCCGACCGACTCGTCCAGTAGCGATTCCTCGGGCTCGTCGAACTCCTCGGGTTCCTCTAGTTCCTCCGGATCTTCCGGTTCTACCTCATCTGGGTCGACCACCACCCACAGTAATTCGAATGCGTTCCTCTGGTACTACCTGGGCCGCCAGAGCGCCGCGAATTCTTCCGGATCCCACTACATTCCCCCCGTGGGCTCTAAGCTCTCCGGAGGCAGCACCACCCGCCCCAGCAACGGCACCGTCTACAGCGGCGTGTCTTCTAAGGGTGGCGGCTTCGAAGACTCCTACCGCAGCGCGAAGAAGTCCTCCACCGTCTCCTCGGGCAAGGTGACCGGCACCAACAACTCCGGTAAGACCTCCTCGGTGCGTAATAAGACCACCGGCTCGGTCTCCAGCGGTAAGCAGGGCACCAGCAATAGCGGTAGCACCGGCTCCTACAGCAAGTCGAACACCTCCAAGTCGGGTTCGTCCTCCAAGTCCGGTTCCTCGTCGAAGTCGGGTTCTTCGTCCAAGTCTGGTTCTTCCTCGAAGTCCGGCAGCAAGGGCGGTTTCGGTGGCGGCTCCAAGTCCGGCGGCGGTACCTCCGGCGGCTAAGCCATAAGCCATCACGCTGAATGCGGGCAGGACTGAACAGTCCCGCCCGCATTTTCCTCACTATTTTCCATTTACTACTTCGAAGGAGCCTAACCCCTCATGCGCCGTGAAGAATTTCCCGTCGGCCGACCCGACTGGGAGAACGTCATCGTTGAGGAAGGCCTCACCTACAGCGTGGACGGCCCCCACGACACCGACCACTACTGGAACGAATACGCCGCCTACATTTTCAGCCCGCAAGAAATGGACTCTGTGCGCGCCCAGGCGGAAGAAATGCACCGCATGTGCTTAGAAACCGTCGAGTACATTGCCTCCGGCGCGTTCGGCACCCTCGGTCTACCCCAGGCGGCGTTCAACCTCGCCGTAGAATCCTGGAACCGCCGCGACGCCGACTTCTACGGACGCTTCGACTTCACCTATTCGGGTGTGCCCGGCGACCCCATGAAGCTGCTCGAATATAACGCCGACACCCCCACCGGCATCGTGGAGGCGGCAGTCAGCCAGAAAACCTGGGCGAAAGACCAGCGCCTCGACACCCGCGGCTACGCCCACTGGGGCGAAATCGGTGAAGCCTTCACCAACCGTTGGCGCCATATCTTCGCCCCCGAAATCACCGCCGGCGTGCAGCCCGTACTGCACCTGGCGCACGTGAGCCCCGAGATTGACGAGAACAACGAGGACTACAACAACCTCTGGCTCATCGCCTACGCGGCACAGCAGGCGGGCATCAAAACCCACATGATTCCCATCGACGAAGTCATCTTCAACGAGGAAACCAAGAGCTGGGAAGATGCCCAAGGACGCGCCATCACCAACCTCTTCAAGCTCTACCCCTGGGAAGACCTGGTCACCGACAGCGAAGCAGGCTACGACAAGCTCCTCTTCGCCTACCACGGTGCCATGGACCGCTGGATCGAGCCGGCGTGGAAAATGTTCCTCTCCAATAAGCTGCTGCTCGCCGCGCTCTGGGATAAGTACCCGGGCCACCCGAACCTCGTGCCCACCTACGCGGGCCACCGCGGCGGCATGCGCAACTGGGTTCGCAAGCCCATCTTCGGGCGTGAAGGCGACGGCGTAGAAATCTACGCCCCCGACTACGACGTCTTCATCAAACCCGAAGACGACGACTTCTTCGCCAACGCCCCCGAAAGCGAATTCGTCTACCAGGAGTACATCCCGGCACCGCGCTACGAAGGCATCATCAACCCGGTCAGCCACCCCATCCTCGGCGTGTGGGTGGTCGACGGACGCACCGTAGGCGTGGGTATCCGCGAATCGAACGGCGCGCTCACCGACTACTGGTGCCGCTTCGCCCCGCACCTGGTGGATCTGAACGACTCCACCGGCATGGGATTCGGCACCACCGACCCCGGCACCGCAAACTTCGGATAGCGCTCAGAAGACACGAAATACAGCGAAGCCCCCGCCTCAGCCAAAGCTGAAGCGGGGGCCTCGCTGTATGGAGTTCCTATGCGGAGGCTCTAGTCCAGAGGGTACTCGTCTAGAGGCTACTCGTCGTCCTCGTCATCGTCATCCTCAGTATCCAGAGGAAGCATCATCTCATCGGTCAGGGCGCGGCGCAGAGTGTCCAGACCCACCGAACCGAGCAGAAGAGCACGCGTATGGAACGCACGCATGTCATCGCCGCGGCGCACAGCCTGATCGCGCAGCTCCAGCCAGAGGCGCTCGCCAATCTTGTAGCTCGGCGCCTGACCCGGCCAACCCAGGTAACGCAGGAACTCGAAACGCAGGTGACCCTCGGACTCGTCCAGGTTCAGCTTCAAGAACTCGTAACCCAGCTCAGAAGTCCAGATGGTGCCCGGCTCAACGCCCAGCTGCTCTGCCCACTCCGCGGGAATCGGCATCTCGCAGTGAACACCAATATCGAAGACCACGCGGGCGGCGCGCATACGCTGAGCGTTCAGCATGCCCATGCGGTCACCCGGATCCTTCAGGTAGCCCAGTTCCTCCATGAGGCGCTCGGCGTACAGCGCCCAGCCCTCACCGTGACCGGAAACCCACAGCATGTTCGTACGCCAGGAGTTCATGGTGCCCTGCAGAGCCGTAGCGATAGCGATCTGCAGGTGGTGGCCTGGAACGCCCTCGTGGTACACGGTGGAGGTTTCACGCCAGGTAGTGAACGTGTCCTCACCCTCGGGAACCGACCACCACATGCGGCCCGGACGCGAGAAATCAGGGGAGGGGCCGGTGTAGTAGATACCGCCCTCGTTCGTGGGCGCAATGCAGCACTCAATACGGCGCATGGGGCCGCCAATTTCAAAGTGGCTACCCGCCAGGTTCTCCACCGCGGCGTCGGCGAGCTTCTGCATCCACGCCTTCAGCTCATCGGTGCCGTGCAGCTGACGTGCCGGATCTTCATCGAGCAACTGCTTCGCACGCTCAATGCTTGCGCCCGGCTCAATCTCCTCGGCAACCTCACGCTGACGAGCGATAATGCTCTCCAGCTCCTTCACGCCCCAGGCGTAGGTTTCGTCCAGGTCAATGGTGGTACCCAGGAACGAACGGGAGTGCAGGCTGTACGCCTTACGGCCCACAGCGTCGCGGGAGGGAGCGACCGGCTGCTGCTTCTCCACCAGGTAGCTGTTGAGGCGGCGGTAGCCTTCCTTCGCAGCCTCGGCACCTGCGGTAGCCTCATCCTTCAGCGAGGGGACAGCCTCGGCGACCTCAGCGGCAAGCTCGTCAAAGAAACCACCGGGAGCGTAATACGCGGCGGTCTGCTCAATGACAATATCCACCTGGCGACGCGGGGCGACCTTGCCCTCTTCACGAGCCGCTTCAAGGGTCTGGATGTAGCCTTCCAGCGCCTCGGTCACGCGGTGCATACGACCAATAATGTGCTCCCAGTCCTGCTGGGTGTTGCGCTTCATCAGGTCAAAGACCGAGCGTACCTCCTGCGGGACGGAGGCAATATTGTTCATCTGCCAGCCGCCAAAACCAGCCTTGTACTGCTTGCGGTACAGGCTCAGGCGCTCCTGCAGAGCATCCAGGGTGACCAGGTCAACGTCATCAATAGGCAGGACGTTATCAACCTTCTTCAAAGTCTTCTTCGCAAGGCGCGCAAAAGCCTTCTCGCCGGCGGGCGAGTAGTCGGGGTACAGGGTCTCTACGCCTTTGCGACCAAGCTCGGTTGCATGGACGGGGTTCAGGTCGAGGACCTTTTCAAAATATTCGTTAGCAATCTGATCGACGTCGGTCAGCGAGCGCTTCAATCGGTAGATGCTGGGAAGTTCCTGGTAAGTGCTCATGTTCATATCCTAACGCAGGGGTGTGCCTTCAACCACGATTTTCGGTGATTTGGGTCGCATAAACCGGCAATATTACGGGCTGAGAGGCACCGAACGCGAGGAAAACGGCTTACTTGTGGACAACTCACCGGGGTAAAGGTGCGAAAACGCCCCGGCTTTCTCCCACCTGAACGTGCAGGAAAGAGAAGGCCGGGGCGCCCCAAAATAGGCTAAAAACTGCTAGCCGGCGAAGTATTCGCCGTTGAGTTCCAGCAGACCGTTCGCACCCTCGACCACGCCGAGGCGGTGCGCAATGAGGCGGTCCTGCAGCTCATCGCCGGATACCAAGTCCACCAGAATGTTCGGGTACTTGGTCGAGCAGCGGATGAACTCGTCGTACGCCTCATCGCTGAACGGTGCGTTCGTGATGAAGGTGCCGAGCTGACCGCCGCGGGCGTGAATCGCCAGGAAGAACGCGGTAATATCCTGCGGCTGAACGCTTGCGGAGAGCACACCGCCAGCTACCGGGCGCAGAGTACGCACGTAGAATGCGCGTTCTTTTTCGCCGGTGGCGGGAGTCGCCACACCGTCCACGCCCTGAGCCTCCAGAGCCTCTACCGTGTAGCCGCGCATCAGGAACAAATCGAAACCAATGCTGCGGAAACGCTCCTCAGACACCCGAGCCAGCGCCGGAGCTAGAGCCTCGCGGCGGAAGACCTGACGGTAACGCTTCAGTGCCTCACGCACCTGAGCGGCAGCCACCTGCAACGCGGCCGAAGGCTCAGCAGCCGAAACAGCGGGGGCGGAAACAACCGACTGAACGGGAGCAGCAACGGGCACAGAAACAGCGGGGGTGGACACAGCGGGCTGGGCGGCAGCCTCAGCGACCGGTGCCGCCGGAACCTGGGCGGGAGCCGCCTGGGTAGGAGCCGCTACCGGCGAACCAGCCGGACGCGCCAACAACGCCGGAGAAGCACCCGGCACCGGAGCCAACGGCTCACGAGAAGCGCCCTCACGAGCCGCCAGACGAGCCTGACGCTCCGCTGCACGCGCCTCCTTAGCAGCCTGAAGAGCCTCCTCACGAGCTTGCAACTCAGCCGCAATATCCTGAGGTAGCTTGTGCTTGAGCGACTGCGGCGGCAGCGGCGCCATGCGGGCGGTCACCGCCTCCGGAGCGCCCTCCGGGAATCGCTTGAGCAGCTCCTTACCCGCCTCGCTCAGCTCATAACGCTCAGGGTTCTTACGGGAGGTACGACCCGTACCCTCACGCAGAGCATTCAGGTAGCGTTCGCCCTTGAGCACGTGCATCGCAACCGAATAGCGGTTACGCAGACGCGGGGTCAGCTTATAACGGTGCGGAGCCACCTCACCCTGCAGGTACGGGATATCCAGGGCGATCTTCAACTCATCGTAAATGTCGTAGTAGGAGATACGCGGGTTCTCCTCCACGAGCTTCAGAATCGGGTACAGCAGCTGATGCGGGTACGGCAGAGAGTCCACCGCCGCAGGATCCAGCAGAGCCGAAGCCACCAGCTTCTGAACGCTCGGCTCAACCATCTGCGCCAGAGCCGGCGCGAAAGCAGGACCCAGCGAGTAGACGGTCTCGCGCTCAGAGAGGTAGTGGTGGGCGGTCAGCACATCGTAGAGGTAATCCTGCGCGTCAATCTGCACAAAATAGGGGTTCGAGGAGGCCTGCTGGATGCGCTCGTCGCGGTCAAAGACCTGCTCCAGGCTCGGAAGGCTCAGCTCCACATCGGCGCCATGATCGTTGAGAGTGTCGAGCAGAAGAACGCCCATATGGGTCAGCAGGGCATCGGTTGCGGCAATATCCTCAGCCTTAATGGAGGCGTCTTCATCCTTCACCAGCGCCAGCACGGAGCTCAGCTCGCTCGCCGGCACGCCGGTCTCTTCGTAGCGTTCCACGAGGTCCTTCGCGGAAGGCGACAGCGAGTACAGAGTCAGCGGAGAGTCCGTGTGCTCGTGAATCGTCTTGGTGCGCAGGTAGCCCTCTCGGGTCAGCAGGCTCAGCGCCTGAGCAATCACCGGCTCAATAATGCGCTGCTCCAGGTACGACAGACCGTACCAGCCCTGCACAAAACCGCACTCGCGCAGCACCAGCTCGCGAATCTTCACGGGCGCCGCCGCGGGGTAGGAGGGGGTCACGCTCAGGACGATGGGCAGAAGCTCACGCACCGTAATGTGCGAGAGCAGAACCGGGTAGAACTGCTTCAGGTAGTAGAGGTACACGCCGCTCTGGAGAGGCAGAACCGGCAGAAGAGCCTGCGCCTGCTGTTCCTTCGGGGTGCCGAGCAGCTCGCGGCCAGCCTCGCTGAGGGTGTAGTGCAGGTTGCCCGGATGCAGCTGGCTGAGGGACACCTCAAGATAGTCAGCGTTGACCAGTGCCGCAATCAGCTTATTGAGCGCCTCACGGAAGAGGACATTGTCACCGACCGCAATGAAACGCTGAGTCATGTTGAAACCCAGGTCCACACCTACGGGGGTGTACATATCGGGGAAGAAAACCTTCTCGCCACGATCCTGAGCGCGCTCAAAATGGCGAAGCAGAGAGAAAGCCGCCGCAACGCTGAGAGTGCGTGCTTCCTCGGGTAGAGCCTCCCACGAGGTTTCCTGCTGCAAAGAGTGCAATTCGGAATGGTCGATATGGAGCATTGTTTTATTCACAAAAGCCACGCTGGGCTCCTTATCTGGTGTTATTTATCGTGCGGGCATTCTTCATAAAGTGCAGTCATTCGAACGGGAAAATATTCACACAATACTGGGCGACACCATCTTTATTTTTGGGTCGTCACTTTGGTAACCCGCCGACACTTTGGTAACCCCTCGTGGAGAGAAGTACGTGAAGAGAAGTAGGAACGGCAGATTTCTCAGACCCTCCCGCTCACGTACCGTCTTCTACGACGTGCACTCGGAAAGAACGCTATAAATTGGGGTGAAGTGTCTAGACCGTCGCGGGTATATTCACTTCGTGAAATAACGCGAAGAATATATAACGCATTACCTTCATCATTGTATCGGCTGGTTCAAGAAATAACCTAGATTTCTAAAATCAGCCGATATGTGAAAAATTTCCTCAAGGAAAAGTGAAAATACATTAAGTGAAATGACGCAGGAAATGCGCGAAGGTCGGGGATATTTAGAGGGAAATACCCGCCCCAAAAACACCCCGGCTACTCCAAACCGCGAGGCTACTCCATGCCGCGGGCAAAATACTCCTCGTCAATGCGGTAACCGCACTCGCCCTCACCATCAAGCACACCCACACGGTGACGAATCATCAACTCCACCAGCTGATGCTGATTAACCAGAGCAATATTGCGTGCGCCCGGCAAGCCCTGCAAATACTCGGGCACCGGATGCGCAAAAGCACCGCAGGTCACCAAAACGCCCTGCAAACCGCCGTGCAGAAGCACCGCACCGGCAAGCTTCTGAATCTCGTTAGGGGTGACCTTCATGGTTCCGCAATAATGCTTCACCTGAATATAAATCGGCGCGAAATCCAGTCCATCAGAATAGCGGGCAATAACGTCAACACCCTTATCGTCAGCGCCACCGGTCACCTCGGTACTAAAACCAAGAGCCGTAAAAATATCGGCAACAATCTGCTCAAAATATTCTGGCGTCACCGCGTGAATATGCTGAATCAAATCCTGCGTAAAATGCTCAGCAAACTCAGCCTGAGCGTGAATCACCGGCGAATCGCTGGCACGCAAAATAATATCCAGCGGAGACTGACCGGCAGGCCAAGAATTCGCAGTTCCAGCAGAATTCAGGGCGGGCATAGGGTAGCCGGCATCGGCTGCATCATAAGCAGCGGGGTTCAGCTGAGCATGATCAGCGCCTGAGAAATGCGGCAGAGCCTGAAGGGCGCCGGTATCAGAAGCGCCAAAAATGAGGCGATGCTCCTCCTCCGCGTTCTCCAGTAGCGCGTTCGCCTGCTTCTTCAGCTTCTTCGCGCTCTTTGCCGTCAGGCTTTGAGCGCACAACGCCTGCACCTGTTTCACCACGCGCGGCGGCACCGAACCGTGCAGATGCGGGGTGCAGGTCAGCTCAGCGCCCAGGGGGGTGAGCAGGTACTTCCTCTTCTCCCACGGGGTCAAACGAGGCATAAGCTGGGCATAACGAAGTGCCACCAAGATCTTCAAGGTGGTGCGCACAGCCACCGCAAAATCGGTGGATTCAAGAGCCGGTAGGTTCTTCTTCGACCCCAATGCCTTAGTCTGCTGCCGCAACTGCTCACTAACATAGGCGGCGGTGCGGGGCACAGTCTTCGATAAGCGCCGTAGCGTCGGCAACAGAAGCGCGATATAGACATCCGGTGGGGGCCTATGGTTTTTATTCAGCATCTTTGCCATGGTCCCTGCCAATTATTAATACTTATGTGACGGTATATACATCGTAGCATCAGGGCGTATCATCATCGCTTTATCGTTTCTAATATGACAAAACCGCAAGAATCAGCGCATTAGATGTTCAATAGCGCAATATAAATCCTGAATTTGAGGCAAAACAATATATTCCCGCCACACCAGCCGGCGTGACGGGAATATAAGAAGCAGAGTTATCAGCCCGCGCTACATGGGGCGAGCGCGCCTCCACGAACCGGGACCGGGACGCAACGAAACACCCAGTCGCTGACCGCGGTTCAGGATGCGCGAAGCGGCACCCACCAGCAAGTTCTGCTCCTGCTGCGCGGCGCTCGCCTGCATCATCGCAACCACAGCGGTGAGGGCGGCAATCTCCTCCGGAGTGGGGGAGCCCTTAACCACCTTCAGCAGCGGCTCCTGCTCAACGTCAGTATCTACCGAAGACTGAGCAGAATCCTTCGCGGCGCTGGAGGCGGTATCCGCGTGCGCCGAAGAACGTGCGGAGCTACGCTCAAGCTGTTCGGTACTCTTAGCGGGTTCCGAACTATCCTTCTTCTTGCCGAACGAGAAATAACTCAGCGGATTGTAGCCTGCCAAAGACACGCCTCCTTAAAAACCTAAAATCCTGCGAATGCCCGCGCCGCCTGTAGCGCGGGCACAACGGAAGCCTACAGCGGGATGTTGCCGTGCTTCTTTGCCGGGGTGGACGCACGCTTATCGTGCAGGGCACGCAACGAAGAAATAATGCGCACGCGAGTCTCACTCGGGGCAATAACCTCGTCAATGTAACCCAGCTCAGCAGCCTGGTACGGGTTCAGCAGCTCTTCCTCGTACTTGGCAATCAGCTCAGCGCGGCGAGCCTCAACATCGCCGCCCTCAGCCGCCAGAGCGGCCAGCTCACGACGGTACAGAATATTCACCGCACCCTGAGCACCCATCACGCCAATCTGAGCGGTGGGCCACGCCAGGTTAATGTCGGCACCCAGCTTCTTCGAGCCCATCACAATGTACGCACCGCCGTACGCCTTACGGGTAATGACGGTGACCAGCGGAACGGTCGCCTCCGCGTAAGCGTAGAGCAGCTTAGCGCCGCGGCGAATAATGCCGTTGAACTCCTGATCGGTGCCGGGCAGGAAGCCGGGAACATCCACAAAAGTCAGAATCGGAATGTTGAACGCATCGCAGTGACGCACAAAACGGGCAGCCTTCTCGGAGGCGGAAATGTCCAGGCAGCCGGCGAACTGCATCGGCTGGTTTGCCACAACGCCGACCGTGCGGCCCTCAACGCGGGCGTAACCAATCATCACGTTCGGGGCGTACAGCGCCTGCATCTCCAGGAAGTGGCCGTCATCGACCACGGACTCAATGACCGCACGCATATCGTAGGGCTGGTTTGCCGAATCCGGAATCAGGGTATCCAAATCCAGGTCGTCCACGGTTACCACGGGCTCCTGGTCATGCTCCAGGGGCAGGGGTTCAGCAAGGTTGTTCGAGGGCAGGAACTCCAGGAGCTCACGCACAAAATCGAAAGCGTCTTCCTCATCCTCAGCCAGGTAGGTGCTGGTACCGGTCACAGAGTTGTGCTGACGCGCACCACCGAGGGTTTCCATGTCCACGTCTTCACCGGTCACGGTCTTAATGACGTCCGGGCCGGTAATGAACATGTGCGAAGTCTTATCCACCATGATGATGTAGTCAGTCAGAGCGGGGGAGTACGCGGCACCGCCAGCGCAGGGGCCCATAATGACCGAAATCTGCGGCACTACACCGGATGCGCGCACGTTCATGCGGAAAATATCGGCAAACATCGCCAGGGAAGCCACGCCCTCCTGAATACGGGCGCCACCACCGTCGTTAATGCCGATAACCGGGCAGCCGTTCTTCAGCGCGAACTTCTGCACCTTCACAATCTTCTCGCCGTTCACCTGCGAGAGAGAACCACCGTACACGGTGAAATCCTGCGAATACACGGCGACCAGGCGACCATCCACGGTACCGTAACCGGAGACCAGGCCATCGCCCAGAGGCTTCTTCGCCTCCATGCCGAATGCGGTGGTGCGGTGGCGGGCGAGGGCATCAAACTCTACGAAAGAACCCTCGTCCAGAAGCATGTCGATGCGCTCGCGGGCGGTATTCTTGCCGCGTGCGTGCTGCTTTTCGATAGCTGCCTCACCGCTGGGCGCGAAGCTGTGCTCTCGACGTGCGTAAAAATCAGCGAGCTTACCGGCGGTGGTGCTCAAGTCAAATTCCTGCTGGAGGTTCTCGGACATTATTCCTCGTTCCTGCTCCACCCGATCGTCGGGAGCCAGTGGTTGCGGTGATGGTTGCTCAGAAGGCCCCGAAAGGCACTCTTGAACAATGTGCATATCCCTCAACTATAGTGCGAACTAGGGCACATATGCCAGGTGAGAAGTCAGAATATCAACACTAGATACACTTTTATGCACTCAGCGCCCAAGAAGGTGCATATAGCGAACGAAAAGTGCGAAAGATATGGCTCAAAAGAGTGCAGAAAACCCCCTCTCGCACCGGCAATCCTTGCAGGCGAAAAGGGGGTTCACGTTCAAGCTTTTCCAGCGTGAAATGACGCTTAGATGGTGCCCAGAACCGGGTTCCACTCGGTGATGGTGTGAGACAGAACCGCTCCACCAATGTTCATCGGGTCGCCAGCAACCAGCTTCTCGGCCGCCTCAACGGAGTCGACCTTTGCAATCAGCAGAGCGCTGGCGGGAGCCTCGCCATCCAGCAGGGGACCGGAAACGATCAGGTTGCCCGCCTCAATCTGCGAACCAAGGTACTCGCGGTGAGCCGGGCGGTACTTCGCCTGCTCCTCGGGAGCTGCGTAAACATAAGTAATTGCGTAATAAGCCATAACGGTCTTCTTTCGAGCAGGGCGGAGGAACCTCCGCAGCCGGTCGGTGCTTCATGCACCCTCACTGTCTAATGTACCGTCTCGGGCGCCGGGCGGGCATCACCGGCGGCAAGAAATTGATATGGTGAGAAGCCAGTGCGACTCGACAGAAACCGGCAGGTCTCGGCGGTGAGTTGAAAGCGGGTCGACATACTGCAGAGCAGTTTCGAGTAGAGTAGAAAGGCGCAAGCTATGGAGAAGAACATGCATACCGAGAGCGGTCATTCGGTTTTGGATGCGCCGCGCATCCGCACCATCGCAATGGAAACCGGGTACTGTAGCGTAAACCTCTACGATGAAGTCGACTCCACCACCACCCGCGCCCGCGAACTACTCATGGACGGCACGGACCCCGAACGCGAACAGCTCGGCGAGCTCTCCGTCTACGCCAGCCTCTACCAAAGCGCCGGACGCGGCCGCCTCGCCCGAGCCTGGACCGCCCCTCCCGGCGCCTGCCTCGCCGCAAGTATCGTGGTGCGCCCGCACGCCTCCGCAGACCCGCTCGCCCGAGAACTACCCGAAGACAGCTACCACTGGCTGACCCTCATCGCCGGGCTCAGTGTGGTCGATATTTGGCGTAGCTACGGGGTAGACGCCGCCCTCAAATGGCCCAACGACGTCATCGCACAGGGTGCCAAAGGCTGCGGAATTCTCGCCCAGCTCGTACCCGAAAGCGGCTCCACCGAGGGGCAACGCAGCATTATTGTGGGCATCGGCCAGAACACGAACATGTCCGCCGAACAGCTGCCCGTACCCACCGCAACCAGCCTGAGCCTGTGCACCGGGCAGGTCATTGACTCCTCCGAGGTGCTCACCCGACTGCTGAGCACCTTCGCCCGACGCTACCGCGCCTTCGTGCGCGCTGGCGGCGACCCCGAACGCTCCGACCCCCTCAACTCCGACCATCTCAAGCCCGAGAGCGTCAGCTTGCTCGACCAGGCACGCGCCGCCACCGCAACCCTCGGAGCCAGCGTGCGCATGAGCCTGCCCGACGGAAGCACCGTAGAAGGCGTTGCCGAAGACCTCGATGCGCAGGGCCGCATCCTCATTCGCCGCGAGGATGGGACCCTAGAGCCCTACGCGGTGGGCGATATTGAGCACCTTCGCCCCGCCAACGGTAGCTACGGAGATTTTCAGCAGGCACACTAGAACCAACCCTTAAAATTTCAGCCCCTAGAATTTCAGCCCATAAAACTTCTGCCCGGCACGGCAACTCCATCAACCCACACCACCTCAACCGGCGCCTCCAGCCGGAACATAACAACCAGCACAGCTAAGGAACACCATGCGTTTGCGCGGAAAACTCAACCCCGGTGAGCATGTCATCATTGCGACCCGACAGCACTACGGTGCCCTGCTGCCCACGCTTGCCTACCTGCTGGTTGCTATCGCCGCCTCAACCTTCGCCTCCACGGCACGGTCCTCACCGATTCTGTGGACTCTCGGCATGATTTGTGCGATAGGTGCCCTGATTAGTGCCGTGCGCACCGGCTGGCGTTGGGCAACCACCTACTACCTGCTGACCACCCACCGGCTCGTGGTGCGCCGCGGCATGATGACTCGCAGCGGCGACGAATCCCTCTACCTGGATTCCATGGGGGAGCGCTGGGCAAAACAGCGCGGCCCGGGGGCGTGGCTGGGCTACGGCTCGGTGTACGTGGTCTGCCGCGGGGTGCACCACCGCCTAACCTACGTGCCCGAGCCCAAGCGTTTTGAAAAAGAAATTAAGGCCGCCCGACGCGACTACTACGCCCTGCGTGCTCGCTATATTTAGGGCTTCTTCGCCCCTTGCCGCCGGCTCAGGTGGGTACTGTCGGATTGGCTCAGAGCCTAAACCCGTCGGTTAATCTGCCGAAAAAATGCGGACTAGAGTATTCTTAAATGTGAATTACTCCACTAAACTATCCTAGGGTGCGGGCGCTTTTGTGACCCAAACACCACTGTGGAGGGGTATATTAACAAAGCGCTACACGGTGAGCATCATCGCAGCGACGCAATGCGAAACCCGCAGAGCACAACGAGGTACCACGTAACCTAGCGTCACCAACCTGGCGCCACCACGGTATAAACCAGGCAGTAATTTCCGGTAGAGATGAAAGGAACGGCAGCGGCAATGAGCACGGCAGACCGCCACGAACCTGCGCACTCTCCGCAGGACACCGGCGCCACCATGGGTCCCGAAACCCAAATGCTCAACCTCAGAATCCTGCAGAACCTCGCGCAGAACAATATCTACCGCGACGAGGAATCCAAGGCAGGAATTCGCGCGCTCGAAAAGTCGCTCCTGGGTCAGGGCCGCCGCTACACCCCCGTACAGGCTGCCGAATATGCCGGAATTCCTCTGAAAACCGCGCAAGCGCATCTGGCACAACATGGGCTTCCCGACCATCGCCGACCACGCGCCCTACTTCACTGAAACAGATGTGCAGATGCTCGCCGACCTGCAGAAGCTGGACGAAGAAGGCGACATCCGCATGGAGTATGTGGCATCCCTCGTGCGTGCTGAAGGCCAGCTGACCGACCGTACCGTCGCCTGGCAGATTGAGGCGCTGGTGCACAACATTATGGTCACCGAAAACCTCGACGATAATGATGCCCGCCGCAAGCTCCTTAAAGACTTCCCGCGCTACCTCGAGGTTCTCGAACGCCTGGCGCTGTACGCATACCGCCGCCAGATGTACGCCGGAATCCTACGCCTGGGATTGCGCGAAAATAACGTGACCACCTCCGGCCTATCCCGCCTGCCCCTGGTGCGCGGTGTAGGATTCGTAGATTTGGTCTCGTACACCTCCCTGGTACGTAACCTGGACGCCGCGGCTCTCTCCCAGCTCATCAACCACTTCGAGCAGAGCTGCCTGGACGTGATCGCGCCCCTGGGCGGTCGCATTATTAAGACTCTCGGTGACGAAGTTTTCTTCCTCACTGAAACCCCGGACGCTATCGCAGAAATTAGCCTGCAGCTCTCCGAAAAGATCGGTGCCGACCCGCAGCTGCCGGATGCACGCGTCGCCTTCATCTGGGGCGAGGTTCTGGCTAACCGCGGTGACGTGTACGGCTCCAGCGTGAACCTGGCTGCGCGCCTGGTCTCCCTGGCTGAACCGGGTACCGTACTGACCGATAATGAGACAGCAAACACGCTCCGACAGGTGGGAAATCGCTATACTCTCACCTCTCAAGGAACGCGAAACGTTAGAAGCTTTGGTAACGTAGACCCCGTGGCGGTGACTCGTCGCGTGAACTACACAATGGAGATAGACCTCTCATGACTGAACTGAAACTACGTACCGGTGGTGCAACGCACCGCGGCGCACATCGAGAAAATAACGAAGATTCGATGGTCGTCGCCGGTTCCCTTTGCGTGGTCGCGGACGGCATGGGAGGCCACGAGGCGGGCGAGGTTGCTTCGCGCCTGTGCGTGCGTCAGCTCGCCTACTCGCCGTTCTTCACGATGCCCGGTGGCCGTAGCGAAGAGGAACAGCAGACCTACCTTGAGCGCCTCGCAGCTATTGACGAGGAAGACCCCGCCAAGCGCCGCCGCCGCGCAAACACCCTGCTTAACAATGAAATCGTGGGCGCCCTGAACCGCCTGCACGATATCCTGGGCGAAACCAACGAAGAAATTAAGCAGGCGCTCTCCCGCTCCGGCGGTACGACCGTGACCGGCGCCTGGCTGACCAGCATCGGTGACCGTAACCTGTGGGTTATTTTCAACGTGGGTGACTCCCGAACCTACCGTCTGTTACGTGAAGACGAGGGTATTCACCACTCCGCCATGGAGAAGCTGCCCGGCGCTGAGGGCTCCGCCTCGCTGGAGCAGGTCACCACTGACCACTCCGAGGTGCAGTACCTGGTTGACGAGGGTCAGATTACCGCCCTGGAGGCGCTGACCCACCCGCGCCGCAACGTGATTACCCGCGCGCTGGGTACCGGCAACTACTGGGAACCGGACTTCTGGGTTCTGCCCGCCCGCGCCGGTGACCGCCTGATGCTCTGCTCCGACGGTCTTTCCGGTGAGCTTTCGCACGAGTACATGGCGCGCGTGCTTACTTCGATCCGCCACCCGCAGGACGCCGCTGACGTGCTCCAGCACGAGGCGCTACGATCGGGCGGCCGCGACAACATTACCGTGATTGTCGCCGACGCTGTCGAAGCCTAAACTTCATACCCTATGATTCACCCCCGTTTTCTTCGGGTGCTCGATTGAGTGCCTGCAGGAGGTGGGGGTGAACTGTATCCGAAGGCAGCGTTACTGACCGTAGAGATTAAGCGTAGAGGCAGTGAATATGCGCCTGCGGAACCCGGCAATATGACGAGCGATAGGGGAGAGGATGACGAGTAATAGGGGAGAGGACCGGCAAAAACGCTAGACTGGACGGGTGACTGAGAACAACACCACCCAGCAGACTGCCCCCGCCGAGACTCGAGCAGAGAGCCCCGCAGAAAACTCCGTGGAAAACAGCGTGGAGATTACCGAGGCCCTGCGTGCCGAGTACGCGGAACTGACCGATAAGATTCGTGCCGCCCGCCGTGCCTACTACAACGAGGATGCGCCCTTCCTCTCTGACGCCGAGTACGATGCGCTCTACCGCCGCCTCGAAATCATTGAGGCGGAGCACCCGCACCTAATCGCCAATGACTCGCCCACCCAGGAAGTCGGCGGCGAAGCCATCGAAGCTTTCGCACCCGTCACCCACCTGCAGCGCATGTACTCCCTCGAGGACGTCTTCTCCTTCGAGGAGCTGCGCGCCTGGCTGACCAAGACCGAGGAGAGCGTCCGCAACCTCACCGGTAGCGCACCGCAGTGGCTGACCGAGCTAAAAATTGACGGTCTGGCGGTGAACCTGCTCTACCGCAACGGTACCCTCGTGCGCGCCGCAACCCGCGGTGACGGCACCACCGGCGAAGACGTCACCCACAACGTGCGCACCATTGCGAGCATCCCGCAGCAGCTGACCGGAGATAACCACCCCGAAGAGATAGAGATCCGCGGCGAAGTGTTCATCTCCTCCGCCGATTTTGAGAAGCTCAACGAGTCCATGATTGCCGCCGGCAAGAACCCCTTCGCGAACCCGCGTAACGCCGCGGCAGGCTCGCTGCGCCAGAAGGAGGCGGCAGTGACCGCATCGCGCCCGCTGAGCATGTACGTGCACGGCATTGGTTCGCGCACCGGCCTGGACATTGCCACCCAGTACGAGACCTACGATCTGCTCGCCTCCTGGGGCCTGCCCGTGAGCCCCTACAGCGAAATCGCCGCCAACACCGAGGCGGTGTTCGACTTCATCAACAAGTACGGCGAGCAGCGCCACTCCCTGGTGCACGAAATTGACGGCATCGTCATTAAGGTCAACGACTTCGCGACCCAGGCGCAGCTGGGCTACACCTCCCGCGTGCCGCGCTGGGCGGTGGCGTACAAGTACCCGCCCGAAGAGGTGCACACCAAGCTGCTGGACATTCGCGTGGACGTGGGACGTACCGGCCGCGTGACCCCCTACGGCGTTATGGAGCCCGTGTTCGTCTCCGGCTCGACCGTGGAACGCGCCACTCTGCACAACCAGGACGTGGTCAAGGCTAAGGGCGTGCTCATCGGTGACACCGTGGTGCTGCGAAAAGCAGGCGACGTGATCCCCGAGATCGTCGCCCCCGTGGTTGCCCTCCGTGACGGCACCGAACGCGAGTTCGTCATGCCCAGCGAATGCCCCTCCTGCGGCTCGCCCCTCGCCCCCGGCAAGGAAGGCGACGTGGACCTGCGCTGCACGAACCCGCGCTCCTGCCCGGCGCAGCTGACCGAGCGCGTGTACTACGCGGCAAGCCGCGGCGCCTTCGACATTGAGGCGCTCGGCTACGAAGCGGCAAAGGCACTCACCAGCCCCGCAACCCCGCACACCCCTCCGCTAACGACCGAGGCGCACCTGTTCAGCCTCAACATTGAGGACCTGCGCGAGGTCACCATCGAGCGTGAGAAGAAGGTCAAGGGCGTGGGCACCGGAAAGATGGAGCGCGTGCCCTACTTCTACACCAAGCCGACCAAGGCACGCCCCGAGCCGAAGCCCACGAAGAATACGCTGAACCTCTTCGCCGAGCTGGAGAAAGCAAAACAGCAGCCGCTGTGGCGCGTGCTGGTTGCCCTCTCGATTCGCCACGTGGGCCCGACCGCTGCCCGCGCGCTCGCCGCGGAGTTCGGTTCGATGCAGGCGATCCGCGAGGCTGACCGTGAACGCCTCGCCGCTGTGGACGGTGTGGGCACCACGATTGCCGACTCGATTATTGAGTGGTTCGCTGAGGACTGGCATGCCGAGGTTGTGGACTCCTGGGCTGCCGCCGGTGTGCGCATGGAAGATACTCGCGATGAGTCCGTGGAGCGCACCCTGGAGGGGCTGACCGTGGTTGTGACCGGCACGCTGAACGGTTACACCCGTGACGGCGCGAAGGAAGCCATTATTTCTCGTGGCGGTAAGGCGTCCGGTTCGGTGTCTAAGAAGACCCACTTTGTGGTTGCTGGCGCGAACGCCGGCTCGAAGCTGGATAAGGCTCAGCAGCTGGGTCTGAAGGTGCTGGATGAGGAGGGCTTCACCGCCCTGCTCGAGGGCGGCCCGGAGGCGGTTGAGGCTACCGCCGAGTAGGCCCGGTAGCGGGGTCAATCGAATCTGACCTGCAATATGTAGAGCATTCAGGCTCTGGAGTGCGTGCTCCAGAGCCTGAATGCCAATTTTTGGCATTTATAATTACCACAGCTTTTAAGGTGGAAGCGCCTTAAAACACTCCCAAAGCGAAGAAATATTTAAAAAATATTTACACGCCGTTCAAAACCCTTAAAGGTGGCGCTCAGCAACTCCGAACCGGAAAGCTTGGTGGGGGAGTGCATCCGAGTTAAACCCCTAGAAAACCCCGAAATTCCGGGGGAAAACCCCTAAGATACGCGGGGCTCAAGGTCTCCATTAATGTTTCCTGCACTTTTTACCTGAAAGAACCCTGGGAGAACCCGGGACGTTCGCTGTGAACTTGAAACTGGGTTGGAATCATAAAAAACCTCGGCTATCTTTGAGACCAGATAGATTCTCGCAAGGGAATCGCCTGTGTGGTTTCAAGCTTGGAATGCTTGAAACGATGCCCGGTTCTACCGCACGTCCCCATCGAGGAAGTGCCACCCGGATTCCGCACACAAGTGCAGAATCGCTCACGGTGACATGAAATCGGTGGAGAGCCGCTCACATGGTAGAGCCAGAAAATGAGTAACCTACTTCGTTATCAAAGGGTGAGCGGCGGCGCGCTAGAGTTCCGGGGACGGAACGAGCGGGGACGGCCCCAAGGAGCATTATGAAGAACACTTCCATTCGTCGTACCGCAGCAGCTCTCGCCATCGGTGGCGCTGTAGCAGCTACCATGTCGATGCCCGCTGCAAACGCAGTAGACGGTGCTACCTGGGACGCACTGGCACAGTGCGAGTCCGGTGGTAACTGGTCCATCAACACCGGTAACGGCTTCTACGGCGGTCTGCAGTTCACCCAGCAGTCCTGGAACGGCGTCGGCATGTCCGGCTCCCCCGCAACCGCTACCCGTGCACAGCAGATCGAGGCTGGCGAGCGTCTGCTCGCTATCCAGGGCTGGGGCGCATGGCCCGCATGCTCCGCTAAGCTTGGCCTCTACGGCAAGACCGGCGCAGCTCCCACCTACACCGAGCCCACCACCGTGGCTGCACAGTCGCAGACCCAGCAGACCTACACCGCTCCCGCGGCACAGGCTGCACCCGTAGCTCCTGCAGCTCAGGCTGCACCCGCAGCTGTTGAGGCTCCCGCAGCAGCACCCGCTGCACCGGCAGCTCCCGCAGCAGTTGAGGCACCCGCAGCAGCACCCGCTGCACCGGCAGTTGAGGCACCCGTTGCAGCTCCCAAGGCTGCAGCAGGCACCTACACCGTGGTTCCCGGTGACTCCCTCTCGCTGATCGCTGCAAAGCTCGGCGTTGCAGGCGGCTACCAGGCAATCGCAGCTGCGAACACCGACATCATCTACAACGTTGACCTGATCTTCCCCGGCCAGGTTCTGACCATCCCCGCCTAAGGATTAACCCTTAAGCGTAACGTGGACACGTTGTAGCCCAACGCCCCGCACCTCACACGAGGAGCGGGGCGTTGAGCATTTAACCCTAAAACAGGGGAGAAGGACACCGCCTGAACACACAAACCAGCAGGTAAACCCTCCAACCCCCAATGAGACGGAACACGCAACCTCCACTACACTAGAGAAGAGACAAGAAAACAAACTACGGGAGAACCATGTCTGCCATCACCTTTGAACAGGTAAAGCACCTGGCATCGCTGGCACTCATTGAGATGACCGATGAAGAACTCACCGCGATGGCGTCTGAGCTGGACGTCATCGTCGCATCCGTTGAGACCATGTCGCAGAAAGCAACTGCCGACATCCCCGCGACCAGCCACCCCATCCCCCTCGAGAACGTCTTCCGCGAAGACGTACCCGTCACCACCCTCACCCAGGAAGAGGCGCTCTCCGGCGCCCCCGACGCACAGGACGGCAAGTTCCGCGTGCCGGCAATCCTCGACGAAGACTAAGAGGAGAACAACCAAGTGAACGAACTGATCCAGCTCACCGCCGCAGAAGCAGCAGAAAAGCTCGCATCCGGCGAAATCACCTCCGTCGAGCTCACCCAGGCACACCTGGACCGCATCGCAGCCACCGACGGCGCACCCCTAAGCGACAACCGAGCAGACGGCAAGAACGGCCTCAACGCCTTCCTGCACATCAACGCCGAAGAAGCACTCGCCACCGCAGCAGCAGTGGACGCAGACCGCGCAGCAGGCAAGGAACTGCCCCCGCTCGCAGGCGTACCCATCGCCGTCAAGGACCTCATCGTCACCAAGGGCCAGCCCACCACCGCAGCATCCCGCATGCTCGAAGGCTGGATGAGCCCCTACGACGGCACCGTCACCCGCAAGGTCCGCGAAGCACGCATGCCCATCCTCGGCAAGACCAACCTCGACGAATTCGCCATGGGCTCCTCCAACGAGCACTCCGCATTCGGCGTAGTCCGCAACCCCTGGGCACTCGACCGCGCACCCGGCGGCTCCGGCGGCGGCTCCGCAGCAGCCGTCACCGCCTTCCAGGCACCCCTGGCGCTCGGCACCGACACCGGCGGCTCCATCCGCCAGCCCGCCGCACTGACCGGTAGCGTCGGCGTCAAGCCCACCTACGGCTCCGTCTCCCGTTACGGCGTCATCGCCATGGCATCCTCCCTCGACCAGGTAGGCCCCGTCGCCCGCACCGTCCTGGACACCGCACTGCTCCACGAAGCAATCGCAGGCCACGACCCGCTCGATGCAACCTCCCTGCCCGATGAGCCCGGCAACTTTGTTGAAGAAGCCAAGGCAGGCGCAGAAGCCGCACGCAAGCGCGACCTGTCCGGCCTGCGCATCGGCGTCATCAAGGAACTCGGCGGCGGCGACGGCGAAGGCTTCGAAGCAGGCGTCCTCGCACGCTTCCGCGAATCCGTCGAAGAGCTGCGTGCCGCAGGCGCAGAGATTATCGAGGTCTCCCTGCCCTCCGTCACCGAAGCCATCAGCGCCTACTACATGATCATGTCCTCCGAGGTGTCCTCCAACCTGGCACGCTACGACGGCGTCCGTTACGGCCTGCGCGTCGTACCCGAAGACGGCCCCGTCACCATCGAACGCGTCATGTCCGCAACCCGCTCCGCAGGTTTCGGCCACGAGGTCAAGCGCCGCATCATCCTCGGCACCTACGCACTGTCCGCAGGTAACTTCGACGCCTACTACGGCGCAGCACTGCGCGTACGCACCCTCATCCAGCGCGACTACGCAGCAGCATTCGAAAAGTGCGACGTGCTCATCTCCCCGACCGCGCCCTCCACCGCGTTCAAGCTCGGCGAGAAGACCGAAGGCGACCCCATGGCAATGTACCTGGGCGACGTCGCAACCGTGCCCGTCAACCTGGCAGGCGTCCCGGCGCTCTCTCTCTCTGCCCGGCGGTCTCTCCGAAGAGAACAACCTGCCCGTCGGCATCCAGTTCACCGCACCCGCACGCGAAGACGCACGCCTCTACCGCGTCGGCGCAGCGCTGGAAGAACTGCTCACCGCAAAATGGGGCGCACCGCTCTACAAGAGCCTGCCCGACACCGAAACTCTGATCCGCGACTTTGACTTTGGGGGAACCAAGTAATGAGTGAAGAAGTCCTCAGCTTCGAAGAAGCCATCGAAAAGTACGACCCGGTCCTCGGCTTCGAGGTGCACGTCGAACTCAACACCAAGACCAAGATGTTCGACTCCGCACCCAACGAGTTCGGCGACGAACCCAACACCAACGTCACCCCCGTATCGCTCGGCCTGCCCGGCGCGCTGCCCATGGTGAACAAGACTGCTGTTGAGTCCGCCATCAAGCTCGGCCTGGCACTGGGCTGCGACATTGCAGACAAGTCCTACTTCGCCCGCAAGAACTACTTCTACCCGGACTCCCCGAAGAACTTCCAGACCTCCCAGGCTGGCGGCCCCATCGCGGAAACGGCTCCCTGGACGTTGAGCTCGAAGACGGCACCATCTTTACCGTCGAAATTGAGCGCGCCCACATGGAAGAAGACGCAGGCAAGCTCACCCACGTCGGCGGCGCAGACGGCCGAATCCAGGGTGCAACCTCCTCCCTGGTCGACTACAACCGCGCAGGCGTGCCCCTGATTGAGATCGTCACCCGACCCATCGTCGGCGCCGGCGAACACGCACCCGAACTGGCACGCGCCTACGTTGCCGCAATCCGCGACATCGTACGCTCCCTCGGCATCTCCGACGCCCGCATGGAACGAGGTAACGTCCGATGCGACGCCAACGTCTCTCTCATGCCCAAGGGCGCAGAGAAGTTCGGCACCCGCTCCGAAACCAAGAACGTGAACTCCCTGCGTTCGGTTGAGCGCGCCGTCCGCTACGAGATTCGCCGCCACGCAGCGATCCTCGAACGCGGCGAAAAGGTCACCCAGGAGACCCGCCACTGGCACGAAGACACCCGCGAAACCTCCTCGGGCCGCCCCAAGTCCGACGCCGACGACTACCGTTACTTCCCCGAACCGGACCTCGTACCGGTCGTCACCAACAGCGAATGGATTGAGCGTCTGCGCGCCGAACTGCCCGAACCCCCGGCAGAACGCCGCCGCCGCCTCAAGGGCGAGTGGGGCTACTCTGACGAAGAGTTCCGCGACGTCGTCAACGCTGGCGCACTCGACGTTATCGAAGAGACCGTCGCCGCAGGCGCAACCGCAGCAGCCGCCCGCAAGTGGTGGATGGGCGAGATCGCCCGCCGCGCAAAGCAGGCTGAAGTTGAGCTCACCGCCCTCGGCGTGGAGCCCGCAACCGTGGTCGCCCTCGAAGCGCTCATCTCCGAAGGCAAGATCAACGACAAGATTGCCCGCCAGGTGCTCGAGTTTGTCCTCGCCGGTGAAGGCACCCCCGCCGAAATCGTTGAGGCACGCGGCCTCGCCGTAGTCTCCGACGACGGCGCGCTCACCGCAGCCGTTCAGGAAGCACTGGCAGCAATGCCCGACGTTGCCGACAAGATCCGTGCCGGTAAGGTTCAGGCTGCTGGCGCTATCGTCGGTCAGGTCATGAAGGCTACCCGCGGTCAGGCTGACGCCGCCCGCGTGCGTGAGCTGATTCTGGCTGAGTGCGGCGTGGAAGGCTAAGCTTTTCTGCTGACTCGGCTCTAACGAAAGAGGCGTCGTCTCCCGTGTGGGAGGCGGCGCCTCTTTCGTGCTTTACCCCATTCCAGGTTCTGCGCGGGATGCACGGTTCCGCTTGGATTCCGCACGGAAAGGCGGTTATCGTCCTCGTTCCTACAGGGAACCCGCCCTCGCTTCGCTTCGGGCACCCTGATGTCACGTTCGGACGATACCGCCTTTCCTCGCTGGGGTACTGTGCGGGTGCGGCCGCGTTTTCCGGATGCGCCCTCAGGGTGTCACACGGACGCTCTCCGATGCGGAGCGAGGAGGGGCGGAGCGTCCGGGTGACGGGTGCCCCTGCGTAGGCGCGGAGGAAATATGCGGCGCCCCGCCCCTCCCAGCCTGAGAGGAACGAGGACGAACGCCGTCCCTCCAGTAACGCAATGTACTTAAACGAGAAACGCTCCGTCCGTATCCCTCAAGATACAGACGGAGCGTTCTATTTAATGTGCGCTTGGCGAGTGCCTACAGCCTACTCAGTGACGCCGAGGTTGCTCATCAGGAACGCGTAATCCCACGCGATCTCACGCCAACGTGTATACCGGCCGGAACCACCACCGTGACCGCCCGACATGTCAATCTTCAGCAGCGGCACCGGCGACGACGGGTCAATCTGCTCACGCAGCGCCGCAACCCACTTCGCAGGCTCCACGTAGAGCACGCGGGTGTCGTGCAGGCTCGTCACCGCAGCAATCGCCGGGTAGCGGACCGGGCGGATATTCTCGTACGGGGTGTACGACTTCATATAGGCGTACACTTCCGGATCCTCAATCGGGTTGCCCCACTCTTCCCACTCCATTGCCGACAGCGGCAGCTCCGGATCGAGGATGGTGGTCAGCGCATCCACGAACGGTACGGCAGCCAGGCAGGCGGCGTACTTCTCGGGGGCGAGGTTCACGACGGCGCCCATGAGCAGGCCGCCGGCGCTACCGCCGTAGCAGCCGATACGCGTCTCATCAGCCCACGGCTTAGCCGCAATGTAGCTGGTGACGTCTACGAAGTCGGTGAAGGTGTTCTTCTTCGCGAGCTTCTTGCCGTTCTGGTACCAGGAGCGGCCCATCTCGCCGCCGCCGCGAATATGAGCGATGACGTAGATGACGCCGCGGTCCAGAATCGACAGCATCGGGATGGAGAACATCGGGTCCATGGACGACTCGTACGAGCCGTAACCGTACTGGATGACCGGGTGCGGCTTGCTCATGTCCAGGTCGGCGCGGTGAATCACCGAGATCGGGATGAGCGTGCCGTCCGCCGCCGGTGCCCAGTCGCGGTAGGCGCGGTAGTCCTCACGGTTGTAGCCGCCGAGTACCGGGGTTTCACGGCGCAGCAGCAGGGTCTGCGACATGGGGAAGTAGTCGTAGACGCGGCGCGGCGTCAGGTACGAGGTGTAGCGATGCGCAGCACGGGGGAGTAGTTCTCCGCACGCAGCACGGAGGCGGTGTACAGTTCCTCGTCGAAGCCGGCAGGTTCCATGAAGGTCACGCCGGCGGGGCGGCGGCGGCGCCACTGGATGGGCAGCTGCTCACGCGGTGCGAGGAAGATGCGGGTGGTGGTGTCCGCGCGGGCGGTGACGACCAGGTGCGTTGCGGTGAAGGTGAAGCCCTCCAGGCGCACGTGTTCGCTGTGGCGGATGACGGGTACCCAACGCTGCGCGTACTCTTCGAGGCTTTCACCTTCGCGCGGCATGTCTGCGAGGACCAGCTCGGAGTTCAACGCATTGTAGTCGTGCTGAATCAGCAGGTGCTGTTCGCCGGCAATGTTGAGCGGCTCAGCGTAGTATTCGATGCCCGCGCTCTTGGGGATGAGCAGGGTCGGCTCACCCTTGGGCTCGCGGGTGGGGATGAGGCGCACCTCCGTGTACTCGGAATTCGAGCTGGTAATGACCACGGAGGAACGGTCGGAGCTCATGGCGGCGCCGAGCCACATGGTGTTGTCCGGTTCCTCGTAGATCAGGTGGTCTTCGGTGCCCTGTCCGACGTCGTGCACGTAGACACGCCAGGGGGCGCCACGACTCGTCGGGGACGAGGTAGATGAGCTGTTCGGCGTGGTTGATGAAGAAGGAACCCGCCGCAATGTTGGGGATGGTGTCTTCGAGGAAGGTGCCGGTTTCCATGTTGAGGAAGCGCTGCTCGTAGCGTTCGTCGCCCTTTTCGTCCACGGAGATGCTCAGCAGCTTGCCGTTACGTGCGGGCTGGAAGCTGCCGAGGGAGAAGAACTCCATGTCCTTGGCGTATTCGTTGCAGTCGAGGATGACGACCTCACCCTCGAGTACTTCGCCGGGGGTGACGGTCGGCGGGGTGTAGCGCACCACCTCGTCGCCTTCGTGCAGGGCGGGGTAGCGGTAGAAGACGGGGTACTGGCCGCCGGGCACCATGCGGCTGTAGTACCACCAGTCACCGATACGGTTCGGGACGGTCAGGTCCGACAGCAGGGTGCGGTCCTTGATTTCGTTGAAGATGGATTCGCGGAGGGGCTGCTGGTCTGCGGTGACAGCTTCGGTGTATTCGGCTTCTGCCTTGAGGTAGTTGAGGACCTCTTCGCTTTCCTTGTCGCGGAGCCATTCGTAGTGGTCGATGAAGACGTCGCCGTGGTGTTCGCGGCGGTGCTCGACCTTCTTCGGTACGGGCGGGGTGAGGTTCTGTTCAGCCATGCTGCCACCTCTTTCATTGAGTTATGGATTTGTGAATGGTGTGTGCCGTCTGCGCCCGCGTTCCTGTGCCGCCGGGTGGCGGTGAGGGTGCGCGGGGGGACTGCGGGCACGCCTAGTTCTAGTGTATCGAAGAGTGAGGCAGGCTACTATATTGCGGCCTGAGCAGTATCACCCAGATTAGCCCCCTGTACTCTTCTGGAACGTGCGAATTCGGTGGCTAGTTAGCGCGCCCCTTAATGGACATGAGGGTGCGGCGGCCCGCTTTGTTCGCTTTCGTGAAGGCGCGGTTACTCTGCCGGTACTCGCGCTCCTGGAAGCGTAGGCGCAGACGCGCGGATTCGGCTATCATCCTGCGGTAGCGTTCGAAGCGCTCGGGGTCGAGAGCGCCGTCAGCGATGGCCTGCTGCACCGCGCATCCGGGTTCGGAGCCGTGGGAGCAGTCGCTGTACCGGCAGGCGGAAGCGTAACCGGAGACGTCGTCGAAGGTTTCGTCAATCGCGGCGCTATCGCTCGTTGCGGCTAGGGCTCGTACGCCCGGAGTGTCGATCAGCACCGTGCCAGATGATGATTTTGCGTTGGTCGAGTCTCCTTCGCTTGAGCCTTCCGCACCGGGTAAAACAAGCATCTGGCGGCTGGTGGTGGTGTGGCGCCCCTTGCCGTCAGCATCGCGGACCGTGGAGGTGACCTGCACCTGATATTCCTGGCTATCCTCGCGGGGGTCAACTCCGGGGTTGAGCAGGGCGTTGACGAGGGTGGATTTTCCGGCGCCGCTGCGGCCCAGGAACGCGGCGGTATGCCCGGCGACGAGCTCCGCAACCGGTGCGGGGTCGTAGCCGTTATCCGTGCAGACGGCGAGTACCGCATCCACGCCGCCACCCAGAGACTCCCGGTAGCTGGCGAGCTGTTCGGCCGTTACTAGGTCGCCCTTGGTGAGAATCAGCGCGACCTGCACCCCGGAAGCGTGCGCCAGGGCGGTGTAACGTTCAATTCGCCCAATGGACGGCTCGGGGAAGCAGGGCTCAACGATGCAGAGTATATCCACGTTGGCGGCGACAGGCTGATCCGCGGATTCTCGGGTGGCGCTGGGGCGGGTGAGGTAGCTTCGCCGGGGCAGAATCGCGAGGAATTTATGCTCCGCGGGGTGGGCTGCACCGCCAGTTCCGGGGATGGGCTGGGTGAGTACCCAGTCGCCGACGACGGGGTACTCTTCTTCGCCGTAGTCATTCTCAACCGGACGCAGGGGAGCGGAAAGCTTGATGAGCTCACCCCGCTCGCAGGTCAGCAGTTCGCAGCGGGTGCGGTGCACGGCACTGACACGGGCGAGGGTAAAGTTTTCGAGGGTACCGCCGAGGGTGAACGCGGCGCGGATTGCTGAACCCTGCCAGGAGGGGTCGAACCCTAGAGTCTCTAAGGTGTATGAAGCGGGAGGAGTAGTCACGGGAGTTTCTTTCTTGGTTGCGGCGCCCGGATAGCGGGTAATTAAAAGGTTCGTTCTTTTTCAGGTTTCACCGTTTACAACAGCGAGGCGCGGGCGCCGGCACGGATGCGGCGGGCGGCAAGGAAAGTCAGCCCCAATCCGATAGCGGCGTAGAGTACTGCCAATGCCGCGTCTGCTGCCAGGAGCGCGAAGAGATCCGGTGCGGTGTTGCTCGTAATACTGCCAGAGGTATCTAAAGCCTGCACCAGCCGGGACCCGGGAAACCAGGAACACACCCAGGCAAGCCACGCCGGATAGGTACTCACCGGCACAATCACGCCCGCGCTGACCGGCAGAACAATAGACAGAACATTCGAGCCCGTGTACGGATCCGACAGGTACAGACCGAGCCCGGCGGCAAAAATGCCCAGGCAGACCCCGCCCAGAATCGCAACCGGCATCAGCGCAATGGCTCCAATCAGAAGCCCCGAAGCCGCCCCGGTAGAGGGTGCCGTGAGGGACAATAACCACACGATGCCCACATTGCTCAGACCCGTCACGGATGCCAGCAACGCGGGTACCGCCGCCGCACCGAGCCAGTAGCCAGCATCCACCGGGCGAGCCGTACACACGTACTCGAAGACGCCAATCCACCGGTCGGTGGCAACGCGCGCGACAATACCGGCTGCCACGGAGCTGAGGGTGGCAATCAGAGCAGACGCGCAGCCGATGCGTACCGTATCGTTTGCGGCAAGATCAGCACCCAGAAGCACCGTGAAAAGCACGTTGAGGCCCGGCACGAGCACCAGGGTCGTGATGGCCGTTCCGAGGGTTGCGAAGGTAATCGACGACGACCAGCCAATAGAGGCGGTCGACAGTGCCCGACGCGCCACGCCGGGCAGAGAATCAGTAGAGAGAACACGCACGCTACATCGCCCCCAGGGTGCCGCGACGGCGGGCGGAGGCGAGAGCCTTCCGAGCAAAGAGGAAAGCACACAACGCCCAGATGAAGCTCACGACCAGGGTCTGAATTACGGGCAAGAGTGCATCCGCCGGGGTAGTGATGGCGGTACGCCCAAGTAGCAGGTGAACCGGCGCCTGCAGGGGAATGAGCACGCCCGCGGCATCCAGCCAGGCGGGCGCTTCAATGGTCGTGAAGAGAACCCCGGAAAGAATAAAAACCGGCACGAGCAATAGCTCCTCGTAGGCGATAGCGTTCGGCGTGGCCACGAAGAATACCGCAATCATGAACGTGACCGACAGGCACGCAAGCCACAGCAGGGGAACGCCCAGAACGTAGCGCGGCCAGAGCGCGGAAAAGTCCGTGACCTGCGGGTTGAGCGTCACAAGAGCCCAGATGAGCCACGACAGGGGCAAAGCCGCCAAACCCACAATGGAGGCGCTTGAAACGATAGCCGCCAGCACCCGCACCGGAGAAATCGACCCCGAACACAGGTACACGAGGGTCCCACGGAAACGCTCAAAATTGATGATGCCCGCAGACACGATGCAGACCGACCACATGCCCACAATGCCCGCGCGGGTCCACGCGAGGGTCGGGTCAACGGAGTGACCCGCGGAGCTCTGCGCCGCCGCATGCACGGCGAGCGCCTGAAGGATGACCGAGCCGAGTACCGTACTGATGAGTAGCTGAATGAAGTAGGGGACCGTCAGGAACTGCCGCAGGCTAAAGCCCATGAGCCGCAACTGACGGGCGCACTCCTGCCACAGGTCGTACCGTCGACCCTGCCGCTGGAACTCTTCCGAGCGTTGCGTCTGAGCGTTCATCGCTTGAGCCCCTCCGCCATCGCCAGGTATGCCTCTTCCAAGGTTGCCGGGCGTGTGTACGGTTCGGTCCGTGCCCCAATGTTCGCGGTGGCAAGCCCCTCCGTGAGGATGAGGTGAGCTTCGCCCGCCTCGAACGTGGCGCGCTCGCCATGCCAGTAGAGGGTCAGTTCCCAGCCGGAACCGCGCGGGGCAAACAGCACCGCCGCCTTATCGCCGAGGAACCCGCGGAGCGTATCAATGCCCTCGGTGGCGGTGGCCTCGACCTGAACCACAGTCGTGGCGGCAATACCTGCGTGCGCGGCAATATCCTCGAGACTGCCGCTCACAGCAACGGAGCCAGCGCCCAAAACGGTAATAGTGTGCGCTAGGTCCTCGATTTCGCCCAGCAGGTGGCTCGTCAGCAGAATGGCGGCACCGTCTTCCGCGAGAGAACGGATGAGGGTACGCACGGTCAGAGCGATATCGGGGTCGAGCCCGTTGGTCGGCTCATCCAGCAGGAGCAGGGCGGGGGAGCCGAGCAGGGCGCGGGCGATGTGCAGGCGCTGCTTCATGCCGCGAGAAAACTCCTGGACAGGCTGCGTTGCCGCATCGGTGAGTTCCACACGGGCTAGGGCATGCTCCACCTCGTGCCGTCGAGCCCGCCCGGAAACCCCCGCAACATCGGCGAAGAACAGCAGATTGTCGCGGGCACTAGCGCGCGGGTAGAAGCCGTTCTCCCCTCCCAAAGCTAGGCCCACGTGACGGCGCGCCCGCTTGCGGGTGGGTGATGGCGTCAATACCGTTCACGGTGAGGCTACCGCCGGTGGGGGTGAGCAGGGTCGAGCACATCTGCACGGTCGTCGTTTTTCCTGCACCGTTGGGGCCGAGGAGAGCATGAATCTCACCGGAACTAACGCGAAGTGACACACAGTCGACGGCGGTAAAGGTATTTTCACCTTTGCCAAAGACGCGGCTGAGCTGCGTGGCGTCAAGAACAAGAGACATGGTAGGTAACCTTCGGGTATGACCCTCTGGCCCCTATACCGGAGGGATGCTGAGCAGGATAAACGGCGTAGTGAGCCGTAGCGAGTTGTACCCTGCGTGAGTGTATGTGTCATTTCAGTGTACCGAAAAACCGTAGATAAAAGTGATGGGGGTTACTATGTGGATGGTAGGTGCCCGCCTCAGCATCTCGATTGCCTCGCCCTCGGATTGCCCCGGCACCGTCATTCACGTTTTGTTGCAGGCGGTTTTTGGTGACAGACGTTAAAAAACGTCATCTTTGCAATGAAATGTCTTAAAGTACCGCGCACCCACAAAAACCTTGACCCCACCCCGTGCCCTATGACACTCTAAATAACAGGTCAAGAGCGCCAGCGACAAGCCCCAGCTAGCTGGCCGGCAACCCTCCTCCGCGGTGGGGTGCCCTGGGTGAAGACCGGGCGGCACGCACAAGCGTGACGCAAGCGCGGGACCGATGTGACCGAATTCGGTACATCAATCGTGACAGGACAACTCAACGACGATTCCTGTACCAATCGGCATGCGGCCCCCTAACTATCCCCTTAGGAGAGCCACGCATGAGCAACAACACTACCGTCCCGACTCCCGCCAACCCCGCCGGTTGGAAGTTCGAAACCCGCCAGATCCACGCAGGTCAGGCGCCGGATGCCGCAACGGGAGCTCGGGCACTACCCATCTACCAGACCACCTCTTTCGTCTTTGACAGCGCCGAGCAGGCAGCGAACCGTTTCGCTCTCGCCGAGCTGGGCCCCATTTACACTCGCCTCACCAACCCCACCCAGGAAGTAATCGAAAACCGTATCGCTTCCCTGGAAGGCGGCGTAGGCGCGCTGCTGCTGGCATCCGGTCAGGCAGCTATTACCTACGCAATCCTGAACATTGCCGGTGCAGGCGACCACGTTGTTGCTTCACCCTCCGTGTACGGCGGCACCTACAATCTGCTCAAGTACACTCTCGCCGACCTCGGTATCGAAACCACCTTCGTCGAGAACCCGGACGACCTGGACGCATGGCGTGCCGCAGTTCGCCCCAACACCAAGCTCTTCTACGGCGAGTCCGTGCCCAACCCCCGTAACGACGTGCTCGATATTGAGCCTATTGCCGCAATTGCGCACGAAAACGGTGTACCCCTGATTGTGGACAACACCGTACCCACCCCCTACCTGCTGCGCCCCATCGAATATGGCGCGGACGTGGTCGTCCACTCTGCAACCAAGTACCTGGGTGGCCACGGAACCTCCATCGGCGGCGTGATCGTTGACTCCGGTAACTTCGACTACGGTGCAGACCCCGAGAAGTTCCCCAAGTTCAACCAGCCCGCCCCCGGCTACCACGGCCTGGTCTACGCACGTGACCTGGGTAAGGACTCCGCATTCGGTGCGAACCTCTCCTACATCCTGAAGGCGCGCGTCTCCCTGCTGCGTGACACCGGCGCCGCCATCTCCCCGACCAACGCCTTCAACATCGGCATCGGCCTGGAGACCCTCTCCCTGCGCATCGAACGCCACATTGAGAACGCCACCAAGGTCGCCCACTGGCTCGAAGCAAACCCGCAGGTCGACAAGGTCATCTGGGCTGGCGTGGAATCCTCCCCCTGGTACGAGCGCGCACAGAAGTATCTGCCCAAGGGCCCCGGCGCGGTGCTCGGCTTCACCCTCAAGGACGCAACCCTGGAGCAGACCCGCGACTTCGTGGACGCCCTGAAGCTGCACTCCAACGTGGCGAACATCGGTGACGTGCGCTCGCTCGTGATTCACCCCGCCTCCACCACCCACTCCCAGCTTTCCGCTGAGGAACTGGAGAAGATTGGCGTGTACCCGAACTTCGTCCGCCTTGCTGTCGGTATCGAGAACATCGACGACATTCTCGCCGACCTGCAGTTGGGCTTCGACACCCTCTCCTAAACGGTGACGCACCCGCAGGTGGACCGGCAAGCTACGGCTTTTCGGTCCACCTGCGGATTCCCCGTTACGGAGCATGTTGTAACTGTGCGGCGTTGCTGCCGCCCAACCTGTTGCTTCTTCTACCCACAGACGAGTACCCCGCTCACACCCGGCACCACCTCGCCGACCAACCCAGTGAAGGGAACCCCATGACCACCCAGAGCACTAGCCAGTCCGGCACCACCAAGTCCGGCACTATCAACCAGCCTGTCACCGCACCCATCCCCGTGGCGGGCACCCAGCGCGAACACCCCGAAGCGCAAGGCTACCTGCGTCAGCTGAACATCGGCGACCTGGAGCTCGAATCCGGCGTAACCCTGCCGCAGGTCACCATCGGCTACGAAACCTGGGGCACTCTCAACGAGGCTGGCGATAACGCCATCCTGATCCTGCATGCGCTCACCGGTGACACGCATGTCTCCCGCGGCGTACCCACCCCCGACATGCCCGCCCCGCTGATTCGCGCTATCGAATCGGACGGCTGGTGGGAAGGCATCGTGGGCCCCGGCTCGGTCGTGGACACCAACCGCTACTTCGTGATTGCCCCCAATATTCTGGGTGGCTGCTACGGTTCTACCGGCCCGGCAAGCATCGTCCCCGAGGGCTACCCGGGCGCTGGTGAGCACTGGGGTTCCCGCTTCCCGCAGGTGAGCATTCGCGACTCCGTACGTGCGGAGGCGCGTCTGGCGCGTGCACTGGGCGTGACGAGCTTCCGCTACGTGATTGGTGGTTCCATCGGTGGTGCTCGCGCCCTGGAGTGGGCGGCAACTAACCCCGAGCTGGTGCGCGGATGCGCGGTTATTGCCTCCGGTCCTTCGGCTACGGCGGAGCAGATTTCCTGGGCCCACACTCAGAACATTGCGATTCGTTCGGATGCGAACTTTGCCGGTGGCGACTACTATGCCGGTCCTGCACCGACTGCCGGTCTGGCTCTGGCGCGCCGTATCGCGCACACCACCTACCGCAGCCCCGCCGAACTGGAGCACCGCTTCGGCCGTGAGGAGAACCGCGGCGAAAACACTGTGGGCGGTTCGCTGGGTGAGCCGCGTGGCCGCTACGCCATCGAAAGCTACCTGGACCACCACGGCGCTAAGCTGGTTGAGCGTTTTGACGCGAACAGCTACCTGGCGGTCAATGAGGCACTGATTTCGCACGATGTGGCGCGTGGCCGCGGCACCCTGGCGCAGGCGCTGGCACACACCGATTGTGAGTGGACCATTGCGGCGGTGAACACGGACCGTCTGTTCTTCCCGCACGAGTCGCACCGCCTGGCGGAGGCGCTTCCCACCCCGGTGCCCGTGGACATTATCGAGTCGAACCACGGCCATGACGGCTTCTTGATTGAGGCGAAGCAGGTGGAGAAGATTCTGGCGCGCGCCCTCGGCGTTGAAGATGAATCCGCCACCCCAAGTGAGGCGCAGCGTGAGCGTGAGGCGTTGGATTCGATGACTCGCCTGTATGCTACGGCGACCCGCTAGAACCGCGAGTATTCACGGGGTGCTGACCCAAGCCCCTCTGATCGCTGTTTATACCACCTAAGTGCGGGTAAATTCCGGGTGGGCAGATAGTGTCTTCACAGGTTCTTCCGCCCGCCGAGAATTAACCTTCACCCTAAAGGTTAGATAAGGAGACGCCGGGTGCTCACATGATGTGAGCACCCGGCGTTTCTTTGCATCTTCTCGAAGAGTGTTGTGCCAAGTCAGGGAATATTTTTCGGTTTTTCGGGTGTTTTGCGAAACCTCCGCGAGATACCGCGGAAGTAGCCTCCTGTTGCACCGGAAGGTAAAGGTTCTCGGTTTGCTTTAGACCAGCTCTAACCCCATAGCATTAACGCTGTGGTAAGTATTCAAGAGGTAGCGGAGCAGTTGGGGGTGAGCACCCACGCCCTGCGATATTACGAAAAAGAGGGGCTCATTGCGGTGCCCCGTGATGCTCACGGAACCCGTATTTTTGATGAGGAGTCTATCTCCGCAGCACGGTTTATTGCTACCTGCCGTCAGGCCGGCATGAGTCTTGCCGACATTCGCACGATTTTGAGCAATCCGGACGACCACGCCCTGTCCATTGATGTGATGGAGCGTGCCCGCCGAAAGATTGAAAACGAGATTGTGGGGTTGCAGCAGAACCTTGAGCACCTGGATTGCCGTATTCAGGAGCACCGCCGTCACCTCGACAGCACCCGCTAGGTAACCAGTCTTCTGCAGACGCGTATAAACGCCCGGTATTCCCAACGTTGGGAATACCGGGCGTATTTTTGTGCTCAGCTGGCATGCTCGGCTACTCAAGCTGAGTTACTAGGTATCTCCACTCCGGAGGCTTACCCCCAGGTAGCTTCCTGCGGGTCAATACCGTGTGCACGAGCATTCTCGTAGATGACATCCCGCAACCATTCTGCGAGCCCGGTCGCGAGCTTCTCATAGTGCGCCTTGAAGCGGGCATCCTCAACGTAACCGCGGGCTAGAATGGCGTGTTTAGCGGGGGTGACCTCAAAGAAGAACAGGGAGGCGCGGTGCCGCTCGGCGAGCGCGTTCGCCTCCTCACTGCCCGGCTGCACGCCGCGGTTGAATGCCTCGACGAGGGCCTGTTCTACCTCGTCAATCTGCTGTTTGCCGTTCTGCCAGTCGGCACGGTCCATTGAGGCAGTACGGCGCTGGTATTCAGCCCAGTCGTCAGTTTCACGTAACGCTCCTGCGCTTCCTGCTGGTGGGCGAGGCTGAACCCTTCACCCATAATCTCTGCTTTTTCGGCAGCGCTGAGCTGCTCATTTTTAGGTGCCATGGTGTCCTCCAAAAGGTGTTCGATGGTTTCAAGCATGCGCCCGTACGCGGCGATTTTGCGTTGAAGCATATCCCGCTGGGCGAGCAGATGCTCGGTGCTGTTCGCCCGATCCTGCAGTATGTTGCCAATAGCGTCAAGGCTCATGCCGATGGCGCGGTACCCCATGATGACGGTGATCCGTTCAAGGTCTGTATCGGTGTAGTACCGGTACCCGTTGAACTCATCATGTGCCGGGTTGAGTAAGCCCCGCTGTTCCCAGTGGTGTAGCGTGCGGACCGTGAGCCCATGCAATGATGCTGCTTCTCCTACGGTGTATTCATGGTGCCCGTCAGGCGGTGTCATGTTCGCGTCCATGGCTTCACTCTAAAGCCTGACGTTAGGTGAGGGTCAAGCTAGCGGCGGAACCTGCGGTGCAGATTTGCGGGGGAGTCCTCGCTAAGATGGGTGCATGAGCGAAAACAAATACGTCGTCGAATACACCCGCCCTGAGAACGAACGCGCAGGCACCCACCTGGTGCTCATGCTGCACGGCTACGGCTCCCAGGAGCATGATTTGCTGTCCCTGGCGGCGCACCTTCCGCAGGAGGGCTTCACCTACGCCTCCATGCGTGCACCGCAGCCGGTCGGCACCCAGTTCTCCGCGGACTCGACCGGCGCCTACATTGCCGCAGACGCTATCGGCTACCAGTGGTACCCGCTGAACCAGCAGCTCGAATCTGACCAGCGCGCCATCGAGCAGGCGAGCGACTACGTGCTGGAGTGGGTGCGCGCGAACCGTGAACCGTACGCATCGGTGACCCTGCTGGGCTTCTCGCAGGGCATGGGCATCGCAACGTCGATGGTGCGTCACGCCCCCGGCGAGTTCGCCGCCGTAGTGGGGCTGTCCGGCTACGCGGTAGATTCTGATTCGCCGTACTTCAAGGACGAGGAGCTGAAGAAGACCGAACTGCCGGTGTTCTTTGGTCGTGACCAGGAAGACCCCGTCATCCCGCAGGAGATGGTGAACTACACCTACGACTGGATCCGCAAATACACTGACGGCATCAAGGTGCTGTACGCTGGCGCGGGTCACGGTGTGAGCGCCATGGAGATTCGCCACGTGGGCGAGTTCCTGGAGGTGAAGGTACAGGGTCAGGAGCCGCGTATTCGTGCGCAGAAGGTTGCGGAGGCGACCGGCACCGCGGAAGGTTCTGACGCCTAAATCGACTATATGGAAAGCCCCCGGGTCGTTAACTCGGGGGCTTTTCGTTGAGCTTTGCTTCCGTCTGGATTCCGCACGGAAAGCGGTATTCGTCCTCGTTCCTACAGGGGACCCGCCCTCGCTTCGCTTCGGGCACCCTGATGTCACGTTCGGACGATACCGCCTTTCCGCGCTGGGACGCTGTGCGGGCGCGGCCGCGTTTTCCGGATGCGCCCTCAGGGTGTCAGCCCGGACGCTCTCCGATGCGGAGCGAGGAGGGGGCGGAGCGTCCGGGTGACGGGTGCCCCTGCGTAGGCGCGGAGGAAATATGCGGCGCCCCGCCTCCGGTGGTAGGGGGGGAGGGGAAGGAACGAGGACGAGCATCGTCCCTCGCATGTAGCACTAACCAAGCAGAGAGAGGACTAGCCCTCGCGCGCAACCTTCACGGTCACGCCGTTGAAGGTCACGGTGTCGCCGGGGTGCATCTGCTTGCCGCGTGCTTCTTCAATGTCGCCGTTGACCTTTACCAGGCCGTGCTGAATGACCTCGCGTGCCTGCGCGCCGTCCTCTACGAGGTTGGCGAGCTTGAGGAACTGGCCGAGGCGGATCATGTCGTCGCGAATAAAAATTTCTTCCATGCTTCCTAGTTTATCCCGCCGGGTACGTCCTGGCTTCCCGAAAAATGGGGAGCGGTGGGCAGGGGTGGGCATACCCAGGGGCGGGGTGGTGATGGTACCCTAGTGTCTTGCATCAAAAAGTGTGCATATTGCGCCGATGAGCGCGAATACGGGCGCCCCGTTCTGGGTTGCGTCCCTTATCAACCCGAACTCACGCACGTCACAGCCGGTGGCGGGGCAGAAGGAGTAACTATGGCTGAAAAGTCCACCCTCGATAACGTTATTGCGCTCGCGAAGCGCCGCGGCTTTGTTTTCCAGGCCGGTGAAATTTACGGCGGTTCCCGCTCCGCATGGGACTACGGCCCCCTCGGTGCAGAGCTGAAGGAAAACATCCGTCAGCAGTGGTGGCAGCGTTTCGTCCGTTCCCGTGCGGACATGGTTGGCCTGGATTCCTCCGTTATTCTGCCTCGTGCGGTGTGGGAGGCATCCGGTCACGTGGCGACCTTCACCGACCCGCTGGTTGAGTGCCTGTCGTGCCACAAGCGTCTGCGTCAGGATCACCTGCTGGAGAACTTTGAGGCGAAGAAGGGCCGCGCGGCTGAGGGCATGGAAGAGATTGCTTGCCCGAACTGTGGTACTCGTGGTGAGTGGACTGAGCCGCAGAACTTCTCCGGTCTGATGAAGACTTACCTGGGCCCGGTTGATAATGAGGAGGGTCTGCACTTCCTGCGCCCGGAGACCGCTCAGGGTATTTTCGTGAACTTCAACAATGTGGTCACTGCTTCTCGTAAGCGCCCGCCGTTCGGTATTGGCCAGATTGGTAAGTCGTTCCGTAACGAGATCACTCCCGGTAACTTTATTTTCCGTACTCGTGAGTTCGAGCAGATGGAAATTGAGTACTTTGTGCACCCGGATGACGCTGATAAGTACTTCAACGAGTGGGTTGAGGACTGCTGGAACTGGTTCGTTGACCTGGGTATCAACCCGGATAACATGCGCCGCTTCGACGTTCCTAAGGAGGAGCGTGCACACTACTCGGCTGGCACTATTGACGTTGAGTACCGCTTCGGCTTCCAGGGTTCGGAGTGGGGCGAGCTGATGGGCGTTGCGAACCGTACCGACTACGACCTGGGCGTGCACAATGAGCACTCCAACGCGAAGCTTGAGTACTTCGACCAGGCTACCGGTGAGCGTTACGTGCCGTACGTGATTGAGCCGTCCTTCGGCCTGACCCGCTCCATGATGGCGTTCCTCGTCGACGCATACGTCGAGGACGAGGCACCCAACACTAAGGGTGGCGTGGATAAGCGCGTCGTGCTGAAGCTTGACCCGCGCCTGGCACCGGTGAAGGCTGCTGTTCTGCCGCTGTCGAAGAAGGCTGAACTGTCTGAGCCGGCAACTAAGCTGGCGAATGAGCTGCGTGGCCTGTGGAACGTGGACTACGACGAGGCGGGCGCTATTGGCCGCCGTTACCGCCGCCAGGATGAGATCGGTACCCCGTTCTGCATTACCGTAGACTTCGATACCCTCGAGGATCAGGCTGTGACCATCCGCGAGCGCGACACCATGAACCAGGAGCGTGTGGCTCTGGATCAGGTGAAGTCCTACCTGGCTGCACGCCTGGCAGGCTAAAACTTTCATAACATGGTCGGCGGGTAGCCTCTTAGAGCGAAAGAGGCTACCCGCCGTCGTGTATTTGGGCTACCCTGGTTAGACTGATTGGCACGATTGAAGCGAGCGAAGGAAAGGTGCACGGATATGGCTGAACGCCTCAGCGAAAAATTTGAGATTCGCCCCTGGCAGGAGGGTGATGACCTTGCCCTGCTTGAGATTTGGAACTCTGCCCGCAATGAGGTTGAGGAGCGCCAGCGTGGCCTTTTCGGCCCGGATACGGACGCGCCGTTTAGCCGCACCCTGGTGGTGACTGTTTCTGGTGTGCCGGTGGCTGCGGGTACTGTGGTGGCTTCGTTGCTGCATCCGACGCGTTTGTGGTCCTATGTGGAGGTCGCGGCTGACCACCGCCGTCAGGGTATTGGTACCGCCCTGCTGGATGCGTTGCGTGAGATTGCGGCGGCGCACGGTCAGACCACTGCTCTGCGCGTGAAGCTGTCGCCGTTTAGTGACGGTGAGGAGTTCGCGCAGGCTACTGGCATGAAGCTGATTCAGCGTTCCCGTATGGTGCGTGTGGAGCCGGGTGCGATTCCTCCGGTGTCTTTGCGTGAGGACGCTGACGGTAATGAGACTCAGGCGATTGAGGATTTGGCGACCGGTTCGGTGGAGCTGACCGCCGCGCTGTGGGATTTCTACCGCCGCGCCCACGAGTGGGATGTTCCCGCCGAGGTTGGTTTGGGCACGGTGAACCGCTACTTCCTTTCGGATGAGGTGCGTGCTTTTGGCGCCGTGGTGCTTCGTGACCATATTCGTGAGGCGGCTGCAGAGGGTAAGAAGGGTCCGATTGTTGCGTTTGCGGTGAGCTACCACCCCTTCGAGACTGACCCGGAGGCGGCGCTGGTGGATGAGAAGACCGCCACGGAACTGCTGCTGGGCTACGACTTCGATAATGAGGGTGCCGTGGAGGCGATTATGCAGGTGCTGTCCCTGCTGAGTGCTAAGTACCCGGTGCTGGTTGAGGTTGATGACGCCATGGAGGCGCTGGTTCAGGTGACCGACGTGCTACTGCGTGCCGGCACTGCCTCGGTGGAGGGCGACCCGACCTATATTTACGTGACCGAGTAGGTTACTAGGTAGATTCTCGATACTGAGCCTGCGGGCTGACTCTTGCTGAAGGGGTGGGGGAGCGGAACGCTTCCTCGCCCCTCTCGCGTACCTGCGTCTCCTTGCGGTTGCTGCGCCGGCGCCGTGCCGTTGTACTGTGCCGCGCTGCTGTACTGTGCTCCTGTACCCCCTCAGCTGAGTCCGGTTCTCGATTTGCCCCCGTATGCCACAATATAGGGGTGAATTCTGAAGCACCCCGTCTTACCCTTCCGCCCCTGAAACTGGGCAATCTGACCGTTGATACTCCCGTAGTTCTCGCCCCGATGGCCGGCGTGACCAATAAGGCTTTCCGTCGCCTCTGCAGTGAATATGGCGGCGGCCTGTACGTTACCGAAATGGTGACTGCGCGCGCCCTGGTGGAGCGTAAGCCCGAGTCCATGCGCATTATTGAGCATGACCCGGACGAGAAGATCCGCTCCATCCAGATTTACGGTGTGGACGCGGTCAACGTCGGTAAGGCTGTGCGCATGGTCGTTGAAGAGGACCGTGCCGACCACATTGACTTGAACTTTGGCTGCCCGGCTCCTAAGGTGACTCGCCGCGGTGGCGGTGCCGCCCTGCCCTGGAAGACTGACCTGTTCACTGCGATTGTGCAGGCCGCGGTGAAGGAGGCGTCCCGCAACGATATTCCGCTGACCATTAAGATGCGTAAGGGCATCGACGATGACCACATTACGTTCTTGGAATCTGCCAAGATTGCCCGTGATGCCGGTGTCGCGGCGATTGCTCTGCACGGTCGTACTGCGGCTCAGCATTATTCGGGTAAGGCTGACTGGGATTCTATTGCGCAGCTGCGCGAGCTGATTCCGGACGTGCCGATTCTGGGTAATGGCGATATTTTCTCCGCTGAGGATGCGGTGCGCATGGTCGAGCAGACCGGCGTGGACGGCGTGGTGATTGGTCGCGGTTGCCAGGGTCGCCCGTGGCTGTTTGGTGACCTGCAGAATGCGTTTGAGGGTTCGTCTGAGCGTATCCGCCCGACCCTGACTGAGGTGTCGGACATGATTTACCGCCACGCAGAACTGCTGGTGGAAACCTTCGGTGATGAGACCCGAGGCCTGCGCGAGATCCGCAAGCACGTGGCGTGGTACTTCAAGGGTTACCCGGTTGGCGGTGAGCTGCGAGCGAAGATGGCTCAGGTGCCCGACCTGGCGACGTTCCGTGAGCTGATTGCTCAGCTGGACCACTCGATTGGTTACCCGGGTGCCGCTGTGGAGGGTTCGCGCGGTCGCGCCGGCAGCCCCAAGCAGCCGCACCTGCCCGATGGCTGGCTGGATTCGCGCATCCTGGGGGATGCTGAGCGTCTGGGCCTGGCGGAGGCTGAGCTGGATATTTCCGGCGGCTAAACACCTGTGTGCCGCGGCGTGCTGTATGCGCGTCGCGGCGCATCCTTTTTACGAGCCTGTTTGTGCGTTATTTTCCGCGCCTATAACGCCTGCAGACGCTACCTGTTGACCCCCACCGTAGAATTGAGTTTATGGCTGGATTAATCCGCAAAGAAGACATTGACGAAGTCCGCGCCCGTACCGATATCCGCGAAATCATTGAAGGCTATGTGAGCCTCAAAAGCGCCGGTATAGGCACCTTCAAGGGGCTGTGCCCGTTCCACGACGAGCGCACGCCCTCCTTCAATGTGCGCCCGCAGGTCGGCTCGTACCACTGCTTCGGTTGCGGTGAATCCGGTGACGTGTACTCCTTCGTCATGGCGATGGAACACACCAGCTTCGTTGAGACGGTGGAGCGTCTAGCCGCCCGTATTGGTTACACCCTGCACTATGAGGGCGGTAAGCCCGGTGACCGCTACGAGGCGGGTATGCGCCGCCGCCTGCTTGACGCGCACAAGATTGCCACCGAGTTCTTTGAACGTAACCTCTACAGCGCTGATGCTCAGGAGGCGCAGCGCTTCCTCGGCGCCCGCGGTTTCGATCCCGCCGCAACCCGCAAGTTCGGTGTCGGCTACGCCCCGCGCGGCTGGGACCACCTGCTCAAGCACCTTCGCTCCCAGGGTTTCACTGATGAGGAGCTGAAGGCGACCGGCATGTTCTCGGAGGGCAACCGCGGCCTGTACGACCGCTTCCGCGGCCGCATCATCTGGCCAATCCGCACCATCGCCGGTGAAACCATCGGTTTCGGTGCCCGCCGTCTCTTCGACGACGATCAGGGCCCCAAATACCTGAACACCCCCGAGACGCAGCTGTACAAGAAATCCCAGGTGCTTTACGGCATTGACCTGGCAAAACGCGATATGACCAAGACTAAGCAGGTCGTCATTGTGGAAGGCTACACGGACGTTATGGCGGCACACCTCGCCGGCATCACCACTGCCGTTGCCACCTGCGGCACCGCGTTCGGTCCCGGCCACATCAAGATGGTGCGCCGCATGATTACCGACGACGGCTCCGGCGGCGAAATCATCTTCACCTTCGACGGTGACGCCGCAGGCCAGAAAGCCGCCATGGCCGCATTCCAGGAGGACCAGCGCTTCGTCGCGCAGACCTTCGTGGCGGTTGCCGAGAACGGCATGGACCCCTGCGACCTGCGCCTACACAAGGGCGACGCCGCCGTGCGCTCGCTGATCGCTTCGCGCCGCCCGCTCTTCGAGTTTGCGATTGATTCGACCCTCGCCAAGTACGATTTGGCGACCCTTGAAGGCCGCGTGCTGGCGATGCGCGCTATCGCCCCGATTATCGCCGGCATCAGGGACCGCGACCTGCGCCCCGCCTACATGCGTAAGGTATCCGGTCAGCTCGGGCTGGAGCTCGACGAGATTCAGCGCGCCGTGGCGTACGCGCAGAACCACCCGAAGCTTTCGCGCACCCAGCAGGCAGAAGCTCCCGCCGCCGCGCCGCGTTACGAGCGTCTGAATGAGGGGCCGCCGGGCACACCGGGATACGCGGGCGCTCAGGGTTACGCGGGCGCTCAGGGGGCAGTTCATGCTGACGCGCCCTACGACCCCGCCTACGATGCACCGCCCCCGGAAGATTACGCCGCACCCAGCGCCTACGCCGGGCAGAACGCTGCCGCGCACCCGCCGAGCAGCATTCAGCCCGCCGCACCCCAGCCGGAGGCGACCGCCCCCGCCGTCGAGGAGTTCCTCACCCCCGACCCGCGCGACCCGGTTGCCCGCCTCGAAAAGGCGGCGCTCGAGATTGCCTGCAGCACCCCGAGCTCATCAGCGTGGAACAGTGGCGTAACCTCGCCACCGTGCAGTTCCGCTACCGCACCCATCGTGAGGTGGCCGCCGGCATTATTCACGCGGCAACCGTCATGGCGCCCACCCCCGGCATCGAGTGGATTAACTGTGTACGTTCCGGTGCGGTAGAAGGTGTGCACCCCGCCATTGCGGAGCTCGCCGTCTCACCGCTACCGGTCAGTAGCGCCGAGCGCTTGCCCAACTTCGTCAACGGTGCACTCAACGCACTGTTCGAACAGCAGATCGCCCGCCAAAAATCCGACCTGATGATGCGCCTGGAACAGCTCAGCGCCAACCCCGACGACGAAGAGTTCGAAGCGGTACAGCGTCAGCTCCTCGAACTGGAAATGCGCCGCCGCCAGCTCAGCGCACAGCGCGGCTAAGCACGGTTCTTCTGCTTACACCCCGGCAGCCTGCCGAATATCCTGTATTCTGCAGGCTGCCGGGGGAGCACCACCCAAACTAATAACCGCTCAACCCAACCACACACCCCAAAGAGTGATGCACTTCATAGCATTTCAAGTTGCGGAGCCCAAACAGCCCCGGTATAGTTATTACTCGTTGCAAGGGAAACCAGCAACGAAAACAAAATAATCCCCCCGTAGCTCAATTGGCAGAGCATTCGACTGTTAATCGAAGGGTTACTGGTTCGAGTCCAGTCGGGGGGAGCGCATAAAGCAAGAATCCTCAGGGCTCCGCCCTGGGGATTCTTGCTTTATCTGTTGCCCTGGCTCGAACCAGTAACCACTCCACCCTACGTGAGCGCTGGGGCGCCTGCTCCAGGCTCCGTCTGGTTCGAGTCCAGCGCAACAGTGGCATACGGGGTGGTTGAGATTTTTGGTTCCTCGCGCGCTCGGAAAATCTTCGCCTCGCTGGTTCGAGTCCAGTCGGAACGTTCTCTCCACGTCGTGAACCAGTAACCACTCCACCCTACGTGAGCGCTGGGGCGCTCCCTCCCGGCCCTCGGGCTTGCGCCCTCGGCGGGATAACGGTTTTTACTTCCTCGCGCGCTCGGAAAAACCGTTACCCCGCTGTGTCGAGTCCAGCCGGAACGTTCTCTCCAAGTCGTGAATGAGTAACTCCTCGGGCTTACGCCCCCGGCGAGGCAAAGATACTTCACCCTGCAAAAATGTACCCTGCAAAAATGTGAAGTCTAACGCACAGAGAAGTTCCTTACCCACATCAACCACACGCCCACTCGGCGCGTAGCGGGGGAGCGGCGCATCGGCATCCTCTTACGCCTACTCCAGAGCAAATCCACAGGCGCAACCAAACCCAGAAAGCTACGCCTGCAGCTCAATGTAGCCTCCAGAAAGTCGAAAATACCTGAAGAGATAGCGCAAACCCCCACCCAAACGGTCACGCGGAGGTATCATAAGGGGCTAAACTATAGGAGGTGGAGTGCGAAAAAGAAGCCTCCAAAAACACGTCACGGAGAGGTGGTCATGACCACTACTACTAATCCCAAGGCACCTAAGCGTTTCTTTGCTGGCATCAGCGGGATTAAGTCCGGCGTCGCGAACATCATCGACGCTGGCAAAACCTTCAAGACCCTCGGACCCAGCCAGGTCAAGGACGAAATCCAGATTGCAAAGCACGAGCTGAAGACCAAGGGCATCGCCGTTGGTAAGGGTGCGGCCTTCTTCGGCGTCGCAGCAGTCTTCGGTCTGTTCCTGATCATTGCGCTGGTCGCCGCAGCAATCCTCGGCCTCGGCACCGTCATGCCCTACTGGGCATCCGCGCTGGTCTTCGCCCTCATCTTCCTCATCGTCCTGGCAATCTGCGCCCTGGTCGGTCTGAAGAAGGTCAAGGCACAGCTGCCGTTCAAGCCCGAATCCGCAATCTTCGGTCTGCTCTTCGACCTCGGCGTACTCAAGGAAGGTACCGCCATGTCCGCTGAGCGCCTGAAGAAGGAACAGGCAGAGCGTGCAGAGCAGAAGGCTAAGGAAGCTGAAGAAGCAGCAGAACGCGCACGTCAGGAAGCTGAAGAGCGCAAGGCACGCGGCGAGGAAGAGCCCAAGCCGCCGACCTTCGAAGAGCTCAAGCAGCGCACCGCAGAGCGTCGCCAGCACCTGGCAGCCCTGCGCGATGACCTACAGTCCTACACCGGCGACGTTCAATCCAACACCCAGCAGGCTCTGGATGCTCTCAAGGCAGTGCCCTCCGAGGTTGCTGCAGGTGCAGCAGCTACCGGCCGCGGCCTGGCAGAGAACGTGCGCAAGCCCGAGGTTCTGCAGGCACGCTGGAAGTCCTTCGCAGCACTGGGCGCATCCATTGCAACCGTCCTGCACTTCCTGAACCGCCTGGTACGCCGCTAAACCCGGTACACCATAAACCCAGTCGCCGCTAAAACCGGCACAGGTTTAACGCCAAGCGTCCAAACGCCCCGATACTCGTATCGGGGCGTTTGTGCGTCTACGGGCAGGTTGCCGGCTTCTGTCTCAATGTGAGGTTTAGAGGTAACTCCCAGCCAAAGCCGCCCGCCACAACTCGGAGAAGGACGAAGCTCACAGGTAGAATAGACAAGTGCTGTACGTGCTGGACCCACCCGGTGCACGCGGCAGACAGAGGTAGAAGCGGCGCACCGTCGCACCCGAAACCCCGAAGTCACCGACACACTACACCCCGATGAGGAGCCCCGTCATGGAACAGGCAAAGACGATTCTGATTGGCGCAGAAACCTACCCGCCGGACATCAACGGTGCAGCACAATTCGGTCACCGCCTCGCCACCTCCATGCTCAAGCGAGGCCACTCCGTGCACGTGGTCGCCGCCAGCCCCATCCCCGGCCCCAGCTACCGCACCGAAGTAGAAGGCGGCATCGTGGAGCACCGCCTGCGCTCGCACCTGCCCCCGACCCATGAAACGAACCGCATCTGCATCCCCTGGGAGATTTGGTCCGAGGTCGGCGCAATCCTCGACGAGGTCCGCCCGGACGTGGTGCACGTGCAGTGCCACTACATTATTGGCCGCGCCCTCATCTTCCAGGCGAAGCGCCGCGGTATCCGTGTCATCGCAACGAACCACTTCATGCCGGCGAACCTTGACCCGTTCTTGCCCTTCCCCTCTCCCGTGAAGCGCGTGATTGAGAAGGTCACCTGGAAGGATATGCGTTTCTGCTTCTCCAAGACTGCGGTCGTTACCACCCCCACCCAGATTGGTGCGGATGCGATGCGCGACCTGGGCCATTTTGACCGCCCCGTCATGCCGGTTTCTAACGGTATTGAGATCAGCGACTACGAGCTGGCTGAGGGTGCTGACGCCGGTAAGGTTCCCGGTGAGCTGCGTATTGCCTTCGTGGGTCGCCTTGCCGAAGAGAAGAACGTGGACGTGCTCATCGAGGCGCTCTCCCTGCTGCCCAATACCCTCGAGCACGTGGTGCTGGATATCGCCGGTGGCGGCGAGCTGCGTGAGGCTCTCGAGCAGAAGGCGCACGATTGCGGCGTGTCCGACCGTGTGATTTTCCGTGGCTTCGTTCCGGATGAGCATCTGCCCGAGGTGTACCAGATGGCTGACGTGTTCTGCCAGCCCGGTACCGCCGAGCTGCAGTCCCTGGTCTCTCTGGAGGCGATGAGCGCCTCCACCCCTGTGGTGCTTGCGAACGCGCTGGCTCTGCCGCACCTGGTGGAGGACGGTGTGAACGGCTACCTCTTCGAACCCAATAACGCTCAGGATTTGGCGAAGAAGCTGGAGGCGGTGCTCTCCCTGCCCGCCGCTGAGCGTGAGCAGATGGGCCGCGAGTCCCGCCGCATCGTGGGCTTCCACAGTGCTGAGAACACCTGGCGCACCTTCGAGGAGCTGTACGTGAGTGACGCTCCGTACCAGCGCTACCTGGATTCGCGCCGCTAAGCTTCTCTAGATTCTGAGCGTTGAGTAGGAGTAGAGTGTTTTTCGTTCTCAGCCGCCATTCAGGTACTCTAGAGGATGGTGCTGGCACCCATAGCGTGCCGTCACTGCACCGGATGGGGAGTTAGCTCAGCCGGTTAGAGCAGGGGACTCATAATCCCTTGGTCGCGGGTTCGAGCCCCGCACTCCCTACGGCCCCGCCCGTCGACTTCACCCACTTGTCGGCGGGCGGGGCTTTTTTCGTGCCCTCTTTTCGTGCTCTTTTGTCGTGCACTCAGGGTGCCTATTTTTGTTCATGGAATGCATCAACGGTGATGAAAATGAGTAAATGACGAACGAAGACGCACCATAGCGTTCAATACGGTAGGGTTGAAGAGTCTTGTCACGAAAGACAGTGTGATGCCGCCGGTAGATGCCGATTCAGCCGGTAGGTGTTGCATCCACACACCATACGAGAGGATCTCAATGTCGGAGAACACTCCCAACAACCCGTCGCAGGGTGCAGCCGGCGGCTACGGCTACGACGCCGGCGCACACCCCGCGCAGGATGCTTCGCTGCCTGCGCAGCCGGGTAACGCAGGCTCAGGCTGCTCAGCCGAGCCAGCCCATGCAGTCGAGCCAGCCCGTGCAGCCGAGCCATCAGGGTAATGTTGCTCAGCCTGCCGCACCGGTAGCACCGCAGCAGCCCGTCCAGCCTCAGCAGGCGCCTCAGCCCGCTCAGGTAAACGCTAATGCACAGCCGAATTCTGAGGCTCAGGCAACTCCCGCACAGCCCGGTCAGCCCGCCGCCGCACCCCAGCCCGGTACTGCTCAGCCTGGGGCCGCTCAGCCTGGGGCCGCTCAGCCGGGTCAGTCCGGCCAGGCAACCTATGCGCCGAGCGCACCGCATCCGGCAGTGAAGGCGCTGGGTGCTACCTGGAACGCGTTCCTGGACGTTTTCTCCAGCAACCCGGCGACCGCGCACGCCCGCATCTCTTCTGCCGGTGCGTGGGGTTGGATTGTTCCCACGACTCTGCAGGCGCTGGTGGGTGCTTTCTTCTTCAGCCAGCTGGTAATTCTGGCGGCGGTTGTCATGATGTCCATGTTGGGCTACATGTTTGGTGGCCGAAGTGGTGCCGCCTACGGTGGCGCCTACGCCGCGCAGGCTGTGCCGACCGGACGCATGATTCTAGCGTACGTGCTGATGGCTTTGGCTATCTTTGGTGTGCAGGTTCTGCGCGGTGTGCAGCTGCAGCTGACCGCGCGCATTGGCAAGGCTCCGGTATCCTTCACCGCTAGCATGCACGCGGTGTCGGTGTCTTCTCTGGCGCTGATTCCTTCGTTCCTGGTGCTGAACCTGCTCGTGTTCTTCTTGACCCTCACCCGTAGCGGTGGCGGTGCGTTCTTCTTGACCATGCTCATGGTCCTGGTGCTTGCTTTCGCGGTGTTCTCGGGTGAGTCTCTCACCTACCTGGGCCTGAACCGTCTGGGCCGCTTCGCGAAGTCCCCGATTATCATGCACGCGGCGCTGAGCACCGGGTGGGTTCTGGCATCCATGGTTGTTTACTACGTGGCTATCCGTCTGATGGGATCCTAAGATGCACACCATGACTCATACTGCGAACGCACCGACTCGTCAGCGCTGGATGTTCCTGGCGGTTCTGCTGACCATTGCCGCCCTGATTCTGAGCGCCTGCGGTGCGAAGATTGAGACCCAGCTTGGCCTTGAGAGTACTGAGAAGGGTACCCGCACTATGCAGGTTTCCTTTAATCTCAAGGACAATAAGGACAAGATTAAGGGCGGTTCGGAGGCTCTGGATGCCTCTATTCGCAAGCATCTGCCGAGTGGCCTGGAGTACGGCGGTATCCAGTCCGACGGTGACAAGGCGCGCGCTACCCTCACTATTCCCTTCTCCTCGGTGGAAGAGTACCGTACCAAGGTAGCTTCTATTCTGAAGGCTGCAGGCTCCGATATTGACCCGCAGATCAGCATCATTAACTCCGAGCAGGGCCTGGTGCAGGGTATCCAGGTGAAGGAAAACTTCAGCTCGAAGGAGCTGCTGGATTGGGTCCCCGAAGCTCTTGTTGTTGATGGCGTGATTGAATCCTCCAACAAGAACAGTGTGTTCAACAGCAGCGGCAGCGAAACCACTGTGAAGTTTGGCGAGAAGGAAGTAAAGAATTCCGGCGGTTCCACTATCTCTGCGAAGGACGTGCAGGACCGTGGATTCAAGGCGATGGTTCTTGAGCTTCAGGAAAAGGACGGTGGCTACTCTGCTACTGCCTCCTTCGTAGCGAAGGACATCATGAACTCGGAGACCGCTGTTGCGATCGACGCCTACCTGAACCAGGTCAAGCCTGAAGGCTCCGAGCTGAAGAAGGGTCTGGAGTCTTCCCAGGCAACCTACATGGCTCCATCTGCTTCTACCAGTGCGGCGAAGGAAGAAGTGGGTCGTACCCTGACCTTCAGCGCATCCTCCCTGGACGACCTGAACACTAAGCTGAAGAAGCTGCTGGGTGCAGGTACCACCGATTTGAGCTACACCCGAGAGGTCAAGGAAGAGTCGAAGACCTTCTATGTGCGTAAGACCATGAAGGGCGTGCTGGACTGCTCGCTGCTGTGTTCTCCGGAAGGCAACGGCCTGGAAGTCATCCTGAAGGACAGCTCCGGCCACAGCTATCAGGTTGATAACACCGGCAACTCTGGCTCTTCCTCTTCGAAGAGCGTCCTTCACCTGAGCCGTTACCTTTCGCAGCAGGTGGCTATGAAGGGCATGAAGGTGGCTACTTCCCTGGGCCTGGACGGTTCCATGGAGGCACGTTTCCCTCTACTCCTTCCCGAGCTCTGACGTAGCTGGTGCAGAAGAGGCTCTGAAGAATGCTTTTGCTGGTGGTAGCAATGACGAGACTGAGGTCCGCCAGGACGGCGACGCCACCATCGTGAGCGTGAAGGTTCGCGGTAAAGACGAAGCTGAGTTCAACCAGCGACTGAATGAATACCTGCCCGAATCGAAGGTGACCGTCACCCGCTCCGGTGGCTACCACCCCTTCGGCAGTGACTACACTCTGAAGCCGGATATTAAGCTTGTTCAGAAGCTGGGTAACTACTACCGTGTTCCTTACGAACTCACTTTCAAGGCACCGACCTTCTCCTCGCTGGACCAGCAGAAGGTGAACACCCTCAACTATGATTTGGCGCGTGCCGGTGTGCAGTTCACCGTCAATGGTGGCGAGCTGAGCGTCAAGAGTGAGAACGGTGTGTTTAGCGGTAACGCGTTGACTATTCCGGTGTCCGGTCTGAGCATGACTGACGTAATCGTGGATGCGGTTATTGTGGGTCTGCTACTGCTCATCCTGATTCTGCTCTTCCTGTTCCGCAAGAAGATCGCGGCGGCTCGCGCGAAGGGTCGTGAGCGTCGTGCCGCTTCGGCTGCGGCGCTGGGCGCGGCTGCGGGTGTTGCGACCGGTTACGGTGCGACCCAGGCAGACGTACAGAACGGTTACCAGGCACAGGGTGGTTACGCAGCTCAGCCCAGTTACCAGGCACAGATGGCTACCCGGCGCAGAACACCGCCTACGCTGCGGGTGATGATTCGCCGACTCAGGTGTTCACCCCGCAACACGGCCTGAACTACGGCGAGAATGAACCGACCAAGGCAATGCCCGCGTATATCCCTCCGACTGAGCAGCCTGCACAGCCCACTCAGCCGGTTCAGCCCGGTCAGACTGCTCAGCAGCCTGCACAGCCCAACCAGCCCGTACAGCCGAACCAGTTCGGTGCTGATGACGGTGACGTCCTCCAGTAAGTAGCTTGCCTCTAGCACCTACGCTAGTGGGCACAACTTAGGCTGGCTCCTGTGGCCCGTTGCCTCCTTCTGAGGAGGTGACGGGCCACAGCCGTATCCGGTTCTGCTCATACTCGGCACCAGTACCCGAACCTAATATCCAGTACCCACGCCTAATATCCAGTACCCGCGCCTAATATCCGCCCGGCACGGGAAGCAGAATGCTCGGCTCCTTCGACCCTAGCAGGCTCATGGGGTTGATGTACTCGACGGTCTTGCCGCTACCGTCCCCGCGGGCGCCTCCCTGTCGTACGCCCCAGTACAGGCACACGGTGGTGCATCGCCGGTAGGGGCGCTCGCTGGTGCTGCCCGCCGTGACTGCGACGGTGCCAATGACCTCACCGGCTGCAACGGTGGTGCCGACCGGTAGCGCTTCGTCCATGGGCTCGAAGGTGCTGCGCCGGCCATCCGGATGGGCAATGACCAGTACTTTTCGGTTGACGACCGTGCCGCTGAAAACCACTTTTCCGGGTGCCGGTGCGTAGACGTGCCGGTCATTCTCGGGCACGGCAAGGTCCACGCCGCGGTGCCCTGCGCTCCAACGTTGGGTGGGCTTCTCAAAGGTGTGAATTACCCTCGGTCTGGGGTCGGCGGTGGGGGAGCGGTAGCGTAGTCGGCTCGCGGTGAGCTCAACGGTGCTGGGAACTTGCACACTGCTGGGAACTGGCGCACTTAAGGTGGTGCCGTCTGTAAAACCAGCCCCGCCCGAATAGTCCTGACTACCCGCGTAGCTCTGCTCGCCCACATAGCCCTGCCCGCCCGCACTCACAAGTGCACTCAGCAGGCAGCACGCCACCAGCATCGCGCGCCGTAGCGTTCCCTCTAATGTCTTCATGTTCTGCTTCATCTTCTGAGCACATCACGAATTGCCCCGCCCCGCAGTGCCTTCCGAAATTGTGGATAACCCCGTCGAATCCGGCTTAAAATCCTTTATCCACAGTGCCCCTGCACACACCCGCCGCGCCTGCACAGGTTTTAACCTCAATCCGGCGGATTAATCGCGGAATATACGGTACAATGTCGTATTGCAGTGTGCCTGCGCGGGTATTCTCCCTCTTCGAGGGGCTCCGCACAGCATCGCTGACGACGCGCGGCGTGAGCGGCATCCTCACTGGGGAGCCGATAAGGGACCTTCGGTCCACCCACACGGGGTGGTTAGGGCCTGAGCTGAACGGGCAACCGTGAACGCTAACCGCCGCCAGGAAAAACTGATAACTACTATGCGCGCGTTGGGCTAGCCCGAATGGGAGGTCCGCGCGGCACCACAAAAGGAGACGACATGCCCGTCGTAACTATGCGTGAAATGCTGGACTCCGGCGTTCACTTCGGTCACCAGACCCGCCGTTGGAACCCCAAGATGAAGCGTTTCATCCTGACCGAGCGCAACGGCATCTACATCATCGACCTGCAGCAGTCCCTCGCCTTCATCGACAAGGCATACGAGGCTGTTAAGTCGACCGTCGCACACGGTGGCAACATCCTGTTCGTGGGTACCAAAGAAGCAGGCTCAGGAAGTTATCGCTGAGCAGGCAACCCGCGTGAACATGCCCTACGTGAACCACCGCTGGCTCGGTGGTATGCTGACCAACTTCAGCACCATCTCCAAGAGCATCGAGCGTATGAAGGAACTCGAGCAGATTGACTTCGACGATGTAGCAGGTTCTCGCTACACCAAGAAGGAACTGCTCCTCATGCGTCGCGAGTTCGAGAAGCTCGAGAAGACCCTCGGCGGTATCCGCAACCTGTCCAAGGTTCCCTCCCTCCTGTGGGTTGTTGACACCAAGAAGGAGCACCTGGCAGTTAACGAGGCTCAGAAGCTGGGCATCCCCGTTGTTGCTATCCTCGACACCAACTGCGACCCCGACGAGGTTGCTTTCCCGATCCCCGGTAACGACGACGCTATCCGCTCCGTCAACCTGCTCACCCGCGTGATTGCTGACGCAGTGGCAGCCGGCCTGATCGAGCGCAACGCTAAGAAGAACGGCAAGGCTGAAGCAGCTGAGGAGCCCCTGGCAGCTTGGGAGCGCGAGCTCCTGGAGCAGCACGAGGCTGCACAGGCTGAAGAGGCAGCTAAGTAAGCTTTCTTAGCCCACTAAGCTTTATGCTTTGTGGCCCCCACCCGCGGGGACCACGTTCGGACGGCGCCCGCCCTGACCTGGGCGCGGCGCCGTCCGCCATATGTACCACCGGGATGTCATCCCGATTTATTACAGCAACACAAGGAGTTCACAATGGCGAACTACACCGCAGCAGACATCAAGGCACTGCGCGAGAAGACCGGCGCAGGTATGCTCGACGTCAAGAAGGCTCTGGACGAGGCTAACGGCGACCAGCAGAAGGCTGCCGAGATCATCCGCGTTAAGGGTCTGAAGGGCATCACCAAGCGCGAGGGTCGCGCAACCGCTGAGGGCCTGGTGGCTGCACGCGTTGAGAACGGCGTTGGCTACATGATTGAGGTCAACTCCGAGACCGACTTCGTGGCAAAGTCCGACCCCTTCATCGCTTTCGGCCAGAACGTGCTCGAGGCTGCTATTGCTGCTGACGCTTCCACCCTGGAAGAGCTGCAGGCTGCATCCTACGAGGGCAAGACCGTTGAGGAGCTGACCACCGACGCTGGTGCACTGCTCGGCGAGAAGATCGTTGTCCGCCGCGTTGCACGCGTTGAGGGCGAGAACGTTGCAGTTTACCTGCACAAGACCTCCAAGGACCTGCCCGCACAGGTTGGCGTTCTGCTGGCTGTCTCCGGTGAGAACACCGACGAGATCGCACACGACGTTGCAGTTCACATTGCTGCAATGAGCCCCAAGTACCTGGATTCCGAGTCCATCCCCGCAGACCAGATCGAGACCGAGAAGCGCGTTGCTCGCGAGACTGCAATCGCTGAGGGCAAGCCCGAGAAGATTCTGGACAAGATCGTTGAGGGTCGCCTGAAGGGCTTCTTCAAGGAGAACACCCTGCTGGATCAGGACTTCGCAAAGGACTCCAAGAAGTCTGTTGCACAGGTTCTGTCCGAGGCTGGCGCAACCGCTACCGCATTCGCACGTTTCCGCGTGGGTGCATAAGGACTCGCAGCAGTTCTACCCTCCCGTAGTGCGGGTTCCCGGTAAGGGAAATCGTATGAGGTTGGGATTATAGCCTGAAGCCGGGTAGTCACCACTGGTGGCTACCCGGCTTTGCTGTATCCTTGATAAGGACTAGGCGGCAGGAGTCCGCCCCAATCACCCATAACAATCCCTAGGTAAGCCACTGGAGGAACCATGACTGAAGCGAATCCCCGCCCGATGCACCGTGACGAAACCGGCCGCCGCCGCGTTTTGCTCAAGCTTTCCGGTGAGGTTTTTGGTGGCGGTGAAGTTGGCATTTCGACCGAGGTCGTGCGCAGCATCGCTAAGCAGATCGCCGCAACCGTTGGCGAAGTTGAGACCTCCATCGTGATTGGTGGCGGTAACTTCTTCCGTGGCGCTGAACTCTCTCAGGCGGGTATGGATCGTTCCCGTGCAGACTACATGGGTATGCTCGGCACCGTGATGAACTCCCTGGCTCTGCAGGACTTTCCTGGAGCAGGAGGGTATTGACACCCGCGTTCAGTCCGCTATCACCATGCCGCAGGTTGCTGAGACTTACATTCCTCGCCGCGCAATTCGCCACATGCAGAAGGACCGCGTCGTAATCTTCGGTGCTGGTGCGGGTCTGCCCTACTTCTCCACCGACACTGTGGCTCGCTCAGCGCGCCCTGGAAATCCACGCGGACGAGGTTCTGGTCGCTAAGAACGGCGTGGACGGCATCTACACTGCTGACCCGAACAAGGACCCCAACGCTGAGCGCCTGTACAACCTCACCTACGATGAGGCAATGCAGCGCAATATCCGCGTGCTGGACCAGACCGCGTTCTCCCTGTGCCGCGACAACAACGTGACCATGCGCGTGTTTGGCATGCAGGGTGAGGGTAACGTGACCCGCGCAATTCTGGGCGAGAAGATGGGTACCCTCGTTACTCGCTAACCCCTAAATTTTTTTAGGTTGGGGATGTACGGAACGCCCCTCACATTGTGACCGTGCTCGATAGCGCGGACTTATTCTGGACGGTACCGCGCGGGTAGGCGCTAAAACTCGCTTATGCCCGCCGGTACCGTCTAGACTTATATCAAATACGACGTTCTGCCTCTTTCCCGTCGACTTCGCAGTATCCGTAAGGTTTTCGCCTCGGATGCGCCGCGAACCGGTGAGAAATCATGAGGGCGGAACGCGCACCCACCGACAATTCTGGTCCCCCAGAATACCGACAAAGGAGATCCTTTCGTGATCGAAGAAATCCTTGCCGAAGCCGGCGAGAAGATGGAAAAGACCATCGAAGCAACCAAGACTGAGTTCGCTAAGGTCCGCACCGGTCGTGTGAACCCCGCAATCTTCAGCGGCCTGACCGCCGAGTACTACGGTGCACCGACCCCGCTGCAGCAGCTGGTGTCCTTCAACGTTGAGGACGCACGTACCGTTAAGATCGTTCCCTTCGACGTGACCGCACTGGCAGCTATCGAGAAGGCGCTGCGTGACTCTGACCTGGGTGTTAACCCCAGCAACGACGGTGCAGCTATCCGCGTTGTCATGCCCGAAATGACCGCTGAGCGCCGTAAGGAATACACCAAGCTCGTCAACCACAAGGCTGAAGAGGCTCGTATCTCCATCCGCAACGTTCGCCGCCACGCGAAGACCGCTATTGACAAGCTGGTCAAGGACAGCGAAATCGGTGAAGACGAGGGCGCACGCGCTGAGAAGGAACTGGACGCACTGACCAAGAAGCACATCGACCAGGTCGACGCACTGTACAAGCACAAGGAAGCTGAACTGCTCGAGGTCTAAACCCTAATGAGTGCACGCAAAGAAGCGAAAGAAGAAAGAAGCGCACCGCCTGCTCCACAGCCGAGCCCGCAGACCGCTGCAACGCCGGTGAAGTCGCGTAGCGCCAAAGCTGGCCGTAATCTGCCCGCCGCCATTGGTGTGGGCGTTGGTTTCGGCGTGCTGTTGGCGCTGGGTCTGATGTACCAGCCGATTTTTGTTGCGATCGCTACCGGCGCGGCAGCTTTGGGCGCCTGGGAGATTGGGCACGTGCTCAACACCCGCCGCGGCTACGGCATCCCGGAGTACCTGCTGGGTGGCCTGTCTGGCGCAATTGTGGTGGTGTCTTACCTGTTCGGTTTTACCGGGCTGGGCATCGCCCTGGCGGTGAGCCTGCTGGTGCTGCTACTCTCTTCTGCTCTTGTGCGTGCTGACCGTCAGGTCTCACTGGGTAAATCCCTGAGCGGTAGCGCCCTGGCTCTGCTGTGGGTGCCGCTGATGCTGGGCATCGCCATGGTCTACTTCCAGACCGACCACGGCGAGCGCGGCGTCCTCATGATTCTGCTGATGGCCATCTGCAATGACACGTTCGGCTTTATTGCCGGCGTGAATTGGGGTAAGCACCCGATGGCGCCGAAGATCTCCCCGAAGAAAAGCTGGGAGGGCCTGGCTGGTTCCTTCGTTGGCTCGGCGGTTGTTGGCGCTATCGCCTTGGCGGTCATGGGTTCGCCCTGGTACTGGGCTATTCCGCTGGCGGCGGTCATGGTGGTCGCTTCGACTGCCGGTGACCTGGTGGAGTCCGTGTTCAGCGCCGTATGGGTGTGAAGGATATGTCAAACATTCTGCCCGGTCACGGCGGCATGATGGATCGCCTGGACTCGATTCTTTTCGCTGCGGCGGCTGGTTGCCTGATTTTCCGGTTTATTATGCCGCTCTAGGCCTAAAGCTTTGATCGCTGACGAAGGCGGGGCGTTTCTTCCCACGAACGGGGGAGGGGCGCCCCGCCTTTGCTGTACCCGCCTTTTCTGTACCCGGTGAATCAGGGGTGTAAAAGGCTATATCTAAGACACCGCCCGCCCACCTTGCACCAGGTAGCCTGCGCATTGGTATTCTTAAAGTTCAATCGTCGAGAGGAGCCCACCTTGGCAAGCACCACCCACGGAGGCGGATTTGCCCGTGCAGCAGAAACCGAACCCGGCTACAAGCGCAGTGAAGTAGACCGCCTGTTCACCCGCCTCGCCGAGGACTACGAGAAGCTCAGCGGAGCCTCCGAACTGCCCGAAGACCTCTACACCTCCCGACGAATCCGCCAGGTCGTCTTCCGCGAAGAACCCGGTGGCTACCAGCTGGATGTGGTTGACCGCGCCCTCGAAAAGATTGAGGAACGCTTCGCCAAGCTCGAACGCAGCCGCTACATTGAGGCATACGGCCTGGACAACTGGGAACGCTCCCTCGTAGAGACCGGCGAGCTGCTCGCAGGCCGCCTGGAACGCCCCGCCGGTGAGCGTTTCCGCCGCCCCAGCAAGCGCCGCCACATGGGCTACTTCGTTGGCGATGTGGACGCCATCTGCGACCGCGTGTACGCCCAGCTCAACAGCGAAGAGCCGTTGGACCCCTCCGTGGTGCGCCACGCAAAGTTCCGCCCCGCCTCGGGCACCGTCAGCTACGAGGAATCGCAGGTGGATGCGTTCCTGGACCGATGCATTGAGCTGCTGCAGGATCTGCTCTAAAACGTTATGTGTTGAATCCCCCGCCCCGTATGACAGGGCGGGGGATTCTTCTGTGCTGGGGTCTTCAACGCTGCGGCCTTCTGCGCTGAGGCTCATCTATACTGAGTCCTTCTACGTAGCGGCGAATCAGCGTGCCCCTGCGAAGCCGCGAGCTCATGAGACACTAGAACCATGAAGTTTGGATCCTCAGCACGCGTCGGCGGCAGCCGCGACCGCCTCACCGACGCCCTCACAGAACTCACCCGCGCACCGCAGCGCGTCACCCTCCTCGGCTCAACCGGCTCCATCGGCACCCAAGCCATGGAAGTCATCGACCACCTCGCCGCGCTCAAAGGCACCAGCGCCTCCGCCGCCGACGCACCGCTGAAGGTCGTCGCCCTCTCCGCAGGCTCCCGATCCCTCGAACTGCTCGCACGCCAGGCAGTGCACGTGCGCGCTGAACTGGTCGCCACCAGCGGCACCGCAGAAGACGCACAGCGCCTGCGCGAACTCATCGAAGCGGCAGCCTCCGAAGCCGGCATTACCGGCTACACCCCGCAGATCGCCCACGGCGCCGAAGCATCCGTACAGGCCGCAGCACACCCGGCAGACACCGTCCTGAACGGCATCACCGGCTCCATCGGACTGGAACCTACCCTCACCGCCCTCAACAGCGGCTACCGCGTGGCACTGGCCAACAAGGAATCCCTCATCGCAGGCGGCCCGCTCGTACGCGCCGCCGTCGACGCATCTCCCCTGAACACCCCCATGGTGCTGTCGACTCCGAACACTCCGCCCTCGCGCAGGCGCTCGCCTCCGGAACCGATGCAGAAATCGACCGACTCATCCTCACCGCATCGGGCGGCCCGTTCCGCGGCTACAAGCGTGAACAGCTGCACGACGTGACCCCCGCGCAGGCACTCGCACACCCCACCTGGGACATGGGCCTGGTCGTCACCACCAACTCGGCAACCATGGTCAACAAGGCACTCGAAGTGCTTGAGGCGCACCACCTGTTCGGCGTGGACCTGGACCGTATTGACGTGGCGGTTCACCCGCAGTCGATTGTGCATTCCATGGTTCAGTTCGTGGACGGCTCGACCATTGCTCAGGCGTCGCCGCCGAGCATGGTGCTGCCCATTGCGCTGGGTCTGACCTGGCCGCACCGCATCCCCGGTGCCGTGCCCGCTTGTGACTGGTCGAAGGCGGCATCCTGGACTTTTGAGCCGCTGGACGAGGAAGCATTCCCCGCCGTGTGCATGATCAAGGCCGCCGGTAAGGTGGGCGGCACCCACCCGGCAGTGTTCAACGCCGCCAACGAGGAAGCCGTCGCCGCATTCCATGCGGGCGCGATTCGCTTTACCGACATTGTCGATTCGGTCGCACGCGTGCTGGAGGAGCACACCGGCAGCGCTGAGGCTGTTTCTGACGCTGATTTGACGCTGGAGGCTGTGCTGAACGCGGAGCGTTGGGCTCGCGTTCGCGCGAATGAGCTGCTGGGTATGACTGGCAACTAGCCGGTTCTGGGGGAGGCACCCGCATTTCTAGGGATGCGGCCGGTGCAGAAGGGGCGGTGTTCGTCTTCGCCTCGCTGGTTGGGATGGCACGCCGCATGTTTCCTCCGCGCCTACGCAGGGGCACCCGTCACCCGGACGCTCCGCTTCCTCCTTGCTTCGCTGCGGAGAGCGTCCGTGTGACACCCTGAGGGCGCTTCCGGAAAACACGGCGCGCCACCTCCGGTAGCCTAGCGTGCGTGGAGGGGCGGTGTCGTCCGTAGTGACATCAGGGTGCCCGAAGCGAAGCGAGGGCGGGTGCCCCTGTAGGAACGAGGATGTACGCCGCCCCTCGTATCGTCCCCAGCCAGCCCCTCCCAAACACTGCATAAGGCGAGGGGACGAATACCGCCCCCTCTTGCCTCCCCCCCCGGCGCATAGTAGGCTAGTGTTCAAATCATCTTCTCTCAAGGGCAAACAATGGTGAGCCCTGTGAACGAGTGGACAAAGATGCAGCTATATTTCACGAGGAAGTGCACACCTATGCGTCGACAGAACACCCTACGAGCCCTCGCCGGGGCTCTACTCCCGCTGACCCTGGTGCTTAGCTCCTGCGCGTCCGGGCAGCCCAGTACCGGCTCCTCGGCTTCCGCTAACGCTGAGAAGGCGTATAGCGCCTCCACGAGCCCTGATAGCCAAGCTATCGAAAAAGTAGAGAACCTCGCCTCACTTTCTGACAATGTTGTTCGTGCCTACCAGCACTCCCTGAGCCAGTGCATGACTGAACGAGGTTTCCCGAACTACAAGGTTCCTGCCGGAGAAACTGAACCCCCGCTGCTACAGACCACTGGTTTCGAACCTCTCACCGTCGCTGATGCCCGTGCTCGCGGATACAAAGAGCGCTCATCCTTGGTGACTGCTGAGCTGGAAGAGCAGAGCCGGACTATGAGCGACGCTGAAAAGCAGGCTCTTGACGGTACCGAAGGAAAGGGCGGTTGCCGGCAAGAAGCCACCCGGGCAGTCTTCGGTTCAGAGGAATCCCGCGCGACCATACGAAAGGTCTACATTACTGCCGTTCACTATCTTAACAACGACGCGATTACCAAAGACCTTGGGCCTGCCACCGAGAAGTGGGCACAGTGCATGAAAGAACGTTTCGGAGGAGACTACACCAGTCCGGATATGGCTCGCCTACAGTACCGCCAGAACAACCAAGACACCCACGAACTGGCGATCAACGACGCGACCTGCCGCGAAGCAACCGGGCTTGATGCAGAACAGCGAAAGATGGCTATCGCTTACCTGAGTTCCTTCCTCGAAAAGGAGCAGGGCCTCATCGAGCAGGTGACCACCGCCAAGAAAACTGCTGAAGAGAACGCCCGAAAGATTCTGAGCTAATCCTGTGGACTAACCAGGCTGGACTAACCCTCCGGACTAACCAGAACAGGCGTACAGGGTAGCTGCAACGGCTACACCTCGTCACAGCGTATTGTGCCCGGCACGTATCCCCGTGCCGGGCACAAACTAACCCCACACGGCATCGCCGCCCCTAAGCCCAAACGGCACAGACAATAGCGTTCCCACACGCGCACCCAAAGAAGGGATCCCATGAGCGCCACCCCCACCCGCCAGAAGAAAACCCTCTGGCTCTACGGCATTATCGCCCTGCTCCTCATCATCACCGTCGGCACGCTCATCAGCGCCCAAAACATCAAAACCACCGCCCAAAAAGACGCAGAAGCGGCACCCCCGGACCCCTCCACCATCACCGCCACAGTCACCCGCGAGAACTGCGCACCACCGTGCCGCTGACCTGCACCGCCAACTATGCCACCTCAACCCCGCTACGCTACAGCGGCGAGGGACAGTACACCGCAATCACCATCAAACACGGTGACACCGTCGGCAACGGCACCCTCATCGCAGAAGTCAACGGTGAACCGCTCATCACCCTCACCGGCGGCTTCGCGCTCTACCGCGACCTCAAACTCGACGACAGCGGCCCCGACGCCGCACTCCTCAACGAGGCACTAACCGCCATGGGACGCCAGGGCCCGCAGCCCGCGCGCATCACCGAAGACACCTACGAGGCTCTCAACAACCTCCTCGACAGCCTCGGCTACGCGCACGTGAAGACTGACCAGCCCATTCCCGCCCGCTACTTCCTCATCATCAACCGTGCCGGAGTCGTCACCGGCAACCCCCGCGCAACCGGCGCTATCGCAGACGGTCCCGTAGCCACCATCGCAGAAGGTAGCAAGACCCTCAGCTGCACCGGAACCACCGGTAGGCTCACCCCCGAAGCCCGTAGCGGCCAGAAGGTAACCGTGCCCTCCCTCGGTGATACTGAGTACGTTGCAACCCTCGGATACAAGAGCACCTCCGAAGCCGCCGGTGCCGCAGGCAACAGCCAGGCTGGCCGTAGCACCCAGCCCAATGGTGCAGAAGGCGCGGCTGGCTCCAACCTCAACGGCGCAGCCGGTGCGGCAGGAAGCACCGAAGGGGAACGCATCCTTACCCTCGACGTAGGGGATAAAGCAGACAGCCTCCGAGGCGCCGTCAACGCGGAACTCACCCTCGAAGAAACCCCCGAAGCGCACCTGGTCGTGCCCTCATCGGCGCTCTACACCCGTGATGGACAGACCCGAGTCATCGTGCTCGGCCCCGAAAGCTCCAACGGATCGAAGGCACGTGAAGAACGCGAGGTAACCGTTACCGTCATCAGCAACGCCAACGGCAAGAACGCCGTCACCGGTGACCTGCACGAAGGCGACAGCGTCAAAATTATGCGCGAGAAAAAGTAGGGAGTAGCCATGACTGACTCCCGCGCCGCTCACGCGCACCCACCAGCCTATAGCGTTGATATTCAGGGAGTGTCCCAGCACTTTATGCAGGGTGACACTCGAATTGACGTGCTCAAAAATATTGACCTGAAAGTCCGCTACGGAGAAGTCGTCGCCATCCTGGGACCGTCCGGCAGCGGCAAATCAACCCTGCTGAACATCCTCGGTCTGCTCAGCACGCCCGCCTCCGGAAGCTACCTGCTGGACGGTACAGACACCGCAACCTTCAACGCGGCACAGCGAGCTGAAGCGCGCCTGGACAGCATCGGTTTTGTCTTCCAGGCGTTCCACCTCATCGAACACAAGAACGTGTACCGCAACGTTGAACTACCACTCATCTACCGTGGTGTCCCCAAGCGGAACGAGCGCAACGTGTTGAAGATACTCTCGCCCTGCTGGGGTTGAGCCACCGCACGGATGCACCCATCACCACTCTCTCCGGCGGTGAAAAGCAACGTGTGGCTATTGCTCGTGCGCTCATTGGGGAACCGGCGTTGCTGCTCTGTGATGAGCCGACCGGCTCGCTGGATGAAGAGCTCACCCGTGAAGTCATTGATCTGCTCCGCGAATGTACGGGCGATCAGCAAAGCACAATTGTGATTACTCACGACCCGCTCGTGGCGGAGCACTGCGACCGGGTGCTACGTATGCACGAGGGGGCAGCTCATCGAGCAGAAGACACCGCGACACGAAGAAACGACCGTTCGCGCGTCTCTGAATCAGCCTAGCTTTGCTGAGGAACAAGCATCTAAGCCGCAGAGCAGTGGTCGTGCACCCTGGGCGCTCGCCTCCCTCAAAGAAGCCTGGGACGCTACCGTTCACCGGGTGAGGCGCAATATCTTCACCATGCTTGGCGTGGTGCTGGGTATCGCTTCGCTCGTGCTGACCGTTGGTCTGACCGCCACCATTTCTGGGCAGCTGGCTGACAGCTTCGACATTTTTAGGGCTAAGCACCTGACGGTAAGCTCGACCCGAACCGAACCCATGAGCCGGGCTGAACTATTGAGCCTGGCGGCAAGTGAGAACTACCGGCGTGTTAGCCAGCTGAACGGAGTGACCGGTACCGCGCTGGTGGATCAGCTGTATGAATCCGCCGATGTTCAGCGCGGCCCAGACAATTTTGGCGAGCGCGGCGCTAACGTGACGGCTGCCGTCCTTGCGGCAACCCCCAGCATCTTTAGCGTGCAGGGTCACGAGCTGGTGTGGGGTCGTACCTTCGATGAGGGGCACGTGGAGCGGAACGATAAGGTTGTGGTGCTCAGCGAAAGCGTGATGCGCCAGCTCGCGCTGCCCTACAGCCCCGGAGTTACGGTCTATATTCGCGATGAGCCGTACACCGTCATCGGTGTGGTGCGGGAGAACCCCTCGCTGACTCTGTCGTACGGTTCGGTCTACTTGCCTCTTGGAGCGAAGCCCGGTGCCGATGCAGAAGAAGCGCAGCCCTCTGCCGGTGCCGCGGCGGCGCAGACGGGTAAGCGTTCCACTCAGATTGTGGTGAGTACTGTTGCCGGTGCCGCAAACCAGATTGCGGAGGAAGCACCGTACGCGCTCTCGCCGGAACGTCCCGCCCTGTATAGCGTGAGTGTTCCGCCGGAGCCGAAAACTCTTCGTGAGGCTGTCGACCAGCAGCAACGCACCATGCTTCTAGCCATGAGCGTTATTACCCTCGTGATTGGTGCGATGGGCATCATGAATACGTTCCTGGTTGCGGTGATGGAGCGTCGCCGTGAGGTTGGTTTGCGTCTGGCTATTGGTATGCGGCCTTCGGGTATTCTGCTGCAGTTCTCGGCGGAGGCGCTGCTGACCGGTATTTTGGGTGCTGTGGCTGGTATTGTGCTGGCGGTTAACGGCATCTCGATTGTGTCTTTGCTGAACCGCTGGACACCGATTATTAGCGCTGACACTATCCTGCTGGGTTTGGGTGCTGGCGCGCTGGTTGGTGTGTTGGCTGGCCTGTACCCGGCGGCGAAGGCTTCGCGTATTGATCCGGCGCAGACCTTGGCGGCAGGCTAGTCGCGTTGAGTAGGTGCTTGCCCCCGGAATGGGGCTTGGAGGGGGCGGTGCTCGTCCTCGCCCCGCTGGTTGGGATGGCACGCCGCATGTTTCCTCCGCGCCTACGCAGGGGCACCCGTCACCCGGACGCTCCGCCCTCTCCTTGCTTCGCTACGGAGAGCGTCCGGGTTGACACCCTGAGAGCGCATCCGGAAAACACGGCGCGCCACCTCGGGTAGATTGGTGCGCGGAGGGGCGGTGTCGTCCGAAAGTGACATCAGGGTGCCCGAAGCGAAGCGAGGGCGGGTTCCCTGTAGGAACGAGGACGAACACCGCCCCTCTTACCGTCCTCATCCAGCCCCTCCAGAAAGCGAGGGAGGGCGCCTTCACAGGCTAAGCGAGTATCCTAGAAGCTTCGTATCCCCGAACCGAAACGAGAAAAAGCGTGGAAATCCTGCTGTACGCTGTGGGCATTATCCTCATGGCAATCGCTATTGCCGTCTCGATTGCCCTGCACGAGGTGGGGCATCTGGTGCCCGCGAAGCTGTTCAATGTGCGCGTTCCGCAGTACATGATTGGCTTCGGTAAGACCGTGTTCTCTTTCCGCCGCGGCGAGACTGAGTACGGTTTCAAGGCGATCCCGTTGGGCGGTTACATTTCGATGATTGGTATGTACCCGCCGAGCCCTGCTGAGGTGAAGGAGCACCATGAGGAGGGCCATTCGGGCAGTACCAGCCCGTTTGCGTCCATGGCTGAGGAGGCTCGTGCGGCGGATGCTGAGCGCCTGAAGCCCGGCGATGAGGACCGCCTGTTCTATAAGTTGCCGGTGCTCAAGCGCATGGTAATTATGCTGGGTGGCCCGACGATGAACCTGCTGATTGGTGTGGTGTGTACTGCTGTGCTGATTTGTGGTTTTGGTACGGCGCAGGTGACGAATAAGGTTTCGGCGGTCTCTGAGTGCGTGCCGAGCGTGAATGTCACTCATGATTCGATTAGCTATGGCGAGTGTACGGATAAGTCCACTCCGTCGCCTGCGAAGGCTGCTGGTGTGCAGGTGGGTGACCGTGTGGTTGCTGTGAATGGTGCGTCGACGGGTTCGTGGGAGGCTGTGTCTTCGGCGATTCGTGCGGCGGGTTCTCACCCGAGCACTTTGACGGTGGAGCGTAATGGTCAGCGTCTGGATTTGTCGGTGACTCCGGTTGAGATGATCCGCCCGGTTTCTGATGGTAAGGGCCAGTATGCGCGTGCTGCGGATGGTTCGATTGCGACGACTCGTGGCGGTTTTGTGGGTGTTTCCCCGTCGAGTGAGTTGGTGCCTGGTTCTATTACTGAAGTGCCGGCGATGGTGGGCGATACGCTTGCGCGTGTGGGTTCGTCGATGCTTTCGTTGCCGCAACGTGTGTGGGAGTTGACGGTGACTTTGGTGACGGGTGGTGAGCGTAGTGTTGAGTCGCCGGTGTCTGTGGTTGGTGTGAGCCGTATTGCCGGTGAGGTGACGGCTACTGACCGTATTGATGTGAAGGCGAAGGCTGCGATGTTGGTCTCGCTGGTGGCGAATATGAATTTGATGCTTTTTGCGTTTAATTTGATTCCGCTTTTACCGCTGGATGGCGGCCACGTGTTGGGCGCTGTTTGGGAGGGTGCGCGTCGTTTCTTTGCGCGTTTGACTGGGCGTAAGGATCCAGGTCCGTTTGATCCGGTGAAGTTGTTGCCGTTGACGTATGCGGTGGCGGGCGCGTTTATTGTGATGTCTATCATTCTGATTGTGGCGGATATTGTTAAGCCCATCACCCTGTTTTAGTGTGTTGTTGCACGCGGTAAGGGTACCCGTATTAGTGCTTTCTTTCGCGTCAGTGGCACAATAAAAAGTTGAACGAAGGATGCGTCGTACGTCTTTCACAACCCATGTATGGAGGAAAACCTTGTCGGTCAGCCTTGGTATGCCGAAGCCCGCTCCCGCGGTTCTGTCCCCGCGTCGTAAGACTCGCCAGTTTAAGGTGGGTTCTGTCGGTGTTGGTTCTGAATCTCCGATTTCGGTGCAGTCGATGACGACCACTAAGACCCACGACATTGGTGCGACTCTGCAGCAGATTGCTGAGTTGACCGCTGCCGGTTGCGATATTGTGCGTGTGGCGTGCCCGACTGATAAGGATGCGGAGGCTCTGCCCATTATTGCGAAGCAGTCCCGTATCCCGGTGATTGCTGATATTCACTTCCAGCCGAAGTACGTGTATGCGGCTATTCAGGCTGGTTGCGGTGCTGTGCGTGTGAACCCGGGTAATATCCGTAAGTTCGATGACCAGGTGAAGGAAATCGCTCAGATGGCTTCGGACCACGGCGTTTCTCTGCGTATTGGTGTGAATGCTGGTTCGCTGGATAAGCGTCTGTTGGAGAAGTACGGTAAGGCTACTCCGGAGGCTCTGGTTGAGTCTGCTGTGTGGGAGGCGTCGCTCTTTGAGGAGCACGGTTTCCGTGATTTCAAGATTTCTGTGAAGCACAATGACCCTGTGGTGATGGTGGAGGCGTACCGTCAGCTGGCTGAGCGCGGTGACTGGCCCCTGCACCTGGGTGTGACTGAGGCTGGTCCGGCGTTCCAGGGCACTATTAAGAGCTCGGTGGCGTTCGGTACTCTGCTGTCGCAGGGTATTGGCGATACTATTCGCGTGTCGCTGTCTGCACCTCCGGTTGAGGAGGTGAAGGTGGGCACCAAGATCCTGGAATCGCTGAACCTTCGCCCCCGCAAGCTGGACATCGTTTCGTGCCCGTCGTGTGGTCGTGCGCAGGTGAACGTGTGGGAGCTTGCTGAGAACGTGACTAAGGGCCTGGAGCACATGAAGGTTCCGCTGCGTGTTGCCGTGATGGGTTGCGTGGTGAACGGTCCGGGTGAGGCTCGTGAGGCTGACCTGGGTGTGGCGTCCGGTAACGGTAAGGGTCAGATTTCGTGAAGGGTGAGGTCATTAAGACTGTGCCTGAGGATCAGATTGTTGAGACTCTGATTGAGGAGGCTACCCGTATTGCTGCTGAGATGGAGGCTTCGGGCGAGTATGTTCCCGAGGGTTCCCCGGCTGTTTCGGTGAGCTAGTTAGCTTTTGTGCGCGGAGGCGCCCTGGTGGGGGCGCCTCCGCGTTTTTCCGGTGATGTCCGGTTATGGTGGTGGCAGGCTTGGTGCTTGCCACTGCCGGGTGTGGCCGCAGAATCCGGCTGCTTTTTCGGGGGTGTGTCCCCGTGTTTTCACTTAATTTTTTGTCGCTCATTCTCTATCACTCAACAGGTCATGTTCACTCTTTTTTCTCGCCGCCGTAAGGCTAATCGTGCCCGGCGTGTTGCTGTTTCGTCTGCTGCTGTTTCGTCGATGGATTCTTCCCCTTATGCCTGATCGCGTGAAGGAACACGTTTTTGCTCTGGACGCTCGGTGGTGCGATGAGCTGGAAGAGGTCCTGTTCAGTGACCCGGTCCCGAATCTGTACTCCATTGAGCATTATTTGGCGTGCCCTCTTCCGGTGAGGTCCCCGCGTATTCCGCTGCACTACTATCAGGGTTTTGTGGGCTGTGAGCGGGACGGGCAGCTGTGCTGTGTACTGCTGTTGGGTTCGAATGTGGTGCCGGTGCGATGGTGCGGTGCCGCGGTTGAACATGCCGCGGTTGAACACGCTGAACACGATGCGGATTCTTACGGCGCTGAAGCGCTGGACGCCCCCACTCTGGATGCTACGGCGCTCGCGCATCGTGACGCGCTGGCTCAGCTGCTGCTGCAGGTGGGTTCTCGCCTGGATTCGATGTTCGGTGAGAGCGCCTTCGTGATGCCCCTGTGGACGCGCATGCAACAGCTGTGCGAGCAGAATCGGGGCGGTAAGAGCCCGGTTCCGCTGTTGCAGATGCTGCAGCCGAGCCTGCGTGACGGTTGTGATCACCGTGCGCGGGTTCTGTCGGAGCGCCCCAATCAGCCGCTGCTGTATCTGCCGCCGGAGAAGGACCTGACCCGCTTCTACACTGCGGAGCTTCCTGAGCTGCCGGCGCATCTGCCCGCGCCCCTCAAACTAAGCCCTTCAAACCGGGGCAGAGCCCTCTTGGCGGCGACTCTTCCGGCGAGCCTGCCGGGTATGCGCGCCTCGCCACCTCCGCGGATCTGGGGGAGCTTCTGCCCGCCGCTGCCGCCATGTTCACCGAGGAGGTCGGATTCGACCCGATTGCCCGCTACGGTGACGGCTACGCGGCGCGCCTGCGCACGCTCATTGCCGGGCAGCGCAGCGCCATTGTCACCGACGTGAACGGGCGAGTCATCTTCAAAGCGGATGCGGGCATCGTGAACCTGGACGCCGCGCAGGTGCAGGGCGTGTGGCTGCACCCGGACTACCGCGGCTACGGTCTGGCTAAGCCGTTCTTTGCCGCCGCCGCGCAGATTCTGCAGCGCCGCTACCCGCACTTGAGCCTGTACGTGAACGACTACAACGCCCGTGCTCTTGCCATGTACCGGGGGACCGGTTGGGAGCAGATTGGGCAGTTCTCGACCATCATTTTTGAGCGCTAAACACGCCGAACCCTAAAACGCTATAAAATTAAAGACGACTGTGCCTTTTTCGTGGCTTACCCGGTGAGCCGTGGGCACCCTACCTAAACCTATCGACCTTTCAAGGAGAATCGTGGTACTTCGCCTTTCCAACCTCTTCGTGCGCACTCTGCGCGAGGACCCCGTAGACGCTGAGGTCGCCAGCCACAAGCTGCTGGTTCGCGCCGGTTACATCCGCCGCGCAGCCCCGGGCGTGTACACCTGGCTGCCCCTGGGCCTGAAGGTACTGCGCAAGGTCGAGAACATCATCCGCGAAGAGATGGACGCCATCGGCGCGCAGGAAGTTCACTTCCCCGCACTGCTGCCCCGCGAGCCCTACGAGGCAACCAACCGCTGGGACGAGTACGGCGATAACCTCTTCCGCCTCAAGGACCGCAAGGGTGCCGACATGCTGCTGGCACCCACCCACGAGGAAATGTTCACCCTGCTGGTCAAGGACCTGTACTCCTCCTACAAGGACCTTCCGGTTTACCTGTACCAGATTCAGACCAAGTACCGCGATGAGGCGCGCCCCCGCGCGGGTCTGCTGCGCGGCCGCGAGTTCGTCATGAAGGACTCCTACTCCTTCAACATTGACGATGAGGGCCTGAACGAGGCGTACATGGCGCACCGTGCCGCCTACCAGCGCATTTTCGAGCGCCTGGGTCTGGAGATTGTCATTGTGACCGCACAGTCCGGCGCGATGGGTGGCTCCCGCAGTGAAGAGTTCTTGCACCCGACCCCCATCGGTGAGGACACCTTCGTGCGTTCCGCAGGCGGCTACGCGGCTAACGTTGAGGCCGTCACCACCGTGGTTCCCGAGGAAATCGAAATCACCGAGGACACCCCGGCGGCAATCGTTCTGGACACCCCCGACTCCGCCACCATTGAGACCCTGGTGGAGCGCATGAACGAACTGCACTCCGAGGTGACCGGCGGCACCCTGGATGCTTCGCAGACTCTCAAGTGCTTCCTGGGCACCGTCATCACCCCCTCCGGCGAGCGTAAGGTCTTCGCCGTGGGTGTTCCCGGCGACCGTGCCGTGGACCTGGGCCGCGTCGAGGTCAACATCGGCGTCCTGCTGGGCATCGGCGGCGAGGTTGAGGTTGAGGCAGCCGGCGAAGAGGACCTGAAGGCATACCCGCAGCTGGTCAAGGGCTACATTGGCCCCGGCCTGAGCCTGGATGCGCCCCTGCTCGGCGCGCACACCGAGGACGAGGATGCGGTGGCTTCCGCAACCGGCATTCCCTTCTTCGTTGACCCCCGCGTTGTGCGCGGTACCCGCTGGGTGACCGGCGCGAACGAAGAGGGCAAGCACGTGGCGAACCTGGTCTTCGGCCGCGACTTCACCGCCGACGGCGTGATCGAGGCGTGCGAGGTGCGCGAAGGCGACCCGGCACCGGACGGCTCTGGCGAGCTGGTGGCAGCCCGCGGTATCGAGATGGGCCACATCTTCGCCCTGGGCCGCAAGTACGCTGAGGCACTGGGCCTGAAGGTTCTGGACCAGAACGGCAAGCTGCAGACCGTGACCATGGGCTCCTACGGCGTGGGCGTGACCCGCGCACTGGCCGCTATCGCCGAGGGCAACCACGACGAGAAGGGCCTGATCTGGCCGCGTAACCTGGCACCGGCAGACGTGCACATCGTCATCACCGGCAAGGACGCAGCATCCCACGAGTACGCTGAAGAGCTCAGCGCATCCCTGGAATCCGCCGGCCTGCAGGTCATGCTGGACGACCGCCCGAAGACCAGCCCCGGCGTGAAGTTCGGCGACGCCGAGCTGCTGGGTGTGCCCACCATCCTGGTGATCGGTCGCGGCTTCAAGGACGGCGTGCTGGAGCTGAAGGACCGCCGTAGCGGTGAGGCTCGCGAGGTGTCCGTGGAGAACGCGGTGGCTGAGGTCATCGCTGAGGTGCGCGGCGCCTAAGGCACGCCGCCAGCAGCAAAGACGTACAACCGCCGCCACCCGCCCCCCCTAAGAGGTGGGGCAGGGTAGCGGCGGAAGAATGAAAGAAGAGAACTATGGCATATAAGCCGAAGCGTTCTGGCTCTAAGAAGAGCGCCCCGAATGCGCGCGCTCGCCGTGCCGCATCCCGAGTGGCGAACGGTGTGAACACTTCCCGTACTCGCGCTGAGCGTGAGCCCGTGGTGGAGGCACCGGTGCGCGTGGGTACCCGCGCAATCCGTGAGGAAGAGGTTGCCGAGGCGATTGCCCCGGTGATTTCCGAGTTCTCGCTGGTGCTGGAGGGCCTGAAGATTTCGGGTCCGGCGGCGAACCGTACCGTGAAGATTACGGTGGACTACACCGCTGAGCGTACCGATTCGCTGTCGCTGGATTCTCTGGCGGAGATTTCCGGTGCGATTTCGAGCGCTCTGGACCGCGCGGATGAGAACGACGAGTTCTTCCCGTACGAGCTGGAGGTGTCCTCGCCCGGCGCTACCCGTGCCCTGACCGAGCGCCGTCACTGGGAGCGTGCCCGCACTCGCCTGATTGCGGTGACCGCACCCGATGGTACCGAGTACCTGGCGCGTCTGCACGAGGTGCAGGACGAGGGTCCGGTGCTGGCTCGTAAGAAGAATACGAAGAAGGGGCAGAAGGAGTCGTACCACGAGCCGTCATTGCTTCCGTGGGAAAATATTGCTTCTGCTCACGTCGAGATTGACTTCAATTCGCCTGCTGAGCCGGTAGAATAGAGTTATTAAAGCTTCAGGCACGGGGTGCTCCGTGCCAGGTATATACCGTTCGGGAGCCGGGGCGCACTAAGCGTCCCGGCGCCGTGCTAACTGGGAAAGGCTGAAAAGCGTGGAGGATATTAAAACTATTGACCTGGGCGCACTGCGCGCATTGGCGAAGCAGCGCTCTCTCGTCATGGAGGAGCTCTTCACCCTGGTTGAGAACGCCCTGCTGCTCGCGTACATGAAGCAGCCCGGCGCTATTAAGGGCTCTCGTGCCGTCATCGACCGTACTACCGGCGAGTTCGTCATTCTGGCTCCCGAGCTTGATGAGGACAACCAGAAGATTGACGAGTTCGACGATACCCCGAACAACTTTGGCCGTATCGCTGCCGCAACCGTCCGTCAGGTGCTCTCGCAGCGTCTGCGTGACGCTGAGGACGCATCCGTTCTGGGCGAGTTCAAGGACCGTGAGGGCACCCTGGTGTCCGGTGTGATTCAGCAGGGCAACAACCCGCGTATGGTTCAGGTTGACCTGGGCACCGTTGAAGCTGTTCTGCCCAGCAACGAGCAGGTTCCCGGCGAGAAGTACCCGCACGGTACCCGCCTGCGCGCCTACCTGGTGGAGGCTCGCCGCGGTCCTAAGGGTCCCTCGATTGTGGTTTCTCGTTCGCACCCGAACCTGGTTCTGCGCCTGTTCGAGCACGAGGTCCCCGAGATTTCTGAGGGCCTGGTTTCCATTAACTCCATCGCACGTGAAGCTGGCCACCGCTCCAAGATTGCTGTGTCCGCGAAGAACCCGACCATTAACGCGAAGGGTGCGTGCATCGGCGATATGGGTGCCCGCGTGCGTGCGGTTGCAGCCGAGCTGAACGACGAGAAGATTGATATTGTCGACTACTCGACCGATCCGGCAACCTTCATCGCTGCGGCGCTGTCCCCGGCTAAGGTCACCGAGGTTATTATTGCGAACCCGCGCGAGTACTCCGCTCGTGCCGTGGTTCCCGACGATCAGCTGTCCCTGGCTATTGGCCGTGAGGGTCAGAACGCACGCCTGGCTGCGAAGCTGACCGGCTGGCGTATCGACATTCTCTCCGAGTCCAAGTACGCTCAGGTTCGTGCTGAGGAAGAGGTTGCGGCTCGCGTGGCTCGTAGCCTGGCTGAAGAAGCTTCCGCTGAGAAGGCAATTGAAGAAGCTGCAGAAGAGTCCGCACAGGACGCTGAATAAGCATTAGCCCCGGTGAGGGGCGTATCCCGCGGCATATCCTTTTGATGCAGGCGCAAGATATCGGGCAGGTACGTGCTCGGTGTTCTTGCGCCTGCGTCACAGTTTTGCCCATGATTCTTAAAAACGGGATACACTATTAAGATGTGCCGGTGTGTAACCGGGCGCTTTAACGCGCCCTCGCACACACCGGATAGAGCATCACGAATGCACCGCGAACACGGTTCTGCACACACGCTAGAGAGGGGAGAGGACCATGAGCAATCACGACCTCACCGCAACCTCCGAAGCGTTTGAAGGACCGGTCCGCACCTGCATCGGATGCCGTGCCCGCGATGAACAGCGCAACCTGTTGCGCATCGCCCGCACACCCGTCACGTCTGCTACCGAGCAGGCGGACACCCCGCCCTATCAGCCCGATGTGGCGGGAACTATGCCCGGACGAGGCGCTTGGATCCATCCGAGCGAAAAGTGCGTAGCCGCTCTGCAGAAGAAGAACGGCCTGGCGCGCGCCTTCAAAAAAGCGGTCCCTGCAGCCCAGCTGCAGGCGTGTTGCGAGCAGATTCGAGCCGTGATTGCGGACTCGACCCCCTCGTAGACGCTTTTCGGGCATATGCCCTCTGTAAGTCAACGAGTTTGACGACTTCTTATCTGAAAGCGAGTCAGAAAACTGATGGATATCTAATGAGTGCCGCGAAATGAGTACCCTTTCGTGCTCACCCACCGGCAATTTCACGAATTGGCGCGCCTTCGGGCGTGTACCCCGTAAACATTAGTGTCCGCACCATTCCCGGTGCGGACCGGGAATGGAGAAAATTTGGCTCAGCCTCGAGTACACGAGTTTGCTAAAGAGGTAGGCGTACCTTCCAAGGAAGTTATCGCCAAGCTCAAGGATATGGGCGAGTTCGTTAAGAGCTCCTCTTCCACCCTGAACCCCATGGTTCTGAAGAAGCTGCGCGCGGAATTCCCCGCCGCAGCCGCTAAGCCTGCCGCAAAGGCAGCAGCTCCCGCAGAGTCGGCAGCTAAGCCGGCTCCCAAGCCTGCGACGGCTAAGCCCGCCGCTAAGCCTGCGGCAGCTCCCAAGCCCGCAGCGGCAAAGCCTGCCGCTAAGCCGGCACCCAGGCCTGCAGCTAAGCCCGCAGCAGCTGAGAGCGCAGCTCCCAAGCCTGCAGCCGCTAAGCCCGCCGCAAAGCCGGCAGCAGCACCCAAGCCCGGCGGCCCCCGCCCGGGTAACAACCCCTTCGCATCCCAGCAGGGCATGGCACGCCCCGAGGCTGCACCGAAGCCGGCAGCACCCAAGCCTGCCGCTCCGAAGCCCGGCCCCAAGCCCGGTCCTCGCCCCGGTAACAACCCCTTCGCATCCCAGCAGGGCATGAAGCGTGGCGGCGGCGACTCCCAGCGTTCCGGCGGTCCCCGTCCGGCACGTAACGGTCGTCCCGGCGGCAACGGTGGCGCACGCCCCGGCGGTAACGGCGGTCCCCGCCCCGGTGCACCCCGTCCGGCCGCTGGCGCACGTCCCGGTGGTAACGGTGGTCCCCGTCCGGCAGGTGGCGCACGTCCCGGTGCACCCCGTCCGGCTGGTGGTGGCGGCGCACGCCCGAACCCCTCGATGATGCCCAAGGTTTCCAACGTTGGTGGCGGCGCGTCCGGTTCCAACAACGGCGGCGGTAACGGCGGCGGCGGCGCACGTCGCGGCGGCGGTTCCGGCGGTGGCTTCAACCGCGGTCCGGGTCGTCCCGGCCCCGGCGGTCGCGGCAACGCACAGGGCGCATTCGGTCGCGGTGGCTCCAAGCGTAAGGGCCGCAAGTCCAAGGCAGCTCGCCGCCATGAGCAGGAGCAGCTGAACGCACCGGCACCCGGTGGCGTGGTTGTTCCTCGCGGCGACGGCTCGACCGAGATTCGTCTGCGCCGCGGCGCGTCCATCATGGACTTCGCTGAGAAGATTGGCGCAAACCCGGCATCGCTGATTACGGTTCTCTTCCACCTGGGTGAGATGGCTACCCAGACTCAGTCCCTGGACGAGGAGACCTTCGAGCTGCTGGGTGCCGAACTGGGCTACGTCATCAAGATTGTTTCCCCGGAGGATGAGGAGCGCGAGCTGCTCGAGTCCTTCGACATTGACCTCGAAGCCGAAGCGGAAGCTGAGGGCGAGGACGTTCTGGAGGTTCGTCCCCCGGTCGTTACCGTCATGGGTCACGTTGACCACGGTAAGACCCGCCTGCTGGACGCTATCCGTAACACCAACGTCATTGAGGGTGAGGCCGGCGGCATTACCCAGCACATTGGTGCATACCAGGTCCACACCACCGTTGAGGGTGAAGACCGCGCGATTACCTTCATCGATACCCCCGGTCACGAGGCGTTCACCGCTATGCGTGCCCGTGGTGCGAAGGTCACCGACGTGGCAATCCTCGTGGTCGCAGCGGATGACGGCGTTATGCCCCAGACCGTTGAAGCACTGAACCACGCACAGGCAGCTAACGTGCCGATCGTGGTTGCTGTGAACAAGATCGATAAGGAAGGCGCGTCCCCGGACAAGATCCGTGGCCAGCTGACCGAGTACGGTCTGATCCCCGAAGAGTACGGTGGCGACACCATGTTCGTGGACGTCTCCGCTCGCAACGGCACCAACATCGACGAGCTGCTTGAGGCTGTCACCCTGACCGCTGACGTGCTCGAACTGACCGCTAACCCGAACAAGGAAGCACGCGGTGTTGCTATTGAAGCAAACCTGGACAAGGGCCGCGGTGCGGTTTCCACCGTCCTGGTTCAGTCCGGTACCCTGCGCGTCGGTGACGCTATCGTTGCCGGTGTTGCTCACGGTCGCGTTCGTGCAATGTTCGATGAGAACGGTCAGGCTGTGAAGGAAGCTGGCCCGTCCCGCCCCGTTCAGGTGCTGGGTCTGTCCACCGTTCCTCGTGCAGGCGACACCTTCCTCTCCACCGAGGAAGAGCGCACCGCTCGTCAGATCGCTGAGAAGCGTGAGGCTGCTGATCGTAACGCTCAGCTGGCTAAGCGTCGTAAGCGCGTGACCCTCGAGTCCTTCGATGCCGCTGTGGCTGAGGGCAAGATGGACACCCTGAACCTGATTATTAAGGGTGACGTCTCCGGTGCTGTGGAAGCACTGGAAGAGTCCCTGATGAAGATCGACGCCGGTGGCGACGAGGTTCAGCTGCGCGTCATCCACCGCGGTGTGGGTGCTATTACCCAGAACGACGTGAACCTGGCTACCGTGGACAACGCGGTCATCATCGGCTTCAACGTCCGCCCGGCAGAGCGCGTTGCAGAACTTGCCGACCGCGAAGGCGTCGAGATGAAGTTCTACTCGGTCATCTACCGTGCGATTGAGGAAATTGAGCAGGCCGTCAAGGGTATGCTCAAGCCCGAGTACGAGGAAGTGGAGCTCGGCTCCGCAGAGATCCGCGAGGTCTTCCGCTCCTCCAAGTGGGGCAACATCGCAGGTTCGATCGTCAAGAACGGCATCATCAAGCGCAACGCCAAGGCACGCCTGGTGCGCGACGGTTCCGTGGTGGCAGACAACCTCACCATCGAGTCGCTGCGTCGTTTCAAGGACGACGCTACCGAGGTTCGCGAAGGTTTCGAGTGTGGTATTGGCCTCGGCTCCTTCAACGACATCAAGGAAGGCGACATTATCGAGACTTGGGAGATGCGCGAAAAGCCGCGTGTCTAAGACTCACACGCTGATGCGCCCGTCACCCGCTAGTGTTCCCGCACCCGCAGGCTTCTAAAACTTAGAGCCTGCGGGGCGGATGCTGGCGGGGCGGGCGCTTCCGCATTACCTGGAACGCTTCCGAAGCACCTCGAGTGCCCACGGAGGCGCTACGACATTTCACCACGACATTTCACCACGATATTTCAAGGAGAAACACATGGCTGATGCAGCCCGCGCGGCACGACTTGCCGACCGCATCAAGGTAATTGTGGCGAAGGCGCTGGAGCGTCGTGTTAAAGGATCCCCGCCTCGGTTTTGTGACCATTACCGATGCCCGCGTGACCAACGACCTGCAGCACGCAACCCTCTACTACACTGTGTTCGGCTCCGAAGAGGACGCCGCAAACACCAAGAAGGCGCTGGAATCCGCTAAGGGTATTCTGCGCGCCGAGGTGGGTAAGAACATTACTGCCCGCCTGACTCCCACCCTGACTTTCGTCGCTGACGAGGTTCCCGAGAACGCCTTCCACATTGAGGCGCTTCTGCGTGAGACTCGCGAGCGCGACGCCGCCCTGGCTGCTGCAGCTGAGGGAGCGGAGTACGCTGGTGAGGCTGACCCGTACAAGAAGGATGAGCCTGCCGAGGGTGAGGACGCCTAAGTGGCGAAGAAGCAACCTCAGGGCCCGTCCGGCCTGATGGTCATTGATAAGCCCGCCGGGATGAGTAGCCACGACGCAGTCTCTCAGATGCGTCGTATTGCTGGCACCCGGCGGGTTGGTCACGCCGGTACGCTGGATCCCGCCGCGACCGGCGTGCTGATTTTGGGCATTAATAAGGCGACTAAGCTGCTGACCTACCTGGTTGGTCAGGATAAAACCTATGACGCGACGATTCGCCTGGGTATTGAGACGCTGACTGAGGACGCCGAGGGCGAGCACACTGCCGCGCATCCGGAGGCCGTTGAGGCGCTGACCGGTATGGACACTGAGCAGATGCGTGCGCGCATCCTTGAGGCTGTGGCGCAGTTGAGCGGCGATATTCTGCAGGTTCCCTCTGCGGTGTCTGCGATCAAGATCAACGGTGTTCGCTCGTATGCGCGTGTGCGTAGCGGTGAGCAGGTTGAGTTGGCGGCGCGTCCGGTGACGATTAGCGAGTTCACGGTGCATTCTGTGACTGCCGGTTTTGCCGAGTACGTGATTGAGGACCCCGAGAACGAGGGCGAGCACATGGCAACCTCGGTTCCCGTGATTGACTGCGATGTGACGGTTTCGTGCTCTTCGGGTACCTACATTCGTGCCCTGGCGCGTGATTTGGGTAAGATTCTGGGCACCGGTGGCCACCTGACGGCTCTTCGTCGTACCCGTGTGGGTGCCGTGGTGCTTGAGGATGCCGCCGATTTGGCGCAGTTGAAGCAGCGCCGTGAGGAGTCGGAGGCACAGCTGGAAGATTTGCCGTTGCTTCCCCTGGAGGAGGCGGCACGCCGCATCTTTGGTGCGCGTGAGCTCTCCGCTGCGGAGGCTAGCGATATTTCTTACGGGCGCCGTATTAGCCCCAGCGGTGACGGTTCTGTGGTGAAGCGTTCCGTGCACGCGAGCGCGGATGAGTCCGGCGCGGTGCAGCATGCCAGCGTTGAGGGTATTGTGGCGGGCTTCGCCCCGGACGGTACCCTGGTTGCCCTGTTGGAGAATAAGAAGCAGCGCGGGAAGGTGCAGGCCGCCCCGGTGCTGGTTTTTGAGGCGAATCGTTCCTTCAACTAGGCGTTGAAGGCTTATGATAGGCGAAGAGGGTTCGGCGTTTGCGCCTGCTCAAATCTGATTTGCTCAAATCTGATTTGCCCAAACCTATCTGATTCAGCGCCCTGTTGAAGGAGCGCCCTGGTGAAGGTGCGCCCCTATTCATTCAACACGCTAACGTATATAACCCCTGAACACACATGACTACTCGTGCGGGTGCCGCCCGGCCCTGCTGAAGGAGAGAAGATGAGCGAGAACCAGAGCTCCGCTAATAAGGCGAGTGAGCCTCGTACCGCGCCGGTACCCCGCGTGGAGTCTGCACAGGCTGAAGCTACTGCAGGTCAGGCTGCTGAGTCCACTATTTCTGCGGCGAAGGTACCCGAGGGTGTTCGCGTAGCAGCGCCGGCGTCCGGCGATAAGGCGTCGAAGAGGGCAGATAAGAAGGCTGAGAAGAAGGCAACCCGCGAGGCGTTTGCCCGCCCGAAGAGCCTTGAGGAGGCGGCTAAGCCTCAGAACCGTGCGGCGTTCCGTGCGGCGGTGGCTCTGTACGGTCTGTTCATGATTGCGTACGGTGTGTGGCAGGTTCTGGGCGGTGTCCGCGTCATTCCGGACGCCCCTGCGGATTTCGCAAACCCCTCGGTGCAGTCAAACTACGTGTTCTTCGCGGCAGCCTATGTGGGTGTGGGCCTGTCCTTCGTGTTCATTGCCCTGAAGTTCAAGTGGGTGAACATGCTCGTGTTCTCCTGCCTGGTGGTTTTTTTGGGCGGCGTGGGTCGTATCCTGTCGTGGGCGTTCTTCGGCACCCCGCACTGGTCGCTGATTGTGCTGATGGTGACTGAGCTTGTGATTCCTCCGTGCCTGCTGGTGTGGTACGGCTGGATTAACAAGTCCAATAAGATTCGCGAGGAGATGCTGAAGGCTTCTCGTAACCAGGCTCGTAAGTAGTCGTAACGCCCGGGGAGGTTCCTACCGCACGGTGGGGTGCCTGCCCGGGCTTTCTTATGGGCGGAGCTTCTAGGCGGAGTTTCTTTATTGCTGGGTTCTCTGCAGGGCGGGGCTTGGCTTCTGGGTGGGGTTCTGCCGTTGCCCGTCAGATACCCCGCCGTACCCGCCACCTCCGCCGCATCCGCTACGTTAGGGGAGGGAGCACTGCCTGTGAGGGGTGCCGTTCCATTCCCTGTTGATTCCCGTTTTGAATTCTGCATCCTGCCGCCTGTGGTCTAGGATGGTTAGGTACATTTATCTTTTTCAGGAGAGCCCGTGACCCTCTACACCGCTTTGAGCGAGGTGCCCGCCGGCTACGGCCCCTCGGTCGTGACCATCGGCAATTTTGACGGCGTGCACCGTGGACATGCCCGCGTGATTTCGCGCGTGGTCTCCCTTGCTGAAGAGCACGGTTTGAGCTCTATCGCGGTTTCTTTTGACCCGCACCCGATGCAGGTGCACCGTCCCGAGGTGCCCCACCACGACATTATGGGTCAGGGCTCGCGCCGCTATTTCATGTGCCTGCTGGGTCTGAACGACTACCTGCTGCTGAACTACAATCTGGAGTTCGCTTCGCAGACTCCCGAAGAGTTCGTGAAGTCCACCTTCGTGGATGCGCTGAATGCGCGTTTCGTGGTCATCGGTGACGACGTGCGCTTTGGTAAGAACAACTCCGGTGACCTGAACACCATGCGTGAGCTGGGGGAGAAGTACGGCTTTGAGGTGGTTGTCGTTGAGGATCTGATGGTGGATGAGAACAGCCGCTGCTCCTCGACCCGCATCCGCCAGCTGCTGCTGGAGGGCGATATGCCCGCCGCAACCGAGCTGCTGGGCCGCCACCACATGATGGCTGGTGAGGTCGTACACGGTCTGGCGCGCGGCCGCGAGCTGGGCTTCCCGACCGCGAACCTTGAGCTTGAGGCGCGCGGCCTGATTCCCGCCGACGGCGTGTACGCCGGCTGGCTGGTGGACGAGTCCGGTAACCGTCACCCCTCCGCTATTTCGGTGGGTACGAACCCGACCTTTGACGGTATTGAGCACCGCCAGGTTGAGGCGCACGTGATTGATCGCCCGGAAGAGCGCGTGGAGGATTTCAACCTGTACGGTCAGCATGTGCTGATTGAGTTCGTGAAGCGTCTGCGCCCCATGGTGGCGTACACCGGTGTTGAGGCGCTGATTGAGCAGATTAACGATGACGTGGTGCAGACCCGCGAGGTGCTGGCTGAGGACGCGAAGAACTACTGCCCGCCGGAGTGCCCGGTGCAGGCGGAAGTGAAGCAGCCCCACCTCTAGGCCTACAGTCTCTAACCCCGCATCGGGAGCCGCAGCCTGCGTTGTCTGCGGTGATGACTTGATGCCCCGGCGGTAAGATTTTCGGATCTGCCGCCGGGGCTTCGCGCACCCAACCGGATGCGCCGCCCATGAAACATCCAGCGCCGCCCGCGAGGCATCCCTGTTGTAGGCGGCTGTTTTAGTCGCCCCCGTTTTAAGAGAAGATAGAGTCATGGAAAAAATGAACGTCGAATCCTTCAACCTTGACCACCGCGCCGTAGCAGCACCCTACGTGCGTATCGCAGACCGCAAGGTCCTGCCCGGTGGCGACACCCTCATCAAGTACGATATCCGCTTCACCCAGCCGAACACCGCGCACCTGGAAATGCCGACCGTGCACTCCATCGAGCACCTGAGCGCCGAGCACATGCGCAACCACACCGACCGTCTGATTGACTTCTCCCCGATGGGTTGCCAGACCGGTTTCTACGCGCTGACCCTGGGCCTGGAGCCCGAGGAGTTCTTCCCCATCCTGGAGGCAACCCTCAACGATATCCTCAACGCGACCGAGGTTCCGGCAGCGAACGAGGTGCAGTGCGGTTGGGGCGCCAACCACACCCTCGAAGGTGCGCAGGCTGCGGCTCGCGAGTTCCTCGCGGCACGCGATGAGTGGGCACAGGTGATGGCGTAATGAGCGCACAGATTCCCGACGCTTTCGCATCCGCCTTCAACCCGGTGGACTTTGACCCGAACGCTTTTGACCCGGCTGAGGCATTCAACAGCATGTTTGAGCTGATGGACGGAATGTCCAACGCCATCATCATTCAGGTGGCTATGGATGAGGAGCTTGCACCCTTCCTGAAGGTGACCGAGGAGCTGCAGCCCTCCTTCACCGAGGGCGCGGCGGTATTCCACCCGCGCTACCTGCAGGTGGGCGAGGACCAGGTTCCGCTACTGCTGGTTCGCTCCAAGATTGGTCTGGTGAACGCGGCGAGCGCCGTCACTGAGGCAATCAGCTACTCCTCGAACTGCCTGAGCGTCATTAGCGCAGGTACCGCCGGCGGTTTGGCTCGCGGCATTAACGTGGGTGACGTGCTGATTGGCGAAAACTACACCTACACTGACGCCGATGCGACCGCGTTCGGTTACGCGCGCGGCCAGGTTCCCGGCATGCCCGAAAGCTACGACGGGCAGGCGGACGAGTGGCAGGATGCCCTGGAGCATGCGCTCGCCGCACTGGAACCGGTGCGTGAGCAGGCTGAGAGCCCGTGGGAGGTGCACCGCGGCCAGATGCTGGCGGGTAACTCTTTCGTGACCGCCCACAATGTGAAGGACACCCGCGAAGCGTTCGAGGGTGCCATCAGCACCGACATGGAGACCACCGCTATTGCGCAGGTCTGCCACAACTACGAGATTCCGTTTATCGGTGTGCGTTGCGTCTCTGACCTGTGCGGCCCGGAGGCTGACCAGGACTTCCACCTCTCCGTGGACGTGGTGGCTCCTCGTTCGGCTCGTTACGCTCTGCAGCTGGCTGCTGAGCTGTGGACCGAGGCGCAGCTGGAGGCGCTGGATCTGGCTCTCTAAAGCTTAGCGCTGTAGCGGGATGTGAAACTGAGCTCGCATTCAGAAGTGCCGGGGCGTGAACCTGATGGGTTTGCGCCCCGGTTTTTCTGGACCCGGCTCGTGAGAAATGCAGAAATATTAATCGCGGTGAATATACATTCTGTGTGTTGTGGAGTACTATGTTTGAAGAAACTATCCGATCTCACAGAGGAGTATGTCGTGAAGTTCTGTCCGACTCTCGCCTCCGTCACCGGTCTGCTCGGTGGCTACAAGGTTGCATCTAGCACCGGCATCCGCCCGCTCGGTGGCGCTGTCCTGGCACTGTGCGGTGCCGTGGCTTACAAGAATTGGAAGCGTAAGGCTGGCGCAGGCCGTGCCACCTTCCTCACCGCTCTCTACCTCGGCGCGTTCGGCGCCGCTCATCCGCTCGCCAAGAAGCTTGGCGCGTGGCCTGCAGTCTACACCGTGACTGCTGTAACCGCTCTGTCCTCCATCGTCATTGGACGTAAGCGACAGAAGTAGTCTTTGACACAAAGACGGCGGAAAGGCAACGTTGCCTTCCCGCCGTCTTTTGCATTCCCACCCACCGTGCAGGTTGGGTGGAGATGCTCCGGGGCGATGCGCGAAGGCAACACCTTCTGCACAACGCCCCATCACTCGATGGGGAGTAAACCAAAGCGGTGCCTACCAGGACAACACCTGCGAGGCACCACCCGATACGTTTCCCCGCCACCGGCGGGTACACCCCACGAGGTAAAGGAAAAGAAGAAGATGAATACCAGCCCGGACTCATCCCCGGTACAGCAGGGAGCAGAGACTTCCGAGAACCCGCAGCTAGCGCGTGGACTCTCCCTGCGCCACATCATGTTCATCGCTCTCGGCTCCGCCATCGGCACCGGCCTGTTCTACGGCTCGGCATCCGCCATTCAGCTGGCGGGCCCCTCCGTGCTGCTTGCCTACGTTATTGGCGGCGCGGCAGTGTTCATGGTGATGCGCGCAATGGGCGAACTCGCCCTGGCGCACCCGGTCTCCGGCGCGTTCTCCGAATACGCCACCCGCTACCTCGGACGCTGGGCTGGCTTCGTGACCGGTTGGACCTACGCCCTGGAAATGGCGCTGGTCGCCATTGCGGACGTCACCGCCTTTGCCGTGTACATGAAGTTCTGGTTCCCGAACAGCCCCTCCTGGATTTGGATTGTTTCAGTCCTGCTGATTCTGCTCGCCATTAACCTGGCGAAGGTCAAGGCGTTCGGTGAGACCGAATTCTGGTTTACCCTCGTGAAGGTTAGCGCCATTATCGCCATGATCGTGGGCGGTATCGCCCTGCTCTTCGTGGGTGTGCAGGCGCACGACTCCGTGGCGCCCTCCGTCACGAACCTCTGGGCTCTTGAAGGCGGCTTCTTCGCGAACGGATTTACCGGCTTCCTCGCCTGCTTTACCGTGGTGATGTTTGCCTTCGGCGGTATCGAAAACATCGGTATTGCCGCCGGTGAGGCGAAGGACCCGCGCACCTCAATCCCCAAGGCGATTCGCACGGTGCCGTTCCGCATCCTCATCTTCTACATTCTGACCCTGTCGGTCATCATGTCCCTATACCCCTGGTACTCGGTGACCAAGGCGAACTCGCCGTTCGTGCAGATCTTTGAGGGACTGGGCATTCCGGCGGCTGCCTCGATTCTGAACGTGGTCATCATTACCGCCGCCATCTCTGCGCTGAACGCGGACGTGTACGGTGCCGGCCGCATGATGTACGGCCTGGCGAAGCAGAACCTGGCACCGGCTTCCTTTGCGAAGGTTACGAAGAACGGTGCGCCCTGGATGACCACCCTCATTATGGTGCTGGTTATGGCGGTTGGCGTGATTGTGAACGTGCTCTTCGAGAACGCGTTCGAGGTGGTCGCCTCCCTGGCAACCTTCGCGACCGTATTCGTGTGGGTCATGATTCTGCTGGCGCACATTGCCTTCAAGCGTAGCGGCGCCGATACCGAGGCGCAGCCGGTACGCCAGCCCCTGTGGCTGAGTTACCTGGCGTTGGCGTTCATGATCTTTATCGTGGTGCTCTTCGGGTGCTTCGCCGATACCCAGCTGGCGCTGGTGATGGGCGCAATCTGGTGCCTGTTCCTGCTGGGCTACTACCGCCTCGTGGTGGTCCGCGCTCGCACTGAAGCAGCAGAAGCGTAGGGAGCAGAAGCACAGATACCGAATAAACGTAGAGCCCGGTGTGAGAACCCGGCTGTGAAACCCGACGGTGAAGCCCGGCGACCGGTAGTGTGATGAGCTACCTGTCGCCGGGCTTCTTGCTCACCCTTCCACGAAAGCGCCCCGGTAGCGTAGAATGGGAAGAACGCGTCTGCAGTCCGCAGTAGACGACGTGTATTACAGGGCGTAAGCCCACCACCCGGCGGCAACCGTCCGTACGGGACGTATGCGGTACTAACTCTAGGAGTTAAAAGTGGCACTGGATCCCGCTGTCAAGCAGGCAATCATCAAGGAATACGCAACCCACGAGGGCGACACCGGTTCGCCCGAGGTTCAGATTGCAGTTCTGTCTCGTCGTATCGCCGACCTGACCGAGCACCTGAAGTTCCACAAGCACGATCACCACTCCCGTCGTGGCCTGATGATCCTCGTTGGTCGTCGCCGCAACATGCTCGGCTACCTGAAGAGCGTCGACATCGAGCGTTACCGTTCGCTGATCGAGCGCCTGGGTCTGCGCCGATAAAACAGGAGCGTCTTGACGCTTTTGTGGTGATTAATCGCCTTTAGCGGTGTGTGCGGACGTGCTGTCAGCACTACCAACCCTCCACCTCGGAGGCGGGTAGCGCCAGCGCGTCCGTACTGCCGCGTTGAGGGGCGCATCTTCCGCTCGCTAGATTCCAACGCCGCGTGAGAAGATGCCGCCTCACCTAAAAGAAAGAACAGAAGGCCGTGCCGGCACACACGCCGCGGTCCTCGGTAGCGAATTACGGAACAACACCACCCCCACAACCGTGCCGACACACGTCGAGCATACGAAAAGGCGGGGGAGAGGTGCCGTGGTTTCCTATCGAAGGCCGACTCGTGCGCCGTACGGCCTGCCAAGAAGAAAGAAGGAACCGTGGAAGGTCCCGAAATCAAGTTTGCTGAAGTCGAAATCGACAACGGCATTCACGGTAAGCGCCACGTGCGCTTTGAAACCGGCCGTCTCGCCAAGCAGGCTAACGGCTCGGTGCTCGTCACTATCGATGACGAGACCACCCTGCTCTCCGCAACCGTGGTCGGCAAGTCTCCCCGCGATGGCTTCGACTTCTTCCCGCTGACCGTGGACGTGGAAGAGCGCATGTACGCAGCCGGCAAGATCCCGGCATCCTACTTCCGCCGCGAAGGCCGCCCCAGCACCGAGGCCATTCTGGCAGCCCGCCTGATTGACCGCCCGCTGCGCCCCGCCTTCACCAAGGGCATCCGCAACGAGGTGCAGGTCGTCGTGACCGTCCTGACCTACAACCCGGACGAAATCTACAACACCTTCGCGATCAACGCGGCTTCGGCATCGACCACGCTCTCCGGCGCGCCCTTCAGCGGCCCCATCGGTGGTGTGCGCATGGCACTGATTGACGGCCAGTGGGTCTGCTTCCCCAAGTACTCCCAGCTGGAAAACGCCGTGTTCGACATGGCTGTTGCCGGTCGTATCGTCACCAAGGCTGACGGTACCGAAGACGTCGCCATCATGATGGTCGAGGCTGAGGCCACCGACAACTCCTGGAAGCTCATCAAGGAAGACGGCCAGACCGCCCCCACCGAAGAGGTCGTCGCCCAGGGTCTGGAAGCCGCTAAGCCCTTCATCGCCGCCCTGTGCAAGGCCCAGGCTGACCTGGCCTCCCGCGCCGGCAAGCCCGCTCTTGAGTTGCCCTTCTTCGGCGGCCACGGCGAGGACGTGGACGCAGCCGTGAAGGAATTCGCCGCAGACCGCCTGGTCGAGGTGTACTCCATCGCTGGTAAGCAGGAGCGCGAAGCAGCAGCAGCTGAGCTGAAGGAAGACCTCAAGGAGGCCCTGACCGGCGAGGGTAAGGAATTCGAAGAGCGCGCCGACGAGGTTGACGTGGCATTCGCCGCCCTGACCAAGCACATCGTGCGCCAGCGCATCCTCACCGAGCAGGTCCGTATTGACGGCCGCGGCCTGACCGACATCCGCCAGCTCACCGCCGAGGTTGAAATCCTGCCCCGCGTGCACGGCTCCTCCCTCTTCGAGCGTGGCGAGACCCAGATCATGGGTATCACCACCCTGAACATGCTCAAGATGGAGCAGCAGCTGGACTCCCTGCACCCGCTCAAGTCCAAGCGCTACATCCACCACTACAACTTCCCGCCGTACTCCACCGGTGAGACCGGCCGCGTGGGTTCGCCCAAGCGCCGCGAAATCGGCCACGGTGCACTCGCAGAACGCGCAATCACCCCGGTGCTGCCCTCCCGCGAAGAGTTCCCCTACGCAATCCGTCAGGTCTCTGAGGCTCTGGGCTCCAACGGCTCGACCTCCATGGGTTCGGTCTGCGCATCGACCCTGTCCCTGCTGAACGCTGGTGTGCCGCTGCGCGCACCCGTTGCAGGTATCGCAATGGGCCTGGTCTCTGACGAGGTTGACGGCGAGACCCGCTACGCAGCCCTGACCGACATCCTCGGCGCGGAAGACGCACTGGGCGATATGGACTTCAAGGTTGCAGGTACCTCCGAGTTCGTGACCGCTATCCAGCTGGACACCAAGCTCGACGGTATCCCCGCATCCGTGCTCGCTGGCGCACTGACCCAGGCACGTGAGGCTCGCCTGCACATCCTCGAGGTGCTCGTCAGCGCGATTGACGCACCGGATGAGATGAGCGAGTTCGCACCGCGCATTATTTCCGTGAAGATCCCGGTTGCCAAGATCGGTGAGGTCATCGGCCCCAAGGGTAAGATGATCAACCAGATCCAGGAAGACACCGGCGCAGACATCTCCATTGAGGACGACGGTACCGTATACATCGGCGCAGCTGACGGCCCCTCCGCCGAGGCTGCACGTTCGGCAGTGAACGCTATCGCTAACCCGCAGGTTCCCGAGGTTGGCGAACGCTACCTGGGTACCGTGGTGAAGGTGACCGACTTCGGTGCGTTCATCTCCCTGACCCCCGGTAAGGACGGCCTGCTGCACATCTCCGAGATGCGTAAGCTCAACGGCGGTAAGCGCGTTGTTGACGCTGAGGACGTTGTCTCCGTGGGCCAGAAGGTTCAGGTGGAGATCACCAAGATTGATGACCGTGGCAAGCTTTCGCTGGCACCGGTTGTTGAGGGTGGCGACGACGAGTAGTCGTAACCCCCGCTAAATGATGAGGGGCGTTCGGCGCACCCGGTGCGGTTCACTCCCCGCCGGATGCACCGGGCGCCCCTCATCTCATGAGGACAGAGAACAGCGGAATGCAGACTGCTGTTCTCACTATGAAAGGAATATCGGAATTGTCGACTCGACGAGATACGACGATTGATATTGCCAAGGGCATCGCGATTATCGCGATTGTTTTTGGACATATTCATCGAGGAATGTGGGCATCAGGGTTGGGCACCGAGGCCCTGCGCCCCTACAAGTTCATGCTGGATTATGGGGTTTATTTCTGGCACCTGGTAGTTTTTGCTTTTCTGAGCGGCCTTTTTGTGGCACGAGGAGCAACGAAGACTACTCCCTCCTCATACCTGACGAAGCGTCTGGTTCTCTTCGGATACCTCTATGTTATTTGGCAGGTTCTGCAGGTGGGTATGAAGCTTGTGCTTCCCTCTAACTCTTCCGATAAGACAACTGTTATGAGCCTGCTTGAATTGTGGAAGCCCGAGGGTCAGCTCTGGTTCTTCCCCTGGCTCATGATTGTCACCATTATTGCTGTGCTGGGCCGCGTCTGGCAGAAGGACATCAAAGCCTACGCAGTTATGACGGTGTGCGCGGTTCTTGCCATCGTCTTCTGGGGCTATAGCGGCGATTATGTAGGTACTGGAGGTATCTCTCTAGCGGTCTTCTTCATGCTTGGTGTGGCTCTAGGCCACGAGAGGTTCCAGGCTATTATGGAGTCCGTACCGCTGGCAGTACACGCCGCCATTGCGGTAGTCGGTCTTGCCATCTACACCGTAATTTTGGTGAATGTACAGGCCGCTCCGCCGACTGTGGTGCCCTACTTTGCGAATAACCCGGCGGCAATCGCCATGGGTATTGTCGCTTCGTTGCTGTCCTCGCTGGCGGTGCTCTCGCTCTCCTACCTGCTGGCGCGGGTTCCGTGGAGTGGCTGGCTCGCCTACCTGGGCCGTCACTCTCTGGAAATCTTTATCGCGCATATTGTGTGCGGTGCAGCTTTCCGTTTCGTGTTGACGAAGTCCGGTTTCTTCTCGGTGCCCTTGTTCTTGGTGGGAGGAACGATCTTCGCGATCCTCGCCTCGCTCTTGATGGGGTACTGCGCTCAGAAACTGCGGGTTCCGCTGTTTGCGTTGCCTCGCTCTCTTGAACGAAAAATTAGCTAATCGAAATATCGAAGGATGCTGAATGTCTATTTCCCTGCCCGTCGAGCTTGAGGCGATTGCCGAAGAGCTCAACTACGAGCACGGCCGCCTCATCTACGAGGGTGTGGGCGGTAACGAGGTGCGCCGCTCCATCCTGCCCGGTGGCGTACGCGTGATTACCGAAAAAATGCCCGGTACCCGCGGCGTATCCATCGGATTCTGGGTGGGAGTCGGCTCCCGCGACGAAGCCCCCGGCATGCTCGGCTCCACCCACTTCCTGGAGCACCTGCTGTTCAAGGGCACCGGAACCCGCACCGCCCTGGACATTGCATCCTCCTTCGACGCGGTAGGCGGCGAATCCAACGCGCTGACCGCTAAGGAGCACACCTGCTACTACGCGCGTGTGCTCGACGATGACGCGCCCATGGCGGTGGACGTCATCACCGACATGGTCACCAACGCCCTGCTGGACCCGGCTCACCTGGAGCAGGAACGCGGCGTGATCCTCGAAGAGATCGCCATGGACCAGGACGACCCGACCGACGTTGCTTTCGAGAACTTCGTGGAGCAGCTCATGGGCGAGAACCCGCTGGGCCGCCCCATTGGCGGTACCCCGCAGGAGATTACCGAGGTGCCCCGTGACGCCGTGTGGGAGCACTACAAGCGCTACTACACCCCGGACCGCCTGGTTATTTCTGCCGCAGGTTCGCTGGAGCACAGCACCATGGTCCGCCTCGTGCTGGAGGCGCTGACCCGCTACGGCTGGAACCTGCAGGAGGGCGTGGCGCCCGCACCGCGTCGCGTGCGCACCGACAGCGGCATTGTTCCGCTGAGCGAGCTGCGTGAGGTGGAGAAGGGCTTCGAGCAGACCAACATTGTGATGGGCTGCCCGAGCATTATCGCCGGGGATGACCGCCGCTACGCGATGAGCGTGCTGACCAGCGCATTCGGTGCGGGCATGTCTTCGCGTCTGTTCCAGGAGATTCGCGAGAAGCGCGGTCTGGCGTACAGCACCTTTGCGTTCTCCGGTGCATACTCGGATGCCGGCTACTTCGGCATGTACGCGGGCTGCCTGCCCGCTAAGACCGAGCAGGTGCGCGAGGTCATGGGCTACGAGTTCGATAAGCTCGCCACCGCCGGTATTACCGAGGAGGAGCTGACGAAGGTCCGCGGCCAGCTGGCAGGCTCCACCGTGCTCGGTAGCGAGGATTCCGGTTCGCGTATGTCCCGCCTGGGCCGCGCCGAGCTGGATTCGGGTCTGTTTACCAGCACCGATGAGCTGCTGGAGAAGATTCGTGCGGTCTCCCTGGAGGAGGTTCGCGACCTGGCGGCGTACCTGGGGCAGCAGCAGATGATTACCACCATCGTGCGCTAACCCTCAACGCTTACGGCACGAAAATGCCCGTTCCCACACCCCCAATGCGGGGAAGGGAACGGGCATTTTGTTTGCATTGGTATCTATCGAAGAGACGCTACCAAGAGGTACTTCCGGGTGCTTAGCCGCCCATGCTGTTGACGCTCAGCATGAGCGGCAGCACCGAAAAAAGCTACCTCTGAGAGCTACTGCTCAGGGCTACTTCTGTGCCTTGGCAATAGCTTCCATCAGCACCTGGGCATAGAGCTCCTGACCGGCAGCCTCCGGGTGAACACCGTCAGAGGCCAGCAGACCGCTCTGAGTCTGCAGAGCCTGGCGAATCGTAGAGTTCCAATCCGCAATGACCACACGGTCGGGATGCTGAGCCGCAAACTCGCGAATCTTACCGTTCGAGTAGTCAATCCAGGTCAGGTTGCGCGGGCCGTAACCGGTGACGAGCACCAGCTTAGAATCGGCGGGTATAGCCGCCAGAACCTCGTCGAGCTGACCGTCCAGAATGGTCGAGTTCGCGGTCACCGACAGCACGAAGGTCTTACGAATCTGACCGTTGGCACCCATGGATTTAATAATCGGCAGGGCCTTGGCGATGGTGCGTGCCTCCGCTGCATCAATCTGCGCCTCGGGCATCTTGTCGTACAGCTCGGGGGATACCGCCACCACAATGGAGTCACCCACAATGGTCACCTGCGAGGAATTCACCGAACCTGCCGAAACTGCCGAGGCTGAGGGGCTAGCCGAAGCCTTCGCATCCTTACCCGCAGCAGAAGCACTCGGGTTTGCAGAGGCGCTCGCAGCCTGCGCCTCCTGACGAGCCTTCAGACGCTCAGCGGCGGCACGCTTACCGTCCTCAACGGACTGCTGGGCGGTAGTCATTGCCGGAGCGGTGTGCACCGCCAGGCCGGTAGAAGCAGCAGCCACGACAACGGCAAGAGCCACCGAAACTGGCAGGAACTTAGTGCGCGAGGACTGGAACGCCGCCACCACACGGTTCGCGCTACCGCGGAAACCGTAACGGCGAATCGGGGTCTCAACCCAGCGGTACGACATCTCCGCAATAGCGAAGGTCGCCACCAGAACGCCCACGTTCACCAGCGGGGAGCGGTCCGCACCCATCAGGTAGTGCATGACCACGGCGAGTGGCCAGTGCCACAGGTACAGGCCGTAGGAACGTTCGCCCACCCAACGCAGGGGAGTGAAGTTCAGCAGGCGGCGCAGCATTTCGGAGGCACCAGCGAGCATATCGGGCAGCATACCCTGAATCACGCCCAGCGCCAGCAGGGAGGCGCCGAACAGGCCCCAGGGAATCGCTCCGGGTGCCGACTCGGGAACCAAAATCGCGTAGGGAATCAGCGCGAACAGGGACAGCCAGCTGATCATGACGCGGGCGAAAGCGACCAGGCCGAAGGGCTGAGCCACACGGTACAGCACGGACTGCTGAAGCGGCGGGTACAGCGACCAGGGGCGCGCAAACGCCAGTAGCGCACCGAGCAGCAGGCCGTACAGGTGAGTGTCGGTGCCGTAGTAGACGCGGCTAATGGGGGCACCGGACATCAGCAGCGCGGTGGCGGTGCTCAGCGACGCAATAATACCGAGCACCATGACCACGCTGAAACGACGCCACGACCGGCGTAGCAGCACCCCGGCGCCAACAATCAGCAGGGGCCAGACCACGTAGAACTGTTCTTCCACCGCCAGGGACCAGAAGTTCGTGAAGAGCTCCGGGGAGGTCTGCGCGAAGTAGTCGTTACCGGCAAAAATAGAAATCCAGTTGGACGAGAAGGTCGCCGCACCGGCAAGCTGGCGGCCCAGATTCACCTGAATATCGCCACCAATGAGCAGGCTGACCGGTCCCATGACCAGAATCAGCAGGGTAATGGCGGGAAGCAGGCGGCGGGCACGACGAATCCAGAAGTTGCCCAGGGCAATTTTGCCGGTGAGCGCACCCTCACGCAGAAGCAGAGAGGTAATCAGGAAACCGGAGATGACGAAGAAGATATCCACGCCAATCATGCCGCCCGGTAGCACGGTGGGCCAGAAATGGTACACCATCACGAGGAGCACAGCGATTGCTCGCAGGCCGTCCAGACCCGGCAGAATATAACGCCGGTTAGCCTCATCTGGACGCACGGAGGATGTAAAGAGGGACTTCATACTGTGAAAGCACTCCGTAGGATGGAAAATAGAGAAATACTTCCTAATTATATGGTTGCTATCTATAGATAACGTATTAAACGACTTATATGACGGTTAGATTATTGCGCTTTTTATGCCGTTGAGGTTCCGTGGGGCATCTCACCCAGTGTGTACGATGACGCCCAGCGCGTTCGGACAGGGGATAATAGGGGCTGTATGCCGCAAAAGCCCCATAGTCGGGGTGCACAAAAGCTACGGAGGAGAGAATCATGGCCCACGAGGGCGACGAAAAAATCTGGAAGGTAGCGGTACTCGGTGCCGCAGGCCGCATGGGTTCCGAGGCGGTGCGCGCCGTCAACACCTCCGCAGACATGGACCTGGTGGCGGCACTGGGCCGTGGCGACGACCTGCAGGAGCTGGTTGACGCTGGCGCAGAGATTGTTATTGACCTGACCGTTCCCGAATCCAGCGAGGCGAATGTGCGTTTCGCGGTGGAGCACGGTATGCACGCGGTGGTTGGTACGACCGGTTGGACCCCCGAGCGCCTGGACTCCCTGCGCGAGCTGCTGGTAGAGCACCCCAATGTGGGTGTGCTTATCGCCCCGAACTTCGCGATTGGTTCGATTCTCGCCACCGAGTTCGCGGCGAAGGCGGCACGCTACTTCGAGTCTGTAGAGATTATTGAGATTCACCACCCGAATAAGGTGGACGCCCCCTCCGGCACCGCGGTGCACACCGCCCGCAAGGTCGCCGCCGCCCGCGCGGAGGCTGGCGTGGGTGCAAGCCCGGATGCCACCACCTCCGATCCTTTGGGTTCGCGCGGTGCCGTGGTCGACGATATTCACGTGCATGCGGTGCGTCTGCGCGGCATGGTGGCTCACCAGGAGATTCTGCTGGGTGACCCCGGTCAGCAGCTGGTGATCCGTCACGATTCCTTTGACCGTGCCTCCTTTATGCCCGGTGTTCTGCTGGGCGTGCGTGAGGTGGCGGCGCATCCCGGTTTGAGCGTGGGCTTGGACGCCTACATGGATTTGTCCTAGGAGAGAGTATTGTCTGAACAGACTTCGCCTGAGAATTTGCAGGCATCTTCTGAGGCTCGTAGCCCCTGGTGGACTTCGCTGCGCCTGTGGAGCATCTGCGCGTGCGTGCTGATGGTGCTGACCGTGCTGATTCTGCCACTGCCGCTGACGGTACGTGCGTCGATTTTGGGCGTGCTGATTTTTAGTGCCGTCTTTGTGACAGTGGACGCTGGCGGTTGGGGTAAGACCTTCGCGGCGTTGACCTGCGCCCTGTTGACCCTGTACCTGGCGCATATTGCGCAGCAGGGCTTCGTGATGCTCACCTCCGGTTCGGTGGCTGGCATTGTACTTGGCGCGGGTATGATTCTGCTACCGATTCTGGGTGCATGGGCGCTGGTGCGTGAGGTGCTTTTCGGCGCCCGTATTCAGCGTATGGCTCATGAGCTTGCGGCCTCGGGTGAGCTGGCGGAGGATACCCTGCCGCGCACCCCCTCCGGCCGTGTGGACCGTGAGGCTGCGGCGACGGAGTTTGAGAGCTTCGCGGCGGCGGTGGAGCAGGAGCCGAATAACTGGAAGGCGTGGTTCAACCTGGCGTGCATGTACGATGCGGGCGGCGAGCGCAAGCGTGCCCGCGCGGCGATGCGTAATGCGTGGGCGTTGCGTTCGGGCGGTCAGGCGAAGGGTATGCGTTAGGGGCTGCCGCGGTGGCCCATCCTTAATGCCGCATTTATTTTCGGTGTGCGGTTGGTAGATAGCGCCGAGGCTTCGCGCCCGGTTTCATAGCCCTTGTATTCATAGCCTCTGTGTTCATAGCTTCTGTGGGGGAATCTCCGCGAAAGTACCGCGGATTTGAAAAAGTCCGAATAGTAGAACATGCATGAAAACTTATGCGTTCTGTAGCAAAAATCTGCAGTTCGGGCGTACTCTGGACATATGTCTGAGAACCTTTCGAACCCCGGTACTTTTGTTGAACCCGTCTTCGGTCGCCTCCTGACCGCAATGGTGACCCCCTTCGCGAAGGACGGCTCCGTTGACGAAAAGCAGGTCGCAGACCTGGCGAATTACCTTGTGGAGAACGGCCACGACGGCCTGGTGGTCTGCGGTACCACCGGCGAATACTCCACCATGACCGATGACGAGAACGAGCGCGTCTTCCAGATTGTGAAGGATACCGTCGGTTCTCGCGCGAAGATTATTGCCGGTGTTGGTTCGAACGATACCGCGCATACCATTGAGCTGGCGCGCCGCGCCGAAAAGATTGGTGTGGACGGCCTGCTGGTCGTGACCCCGTACTACAACAAGCCGACTCAGCCGGGTGTCTACGCCCATTTTGCGACCGTTGCTCAAGCAACTGAGACTCCCGTCATGCTTTACGATATTCCGGGTCGTGCGGGCATCCCCATCGCACCCGAAACCTACCGCCGCCTTGCAGAAATTGATAGTATTGTAGCGGTGAAAGACGCCAAGGCAGACTTCGGTGCCGCAACCGAGGTCATGGCAACCACCGACCTGCACTACTACAGCGGCGACGACGGACTGACCCTTCCCTGGATGGCAATGGGCGCCGTCGGCCTCGTTTCGGTGACCGCACACGTGGCACCCGCACTCTTCCGTGCCCTGATTGATGCTGTCGTTGCACAGGACCTGGTGGAGGCGCAGCGTCTTCACCTGGAACTGACTCCGATTGTCCGAGCAACCATGGGCCGTGCCCCCGGTTGCGTTGCCGCCAAGGAAATTCTTTCCTGGCAGGGTGTGCTGGATGAGCCCGTCGTTCGCCTGCCGCACGTACTCTCCGAACCGGAGGTTGCCCAGGCTATGCGAGCTGATCTGCTCTCCTCGAGCATCGCTCACACCCTGAAGAACGCCTAAGCTTTAACGCAGAACCTGCACAACTATTCGTGCAGAGCGCGTATATATAGAGGACTTCGGCTATCGTACGCCCCGCCCTCGGGACGCATGAGATAGCCAACGGACGCGGACTCCACACCTAACACTAGGTGAGGGGTCCGCTCTGGCGTATTGCCGCGGTTTATCGTTGCCTGTTGAATCAAGCGACTCTAGCCCCCACTCAGACAGGGCCTTAGGCAGAGGCACCCGCGCACTACGCCCCAAATACTTTTGAATACTTTCGGTGATTTGGACGCACCGGCAGCACCTTCGCAGCCTCGGCATATGAGAGCCGAATCAGCCGGAGTGCTTGCGGTACGAAGCGTCGCCTACGAATCACAGACATCACAAGAAAACATAGAAGAAAGAGGAGACACACGATGAGCGTCTTTGAAGCGAATCTTCCCCTCCCGCCCCGCCTGAAGAAGGACACCCTGCGCGTGGTGCCCCTGGGCGGCCTGGGCGAAGTCGGTCGTAACATGACCGTGTACGAAATTAACGGCAAGCTGCTGATTGTTGACTGCGGCGTGCTCTTCCCCGAAGAGTCCCAGCCCGGCGTGGACCTGATCCTGCCCGACTTCAGCTATATTGTTGACCGTCTGGACGACGTGGTCGCCATGGTTCTGACCCACGGCCACGAGGACCACATCGGCGCGGTGCCCTACCTGCTGCGCCGCCGCCCCGACATCCCCCTGGTCGGTTCCGAACTGACCCTGGCGCTGGTTGAGGCGAAGCTCGCCGAGCACCGCATCAAGCCTACACCCTCGCGGTGAAGGAGCACCAGGTGGAGCGTTTCGGCCCGTTCGAGTGTGAGTTCGTTGCGGTGAACCACTCGATTCCGGATGCGCTGGCTGTCTACATCCGCACCAAGGCTGGCAAGGTTCTGCACACCGGTGACTTCAAGATGGACCAGCTGCCGCTGGACGGCCGCCTGACCGACCTGCGCCACTTCGCCCGCCTGGGTGAGGAGGGCGTGGACCTGTTCCTGCCGGACTCCACCAACGCTGAGGTTCCCGGCTTCACCCCGACCGAGAAGAACATCGGTCCGGTGCTGTCGAACGTTTTCCGTGACGCAAGTGGCCGCATCATTGTGGCGTCCTTCTCCTCGCACGTTCACCGCGTGCAGCAGGTACTGGACGCAGCCGCTGAGCGTGGCCGCAAGGTCGTGCTCGTGGGCCGCTCCATGGTGCGTAACATGACCATCGCTGAGAAGCTGGGCTACCTGAAGGTTCCCGACAACGTGCTGGTGGACCTGAAGAAGGTTGACGACTACCGCCCCGACCAGATCGTGATGATGTGCACCGGTTCGCAGGGCGAGCCGATGGCGGCACTGTCGCGCATGGCGAACGGTGACCACAAGATTCAGATTGAGCCCGGCGACACCGTGGTGCTCGCATCCTCGCTGATTCCCGGTAACGAGACCAGCGTCTTCCGCATCATTAACGCCCTCATGAAGCTGGGCGCTAACGTGGTGCACAAGGGCAACGCGAAGGTTCACGTGTCTGGCCACGCGGCCGCCGGCGAGCTGCTGTACTGCTACAACATTCTCAAGCCGAAGAACGTTATGCCGGTTCACGGCGAGGTTCGCCACCTGATTGCCAGCGGCGACCTGGCGATGGAGACCGGCGTTCCGAAGAAGAACGTGCTGCTCTGCGAGTCCGGCACCGTCGTGGATCTGCGCGATGGCGTGGCGTCCGTGGTGGGCGAGGTTCCCTGCGAGTACCTGTACGTTGATGGCCGCTCCGTCGGTGAGGTGACCGAGAGCGATCTGAAGGACCGCCGCATCCTGGGTGAAGAGGGCTTCGTGTCTATCGTGACCGTCATTGACCGCGCAACTAAGCGCGTGGTGACTGGCCCGGATATTCACGCTCGCGGTATCGCTGAGGACGACTCGGTCTTTGACGAGATTGTTCCGAAGATTACCGCCGCGCTGGAGGATGCTCTGCACCGCGCACCCGAGAAGGTGCACACCGTGCAGCAGTTGCAGCAGATTGTGCGCCGCACCATCGGTGCCTGGATTTCTCGCCGTCTGCGCCGCAAGCCCATGATTGTTCCCGTGGTTGTTGAGAACACCTCGAAGGCTGCGAAGAACTAACATTCTGCGCGAGGCGAGCTGCCCGTCATAGCGAAAAGGCGGGGTCGATACGTTGTGTCGGCCCCGCCTGCCGTGTATCTGCAGAAGGTATGGGTGAAAGCTGCGCGAAAGCTACGCGAAGGCGAACGCGCAAGCAGCTCGAAAGCGAGCGAGGTAGGGGAGAAGCGCCTCATCAGCGCCCTATCAATGCCCTCACAGGCACCGGGCGGGGCGCACTTTTTAGCTCACTGATAACGAAAGAATCGGTACATTAACGGGAAGGTTGATACCCTAAAAGGTATGGCTCCACGGACCACGAAGGGTCGTAACACGACCTCTACTAAAGCAAACACTAAGAAGACCACCCGCAAGCGCACCACCTCCCGAGGCGGTGCCCAGCGCGGTGCCAACGCGGCGAACCCTATAGCGGGCGCTATCTCCTCCGTCTGGCTGAGCATCGCTCACGCTATCGGTGGGCTCTTCCGCTCCATTGGCGCGGTGCGCACCGACCTTGCGCCCGAAGACCGCCGTGACGGTGGCGCGCTCACCATCCTGCTGTTCGGCCTTATCAGCGCCGGAGTGGAGTGGTACAACTGGCGCGCCCACACCTCCCTCGGTTTGTTGCGAGCGCCCCTGGATGCCTGGCACACCATGCTGGGAGGTATTTTCGGTCAGGGCGCCCTGCTGATTCCGGTGTTCTGCCTCATCATGGCGTGGTGCGTTTTCCGTGGACCCGACCTGATTAAACGTAATAACCGCGTGGCGGTGGGTTCCTTCATCATGCTGGTGGCGGCCTCCCTGTTTTTTGCTCGCCATGCGGGTCACCCGACCTTCGCGGATGGTTTTAACGCCGTCTGGGCTGGTGGCGGCGTGGCTGGCGTGCTGCTGGGCACCCCCATTGTGCGTGTGAGCGGCGGTATTGCGTTCGTTGAGATTCTGATTCACCTGCTGCTGGGTATTGCCGGTCTGATGGTTCTGACGAACACTCCGATTCGTCAGGTGGTGCCGCGTACCCTGCACCTGGTCGGTTTGGCTCTGGGTGAGAAGCCCAACGGCACGACTCGAACCTCCGTGAAGGATAGCCCTTCGGATGCGACTCAGACCGTGGATTTGAACGCTGAGGAGCACGACCGTAGCTACCTGTACGAGGATGAGAAACCGGCACGCACGGCTCAGAAGTCTGGCGGCCTGTTCTCTCGTCTACGCGGCTGGTTGGGCTTTGCTCCCGCTGAGTCGACCGATTCTTCCCTGGACGAGTACGCCGGTGATGAAGCATTCGTGAGCGCCGTGGTGGATGAGACTCACCCGGAGACTACGCAGATGCCGGTACAGCCGGAGGATTCGGCACAGGACTCCGCTCAGCAGGCGCGCCCGGCGGCTAAGCCGAACCGCCTGTCCCGCCTGCCCGGTCGGCTTAACCAGGCACCGGCTGCGCAGGGTGCTTCTGCACAGGGTAGTTCTGCGCAGGGCACTTCTACGCAGAATAGTGCTTATTCGAGCAGCCCGGACCTCTTCGACGTTGAGGCATCGGATGCACCCGCAGCCCGCCTGGACCAGGTGCAGCGCGCCGCCGTGGCGAACGGCCGCGTGAACCGCATTCCGGGCGAGGAGCCCCTCTTTGACGTTGAAGCATACGACGGTTTCGGCGCTTCTGAGCAAGCTGCACCGCAGACGAAGCCGCACCAGGTAGTGAACCCCGCGCAGTCTGCCGCCCAGGCTTCCGCGCCCCAGGCTCCTGCCGCACCCACGGCTCAGCCCCCGATTCCGACCCGCATGCACTCGCCGGGTGCGCACCCGAAGAACGCGGCGTCGCGAGCGCCCGAGGCTGGCGCATCCCGCCCGTTGCAGAACAACACTCAGGTGGCGACCACCGAGCGGGCGCGCGGCGAGCAGGTCGTGCAGTCCTCCCGCGGCACCTATGTGCTGCCCTCGGAGGAGATGCTGGTTTCCGGTCCTCCCGCCAAGGAATCGTCCGAGGTCAATGAGCATGTGGTTGAGGCTCTGACGAATGTGCTGGAGCAGTTCAAGGTGGATGCGCAGGTCACCGGCTTCTCGCGCGGCCCGACCGTGACCCGCTACGAGATTGAGCTGGGCCCCGCCACGAAGGTGGAGCGTGTGACCGCGCTGAGCAAGAACATTGCGTACGCTGTGGCGAGCCCGGATGTTCGTATTCTGTCCCCGATTCCGGGTAAGTCCGCGATTGGTATTGAGATTCCGAATACGGACCGTGAGACCGTTGCCCTGGGTGATGTGCTGCGTTCCCCGCAGGCTCACGCGAACCACCACCCGATGGTCATGGGTGTGGGTAAGGACGTTGAAGGCGGCTTCGTGCTGGCGAACCTCGCGAAGATGCCGCATATGCTGGTCGCCGGTGCGACCGGTGCGGGTAAGTCTTCGTTCGTGAACTCGATGATCACCTCGATTCTGATGCGCGCAACCCCCGACCAGGTGCGCCTGGTGATGGTCGACCCGAAGCGTGTGGAACTCACCGCCTACGAGGGTATTCCGCACCTGATTACGCCCATCATTACGAACCCGAAGAAGGCCGCTGAGGCTCTTCAGTGGGTGGTTCGTGAGATGGACGCACGCTACGATGACCTCGCCCATTACGGTTACAAGCACGTGGACGACTTCAACAAGGCGGTGCGTGAGGGTAAGGTTCAGCCCGACCCCGGTAGTAAGCGCACGGTGCACGAGTACCCGTACCTGCTGGTGATTGTTGACGAGCTCGCCGACCTGATGATGGTCGCTCCGCGTGACGTGGAAGAGGCGATTGTCCGTATTACGCAGCTGGCGCGTGCGGCGGGTATTCACCTGGTGCTGGCGACCCAGCGTCCGTCGGTGGATGTGGTGACCGGTCTGATTAAGGCGAACGTTCCGTCTCGTATGGCGTTTGCGACTTCTTCGGTCACTGACTCTCGCGTGGTGCTGGATCAGCCCGGCGCCGAGAAGCTGATTGGCCAGGGTGACGCGCTCTTCCTGCCGATGGGTGCCTCGAAGCCGATGCGTGTTCAGGGTGCGTGGGTGTCTGAGTCTGAGATTCACGCCGTGGTTGAGCACGTGAAGAAGCAGGCGCCGACCATCTACCGTGAGGACGTGATGGTCTCTGCCGCGAAGAAGCAGATTGATGAGGAAATCGGCGATGACCTCGACGATCTGCTGCAGGCGGCGGAGATTGTGATTACGACCCAGTTCGGTTCGACCTCGATGCTGCAGCGTAAGCTGCGCATGGGCTTCGCGAAGGCTGGCCGCATCATGGACCTGCTGGAATCGCAGGGCGTGGTGGGCCCCTCGGAGGGCTCGAAGGCACGTGAGGTGCTGATCCGCCCGGATGACCTGCAGGCGACCCTGGCGCGTATTCGCGGTGAGGAGCCTCCGGCTGCCGACCCGTACGCGAACGCGGTAGACCCGGGTGAGGAGGCGGTCACCGACTATTTCGATGAGCCCGATGATGAAGGCTCGGAGGACGCCTGGCAGCTGACCGGCCGCTAGTGCCTCAGCGCCCTGCCCGCTCAGCTGACCCGCCCATCTGAGCGGGTCAACTGAGTGAGCGTGCGACATGCACCCCGTATCATCCCTGTGATGTCTGCTACGGCACACGTATAATGGATGGTACGGGGTGTTTGCGTATCCCCGATACGTTTAGGTGTCGGTGCGTACGCGGTCTCTCACCGTCGAAAGCCATCTACCCGTAAGGAGCCGTTATGAGTGAAGCTCGCAATTCCGTACCCGCCGGTGCGGTCAGCACAGCGAAGCCTTCGAACTGGAATGTGCCGAATGTGTTGACGGTTCTGCGTATTATTGCGGTTCCTTTCTTCATCGTTGCCCTGGTTTCGGGCGGTACTTTCGGTGCCGCTGATCCGACGCACCGCTGGCTGGCGTGGATTATTTTCATTCTTGCCATGCTCACGGACTGGGCGGACGGCTACCTGGCGCGCTCGCGTAACCTGATTACGAGCTTCGGTAAGATTGCTGACCCGATTGCCGATAAGTTCCTCACTGGCGCGGCGTTCATTGTGCTGTCGGCGCTGGGTGAGCTGTGGTGGTGGGTCACGATTGTGATTCTGCTACGCGAGTGGGGCATTACGATCATGCGTCTGTTCGTCATTAAGTACGGTGTGATGGCCGCTAGTAAGGGCGGCAAGATTAAGACCGTGCTGCAGACGGTGGCGCTGGTGCTGATGCTTCTGCCGCTGGGCCAGCTGGGTCTTGGCTGGCTGATTCCTGGTTGGGTTCTGATGGGCGCGGTCACCGCGATTACTGTGTGGACCGGCCTGGTGTATGTGCGTGATGCGTATATTTTGCGTCGTAACTGGTTGCAGGCTCAGGCCTCCCAGGGCGGCGGTAAGTAGAGGCGAGGGGAGTGGCGTGTGCTGCTCCCCTTCGCTGTACCTGCGGCCCGTTGTGTGCCGCGTGAGATTTTGGACGGCGGTTCGCCGCTGAAAGGAGAGAATAATGGTTCCCCTCATCCGTGAAGATGCTCTGTCCGCTGAGCTTTCCTCTACTGCGCTTTCCTCCGCTGAGGTTTTCTCCGGTACCCCGGAGGCGGCGGCGCTGCTGCTCCGTGACGCGGTGCGGCTGCGTGCCTCCCAGCAGGGCCCGGTGCAGGTGGCGACGGCTGAGTCGCTGACCGGCGGGGATGTGGGCGGCGCGATTTGTACGGTGCCGGGCGCATCCGCGTATTACCGTGGCGGCGTGATTTCCTACGCCTACGAGGTGAAGGCTCAGGTGTTGGGCGTGGACGCTCAGCTGTTGGCGCGTGAGGGTGCGGTGCATCCTGCGGTGGCGGTGCAGATGGCGGTCGGTGCGGCGCGTGTGTGCGGTGCCGATTATGCGGTGTCGACCACGGGCGTTGCCGGTCCTGATCCTGCGGACGGCCAGCCGGTGGGCACGGTCTATATCGGTGTGTGTTCCCCGGGCGGTTCTGAGGTGTTTGAACGCCACTATTCGGGGGACCGGACGCAGATTCGTGCGGCGGCGAGCGCGGATGCGATTGCTCTGCTGGCGCGTGCGGTGCGCGGCGGTGCCGGCGGGGTTCTAGAGAACGAGCTGGCGTAGCGGGCCGGGCTGGACTGGGTTGGGCTGTGTGCTGTGCGGTGCTTGAAGCGGCTACGTGGCACCTGGAACGGCCGTGTAGCCGTCTGTGGAGTGCCTACTTGAGAAAAATTTTACGGTTCAAATATATTCACAGGGTTCTTTCAGCTCCGCAGGAATAAAGGCATAGGTTCGCCTGTTTGAATAGATACAAGCCTTAAGAAGAGAACAAAAATGGCGAGGCTCCTAGCCCGCGCCTCAAAAATCAGTTAGGCTTAACTCTGTACAGTCCCGCAGGTCGGGAATACCTACTCAGGAAAGTGATATAGAAGCTCATGGCTAAGCAGCGCGTATCGATTAATGGCATTACTAAGTGGAAGGAAATCGAGGAGACCCCCCGACAGGTCGCCCCGGTCGTTGAGGAAGCTAAGGTTGTTCCCCTGCGACAGGCAATCGGTGAGGTTCTTCGCGATGTCCGCCAGCGTCAGGGCCGCACCCTGCGCGAGGTTTCCCAGCGTGCCCGTGTTTCCCTCGGTTACCTGAGCGAAGTTGAGCGCGGTCAGAAGGGAAGCTTCCTCCGAACTGCTGGCATGGATTTGCCAGGCTCTGGACATTCCGATGTCCCAGATGCTGCGTGAGGTTGCCGACCGTATGGCGGTTCTCGAGGGCGTTCAGATTCCGGATACTGTTCCGGCTGAGATGTCTGAGCAGTACAAGAGCGATTACTACATTCTCTCGAAGTAACGCGAGGCGGCATATGCCGCACTAAAACGTGAAGCGATGCCGTGCATCCCCGTAAGGTGGGTGTGCGGCATCGCTTATTCTTGGTTTATTCGCGGGTGATGCGGGTGATGTGACGAATTATGAAGCGAACTAGCGGTGAAGCGGAAGGAGCGCTTGTGAAGCTGAGCGAATTTTGGGCGTGCATGGAGTATGAGTTCGGTGCCGGGTATGCTCCGGTGCTGGCGCGTGACTTGGTGCTGGGCTCGCTGGGTCATGTGACCGCTGCGGAGGCGCTGGACCAGGGCGTTAACCCGAAGGATGTGTGGCTTGCCATCTGTGAGGAGCAGGAGATTCCCCAGGAGCGCCGCCTGGGTCCCGATAGGGAGCCGTTGCGCTAGTCGGTAAGTCTTGGCGTGTTCTAACGCAGGAGGCGGGGCCTAGTATCTGTTCGAGTGCTAGCGCCTGTGCGGGAGGTATTTTCGAATAATTAGCCGAGAATCCGGGGTTTTTCGAAAATATATGCCGAAACCCTATCCGATTTATTCGAAACTGGGTCGTAATTTTGTTCGACTCATGCTAGACTTTTCCACATCAGGAATTTTTCGGAAAAATCTTCAAAGTTTTCCACAGATTTTAAAAAATGGCCTTATCCTGTCAGGCTGTGACCCTAGAGTAGTCTCAGAAGGAACCGGTAGGCCAAAACCTTCAAGGTCTCGATTACGAGTCCCACCGATTCCGAAGAAACATTACTCCCGTCAACCACTGACAACACAAAGAACGAGGTACTACCGTGGCTAAGAACACCAAGTCTCAGAGCGTAGCTCGCGTTCCCGAAGAGGGTCGCGCCAAGGCACTTGAAGCCGTGATGGCACAGATCGACAAGAACTACGGCAAGGGTGCAGTCATGCGCCTGGGTGATAAGGAAATCACCAAGACCGAGGTTATCTCCACCGGAGCTATCGCTCTGGATGCCGCTCTGGGTATTGGCGGTCTGCCCCGCGGCCGCGTCATCGAGATTTACGGTCCCGAGTCCTCCGGTAAGACCACCGTTGCGCTGCACGCTGTAGCGAACGTTCAGAAGGCAGGCGGCGTGGCAGCGTTCATTGACGCTGAGCATGCACTGGACCCGATCTACGCGGCTAAGCTGGGCGTGGACATCGACCAGCTGCTGGTCTCTCAGCCCGACACCGGCGAGCAGGCACTGGAAATCATGGACATGTTGGTTGGTTCCGGCGCCGTTGATATCGTGGTCGTCGACTCCGTTGCCGCGCTGGTACCCCGCGCCGAAATTGAAGGCGACATGGGCGACTCCCCACGTGGGTCTGCAGGCTCGCCTCATGAGCCAAGCTCTGCGTAAGATTACCGGCCGCCTCTCCGCAACCGGCACCACCGCAATCTTCATCAACCAGCTGCGTGAGAAGATTGGTGTCTTCTTCGGCTCTCCCGAAACCACCACCGGTGGTAAGGCGCTGAAGTTCTACGCCTCGGTCCGTATCGACATCCGCCGCATTGAGACCCTCAAGGACGGCGCTAACCCGATCGGTAACCGCACCCGCGCCAAGATTGTGAAGAACAAGATGGCTCCGCCCTTCAAGCAGGCTGAGTTCGACATCCTCTACGGTGAGGGCATCTCCGTTGAGGGCGGCATCCTGGATCTGGCGGTGGAGAACGACATCGTCAAGAAGTCCGGCGCATGGTTCACCTACGACGGGGAGCAGCTGGGCCAGGGCCGCGAGAACGTTCGTAAGCTGCTCAAGGACAACCCCGAGCTCACCGAGGAACTGCAGTACAAGGTTCTGGTGAAGCTGGGCATCATTGAGGAAGAAGCTGACGAGCAGGCAGCTGCTGAGTCTGAGGGTAACGACCCGCTGGACGAGCTGGCTGAGGAGTTCTAAACCGGCCCACGTAGCTTCTTGCTAACGCCACGACTGATTGCCGTGTGCTGTGCATTCCGCACGGTGCACGGCATCTGTCGTTAACGGAGAGCGCGTTAAATGGAGCGCCAGCGGGCGCTGAGACAGCGCCTCGTTACAATGGGGGAACGCCGTATAGCCCGGCGCACGGGTCATTAGGCGACCCAACTCATCAAGCGATCCAACACAGGGGACGAGCCAACACAGGGGAGAGGAGGAACCGAACATGACGGAACAGCACGGTCATGAAGAGCACGAGCACAACAGTGTGCATGACGGCGACGCCGGTTTTGCGGCGCTGGACGCGACCGAACCGCACTTCGGTTCCTCAGCTCTGGAAAGTTCAGCCTTCCAGAGCCCAGCTTTCCAGGACGCTGCATTCTCTGCGCCTGTTCCCTTTGAATCCGTTATTTCTTTTGAAGCTACTGGTTCGTTTGATTCAACCGCCCCGCCGGTTGAGGTAGGCGGCTTCGAGGCGCTCAATTTTGAGGCGCCCGCGCCTCTGGCGGAGCCCACTCTCACTTGGGAGGCACCTCCTGCTGTTGAAGAGGCTCCGTACCCTGACGCGCCCCCGTATGAGGACGCGCCCCCCTACCCTGACGAGCCTCCTTATGAGGACGAACCGCCCTATGAGGATGAACCTCCGTATCCGGCAGAGCCTTTGTACCCTGAAGCAGAGTACGCGGGGGAATATTGGGTACCCTCGGACGAAGCGGCACCCGCAGCAGCAACAGAAGCGATAGCGGAGAAGCCAGCGGCTACAGAAAATGCACCTCAGAGGTGGGCACGGGAGAAGGCTGCAGATTCGGTAGCCTCTGAGGAGTTCCCGGACTGGCACCCCGCTGCGCACGGCTTTGTTGAAGAAAGCATCGCCCGCGATAACGGCGGCGACTACGCGGGGGAGTTCCGCGTACCTGAGCTGCCCCTGCAAGCTGTGCCCTCCGGCGCTGTACTTTCCGATGCTGTGCCCTCAGGCTCTGGGAAAGACGGCGAGTCTCCGCGCCGCAGCCTGCTCGTTGACCCGAACCTGCCCGCCGTCTCCATTGACGAAGCGCCCGTTCGTGCCTTTACCCCCGGCGGTGCCGAGCCGCGCCCCATGGCGGCTGGCCGCATGAGTCGAGCCGGTGCCGCCTCCATCGGATCGGGGCTCACCGCCGAAGAAAAGGAAGAGATCGAGAGGCAAGCAGCTCAGCGGGATAAGCAGAAGAAACGCAAGTCTTCGCGTGCCTCCAAGGACACCGACTATAAGCGCGGGTTCCGTCGCATGAGCGCGGTTCAGCAAGAGAAAATGCGGAGCCGTTCGCCCTACGCGCCCGCCTTCGGGGCTCGCAGTGACGATGAGGAAACCCGCAAGAGTCCCACGGGTCGCGGCTCGGGGAGCAAGCTATTCAGGGAGGGAAGTAGCTTGAACGAAGAACTCACCCCCGCCGAAGAAGCACTCATCCGCGGTATCGCTGAGGAAGAGGCGCAGGGCGTCGGTACCGGAAAGCGCCGTGCCGCCTCGAATGGTTCCCCAAAGGGCGATTCTCGAGCTCGGGGCTCCCAGCCGGGCAGCTCTCGGATGGGACATGCTTCCTCACCGCCGGAAAGCAACGTGCCTTCCTGGAAACAGAAGGTGCGTGCCGCCCGCGCCGCGGAAGAAGCAGACCCCTACACGCGCGCTAAAACCATCGTGTACAACCAGCTGGCGTACTCGGCAAAAACCCGAGGTCAGCTGCGTAAGAAGCTGCAGGCAGAAGGCTTCGACGCGGAACTCATTGAGCCGCTGCTCGATAAGTTCGAGGCGGCAAAACTCATTGACGATGCCGAATACGCCCAAACGTTCGTGGCGCAGAAGAGCCGCACCAAGAAGCTCTCCCGCGCCGCGTTGCGCCGTGAACTCGCTGAACGCGGGGTGCGCGGTGAAGAGGCAGAGAACGCACTGGCTCAGCGCACCGACGAGCAGGAACGCGAGGATGCTGCCGAGCTGGTGCGTAAGAAGCTGCGCCCCGGCATGGATTTGAGCGACCGCGCCGAAAAGGATAGGGTGACCCGCCGACTGCTGGGGATGCTGGCTCGCCGCGGGTACTCCTCCTCGGTGTCGATGTCGGTGATTCGTGAGGAACTAGCCGCCTACGGTGCGGATGACGAGCTCTGGTAGTTCGCGGCCCCGATAGAGGGCAAGCAGGTACGCTCCGCCAAAGAGCTTCCGTTAATAAGCTAAAGGGGTGAGCCCGCTACAGACACACTCTGTAGCGGGCTCACCCTTACGTTTTTAAGTTTTATAAAATGCCTTGTCGAAGGCTGTATCTGCCGTTGGCGTTGCTGTTTACTCGACCACTCCCAGGCGGTCCGCGAACTCGGCGAGGGTTGCATCCTGAGAACCAGCAATTTCCAGCAGCAGGCGCATCAGTTGCGCGCCCTCACGGCGGATACGAGGCAACAAATCGGCACGTGCCGAAGAAGAGTACAGCTCCAGTAGAGCGCACACGGTCACCGCCGTGCATACCGCCAAATCCTCCGCCAGGTGCTCATCCAGCGGGGCGTCCTCGAACAGTGCAGAGTACAGCGCCGGCAGCGCCTTCTTGCGGTCTACCCGGTAGCGCGGGTACTCCGGCGAGGAGGGGAAGCTCAGCATCGCCTCAACGAAGGGGAAGCCGCGGTGGTGCAGGCAGGTGCCCTCCGCATCGACCATGCGCACCTGCGCGCCATCCGCCGAACCGATCAGCACGTTCTGCGGCGAAAAATCGCCCGAAGAGAGCATATAGACCTTGCCGCGGTTGAGCTTGAACTGCTCGGGTACCGGCGGGCGCTTGGTGAAGAAGGGCTGCAGAACGCGGCGGAAACGGAAGGACAGCTCCTCAACAGCGGCGGGAAGAACGGGCACGTCCTCATGCGCGGCAGAGCTGGAAGCCGGGCTGCCAGCATCCTGCTCGGGGGAGCGCGCCTCATCAGCCACACCGTACAGCTTCTTCAAACCGCGCTCAGCCAAACCCGGCGAGGCAATAGCGCCCGGGAACTGCGCCTTGCGATCGGCACGCGCCAGGTTCAGGCGGTAATCCTCCACCGCCTCACCCATAATGCCGCTGGCGGCAAGGCAACGGTACGCCTCAATGTAGTAGTTCAGAGCGTCCAGCGCTTGCTGTTCGGTGCCCTCCAGCAGGGCGTGGGCGACCGAATACTGCTCGCCCTCAACGGTTCCGGCGCTCACATCCTCCAGAGCCAGCACACGCAGCTCAGGATCCGCGCCGTAGAGCTGCGGGAACAGGCCCGGAACCTGCAGGTTCAGCGCCTCCAAACCGTAACGCTCACGCAGGTACCCGAAACCGCCCGCGTTCACCGTCGAATCCTTACGGCGGTAACGCTTCACAATAATCGAGGTCGGCAAAGACTCCGCTGGCTCGGCTGCAGGCTCATACGCCACACGTACCACAACGGAACGCATGCCGGTGCCCAGAATCTGCACGCGCTCAACCGTGCGGGCAGCCACCTGCTCCAAAGAATGCGCCCAGCTAAGCAGCTGCATCAGATTCTGGCGCATCGAGGCAGAATCAGCGCTCGCCTGAGGCGGCACGGGGGAGTAGGCGGCAATCGCCTCCTCAATGAGGGCGCTCAGATGCTCCCCGTTGGGGGCGGGAGCGGAAGAATCGTTCGGTGAAAAACGCGAAAAGTTACTACTAAGGGAAACCTGCATAGAGCCATTATCCCCCATCGGATACCCTATAGGGCATGACTTCGACCCTCAGCGATTCCGCCCAGACCACCGAAACCAGCCCCCGCACCTACGAAGTGCGCACTTTCGGCTGCCAGATGAACGTGCACGACTCCGAACGAATGTCGGGTCTGCTCGAAGCTAACGGCTACGTTCGCGCTGAGGAGGGCGTCGAACCCGACCTGGTTGTTTTCAATACCTGCGCGGTGCGTGAAAACGCCGCTAACCGCCTCTACGGTAACCTCGGTCAGCTGGCCCCCGTCAAGCGCCGCCATGAGGGTATGCAGATTGCCGTGGGCGGCTGCCTGGCGCAGAAGGATCAGGACGCCATCATCGAGAAGGCGCCCTGGGTGGACGTCGTGTTCGGTACCCACAACATCGGCTCCCTGCCGGCCCTGCTGGAGCGTGCCCGCCACAACCACGAGGCGCAGGCCGAGCTGCTCGAATCCCTCGAGGTGTTCCCCTCGACCCTGCCGACCAAGCGCGATCACGTGTACTCGGGCTGGGTGTCTATCTCCGTGGGCTGCAACAACACCTGCACCTTCTGCATCGTGCCCTCGCTGCGCGGTAAGGAGAAGGACCGCCGCCCCGGCGACGTGCTCGCCGAGGTTCAGGCGCTGGTCGACGACGGCGCTATCGAGGTGACCCTGCTGGGCCAGAACGTGAACTCCTACGGCGTGGAGTTCGGCGACCGTCAGGCGTTCTCCAAAGCTACTGCGCGCCTGCGGTGAGATTGAGGGCCTGGAGCGCGTGCGCTTCACCTCCCCGCACCCGGCCATGTTTACCGACGACGTGATCGACGCGATGGCCGAAACCCCGAACGTCATGCCCGTGCTGCACATGCCGCTGCAGTCCGGCTCCGACAAGGTGCTCAAGGACATGCGCCGCTCCTACCGCTCCAAGAAGTTCCTGAATATTCTGGAGAAGGTGCGCGAGCGCATCCCGAATGCCGTGATTACCACCGACATCATTGTGGGCTTCCCCGGCGAGACCGAGGAGGACTTCCAGGAGACCCTGAAGGTTGTGGAGCAGGCCCGTTTCTCCTCCGCGTTCACCTTCCAGTACTCGATTCGCCCCGGCACCCCGGCGGCGACCATGGAGAACCAGATCCCGAAGGAGGTCGTGCAGGAACGCTACGAGCGTCTGATTGCCCTGCAGGACCGTATCGCCGGTGAAGAGAACCGCAAGCAGCTCGGTAAGACCGTTGAGCTGATGGTCGTTGCGGAGGCCGGCCGTAAGGCTGAGCAGACCCACCGCCTCTCCGGTCGCGGCCCGGATCAGCGCCTCGTGCACTTCTCGGTGCCCGAGGGTTGCGAGGCTCCCCGCCCCGGCGACATGGTGACCGTGCCGATTACCGAGGCCGGCTCCTTCCACCTGATTTCCGATCCGACCGCCGAGCAGTACAGCCTGCGCCGCACCCGCGCCGGTGACGCGTGGGACCGCTCCCAGGCTGACTCGTGCGGTACCGGCACCACCCAGGTGCCCGGTGCGCCGGTGGGTCTGGGCATGCCGACCATCGGTCTGCGCCCCTAAAACCTATAACGAATCATGCGCCCTGTTCTTCGGGCTCGCACCGCCACCGCAAGTGGGGGTGAGGGAACCGGTAGAATGGGGCGCATGACTATCTCCGAAACTCTGCCCGTTATCGCTATTGTGGGCCCGACCGGTACCGGTAAGAGCGCGCTCGCCATTGAGCTGGCTCTGCACCTGAACGGTGAGTGCATTAACGCTGATTCTATGCAGTTCTACCGGGGTATGGATATTGGTACCGCGAAGGTCACCGCGGAGGAGATGCGCGGCGTTCCGCACCACCTGCTGGACATTATGGACGTGCGGGATGAGGCGTCCGTGGCGGAGTTTCAGGAGCGTAGCCGTGAGCTGATTGAGCAGATTCGTGCCCGTGGCCGCTACCCGATTCTGGTGGGTGGTTCCGGCCTGTATGTGCGTGCCGCCCTGGATAAATTGGAGTTCCCCGGCACGGATGCGCGGGTGCGCGAGCGCCTGGAGGAGCAGGCACGTACCGAGGGTATTGGCGTTCTGCACGCCCGCCTGGCGGAGGTCGACCCGGAGTCGGCTGCGCGCGTGAAGGATGAGCGCCGCATTATTCGAGCCCTGGAGGTGTTCGAGGTGACGGGGCGCCCGTTCTCGGCGTTCATGCCGGTGCGCGAGTACGTGACGGAGAGTATTCAGATTGGTCTGGATATGGATCGTGCCCTGCTGCACGAGCGTCTGCACCGCCGTGTGGAGCTGATGCATGAGCAGGGTCTGCTCGATGAGATTCGCACTCTGAACGAGCAGGGATTGCAGGAGGGTAAGACCGCCTCCCGCGCGATTGGTTACGCACAGTTCGCTCGCGCCCTTGAGGATACGGACTACAGTGTGGAGCAGGCGATTGGGGATACGACGATTGCGACCCGCCAGTTTGCGCGCCGCCAGCTGACCTGGTTCCGTGCGGACCCGCGCGTGCAGTGGCTGGATGCGCTCTCACCAACCCTTGTAGATGAGGCGGAGGCCATTATCCGCGAAAGCACCCGATAAGCCACAATAACGAGCCGCAACCGAACAGATACCCCTTCGAACCGGTCGGCGCGGTAAAATCATAAACGGACAGGTCACCAACCTTAAGGACAGCATATGAGCGAGAACCCTTCCATCTGGGGCGAGCTGGCAGACCTGACCCTCACCAAGGGTCACGGCACCGGCAACGACTTCATCTTTCTGACGGACGAGAACGCAGAAATTGCCCTCACCCCCGAGCTGGTAGCCCGCGCCTGCGACCGACACTTCGGCATTGGCGCGGACGGCTTCATTCGTGCTGCCCGCAGCACCGCCTCCCGCGCGGGTCAGAAGCTGATCGAGGAGCACCCGGACGCTGTCTGGTTCATGGACTACCGCAACGGTGACGGCTCTATCGCTGAAATGTGCGGCAACGGTGTACGCGCGTTCGTGGAGTACCTGCGCACTGAGGGCCTGATTGAACTTGAGGTGGGTGAGACCGTCAAGATCGGTACCCGTGCCGGCGTGAAGACTGTAGCGCGCACCGAAGAGGGCTACGCGATTGATATGGGCCCGTGGAGCTTCATTCACGGTGACGCTGCCCGCGAGGGGGGCGAGGACTGCCTGGTGTCTGCTCGCGGCCTGAAGACTCCGCGCGCTGGCCTGTCCATTTCGATGGGTAACCCGCACACCGTGGTGATGCTCGGCTCCGACGGTAAGCTGGACGGCCTGGACCTGCACAGCCTGCCTCAGGTGAACCCCGCCCCGGTCAACGGTACGAACGTTGAGTTTGTGGTGCCGGTCGACCTGGATGTTGAGAGCGGCGCGCATGTGGGCGCTATCCGTATGCGCGTGCACGAACGCGGCGTGGGCGAGACTCTCTCTTGCGGTACCGGCGCGTGTGCGGCGGCTGCGGCGACCCGTTTCTGGGGTGGCGAGGAAGCGCCGGATGAGTGGCTGGTGCATGTGCCCGGCGGTACCCTCGCGGTGACTTTCGTGCTGGGCCCGGATGATCTGGAGCATGTTGTTTTGGCTGGTCCGGCGCAGATGGTTGCGACCGTCGTGCTGCGATAGCGAACAGTCCTAGAACAGAGATTTTATCGAAAAAGCGGCGGGTGTTTTCTGACAACACGTTCAGAAAACACCCGCCGCTTTTATATTTTTAGCATTTAGCACCAGAGCATTGAGCCCCAGAGGTTTTAGTCCTCGTAGCGGTGCACCTGCAGAATACGGAAGCCCTTCGAGGTCGCATAGCGCGACACCTCAAACTCGCCGGGGTGCAGCTGTCCAAGCTGCGCGTCCATCCACTTCTGCAAAGAATCGGAGCCCAGGTTCTTCTGAACCACCAGGTAGGCGTCACCGCCGGGCGCCAGGCGCGGCAGCCAGGTCAGCAGGATTTCGTGCAGAACCTCCTTGCCCACGCGAATCGGCGGGTTCGACCAGATGATGTCAAGCGCAGTTCGGGGTCAACCGATTCGGGGGTTCCCACGGTGACGTTGGACAGGCCGAGAGCGGCGGCGTTGCGTTCGGTCAGGCTAATGGAGCGGGAGTTCACGTCCACCGCGTGCACCTGCGCCTGCGGGGCGAGCATCGCCAAAGTCAGGGTGATGGGGCCCCAACCGCAACCGATGTCGAGCATGCGTGTACCCTGCGGGTCGGGTGCTTCCTGCAGCAAAATAGCGGTGCCCTTATCAATGCCGGAGGGGCTGAAAATGCCGTTAGCTGTGGTGACGGTGACCTTGCGGCCGGCAAGCTCCACCTGCACGGGGCGGGGCTTGAATTCGGTCTCGGGGGTTTCAGAGAAATAATGCTGCTCGCTCATGCTATCCAGTGTACCGGTAGGGCAAGAACGCGCCGCACACGGGCAGAGTATACGCGGGGCGGGCTGGTAGCTTGCACGCCCTGAGCGCACAGGCGACCGAACCCCCTACCCGATGCGGGCAACGGCGGTAGAATTAGAGTCGTATGAATTCTAAGAACACCCCCGTATCTGATACCGAAAAGCTGCCCAGCGATGAGCAGCTGCGCCGCACCGTAGACCGCGTTTTGGGTCGCTCCCAGGCCGCCGCCTCCGTCACGACGTATGACGCCGCCGGTACCGCGCATCACAGCGATAATTCCTCCAGCACCCACGGCAGCCCCACACTAGCCGCCGTGTGCTGGACACTCGCGCGCGCGAAATTTCTGACGTTCAGCGCGAACACTCCGAATATGACGGTGACCAGGAAGATCTCGCTGAGCGCCGTGCCCTGCGCCGTATCGCGAACCTCTCCACCGAACTTGAAGACGTCACCGAGGTCGAGTACCGCCAGCTGCGCCTGGAGCGCGTGGTGTTGGCTGGTCTGTGGACTGAAGGCACCGTAGAGGACGCAGAGAACTCCCTGCGTGAGCTCGCGGCACTGGCTGAAACCGCAGGTTCCGAGGTCCTGGACGGCCTGGTTCAGCGCCGCCTCAAGCCGGACCCCGGCACCTTCCTCGGCTCCGGTAAGGCGCTGGAACTCAAGGACATTGTGGAGGCGACCGGCGCCGACACCGTCATCGTCGACTCCGAGCTGGCTCCCTCTCAGCGTCGTGCCCTCGAAGACATCGTGAAGGTCAAGGTCATTGACCGCACCGCCCTGATTCTCGACATTTTCGCTCAGCACGCCAAGTCCCGCGAAGGTAAGGCGCAGGTTGAGCTGGCTCAGCTGGAGTACATGCTGCCGCGTCTGCGTGGTTGGGGTGCATCCCTGTCCCGTCAGGCGGGTGGCCGTGCCGCAGCCGGTGAGGGTATCGGTTCGCGTGGTCCCGGTGAAACCAAGATTGAGATGGACCGCCGCCGCCTGCGCGCTCGCATGGCGAAGCTTAAGCGTGAGATTGCTGCGATGGCGCCGGCGCGTGAGACGAAGCGCCTGAACCGTCGCCGTAACCGTGTGCCTTCGGTGGCTATTGCCGGGTACACGAACGCGGGTAAGTCCTCCCTGCTGAACCGTCTGACCGATGCCGGCGTGCTCGTGGAGAACGCCCTGTTTGCGACCCTGGACCCGACCGTCCGTAAGGCTCAGACCCCGGACGGTATCGGCTACACCCTCTCTGACACGGTGGGTTTCGTGCGTTCGTTGCCGACCCAGCTGGTGGAGGCGTTCCGCTCCACTCTGGAAGAGGTCGCGGATGCTGACGTCATCCTGCACGTGGTGGATGCTTCGCACCCGGACCCGGAGGGGCAGATTCGTGCTGTCCGCGAGGTCATTGCGGAGGTCGACGCCCGCCATATTCCCGAGATCATTGTGCTGAATAAGGCTGATGCCGCCGACCCGTTCGTGCTGGAGCGTATGCGCCAGCGCGAGCCGGAGCACGTGATTGTTTCGGCGCGTACCGGTGAGGGTATTGAGGAGCTGAAGCAGAAGATCGCGGACACCATTCCGCGCCCCTCCATTGAGGTGAAGCTGCTGATTCCGTACTCGCACGGTGAGATTATTTCGCGCCTGCATGAGTGGGATGCCGAAATTAAGAGCACCGATTTCGTATCGGACGGCACGTTCGTGGTGGCTCTGGTTCGTGAGGACGTCGCCTCCGAATTGTCCGAGTATGTGCTGGAGGGCGACCTGCTGGAGGTTCTGGAAGAGGAACTTGCGGAGGCGCATGTCCTGGCTGAAGCGACCGCTTCTGTTTCCGAGCAGTCCTCCACCGCTGAGGCTCACTAGGGGCGTATGAGCGTGACCGAGAGCATCAACACGCCCAAAAACGCCCCCGGAACCGTACCCGGATCGGCAACCGACGGCACCCGATTCACCGGGCAGGAGCTTGAAACCCTGCCCGGTGCGAAGGACGCCCTGACCCTGCTGGACGAGGCGGTTGCCGCCACCGGCGGTCAGAACCGTGCCGGTCAGCGCACCATGGTGGCGCATGTGGCGCAGGCTCTTGAACTGCAGCGTCACCTGCTGGTCCAGGCGGGTACCGGTACCGGTAAGTCCCTGGGCTACCTGGTTCCTGCTCTGGCTCGGGTGGGGGAGTCGGACCAGCCGATTGTGGTTGCGACGGCGACCCTTGCCCTGCAGGCGCAGATCGTGAACCGCGATATTCCGCGTCTTCTACAAGCGCTGGAGCCGCGCCCGGAGTCGCAGGCGCAGGTGGCTCTGCTCAAGGGCCGCAATAACTACCTCTGCCTGCACAAGCTGGATGGCGGCTACCCGGAAGACGAACCGGATGCTCTCTTTGACATGCCTTCTTCGACCTCCCGCGTGGGTGAGGAAGTGGTGCGCCTGCGCGAGTGGGCTGACCGCACGGAGACCGGCGACCGTGACGAGCTGAAGCCCGGGGTCTCTGATCGCGCCTGGACTCAGGTATCGGTCAGTGCCGCCGAGTGTCTGGGTCGCCGCTGCCCGCTGGTGGAAGAGTGCTTTAGCGAGATGGCGCGTAGCCGTGCCGCTGAGGCTGACATTGTCATCACGAACCACGCCCTGCTGGCGATTAACGCTTTTGAAGGCATGAAGGTTCTGCCCGAACATGAGACGGTCATTATTGATGAGGCTCATGAGCTGGTGGACCGTGTGACCGGTGCCGTGTCTGGTTCTTTGACGGTTGCGATGGTTCGCCGTGCGGCACGTAGCGTGAAGAAGCATTCGAAGGCTGATTCCGGCGCGCTGGAAATGGCTGCCGGCACCCTGGAGACCGCTTTCGAGGGTCTTGCCGAGGGCCTACTGAAGGGCCTGGACGGTCGCCTTTTGACCGCTATTTCTGCGGTCAATGATGCCGCCCGCACCGCCCTGTCCGATACAAAACCGGACGGTCAGGACGTTGATGCCGGCCTGCAGATGGCGCGCTCGCGTGTCTCTGAGGTGCACGATATGAGTAGCCGCATTCTGGAGGCTTCAGGCGAGCAGGACGTACTGTGGATTTCTCGTCAGGGCGGCTGGGAGAACGGCCGCTACGTGGCTGCTTCCGACACCGACCCGGCGACCCTGAATATCGCTCCGTTGAGCGTCGGTCTGCAGCTGCGTGATGGCCTGTTCGCTGACCGCACCGTAATTTTGACGAGTGCGACCCTGACGGTGGGCGACTCTTTTGACGTTGCCGCCGGTGCCCTGGGGCTGCAGGGCGAGGGCGCGCCGCGCTGGACGAGTATCGACGTGGGTTCGCCGTTCGACTACCGCAAGCAGGGCATCATGTACGTTGCCGGGGATTTGAAGCCTCCGGGATTTGGTGTGCACGAGGGGCAGCTGGAGCGTCTGCGTGAGCTGTGCGAGGCGTCGGAGGGTGGCGCCCTGGGTCTGTTCTCCTCGAAACGTGCCGCTGAGCGTGCCGCCGAGTACATGCGCGAGCATAGTGACCTGAACATTCTTCTGCAGGGCGAGTCTTCGCTCAAGGCTCTGGTGGAGGAGTTCAGCGAGGACGTTGACTCATGCCTGTTCGGAACGATGAGCCTGTGGCAGGGCGTGGACGTTCCCGGTGACTCGTGCCGCCTGGTGGTGATGGACCGCATTCCGTTCCCGCGCCCGGATGACCCGATTGCGCAGGCTCGTACGGAGGCGGTGAACCGTCACCGCGGTAACGGCTTTATGGCGGTTTCTGCTCACCATGCGGCGATTCGCATGGCGCAGGGCGCGGGTCGCCTGATCCGTTCGGTCTCTGACCGCGGCGTGGTGGCTGTGCTGGATTCTCGCGTGGCGACTAAACGCTACGGCGGTTTCTTGATGAAGGCGATGCCGCCGATGTGGTCGACGCAGAATAAGGCAGCCGTGATTGGTGCGCTGGCTCGTCTTTCAGCGAGCATTGAGCGTTAGCTCGGGCAGGATCTGTTCCTGATAGCGCCGCCGCCCCGCTTTGGACATATAAATTTGGATATATAGAATCACCCCGGTGATGCGTGAACGTTCACGTGTCACCGGGGTGATTCTATGTAGAGCTCAAAGCCCTAATGGGGATGTCTTCTAGAGACTACGCAGCACGGAGACGACCTTACCCATGACGGTTGCGCGGTCGCCCATAATCGGCTCGTAGTTGGAGTTGCGCGGCATGAGCCAGGTGTGACCGTCGACCTGACGGAACACCTTCACGGTTGCTTCATCGTCGAGCAGAGCAGCAACGATGTCGCCGTTGTCTGCGGTGTGCTGCTCGCGGACAACCACCCAGTCGCCGTCGCAGATTGCGGCGTCGATCATGGAATCGCCCTTGACCTTGAGCATGAAGAGCTTGCCGTTACCGACCAGCTGGCGGGGCAGGGCGAGCACATCCTCCACGGACTGCTCGGCGGTAATGGGACCGCCCGCTGCAATTCGTCCAACCAGGGGAACGGGTACGAGGTCTTCATCGCCGACTTCGAAGTTCGGCAGCTCGGGCAGGGAAGAGGACGCGCTACCGTGGATGCCGACGCCGTTCTCATCCAGCACCTCAATGGCGCGGGGGAGCTTGGGGTCGCGGCGAATGTAGCCCATGGTCTCGAGACGACCGAGCTGGTGAGTGACCGAGGACAGGGACGCAAGACCCACCATGTCACCAATCTGGCGCATGGACGGCGGGTAACCCTTTTGTTCAATCTCGGTGCGGATCGCGTCAAGAATCTTCTGCTGGCGCGCGGTCAGCGCCGGACGGGGTGCTGTTGCCATTTCTTTTCCTTCGGTCTGTGCCTGATTTCTGTACTCCGGCCTTTGTATTCCGGTCGGGGCACGGATGGGTGCTTCACACGTTGTCTGATGGTGTCCTAAAAATTTTTTGGGTTCTGCCGAAATGGGTCTTATCTCGTCAGGGGGTGGAGGAATTCTATCCGTGCCGGAGCGATACCGGAGCGATACCGGAGCGGTACACAGGCAACGAGTATGCGCCTCCGCCCTATAAAACTCAGTCAGCAGCACCTGCACTCGATACAGAACCAAGCTGTAACGGTACAGAAACCTGCTGTGAGTAGGACTCATCAGGAGCGTGTGGAACGTCTCTTGACACCAGTGTAGAACACTACACCGAAAAACTCAAACAAATATTCTAGATTTTTTCTTCGAAACTCGAAGAAATTTTTAGTACATCTCTGCTAGACTCTAGAACAAGAGTTCGTATATACTCTTGAATCTCTCCTGAAATTCAGGATTTACGGGTGAATGTTCGAAAAATATTCGAAGATTCGACCCGGAGTCTTTTGGGAGGGGAGAGTGAATGAGTGTTCGAATGTATTCGAATCTTCTGCTTCTCTCTTTGCATGATCTACCCCGGATGCTCTGGAAAGCCTCTGGCGAATCTAGGGGGGCATCTGGCGAAGAGAGAGCGCAGGGGGTGGGGTGCTGAGGCAACTCGGTGCACCCGACGCTCTGACCTAACTAGAGAATAGCTATCCACTAGTTATCGCTTAACAATCACCACTCCATAGTTATCACTCAACTAGGACCTCCGAGCGGGTATCGCTCGGCATTACTAGACCCGCGGGGTAACCCCGGGGAGAGCTGAGAGAAAGGAACCACAATGACTACTGCAGCACCTCTTGCTTCTCGTGGCACTTCTGCACACCTTCCGGCAGGTTTGGTGGTACTTCACCCCGCCCGCACTGCACCCGCCCGCAACACGGCTGTCCGTACCGTGCAGGGGCGTTCTCGTGTGCCTGCGTCTTCGCCGTCTGTTCGCTCTTCTCGTGTGGCTCATGCATCCCGTCCTGCGCAGGTGGCTCAGCCTACCCATGCTCCCGCTGTTTCTGTTCAGGCACCTGCACCGGTTCGCTCTGCAGCTTCTGATGCGCAAGCGCCCAGCGTGAAGAGTGTTCTTCTGGCTAAGGGTGGCGAGCTTCTGCGCGCAGTTCCCGCTTCTATTCGTCGTCTTGGCACCCCGAGCGGCTTCCTGAAGGGGCTGCCTCTGCTGACTTTGGCGGCGCTGATTGTGCTCGGCGCTATTAGCTTCTTTGGCCCGGCGGCTTCTGCTTCTGTGGAGAACGCTTCGGTGGCTCGAACCGTCGTTGTGGTCAAGCACGGCGAGACCCTGTGGGATATTGCTCAGGCGGTGGATCCGCAAGGTGATACCCGTGATACTGTGGTTCGTATTATGGAGTTGAACTCGTTGACCAGCACCTCTGTTGATGCCGGTCAGCGTCTGGAAATTCCTCAGCCTCAGCGCTAAGCACGGGCCCGCGTGTGGTTGGCTTCTGCATGAGGTTGATGTCTTGACTCCGAATCCTTCATCTCTCAAGCTAGAGCGCTTGAGCCGAATTCTTGAGCCTATGAAATAGGAGCGCACCGATGCCTGTTCCCGTTGAACCCACACCCGTCGAAACTGAATCTGTACAGAACGCTCAGACCGCTCGTCCTGTGGTTGCCGTTTTGGGGGAACCCGGCACTCGTGGCGCCCTGGTGAAGCTTCTTCAGGATGCTGGGGCGGACGTTATCGTGACCGCTGTGCCCGATCAGTTGCGTGAGGCTGACGGCATGGTGGTTGCCGGCGGTGCGAGCTCTCTCGAGGCGTACGAAGATCTGAAAGCTAAGGACGCTGAGCGCGTGATTGGTCGCCGTGTGGCTGGCGGTCGTCCGGTGTTGGTCGCCGGTGCAGCGTTGAGCTGCCTCTTCGACTCCGTTACGGTGGAGCATCCGCAGATGGGGCAGGTTCAGGTGCAGTGCATGGGGGAATGGCCCGGTGAGAGTGTGGAGCTTTCTACCCGCGACCTGGTGCCCGGTGCCTCTGCCCTGCGTGCTTCCTCCGATAGTGCGCTGCTCAAGGATCTTGAGGGCGAGGCTCACTTCAAATCTGAGCACGGCGTTTTTGAGTGGGCTTTTGATCAGAGCATTGAATATATTGCCCCTCCCGCGGTGACGTGGACTGTCACCGAGCCTGCCTATATTGCGGCGGTTGAGAACGGTCCGCTGACGGCGGTGCAGTTCTGCCCGGTGGGATCTGGGGAACTGGGTGCGGAGTTTATGCGCCGCTGGGTTGCATCCCTGGCGGTGACTGGTCGCCTGTCTTCTGGCGACTCCGCTACTGCTGCGGGAGGTAACTAATGTCTGCACCCGTTCTTGAACTTCTGCCCGCTGTTGATATTTCTGAAGGCTACGCGGTGCGCCCGGTGGGTGGTACCCTCTCCGGTGGTGAGCAGCGCCTCGACCCTGTTGAGGCGGCTCTGACCTGGGTGAAGGCTGGTGCCCGCTGGATTCACCTGGTTGACCTTGATTTGGCGTTTGGCCGCGGCACGAATACTGAGGTTCTGGCTGAGGTGGTTGCTGCTGTCCGTGCCGAGAACGCCCGCGGCTCCGCTCCGGTTCGTATTCAGGTCAGCGGTGGTGTGCGTAATGCTGAGAGTCTGGAGCGCGCCCTGAGCCTGAATCCGGACCGCGTGAACGTGACTAGTGCGGCTCTGGCGGATTCTTCCTGGCTTGAAGACACTCTGGCTCGTTATGCCGATTCTGATCTTCTGGCTCTTGGCCTCGATGCTCGTTACAACCCCGAGCGGGGCTGGGTGACGGTGGCTCGCGGTACCGACTGGTCGGGTCTGATGTGGCGGAGGCGCTGGCGTGGCTGGAGGGCGCAGGTGTGTGCCGCTATATCGTCACGGATGTGAGTAAGGACGGTTCTCTGGCGGGCCCCGGTGCGGAGCTGCTGGATGAGGTGCTGGCTCAGACATCCTGCAGGGTGGTGGCGTCTGGTGGTGTGGCGTCGCTGGCTGATCTTGTGAAGCTGCGTTCTATGGTGCCTTCTGGTTTGGAGGGCGTGGTGCTTGGCAAGGCGCTGTATGTGGGTAACTTTAGTTTTGAGCAGGCTCTTGAGGCTGCTGGCTCCCGCTAAAGCTACCGCTCTGCTTTAGCCCGCGTAGATTTCTTATCCACATAGGTTTTATATATGACGAAGCCCCGTCTTCCTCAATACGAGGGATGCGGGGCTTCGTGATGGCATACACCAGATATGGCTTAGTAGGCCTGCTGGTTTAGCGCACGTCCTGGCTTAGTACACCAGTTGGTTTAGTACACCGGGCCGGTGAGCTTTTCGCCGGGGCCCTTGCCGGGCTCGTCCGGGAAGGGGGATGCTTCGCGGAAGGCGAGCTTGCAGGGTGCGCAGGCCGTCGCGCAGGGGCGCTGCGTGCTGGGAGCCGATTTCGGGTGCGGCGGCGGTGACGAGGCCTGCCAGCGCGGTGATGAGCTTGCGTGCTTCGTCGAGGTCCTTAAGGTCGTCGGCGTTTTCGTCTGCTGCCAGGCCGCACTTGACGGCTGCGGCGCTCATCATGTGGATGGCTGCGGAGCTGATGATTTCGATGGCGGGTACGTCTGCGATGTCGCGCAGCTGTTCGTTGACGGCTTCGACCTGCTCTTCGGTGAGTTCGGTGTGGCCGTGTACGGGGGTTTCTTCTTCCGCGGTGAAGCGGAAGTTCGTGTTTTCAGTGCTCATAGTCTTAGAATCTCATATTTCGTTTGTTTCGGTAAATGCGTCCTTAAGAGTGGGCGCTTCTGTGGACTTTCTGGAGGAGTCCCCGCACTTTTTATGGTGTTTTGCGTCTAATTCCTTGCGCCTGTCGGGGGTTCTGCGGTATGGTTGTAGGCAGTTTGCAAGTGGAGCATGCCTCCCACCCGGTTGACCGCCGCAAGCGTTAGTTTGCGAGTTTTGAGGTGAACGGGTTCGTCCGCCGCTTTCGGCGTACGCTGGTTTGTGCCTCCGCTTGTGTAACTGCGGGGGCTTTTTTTAGTGCCCGCAACGGATAGTATTCACGGGGAAACCCACAGAGCACAGGAGCTAGTCATTAGCGAACCACGCATTAACGATCGTATCCGCGTTCCCGAGGTCCGTCTTGTCGGTCCCGGTGGCGAGCAGGTAGGCGTTGTCCCTCTGAAGGACGCTCTGCGTCTGGCTGAGGACGCCGAACTCGACTTGGTCGAGGTTGCCCCGAACGCGAAGCCGCCCGTGTGCAAGCTCATGGATTACGGTAAGTACAAGTACGAAGCCGCGATCAAGGCTCGTGAATCCCGCAAGAAGCAGGCTAATGCCGTTCTGAAGGAGATCCGTTTCCGCCTGAAGATTGATACCCACGACTACGAAACCAAGGTTGGACACGCTCGTCGTTTCCTTTCCGGTGGTGACAAGGTCAAGGCAATGATTCAGTTCCGTGGTCGTGAGCAGCAGCGCCCCGAGATGGGTGTGCGTCTGCTGGAGCGTCTGGCGGCTGAGCTGGCTGAGGTGAGCACCGTTGAGTCTCGCCCCCGTCAGGATGGCCGCAACATGGTGATGGTTCTGGCTCCGCTTCGCGGTAAGGCAGAGGCTCGCCGTGAGCAGGGCGCCGGCGGTCGCAAGGGTCGCGAGCGTATTGACACGACCAAGGCGAAGCCCGTAACTAATTCTCTGGCAGACGCTATGCCTGCCGAGTTGAAGGCGCAGGCTTCCGCCGAGTAGGGAACCGGGTCGTCACTTTAGGATGGGCACGCGCCTCCACCGTTGGGTGGGTGTTGCGGGTTCACCCGGTGCCGGTTCCGAGGCACCTCGTTGGGGGTGCCTCACCTTTGGTCCTTGGGGCTGATGCGTGTATCGCTCAACCCCACTAAGCTACCCCGCTGTTGTGGCGGGGGATGAATGTAAGGAGAACGGCAGCTATGCCGAAGCAGAAGACCCACTCTGGTGCTAAGAAGCGCTTCAAGCTCACCGGTAGCGGCAAGGTTAGCGCCAGCAGGCGAACCGTCGCCACTACCTGGAGCACAAGTCCTCTCGTCTGACCCGTCGTCTGGCTTCTGACCAGATCGTTACCGGCGGCCAGGCAAAGGTTGTCAAGAAGATGCTGGGTAAGTAAGCAACGCTTACTCTCTGCACCTGGCGCACCGATAGTGGTGCGCACTGATTAAAGACTCGCTCCTGTTCAGCGTGATATGTGAGCTGTTCAGGACATAAGACGAAGGAGACACACGTGGCACGTGTGAAGCGCGCGGTTAACGCGCACAAGAAGCGCCGTACTATTCTCGATCGTGCATCCGGCTACCGCGGTCAGCGTTCTCGCCTGTACCGTAAGGCTAAGGAGCAGGTCACTCACTCGCTGGTTTACAGCTACGACCACCGTCGTAAGAAGAAGGGTGACTTCCGTCGCCTGTGGATTCAGCGTATCAACGCTGCTTCCCGCGCACAGGGCCTGACCTACAACCGCTTCATCCAGGGCCTGAAGGCTGCTGGTGTTGAGGTCGACCGCCGTATGCTGGCTGAGCTGGCTGTTAACGAGCCCGCTGCCTTCAACGCACTGGTTGAGATTGCTAAGAACAACCTGCCCGAGGACACCTCGGCTCCCAAGGCTTAATGAGCCTAGGTTGTGTTCTTACCTCGAAGATCTAGGTTCGGGGTAGGATGCTTAAGCGTCGTGAGCGGCCGTCTGCACTTTTGAGTGTGGGCGGCCGCTTTCTGCGTATCGGGGGTTGTGCTTGTAGCTGTTCTGCGTTTTTTGGGTGTGCCTTTGCCTGTACCCTTTAAGAGTGAACTTTTTTGAACGTATTAGTACCCCCGTTGTGATGTCCAATCCGCAGGCAGATCGTGTGCGCGATATTGCCAAGCTGCGTACCCGTACTGCCCGCACGAAGAAGGGCCAGTTCCTGGTGGAAGGCCCGCAGGCTGTGCGTGAGGCGTTGAAGGCGCATTTGCAGAAGCCGATTCTGGATGCTGTCTACGTTACGGAGGCGGCTTTTGACCGTCATGAGGATATTGCTGAGCTACTGGAGCAGGTGTACGGCACCCCGACCCCGGAGGAGGGCCGCCGCGTCTTTATGCGTGTGGTGACCGATGAGGTGCTGGAGGCGATGGCTGATTCGGTGAGCCCGCAGGGTATTATTGCGGTTTCCTTCACGGTGGATGCGTCGTTCTCTCTGCTGTGGGGTGAGGGCGCGTTGAATCCGAAGCTGATTGCTGTGCTGTCTCGTGTGCAGGATCCGGGTAATGCGGGCACTATTCTTCGCGTGGCTGATGCGGCCGGTGCTGACCTGGTGATTACGACTAAGGGTTCGGTGGATTTGTATAATCCGAAGACGGTGCGTTCTACCGCTGGTTCGCTGTTCCATGTGCCGATTATTCAGGGTGTGCAGCTGGAGGATTTCGCGGAGGATGTGAAGTCTCAGGGTACTGCTGTGTTGGCTGCTGACGGCTATGGTGCGGTGAATCTGCAGGAGCTGAGTGAGTACACGGCGGCTCGTCGTGCCGGTGTGGAGGCGAGCGCCCCGTCCGGCGTGAAGGGTAATTTTGATCTTTCTCAGCCGACCATGTGGCTTTCGGGAATGAAGCGCAGGGTTTGAATGCTGAAGAAAAGGCCGCGGCGACCATGCGTGTGGCTGTTCCTGTCTATGGTTCGGCTGAGTCTTTGAATGTGGGTACGGCTGCTGCTGTGTGTCTGTATGCTTCGGCGATGGCTCAGCGTAGCGTTTCTCGCTAGGTTTTGGGCGGTTCGCGGCTGTGGCACAGCGGTGGGCCGCTTTAGCATCATGGGTTTTAGAGTTTTAGTTTAGGGCTGAGAAAGGGAAATTATGTCTGCTCCTTCTGGTCATTCGGGTTCGGGCGCGATTATTGCGGCGCTGGGTGCGAACCTGGGTATTGCGGTGCTGAAGTTTTTGGCTTTTGCGCTGACTCGTTCTTCGTCGATGTTGGCGGAGGCTATTCACTCGGTGGCTGACTCGGGTAATCAGTTGCTGCTTCTTCTGGGCGGTCGCGCTTCGCAGAAGCAGGCTGATGAGGAGCACCCGTTTGGTTATGGCCGTAACCGCTATATTTACGCGTTTATTGTGTCGATTATTATCTTTGCCCTGGGTGGCTTGTTCGCTCTGTATGAGGGTTATGAGAAGCTGCATGACCCGCACGGTATTACTGAGTGGCAGTGGGTTCCGGTGGCTGTTCTGGTGGGTTCGATTCTGCTGGAGGGTAACTCGTTCCGCGTGGCGGTGAAGGAGTCGCGTGAGCTGAAGGGCAAGCAGAGCTGGATGCGTTTCTTGCGTACTTCGAAGAACCCGGAGCTTCCGGTGCTTCTGCTGGAGGACGCGGGTGCGTTGCTGGGTCTGATTTTTGCGCTCTTTGGTGTGGGTATGACCCTGTTGACCGGTAATGGTCTGTGGGATGCGTTCGGCACCCTAGCTATTGGTGTGTTGCTGGTCTTTATTGCTGTGTTCCTTGCGGTGGAGATGAAGTCGCTGATTCTGGGTGAGGCTGCTTCGCCGGAGGATTTGGCGAAGATTCGCGCGGCGATTGAAGATGGCGATAGCGAGCGCATTATCCACATTAAGACCGTGCACCTGGGTCCTGAGGAGATTCTGGTGGCGGCGAAGATTCGTATTTATGATGCTGACACCGGTCGTGCGGTAGCTGATGAGATTGATGCGGCCGAGGTACGTATTCGTGAGGCTGTTCCTGCGGCGCGCATCATTTATCTGGAACCGGATATTTTCCGGGCCTAGCTCTAGGAGATTTTTGTTATGACCGTTGAGATGATCGTTGATGGTTTGCTAAAGATTTTCGTTGGCCTGATCATTCTTTTGGTGTACCTGCGTCTGACTCACCGTTCTCAGGCAGGGCACCAGACCCCGATTGATACCATCGGCAACTTTGTCATCGGTGGTGTGTTCGGTGGCGTGTTGTACAGCACGCAGATTAGCCTGTTCTACTTTGTCATCTACATGGTGTTTACGCTGTGCATGATTCAGCTGCTGAACGTGGCGACCACGAAGATTCGTTTTCTGCATATGGCGGTGCGTGAGCAGCGCGTGCCGGTCATTACGGATGGTGATATCGATATTAAGAGCTTCCAGCAGGCAGATGTGGTTCTTGACCCGATGCGCCTGATTGCTGACCTTCGTGCGCAGGGTATTTACGACCTGGAAGAAATTGAGTTCGCTCAGATTGAGCCGAATGGTGCGCTGAGTGTGATTCGTAAGGGCGACGGTGTGCCGAACTTTGCTCTGATTGTGAAGGGTACCTTGGTCACTCGCGATATCGCGGATGCGCACAAGACCGAGGATTGGGTGTACCTGCAGTTGCGTGCGGCTGAGGTCGAACTTGAGGATGTCTTCCTCATGGAGTTCAAGAACGGTAACCGCCTTCTGATTCTGCTCAATGACGGCACTACTATTCGCCGTGAGGTGGCAGAGACCTCGAATATGAATGATGAGGAAGAAGAGTGGAAGGAAGGCGTGGAGGAAGCTCCTGAGCATGAGGATACTGAGGATGCGAAGAAGGAAGCAGCGGAGCACGCTGCTGAGGATGCGCATCCGACGAAGGATTCTAAAGCGTAGAAGAAGGTAGAGAAAGATGAGTGAAGTGTCGCCCTCGTTTGAGGTTCAGGTGGTTGGCGCCGCCGTGGTTGATTCTTTGGAGGCTCCGACCCGTATGCTGGTGGCTCAGCGTTCTGAGCCGCAGACTGTTGCCGGCATGTGGGAGTTCCCGGGCGGTAAGGTCGAGCCGGGGGAGAGCGCGAGCAGGCGCTGGTGCGTGAGCTGAAGGAGGAGCTGGGCGTGCAGGCGCGCTTTGGGCGCTGAGGTGCCCGGCGCGTACCCGCAGGGCTGGCGTCTGAGCGAGCGTTTGGCGATGCGTGTGTTCTTTGCTGAGATTATTTCGGGTACCCCGGATACGTTTGGAAGATCACAGCGCTCTGCGGTGGATGCCGCTGCCGAAGTCTAAGGATGACGCGCAAGCCTACGATGATTTGCTGGGTTTGCCGTGGATTCCGGCGGATTTGCCGATTGTTGTGGCTCTTCTTCAGCAGCTGCAGGATGCAGGTGTTGGCGAGGCGTAATCCTCATGCTGTAGCGCTATGACTCTGTATTGGTTCGGTGCGAGGCTAATTCGCCGTTGTGTGACAAATTCGCGGCGGTAACACGATAAATTTTCTCTATCTTTTTTGACACTTTTTGAAGGCGGGATTCCCTGTGGGGAGTCCCGCCTTTATTCATGTTTTGAGGGTGATTTATGCGCCATATGATTCTGACTTGCGTGTTTATTGGGGTGTTTATTCAAAGCACGTAAAGTTATGGCTACAGGTCGTGTCTAAGAACATGCACCGTAAAGAGATAGGCGATTTTAGGTATGTGCAGCCCCAAAATCCGGGATGAAATCCTGCGCCAATCACCGTATGTTTATTAGGCAAGAAAAAACTATTTAATTGGTGATACTGAGATGAACTTTTGGGGAGCCTTCCTCGGAAACTTTTTGATTGGTCTGCGTGAAGGCCTCGAAGCGGCACTGGTTGTCGGTATTCTGCTCGCCTACATCCGCAAAACGCAGCGCACTCACCTGCTGGCACCCATGTGGGCCGGCGTCGGTGTGGCGGTCCTGCTGTCCCTCGGCTTTGGCGCTCTGCTGACCTTCGGACCTGAAACCCTCACCTTCGAAGCGCAGGAAGCCATCGGAGGCTCCTTGTCCATCATTTCGGTTGGCTTCGTCACCTGGATGATTTTCTGGATGGCAGAAAACGCCCGCATGCTCTCTGCTGAGCTCAAGGGCAAACTGGATGCTGTGCAGACCAGCGCCTGGGCTGTGGTTCTGCTGGCGGCGCTTTCCGTGGGCCGTGAAGGCCTGGAAACCACCCTGTTTATCTGGTCGGCTACCCGCACCGCCGGTCAGGAAGCTAATGCAACCCCCCATGCTCGGCGCGCTGGTCGGTATCGCGATCGCCGTTGTGATGGCGTGGGGCATGATGCGCGGCATGATGCGCATTAACCTCTCCCGCTTCTTCACGATTACCGGCGCGTTCCTGGTCATTGTGGCGGCGGGCGTGCTCTCGTACGGTATTCACGATCTGCAGGAGGCGGCTATCCTGCCGGGTCTGAACAACATCGCGTTCGAGTCCTACCGTTACATTGATCCGAGCGGTTTTGTGGGCACCCTGCTCAAGGCTGTATTCAACCTGTCCTCGACTACCACCTGGCTTGAGGCGGGCGCCTGGATTCTGTACGTGGGCATTGTGATGCCACTGTTTATCCGTGCGCAGCGCCCGGGTCTGAAGGCATCGGCTAAGAAGCAGGAAGCCGAAAAGGCTGCATCCTAAAGACGGCATCCTCAACCGACCTAGCCTCCACCTTGTCCCTCCATCTTGTTAGGGGAGGCACCCCTAGATTTTTGCGGCAATGACTGGTCGCGAACCCTACCTACTCATACATTCACCCTTCACGGGACCATACATAAGGAGAACCAATGCGTAAGACTCTCGCCTCCGCCGGTGCACTGCTGTCGGTTGGTGCGCTCGCGCTGACCGGCTGCACCCCCAATACCCAGGCTTCGTCTTCGTCCTCCGCTTCGGGCACTGCGGCTTCCGACGGCGTCATTACTGTGACCGCATCCGACACCGCCTGCAAGCTCTCGGTGACCACTGCGAAGGCTGGCAAGGTGACTTTCAAGGTCAAGAATGAGGGCACTAAGGTCAACGAGTTCTATGTGCTTGGCTCTGACGGTCTGCGCATTATCTCCGAGGTGGAGAACATCGGTCCGAACCTCAGCCGCGACCTGACCGTGGAATTGAGCGAGGGCAGCTACAAGACTGCTTGCAAGCCCGGCATGGTTGGTGACGGTATCACCGGTGATTTCACCGTGACCAAGAATGAGAACGCGGCAACTATCTCCGCCGATGAGCAGGCACTGCGCGACACCGCAGTCACCCAGTACACCTCCTACGTCAAGGATCAGGTGGAGGCGCTGAAGACCAAGACCGAGCAGTTTGCTGAGCTCTACACCGCCGGCAAGGTGGAAGAAGCGAAGGCACTGTACTCCTCTGCACGCCTGCACTACGAACGCATTGAGCCGGTGGCTGAGTCCTTCGGCGATCTGGACCCCGCCCTGGACGCACGTGAAGCAGACGTGGAAGAGGGCAAGGAGTGGACCGGCTGGCACAAGATTGAGAAGGATCTGTGGCAGCCCACCGCCGAGAAGAACGGCGGTAAGGAGTACACTCCGCTGACCAAGGAACAGCGTGCTGAGCTGGCGAAGAAGCTTGTTGCTGACACCCAGAAGCTCTACGACGAGGTTCACTCCTCCGAGTTCAAGCTTGAGGCTTTCCAGATTTCTAACGGTGCGAAGGAACTGCTGGACGAGGTGGTCAACACCAAGATTAGCGGTGAGGAAGAGATCTGGTCGCACACTGACCTGTCCGATTTCCAGGGCAATATTGATGGTGCCCGCGTGGCCTACGAGGATGTTCTGCCGATTCTGAAGCAGAAGGACCCGAAGCTGGCTGAGGACATTGCGAAGAAGTTCGACGCTGTGCAGAAGCTGCTGAACCAGCACAAGAAGGGTGACGGCTTCGCTTCGTACGATGAGCTGACCAAGGAGCAGGTGCGTGAGCTCTCCGACGCTGTGCAGGCGCTCTCCGAGCCGGTTTCGAAGATGACTGAGGTTGTGACCGGCGCGGGCACTAAGTAGTATCCCGCCGACTCTCACCTGCCGCGGTATGTGATATCCGCGGGGCATGCCGGGTGGGGACTACGGTTGATTCGTGTCTCTGCCCGGCACAGGTGCTTTCTTCATGCAGGGCGCATATAGCCGCTGCATTCTTCATCATTCACACACCATACGAAAGGCCTTCCCATGCCTACCGACCCCAATCACCACACCCCGGAAGTAGCCCCCGAAGCTAAGCCTGCCGGTACCTCCCGTCGCGGTGCGCTCGGCGCCGCACTGGCTGGTGCCGGTGCTTTGGGTGCCCTCGGCGCGCTCGCCGGCTGCTCCGCCAATAATTCCAGCGCGCAGACTTCTGCGAGTGCTTCCTCGACCGCTGTGAAGGATTCCCATTCTTTCTACGGTGAGCATCAGAGCGGCATCTCGACTGAGGTGCAGGACCGTATGTACTTTGCGGCGCTGAACTTGAAGACGACCGACCGTGAGGAAATCCAGTCCCTGTTCAAGGAATGGAGTGCCGCTGCCGCGAAGTTGCAGGCGGGCGAGCTGGTGGGGGAGGACCGCTCCTATGAGGCACCTCCTAAGGACACCGGCGAGGCGATGGACCTGTCTGCCGCGAACCTGACCCTCACCTTTGGTCTGGGTCGTAGCTTCTTCGTTGATGATGAGGGCAAGGACCGCTTCGGCTTTGCGAGCAAGCTCCCGGAGGCGCTGGTTCGCATCCCTCATATGACCGGTGATGCGCTGGAAGCTAAGCGCAGCAACGGCGATATCTGCATTCAGGCGTGTGCGGATGACCCGCAGGTGGCGTTCCACGCGATTCGTAACTTGATTCGTATTGCCGGTGGCCGTGCCGTGGTGGCGTGGAATCAGCAGGGCTTTGGTCGTACTTCTTCGACCTCGACGAGCCAGGTGACGGCTCGTAACCTGTTCGGTTTCAAAGACGGTACGAATAATCTGAAGGTGGAGAGCCCGAATCTGCTGAAGAAGCATGTGTGTGGACTTCTTCTGAGAATTCGGCGAATAGCCCGGCGTGGATGGAGGGCGGTAGCTATCTGGCTGCTCGTCGTATCCGCATGAATATTGAAACGTGGGACCGCACTCGTCTGCGTGAGCAGGAGGAGATTGTGGGCCGCACTAAGGTCACTGGCGCGCCGCTGTCTGGTGGTGATGAGTTCACGGCTCCTAATTTTTCGGAGAAGGGCCGCTCGGGTCCTCTGATTCCGGCGGATTCTCATATGCGTCTGATGCATCCTGACCAGAATGATGGTGTGCAGATTCTACGCCGCGGCTACAACTACACGGATGGTGCTGATGAGCTGGGCCGCCTGGACGCAGGTTTGTTCTTCATTGCGTATGTGTGCGATCCGCGCACGCATTTTATTCCGATGCTGAGCACGATGACTTCTTCGGATGCTTTGAGTGAGTATCTGCGTCATACCGGTAGTGCGCTGTTTGCGGTGCCGCCGGGTGTGAAGGATGAGAACGACTACATCTGCTCGGGTCTTTTCAGCTAGTGGATGTATGGAACTAGCGCCTGCTTAGGCTTGCTAAGCGGTGTGTTTGTGTTGAAGAAAGCAGGAGGTGTTTCACCTCCTGCTTTCTTCCGTTAAGGCTCGTTCCGTGGCTGCTTTGCGAGTGCTGGGGGTGTCTGGATTGTCTCTTGGTGGGTTTTTGTGGGGGAGGGGACTTTGTCACATATGGGTTCGACACGGGTGCATACTTTGGAAACCAACCGGTAGGCGGGTAGTATTGAGGGAGAAATCACATACGTATTGGGAGACAATGATGACTGCTCAACCCCCGTTTGATCCGGGTGCCTACCGCTCTGACGCGGTTCCCTCGGACACTCAAGCTATTTATATTCAGGAAGGCGGCGCTGAGCCGCGCGGAATTCTGTTCCATTCGCCGACCAAGCACCCGAAGATTCTGCGTCTGCAGGAGATTATGATTGTCTCCGCGCTGCTCTGTTTTATCCACGGTGTTATTTCCTCGTTCGCGCCGGATAACCTGTCCCCGCTGAAGGGTCTGCCGGAGGTCGGCGTTGCAGGTGGTATCGGCCTGCTGGTTGTTTCTGCGGTTGTGTACATCTGGGTCTACTTCACGATTCAGAAGGGCAAGCGTCTGGGCCTGACCGTTGGTCTGATTTTTGCAATTCTGGGTGCGTTCGTGGCGATTCTGTCTCTGATTGGTAATGTCATTGACGCTCAGCGTTACGGCTTCGTACCCCTGTACGCGGCATGGTTCATTGCGAACGTGCTGTGGATTCGTGCTTCTTTCGACCCGGCTGTAAAGCAGGCTCTGAAGTAGAGGCACCCCTTCAACCCTGTTGTTGAAAAGATATACTCTAGAACGCCCGGATGGACTATCCGGGCGTTCTGCTGTTTGCGCTTGCCTCTCTGGTCTAAAATGGATAGGATATGCGCCCGTCGCCTAGCCCTGTTCCGCATCCTGTGCGGGCAGCCGGGGAGAGCAGACGGTGCTGCCTAAGGTGTATTACGAGCCAGCCGGCATAGTGCCGGTGGTATGCAGAGAAGAGTGACAATGACCGATTCCGTGCAGGAACACGAGGGTCTTAACGGCCCGGCTCAGGTTCTCGCCCGCATTGCGCAGGTTCTGGAGGAGAACCCCGAGAACGGTTTGGACGCTATCCGTGAGGCTTTTGAGGCTGAGCGTGAGCGTGCCAAGCAGGAGATTCGCGAGAAGGCTAAGGACTTTGACAGCCTCAAGGAGGTGCGCCTGAGCTTCTTCGGTGAGAAGGGCATCATGAGCATCGCTAACCGTCAGATGCGTGATCTTCAGAACCAGCACAAGGGCCCGGTGGGTAAGCTGATGGGTCAGGCTCGTGCCGCCCTGACTGAGGCTATTGAGGCTCGTACCGCTGAGCTGGAGGCTGAGCGTGAGGCTCGCATCCTGGCTGAGGAAGCTGTGGACGTTTCGCTGCTTCGCCTCGCCGTTCTCTGGGCGGCCGCCACCCGATTGCTCTGATGCAGGAGCGCCTGACCGACATCTTTCGTCGGTATGGGTTGGGAAGTTGCTGACGGCCCGGAGCTGGAGTCTGAGTGGTACAACTTTGACGCTCTGAACATTAAGCCCGATCACCCGGCACGCGAAATGCAGGACACTTTCTACGTTGAGCCGAAGGACGCTCACCTGCTGCTGCGCACTCACACTTCGCCGGTGCAGATGCGTTCGCTGCTTTCGCGTGATCTGCCGCTGTACATTGTGTGCCCGGGCCAGGTGTACCGCACCGATGAGCTGGACGCGACCCACACCCCGGTCTTCCACCAGATTGAGGGCCTTGCCGTGGATAAGGGCCTGACGATGGCTGATCTGAAGGGCACCCTGGAGTACATGGCACGCGCCATGTTTGGTGAGGACGCTAAGATTCGTCTGCGCCCGAACTTCTTCCCGTTCACTGAGCCTTCCGCTGAGTTGGATTTGTGGCACCCGAACGCTAAGGGCGGCCCGCAGTGGATTGAGTGGGGTGCTGCGGCATGGTGAACCCCAACGTTCTGCGTGCTGCGGGTATTGACCCTGAGGAGTACTCGGGCTTCGCCTTCGGTATGGGTATTGAACGTACCCTCATGTTCCGTAACAACGTCGCTGACATGCATGACATGGTTGAAGGCGACATCCGTTTCTCTGAGCAGTTCGGGATGGAGATCTAAATTATGCGTGTACCCCTGTCATGGCTGCGCGAGTTCGTGCCTGTAGCCGAGGATGCTTCGGCTGAAGATTTGATGGCGACCCTGGTGAAGGTTGGCCTGGAAGAAGAAGACGTTCACCGCCCCTCTGATGAGCTGTCCGGCCCGATTGTGGTTGGTCAGGTGCTCTCTATGGAGCCGGAGACCCATTCGAACGGCAAGACCGTGAACTGGTGCCAGGTTCGTGTGGTTCCGGAGGGCCAGGAGCAGACTCTGACCGGTAAGGGCATTGAGCCTTCCGGCGTTCAGGGCATTATTTGTGGTGCCCACAACTTCAAACCCGGCGACAAGGTTGTTGTGACCCTGCCCGGCGCTGTTCTGCCCGGTGGTTTCGCGATTACTGCCCGTAAGACTTACGGTCACAAGTCGGCTGGCATGATTGCTTCGACTCGTGAGCTAGGTATTGGCGATGATCACGGCGGCATCCTGGTGCTTTCGACCCTGGGCCTGGACCCGGAGCTTGGCACCGATGCGATGGAGCTGCTGGGTCTGTACGATCAGGCTGCCGAGGTGAACGTGACCCCGGACCGCGGTTACGCGTTCTCTCTGCGCGGTATTGCTCGCGAGTGGTGCCACGCTACCGGTTCTTCCTTCGAGGATTTGTGCTGGCGTACGGCGAGCGCGCCCCGGAGGCTAACGACGCCGGTCACCCGGTTTCTCTGCGTGATGACGCCCCGATTCACGGTAACCCCGCATGCACTCGCTTCGTGATGCGTGAGGTGTCGGGCGTGAAGGCGGATGCGCCGGTTCCGACGTGGATGTCTTCGCGTCTGCGTCTGGCGGGTGTGCGCTCGCTGTCGCTGCCGGTGGATATTTCGAACTACGTGATGCTGGAGACCGGTCAGCCGCTGCACTTCTACGATGCTGACAAGGTTCAGGGTGAGATTGTGGTGCGCCGCGCCGTAGCTGGCGAGAAGCTGGTGACTCTGGATGGTGTTGAGCGTACTCTGCATCCCGAGGATATTGTCATCGCTGATGATTCCGGCGTGATTGGTCTTGCCGGTGTGATGGGTGGCGCCTCGACTGAGGTGACTGACTCGACCACCCGCATTCTGGTGGAGTCTGCTCGTTTTGATGAGGTGTCGGTGGCTCGTACTGCGCGCCGTCACAAGCTGATTTCTGAGTCCTCGAAGCGTTTTGAGCGTGGCGTGGATCCGCAGATTCAGGCTGCGGCTGCTCAGCGTGCGGTTGAGCTGCTGGTTGAGCTGGCTGGTGCTCAGGTTGAGCCGGGTGTTACTGATGTGTCGCTCGGCTATGAGCCGGTCGTGATTGATCTGCCTGCTGACTACACTGCTGGTCGTATTGGCGTGGATTACTCGCCGGAGCAGATTGAGTCTTGCCTGCGTGAGATTGGTTGCTCGGTGGAGCGTACCGAGTCTGGTTACGCGGTGACTGTCCCGTCGTGGCGTACTGACCTGCGTGCGAAGGAGGACCTGACTGAGGAAATCGCACGTATTGACGGTTACGAGAACATCCCCTCGACTCTGCCGGTGGCTCCTGCGGGTTGCGGTTACACTCCGGAGCAGGCGGGTAAGCGTCGTGCGCTGAATGCGTTGGCGGCTTCGGGTCTGACTGAGGTGTTCGCGTACCCCTTCGTGTCGGCTGATGCGAACAACCTGTGGTCGGCTCCGTGGGTGAGCACCCCTGAGAACCCGGTGACTGAGGTTCCTTCGGTTCGCCTGGAGAACCCGATTTCTTCGGCTGAGGGCTGGATGCGCCGTTCGCTGTTGCCGGGCCTGGTTGAGGTTCTGAAGCGTAACCTGTCTCGCGGTTTCAAGAACCTGGCTATTTGAGGCGGGTCACGTGTTCATTCCGGGTGAGCAGCTGGGTTCGGAGTCTATTCCGCCGCTGGGTGCTCGTCCTTCGGATGAGGTTCTGGCTGATTTGAATGCCGGTATTCCGCAGCAGCCCACTTTCGTTGCTGGTCTGTTTGCAGGTACTGAGCACGAGGCGATGCCGGGTGCCGCTCCGCGCGCTTTCGATTGGCGTGACGCTCTGGACGCTGTGCGTCTGGTTGCTGACGCTGTTTCGGCTGAGATTCAGGTGCGTAACGGTGTGCATACTGCGTTCCACCCGGGCCGTGTGGCTGAGGTTCTGAATGCAACCGGTGAGCGTGTTGGTTTTGCTGGTGAGCTGCACCCGAAGCTTCTGCAGGAGCTGAACCTGCCTGAGCGTACCTGCGCGTTTGAGCTGGATTTCTCGGCGCTGTTTGCTGGTCGTGTTGATGCGCGTCAGGCTACTCCGGTGCTGACTTTCCCGGCTGCTACTCAGGATGTGGCGCTTCTGGTGGACCGCGATCTGCCTGCTTCTGAGGTGGAGCGTGTTCTGCGTGAGGGCGCTGGCGAGCTGCTGGAGGACATCCGCGTCTTTGATGATTACCGCGGTGTCGGTATTGATGAGTCGAAGAAGTCTTTGGCGTTTGCTCTGCGTTTCCGCGCGCCGGATCGTACGCTGACTGCTGATGAGGCGTCGGCTGCTCGTGAGGTTGCTGTGGCTGCGACTGTTGAGCAGCTGGGTGCGGAACCGCGTGTCTAACCGGGTCTAACCCTATGGCGTAATGCCTAATGCTGACGGGGTGGGAGTTGTTGGCTCCCACCCCGTAGCTTTTGGTGTTGCGTCGTGGGTATACCTGTTTAGCGTGTTCATGAAGCGCTGATAAGCGCTTTCCTTGGTGAACTCATGTGGTTATGGGTACCCTAGAAGATAGATGAAGTGAGGGAGAGAGTAATGGCTAATCGAGAGAACTCGCGCGAACAGGACGAGCTGTCGCAGTCTACTGAGGTCGAAGAAACCTATTTCGAGGATTCTCAGTACGATGACTCTGAGTATGAAGATTCTGAGTATGAGGAGTACGACGAGTACGACGAGTACGAGGATTACGACGATGAGGAAGAGAACTCCTCCCTTTTCGCGATGAGTGAGGAAGAGCTGGATGACCGCCCGGGCGTAAACTGGCTGTCGGTTCTTTCTGCGGCGGTTGCGGTTATTCTTTCCATTATTTTGGCTGTTGTGGGTGTCCGCGCGTTTGCGTCGGTGAATAATAACGCCGAGTATGCCGGTAAGAGCTGGGTTATTCAGGGCACTTATCAGGATTTGACTCCTGACCTGATTACGAAGGGTAATGTGGCTCGTTATAAGGGCAACCTGCCGGCTGATGACGCTCTGAACGGTAAGACCTATGTGTCGAACCTGAAGGATAAGTATCAGGTGACTTCGGGTGCTCCGATTGAGTTCCGTGGTTCGCAGACTGGTGATGTTCCCTCGGAGTTCCCGCGTGAGGTGGATGGTCTGTTGGTGGAGAAGAACGGCAGCCTTGAGGTTGTCTACACCGCTGAGAAGGGCACGTTGAAGCCTGTGACTGAGGACAGCGTGAATGCTGAGCGTTTTGCCGGTATCGCAAGTATTGTTGGTGCGGTGCTGGTGCTTCTGCTGGGCCTGGGTTTTGCTGTGTGGCTGAACCGCCGATCGCGCGATGTCGAGTATGAGGACCTGGATGGTCTGGTGGAGGATGAGCGCTAGGCGTTCTGAGTCCTGAGGATTTACCTCGAAGTTTTGTTGAAGGAGCCTGTTTCTGGCGCACGTGGTGTTGCTGGAGGCAGGCTCCTTTTTCGCGCTCGCCTACCGGAAGGTCTCTTGACCGGCGCGGCGCGCCAGCCCACAATGTTCTTGCACGCTATGCATTCATTGCGAGGTTATGCGCCCGAATGTGTAGATACACGCTACATTCGCGGCGTTTTGTGTGACAGCTGGTGAGATAAACCCTGAAAATTCCCCCATATCTTGGAATAATCCATATTTGGCGCGCATATTTATGTGCATATGTATTATCTTGGGTAGTAAAGAATGTTGCGCTGCGCCACCGTTGGGCAGCTCCGTTCTGAATTCGTGATTGGCACCGTAGGAAGAAGAGATATTATGCCTTTCCCCTCGACCAAGATCGCGCGTCAGGCACGCATCGTTGAATTGCTGCAGACCCGACGTGTCCGCTCCCAGGCTGAACTGGCGCAGTACCTGACCGATGATGGTATGAAGGTTACTCAGGCGACCCTTTCCCGTGATCTTGTTGAAATTGGCGCTGAGCGCATCCGTGATGAAGGCGCCGGCTTGATTTATGCTGTGCCGAATTACCCTGCTCGTCGTGGCGGCGGTACTGCACCTGATGCCCGTATGATTTCCCTGTTTAAGGAGCTGCTGATTACCGCTGAGGGTTCGGCGAATATTACGGTTCTGCGTACTCCTCCGGGTGCTGCGCAGTTCTTGGCTTCGTCTATTGATCAGGGCGGTCTTGAAGCGATTATGGGCACTATTGCCGGTGACGATACGGTAATAGTGATTACTCGTGACCCCAATGGTGGGGCTGCGCTTGCCGAGAGCTTCTTAGATTGGTCTGCTGCTCAGTAGTAGCTGGGGCGTATCTTGCGCTGTTCTTCTGATGTTTCGGGGGAGCGGTTGAAGGTACGCCCTTCTGCTGTCTTCGGGCTCTTTTTGCGGGCTTCTAGCTCGGCTTCTCTTTTTCTAGATATACCGATTTTTCTGTGGTGAGAGTTTTCTATCATGTCTGAAATGCACGATTCAGCGAACAATATTGCCTACCTTTTGGCGGAGGCTGGTTCCGGTTCTGATTCTGGGGCTAAGGCGGCTTTGACGATTCCGGCTTCTGACTCTGCTGATATGCAGGTGGTGAGCTACGCGCAGTTGGCATCTGCTGCTGCGCAGGTTCAGCGTCATCTGGCGGCGCTCGGTGTTGAGCGTGGTGACCGGGTGGCGTTGTCTATGCCGAATGTGGCGTTGATGCCGGCGTTGTATTACGGCATTGTGGCTGCGGGCGCGATTTGTGTTCCGTTGAATCCGCTGTTGTCGGGTGCTGAGCTGGAGTATAATCTGCGCGATAGCGGGGCGAAGGTGCTTTTTGCTTTTGCGGGTACTCGTCTGGCGTCGGAGGCAACCTCGACGGTGCCGGTGAAGAACGGTTCGGTTCGTTGCGAGATTTCACCGGGGGAGAGGGCTCACCGGTGGCTCCTTTTGATGCGCCTGCCGATAGTGCGCTGTCGGACGCTGTTCCGGCGGCTGCTGTTCTGGAGCCTGTCCCGGTGGCGGCGAGTAATCCGGCGATTATTCTGTACACTTCGGGTACGACGGGCAAACCTAAGGGCGCGACGCTGACTCACGCGAATATCCTCTCGAATGCTCGTAGCTGCGTGAGCGTTTTTGGTTTCACCGCTGATGATGTCATTTTTGGTGGTCTTCCGCTGTTCCACGCGTTTGGTCAGACGGTGTCGATGAACGCGGCGTTTGCGGCGTCGGCTACGGTGGCTTTGCTATCGCGTTTTACCCCTGATGGCGCGCTGAATCTGATAGAGCGTGCCGGGGTGTCGGTGTTGGCTGCAGTCCCGAGCATGTATGTGTCGTTGGCGGCGGCGCTGGAGGCTGAGCCTGAGCGTGCGCGCTCGCTGCGTGGTCGCATCCGTTTCGGTATTTCGGGTGGTTCGCCGCTGCCTGCGCCGGTGCATTCTGCGTTGAAAACGCTGATTGAGTGCCCGGTGTATGAGGGCTACGGTTTGAGTGAGACTTCGCCGGTAGTTTCGTTTAATCAGGCGGAGTTTGGCATGGTGCTCGGTTCGGTGGGTCGTGTGTTGCCGGGTGTGCAGGTGCAGGTCCGTTGCCCGCAGGGTTCCGAGTGCGCGCCGGGTGTGAGCGGTCAGCTGTGGGTACGCGGCGAGAACGTGATGGCTGGCTACTGGAATAATCCTGCGGCTACTGCTGAGGTTTTTGACGGCGAGTGGTTTGCGACCGGCGATGTTGCTCGTGTTGATGAGCAGGGCAATATTTTTATTGTGGACCGTATTAAGGACATGGTTCTGCGTAACGGCTATTCGGTATATCCGCGTGAGATTGAGGATGTTCTCTATACTCATGAGCAGGTGCAGTCGGTAGCTGTGTTGGGCGTGCCGGATGAGCGTGTGGGCGAGGAGGTTGTCGCCGTGGTGATGCCGCGTCCGGGTGCTGATGAGGGCGTGCTGCAGGCGGAGTTGAATGCGTTGGCGCGTACTCGTTTGGCGGCGTATAAGTATCCTCGCCGCTACGTGATGGTGGAGAGCATGCCGCTGGGGCCGACCGGCAAGATTCTTAAGCGTGACTTGCGGGTTGTGATTCAGAGAGGCTAATCCCGGCAGATGGTTCTTGTCGCTCATCTGAGGACAAGAGCGGGTGAAGAGGGTAGAATTTTGTAGGCGGCTTCTACCGCGTTATTGTTCCCGGACGTTTTTTCCGGGGCTATCCCCTTCACGAAAGAGAGAGCATGAGCGTTCCCGCTTCTGAGGCTTCGCGAACCCCTATTGAGCAGTTGATTCCGACTGCTTGCGCTACGATTCCGAATTACCCGCATGAGGGCATCCTCTTTTACGATGTGACCACTCTCTTCGCTAATGCTGAGGTGTTCAAGGCGTGCATTGATGAGCTGGCTACTCGTTTTGAGGGTCAGTTTGATGTGGTGGCTGGTGTTGAGGCTCGCGGTTTCTTGTTGGCTTCTGCGCTCGCGTACGCTACTGGCACCGGCATTATGACGGTTCGTAAGGCGGGTAAGCTTCCGCGTGAGACGTACCGTGAGGAGTATGCGCTGGAGTACGGTAGCGCGGCGATTGAGATTCACTGTAATGATTTCGCGCCGGGCACTCGTGTTCTTCTGCTGGATGATCTGTTGGCGACTGGCGGTACTCTGGTGCTGCCGCGAAGCTGGTGGAGCGCGCGAACCTGAAGGTTGCCGGCGTTGGAGCTCTTCTGGAGCTGGAGGGTCTGGGCGGTCGTGAGGCGCTGGACGGTTACCGTCTTGAGACGCTGAGCTTGGTGTCTGAGTACCCGCTGCCGTCGAAGTAGTTTTATAGAGTTTGAGGCTTGCCGCCGGTTGGGCGTGTGTAGCCGATATTGATGAGGGGTGCCCTGCCGGTTGAGCCGGTGGGGCACTTTTCTGTGTATGCCGGTGCAGGTTTTCTACGGGGGTAATATTTCTGCCCTTCGGAGCCTGTCCTGTAAAATAGTGACCCGTATTTTTGGGTGCCTGTCGCATCCTGTCTTTGAGACACCATAGGTTTAAGGAGCTTACGTGTCATCTGAATCTTTGCCCCAGCAGTCTGCTGATTCTTCGGCGGCTGAGAAGCTGTTTGCTGAGCAGATGGCTGCGGAGCGTGAGTATGTTGCTCGCGTGTATGCTCGCCTGGATGAGCTCCGCGAGGAGACGGCTGAGAAGCTGGCTGCTGTGCGTAAGAATCAGGCGGTGGGCGGTCATCAGAACCGTTCGGAAGCGTGACTCTTTTGCTACTCACTATGAGGATCGTTTGGCGCAGCTGAATGCTGTGGATTCTCGTCTGACGTTTGGCCGACTGGATATGGACCGTGAGGGCGCTGATGCGGTGCGTTATATCGGTCGTATTGGTATTACGGATAGCAATCAGCAGCGTCTGCTGATGGACTGGCGTGCCCCGGAGGCGGGTACGTTCTATCAGGCGACTGCTTTCCACTCGATGGGTGTGCGCCGCCGCCGTCACCTGATGCTTGAGGGCCGCACTGTCGTAAATATTGAGGATGAGGTCTTCGATTCGGAGATGCTGCAGGATGAGAACACCCTCCACGGTGAGGGTGCTCTGTTGGCGGCGCTGAATAAGAAGCGTACCGGCCGCATGGGCGATATTGTGGCGACGATTCAGGCTGAGCAGGATGCGATTATCCGCTCGGAGCTGCCGGGTGTGCGTGTTGTGCAGGGTGGTCCCGGTACCGGTAAGACTGCTGTGGCGCTGCATCGTGCGGCGTACCTGCTGTATACGAACCGTGAGCGCCTGTCGAAGGCTGGCGTGCTGGTGGTTGGTCCGTCGAATTCGTTCATGTGGTATATCGAGCGTGTGCTTCCTTCGCTGGGTGAGACCGGCGTGGTGATGGCTTCGTTGGCGACCCTGTACCCGGGTCTGCGTGCTGTGCCTGAGAAGGACCGCGCGGTTGCCGCCCTGAAGGGCGATTTGCGCATGGTGAAGGTTATTAAGCGTGCGGTGGCGGATCGTCAGAAGGTGCCGGCTCAGGTTCAGCGTCTGAACGTTGAGGGTACTGATGTTGAGCTGACTCCGGAGATGGTTCGTTCGGCTCGTTCTCGTGCTCGTTCAACGGGCAAGCCGCATAATGAGGCTCGTGAGACGTTCGTGAAGATTCTGTTGAAGGAGCTGACCGCGAAGCTGGATGATCAGCTGAACCGTGCGGCGGGTCGTGTGGTGGAGCGTCCGTATCTGCAGGATGATGTGCGTGCTTCGATGGATGTGCGCCGTGCCTTGAACCTGGCATGGATGCCGCTGTCGCCGGAGACTCTGTTGCGCTCGCTGTTCTCGAAGCCTCACTATCTGGAGTCTGCGACTCGTGAGTTGTCGAAGGCTGAGCGTGAGCTGCTGGCTCGCCCGGCGGACGCCCCCTTCACGGAGGCTGATGTTCCTCTGCTGGATGAGGCTGCTGAGCTTTTGGGTGATTTTTCGAAGGTGACCGGTGCAGGGCTGCGCGGCTCGTGCTGCGGCGGAGCATCGTGCGAACCTGAGAATGCGGCGAAAGCTTTGGAGAATGTCCACCAGTCGCTGGAGGATATTGGCGCTGATGGCGTGATTACTCCTGAGCAGATTGCGATGATGAATGAGGTTCGTGGCGAACGTATGACTGCTTTGCGGGCTGCGGCTTCTGCTGATCGTACGTGGGCGTATGGCCATATTGTGGTGGATGAGGCTCAGGAGCTCTCGCCTATGCAGTGGCGTTTGCTGATGCGTCGTTGCCCGATGAAGTCGTTCACGATTGTGGGCGATATTGCTCAGGCGTCTTCTGCTGCGGCTGCTTCTTCGTGGTCGCAGGCGTTGGAGCCGTTTGTGGGTGAGCGTTTCACTCTGGAGGAGCTGACGATTAATTACCGTACTCCGGCTCAGATTGCTGAGGCGGCGGTGTCGGTTGCTCAGGCTGCTGGTTATGAGGTGTCTGCGCCTCGTGCGGTGCGTGAGGGTCGTTGGCCTCCGCTGGTTCATGAGGTTGCCGCCGAGTCTGTTGTGGAGCAGACCGTGGCCGTGGTCAGCGAGGAGGTCGCTCATTCGGGCGGCGCTCTGATTGGTGTGGTGTGCCCGCCGAGCCTGTATGCTCAGACGGCTCAGGCTGTGGCTCGTGCTCATGCTGATCGTACGGGTACCGCGCAGACTGCGTTGGAGAATCAGGTGCTGGTTCTGACTCCGTGGGAGGCGAAGGGCCTGGAGTTTGATGTTGTGGTGATTGTTGAGCCGCAGCAGCTGATTGATGATGCTGATGGTGCTGTGGGTGATTTGTACGTGTCGATGACTCGTCCGACTCAGCGCTTGCACATGGTGGGTTCGCGGATGCCCGCGGGTCTGTAGCCTTGCGGCTCGTGTAGCCTCTATCCGTTATTTCTTTGAGCCGGTGCCGCACCGGTTTGGGCGCTCGCCTGGGTTTTTCTGAGCGTTTGTGCCGGTGCGGTGCTAGGCTTGTTACATATTTTGTTCGAGCGCCTTCGGGCGTTGTTACCTTGTGAATGGGAGAAGCATGTCTGCCGAGATCCTCAACGCGCAGCATAATGACGATACCTTCGAGAATATTTGGCAGGAGCTGAAGTGGCGCGGCCTGGTGCACGTGAGCACTGATGAGGCTGCTCTGGAGAAGGCGCTGAGCGAGGAGAGCCTGACTTTCTATACGGGTTATGATCCGACTGCGGCTTCTCTGCACCTGGGTCACCTGGTGCAGCTGCTGGTGATGCGTCGTCTGCAGCTGGCTGGTCACAAGCCGCTGGGTCTGGTGGGTGGTTTCACCGGTTTGATTGGTGATCCGCGTCAGACGTCTGAGCGTGTGCTGAACTCTCCTGAGGTTGTTGCTGAGTGGGTTAAGTCTCTGCGTGCTCAGATCGAGCGTTTCCTCTCTTTCGAGGGTGAGAATGCTGCTCGTATGGTGAATAACTTGGACTGGAGCGGTCAGATGTCTGCTCTGCAGCTGCTGCGCGATGTTGGTAAGCATTTCCGCGTGGGCACCATGGTGAAGAAGGAGATTGTTGCGAAGCGCCTGAACTCTGATGAGGGCATTTCGTACACTGAGTTCTCGTACCAGATTCTGCAGGGCCTGGACTTCTTGGAGCTGAACCGTCGTTTCGGTTGTACTCTGCAGACCGGTGGTTCTGATCAGTGGGGTAACCTGACGAGCGGTACTGAGCTGATTCGTAAGGTAGAGGGTAAGAGCGTTCACGCTATTGGTACTCCGCTGATTACTAACTCTGATGGCACTAAGTTCGGTAAGAGCGAGGGTAACGCTATTTGGCTGAACCCGCAGATGTGCTCGCCGTACGCTTTCTACCAGTTCTGGCTGAACACTGCGGATGCGGATGTGCTGGATCGTCTGAAGGTATTCACTTTCTTGACTCGTGCTGAGATTGCTGAGTTTGCGCAGAAGGTTGAGAAGGAACCGTTTAAGCGTGAGGCTCAGAAGACTCTGGCGTACCTGGTGACTTCGCTGGTTCACGGTACTGAGGCTACTGATCAGGCTGTGGCTGCTTCGGAGGCTTTGTTTGGTAAGGGCGATTTCGCTGCTCTGGATGAGGCTACCTTGGAGTCTGTGGTTGCTGAGCTTCCTTCGGCTAAGCTGTCCGAGGACCGCCTGGACATGATTTCTGTTCTGACTGAGCTGGGCTTTGCGAAGTCTAACTCTGAGGCTCGTCGCATTCTAAAGGAGGGCGGCGCTTCGGTGAACGGCGTGAAGGTTCAGGGCGAGGACGCAGCTATTTCTAAGGATGATCTGCTGCACGGCCGTTTTGCGATGGTTCGCCGTGGCAAGAAGAACCAGGGTGCTGTAGAGCTTGTCTAAATACAGCGCTGATCTAATACAGAGCTGATCTAGTCTTCTCGATGTATATAGATCGATACATAGAGAAGGGGAGGGTCTCTTCTCTGCTGAGTGTTTAGTACTGGGTATTCGGTACTGAATGTTCGGTGGGGGAGTGCCCCTCCTCTTCTGTTCCCTATATACATTCCCTACATACACAGGGCCCCTCCGTTAGGAGGGGCCCTTCTTGTATCGTTCTACTGCCATCTGCCATCTGCCATCTGCCACCTGGTTCTGTGCCTGTCTTTGTTCGCGAGGGCCTTTGTTTACGAGGGCTTTGGGGCACCTTGCGTCTCTGTTTTCGGGCTCCAGCGGCCTTCAGGGAGGGAAATTCGCAGATTTTTGAGGTTTCTAGAAGTTTTTTAAAGATTTTTTAGCACCCATAAAACGCCCTGACTAGGTATTTTGGTGTCTGGATGGGTGTTTGAGACCCTTGCAGAGTCGTATTTGTGGTCTACTTCACCCAATTTCGGGTTGCAGACCCATTTCGGCATCTGTATAGTTGTATGAGTCGCCGCGGCGAGGAGGAAAAAACGAAGAGTTTTCTTCGGTGTTTCTCCTAGTCAGAGGCGGTTGAATGACTTTCAATTGTATAGTGTTTTGGTTTCTTGCTTGAAGGAAATCCGGGTTGCCTGTTGGTGATGGTGGAGGAGTTTAGGAAAGAAACTTTGTGGTGTGAATCACGGAAAACGGATTTGCATGGCAAATAAAACGCTGGTATAGTTGATTGAGTTGCCGCGGGAACGCGGTGATAACGAAATAACATGAATGACCGTTCAATGGTAAGACGTCCTTCGAATGAAGGAGTCGAGGTGTTGAATCGGTGTGTTGCTTGAGAACTCAATAGTGTGCTTTGTTCAATAAAATCACCATTATGGTGATGGAAACTGAAACTAATACCAAATATTTATTTATATTTGATAATCATCAAATGGTTTCAAATTTAGTCAGCTTGAGTCACGCACCCCCGTGTGTGATTCGCTGTTTGAGATCAGATTATCAAGCTTTTCTATTTTTTCAACGGAGAGTTTGATTCTGGCTCAGGACGAACGCTGGCGGCGTGCTTAACACATGCAAGTCGAACGATGAAGCCTAGCTTGCTAGGTGGATTAGTGGCGAACGGGTGAGTAATACGTGAGTAACCTACCTTTAACTCTGGGATAAGCCTGGGAAACTGGGTCTAATACCGGATACGACCAATCTCCGCATGGGGTGTTGGTGGAAAGCGTTATGTAGTGGTTATAGATGGGCTCACGGCCTATCAGCTTGTTGGTGAGGTAATGGCTCACCAAGGCGACGACGGGTAGCCGGCCTGAGAGGGTGACCGGCCACACTGGGACTGAGACACGGCCCAGACTCCTACGGGAGGCAGCAGTGGGGAATATTGCACAATGGGCGCAAGCCTGATGCAGCGACGCCGCGTGAGGGATGACGGCCTTCGGGTTGTAAACCTCTGTTAGCAGGGAAGAAGAGAGATTGACGGTACCTGCAGAGAAAGCGCCGGCTAACTACGTGCCAGCAGCCGCGGTAATACGTAGGGCGCGAGCGTTGTCCGGAATTATTGGGCGTAAAGAGCTTGTAGGCGGTTTGTCGCGTCTGCTGTGAAAGGCCGGAGCTTAACTCCGTGTATTGCAGTGGGTACGGGCAGACTAGAGTGCAGTAGGGGAGACTGGAATTCCTGGTGTAGCGGTGGAATGCGCAGATATCAGGAGGAACACCGATGGCGAAGGCAGGTCTCTGGGCTGTAACTGACGCTGAGAAGCGAAAGCATGGGGAGCGAACAGGATTAGATACCCTGGTAGTCCATGCCGTAAACGTTGGGCACTAGGTGTGGGGGACATTCCACGTTTTCCGCGCCGTAGCTAACGCATTAAGTGCCCCGCCTGGGGAGTACGGCCGCAAGGCTAAAACTCAAAGAAATTGACGGGGGCCCGCACAAGCGGCGGAGCATGCGGATTAATTCGATGCAACGCGAAGAACCTTACCAAGGCTTGACATATACTGGACCGCATCAGAGATGGTGTTTCCCTTCGGGGCTGGTATACAGGTGGTGCATGGTTGTCGTCAGCTCGTGTCGTGAGATGTTGGGTTAAGTCCCGCAACGAGCGCAACCCTCGTTCTATGTTGCCAGCACGTTATGGTGGGGACTCATAGGAGACTGCCGGGGTCAACTCGGAGGAAGGTGGGGATGACGTCAAATCATCATGCCCCTTATGTCTTGGGCTTCACGCATGCTACAATGGCCGGTACAGAGGGTTGCGATACTGTGAGGTGGAGCTAATCCCTAAAAGCCGGTCTCAGTTCGGATTGGGGTCTGCAACTCGACCCCATGAAGTCGGAGTCGCTAGTAATCGCAGATCAGCAACAGCTGCGGTGAATACGTTCCCGGGCCTTGTCACACCGCCCGTCAAGTCACGAAAGTTGGTAACACCCAAAGCCGGTGGCCTAACCCTTTTGGGAGGGAGCCGTCTAAGGTGGGATTGGCGATTGGGACTAAGTCGTAACAAGGTAGCCGTACCGGAAGGTGCGGCTGGATCACTCCTTTCTAAGGAGCACATTTAGTTAGCCATGCTGTCCCGCGAGTGTCGGGATGGGTGGTTTTGCTCATGGGTGGAATGTTGGTTTTGGGTTGGATGAGGCGCATTGTTGGGTTTTTGGGGTAACACATTGTGTTGTTCCTTTGTTTGCCTGGCATGGTGATGATGCAAAAGTGTTCTTTTGTGTTGTTGTTGTGTTGTGGGTTGTTGTTTGAGAACTATATAGTGGACGCGAGCATCTTCTGGAATTTGCGTTGAATCAATGCTTTGGTGTTGGTTTGATTGTTGATTTTAGATTCTTATTTTTCTTGATTGTGTGTAAGTTATTAAGGGCACACGGTGGATGCCTTGGCATTAAGAGCCGATGAAGGACGTGTGAATCTGCGATAAGCCTCGGGGAGCCGATAACTGGGCTGTGATCCGAGGATTTCCGAATGGGGAAACCTGGCTCATCTTCATGGTGAGTTACCGCCAGCTGAATGTATAGGCTGGTTGGGGGGAACGCGGGGAAGTGAAACATCTCAGTACCCGCAGGAAGAGAAAATAAAGTAATGATTCTGTGAGTAGTGGCGAGCGAAAGCGGAAGAGACTAAACCTGTGGTGTGTGATAGCGGTTAGGCGTTGCATCATGGGGGTTGTGGGAGTCACAGTGGCAGTTCTAACTGGCTGCCGGCATGATGTTCAGGATGGTAGGTGAACGACTTGGAATGGTCGGCCGTAGAGGGTGAGAGTCCCGTAATCGAAATTGTTCTGTCCGTGGTGTGGCCACCCGAGTAGCACGGGGCTCGTGGAATCTCGTGTGAATCTGCCAGGACCACCTGGTAAGTCTAAATACTTCTTAATGACCGATAGTGAATCAGTACCGTGAGGGAATGGTGAAAAGTACCCCGGGAGGGGAGTGAAATAGTACCTGAAACCGTGTGCTTACAAGCCGTTGGAGCCTTTTGGGGTGACAGCGTGCCTTTTGAAGAATGAGCCTGCGAGTTAGTGTTATGTCGCGAGGTTAACCCGTGTGGGGTATCCGTAGCGAAAGCGAGTCTGAATAGGGCGTTTGAGTGGCATGACCTAGACCCGAAGCGGAGTGATCTATCCATGGCCAGGTTGAAGCGACGGTAAGACGTCGTGGAGGACCGAACCCACTTCAGTTGAAAATGGAGGGGGATGAGCTGTGGATAGGGGTGAAAGGCCAATCAAACTCTGTGATAGCTGGTTCTCCCCGAAATGCATTTAGGTGCAGCGTTACGTGTTTCTTGCCGGAGGTAGAGCTACTGGATGGCCGATGGGCCTTCACGGGTTACTGACGTCAGCTAAACTCCGAATGCCGGTAAGTGAGAGCGTAGCAGTGAGACAGTGGGGGATAAGCTTCATTGTCGAGAGGGAAACAGCCCAGACCACCAACTAAGGCCCCTAAGCGTGTGCTAAGTGGGAAAGGATGTGGAGTTGCTTAGACAACCAGGAGGTTGGCTTAGAAGCAGCCATCCTTGAAAGAGTGCGTAACAGCTCACTGGTCAAGTGATTCTGCGCCGATAATGTAGCGGGGCTCAAGTACACCGCCGAAGTTGTGGCAATGACCCTTTGAGGGTTGTTGGGTAGGGGAGCGTCGTGTAGCCGGTGAAGCTGCGGTGTAAACCAGTGGTGGAGGCTATGCGAGTGAGAATGCAGGCATGAGTAGCGAAAGATGAGTGAGAAACTCATCCGCCGGATGATCAAGGGTTCCAGGGTCAAGTTAATCTGCCCTGGGTTAGTCGGGGCCTAAGGCGAGGCCGACAGGCGTAGTCGATGGATAACGGGTTGATATTCCCGTACCGGTGAAAAACCGCCCATACTGATATTGTGATGCTAACCATGCGAAGCATGATGTGCAGGCTTTTGTTTGTGTGTTGTGTGGGTTGTGGGACCCGATCTTTGGAGGTAAACGTGTTAACAGGTGTGACGCAGGAAGGTAGCCAAGCCACGCGATGGTTGTCGTGGTCTAAGCGTGTAGGGTTGTCGGTTGTTAAATGCGCCGGCTGTGTGCCTGAGACGTGATGGGACCCCGTTTTTGGGGGATTTGGTGATCCTATGCTGCCGAGAAAAGCATCGGCGTGAGGTTTTAGCCGCCCGTACCCTAAACCGACACAGGTGATCAGGTAGAGAATACTAAGGCGATCGAGAGAATCATGGTTAAGGAACTCGGCAAAATGCCCCCGTAACTTCGGGAGAAGGGGGACCTTGAGCGTGATGGGCACTTGCTGCCTGGAGCGTGTATGGGTCGCAGAGACCAGGGGGAAGCGACTGTTTATCAAAAACACAGGTCCGTGCGAAGTCGTAAGACGATGTATACGGACTGACTCCTGCCCGGTGCTGGAAGGTTAAGAGGATTGGTTAGCCCTTTTTGGGCGAAGCTGAGAATTTAAGCCCCAGTAAACGGCGGTGGTAACTATAACCATCCTAAGGTAGCGAAATTCCTTGTCGGGTAAGTTCCGACCTGCACGAATGGAGTAACGACTTCCCTACTGTCTCAACCATGAACTCGGCGAAATTGCAGTACGAGTAAAGATGCTCGTTTCGCGCAGCAGGACGGAAAGACCCCGTGACCTTTACTATAGTTTGGTATTGGTGTTTGGTTTGGCTTGTGTAGGATAGGTGGGAGACTGTGAAGCATGGACGCTAGTTTGTGTGGAGTCGTTGTTGAAATACCACTCTGGTCAATCTGGATGTCTAACTTCGGGCCATGATCTGGTTCAGGGACAGTGCCTGATGGGTAGTTTAACTGGGGCGGTTGCCTCCTAAGTGTAACGGAGGCGCCCAAAGGTTCCCTCAGCCTGGTTGGCAATCAGGTGTTGAGTGTAAGTGCACAAGGGAGCTTGACTGTGAGACTGGCAGGTCGAGCAGGGACGAAAGTCGGGACTAGTGATCCGGCGGTACGTTGTGGAACGGCCGTCGCTCAACGGATAAAAGGTACCTCGGGGATAACAGGCTGATCTTGCCCAAGAGTCCATATCGACGGCATGGTTTGGCACCTCGATGTCGGCTCGTCGCATCCTGGGGCTGGAGTCGGTCCCAAGGGTTGGGCTGTTCGCCCATTAAAGCGGTACGCGAGCTGGGTTCAGAACGTCGTGAGACAGTTCGGTCCCTATCCGCTGCGCGCGTTGGAAATTTGAGAAAGGCTGTCCTTAGTACGAGAGGACCGGGACGGACGAACCTCTGGTATGTCAGTTGTACCGCCAGGTGCATGGCTGATTGGCTACGTTCGGGAGGGATAACCGCTGAAAGCATCTAAGCGGGAAGCCTGTTTCGAGATGAGATTTCCTGGCACTTTGGTGTGTGAGGCTCCTTATAGATGATGAGGTTGATAGGCCGGGTATGGAAGCGGGGACTGAAGACTCGTGGAGTTGACTGGTACTAATAGGCCGAAGGCTTACTTTTTCGAGATGTTGTTTGTTGTTTGCGTTCACTGTATGGTTTTTGGATAACAATCCCGTAGGTTTGCGGTGATTATAGCAAGAGGGGAAACGCCTGGTTCCATTCCGAACCCAGAAGCTAAGACTCTTTGCGCCGATGGTACTGCACTTTTGTGGGTGTGGGAGAGTAGGTTATCGCCGCTTTATTATTCAATAGCCCCGGCTTCGCCGGGGCTATTTTTATTTGGGGAGACCTAACGGCCTCCCCATTTGTCTTTAACATCCCATCAGTACGGGTGCACGGAAGGTGCTCTCTATACTAAAATGGTATGGCTTATGTTTAGGCATTAGCGGGTGTATCTAAAGCACCCCTCATAGAGTTGATGCCTCAGGCAGCGGTTCGCCCGAATCGACTGCATACCCTACCCGCCCACACTGGCGGATACCTCCCAAGGAGATTCATGTCTGAGACCCCCGTCACGAGTCTAACGGCTCCGGCCCCCGCCAGCACCCGCAAGAACAGCGGAGGAAAGGACTTCCGCTCCAAGAAGGGCGGCAAGAACTTTGGCGGCAAGGGCGGTTTCAAGCGTAACGACCGCGGAGGCAAGAAGTTCGACGGTCGTCGCTCCGACTCCCGATCCAAGGCACCTCGCTCCAACGGTCCCGAAGCAGAAGCACCTCGCGAAGAAGTACGCAGCATCGGTGGCCGTGCAGGCTACCGCCCCGCAAAGCCCAAGGCACCGGAAATTGACGACGACATCACCGGTCGCGAGCTGGACGGTGCAACCTTCCGTCAGCTGCGCGCCCTGGAACCGCGCAACGCAGAAACCGTCGCAAAGCACCTCGCCATGGCTGGTCGCTACCTCGACATCGACCCCGAATTCGCGCTGGAACACGCCGTTGCCGCATCCCGCAGTGCAGGCCGTATTGCCGCAGTACGCGAAGCCGTTGGCGTCGCCGCATACGTGGCAGAAGACTTCGAACTGGCACTGCGCGAACTGCGCACCCACCGCCGTATTAGCGGCTCCGTAGACCACCTGGCATTGCTGGTAGACTGCGAACGTGCGCTCGGCCGCCTGCCCAAGGCGCAGGAGATGATTGCTGAATTCAAGAAAGAAGAACTGCCCGCCAACGTGCGCGTAGAACTCGCCATCGTTGAATCCGGCATCCTCAGCGATCAGGGCAAGAAGTCCGAGGCTGTCGTAGCGCTGCAGATTCCTCAGCTGAACCCCAAGCGCGCCTTCGAGTACAGCCCCCGCCTGTTCAGCGCATACTCCGACGCGCTGGCTAACGCAGGCCGTAACCAGGAAGCAGAACGCTGGGCACGCCTCGCATTCATGGCAGAAGCAGCACTGGGCCAGGGCAACTTCGCAGAACCCGAAATCTTCGACATGTTCGGTGAAGCAGGCCTCTTCGAACAGGAAGAGAAGTCCGTAGAACTCACTGAAACCGCAGAAGACGCTGAAGGGACCGCGGATGCTTCCGCTGAAGAGGAAGCAAACGAAGCTCAGGAAGAAGTAGCTGAGGACGAGAAGACCGAAGCGCCTAAGTCTGATGCGCCTAAGTCTGAAGAAGCAGAAGAAACCTCCGCAGAATAAGACTGCAGAGAATCTAAGAATTCTAAATACGTGACCTAAGTGTCAGCGTGAAACCGCTGGACGCCACACCCAAGCAGGGGAGAGCGTCCAGCGGTTTCGCACATAATCACCGGAAGGCACCTACGTATGAGTGTCTAACAGGTACGATTAATAGCGACAACCGCCAGAGCCCCCGAGAGGAACACTCTATGACCACGAACGCACTCCTATCCCGCTACGATGCCCTCCTCTCCGATCTGGACGGCGTGGTCTACGCGGGTCCCTTCGCCATCGAAGGCGCACCCGAAGCGCTCAACCGTGCCGAAGAAGAACTCAACGTACCGGTCATCTTTGTCACCAACAACGCATCGCGCTCCGTAGAATCCGTAGCAGAGCACCTGCGTGAACTGGGCGTGCACACCCGAGCAGAACGAGTCGTCAGCTCCGCACAGGCAGGCGCCGCACTGCTCGCACAGCACGTACCCGCAGGCTCCAAAGTACTCATCACCGGCACCGAAGCACTCGCCGACTGCGTGCGTGACGCAGGTCTGGAACCCGTACGTACCGAAGCAGAAGGCCCCGTAGCCCTCATCCAGGGCTTCAACCCGAAGATGGGTTGGGAAGACCTCGCAGAAGCCGCCTACACCCTCGCAAATCCCGATGTGCTGTGGGTCGCAACCAACACCGACCAGACCATCCCCAAGGAGCGCGGTCAGGCGCCCGGCAACGGAACTCTCGTTGCTGCCGTAGCAACCGCCTCACGCCGTACCCCGCTTGTTGCGGGCAAGCCCGAAGCGCCCATCTTCCACACTGCAGCAAAGGCCGTGAACTCCAGCCGCCCCGTCATCGTGGGTGACCGCCTGGACACCGACATTCTCGGCGCCAACAACGCAAAGATGGACGGCGCCCTCGTCCTCACCGGCGTACAGACCTACCAGGACGTCATCGAGGCCGTGCCGAACCAGCGTCCGACCTATATTCTGCGCACCCTCGAGGACTTCTTCGCACCCTACCCCGAAATTGAGGTGCTCTACGAAGGCTACGAAGTCACCGCAACCGGCCCCACCTGGCAGGCACGAGTCCGCGGCGAAAACCTGAGCCTGACCGGCCCCGAGATTGAAGATGCCGAAGCATTCGCGGGTAGCGAGAGCGAAGCCGAAGCATGGCGCGTAGCCTGCGCGGCATGGTGGGCAGCAAACCCCGAACAGGGTGCACGCCCCAACATCCAGGGGATTCCCGGTGCCTAAAGAACCGGAGACTAACAGCACGGCAGAGGAAAACACTGAGCTTGACGCAGAATTTGAGCGTCAGCTGGCGGCGACCCTCGCCATGGACCCCGTAGAGCGCGTCAAGCGCCTCGAAACGATGAGTGAGCAACTGGAGAAGGACCTCGAAAACCTCTCCTAGTTCGCGGCGGTGAACCCTCAGAACAGCGATGCTCTGAGGGGGCACTAGATAACCCGTCACCAGACGAGAGAAAGAAGACAAGGACACTGTGCGCCTCGATAAATACCTGGTTGAAGCTGGATTCGTGAGCTCCCGAACCCTAGCCGCAAAACTCATTGCGGCAGGAGACGTGCAAGTCAACGGCAAAGTTGCACGCAAAGCGTCCATGCTCGTGGTCCCGGAGGACACCCTCTACGTGCGCCAGAGCGAGCTGACCGAATACGTCAGCCGCGCAGGGCACAAGCTCGCCGGTGCCCTCGACGCGTTCCCCGAAATCGAGGTAGAAGGCAAACGTTGCCTGGACGCGGGAGCATCCACCGGAGGCTTTACCGACGTGCTGCTTCGTCGAGGAGCCGCCCACGTAGCCGCCGTTGACGTAGGACACGGGCAGCTCGTGGACACGCTACGCGAAGAACCGCGAGTCGGCGTGTACGAAGGGCTCAACGTTCGCTACATGAAGCCCGAAGACATTGGTGGGCAGGTCGAACTGACGGTTTCTGACCTCTCGTTCATCTCGCTGACCCTGGTCATGGAGGCGCTAGCGAACGCAACCGAAACCGGCGGCGACCTGGTGCTCATGGTCAAGCCGCAGTTCGAGGTCGGCAAGCACCGCATCGGACGCGGGGGAGTGGTGCACGAAGAATCCGCCCGCCGTGAAGCAGTGGAAAAAGTCCAGGCATCTGCGGTCAGCCACGGATTGCGCGTGATGGGTATGGAACCTAGCCCGCTCCCCGGACAGGACGGCAACGTAGAGTACTTCCTCTGGTGTCAAAAATAAACACGGTGCCGAAAATAGATATGGTGTCGAAAATAAATAGTGCTCAGGCAGTCTGAGAAAACCCGCTCGGTAACGCAGGACGCGTTGAGGACGGGGCTATTCTCAGGCTGTCGCGCTATTCACTGGCGCTATAGTCACGGGTATTTTAGAGATACCCCAGCTGTACGCTATTCGAAATAATTTTCTAAAAAAATATGGCTGCTTTGGGAAAATCTTTCGAGAACATATTCGGTATGATAGGTGTAGATACACCATCTCAACACCCGATGGGAGAGAGTCGTTATGGCAGAACACGAAAGCCACGCACCGCAGGAGGCAACCGCACAGGTGGCTGCCGCAGGTGCGCGTTATGGTTCCGAACGCCATGAGCCTGATCGTTATGGTTCCGAAGACTCGGTGGAACAACGTCACCGTAAGATTCTCGTCTTCGCCCACGTGGGGCGCAAAGAAGCACGAGATGCCGCCCGACAGGCATGCACCCAGCTCTACGAAGCGGGACTCGCACCCGTCATGACTCGCTCCGATCTGGAGACCCTGAGTGAAAACTGGGACGAGCCCGTCCCCGTGCAGGTCGTCCACGAATCCGTGGCGCTCATCGATATTGAACTCGGCGTGGTGCTCGGTGGTGACGGTTCGATTCTTCGCGCCGCCGAAATGGTGCGCCGAACCAGCGTTCCGCTCATCGGTGTGAACCTGGGGCACGTCGGCTTCCTCGCCGAATCCGAAGAGAGCGACCTGACCGAAACCGTTCGTTGCATCGTCAACAACGAATACACCGTTGAAGAACGCATGGCAATCGACGTGGAAGTCTGGAACGACGGCAAGCGAGTGCACAGCGACTGGGCGCTGAATGAAGCCAGCGTCGAAAAGGGCAACCGCGAAAAAATGATTGAAGTCATTATTGAGGTGGACTGCCGCCCGCTCAGCAGCTTCGGCTGCGACGGCGTGGTCATGGGAACCCCCACCGGCTCGACCGCCTACGCTTTCTCCGGCGGCGGACCGGTCGTCTGGCCCGAAGTTGAAGCAATTCTCATGGTGCCGCTCTCGGCTCACGCGCTCTTCGCGCGCCCGCTGGTAGCAGCGCCGACCTCCACCCTGGCGGTAGAAATGATGCCCGGAAACGGCGCCTCCGGCGTGCTCTGGTGCGATGGCCGCCGAACCGTAGAGCTGGACCCCGGCTCCCGTATTGAGGTGCGACGCTCCGAAAAGTCGGTGCTGCTCGCCCGTATCCACCCGGCTCCCTTCTCGGAGCGACTGGTGCGTAAATTTGAGCTTCCGATCCGTGGCTGGCGCGGCCCGCAGGATGCCGAGAAGCACTAAAGAAAAGGAATGAACGTTCGTGATTGAGGAAATCCATATTCGAGACCTCGGCATCATCACCGATGCGAGGCTCCCCCTCGAACCCGGATTCTCCGTGCTGACCGGCGAAACCGGCGCAGGTAAAACCATGGTCGTCACCGCCCTCGGCATGCTCCTGGGTGCCCGATCCGACGCATCCAGCGTGCGCAACGGAGCCAAGAGCGCCCTCGCCGAAGCAGTGATTCGCCTGCCCCACGGGCACCGCGCCCTCGAGCTTGCCGAAGAAGCCGGCGGTACCGCCGAAGACATCGACGAACAGACCTCCGAGCTGCTGCTGGCACGCACCGTCAACGCCTCGGGACGCTCCCGTGCCCACGTCGGCGGTTGCTCCGCACCCATCGGGACCCTGTCTCAGATTGGTCAGACTCTTGTTGCAGTCCACGGCCAGTCCGATCAGCTGCGCCTCAAATCAGCGGCAGAGCAGCGCCACTCCCTCGACCTGTACGCCGGTGAAGAACTCGCCAACCTGCTTGAGAAGTACCGCGAAAACTACGAGCGATACCGCGCCGCTGCCGCAGAGCTGAAGGAAGTACGCGAAAACTCTCGCGCACGAGCCCTCGAAGCGCAGACCCTGCAGGGCGCCCTCGAAGAAATCAGCGCCGTCAACCCGCAGGCCGGGGAAGAAGAAGAGCTCAAAGCCGAAATGGTGAAGCTCATGAATGTTGAAGCGCTACGCATTGCCTCGGCAACCGCCTCCGCAGCGCTCAGCGGTAGCGAATACTCTACCGGCGACGAGCAGAGCGTCATGAGTCTGCTCGATGCAAGCCGCTCCGCGCTACAGGCGCAGGCAGACGCTGACGAAGAGCTTGCCTCCCTCGCCGCGCGCGTCAACGAGCTGTTGATTCTTGCCACCGATATCTCCTCGGAGCTGTCCTCCTACATGGCATCCCTGGATGTTGAAGGCCCCGAACGTCTGGCGCAGGTGCAGACTCGCCGCGCCCAGCTGGCGACTCTCACCCGCAAGTACGGGGCGGATATCGCCGAGGTGCTTGAATGGGCCGAAGAATCCCGCGCACGCCTCGAGACCCTGGTGGATGATCCGCAGCGACAGGAAACCCTCGAAACCGAGCTGGTACAGCTACGCAAGGTGCTTGGCGCCCAGGCAGAAGAGCTGACCGCCCTGCGCCGTGCTGCCGCGCAGAAACTGGCGGATGCCGTCAGCGAAGAGCTCACTGCTCTTGCCATGCCGAACGCCTCCCTGGTCGTGGAGGTTGCCGAAGCTGAAAAGTTCTCGGTACACGGCCGAGACACCGTGACCTTCATGCTGGCGCCGCACCGAACCGCCGTGCCGCGCCCGCTCGGTAAGGGCGCCTCCGGCGGCGAGCTCTCCCGCGTGATGCTCGCCCTGGAGGTAGTGCTTGCCGAAGTGGACCCCGTACCCACCTTCATCTTCGACGAGGTGGACTCCGGCGTGGGCGGTAAGGCAGCTATCGAAATCGGTCGCCGCCTCGCCATGCTCGCCCGACACGTGCAGGTTCTGGTGGTCACCCACCTGCCGCAGGTTGCAGCCTTCGCGGACCAGCACATCCTCGTGCTGAAAAATGATGACGCGTCCCTCTCAAAGGTCAAGGTACTTTCCGAAGAGGAACGCGTGGTGGAACTGGCGCGAATGCTCTCCGGACACGATCAATCAGAATCGGCGCGAGAGCATGCCCGAGAGCTACTGGCAGCCGGTCGAGAAGTGCCGCAGGGGCGCTGAAACTGACGGCAAACCCGGCCGGGAAAAAGCATTGGGAAAGTACTGGCAAAAGCGCCGAAAGGTGGCATCTTTCGCACCAAAGACCATCAAAGGGGCTGAAGTGCGAGAGCATGCCTCGGAAAGTTGTCAGTACAGCCCGTGCCGGTGACCAACAGCGGCGCATGGAGCTCAGAGGATGTGAGATACTCTGAGAATGTTCCTACACCTGCTTCTACACGGCGCGGCGGGAATAATAAATCCCCAGCTCCGTTTACAGTGGTGATAAGGACAAATAGGGAGGGAAAACCGCCTGAGAGAATCCTCTCGCGGCAAAAACCCTCTGCTTGGATAGCAGACAAGAAAATGGTAGGCTTGAATTCCGTGGTGAATGAAAAAAAATAACGCTCTGAACGCGTCCTCTAACGACAAGGTAACCCGCCAGATTTTCGTGACCGGCGGCGTTGCATCTTCTCTCGGTAAGGGCCTGTCGGCCTCTTCCCTCGGTCAGCTTCTTCGCGCACGTGGCCTCTCTGTGACCATGCAGAAGTTCGACCCCTACCTGAACGTCGACCCCGGTACGATGAACCCCTTCCAGCACGGTGAAGTCTTTGTCACCGACGACGGTGCTGAAACCGACCTCGACATCGGACACTACGAGCGCTTCCTGGACGAAAACCTCGACCAGTCCGCTAACGTGACCACCGGTCAGGTCTACTCCTCCGTTATCGCAAAGGAACGCCGCGGCGAATACCTCGGCGACACCGTCCAGGTCATCCCTCACATTACCGACGAAATCAAGGCCCGCATGCGTCACGCAGCGGAAATTGACAATGCACCCGACATCATCATCACCGAAATCGGTGGTACCGTCGGCGATATCGAGTCCCTGCCCTTCATGGAAGCAGCACGCCAGGTACGCCGCGATGTTGGCCGCAAGAACGTCTTCTTCCTGCACGTCTCCCTGGTGCCCTTCATCGGCCCCTCCGGCGAGCTCAAGACCAAGCCGACCCAGCACTCCGTCGCAGCATTGCGCGGCCTGGGCATCCAGCCTGACGGTCTGATCCTGCGCTGTGAGCGTGAGGTCCCCGTATCGCACCGTATCAAGATTGGTAACGCATGCGACGTGGACAGCGACGCAGTCATCTCCTGCGCTGACGCACCCAGCATCTACGACATCCCCAAGACTCTGCACAGCCAGAAGCTCGACGACTACATCCTCGACTACTTCGGCATTGAGGCTCCCGCACCGGACTTCACCCAGTGGGACCGCCTGCTCGACGCAGTGCACCGCCCCGCAGCAGAGGTCAACGTTGGCCTGGTCGGTAAGTACATCGACCTGCCCGACGCATACCTGTCCGTCTCCGAGGCTCTGCGTGCCGGCGGCTTCGCAAACAACGTGAAGGTCAACATCAAGTGGGTTGCAGCCGACCTGTGCGCAACCGACGAAGATGCAGACCACCAGCTGCGCAACATGGACGCAATCCTCGTGCCCGGCGGCTTCGGCATCCGCGGCCTGGACGGCAAGATCGGTGCCCTCAAGTACGCACGCGAGCACAAGATCCCGACCCTGGGCATCTGCCTCGGCCTGCAGTCCATGGTCATCGAGTACGCACGCAACGTACTGGGTCTGACCGAAGCATCCTCCACCGAGTTCGATCCGGAAACCTCCGTACCGGTTATCGCAACCATCGAAGAGCAGAAGCAGTTCGTCGAAGGTGCAGGCGACCTGGGTGGCACCATGCGCCTGGGCCTGTACAAGGCAAACCTCGTTCCCGGCTCTCAGGTTGCTAAGGCATACGGTGCAACCGAGGTTGCAGAGCGTCACCGCCACCGTTACGAGGTGAACAACGAGTACCGTGAGCAGCTTGAAGAAGCAGGCCTGCTCATCTCCGGTACCTCCCCGGACTCCTCGCTGGTTGAGTACGTGGAACTGCCCGCAGAGGTACACCCCTACTACGTGGCAACTCAGGCACACCCCGAGTACCGCTCGCGTCCGACCCGCCCGCACCCGCTCTTCTCCGGCCTGATTAAGGCTGCCCTGGAGCGCCGCGGCGCCTAACATCCGCGGTACCTAAACATCTAGGCACAAACGTTCAGCATCCCGCTCACCCCGCGCAGGGGCCAGCGGGATGCTTTCGTTTAAAGCCGAACATGCCTTATTCTGTGCCCGTACCTGACGCGCCAAACGTAGCGGGGCTAAGAAGCCGCCTACAATGAAAGAATGAGCAACAACCAGCAGATTATTGATGCACCCTCCGAACGCACCATCCGCACCCGCACCGTGAAGTACAGCGGCTACGTCATCGAAACGACCGTCGAAGAGTACGAACTCAACGAAAACACCGTGCTGACCCGAGACGTCGTGGAAATGCCCGGCGCCGTTGCCGTAGCGGTCCTCAACGACAGCAACGAACTGCTGATGCTAAACCAGTACCGCCACCCGGTGCGCATGAACCTCTGGGAAGTACCCGCCGGACTGCTCGACATCGACGGTGAAGATCCCCTGGTCGCCGCGCAGCGCGAACTTGCCGAAGAAGCAGACCTGCAGGCAGGAAACCTGGAACGCTCTGACCGACTACTTCAGCAGCCCCGGCGCAACCAGCGAAGCAGGCCGCGTCTACCTGGCACGCAACCTCTCAGAACTGCCCGCCGAAGAACGTAGCGAGCGCACCGAAGAAGAAGCTGAAATGACCTACCGCTGGGTGCCCCTCGCCGACGCAGTACAGCTGGTACTGGGCGGAAAGGTTCATAACGCGCTCGCTATCCAGGCGGTACTCGCCACCTACGCGGCTGCGCAGAACAACTTTGAAGGCCTGCGCCCCGCCGAGGGCGGCTGGGAGTTCCACCCCTACATGGGACAGCGCCGCGAAAAGCCGGAGAACTTCCGCAACCACTAAGATACGGAACAGGGCGGGGGCGGGGGAGTAGCCTCGCCTACGGCAAGCCCAAATATCAAGAGGCCCAAACATCAACAGAACCGACAGAGGAGATAGCGTGAAGCAGACAAAAAGCACGGTGAGCAAGGCGCCCCGCGGCGCGGGTCTGCTCGGCGTAACCTCTTCTGCCGGTTCCTCCGTGCTGGGTTCTTCTGCCCTGGGTTCTTCCCATCAGGAGGCGCAGACCCCGCTCCAGAAAGCCATTGACCAGTACCTCATCCACCTGCGCGTGGAACGAGGAAGCAGCGAACACACCATTGCCTCCTACGCGCGCGATTTGCGACGATACAGCACCTACATGGCGACCCTCGGCGTCATCGACCCCGAACGCATCACCACCGCGCAGGTACGCTCCTTCATGCGGGAACTCGCCGCCCCCACCGTGCCCCTTGCCGGATTTGAAGCGGGGGAGAAGAACAAGCAGAACGCGCAGGAATCTCAGGAAGTGCAGGAAGAAGCCGCAGAATCGCTGGCGCTGATGATCGCCTCCGAATCGGGGCGAGGTACGGGAAACAAGCGAGCAGGAAACGGGCGCGCTGGAAAAGGGTCTGCTGGAGAAGGGCGTGCCGGGCAGCCGGAGAAAGCCGGGGCGCCAGAAAAAGAAACGCCAACCGCTGAAGGGGCGCCGAGCCTGCCCCTGCCCTTGGGGCCGAACTCCATCGCCCGCACCATGGCGGCAGTCCGCGGAGCACACGCCTTCTGGGTCTCCGCGCTCATCGTGCCCACCGACCCGGCGGCACCGGTCACCCCGCCCAAGAACGTTAAACGCCTACCCAAAGCAGTCAGCGTAGACGACATCCAGCGGCTACTCGCCGTACCCGACCGCGAAACCGCCACCGGGCTACGCAACCGAGCCATCCTCGAATTCCTCTACGCCACCGGCGCGCGCGTGAGCGAAATGCTCAACGCCGATATCGACGACGTGCACTTCGAAGGAACCCTCACCGATGAAGACGGCAACCAGATCACTCTGCCCGGCTACGTTCGACTCTTCGGCAAAGGAAATAAAGAACGACTCGTACCCATCGGTAGCTACGCCCAAAAAGCAATCCAAGACTACCTGGTGCGTGCCCGCCCCTCCCTCGTAGCGCACGGTAAAGGCACCGCCGCGCTCTTCGTCAACGGCCGAGGCAGCAGACTCGGACGCCAAGGCGCCTGGCTCATCCTCAAGGAAGCCGCCGAAGCCGCCGGGCTCAGCTCCGACTTCTCACCGCACTCCATGCGCCACAGCTTCGCAACGCACCTGCTGCAGGGTGGCGCCGATATTCGCGTGGTGCAAGAACTGCTCGGGCACGCCTCCATCGCCACCACGCAGGTGTACACCAAGGTCACGCCCGAGGGGCTCATGGAGGTGTACCGCATGGCGCATCCGCGTGCCCACGAACGGGGATAAAACCCCGTCAATCCGCGGAACAGCCGCTCTTGAGGTAACCTTATAGACAACGCTTAAACTTTAAAACTTCGAATTCATTGATGAAGGTGAACCATTGACTGAAGCTCAGGCTCAAGAACTCGGCCCCACCGGTCGACCCCTGCGCGTATACCCCGACCCGGCTCCGCTGAGCAGCCACGGTCCCGCCCGCATTATCTCTATGGTGAATCAGAAGGGCGGCGTGGGTAAGACCACCTCCACCATTAACCTGGGCGCGGCACTGGCAGAATGTGGCCGTAAGGTGCTGCTGGTCGACTTCGACCCGCAGGGTGCTCTCTCCGCCGGTTTCGGCGCGAACCCGCACGAACTGGACCTGACCGTCTACAACGTCATGATGGACCGCAAGGTCGACATCAAGGACGTCATCCTGCCCACCGGCGTGGAGAACATCGACCTGTTGCCCGCCAACATTGACCTCTCCGCAGCTGAAGTTCAGCTGGTCAACGAAGTGGCTCGCGAGCAGGTTCTCGCCTCGGCACTGCGCAAGGTCCGCGACGAATACGACGTCATCCTCATCGACTGCCAGCCCTCCCTGGGCCTGCTGACCGTCAACGCACTGACCGCCTCCGAAGGCGTCATTATTCCGCTGATTTGTGAGTTCTTCGCGCTGCGCGCCGTCGCACTGCTGGTCGACTCCATCGAGAAGGTTCAGGACCGCCTGAACCCCGACCTCGAAATCTCCGGCGTTCTTGCCACCATGTTCGATGCCCGCACCATCCACTCCAAGGAAGTTCTGGCGCGCATCGTGGACGCATTCGGCGACAAGGTCTTCGACACCGTCATCAAGCGCACCGTAAAGTTCCCGGACGCATCGGTGTCCGCTGAGCCGATTCTCAGCTACGCCTCCAGCCACCCCGGCGCGGAAGCATACCGCCAGGTGGCACGCGAACTGATTTACAAGGGCGGCGCACGCTAAAGCCCCCACACCTATACGCCCTCTGCTGAGGTGACTCTCACCCTTGAGTCACACCGGCAGAGGGCGTATAATTGTGTGGATTCTAAAGACCCCGCACACTGCTTACGCCGAAAAAGTAGGCGAAGTAAAAGCCGCATCTGAGACGGCACCAACACAGCCGGGGAGAATAAACCTAAGGAGAATAGGTCTTTATGACCACGAACGTCGCTGCCGTGAGGGTACCGACACCGAACGCAGACACCGCCGCGAACGCCCGGACTGAGGGCCGTGGCCTGCAGAACCCGGAACGCGGTTTCACCCTCACCCTCAGTAATTTTGAGGGTCCCTTTGATCTTCTACTGACCCTGATTTCGCGCCGCAAACTCGACATTACCGAGGTGGCGCTCGCAGAGGTCACCGACGAGTTCCTCGCATACCTGCACGCCCTCTACGCCGAGGGCACCGAACGTGCTCTCGACGAAGCCAGCGAATTTCTGGTCACCGCCGCAACCTTGCTGGAACTCAAGACCGCACGCCTGCTCCCGCAGCATCGTGAACCCCTCGAAGAGGACGTTGCACTGCTGGAGGCACGCGACCTGCTCTTCGCCCGTCTGCTGCAATACCGCGCGTACCGTGAAGTTGCCGATATTTTTGCTGAACGCTGGGCGCAAGAATCACAGCGTTTTCCCCGTGCGGTAGCCCTCGAAGAACGATTCGCCCAGGCGCTTCCCGAGCTGGTTTTCACCGGAGGCGCTGAAGAGTTCGCCCGCATCGCCGCAGCAGCACTGAGCCGAACCCCCAAAGAACCCGAACCGGAACCCGAAGAAATCGTTGAAGAACTCAACGAGCACCTGCACGTTCCGCTCACCACCATCGCGGCTGAAGAACACTACATTCTGCACAGCCTGCTCGATACCGCGGCGCGGGAACTGAGCTTCGCCGAACTGGTTCAAGGATCCGGCGAATTAGAAATCGCGGTGGTTCGTTTTCTCGCCCTGCTCGAGCTCTACAAAGAAGGCGCCCTGCACGTAGAACAGGACGCACCGCTCGGATCTGTTCGGGTACGTGCGAGCGCGAGCGCCGCACAATTCGTAATCCGCGAAGAAACTGCAGACACCGCAGGCACACAGAATGCGCACGAAACCAGTGAAGCACCTGAGTCATCCGAAGCGAACGAATCTGAAGCTAACACGGAACCGGTAGAGGAGGATTATGAGTAATCACGGCTCACGCTTTGACCGTGAATTCACCCCCGACGACCTTGCCATCGTGAACATGGGCTACTGGGATCCGAACGCAGACGAGGATTCGGAACAGGCAGACTCGGCGCCGGTAGAGGCTGAAATCTCAAAGCCTGCTGAGGCGGACGCTGAGCCGGCTGAGCACGAGGTAGCGGCAGCTCCTCTGGATGAGGTGACCGAAGACGCTGAGGTTACTGAAGATGCTGAGGAGGCTGAAGCCGCTGAAACGGTAGAGGACTCCGATGGTTCCGACATTTCCGACAGCTCTGGGGAATCGCAGGAAACTGCATCCCGCGAGTCGAAGGAATCGGTAACGAAACCGGTAGCGAAATCGGCAAAGATTCCGGCGGGAGGCCCCTCCACCGCACCCAGTGTGGCGGTCGATGCCGAAGCCGAATTCTCCAAGGTCGAGGCAATCCCCGGCGGCGTCAAAAGCGCCATCGAAGCAATCCTAGCCGTTGCCGAAGCGCCCGTGAGCGTGCGTGAACTCTCCGCCGCGCTCATCGTCAGTGAACGAGCTGTTGAGCACTCGCTCGACCAGCTGTACCGCGAGTACAACGGCGAAGAAAGCGGCTACGGAGAAGACGAAAACCGGGTGGCGCCCGAACCGCGCGGATTCCAGCTACGGAACATCGCAGGAGGCTGGAAGCTCTACGCCCGCGACGACTTCGCCCCCTGGGTGGCACGCTTCGTGACCCGCTCCAAGAGCGCGACCCTCAGCAAACCCGCCTACGAGACGCTCGCCGTGATTGCTTACCGGCAGCCGGTGACCAGGGCGAGGGTAGCCTCCATTCGAGGCGTGAACGCGGACGCGGCAATCCGTCAGCTGCTCCAACGGCAGCTGATTCGTGAGGCGGGTCGAGAAGCCGGAAGTGGCGCGACCCTCTACGAAACCACGGAGCTGCTGCTGGCGAAGCTCGGGTTGAACTCCCTGGAGGAGCTACCGGCGCTCGCGCCCTTCCTGCCCGATGACACGGAAGCCGCAGTGCTTGCCGAGGGCAACGACTAAGACAACGAATCAATAAGACGAACGAACGTTCTGGAAAAGCCTGAAACGTTCGCACTATACGACAGAAAAGAGAAGAACACCATGGCATATGGAAACTCCTCCCGCGGCGGCCGCTCTGCATCCGGTCGCCCCCAGAACTCCCGCGGTGGCCGTCCCGGCGCTGCTCGTCCCGGTCAGGGCGGTAAGCCCGGCGCTAAGGGCGCATCCGCACGCGGCGGTCGCCCCGGCGCACCGAAGAGTGGCGCAGGCAAGGGCGGCGCAAAGGGCTTCGGCGAGAAGAAGTTCGGTGACAAGAAGTTTGGCGAGAAGAAGTTCGGCGCAGGCCGCGCAGGTCGAGGCCGCGGCACCGAACTGCCCAAGCGCGAACGCCGCGCACCGGGCCGCCCCTACCGCTCCGGCGAAGCCTTCGCAAACGAGCGCGGCGAATACCGCGTCAGCAACTACGCTGGTCCCGCACCGCCCCCGCCGCCCCCGCAACGCCCCGGTAGACCACTACGAGTTCTACGACCACGACGGCGTGCGCCTGCAGAAGCTGCTGGCTCAGGCCGGTGTGGCATCCCGTCGCGTCTGCGAAGAAATGATTACCGAAGGCCGCGTCACCGTCAACGGTGAAGTCGTGACCGAGCTGGGTGTGCGCGTGGACCCCTCCAAGGTGACCGTGCAGGTGGACGGCATGACCGTTCAGACCAACGACAAGCTCGTCTACATGGCATTCAACAAGCCCGCCGGCGTGGTCTCCACCATGGAAGACCCCGAAGGTCGCCCCTGCATCTCTGACTTCCTGCGTTCCTCCATGAGCGAGCGCGTGTTCCACGTGGGCCGCCTGGACGTCGAAACCGAGGGTCTGCTGCTGCTGACCAACGACGGTGAACTGGCGAACCGCCTCACCCACCCCTCCTACGAGGTGCCCAAGACCTACCTGGTGCAGGTTCCCGGCCCGATGGAGCCCGGCGTCGGCGCAGCCATGAAGAAGGGCATTCGCCTGGAAGACGGCGTGACCCGCGTTGACGAGTTCAAGCTGGTGGACTCCACCCCCGGCCACGTGCTCGTTGAGGTGACCATCCACTCCGGTAAGAACCGCATCGTGCGCCGTCTCTTCGACGCTGTCGGCTACCCGGTTGAGCGCCTGGTCCGCGTTGAGATGGGCCCGATCCGTATCGGTTCGCAGAAGCAGGGTACCGTCCGTAACCTCTCCAAGGTTGAGATCGGTCACCTGCTCGCTTCGGTGGACATGTAATAACGCTAAGGAGTTGTCATGAGCTCGCCCGCTGAGCTTTCCGCATCTGAGCTGCCCATGGACTCAACGCTGACCGGGCCGGTGCTCATTATCGGCTCAGGGTCTGCTGGGTGCCTCTATTGGTTTGGGGTTGCGTGCGGCAGGATGCGAGGACGTGTACGTCCAAGATATTTCACCCACCGCCGAGGCTGTGGCGCAGGATATCGGTGCCGGTACAAGTTTCTCCACTCTGTCGGAGGAGGAGCGCACCGCCTTCGCCCCGCAGCTGGTGGTGGTGGCTGCGCCTCCGGATAGTGCCGGTGCCGTGTGCGCTCGCGCGTTGAACACCTATGCGCCTCGACCGGAGGCGGGCTACCCCGGCGCCGTGGTGACGGATGTTGCCTCGGTGAAGGTGCAGCCGCTGGCTGATGTGCTTGCCTCGGGTGCGGATGCGTCCCGTTACGTGGGTTCGCATCCGATGGCTGGACGTGAGAAGTCTGGCCCGGTGGCTGCTCGCGGTGAGCTGTTCCAGGCGCGTCCGTGGATCATCTGCGAGCACAATTCGGTTCGCCCCGAGTGTGTGCGTCTGGTGCGTTCTGTGGCGGTGGAGCTGGGCGCGATTGTGACTTCTCTGGGCGTTGAGGAGCATGATCAGACGGTTGCCCTGATTTCTCATGTGCCGCAGGCGATGAGCTCGCTGTTGGCTTCGCGTCTGCAGGACACTCCGCTGTATGCGCTGTCCCTGGCGGGTCAGGGTTTGCGCGATACGGTGCGTATCGCGGCTTCAGACCCGACGCTGTGGGTGCAGATTTTTGCGGCGAACGCTGACCCGATTGTGCAGACTCTCTACGGTGTGCGTGATGACCTGAACCGCCTCATCGCGACGCTGGAGAACCCGACGGCTTCCGGCGCTCGCCTGGATTTGGCGCAGCTGATGAGCGAAGGCAACGCGGGCGTGAGCCGTATTCCGGGTAAGCACGGTACTGCCCCCGCCGCGTTCGCAAAGATGACGGTGCTGGTGGACGACACCCCCGGCACGCTGGCTCGTTTGCTTGCCGAGATTGGTGAGTTGGGTGCGAACCTTGAGGATTTGCGTCTGGAGCACTCGACGGGTGCCCCGGTGGGTATGGCTGAAATCTCGGTCAATCCGTCTATTCATGAGGCGCTGGTCCGCGATTTGTCGGCTCGCGGTTGGCGTGTTGTGAAGTAGAGTTAAAGCTGTATTTTCCGGCATAAAGTTTGAGACGAATTTTAAGGAGTGCTGATGCACGAGAACCCTAAACTGACGATTGCTATTGACGGTCCCTCCGGTTCCGGTAAGTCGTCTGTGTCTAAAGGAAGTTGCACGCCACTTTGGCCTGGCGTACCTGGATACCGGTGCAATGTACCGTGCCGCAACCTACCGTGTGCTGGAACTTGGCATTGACCTGAACGACGCTGAGGCGATTGCGAAGGCTGTCGAGGAGATGCCCCTGGTGTTCGGTACGAACATTAAGGAAGAAGAGATTCTGATGGGCTCGACCGATATCCGTGAGGAGATTCGTAGCGAGCGCATTTCTTCGGCCGTTTCTGCTGTGGCTTCGGTTCCGGCGGTTCGTGAGCACCTGATTGGCCTGCAGCGCTGGATGATTAACCACGCTATTAACGGCATGGTCGCTGAGGGCCGCGACATCACCACCGTGGTTGCTCCCGATGCTGATGCGCGCATCCTGCTGACTGCTTCTGAAGAGGTGCGCATGGCGCGCCGCGGCCTGGAGAACGCGGAGAAGTCCGGCGCTTCGGGTGACTTGAGCAAGCAGATCGCTGAGCGTGATGCGAAGGATTCGAAGGTCAATAACTTTATGAAAGCTGCCGAGGGCGTGACCCTGGTGGACAGCTCGGATCTTGATTTTAATGCGACGGTCTCTGCAGTGATTAACGCTGTGAATGACCAGTTGAAGGCGAAGCGCGCGGGCTAGGCCCCGCCGAAACGCTGGGGGAGTGGTGCATCCGCTCCCGATAAGACGTTGAGCCGCGCTCGCGTGCTGACCCTCGGGTTGGGCGTGGGGCGGGTAGAGAAAGGAATGCGCATGGCTGAGGACGCTATCCGCGACGATTACGAAGATAAGTACCTGGGCGGTGGCGAGGACGACGTTATCGAGCGCCTCGCTGAGATTGATGATGAGACCGCTGATCAGCGTGCTCAGGCTCTTCTTGAGGGTCTTGAGGACTACGACCTGGATGAAGAGGACCGCGCCCTGCTGGGTGCTTGGGGCTTCGACATTGAGGATGAGGAAGAGCAGCTCGCTGATCCGGTAGTGGCGATTGTTGGCCGCCCGAACGTGGGTAAGTCGACCATCATTAACCGTATTCTGGGCCGCCGTGAAGCGGTGGTTGAGGATAAGCCGGGTGTGACTCGTGACCGCGTGTCCTATAAGGCTGAGTGGCTGGGTAAGAGCTTCACCCTGGTTGATACCGGTGGTTGGGAGTCTGACGCTCGCGGTATTGATGCTCAGGTTGCTGAGCAGGCTGAGATTGCTGTGGAGCAGGCCGATGTTGTGGTCCTGGTGGTGGATGCCCGCGTGGGTGTGACCGCTTCGGACGAGCAGATCGTGCGTATGCTACGCCGCGTGAAGAAGCCGATCATTCTGATTGCTAACAAGATTGACGACGCTCACCTGGAGCCGGAGATTTATAACCTCTGGTCGCTGGGTATGGGTCAGCCGTTCCCGGTGTCGGGTCTGCACGGTCGTGGCCTGGCGGATGCTCTGGACGAGATCCTTGAGGTCATGCCGGAGCACTCGCAGTTTGCTCAGCCGGAGGCGCTGGGTGGCCCGCGTCGTGTGGCTCTGGTGGGTCGCCCGAACGTGGGTAAGTCGTCGCTGCTGAATAAGCTGGCTGGTTCTGAGCGTGCCGTGGTGAATGACCTGGCTGGTACGACTCGTGACCCGATTGACGAGATTATTGAGCTGGGCGGCTACCCTTGGCGTTTTGTGGATACCGCGGGTATTCGCCGTCGCCAGCACATGGCTAAGGGTGCGGAGTTCTACTCTTCGCTGCGTACTCAGACTGCTCTGGAGCGCTCTGAGGTTGCCGTGGTGCTGTTGGATGTTTCCGAGCCGATCTCTGAGCAGGATGTGCGTATCGTGCAGACCGTGATTGATTCGGGTCGTGCGATGGTCCTGGCATTCAATAAGTGGGATACCCTCGATGAGGACCGCCGCTACATGCTTGAGCGCGAGATTGAGCGCGACCTGGCGCACGTGCAGTGGGCTCCTCGCGTGAACATTTCGGCGAAGACCGGCTGGCACAAGGACAAGCTGGTGCCCGCCCTGGAGCACTCGCTGGAGTCGTGGGATTCGCGTATTCCGACCGGTCGCCTGAACGCGTTCCTGGGCGAGATTGTTGCCGCGCATCCGCACCCGCTGCGTGGTGGTAAGCAGCCGCGTATTCTCTTCGGTACTCAGGTGTCTTCGCGTCCGCCGAAGTTCGTGCTGTTTACTACCGGTTTCTTGGATCCGGGTTACCGTCGCTTCATTATGCGTCGTCTGCGTGAGACTTTTGATTTCACGGGTACTCCGATTGAGATTTCGATGCGTGTGCGTGAGCGCCGCTCCCTGGGTGAGCGTCAGAGCGCGAAGGCTAAGAAGGGTAAGGGCGGCCGCCGCTAGTAGCGGGGTGTCTGCTTGATGCCGTGTTGCTGGGCTGGCCCCTTGCTAGGCTGGCTCTTGTTAGGTTTGGCCCCCGCGCGCTGGATTCTGTACGGAAAATCTGCAAGGAAATCCGTGAGGAAAAGATTTTTAAGATTTTTTCTAAAAATGGTGAATCTGGCTTGCGCGGGGGTTAAAAGCCCGGTATAGTTATTCGAGTGTTCAGGGGAAACCTTGAAAACAATATCGTGAATAACGAATCGGGTTGTGGCGCAGCTTGGTAGCGCACTTGACTGGGGGTCAAGGGGTCGCAGGTTCAAATCCTGTCAACCCGACAGATAAAGCTCCGGAAGGTTTTTCCTTCCGGAGCTTTTTTGTATGCCGTTTAGGGGTTTGCGGGGATTGATGGTGCGGGGCTGGGTTGTGTCGGTTTGAATGTTCCCGAGGCACTGCATGCTCTGGCAGGGCTTTGGGCGCTGCTTGTTCCCTTGTAATAGCGGGGGAGGGAGGCTGGGTAAGCCCTCAAACCGGGGTGGGCTTTAGGTTAGTGTGCAATTATGAGCTTCGATCTAAATGTTGGAATATGCCCGATTTTGTGGGTGTTCAGTGGTACATTGGGTACACAAGGAATCACGTTTTAGCGGTCAGAAATTTTAGCTTTGGCACTGAATTTCCCTTGACAAATCAAGGAATATTTAGGTTTCTGTGACTAAAACACGACTTCATACACACTGAATTTCATAGCCGCAAAACCAACATGAACCCAAGTGAAGGCATATATCCCCAGAGGACAGCGCCCATAACGCATAAAACAGCTAGGTGCACGCACCTGCAACACACGGCACACACGCCGCCACAAGCGTCGCTGGGAAGGTTTTACGGCACAACTCGATCCCGCCCCCGTGGGCGTGGAAAGGAACACAATAAACCATGTGGCAGCAAGTCTACGACCCGCTGAACTCGAGCGCACTCTCCGCACTCGTAGCAGCAGTCCCGATTATTTTCTTCCTTCTGGGCCTCACCGTCCTGAAGCTCAGCGGTATTAAATCTGCCGTTATCTCCCTCGTTCTAGCTCTCCTCATCGGTTGCGCTATCTTCGGTATGCCCGTCACTGCAGGTGCCGGCTCCATCCTCTACGGTTTCCTCTCGGGCATGTGGCCCATCGGCTGGATCGTTCTCATGGCAGTGTGGCTCTACCGCATTTCCGTGCGTTCCGGCGGCTTCGAAATCGTTCGTTCCTCCATCTCCTCCATCTCTACCGACCAGCGCATCCAGATGCTGCTGATTGCATTCTGCTTCGGCGGCTTCCTTGAAGGTGCTGCAGGCTTCGGTATCCCGATTGCTATCTGTGCTGCACTGCTCGTGTCCCTGGGCTTCAACCCGCTCAAGGCTGCAATGTTCGCTCTGATTGCTAACGTGAGCTCCGGCGCATATGGCGCTATCGGTATCCCCGTGACCACCGCAGCAACCCGCGGCGGCGTGGACCTGCACGGTCTGTCCATCGAAATGGTCCTGGTTATCCAGATCATGGCAGGCCTGATTCCCCTGGTGCTCGTCGCTATTCAGGACGGTCTGCGCGGTATCCGCGAAGTCGGTCTGGTAGCTCTCATGGTTGGCGTTATCTACTCCGGCGGCCAGTCCGTTCTGCTCGCAACCCTGGGTAACCCCGAGCTCGTTGACATCATCCCGCCGCTGCTGGCACTGGTCGCTCTGGCACTGGTCATGCAGAAGTGGCAGCCCAAGCACATCTTCCGCGAGCCCACCGCTCCCTCCCTGGAAGAAGTCCAGGCGCAGCAGAGCGTCAAGCACACCGGTGGCGAAATCCTCAAGGCTTGGAGCCCCTTCGTCTACCTGTCCGTCGTGATTCTGCTCTGGTCCACCGTTCTGAAGCCCCTCTTCGCTGCTAAGGGCGCGCTCGGCTTCACCAACATCTCCTTCCCCCTGCCCTGGCTGCACCAGAGCATCTCGCAGGCGGCACCGATTGTTGCAACCCCCAAGCCTATCGACGTGACCTACACCTGGAACATTGTGGGCGCATCCGGTACCGCAATTCTGGTGGCTACCATCATCACCATCCTGACCTCCTCCATCAGCTGGGGTGAGGCTATCGAGGAGCTCGGCGGCACCTGGAAGCAGCTGCAGACCCCGATCCTCATGATCTGCCTGGTCATGTCCGTTGCTAACGTCATGAACTACGCAGGTATGATTACCTCTATCGCGCTGGCTGTTGCCGCTGTGGGCGCAATCTTCCCGCTGCTGTCCCCGATCATCGGTTGGATTGGCGTGTTCGTGACCGGCTCTGTGGTGAACAACAACATCCTCTTCGCTGGCCTGCAGGCTACCACCGCACAGCAGATTGGCGTCAGCCAGACCCTGCTGGTTGCATCTAACACCGCCGGTGGTGTGATGGCGAAGATCGTGTCCCCGCAGTCCATCGCAATTGCAGCTGCTGCTGTGAACAGCGCAGGCGAGGAATCCAAGATTACCTCCATGGCAATCAAGTACAGTGCAGCTCTGCTGGCTATCACCTGTGTTTGGGTTTACGTCCTGTCTCTGGCTGGCCTCTAAACAGCGTGAAACCCCGATGCGTGTAACCTACCTTCTTTGAAGGTAAGGTGCCCGCGACACGGTTGAGCGAAAGCCCCTTCTACTTCGGTAGGAGGGGCTTTTGCGTGTCTGTGTTTGTGCGCTGGGGAGGAGGTTTGTGGCTAAGGAGCGCAATTATGCACATAAGTTTCATTTGTGCACACTTAAGGTCACCCTATCCTGAAGTCTCGAGGAAGACCTGTTAGCTTAGACAGATAAAGTCAAGAGCACCTAGTGAGAGGGACAGAGTCCCGCTCACCGCCGCCGCGCCCCGGTATATGGCCCCGGTATATTGCCTCGGCATATCGCCACGTCATACAACCAAACGCCCGGCAGCTAAAGACCATCACGCTTCACCGATGGACCCATCCACGACGCAAGGACTGGGGCCATCGGTTTTTATGCGGCCTAACGCTTCCATACAGCGCAGGCGCCGTACCGGAAGAAGCGACCGCTAATACACACAGACCGAAAGGAACACCCGCCCCAATGTGGCAGCAAACCTACGACCCGCTGAACTCACCGGTGCTCTCCGCACTGGTCGCAGCAGTACCCATCATCCTCTTCCTGCTGGGCCTGACCGTCCTGAAACTCAGCGGCCTCAAATCAGCACTGCTGACCCTCGTCACCACCCTCATCATCGGTTGTGCCATCTTCGGCCTGCCCATCACCGCAGGTGCCGGTTCCATCCTCTCCGGCTTCCTCTCGGGCGCATGGCCCATCGGCTGGATCGTGCTCATGGCGGTGTGGCTCTACCGCATCGCCGTACGCGCCGGTAACTTCGACATCGTGCGTTCCTCCGTCTCCTCCATCTCGAATGACCAGCGCATCCAGGTGCTGCTGATCGCATTCTGCTTCGGCGGCTTCATCGAAGGCGCAGCAGGCTTCGGCATCCCGATCGCTATCTCTGCGGCACTGCTGGTATCCCTGGGCTTCAACCCCCCTCAAGGCATCCATGCTGGCGTTGGTAGCTAACGCCGCGTCCGGCGCATACGGTGCTATCGGTATCCCCGTGACCACCGCAGCTAAGGTCGGCGGCCTGGACACCGCACACCTGTCCGCAGGCATGGTTCCGGTACTGCAGATCTTCGTCGCCTTCGTGCCGCTGCTGATGGTCGCGATCCAGGACGGTATGCGTGGCATCCGCGAAGTCGGCCTGGTTGCGCTCATGACCGGCGTCATCTTCTCCGGCGGTCAGGCAGCTATCCTGATGCTGCTCGGCTCTCCCGAACTGGTCGACATCATCCCGCCGCTGCTGTCCCTGGTAGCACTGGCACTCGTGATGCAGAAGTGGCAGCCCAAGCACATTTACCGCGAACCCACCGCTCCGACCCTCGAAGAAGTTCAGGCTCAGCAGAGCGTCAAGCACACCGGCGCTGAGATTGTTAAGGCGTGGAGCCCCTTCATCTTCCTCTCTGCAACCATCCTGCTCTGGTCCACCGCGCTCAAGCCCGTGTTCGCAACCACCGGTCCGCTGGGGGCTGCAACCCTGGCATTCCCCATCCCCGGCATTCACGAAGCCATCACCACCGGTGCCGGTAAGACCGTGACCGCCATCTTCTCCTGGAACACCCTGGGTGCATCCGGCACTGCAATTCTGGTGGCGGCACTCATCACCATCCTGACATCGAAGATCAGCTGGGGTGAAGCCTTCGAAGAACTCGGCGGCACCTGGAACCAGCTGAAGATGCCGATCCTCATGATCTGCCTGGTCATGTCTGTCGCAAACGTGATGAACCACGCCGGTATGACCACCTCCATCGCTCTGGCGCTCGCAGCAGCCGGCCCGGTCTTCCCGCTACTGTCCCCGATCATCGGTTGGATTGGTGTGTTCGTGACCGGCTCCGTGACGAACGCTAACGTGCTCTTCGCGGGTCTGCAGTCCACCACCGCAGCCCAGATTGCTGTTGACCCGACCCTGCTCGTGGCCGCAAACACCGCCGGTGGCGTGATGGGTAAGATCGTCTCCCCGCAGTCCATCGCAATCGCGGCGGCGGCAGTAAACAGCGCCGGTGAGGAATCGAAGATTACCTCCATGTCCATCAAGTACAGCGCTATTCTGCTGGGCCTGGTCTGCGTCTGGTCCTTCGCTCTGTCGCTCATGATGGGCTAAAGGCCGATACCGGATTCGGCGTCACCCCGCATAAGAAACCCCTCGAGGAGAACCCTGCACTTTCTCTGCAGAAGACGAATCGAGGGGTTTCACGCATATTCAGGGAAGTTTCAACAGACCGGGAAGAGGCGTAGAATTACTTCTTGTGCTTGCTCCCGCATGATTCTGCACATCACCACAGATTGTGCTCCAGAAGAAAGACCGGGCAGGTGCCTCATAGAACACCTACTACTCAAGGAGAAACAATGCAGGCGCTCGCAACGATTACTACTGTCTTTGCCTTCGTAGCAATTGCTATTCATGTCTACATCTGGATTATTGAATCCTTCCTCTGGACTAAGCCCAAGGGCCGCGAAACCTTCGGAATGACCGAAGAATTCGCCGAGTCTACCAAAGAGATGGCGGCAAACCAGGGCCTGTACAACCTGATGCTCGCCTGGATCGCCGCAACCGGTCTGCTGGCTTTCTGGTTCGGCTCCCCGCAGGTGGGCGTGGCGCTCATGTTCGCAGGCCTGGGCTCCATGGCGATTGCCGGTGTCTACCTGTTCCTCACCTCCCCGGATAAGCGCAAGCCGGCACTGATTCAGCTGACCCCGCCGCTGCTGGCGCTGATTTTCCTCTTCGTGATGATCTAACCCTGTGGCGATCTAATTCAGAGCGGAACCTCTCAACGTATAGAAGCCGCGTGCTTACTTCTACGAAGTGGCGCGCGGCTTTTCTGCGCCCTTGCACGCAAGCACGCCAAGCGTGGGGAGCTTAGGGCGAGGGGGCTTAGGTAAAGAGCCCCGAACAGCCTCGCCGATGCGAGTCCACCAGGTGCGCGTTGACCATACCGACCGCGCACATAAGCGCATAGGCGGTCACCGGACCCAAGAACACACCTCCTAGAGCTTTAAAAGATTTGGCAAGAAGCGCGGACTCGGGTGTATCTGTCGGGATATCCTCCAGGGTATGCGGCGCGATAGTCTCGTGTGGCGCGAAGGACCACAGCCACGCCGGCAGCCCGCCCGGTACACGTGTGCCGTCAGGCAGGGTGCGCTCGCGCATCCGGTCCAGGTCTTCATCGCTTAGCGTACGAACTCGACGGCGGCGTGCGGCTGTCGCCTCGGTACTGTCTGCCTTAGCTGAGATGGATGCCGGAGCAATGAGGGGAAGATTAATATCCTCCGCGGATGCGTCATACGGCGTGGCGGCAAGCTCACGCATCCGAAGGGTCAGCCGCGCGTTGGAGATGACCGCGCGAATCTTCCGCTCGTTACGGATAATGTCTTCGTTTTGGAGGAGTCGCGCAACATCCTGGTCGGTGAACGCAGCCACGCGTTCGGGATCGAACCCCTCGAAAGCGCAACGAAATGCCTCACGGCGGGCAAGAATCGTGCGCCAGGAGAGGCCCACCTGAAAAGCCTCGAGGCTCAGGGCTTCGAAGAGTCCCCGCTCATCGGTGACGGGTATGCCCCATTCGGTGTCGTAGTAATCGCGCAGAAGCTCATCGGTCACCCACGTGGGGTAACTCGGGGTGTTTTCGAGGGGGTTGGCGGGAATAGTAGGTTGCGAGGTCACGGTTTCTCTTCTCTGAGATTGCTGTGCTCATCCGAATATTTCGGAAGCATGTTCTACTTAAACAGTAGCCCTAGCGTGAGTAAATCGCAAGTATATTCGATTATGTGTCGTGGTGCAGAGCAACGAAACCGAAAACAGGTACGACAGAGGGCGGAGCCCGCATCCGATGCACGCTCCGCCCTCTGATAAGTCTCAATCACCGCCGGGTGACATCGCTAGAAGAGCCGCGCCTCCCGCACCTCTTCCGGCTCCTCCAGATCGAGGAGGAACTGCTTACGTTCAACACCGCCAGCGTAGCCAGTCAAACTACCATCAGCACCAATAACGCGGTGACACGGAATCATAATAGAAACCTTATTGCGGCCGACCGCCTGACCCACCGCCTGCGCCGGAGCACCGGGGCCAACCGCACGCGAAATCTCACCGTAAGTGGTGGTGTACCCGGCAGGAACAGTCTTCAGATGCTCCCACACAATCAGCTGAAAATCGGTGCCCTCAGGATCTAGCGGCAACGTAAAAGAAGTGCGCTTGCGCTCAAATACTCGGAGAGCTCTGCCGCAGCACGCGACAGCAGCTGTGCCGCAGCGTACTCACCGGCTGGCTCTTCACCATCTGCAACGCCGTGCTCCCGCAGATAGACATCCGGATTCTCAATCAGTCCACCAAGCTCATGGGGGAGCGGAAAATGCGCCTGATCCTCGTACCAGATGCCCACAATTGCATCCGCACGGGCGGTAAGGTAGAGCACGCCGACGGGGCTCGAATAGCGAGTGTACCAGCGCGCGAGCGCTTCCGGCGGCTGCGGCGAATCGGTCGCTTTGGTCATGCTCTTCCTCGTTGGTTCGTGGGCGTGTATTGCAGATGGTATTAGAGGTAAATATCCCTTTCAACCATCATAGGGGAGGGGCGCCTCCGTACCGTACCCGTAGCGGGTTTTGTCTATAACTAACCGCTATATATGAGATGTATGCACCGCCGTTGAAACATCTCAGGATGCCCCGTCAATTTTGCCTGAACCTGAAGAGCTGGCATTCTGTGAAGTACACACCGATACACCGCAATTCAATACTCCGGCTTCTCCACCCCGCACCGGGTGGGGGATGACCTGTGTTTCTCGTGCCCCAACGTTGGGTTCAACGACGACTGAAATTGCAAGGAGAAACATGGAAGATCTGAAAGACATCCGCCGGCAACTCAAAGAAAACCCGGAGAGCCGAGAGCTCAATAACCGTTACGCGCAGGCGTGCCTCGACATCGCGAAAGAATATACCGTTACGTCCCAGGGACATATCTTTATTTGCTCGCCCTCAGATTTAGAAGCCGTACGGTACGTCATGGCCAAGATCCCTGACGCTTCGCTTCTAGACGGCGAAACTCTGGAGGAATACAAACGCCTGGAGAGAGCCGTTACCCAAGCTCGTATAAATAGAGGTAGGCCCGGTAGCATGATGGGCATTTACTATGCCCTCATCCTTTTTATAGTGATGCCCATAATGGCGGTACCAATCATTGCGCTGTGGGAACTCAGCGCGGGGAGCACCTCAGACCACACCCGCAACCCGAGCTTCCTCATTTACCTGATTCCTGTCGCTCTCATTACCGCTGCGCTCCTCTGGGTTGGGTGGCTTGTTGAGCGAATCCCCGGCTGGAAATATAACGCTCTGATCGTCGAAGAGAACAAAAGACTAGAACTAGCCAGAGCCGAAGCTGAAGCGCAGCGGAGCACTGACTCAAACCAGAAATAATCTTGAGTGTAGGGTCGGACTCTGAACCGCGATTTTAATGCAAACGTGCCGCCTCACCGGTACCGGTGAGGCGGCACATTTATGCTGTCTAGGGGATGGCAGGCACGCTACTTAGCAGCTGCTCCGTTGGGATTGCCCTCCGTGTGGTGAAGGTGCGGCAGGTGGGTCGAGTGCAGGTCGTGACCGAGCACATCGTGTGCGTCCGGGTCCTCGTTCGGGAGCACGTGCGAGTACTTGGAGTAGTAGCGGTACAGCGCGTAGGCGCCAATCACAGTCAGTACGATAGCAACGCCCAGAGCCCACGGTACAGCTGCGGCAGAATACATAACGGAGAAGAGCACCAACAGCCAGGAGAGAGCAGCTGCAAGAACCGAAATGTTCATAGCAATAATTGCAAGCTTGCGGCGACGGACATCAACCATAATCGGTGCGGGAAACCCGCTCCCTCCTTCCAACGGAGCCTCTCTCCGTTCTCATGAGCACCGGAAGGTGCCAGATGCATAACCAACCGCCATCTTCGGCGACCAGAATAGAATCAATAAGCCTATATATCTATGATACGGCGCTTGAAGTGGACATCAAAGGCAAACAAACGCTGTTAGATCAACCCCACACAACATGTAAACGGGTATCTCAACAAGGGGCATAAAACCAGTGATTTTTACAGCGAGAACTGCAACACGAAAAGCGAACCCCACTCATCGTTAATGCAGAGAACCTAGTAACAAGAGATAAAAGTCCGTCCGCCGCAGTACGTGAAGCACCACGGCGGACGGGAGCGTAAATAAAGTATCAGCGCGAACCGTCGGCTCCTGTCAGGACAGCGCATGAATATGTCGCGTACGCGTCCTGTGCGGTATTGACACCTCACGAACAACACCGCGCCAGGTGATCGGCGGAAGATACCGAATTTACAAAAACCAACGGTACCCCAGCGCTAATTTTTGTAGAAATTATGCCGCAATAAACGTTGAATTGAGCGTCATAAAACAGCGAAAAGCCCCGGCTGCTTCAACCCCATAGCGGGGGAGAAGTAGCCGGAGCGTCGTTAGTACGCGGGCTGTGTCGTTAGGCAACGGGTGCTGCGATTAGGCGGTCGGAACGTCCTCGTCAACCCACTCGAGGGTGCGGGAGACAGCCTTCTTCCACAGGCGGTACTGGCGGTCAACCTCTGCGGGCTCCATGGAGGGCAGCCAGCGCTTGTCCTCAGCCCAGTTGTCCACAACGTCCTGCTCGCCGGTCCAGAAACCAACAGCGATACCTGCAGCGTATGCTGCGCCCAGAGCGGTGGTCTCAACAACCTTCGGGCGGATCACGGGAACGCCGAGGATGTCAGCCTGGAACTGCATGAGGAACTCGTTAGCGGTCATGCCGCCGTCCACGCGCAGCTCGGAGAGCTCAACACCGGAGTCAGCGTTCATTGCGTCGAGAACCTCGCGGGTCTGGAATGCGGTTGCTTCCAATGCCGCACGCACGATGTGTGCACGGTTCACGTAGCGGGTCAGACCAACGATCACGCCGCGAGCGTCGGAACGCCAGTGAGGTGCGAACAGGCCGGAGAACGCGGGAACAACGTAGCAGCCACCGGAGTCCTTGACGGAGGTAGCCAGTTCCTCAGACTCTGCAGCGTGCTCAATCATGCGCAGGTTGTCGCGCAGCCACTGGATCAGGGAGCCGCTCATTGCGACCGAGCCTTCCAGAGCGTAGACGGGTGCTGCGTCGCCAATCTTGTATGCGACGGTGGTCAGCAGACCGTTGTTGGAGAAGACGGGCTCGTTGCCGGTGTTCATGAGCATGAAGTTACCGGTACCGTAGGTATTCTTCGCCATACCCTTCTCGAAGCAGGCCTGGCCAAAGGTGGCAGCCTGCTGATCGCCCAGGATACCGGCAATCGGGGTGCCGTTAAGCAGACCGGTTGCGCGGCCGAAGCCGTACACCTCGGAGGAGGACTTGATTTCGGGCAGCATGCTCATGGGGATGCCCATGTCTGCAGCGATCTGCGGATCCCATTCGAGGGTGCGGATGTTCATCAGCAGGGTACGGGATGCGTTTGTTACGTCGGTGACGTGAACGCCGCCGTCAACACCACCGGTCAGGTTCCAGACCAGCCAGGTGTCGGTGTTGCCGAAGAGCAGGTCGCCGCGCTCTGCGCGCTCGCGTGCGCCTTCAACGTTGTCCAGGATCCACTTGATCTTGGGACCGGAGAAGTAGGTGGAGAGGTTCAGACCAACGATGTCGTGGTACTTACCAACGCCCTCTTCGCCTGCGAGTTCTTCAACGATTTCCTGGGTGCGGGTGTCCTGCCAGACGATTGCGTTGTAGACGGGCTCGCCGGTGTTCTTGTCCCACACGACGGTGGTTTCACGCTGGTTGGTGATGCCGACTGCAGCGATTTCGTGGTGGTTGACGTCGCCGTTTGCCATTGCGGTTGCTACGACCTTGCGGACGTTCTGCCAAATCTCGGTTGCGTTGTGCTCGACCCAGCCTAGCCTTTGGGGAAGATCTGCTCGTGCTCGAGCTGACCGTGCGCTACGTTCTCGCCCTGCCTTGTTGAACAGGATTGCGCGGGAGCTGGTGGTGCCCTGGTCGATGGAGAGGATGTACTTGCGCTCGGTGTTGAGGGTTGCGGAGTGCAGAGAAGTCGTCATTGATTTTTTTCCTTAGAACAAAAAGAACGGGGGTATTAGAGAGGTTTAGAGGGCAGAACTGCCGGAACGATCAGGCCTGCGAGGATAGCGCCGATGATTGGGACCAACAACTGAACCCATGCGTAAGACCAGTTGGAACCGGTCTTACCGGGGATGGGCAGGAAGGTGTAGGCGATACGGGGGCCGAGGTCACGTGCGGGGTTGATAGCGGAACCGGTTGCGCCACCGAGGTTCATACTGATGGATACAACGACCAGGGCAACAGCCAAGGGGCCAGTCTGGGCGGGGGTCTTACCGGATGCGATGATCCAGCCAATCAGGACGAAGGTGCCGATAATCTCGGTGAGCAAGTTCCAGCCGTAGGACTTGATGGCGGGGCCGGTTGCGAAGATGCCGAGGCGGTCGCCCGGGTCCTCATCGAAGTGCTTCTTGTAGGTGAGGTACGCTCCGGTTGCGCCGGCCATTGCGCCGAGCATCTGAGCGATGATGTACAGGGCGATGTTGCCTGCGGTTGCGGGAACACCGGTTGCCAGGTCGCGGCCTGCGGTTGCCAGGCCGACGGTCACTGCGGGGTTCAGGTGTGCACCGGAATGGAAGGAGAGGTACACGGCGGTGAACACCGCCAGACCCCATCCGAAGGTGATAACACCCCAGCCTGCGTCCTTAGCGTAGGACTTCTTGAGGGTCACTGCGGCGCATACGCCGGCACCGAGCAGAATCAGGATGAAGGTACCGAAGAACTCGGAAGCGAAGATTCCGAGGGTGGTGGGGGCGCCGGATGCATCCACGAGAGCGGAAGAGCCGGCTGCAAGTACAGTTCCTGCGGAAGCAAGAAGAGACATTGATGCTCCTTGAAGACGAAGCGTCTGGAAGGCAAGCGAACCTTTGCTTGCGCATTCCCGTGCGTCCTCACCGCACGGGCGGATCGGGGCACAACGCTGTGCTGAAATGTGTAGCGGTTGCTACGAAAAATTGATAGATGTTTCTGGATGAGAAGCAGATCGTACCAGTGGGTTAACCCTGTATTTAGCTCGCTGCTTCTTATGCAGGGGATTATCGTAAACGGTTATTTAACCTCTCGTCCACCCCTCACCGAAAATATGAGATAACCCATGCTCGGTGAGGGGTGAACGGTCGGTTCGTACCAAATAATCGGTTACGAAAGGTATGTGTGGAATCTTTAAGGATTAGAGCTTCACACGAGGTGCCACGGGGGTGACAGCCTCAATCTTTGCCGATGCCTCAGCGTCGGTGGAGGTGGACTCCGCCTCGCGGATAGCCTGCACGCGTGCGGCGTAGAGGTCGCGCTCTTCCTTGACCTTCTTGTCGTCCCAGCCGAGCTCGGCACGCATGATGTCGAGGATTTCGTCTGCTGCTGCCAGGCCGCGGTCGCGCTGCTCGAGGTCGAGGCGTACGCGGCGGACCAGAACGTCCTCCAGGTGCAGGGCACCTTCGTAGCGGACAGCGAAGACAACGTCTGCACGCAGGAACTGGGGTGCCTTAGCCAGGGGAGCGCCGAGGGACGGGTCAGCGTCGATGAGAGCGCCGAGGTCCTCAATCTGTGCGCCGTAACGCTCGAGCAGGTGGGTGATACGGTCCTCGTCCCAGCCGTAACGCTCTGCGTAGCGTGCACGGTTAGCGGCGATTGCGTGGTAGCCGTCAGCACCAACCAGGCCGATGGTTGCGGTCACGGAGGGGTTCTGCTTAGCCTGCTCGCCCAGTGCGAAGTCGACAGCGTCGGCAGCCATGACACGGTAGGTGGTGAGCTTGCCGCCTGCGATGGCGCTCATGCCGGGTGCAACCTCGGTCACGGTGTGCTCGCGGGAAACCTTGGTGGATGCTGCGCCGTCCTTGACCTTGGGCTGCAACAGCGGGCGAAGACCGGTGTAGGTGCCGATGATGTCCTCGCGGGTCAGCGGGTTAGCGATCAGCTTGTTCGCCTGCATCAGGACGTAGTCGATGTCCTTGCTGGTTGCGACGGGGCGCTCGCGGTCCTCGGTGTAGGGGGTGTCGGTGGTGCCGATGATCCAGTAACGCTGCCAGGGGATGATGAAGAGAACGGACTTCTCGGTCTTGGTGAAGATACCGCTGGTTGCGTTGATGCGGTCGCGGGGAACCACGATGTGAATACCCTTTGGATGCCAGAACCTCCAGGCCACCCTCGGGGTTAGCCAGGGACTCGGACTCTTCGGTCCACACGCCGGTTGCGTTGATGACGTGCTTTGCGCGTACGTTCAGGCGCTCGCCGGTTTCCAGGTCTGCCAGCTCTGCACCGATGACGCGGCCGGATGCGTCCTTGGTGAAGCCGACAACCTGGGTGCGGGATGCAGCCAGTGCGCCGTAGCTTGCAGCGGTGCGGACGACGTCGATGACGAGGCGTGCGTCGTCAACGCGTGCGTCGTAGAACTGGATTGCGCCGCTGAATGCGGAGTCCTTAACGTCGGGGAAGACGGTCTTGGTGCCGGCCTTGGTGAAGTGACGCTGGGAGGGGACGCCCTTGTTGCCGCGGGAGCCGAGGAATGCCAGGGTGTCGTACATGCCGATGCCGATTGCGGAGTATGCGCGCTCGATGACGGGCATCTTCAGGGGCCACAGGAAGGGCTGTGCGTGCACGAGGTGGGGTGCAATCTTGTTCAGCAGCAGGCCGCGCTCGGTGAGAGCTTCGGTCACGAGCTTGAAGTCGAGGTTGTAGAGGTAGCGCAGGCCGCCGTGAACGAGCTTGGAGGACCATGCACTGGTGCCTGCAGCCCAGTCACCTGCTTCGACGATACCGGTGCGCAGACCGCGGGTTGCTGCGTCGAGGGCAATGCCTGCACCGGTGATGCCGCCGCCGACGACCAAGATGTCGAGTTCTTCGTTGACCATGCTCTTGAGCGCCTTGGCGCGGGACTCGGCGGTCAGCTGAGACTGCTGTGCAATGTGCTGGGAGCTCATGTACTGCTCTTTCCTGTATTGCCGCTTGTGCGGCGTGGGGGTTTCATCTTGCATTTAGTAAAACCCAATGGTGAAATAATAACCAAGCAGTATGAACGGATTTTCACTGGGGGTCTGTGGCAGATGAACGAACGCGCTAACCATACCTACGAGGCAGCGCAGCTTTACTACATTCACAACATGACGATGGACGCTATCGCGGCCCGTCTGGGGGTCTCTCGAGCCACTGTGTCACGTCTGCTTAAAAGTGCTCGTGAAAGCGGCATGGTGCAGATCCGTCTAGATGATTCCTTCCGTGCCCGCAGCGAGCTTGAGCGCCGCATCGGTGAGCGCTATAAGGTGCGCGTTACTCTCGTGAATGTCCGTTCGGATGCTACCCCCATTGCCCGTATGAGTCAGGTATCCCGTACCGCGGCGGCTCTCCTTGATTCCCTGATTGATAATGGAACGAGCCTGGGTGTGGCGTGGGGTTCAACGATGACTGAGATTTCTCGTCATCTGCCGCGTCGTCCTCTGAAAGGCGTGACTGTCGTGCAGATGAACGGCGCCGGTAATGCGCACCATTCGGGTATTCCGTACTTGGGTTCCTTGCTGGGGCAGTTGGTGAATGCCTATGATGCGCAGACTATCCATTTTCCGGTTCCCGCGTTCTTTGACTATGCGGACACCAAGACCGCCATGTGGCGTGAGCGTAGCGTGCAGAAGAATCTGCATGCCCAGCAGAATGTTGACCTCGCTATTTTTGGCGTGGGTGCTTTTGGTGGACCTATTCCTTCTCACGTGTATTCGGGTGGCTATTTTGAGGCGCAGGAGCAGCGTCAGCTGCGTGAGCTGGGCGTTGTGGGGGATATGTGTACGATTCTTCTGCGTGAGGACGGCTCCTGGGCTGATTTGGAGCTGAATAAGCGTGCATCCGGTCCGACTCCGAAGGAGCTGGCTCGTATTCCGCGTCGTATTTGCGTCGCGTCCGGTACTCACCGTGTGCGTGCTTTGCGTGGTGCGTTGCGTACGGGCGCAATTACTGACTTGGTTCTTGATGATGCCCTGGCAAAGGCGCTCATGGAGAAATAGCTAAAAATAATCGCCGGGTGGAGGGGCACCTTGAATCTGAAAGGGTGTGCTGAGGGCTTTCCTGGTGAAGCTCTCAAGCGCCGCCTGAACAATGTTTCAAGGTGCCCTTTAGTGTCGTCAAAAACTGCTTTCTGACCCTACAATGTGAAACGTTTGTGCATGTGAAAGCGCATATTTGTGCACTCCATTGAAGGTGTGCGCCACTCACCGTTAGAAAGAACCAACCATGACCCCACCTATAACGCCCAGGCGAATCCGCACCTGGGCGCACCCGGCATTACCACCATGCACGGTGATGCCCAGTCTTCCGACGCTACCCCTCTTGCCGGCCCCGGCGTAGGCAATTGGAAGATTACCGGCACGAAGCTCGGCGGCGCCTGCCCAACGATCCTTGCCGGACGCGACGGCTTCATTCAGGTGCTCTGCACCCAGGTCTTCGCCCACGGCGAGTTCATCACCCCGAAGCTCTCTATCCTTGACCCGCATACCGGTCGTGAACTTTCGCACCTGGACATCCCGAAGGGTGCACTGCTCGGTGGCGTGTACGCCTACCTTGACGCGCAGGACCGCATGGTTCTGGTGGATGGATCTCAGTGCCTGCTGCGCCTCTCCCACTCTGCTGACGGACGCAGCATCCGAGTTGATGAACGCATTGACCTAAGCCGTATGCTCGCCCAGAGCCCCAATGACGCCGTGGTTGGTCTGGTACCCGACTGGTCCGGTCGCATTTGGGCTGCGACGAAGAACGGCTACATTGCGGTCATTGATTCTGCCCGCGGCACGATTCGCTCGATGCGCCTGAATAAGGCGTCGATTGCGGGTGAACGTATCGATAACTCGATTTCGGCGTGCCCGCAGGGTGTGAGCGTGGTGACCTCCCACGCTATTTATATGCTGAACGCAACCGCAACCGGCGCGCCCACCCTCAAGTGGTGGCATGCCTACGACCGCGGTAGCGCCCGCAAGCCGGGTAAGCTCGCGTGGGGTTCGGGTGCCTCCCCGACGTTCTTTGGTCCGAACGGTTCGGATTACGTGATGCTGACCGATAACTCTGATATTCAGGAATCGGTCATTGTGTACCGCACTGATAACGGCGCGAAGGTCGGTAGCGCCGGCCTGTTTACTGCCGGTACCTCTGGCACTGAGAACTCCATGATCGGTGTGGGTAACACGATGGTCGGTGCAAGCACCTACGGCTACCCCTACCCGAAGTACCCGGAGGGTGCCGGCCCGTCAGTTCCTGCGAACGCGCTTTTTGCTCCCGGCATGGAGCGTTGGGATATTACCGACCGCGGTCTGCGTAAGATGTGGGACCGTAAGGACGTGTACTCTTCGGCTGTTCCTCGTTACTCCACTGCTGACGGTCTGATTTACACCTGTGAGCGTCGCCGCGGTCCGGCTGGTTTGGCGAATGGCGCCTACGCGTGGGCGGTCGCGCTGGACATGGAAACCGGTAAGACGATGCATGAGCAGCGCCTGCCTCAGCATGTGAGCCTGTTGCTTGGCGGTGGTGACACCCTGCAGATGGTGGGCACGATTGACCGTTACGGCACCTGGTGGCAGGGCACGATTAGCGGCGTGTACCGTATCGCGAAGGCTTAGAGGAGTAGAAAATGACTAAGAATAATCTGATGAACGCTTCTCGCCGTACCGCGTTGAAGGTTGCGGGCGCTTCGGCTGCCTTGGTAGCTGGCGGCGTGAGCGCTGCGGAGGCGGCAACTCGTTCGGGCGGTAAGCGCGCTCGCGTGACCCCCGTGACCCAGCGTCCTGGCGGACAGCGCGGCGGGCAACGCGGTCAGCACGGTGGCGCGGCGAGTTCTGCGCTGGTGCAGGTTCCGATGCGCTATAACGAGTCGTGCATCCGCCTGGAGTTGAAGGCTGCTAACGGTGTGCAGGCTGTGTCTTTGCAGAGTCAGCCGGCGCGTACTGTTGCTTTCCGGAATCTGCCGACTCGCCTGAGCATTATTAATGAGGGCAATTCGACGCTGCCGGTGGGTACTCGCCTGATGGTGCGTGCTCGCGCGCAGGACCCGAAGACTGGTTTGTTGTTGAATCCAGCGGTGACTCTTCGTGTTACCTCGGGGCAGGCGGTGCTACCTTCGGGTAGCCTGGGTGCTTCAGCCCTGGTGGCTCCTGTGGATGCTCTGAATCTTGATGCGGTGCGCCGTAGCGAGCAGACCGGTCAAGCTGGTGCCGGCAGCGAGAACGTTCTGGAGTTGCGTACTGCTATTCCTCGCGGTCACCGCTTGGATGTTCAGCTGAATTATCAGGTGGCTTCGGATGTTGCCGGTTCTGCGTTGAAGCAGGTTCATGTGAGCGCTGTGCTGGATATGGCGGCAGCTGGTTTGTCATCTTCGTTCTACGAGGTGCAGAGCTCGGCTGTGGTTGCTTCGCTGAACTAGCAGTTGGGCTGACCCTGTGAAGGATAGGCACGGCGGGGGAATGGCTCCGTTGTGTGTTTTTATACCTTATATATAGGCGCCTGTTCAAAAAGGTATGTTGAAAGGTCGGAGTCGTTCCTGGGAACGGCCCCGACCTTTGCATTGTCTAGTCTGCTGGCGTGGCTGGCAGTTAATTTTTCTTATGCGGTTTCGCTCCTGTCGTGTTCGCCGAATGCAACCTGCACCGCGTGGTGCAGTGCTTCGCGCACCATGGCGATGGCGGGGTTGGCGGCGGACTCTCGGCGTACGGCGGTAAAGATTTTGCGGCAGGGCTTGCCGGGTAGCTCGACGATGCGTAGCCCCTCGGTGGTGGAGAGGGAGGAGAGGATGAAGCCGGGCACGATGGTGACGGCGAATCCTGCTTTGACGAGGTTGGAGTTCGTAATCATGTCATTGGCGCTGTAACGGATGACCGGCTCGAATCCTGCGGTGCGGCACTGGTTGAGCGCCCAGCTGCGGGAGGTGTTCTGTTCCATTTCGAGAACCCAGGGCAGTGCGTGCGCCTCCTCGATTGAGGTGATGGTGGAGGTGCTGGGCACAATCAGGCTGAGCGGGTCTTCGGTGAGTAGTTCGGAGTGCAGTTCGGGGTATTCGGGGATGTGGTGGTGCGGGTAGGCTTCGGAGAGCACCATGTCGTATTCGCGGCTTCGAGTCAGGGAGGTTCCGGTTTCGGGGTCGATTTGCAGTACCTGCAGGGTGAGTGAGGGTGCGTGTTCGGTAAGGTAGCTGAGGGTTTCCGGTAGCAGTGCGAAGGCTGCGGACTGGAAGATGGCGAGGCGGACCATGCCTGCGGGTTCGCCGGTGAGGTTGGCGACGGAGGTTTGCATGCGGTCGAGTTCGCGCAGGATGCTGCGGGCGCTGTCGACAATGATGAGTCCGGCGCTGGTGAGCTGTACACGCCTGCCGATGCGCTGCAAAAGCGGGGTGCCGGTTTCTTTTTCGAGGGTGGCAATCTGCTGGGAGACGGCGGAGGGGGTGAGGCTGAGTGCTTCGGCTGCGGCGATGACGGTGCCGCGTTCTTGGATTTCGAGGAGCATTTGCATACGTCGGATGTCGTAGATGGACATATTTTCCTCCCTGGTGCACTCGGCATTGCGCTGGCTGTGGCTGCCACCGTATTCCATGGTGCGTCTCTCATCGTGGACTCTTGTATATGGTACCGCGCAGGCTTCCGGCCGGCTCTTTTTGAGACGCCTGAAATGGGGTGCCGGCATGTTGGCTTGTGTAGCGAGTATTTTCGCGCTGAATGTGACGATTCTTGGGGTTGAAGATGCTTTTGGGACTGGTTTTGAAGTGTTCGTCTGTTACGAAGTGGGTTCGATATTTGCGCTCTGAAAGTGCTAGCCTGAGAGAGATGGATAGCGATGTCGCTACAAACTTCACCTTGTCTCTTCGAACAGGAGGTTCGGAGGGGGCGCGGGGTGAAAACCTCACCGCACAATCATTAAGAAAATCTAAATGAATTTTGGAAAAAACATTCAGTTTTTCTAATGAGGTATTTATTACCCTTTTGTGGTGAAATAGAGACATCGCCAAACGTGGTGTGTACCGCACACAGTAAGATAGTTAGGAGTCAAGGATGACCCATCCTTTCGCATCTGAGCACTACCAGAAGATGGCTCTGGAAGCTCGTCAGCTTGTTCGCCAGTGGGTAAATGAGTCCCAGTCGATCAAGCCCACCTTCGCAGCTGAGCAGCTCGCCGGTGTTCTGAAGGACCCCAATGGTCTTCCCTTCACCGTCGGCTTTGTTGATGGCGTTATTCGCCCCGAAGACGACAACGTCTCCGGCCGCAACCTCTCCCGCATTTCCGGCCTGGCACCTTCCTTCCTGCCCTGGTACATGAAGTCCGCTGTTGGCTTCGGTGGCAAGCTGGCTGGCAAGGTCGCATGGCCCACCGTTCCCGTTGCACGCCGCGTGCTGCGCGAGATGGTCGGTCACCTGATTGTCGACGCTTCCGAGGAGAAGCTGGGTGACGCAATTGCAGAGCTGACCAAGACCGGTAACCGCCTGAACGTCAACCTGCTCGGTGAGGCAGTTCTGGGTGACAAGGAAGCAGAGCACCGCCTGGCTGAGACCAAGCGCCTGCTGGCACGTGACGACGTTGACTACGTCTCCATCAAGGTGTCCGCTGTTTCCGGCCCCCACCAGCACTGGGCATTCGACGAGGTCGTTGAGACCGCTGTTCGCCGCCTGACCCCGCTGTACGAGCTGGCTGCATCTAGCTCCCCCAAGAAGTTCATCAACCTGGACATGGAGGAGTACAAGGACCTGGACCTCACCATTGAGGTGTTCACCAAGATTCTGGACCAGCCCCACCTGAAGGACCTGGAAGCCGGTATCGTGCTCCAGGCATACCTGCCCGACACCCTGGCTGCAATGCAGCACCTGCAGGAATGGGCTGCTAAGCGCGTTGCTGCTGGCGGCGCAGGCATCAAGGTCCGCCTGGTTAAGGGTGCAAACCTCTCCATGGAAATCGTGGAAGCTGTTATGCACGGCTGGCCGCTGACCACCTGGGACACCAAGCAGGCTGCTGACACCAACTACAAGCGCGTTCTGGACTACGCACTGCGCCCCGAGCACGTGAAGAACGTTCGCCTCGGTATTGCAGGTCACAACCTCTTCGACGTTGCTTTCGCACTGCTGCTGTCCGAGGACCGCGGCGTGAAGGACCGCGTCGAGTTCGAGATGCTGATTGGTATGGCTGAGCAGCAGGCAGAGATCATCCGCCGTCGCGTTGGCCACCTGCTGCTGTACGTGCCCGTCGTGAACCCCAAGGAATTCGACGTTGCTATCGCATACCTGATCCGTCGTCTCGAGGAGAACGCTTCCTCCGAGAACTTCATGTCCGGTATCTTCGACCTGGCAACCGACGAGTCCATCTTCAAGCGCGAAGAGGACCGCTTCATGCGTGCGCTGAACTCCGTCACCGACGAGGTTCCCGCATCCAAGCGCACCCAGAACCGTCTGACCGAGAACGAGGACAACGTCTTCGTACCGGCAGGCCGCTTCGAGAACACCCCCGACACCGACCCTGCACTCTCCGGTAACCGCGAGTGGGGCCGCGCAATCCTCGAGCGTTCCAAGACCACCAAGCTGGGCATCGAAACCCTCAAGGCTAACGAGCTGACCAGCGAAGCTGACGCTGAGAAGCTGATCAAGGAAACTGAGGAAGCTGGTAAGGCATGGGGCAAGCTCTCCGGCCACGAGCGTGCAGAGATTCTGCGCAAGGTCGGTAAGGCTATCGCACTGCGCCGCGGTGACCTGCTGGAGGTTATGGCAGCTGAGGCTGGCAAGACCCTGGAGCAGGGCGACACCGAGGTCTCCGAGGCAATCGACTTCGCATACTACTACGCAATGCTGGCTGAGGACCTCGAGAAGATCGACGGCGCAAAGCCCAAGTCTGTTGACCTGACCCTGGTTGTTCCCCCGTGGAACTTCCCGACCGCTATTCCCCGCCGGTGGTGTTCTGGCTGGTCTGGCTGCAGGTTCTGCTGTCATCTTCAAGCCCGCAACCATCACCGCTCGCACCGGTGCCCTGATCGCAGAGATCATGTGGGATGCAGGCGTTCCCAAGGAAGTTCTGAAGCTCGTCAAGGTTGTTGACCGCGCTGCAGGTAAGCTGCTCATCTCGCACCCCGAGGTTGACCGCCTGATCCTGACCGGTGGTTACGAGACCGCTGAGCTCTTCCGCTCCTGGCGTGATGACCTGCCCCTGTTCGGTGAGACCTCGGGTAAGAACTCGATTATCGTCACCCCGAACGCTGACATCGACCTCGCCGTCAAGGACGTCGTCTACTCGGCATTCGGTCACGCAGGTCAGAAGTGCTCCGCTGGTTCGACCGTCATCCTGGTTGGCTCCGTTGCACAGTCCGAGCGTTTCCGTCGTCAGCTGATTGACTCTGTCAGCTCCCTGCACGTGGCACACCCGCAGGACATCGAGTCCGAGATGGGCCCCGTTGTTCAGAAGCCGGAAGAGAAGCTGCTGCGCGGTCTGACTACCCTCGGCCCGGGCGAGCGCTGGCTCATCCAGCCTAAGGAACTGGACGACACTGGCCGCCTGTGGAGCCCCGGTGTTCGCGAAGGCGTCAAGCCCGGTTCCGAGTACCACATGACCGAGTACTTCGGCCCCATCCTGGGCATCATGACCGCTGACACCCTGGAAGAGGCAATCGAGCTGCAGAACGCACCCGATTACGGTCTGACCGCAGGTCTGCACTCGCTGGATGCTGATGAGCTTGAGCTGTGGCTCTCCAAGGTCCAGGCAGGTAACCTGTACGTCAACCGTGCAATTACCGGTGCAATCGTTCAGCGTCAGCCCTTCGGTGGTTGGAAGAAGTCCACCGTTGGCTCCGGTACCAAGGCTGGTGGCCCCAGCTACCTGATCGCTCTGTCCGATTGGGAGCCGGCACAGGCAACCGCGACCGCAACCACCCAGTCCGTGACCGTTCGCGAGACCCTGGCTACCATCGAGAACTCCGAGCTCGGCAAGCGCGATGACTTCGCATTCATCAAGCGCGGTGTCTCCTCTGACGCACACGCTTGGGACACCGAGTTCGGCTTCGGCCACGACCCCTCGAAGCTGGGCGTGGAGCGCAACATCCTGCGCTACGTACCCACCCAGGTTCTGGTTCGTGCAGACGAGTCCGCATCCGCAGCAGAGACCCTGCGCGTTGTGCTCGCCGGTCTGGCAGCTAACGCACCGGTTGCTCTGTCCGTCGGTAAGGACCTGCCGGTCGACGTCCGTGGCGTCCTCGAGAACAAGGGCATCAAGTACGAAGTCAAGTCGGACGCTCAGTTCCGCGAGTACCTGGCTTCGAACGCTAAGACCCCGGTTCGTGCACTGGCTGGTACCCCGCTGGAAGGCACCCGTATCCGCTACATCGGTAACGATGAGAAGTCCATCTACTCGGCACTGGGCGGTCGCCCGGATGTTGCAGTGTACTTCGCACCGGTCACCGAGGCTGGCCGTATCGAGATGCTGCCCTTCCTCCGCGAGCAGGCTGTTTCGATTACCGCACACCGTTTCGGTAACCCGAACCGCTTCTCCGAGCGCGTCATTTCTTCCCGCTAAGGCGCTGTGAGAGTTTAGCTCTCTAGCCTAAGGCTCAGGGCCCTGCACCTTCATGGTGTGGGGCCCTGAGCCTTTTGGTGTGTCTGAATGGCTGTCTACTGGAGGTGAGTAATAGGGGTGCTTCTAGGGCCTTGGGAAGGGGTGATTGTTGAGCGGCTAGATAGGATAAGGAAAATATAGTGTCTTAGAAGTGGTACGGGGGTGTTTGGACGTGCCCCGCATTACTTCTTATGTGATAATTGGTGTAGGACGTTCCGTCATCCCACATACGGAACGACACCGTGCGCGGGACGGTCCGCGCTACGCAAGAACACACTGAAAGGACACCGCTGCTATGAGCAACGTTCCCGCAGAACTCTCGTACACTTCTGAGCACGAGTGGGTTTCCGCTCTCACCGCCGAGGGCACCGTACGTGTTGGTATTACCGACCACGCTCAGGATGCACTGGGTGACGTCGTCTACGTCGACCTTCCCTCTGTCGGCGATTCTGTAGCTGCTGAGGATAGCTTCGGTGAGATTGAGTCCACCAAGTCTGTCTCTGATCTTTTCGCTCCCATTGCGGGCGAGATTGTTGCAGTGAACGAGGGCCTGGAGGATGACCCCGCACTGGTTAACTCCGATCCCTACGGCGAGGGCTGGATCATTGAGATTCGCCCCGAGAACGCTGATGATCTGGCGAACCTGCTGGATGCAGAGGCGTACAAGGCGGAGCTGGACAAGCTCTAAGTCGATAGACTCTAAGACCTTCTATAGGCCTCGGATAAGAGGTATGTAGTGGTGAGACGGCGAGACCGATTGGTCTCGCCGTTTTTCTTTTAAAATGCACACAAACGCAAATAGTTGGGCGTATTTAAGGTTCATCTTGAGGGTCTCTGAAGCTATCTGAGGGGCTTGAAAGATAGCTAAACCCCTAGTGGGAGCCTCTTTCAAGTTAAATGTGATGAAAACTTCAACTATCGCGAGAAGATAAAATTTTCCTCGTAAAGCAGTCCAATGTGAGATGCATGTGTTTGAAGTATTGGAATTTTGCTAAAATTGGTATTGTCTCTACTGGATAGTGTTTGATTGTGTGGCTATTTTTGGGTTCAAAAAGCCTCTGAAAAGGGCGAACTAAATAGCAAAATGCCTTGTGAGGCTATAAGATTGTCTCGAAGGTTTGCGGTTTATCATTTCGTGATAAACAACTAAACTTATCTATCACACTCTCAACACTAAGCAAAGATGTTCGGCACGAAGCGAGACCCCCGACCGGGGGAACGAGCCACTCACTCAAATTTCGGCTCGTATCGACATCGGCTGAACAAGTACCCGAAAGACATAGATGACCTCACGCATCGATGAAGACCTCACTAAGGCTGAGGTTCAACTAGAGGACGTGGAGAACGGCGACTCTGACCGTAACCCGCGTGACGTTAAGAGCCGGACCATCGGTCAGGTTCTTAGTCAGCTCGACCTGGAGTTCCCCGGAATTAGCGCATCCAAGATTCGCTTCCTGGAGGAGCGCGGCCTGGTGCACCCCAGCCGCACCGAAACCGGTTACCGCAAGTACTCCCAGACCGATATTGAGCGCCTGCGCTACATCCTCACTATGCAGCGCGATCACTACATGCCGCTCAAGGTAATCCGTCAGCATCTGGAGGATCTGGAAGCCGGTCGCGTGCTGAACTCCATGCCCGCCACCGTAAGTGAAGACGTCCTGGATACCGTCCTCGGACCGGACGAGCAGGAAGGCCGCACCTACACCCTCCGTGAGCTGGCAGAATATGCTAACACCACTCCCGACCTGATCCGTGAGCTGATTGACTTTGGACTGCTCGAAGACGGCTCGGATGTGGAGTACACCGATTACGACGTGCTGATCGCCCGCGTGAGCGCAGAGCTGACCCAGCACGGCATTCAGCCCCGTCACCTGCGCGCATTCAAGTCTGCGGCAGACCGTGAAATTTCCCTCGTGGAAATTGCGGTGGCTCCGCTGGCATCGCGCCGCGACGCAGCCTCCCAGGCTCAGGCGCAGGAACGAGCCGACAAGATCCGCAAGTTGTGCCTGCAGTTGCACGCAACCCTCGTCGAATCGGCAATGCCTACCTACGAGTAGGCGACGAAGACGCAGACTACCGGACAGTCTGCCGCTCGTAAACCCTGAGCGGTTCTACCGCTCTCCCCAAACGGGGATTTCCTATCGGGAAACACCGCTGACCACGGTGATTCCCTCTATAGTCCCTACTCGCACCAACGGGTAGCGGCCTCTAGACTTGGACGAAGCCGACGCTGGCACGCTCGGAATTTCTACCCCTTCGTCCAACACGAAGAGCTTTCTAACCAGGGGGCTCCCGGACTGCCAAGGCTATTCACTCAACTCAGCTGTAAATGCGTACGGACTACCTATCCGTACGCATTTACTTTTTAAACTCCCCCTGTATAAACTCCCCTGTGGGATGGGCGCCCAGAAAAAGCGAACGGAACGGCGGGGGAGGAGCGCCCCTATGAGGCGTTAATGAGGCAAGAATGAATCTGAAAAGATCATTCGCTCCGGTGGGTTCAATTTTAAGTAGAGCCCTCTATCAGTTAAAATAGATTGAACAGCCGCGCCTATCGCGCATCGGTCGCACTGTCGAACCGCTGTGTAGTATTGAAAACCGCGCCGGAACCCAGTAGAGGAGCCACGCGAATCATAGACGCAGATTCTAGACCTCAACCCTAGAATCTCACCCCGATATCTCACCCCGAGAATCGGGTCTACACCGGAACGATATCGACTGCATTTGATGGGGCGCGGTGAAGCACTTAAAAGGGTTTAACGAAAAGGAGGGACCGTGCTAGAGCAGCAGGTAGCCGAAAATGCAGGCGAGGCCGCAACCACGCACGCACCCCAGGGCTTCGACCAGCCCCTGGATGGCTTCGATACCCTCTTCCCTGTAGCACCGCCTCCGCGTGGTGAACAGGGCGTGCTCTTCACCGACCCTGTCTCTGTCGTCGAGGAAAACCTCGGCTACCGCGGCGCCGTCGCCTGCAAGGCAGCCGGCATCACCTACCGCCAGCTCGACTACTGGGCACGCACCGATTTGGTCGTACCCACCGTGCGAGGCGCATCCGGCTCCGGCACCCAGCGCCTCTACAGCTTCCGCGACGTGCTCGTGCTCAAGATTGTGAAGCGATTGCTCGACACCGGCGTGTCCCTGCAACAGATTCGCACCTCCATCGAGCATCTGCGTACCCGCGGCATTGACGACCTCGCGAACATTACCCTGATGAGTGACGGCACCACCGTCTATGAATGCACCTCCCCGAGCGAAGTCATTGACCTGGTTCAGGCAGGTCAGGGTGTCTTCGGCATCGCTATCGGTCGCGTCTGGCGCGAAATCGAAATGAACCTCAACGGCCAGCCCGGCGAAGAGATGCACGAAAACTTCGAAGGCGACGAACTTGCCGCCCGCCGTGCCCGCCGCGCACAGGCATAAAACACAAAACGTGAATCAGCCCGCGCTCACTACCTATCGGGTAGCGAGCGCGGGCTGAAGCTTTAAATGCGAGGGAATATTCAATGCTCACTTGAGAAAAAACTCAAGATACACCCCTGTCAGAGCCAGAAGAAAAGCGAAGATTCGCTAAAATAAAGGGGCATTACACCTCACTCATAAAAGGGACCTGCATGCCCCGCATCGTCAGTATCAGCAGCCTCAAGGGTGGCGTTGGCAAAACGTCCATCACTTTGGGGCTCGCCTCCGCGGCATTACACAGCGGACTCTCCACACTTGTTATTGACCTCGACCCCCACGGCGACGCCAGCACCGGCCTGGCAGTGGATGAAACCATCCCCGACGTCGCCTCCCTGATTGCCAGCTCCAATGAGCGCGCCTTCGCGGAGGAAGCCGGTAGCTCCTCCTGGAACGCGCTCGTCGGCAAACCCACCCTGCTGACCAATAACCCCGTGACCACCGGTAGCGTGAAGGTGGCGCGAGGCTCGGCACGCTCCACCCTCGTGGACCGTCAGGAAGCGGCACCGTTCATCCGCCGCTTCAAGCGCATGGTGGAGGCGGCTGCGGACGCCTACGACGTCATCCTGATTGACTGCCCGCCGTTCCTCGGAACCCTGTCTTCAATGGGCTGGGCAGTGAGCGAGCGCATCCTTTCGGTCGCAGAGCCTTCCCTTTTCTCCGTGGCGGGCACCGAACGAACCCTGCGCGCCATCGTGCGCTTCAGCAGGAAAGCGGCATCAGCATTGACGGTGCGGGAGTAGTTATCAATAAGATGCGCCCCAACGATAGCGAACACCGCTACCGACGCGACGAAATGCGCTCCCTTTTCGGCGATCTTGTCGCAGAGCCGGTGCTCGCTGAAAGCCCCGTGCTGCAACGCGCCCAGGGTGCGGCGTACCCGATTCATTTTTGGCCCGACGAAGAATCGGTTGATCCCGCCATTGACTTCACCCGTCTGCTGGCTGGGCTTATGGCAGACATCTAATCGCTGACCTCTTAGCGCAGACATATACGCGTCACTAATCCGCGGGCTCGAATAGTTCTCAACGCTTGAGTGCGTCTTCTCAAAGAACCGCTGTGTTCTCAGCGCTGTGGTTCTTTGGGACGGCGCACCTTTCGCATATCCGTCAACATTGACACCAGATAGTGGGAATAGCCGGTAGCCTCCACGCGTTATAGTGGCAGTAACAGAAATAACCCCGCTATCGAGGGGCACGCTGGGAACGAGCCCAGCCTCAACACCAACAACGAGAGGACCACATGAGCATCGAGAACGTAGAACGCATTGACGGCGTAGCACAGTACGACCTCATCGTCATCGGCTCCGGATCCGGCAACACCCTCATCGGCCCCGAATGGGACGACAAGAAGGTCGCCCTCATCGACGGCGGTATCTTCGGCGGCACCTGCCTGAACGTTGGCTGCATCCCCACCAAAATGTACGTCTACCCGGCGACCATCGCGCAGAAGACCCGCGAGGTCAAGCACCTGGGCGTCGACGCACACGTAGACGCCGTGCACTGGGCGCAGATTCGTGACCGTATCTTTGCCTCCCGCATTGACCAGATTGTTGAAGGCGGCCGCAACTGGCGTGCCGGTCTGCCCAACGTCGACTTCTACGACCAGTACGCGCGCTTCGTCGGCTCCCACACCGTCGAGCTGACCGACGGCACCCGCCTGCAGGGCCGCCAGATTGTTGTTGCGGCAGGTTCACGCGCCGTGCTGCCTCCCGTACCCGGTATCGACTCCTCCAAGGTCTACACCAATGACAACGTCATGCGCATGGACGAGCTGCCCGCCCGTATGGTCGTCATCGGCGGCGGCGTGATTGCGGCAGAATTCTCCCACGTTTTCTCCGCATTCGGTACCGAAGTAACCCAGCTGAACCGCTCCTCCCGCCTGCTACGTGGCGTGGACGAAGAGGTCGTGGCACGCTTCGAAGAAGCCGCAAGCAAGCAGTGGAACATCGTCAAGGATGCGTCCCTCTCCGAAATCCGTGAGAACGCCGACGGCAGTGTGACCGTCGTAGCTAAGCACACTACCGAGAACGGTGAAGAACTGCTCGAAATCCCGGCAGACGCTGTGCTCGTGGCAACCGGTCGTCGCCCCAACACCGACACCCTCAACGCGAAGAACTACTTCGACGTGCAGGACGGCGGTCAGCTCAGCGTCGATAAGTACCAGCGCGTGCTCTACAACGGTGCACCCGTACCCGGTGTCTACGCCCTCGGCGACGTCTCCAGCCGCTACCAGCTCAAGCACGTGGCAAACCACGAGGCCCGCGTTGTGCAGCACAACCTCAGCCACCCCGAGGACCTGCGTGCCAGCGACCACCGCTACGTACCCGCCGCGGTCTTCAGCAACCCGCAGATTGCCGTGGTCGGCATGACCGAAGAGCAGGCGCGCCAGGCCGCTGAGCGTGAAGGCTTTGAGATCACCGTCAAGGCACAGAACTTTGGCGACACCGCCTACGGCTGGGCAATGGAAGACAAGATCGGCCTGTGCAAGCTGATTGCCCGCAAGGACAACGGCGTGCTGCTCGGCGCACACCTGGTCGGTGAAGAGTCCTCCGTGCTCATCCAGCCGCTCCTGCAGGCAATGAGCTTCGGCATGGATGCGCGCACCCTCGCACGCGGCCAGTACTGGATCCACCCGGCACTGACCGAAATCATTGAGAACGCGCTGCTCGGCCTGGAATTCGACGAGCCCGCAAACTAAGGATCCGCCAGCTAACGACGGCTAGATAACGCTCGGAAGCCGAGGCATCTAGCGAACAAACAGAGAGGAGGGGTCGTACCCTAAGCGGTACGACCTCCTCCTCTCGTGTCTTCTCGTTAATGGTACCAGAGCCGGTTATGCCTTGTCGGTGTCAGACTCTGAGGGCTCTGCTCTGTAGCAGCCTTCTTCTCAGCCTGTGCGGGCTTCTCGGCGGGAGCCGCTGCGAAGAAACCTCAGCGGAGGAGTCCTCAGCCTTTTTTCCTCGCCTTCTCTTCATGAGGCTTCTGCATCATTTCGGCGGTCTGTTCACGCAGCTCCTCAAACTTCTCAGCCGCCTGCTCACGCAGCTCGGCAAGACGCTCCGCCTGGTGGTCCGCGTACTCGTGCAGACGCTCTGCCGCCTGCTCACGCAGTTCAGCGAACTTCTCAGACTGCTCCGCCGCGTACTCCTGCAGGCGAGCCAAAGAATCCGACGTGCTATCGGAAACCTTGCCGTACATCTCATCCACGTAGGAGGAGAAGTCCTGCAGAATCTTCGCGCGGCGCAACTTCTGCGAAGGAGTCAGATAGCCGTCCGCCTCGGTCAGATCGCGGTTCATAATGCGGAACTCGCGAATACCCTCAGCGCGGGAAACCAACTGGTTCGCCTCGTCCACGAGCTTCTGAACTGCAGCACGAACCGCCGGGTGAACAGCAGCCTCCGGGATGGAGAGCGAACGCGGCAGACCCAAGTGCTCCAACTGCTCGGGCAGGGTATCCGGATCCAGGGTCACCAGAGCCGCAACGAACGGCTTCTCATCGCCTACCAGCATCGCCTGAGAAACCAGGGGAGAGGTACGAAGATGAGTCTCCGCAATACCCGGAATCACGTTCTTACCGCCGGCGGTGACAATGATTTCCTTCTTGCGGCCCACAATCTTCAGGTAGCCGCGCTCATCGAAATGAGCCAGGTCACCGGTACGGAACCAGCCGTCCTCAGTGAACGCCTGAGCGTCCTCTTCGGGGTTCTTGTAGTAGCTGCTAATCACGCCCACGCCACGAACCAGAAGCTCGCCGTCCTCAGCAATATAGCCTTCGGAACCGGGGATGAGCGGGCCAATCATGCCAATCTGGTACGGGTTGATGCGGCCAGCCGCAATCGGGGCGCAGGTCTCGGTCAGGCCGTAACCCTCAACCACCTGCACACCCACCGCGTGGAAGAAGTGCGCCAGGCGCTCGCCGAGGGGACCGCCGCCGGAGACCGCGTAGCGCAGCTCGCCGCCCAGAGCCGCACGCAGCTTCGAGTAGACCAGCTTGTCGTAGAGAGCGTACTGCGCCGCCAGCTTCAGCGGGACACGGCCCTCAACCTTCGCCTGTGACCAGCGCACCGCAATATCGGTGGAACGCTCAAAGAGCGACTTATTGAACTTGCCGCCCTTAGCCGCCTTCGCCATGGCGCCCTCGTACACCTTCTCAAAGACGCGGGGCACCACCAGCAGCATGGTCGGCTTGAAGCTATCCAAGTCAGCAGCCAGGTTCTTAATATTGGGGGAGTGACCGATGACCAGACCGGCATCCAGTGCCAGCACCTGAATCAGACGCGCCAGAACGTGCGCCAGCGGCAAGAAAAGAATGGAGGAGTTGCGGGAGTTCGCAATCTCGGGTTCGACCATTTTGGTGTTGACACTCAGGTTTAGGAAGTGGCCGTGAGTCAGCGCGCAACCCTTGGGGCGGCCGGTCGTGCCGGAGGTATACACAATGGTCGCGATGTCATCACAGCCGGCAGCGGAACGTACCTGCTCCAGCTGCTCATCGCTCACCTCGGACGCGCGAGCGCTGAGGGCATCAAGGTCGCCGTTCTCAATGACCCAGCGGTGCTTGAGCTGGCACGGTTCAGAAGTGGAAGCGGCGTATTCTTCAGCCTCAGCCACACGATTCAGGAGCTTCTCATCCTCGACGAAGATGGCGACAGCCTCAGAATGGGACAGCGCCCATGCAGCCTGGGCGGCAGCGTTCGTCTCATATACCGGCACGGAGACAGCACCGGCATACCAGATGGCGAAGTCAATGACGGTCCACTCGAAGCGGGTGCGGCTCATAATGCCCACACGGTCACCCGGGCGGATACCCGCAGCAATCATGCCCTTAGCCAGGTCGGTCACCATCTGGTGGAACTGCTGGGCTCGAACCGGCTGCCAGTTACCCGGCGACATCTGACGGCGGTACAGCACCGGGTTGGAGCTATCGGCTCGGTGGCGCTCAACAATGCTTGTCAGGTTCAGCGAGGGGTCGACAAGAACCTCAGCGGGAGTGGAGAAGACTTTCATAATGCGCCTTTCAAATCAGGGCGTAAGCTCGGGCGGTCCGGTGCCGCGGGCTGTCCTCGATTTCTCGAGGTGCCGTGATGGCTTTCTGAGTGTTCTGTCCACCGCGGCGGGTGATGCATTCGCCGGTGTGCAGCGGGCGGAACTGTCAGAATTTAGTGGTTTAGTGATGCGACAAAAGCTTGAACAGTAGAGAGAAGATACTCGGCGTCGTAGTCGAGCGTTGCCACATGGTAGCTGCGGGTCAGCCACCTAAATTCTACAGGAACTGAACAATGTTCGAGAAAATATTTATGGGAGCTATCCGACACAGTATGATCGCCCAGTGAACGCAAATACAGAACCGGCGACTTCAACTGCGGGATCAGAGCACGAGTCTCAGCACCCAAAAGATGTAGCTGATGCACTGCTGCCGTTGGAACGATAGAATACGCGCCCTCGCTCACACCCGGAACCGCAATATCAGACCCGATCGCCTTGAGCACCGGCAGAACCTTCGACACCTTACCGGCGTGACGCATCATCGGGTTCACATCCACCATGTAGGGGTTGATGAGTACCGTACCCGCCACCGGCAGGCGCGCCGACAGATGGGTCGCCACCGTGCCGCCCATCGACATACCAACGACCACCACACGCAGACCCTGATCGGCTAGGCGACGGTACCCCTGCTCGGCAGAAGCTAGCCACTGCTCATAGGTGCTATCGCGCAAATCTTTCCAATGAGTACCGTGACCGGTCAGCAACGGCATCTCCACCGCATACCCGAGCTCCATAAAATGCTGAGCCAACGGGCGCATGCTATGCGGTGAACCCGTAAAACCGTGCACCAGCAAAATACCCACAGAATGCTGCGCCGGGTCAGGACTAAAAGAAACGGGGGAGTGATCGAACGCTTCCTGGTCGCCCTCGAGGCGACGCGCCAGGGAGTCCTTAACATTTTGGGTCGCTAGAAGCCTGCGCTCGCGAGCCTTGCGGCGCATCCGCTTGAGCGGCTCCAACGAGTTATCAAAAATGCTCATGGTCCTCCTTAGCCAACCTGCGCGAATATGAACGCAGGTGCAGGCTCTATAGCGTACCCCGACCGGCTACCGCGGGCACAGCGCCGATGCTGGTATATCGCCTCCAGCGCACCCAATACACCGGTGCGCAGAAAAATCGTTCTCTTTTCTTTAATTATCGCGCGTTCTCTCGCGCCTCTCCAGACACGCTAGAATTGAGCCGGGAACATTCAGAGAGGAGACCCCATGCCTAACGCCGCCCTCTATTCAACGCTCAAGATTCTTGGCTCCCCCCTGCTGCAGGGACTGTACCACCATGACGTGGTGGGCCTTGAGAATCTGCCCGAGGGTCCCTACATTGTCGCAAGCAACCACCTGGCGTTCTGTGACTCCATTTTCATTCCTCTCGCCATGCCTCGCACCGTGAACTTCCTCGCCAAGAGCGACTACTTCACCACCCCCGGCGTGAAGGGCCGTGCCATGGCGGCGTTCTTCCGCGGCGTCGGCCAGCTTCCCATGGACCGCTCCGGCGGCCAGAAGAGCCAGGAATCCCTCAATGCCGGCGCGCAGGTCCTCAAGGACGGCGGCATCATCGGCATCTATCCCGAAGGCACCCGTAGCCCCGACGGACGCGGCTACCGCCCCAAGGTCGGTGTCGCCCGCCTCGCAGTTGAAGCAGGCGTGCCCGTAGTGCCCGTCGGACAGATCGGTACCGACCTGATTCAGCCCTCCGGCTCGAACCGTATCCGTCTGCGCCATGACGGCAAGCCCATCCAGGTGCGTACCATTATCGGCAAGCCCCTCACCTTCGAGGAATACACCGACGGCTCAGACCTGAGCCACCGCGTTCAGCGTGAAATCGCCGACCGTATTGGCTCCGAGATCCGTGCCCTCAGCGGCCAGGAATACGTGGACGTGTACGCCGACCGCGTCAAGAAGCTCATGGCTGATAAAAACATGAGCGCTGATGAGGCGGTCGCACACCTGCAACGCTAAACGTTGAGACAACACCCTGAGACAGCACCCCGGGTGCACACATACGACAGATACACACATGCGCCAGAGGGCGGGATGCGGTACGTGCCGCATCCCGCCCTTTCGTATGCCGTTCTGTCAGGGCGCTTTTCACCCCTCGTATCGCCGACACCGGGTGGCGCCATCTAAACATGTGAGATGTACCTGACTGCAGGGTTAGGTGTTGAAGCAAGCAAGAGTACAATTAGGTCTATTCAGCCTGAAGAATCGCAAGCCAGCACGCCGCACACGGCGCGCCGAGCACCCGAAACGGCGGCTGAATCAGAAAACGCACAAGACCATCCCAATGGAGTGAAGATGAGCAATCAAAACCTCAGCACCTCGCAGGCTCCCGACCACGGCCTAGACACCTGGCGTCAGCTGCACATTGACCAGCAGCCCACCTGGAGCGAGCACGAAGATTTTGAGAGCACCATCGCCGAGCTGAACTCGGTACCGCCGCTCGTCTTCGCCGGTGAAGTCGACGCCATGCGCCAGGCACTCGGTGAGGTTGCTGAAGGCCGCGCATTCCTGTTGCAGGGCGGCGACTGCGCAGAAACCTTCGCTGGTGCAACCGCCGACAAGATTTCCGGCCGCGTCAAGACCATCCTGCAGATGTCTGCTGTGCTCACCTACGGCGCCTCCATGCCCGTGGTGAAGATGGGTCGCATGGCGGGTCAGTTCTCCAAGCCGCGCTCCGCAGACATGGAAACCCGCGGCGACGTCACCCTGCCCTCCTTCCGCGGCGAGACCGTCAACGGTTTCGACTTCACCCCCGAAGCCCGCGTACACGACCCCAAGCGCATGCTGCAGGGCTACCACACCAGTGCCTCCACCCTGAACCTGATCCGTGCCTTCACCAAGGGCGGCTTCGCAGACCTGCGCGCCGTGCACCAGTGGAACCGCGGCTTCACCTCCAACCCCGCGCATGAGCGCTACGAGAAGACCGCCAACGAAATCGGCCGCGCCCTCAAGTTCATGGAAGCATGCGGCGTGAACTTCGAAGCCCTCAAGACCACCGACATGTACGTCGGCCACGAGGCACTCGTGCTGGACTACGAGCGTGCCCTCACCCGCATCGACTCGCGCACCCACCTGCCCTACGACACCTCCGCACACTTCCTGTGGATTGGCGAGCGCACCCGCGGCATCGACGATGCACACGTAGACTTCCTCTCCAAGGTCCGCAACCCCATCGGCGTGAAGCTGGGCCCGACCACCACCGCTGAGGATGCACTCGCACTGATCGACAAGCTCGACCCGAACCGCGAGCCCGGCCGCCTGACCTTCATCACCCGCATGGGTGCGAAGAACATCCGCGAGAAGCTGCCCGCAATCGTTGAAGGCGTGCAGGCTGAAGGCGCGAAGGTCGTCTGGGTTACCGACCCGATGCACGGCAACACCATCTCCGTGCCCTCCGGCTACAAGACCCGTCGCTTCGACGACGTGCTCGACGAGGTTCGCGGCTTCTTCGAGGTGCACGAGGCTCTGGGCTCGTTCCCCGGCGGTATCCACGTGGAGATGACCGGCGACGACGTGACCGAATGCCTGGGCGGCTCCGACGCTATCGACGAGGCAGCACTGGCTGACCGCTACGAGTCCTGTGCGACCCGCGTCTGAACCACTCGCAGTCCCTGGAAATCGCGTTCCTGGTCTCCGAGTACCTCAAGAACCGCGCATAAAACGTTCATACGCCTCGCCGTACTAGTCGGTGAGAAATAGCAGAAAAACAATGCCCGGGTCTTCACTCATTGTGAATGAAGACCCGGGCATTGCGTTTAACCTGTGCACCACACAGACGAGGACGGAGTGCACAGACGAGGACAGAGCGCTCGAGGGGGAGCACTACTAGAAGGTCAGGAACGCCTCAATATTGCGCCACCACTGCGACTGCACCAGTGAGGTCGCAAGCCACCAACCGGTAAAGCTCGAACCCATGCCCAGCAGAATCAGCGCCAGAGCCCAACCGCCCACCGCCATACCCGAGGGCGGGGTCCTAAACTGCTTGGCGGGCAGGCGAGGATCCTTCTGCGAAGACTGCTCGGATTCCTGAGAAGAAGCGGCCTCCTCTGCCGGTGAAGCCTCCGACGCGCTCGCCGCCCCCTTAGACTTCGAGCGACGCGTGCCGGAGGGACTCAACGAACGCTCCGCATGGATTGGGGCGTACTCGCCATGAGCCGAGATGAACTCCTGCTCCGTCTGCGGGCCAATGCCAACGGACTGAGTCAGCGGGCCCTTCGCCGCGGCGGTACGGCGGCTCATGAATGAGCCCAGACCACGCTTGCCGGATTTGCCCTTTGAGCCTTCCTGCTCCTGATCAGTGTCAGAATCGTCATTATCGGAGGCGGAACTCACCAGAGGCGGAATGCCCTGGCGGTTCAGCACGGAGTCCTCAGCATCCACGTCGGCAAGGTGCACGCCCTGACCCGCCGTCGAAGCATCGTACACGAGGCTGTCGGGGGAGTACACATCGTAGGCGAGCAGATCGCGGGCATCGCTAAACGCGCTAATCGGGGTGTTACGCACCATCTGCGCGGCACCGCTACGCTCCGCAATATCGGCAACAGCCTCCCATAGAGGAAGCTCCGGCTCCGGGCACGAGGGGGCACGCCAAGCACGCTCAGACTCACCCAACGACTCAGAAATCTCCAGCAGAGCCGTGAACAGCTCGGTCGCATCCTCCGGGCGGGCGTGAGGCTGCTTGCGGGTACACCACGAAATCAGCCCCGCAATGTCGCGGTCTGCACCCGGCGCCACATCGGTCAGCGCGGGCATCTCAATATTGGCGTTGTGGTAGAGCACCTGCTGGTCATTCTCCAGACCAACAAAGGGCAGACGACCTGAAAGCATGCGGTACATCATCACGCCGAGCGCAAAAATATCGGCTTGCGCGCCGACCTTCACCTTCGGATCAAGAACCTCCGGCGCTACGTAGGCGGGGGTGCCCATGGGGGCGCCCGCATCCACCTGATCGTCACGGCGGGAGAGACCAAAGTCCGTGAGCTTCACCTGACCGTTAGCGTCGAGAAGAATATTGCCTGGCTTAATATCGCCGTGCAGGTAGCGGTTAGCGTGTACCTCCGAGAGCGCCTCCACGACCGGAATGAGGATATCCAGAGCCTCACCCAGGGACAGCGCATTACGTACACGTAGCAGCTGGCTCAGCGTACAACCGTGCACGTACTCGAGCACGATATACATGACCATCTGACCCGAAAAATATTCGGTGCCCGAAGAGATCACGCCCACCGTATGTCCGCCGCCACCCACCTGGCGCATCGAGCGCTCCTCACGGTGGAACTTCTGACGGTTCGCTGCATCCTCAGCCAGAGCGGGGGAGAGAACCTTGAGCGCAACCGGGTTATTCGACCACAGGTCCAGCGCATAATACACCTCGCTCATGCCGCCGCGGCCAATAAGCGAACCCACCTGGTAGTGACCCTCAATAATGGCGCCACTGAGCCACTGCGAAGAACCAATAGCGGTATCCGGGGCAGCGGGACGAGTGGCGGGAGGAACAGGAGTATTTGCAGAAGAACGAGGGGTCACAGGAGAAATCCGGCGTGGGCTGGGAGTATTCATACGTCTCAACATTTTAGCCCGCCCACCTGGGCAGAAGCGATGCCAAAGGGCGCCGGGCAGGTGAACACTCAGCGAATTCTTACAAAGTGCCGGTGGACCCGACTCCAACGCAAGAACAACGGGCAGGGCACAAGAACGAAAGAATCCGGGAGGGGCAGCGAACCTGCGGCGGGTCAAAAGTGGTAAATACGTGCCAGCTCTGGCACTCTTAAAAGGTGACTAACGAAAATATTGCTCAGACCTTCGCCCTCGTCGGCGATTGGGTAACCATCCCCGAAATTGCGCAGGCACTCGACCTGAAGGTGACCCGCGTTCACAACCTGATTTCTGACGGTACGCTCATCGAGCTGCGCGACCCGGAAACCAACGTGCGCAAGGTACCCGCACTGTTCATGAACGGTTCGCGAGTACTCGAATCCCTCAAGGGCACCCTCGCTGTCCTGAAGGATTCCGGCTTCAGCGATGAAGAAGCTATCGTGTGGCTGTACACCAGCGACGAGTCCCTGCCCGGCCGTCCCATCGACGCACTGATTGACGGTCGTAAGACTGAAATCCGTCGCCGTGCGCAGGCACTGGCTTGGTAATACCAGCTTGGTAATAGTGGCTCAGTACTATAGCTAAATAGGTTGAGGCGGCATACTTCGGTATGCCGCCTCAACCTATTTAACGTTCTAACTGTGTTGGACCTCTACGCCTTGCGACGTAGCGCATCTATGCCTTGCGGCGCAGAGCACGGCCCACGATATCGGTCAGCGCCGCATGCGTCAGCTCGTCCAGGTTCATCGCCTCCAGTGCCTCAAACACAGCCTGAGACTTCTGCTCAATCAGCTGCTCATGCTTGGCGAAAGCACCCGAAGAAACCATCAGCTCGCGGATGCGCTCCACCTGCTCATCGCTCAGCTCGGGGTCGCCCAAGCTATTGTGCAGAAGCGCCGCGTCCTTCTCGTCGAGGACGGCGGAGGTGAGCGCCACCAGCACGGTACGCTTACCCTCACGCAGGTCATCGCCAGCGGGTTTACCGGTCACCTCGGGCTGGCTGAAGACGCCCAGCTCGTCATCACGCAGCTGGAAACCCTCACCCAGCGGCAGGCCGAACGCACGGTAACCGGCAAGTACCGGGTGCTGCTCGCTCACGGCACTTGCACCGCTCTCCAGCACGGCAGCCTGCAGAGCCAGAGCACCACCAATTGTGAAGGGGTGCTCGCACGAGTACTTGGCGGACTTGAAACGAATCACGTTCAGGGCACGCTGCAGAGCCGCCTGAGCGTCCTCGGTTTCGAGAACCTCGGAGTAGACGTCCAGGTACTGACCCGCCAGAACTTCGGTGCGCATCCGGTCAAAAATAGTGCGCGCAGGAGCGCCATAAATCGCTCCCTCACCCAGGGACGCGAAAACCTCGGCAGACCACGCCATGGTCAGATCGCCGGCAAGGATACCGCCGGTCAGACCATAGTTGAAAGCATCACCGCGCCAACTATTCTGCTCGTGCGCCGCCTCGAAACGCTTGTGCACGGAGGGAGCGCCGCGGCGGGTATCGGAGCGGTCGATAATGTCGTCGTGAATCAGCGCGGAGGTCTGGAACAGCTCCACCGCCATGCCGGCCTTCACAATAGACCAGGACGTGCGGTTCTCGGTTACTGGTGCACCGCCGGCACCTCGCCAACCCCAGTAGCTCAACAGGGCACGCAGGCGCTTGCCGCCGGTGGAGAGAGACTCAATAGCCTCCAGCAGAGGTAGGGTCTCAGAGGAAATGCCCTCGAGCAGCTCGCGCTGGCGGGTAAAAAACTCAGCCATGAGAGTGTCAAAAGCGTGCAGGTAGGATCGCTGCTCTTCAGCAATACGCTCGGCGAGGTGCGCAGAATCCGCCGGGATATTCGGTGCCGCTACGGTGAGGCTCTCGGTCGCCTGGGGAGTGGGTGCTCCGGAAGGAGAAGGGGGAGTCATACTATCCTCGCTGGTGGTCGCTGTGTACGGTCCTGATGCCGTGCGGTGTGCACTTCTTCTAGCTTAGTGGAGAAAAGCCCAAGAGAACGCATTTGCGAACATGTTTACGATATACTACCCCTATTGTTCGTAGAAATGTGCTATATTTTCGGTAGGTGGGCGTAGAAGCTATGAGAGGAGGCGACATGGGGCAGACGCGAACCGGCAAGAACAGCGGCGCAAGGAATGGCCGCGTCATTATGCACCTGGACATGGACGCCTTCTTCGTCAACGTCGAACTCCTCGAAAACCCCGCTCTGCGCGGCGAACCCATTATCGTGGCGCCCCTGGGCCCCCGCTCGGTCGTATGCTCCGCCTCCTACGAGGCGCGCGCCCACGGAGTGCGCTCCGGCATACCGCTCAGTCGCGCCCGGAACCTCAGCCCCAACGCCACCGTCCTGCCGCTGCGCGGCGACTACCGGCACTACTCCCGCGCCGTCATGGCAATCCTTCATGACCTGAGCCCCTACGTTGAGCAGGTCAGCGTGGATGAAGCCTTCGTAGACCTCACCGGCGCCTACCTGCACGGCCAAGACCCCGTCGCCCTGGCCCAGCGCGCTCGCGACCGCATCGCGCAGGAGCTCTCCCTGCCCTCCTCCGCGGGGGTGGCGCCCAATAAACTACTCGCCAAAATGGCGTCCACCGGTAGTAAGCCGAACGGGCTGTGGGTCATTCCGCCCGAGCGCGTTCAAGAATTTCTTGACCCGAGAAAAGTCTCCGACCTGTGGGGAGTGGGTGCGAAAAGTACCGAGCAGCTCTCCCGATACGGTATTCACACCATTGCCCAGATGAGGTCCATGAGCCTGGATTGGCTCAAAGAACGCTTCGGTGCCGCCCAGGGCGAGCACCTCTGGGCTATGGCGCGCGGCATTGACGAACGCCCCGTGATCACCGAGCGCGAAGAGAAAAGCATGGGTGGCGAGCACACCTTCGAGACGGATACGACCGATGCCCAGGAGGTGAGCGCTGCTATTCGGGAGCTGAGTCTCAAGCTGGGAAAGCGCCTGCGATCCGCGGGGAAACTCGCCGGAGGGCTCAGCCTCAAAATCCGCTACAGCACCTTCGAAACGCACACCCGCGCTATCCCACTAAACGTGCCCGTGGACTCCGGCATGCAGATCGCCTCCCTGGCGTTGGAAGCCCTGCGAGCAGATGAAATTCTGGTGGGTCAGGAGGCGCCACGCGCCCTGCGACTCATCGGAGTGCGCGCCGAAAAACTCGCCCGCGCCGAAGACGGGGTGCAGCAGACCCTCTTTGATGCCATCGAGAACGCGGCAAGCTCACGGTCCGCACAAACTGCCTCCCCACAACGAGGCGGCGGGGGGAGCGGACAATAGCCCGCAGAACGGTACTCGCTCGGGAGCTGGCGCTCACTCGGGGTCTGCTGCCCGCCTCGTGAAGAGCGGCAGATGGTCCGAGGTTGAGCACGTCATGGACGCGATTCACCGTAAGTACTCACAGGAAAGCCTCAAGCCAGCCTCCGGAGTTACCGCGCCCGAGAAGAGCATTGACGAAAAGAGGTCATAAAGAGCTTCTGTCCGAAAAAAGAATGCGCCAACCCCACCCCGCGCGGTACGATGGGAAACATACGACCGGAAACATCCAGCGGGAAGAAGCGCCCACCGCGCCAGCTGATGCACTAGCTAACCCGGCTGATACCGACGTCATCTTGAGTAGCGACACCTCAAAGGAGAAAACGATGGCACTGTCCGAGCGTGAACAGAAGGTTCTGGACCAGCTCGAAGAACTCATGAGCAATGAGGACCCGCACTTTGCCTCCTCCATGTCTTCAACCGGCAATACTGCGCCGGTTTTTAGTGCTCGCCATTTGGCTCTCGGTATTCTCTTCGTTCTCATCGGCCTGGGCATCATTATTGGCGCGGTCGCATCTAACATGATTTGGTTGGGCGTATTTGGCTTCCTCTTCGCGGCCGGTGGTGTGTACTTTGCGACTACCAGCAAGAAGACCCCGGTCGACTCCTTCCTCGGCGGTAAGGCAGAGGGCGCAGCTCGCGTGCGTCAGCGCGAGCAGAAGGAGCGTTCCTCCTTCATGAATCGTCTGGAGGACCGCTGGGACGAACGCAATAACGGCCAGTTCTAGTACTGCTTTGGTGCAATAGTTTTTCCCAGCAGTTTTTCCTTAGGCGAGTATCCGTACTCTCTAGGGACCCAAGACTTCATCAAGACTTCACAGGCGGAAGGTAAGAATTCTCTTACCTTCCGCTTTTTCTATGCCCGAAATAGTGAAGCGTGGATGCTTTATGAAAGCTGGTAGACGGGTCACGCCGATTCCTGAAGCTTGCCCTGTTATTGAGCCTTTACTTGAGCCGGGGTATGGCAGGCATGCTGAGGGTATTACGCTGAGCGGACACGCCCGAAGCTGTGTAGAAGCTGTGCGTCAGCGTTAAAAATGCAGGAGAGAGCATAAAAACACTAAAAGATGCTCTGCCGGGTGGGGTGGGTGGTGGAAAGTGGGGTAAAGTGGAGGGGAAAGCTGAAAGTCAGTCCTATCGTCGTGCCCTCAAACACGCGGCGGAGGCACCGGTCCGGCACACCCCGCCACCGGCACCTGCAGGATTGTGGAGCAACCCCGCTCCCGCAGACTTCAGCACATCGGCACACGTCAGGGGCACACATCGGGGAGGTGAAGTGAATGTTCTTAGGTACCTACTCACCACGAATGGACGCCAAAGGACGCATCATCCTTCCCGCCAAATTCCGTGAGGAACTCTCAGCAGGCCTCGTTCTGACCCGCGGTCAAGAACGATGCCTGTACGTTTTCCCCGCCGCAGAATTTGAACGCATCCACGAACGGATGCGCACCGCGCCCCTGCCCGGACGAGCCGCCCGAGACTTCCTGCGAGTTTTCCTCTCCGGAGCCTCAGACGAACTGCCCGACAAGCAGGGACGCATCACCATCCCGCCGATACTGCGCCAATACGCAGGACTGACCGACAACCTCGTCGTCATCGGATCCGGTACCCGCGCAGAAATCTGGGATGCCGCCGCCTGGGAGGAATACCTCGCCCGCACCGAAGCTGAATTCGCCTCCCTCGACGAGGACCCGTTCAGCCCGCTGCTCTAACCGGCATCCCGCCGACGCGACGGCTACCGCCCCGGCATCTCTAGCACCCGCACCACTCTTCCGTAAGCCTTCCCGCAGGACAAACTCTCACAGGAGCACCCATGAGCGTAGAACACGCCCCCGAAACCGGTACGACCGACTCCGGTACTGCCGCCAAGGCCCCCGGCGCATCCATTGAGAACCTCTCCCAGCGTGAAGCCAGCGAACGCCACGTGCCCGTCATGCTGGACCGCTGCATTAACCTGCTGGCACCCGGCATTGAACGCGCCGTCGAGGAGCGCGGCACCGCCTACGTTATTGACGGCACCCTCGGTATGGGTGGCCACTCCGAGGCGCTGCTTGAACGCTTCGAAAACCTTGTGCTGATCGGCATTGACCGCGACCTGCAGGCACACGCCATCGCCGGTGAGCGTCTGGCACGCTTCGGTGACCGCTTCGTACCCGTCCACGCCGTCTACGATGAGATTGACCGCGCCATGGAAGCTGCCGGCGTGCAGGGCATCGACGGCATCCTGATGGACCTGGGTGTCTCCTCCATGCAGCTGGACGAACGCACCCGCGGCTTCGCCTACTCCTACGACGCTCCCCTGGACATGCGCATGAACTCCGAAGACGAGCTCACCGCCCGCATCGTCGTCAACGAATACAGCGAAGACCAGCTGCGCCGCATTATCCGCAACTGGGGCGAAGAGAAAGTTCGCATCGCGTATCGCCCGCGCCATCTGCACCGCCCGCGCCAACACGCCCCTGGAAACCACCGGTGAGCTCGTGCGCATTATCCAGAAGGCTGTGCCCGTCGCCGCGCAGCGCACCGGCGGTCACCCCGCCAAGCGCACCTTCCAGGCGTTGCGTATCGAAGTGAACCACGAACTGGAAGCCCTCGAACGCGCCGTACCGGCAGCCCTGGAGGCGCTCAACCTCGGTGGTCGATTCGTCGCCATGAGCTACCACAGCCTCGAAGACAAAATCGTCAAGAGAGCACTGACCGCGGAGGCAACCTCCAAGGCACCCAAGGGCTTCCCGGTAGAGCTTGAAGAGCACAAGCCCACCGTCAAAATCATTACCCGCGGCGCCGAACCGCCTACCGACGAGGAAATTGAACAGAACTCTCGCGCCGCCAGCGCCAAGCTGCGCGCCGCCGAGAAGATCCGCATCCCCGCCAAGTAGAAGACAGAAAGCGAAGAAGAGTGAGCACCCAGCACGCATCCCAGCGCCCCACCCGCACCCAGGGCGCCCCGCGGAGTCGACGCGCCGGTTCCTCGCGCCCTGCCGCCGGCACCCCCGGCGCCGTTGGCTCTACCCGCGCATCCTCTACTGGCGGCTCTACCGGGGCGAGCCGCGCCTCCACCCGAGCACACTCCGGCCGCACCCGCACCGCGCGTCTGGAGCCGGTCACCGCCTCCCAGCCGGTGGTCCGCCCCGTCAGCACCGCCGCATCTCACGGTGGTAAGCGCACCTCAACGAACGCGAGCCGTGTTCCCTCGAGCGTCCGTGCGGCAGGACGCACCGAAGAAGCACGCGAAACGAAGCCCAAGCAGCGTAACCCGCTGTCCACTGTGCGCCGCCGAGCCCGTAAGCTCAGCCCGCCCACCATGCTCGCTGTTTTTGCGGCAATTCCGCTGACCCTGATTTTTATTCTGCTGCTTAACGTGCTGATTGTGACCCGACAGTACGACATGGTGGATTTGCGCGCGCAGGAACAGCGCCTCGTGCAGGAGAACCAGGCGCTGCAGCAGGAGATTGGTTTCAAGGAAGCCCCGCAGGATTTGGCGATACGCGCCAGTACCCTGGGCATGTTTGTGAGCTCTTCGCAGGCGACCCTGAACCTGCAGACTTCCACGATTGAGGGCACCCCCGCCCCGGCTGCAAGCCCCACCGGTATTGAAGGATCCAAGCAGGAGAACCTGATTTCGCCGCCGGCAGCGGGTTCGGAAGAAAGCTACGCCAAGGGCATTGTGGATGCTGACAAGTCTGTTCAGCAGCGACACAGCCAGGCGAGCGCTACGGCAAAGGCATCTGCAAGCGCCTCGGCAAGCCCCGCGCAGGAGGCTAACCCCGCCCAGCAGGCCAACCCCGCACCGGCGAATAGCGCCCCTGCTAGCCCGGTTGCTTCCGCCGCACCGAGCGCCGCTCAGCAGCCCGCAGCTAGCCCCGCGGCAAGCCAGCCCGCACGATAAACAACATTGACCACAGGATGCGTAGCATCACCGATAGACCAGACCAGCGAAAGGACCACCGCATGAGCTCCGACGCGCGTAAGAACGCGAACGAATCGGCATCCGGTCAGCCGGACCTGACCCGCCGTGGCTTTGTCGCCGGCGCCGCTGCCACCTGTGCTCTGGGCGTCATTGGTGCGAATCTGTTTATCCGCCAGGGCTTTGATCCCGGTGCGGTGGCGAATGCGTCCCGTCAGAAGCGTTTGCGCTCCCAGGTGCTGCCTGCTGTGCGTGGCCAGATTCTGGATATCAACGGCAATGTCATGGCGCGTACTGTGCAGCGCTATAACCTGACCGCTGATCAGAGTGCCGTGGCGACCTTCAAGCGTTACAACGAGGACCGCACCCAGAAGATTGAGGTCACCCCCAACCAGCTGGTGTACGAGATGGTCGATATTCTCAAGACCGTTGACCCGGGCATTACCGACGAGTTCATCAAGTCCAAGCTGGACGGCACCTCCAAGTACTCGGTGATTAAGGCAAATATCACCCCGGAAATTTTCAATAAGATTGATGCCCTGGGTGCGCCCTTCATCTACGGTGAGGCGTTCTCCCAGCGCCTGTACCCCAACGGTAGTGTGGGTGGCTCCGTGGTCGGCAAGTACAACATTGTTGAAGAGGCTGACGGCAACGGCAAGGGCGGTACGGTTTCCCGTAACTTCTCGGTGGGCATTGAGCGTGTCTTCGAGAAGGAACTTGCCGGCACCCCCGGTGAACGTACCTACGAGATTAGTGCTGATGGTGTGCGTATCCCCGTGGCGAAGGAAGAGCAACGCCTGGCGGTGGACGGTAAGAATATTCGTCTGACCATTAACCGTGATGTGCAGTATTTTGCGCAGCAGGTGGTGCGTGCCCGCGCTGAGGAGCTGAAGGCTGAGTGGTGTACCGCCATTGTTATGGATGTGCGTGACGGCTCCATTTTGGCTCTCGCTGATTCCTCCACGATGGACCCGGGGGCGGCAACTATTGAGGATGCGGCGGACATGACTCCGCGCGCTATTTCGCAGAACGTGGAGCCCGGTTCGACCGAGAAGATGCTGACTTCTTCGGCGCTGATTGAGCAGGGCCTGACGACTCCGACTAGCGTGTATGATGTGCCCGCGACCCTCACGATTGACGGCCAGACTTTCAAGGATGCGTTTGAGCACGGGGCGCAGCGGCGTACTTTCTCGGGCATTATTCATGACTCGATGAACACCGGCACCGTGCTCGTGGGTCAGAAGCTCACCAAGGAGGAGCGCTACAACTGGCTCAAGAAGTACGGCGTGGGCGAGTTTACCGGCATTGAGCTGACCGGTGAGGAGCAGGGCCTGATTGCTGATTGGCGTGATTGGGATGGCCGCCAGCAGTACACCGTGCTCTTCGGTCAGGGTGTGGCGCAGACTCCTTTGCAGACCGCGCTGATTTTCCAGGCGCTGGGTAATAAGGGCGTTCGTCTGAAGCCGCGTATTGTGGACGCAATTATTGACGCCGACGGTACCGAACATAAGCGTGCCGTGGAGCCTGGTGAACGCATGGTCAGCGAGCAGACTGCCGCCTCCTGCCTGACTCTCATGGAGAACGTGGTGGAGCAGGGTCACGCCCGCCCCGCGAAGGTGACCGGCTATCGCGTGGGCGGTAAGACCGGTACTGCGGAAACTCCGAGTGAGAAGGGCGGCTACGACGGCAACACGACGTCCTTTATTGGTGTGGCGCCGATTGAGGACCCGCAGTTCTTGGTGGCGGTGACCATGCAGCGTCCTGAGGGTAGCGTGGGTACGAACGGTACGACGGCTGAGTTCTCCAAGATTATGGAGAAGACTTTGCACACCTATAATGTGCCGCGTTCTACCGGTGAACCGGAGTTGATTCCGCTTTTTGCTGAGGACAGCCCCAATAAGACGAGCTAAAGGCGAGCGGGGGAGAGGCGCCCGGTAGCTGATTCGTGATGAAGAAGCGCCGGTACTGAACACCTGTCGAAGCCTAAAGCCCGTAGAATATTGAATGACCCTGTGTGCCTTGAGCGCATTGACCATACAGAGCTCACCGCTTCGGACAGCGGAGAGGAAGAAGGACGATGGATACCGCATCTCACGCACCCGGCCAGAACCTGCTGGGCGGCGACGCTCAGACCCTGCGCCCGAATTCTGTGCGCCCGGTGAGCTTGGCGCACCTTCGCGAACATCTGCAGGGCTTGGGTGCTCAGGTGAGTTCCCAGCCGGCTAGCGGCGTTCAGGGTTCTGAATCTGGCGAATCCGTTGAGGTCACCGGTATTAGCATGGACTCCCGAGGCGTTCGCTCGCAGGACCTGTACGTGGCTCTGCCCGGTGCGAAGGTGCACGGTGCGCAGTTTGCTGAGGCTGCGTTGAAGCTGGGTGCTTCCGCTATTTTGACGGATGCTGCCGGTGCGCAGCTGCTGGGTGAGGCGCCGGTGCCGCTCCTAGTGACTGAGAACCTGCGCGAGTATGTCGGTCCGTTGGCGGCGCTGATTTACGGTTCGGCGTCGTTCCCCGCCACTCACCGTTATGCTGTGACCGGTACGAACGGTAAGACCACCTCCACCTACATGCTGGAGTCGGTGTTCCGCACCGGTCTGGGGGTGAAGACCGGTCTGATTGGCACTATTCAGATTCTGATTGATGGTGTGTCGGTTCCTTCGAAGATGACCACCCCGGAGTCTCCTCACGTGCATTCTTTGCTGACGATTATGGGTCAGCAACAGGTGCGTTGCGCGGCGATGGAGGTGTCTTCGCACGCGATTGATTACCACCGTGTGGACGGTGTGAAGTACGCGGTTGCAGGCTTTACGAATCTGACCCAGGACCACCTGGATCTGCACGGCACCATGGAGCATTATTTCGAATCGAAGGCTCAGCTGTTCACTCCCGAACGTGCCGAGCTGGCTGTGATTACTGCTGATGACGAGTGGGGCGAGAAGATGTTCTCCGCCGCTTGCGAGCAGATGGGTGCGCAGCAGGTGCACCGTCTGGTGACTGCTCGCGGTGCCGGTCTGGCTGAGGTACCCGCAGAGTTTGGTGCCCGCGACTGGGCTGTGGTGAAGGTTCAGCGTGAGGGCCTGGGCCACCGCTTCCACGTGGCTAATGGCGCAGGTGAGAGCGTTGAATGCTACACCGGTCTGCCCGCTGACTTTAACGTTTCGAATGCTGCGCTGGCGGCCCTCATGGCGTACCTGGATACTGACTCTGCTGAGCGTGAGCGTCTGCTGCCTGAGCTGGTCTCCGGTGCGGCTCTGACTCCGGTGGTGCCGGGTCGTATGCAGCTGATTTCTTTGGCTCCGCACGCGATTGTGGACTTCGCCCACAACCCGGACGGTCTGACCCGTGCCCTGGAGGCAATGGACCGCCCCGGCGACGGTAAGGTCATGATTGTTTTCGGCGCGACCGGCGAGCGTGACCAGCTCAAACGCCCGATTATGGGTGAGATTGCGGCACAGTACGCAGATATTGTGGTTGTTACTGATGACGATCCGCACGGTGAGGCGCCCGAGCCGATTCGTGCCGCCGTTGAGGAGGGCGCGCAGAAGGCTGAGAACCGCCGAGCCACCCAGATTCTGAATATTTCTCCGCGTGCCGCCGCTATTGATGCGGCAATTGCCCTGGCGGGCGAGCATGACGCCATCCTGATTGCTGGCCGCGGCCACGAAACCGAACAGGATGTTGACGGCGTGGATATCGCCCTGGACGACCGTGTTGAAACCGCCCGTGCCCTGCGTGCGCACGGTTTCGAGATTCTGCCTGACTACCAGCGCATGCTCGATGAAAGTGACTCTAAGACCGCTGAAGGTATGGTGAAGAATGATTAAGCTCAGCGCCGCCCAGATTATTGAGGCAACCGGCGGCACCGCTATCGGCCTGGAGGGCCGTGAGGAGCAGGTGTACGCAGACTTCGCCACCACCGACTCCCGTGAGGTGCAGACCGGTACCCTGTTCGTTGCGAAGCCTGGCGCGGTCACTGACGGTCACAGGTTCATCCCCATGGCGTTTGAGAGGGGCGCGACCCTGGCGCTGGTCGAGCGTGAAGTACTCGACGAGCAGGGCGTGCCCTACCCGAGCATCCAGGTGCCCGATGTGGTGCTGGCGATGGGCGATTTGGCGCGCTATTCCATTGAGCAGATGCGCGCTCAGGGTGAGCTGACCGTTATCGGTATTACCGGTTCTGCCGGTAAGACCACCACCAAGGACCTCCTTGCCGCCATTTTCACCCCGGAGGGCCCGACCGTTGCCCCGGTCGGCTCCTACAACAGTGAGGTGGGCGTGCCCCTGACCGTTTTCCGTGCGGATGAGTCCACCCGCTACCTGGTCATTGAGATGGGTGCGGACCGTGTGGGCAACATCGAGTACCTGGCGAATATTGCGCACCCCGATCACGGTGCAATCCTGAAGGTCGGTACCGCGCACGCTGGCGAGTTCGGCGGCGTGGACAATATTGAGCGCACCAAGGGCGAGCTGGCTGAGGGCGTTCAGCCGACCGGTTCCCTGGCGCTGAACGCTGACGATGAGCGCGTGCTGCGCATGGCGTCGCGTTCGGTTGCACCCATTACCTACTTTGGCGTGGGCGAGAAGACCGGCGCGAACGGTCCAGCTCTACGAACGCTACGTGGCGGCGCTGAACCTGCGCACCACCGACGCTGGCTGCCCCGAGTTCACTCTGCGCCTGCCCGACGGTAGCGAGTACGAGATTTCCTCGCAGCTGATCGGTGAGCACCACGTGCACAACCTGCTGGGCTGCTGCGACAATCGCCTACAACAGCGGTATTTCGGGTGAGAAGATTGCTCGCGCGCTCAACAAGGCGGCGGCGGCTTCGAAGTGGCGTATGGCGCGCACCGACCGCGCTGATGGCGTGACCGTCATTAACGACGCCTACAACGCGAACCCTGAGTCGATGGCGGCTGCACTGCGCACTCTGGCGCAGCTGGGCCGCACCGTTGACCCTGCGACTGGTCAGCCGCACCGCACCTGGGCTGTTCTGGGCGCCATGCTGGAGCTCGGTGACGCCTCCGTGGAGGAGCACGACCGCATCGGCCGCCTCGTGGTGCGCATGAACATTTCCAAGCTGATTGCTGTGGGCGACGAGACGAAGCCCATCTACAACGCTGCTCATCTGGAAGGCTCCTGGGGTAATGAGGCGACCTGGGTGAAGACCCCGGAAGAGGCAGAGCAGATCCTGCGCGCCGAGGTTCACCCCGGCGACATTGTGCTCTTCAAGTCCTCGAACGGCGCGAAGCTGGGCATTCTGGGTGACCAGGTTGCTTTCGCCGAGTACACCTTCGGCGCTGAGGAAGAGCAGGCACCGACCTGGCTTTCTGCCGGTGACTTTGTTGAAACCACCGATTTGAGCGACCACCTTGCCGCTCACCTGGACGGTACCGCTAATGGCGACCGTACTTCGACCGAACAGACCACGAACGAAGGGTAGCGCTTTATGATTACCGTGCTGATTGCTGGAATCTTCGGATTCCTCATCTCCCTCACCGCGCTGCCGGTGTTCATCAAGAAGATGAAGTCTCTGAAGCTTGGCCAGCTCATCCGTGAGGAAGGCCCGGCAGCCCACCAGCACAAGGCGGGCACCCCCACCATGGCGGGTCTGATTTTCATCCCCGCGGCGATTCTCGCCTACTTCTTGACCCTGGCGGTGAGCGCCCTGCTCTTCGGAACCGCGCCGGTACCGACCGCTACCGCGTGGCTGACCATCGCCTTCACCCTGGGCATGCTCGGTGTGGGCGCGGCGGACGACATCATGAAGTTCCGCAATAAGGGCAACGAGGGTCTGACCGAGAAACAGAAGACCATTGGTCTTCTGGGCGTGACCCTGCCCTTTGCGTACCTGGCGTTCCAGTTCCCGAATGAGTCGGGTGCTCGTCCGGCGTCGACCGCTATCTCCTTCGTGCGTGACCTGCCTATTGATCTGTTCGCGGCGGGTGCGGTCTTCGGTTCCATCCTGCTGGTTGGTTGGATTACCCTCATCTCCCTGTCCGGTACGAACGCGGTGAACTTCACCGATGGTCTGGACGGCCTGGCTGGCGGCATCATGATGACCATCTTCTCCGGCTACCTGACCATCAGCATCTGGCAGTACGTGCACGCCTGCTCCGCTGGCGCTGGCACCGCCTGCTACGATGTGCGCGACCCCGGCTCGCTGGCGCTGATTGCTGCTTCCCTGGTGGGTTCGCTGGCTGGCTTCCTCTGGTGGAACGTGTCGAAGGCACAGATCTTCATGGGCGACTCCGGCTCCCTGGCATTGGGCGGCGCAATGGTTGCTTTCGCGCTGTTCACCCGCACCGAGCTGCTTCTGCTGGTTATCGCTCTGATTCCCGTGCTGGAAGTGTTCTCTGTGATTGTGCAGAAGTTCGTGTTCAAGACCAGCCGTAAGCGTTCGGTGGCAGCGGGGGAGAAGCCCCTACACGCGCACCGTTACTTCCGTATGACCCCCTTCCACCATCACATGGAGAAGGTCGGCGTCAACGGCAAGTACTCAATTGATAAGCGAGGCATTGCCCCCGGTACCGTCAGCAGCGGCGAAGTGAACTCCGTGTTCCGCCTCTGGGTTGTTAATGCCCTCTGCGTGCTCGTCGCCCTGGCGCTGTTCTTCGGTGACTGGTTCTCGCAGACTTCTGGAGTGATTCACTAATGTCAACTAATGAACAGCCGGATACAGCTCGCATTGAAGCGAACGCCGCCGCTATTGCGGTGAACCCGGTGTATGAGAACGAGCGCCTCGCGGAACTGACTCACTGGGGCGCCCCCTGGGCTAACCTGCGCGTGGTCGTGGTGGGTATGGGCACCAGCGGCGACGCTGTGACCGACGTGCTTGCCCAGCTGGGCGCGAAGATCGTTGTCATCGACGGCGCGGATACTCCGGAGAAGCGTGAGCGCATCGAGATTTACAAGAACGCGTACGGCCCGGTTGAGGGCCTGTTCGGTCCCGAGCACATGCGTGCCCTGCCCCTGGTAGACGGTCAGGAACCCGAGCTTGTGGTTACCTCTCCGGGCGTGCGTCCCGACCACCCGGTCATGCTGGACGCTTATGAGCGTCGTATCCAGATTTGGGGCGATGTTGAGCTGGCATGGCGTTTAAACGAGCGTAGTGGCCTGCCGACCCCCAAATGGCTGTGCCTGACCGGTACGAATGGTAAGACCACTACCGTGGGTATGGTCGATTCCGTCCTGAAGGCTGCCGGCAAGAAGGCTATTCAGGTAGGCAACGTGGGCATGCCGATTGTGTACGCCATTGCCGATGATGAGCCCTATGAGTTCTTCGCGGTGGAGCTGTCCAGCTTCCAGCTGCACTGGACCCATTCGTTGTCCCCGTACGCTTCGGTGGTTCTGAACATTGCTGAGGACCACGTGGACTGGCACGGTTCGTTCGAGCGTTACAAGGCTGATAAGGCTCGCGTGTACGAGCACACTCAGGTTGCCTGCATCTTCAACACCGACCATGTGGACACCCTGCGCATGGTTGAGAACGCGGACGTTATTGAGGGCGCTCGCGCGATTGGCTTCAGCTCCACTGAGATGCCCGCCGTGTCGATGCTCGGCCTGGCTGAGGACATTATGGTGGACCGCGCCTTCTTGAAGAACCGTTACAACGAGGCGTATGAGCTGGCGGTTCTGGAGGATTTGGCTCCGGCTCCCGGTAAGATGCCTGCGAAGCACACCGTGGAGAACGCTCTGGCGGCTGCGGCGCTGTGCCGTGCGGCTGATATTGACCCGAAGGCTGTGGGCGCGGGCCTGCGTTCTTTCAAGACCGGTGCGCACCGCAACCAGCTGGTGGGCTACGCGAACGACATCATGTGGGTGAACGATTCGAAGGCTACGAATCCTCACGCCGCGAACGCGTCGATGAGCGGCTACCCCTCGCTGGTGTGGATTGCTGGCGGCCTGTCGAAGGGCGTTGAGTACGATGAGCTGATTGCTGCCCACGCGCAGCGTCTGAAGGCTGTGCTGATTATCGGTACCGATACTGCGGCGTTGAAGTCGGCATTGGCTAACCACGCTCCGCAGGTTCCGACCTACAATATGACCGCCGCTGTGGCTGATTCTTCGGACGGCGTTGCCGTGATGAACGCGGCCGTTGCGAAGGCTGCTGAGCTGGCGCATCCGGGGGATACCGTGCTGATGGCTCCCGCGTCTGCGTCGATGGACCAGTTCAAGAATTATGCGGTGCGCGGTGATGCGTTTGCGAACGCTGTTGCCGCCCAGCTGGCAGACTCTTAGGACGTTGCCTGCAGGGGCGTCTCGGGTAACCGGGGTGCTTTCTGCGGGTTCTTCTCGGGGGTGGGATGGTAACGGTGTCCCACCCCTGAACCTTTTTCGTGTATTCGCCACGACGGATCCGTGGCAGTTGAGGCCTATAGGAGGGCATGTGAGTACCAGCGCATCTTCGGAGCGTTCGGCTTCTTCAGCGCGTTCGACTACGAGTGGTCGTTGGGCGTCTTTGCGAGCCGGTTTGGAGGATTTCTCAGCGCCGTTCCGTGCTCGTGCCGGTAGGCTGTACCGTCGTGGTTTGAAGGCTGACCTGTGGGATGTGCCGGTGATGCTGCTGGTGACGACCCTGGGTCTGGCTATTTTTGGCTGCATTATGGTGTTGTCGGCTTCGAGCGTCACGATGATTTCGCAGGGCCAGTCGCCGTTCTCGCAGGTTTCGTCTCAGATCATGTTCTTGGTCCTTGGCGTGCTTGCGATGGCGGGTATTGCGCGTATCCCTGTTGGGTATTACCACAAGAAGTCTGTGGTGTACGCGATGCTGATTGCCGCCTTGGTCATGCAGCTTGCTGTGGTGGTCGTTGGCGTTGAGGTGAACGGTAACCGTAACTGGTTGAAGCTCGGCCCGGTGCAGATTCAGCCGTCGGAGTTTTCGAAGCTTGCGATTATTATGTGGCTGGCGTGGGTGTATAGCCGCCACGGCGATATTTCTCGTAGTATTTGGCGCACGCTGTTCCCCTCGATTTATGGTGTGGGTGCCCTGGTGCTGCTGATTATGCTCGGTGGTGACATGGGTACCGCCATGGTGTATGGCTTCATCTTTGTGGGCATGATGTGGCTGGCGGGTGCTTCTCGCAGCTCGCTGCTGAAGATTGGCGGCGCGTTTGCGGTGTTGGCGCTCGTGGGTGTGCTCAGTAGCGCGAACCGTGTGGCTCGTATTTTCGGTATTTGGGGTTCGTGCACGAACGCTAACTGTGACCAGGCAAATTCTGGTGAGGTGGCGCTGACGACCGGTGGCTTCTTGGGTGTTGGTCTGGGCCAGTCGCGCCAGAAGTATAACTACCTGGCTGAGGCGCATAACGACTATATTTTCGCCATTATTGGTGAGGAGCTGGGTCTGCTGGGTACGCTGGCGGTTCTGCTGCTGTATGTGGGCCTGGTGTACTGCGCGGTTCGTATTATGCTGCGTACTACTGATCCGCTGGTGCGTTTGGCTACGGGCGGCATCATGATTTGGCTGACTTCTCAGGCGATTATCAATATGGGCATGGTGTCCCGTATCCTGCCGGTGATTGGTGTGCCTTTGCCGTTTGTCTCCCTATGGTGGTTCGTCGCTGTTGTCCTCGTTGTTTGCAGCGGGT